>Ga0156087_1142_pt1 | contig 205812 bp, 187 predicted proteins | sample RifCSPlowO2_02_FD_107740 | JGI IMG/M metagenome (GOLD analysis project Ga0156087, IMG submission 107740) | Burkholderiales bacterium RIFCSPLOWO2_02_FULL_57_36 | reverse complement strand
TGCGCACCGCCGTGCCGAAGGCTTGGCCGATCTGGCGGGCGATGCCGGCATCGAGGGTAGCGCCGACGATGCCGCGTATGTCGTAGGCTTTAAATGTGCTGGGAGAGAGAGGGACCACGGAGTTTTTTCGAGGCGAACTTAAAAAGAGTTGCTAGGTACCAGTTGGGTTTGGAATCCAAATTTTTCACTCATGAGAACTCTCAGAAGTTTCTGAATCTCTTAACCCAACATCTGGGTTTGATTTTTACGCCACCACTCTCGTCCAAAAATAAGCAATATAGAGAATAAAAACCCCAGGATCATACTCACTCCAAGCGTGAGCACCGGACGTGCAGTCGAGTGTAACGGCAAAGTCGGACCAGCGATGAAACGACTTTTATCGAGGTACAAAGTTATCGCACTCTGATTATCGATAGTGATCATGTTGTAGACTGCCTTGACGACGTCATCTTGCAGATTTTTATCCTTGAATACCAATTCCTTGACGGGCTCCAGTCCCCGCAAAACAGTCTCTCCTGATTTCGTGCTATCCAAAACTGACTTGACGCGGTCATAGTATTCGAGCAAGAGCATATTTTGCTGTTGCTCGTATTTCGCCTTTAGTATTGCCGCATTCGCATCGGAAGCCTGAACTTCAGTGGTCGTCAATAGAGTCGTCGGCGGTAAATAATGAGCGCTGTTTTCTGTAACTTCCAAGACTTGACGGGCACCTTGCCCTGATGCGTCAGGATTTTTTGCAATAATTTTTCTCAAATCTGCTGCCTTGCGACCATATTCCTCCATCTGGATTTTTCTACTGATAATAGTGCTATCGAGTTGGGTTATTTTGGTCTGTATTTCGTCATGCTTGAAGCGCAATGCATCAGAATAAATAAGATAAACAATACTGTCCATCGCGTAACGACCCAACAAACCCACCATCTGCTGAGCGATCAGAGAAGTATTGGCCGTATAGTTGACACGCAGTCCGATGACGTTATTACTGCTGCCCTTAGGTTGTTCCATCAATACTTTGGCATCCAGTTTGGTAAAAGGGTAAACGGGTTCTATTATTTGTGAAATTCCGGCGCGTGACGAGAAAGCACTGTATAAATCGGCTACGCCTTCTGTCGCGCTTAATTTTTTATCCTGCACATAATCGTTGAACCGTTCACTCGTTGCGTACGACGCTGCATACCGCTTAAAGTCTGACAGTGCGATGCCTGGACTGGGCTCTTGATCCTTGTCCTTGTCCTTGTCCTTGTTCTTGTTCTTGTTACTATTTTGTTCGAGCACCATTGGAATAGCACCACCAAACTGGAAAAATCCCTGGCTTCTGTATTGAGCATTTAGTAGTGCCCAAGACAAACCAAACGCCATTGCCGCCACGGTAATGATTAAAATAATCCAGCGCTCACGCCAAAGTGGAACCAGTAAAGCAGTCAATGAGACCAGTTCGTCTTTATCATTGTTTATATCGATGGAGTTGTATTGTTTCTGCATGAAATTCGATTTGAATAATTAAGAAATGGCATCACAGTGAACTATTTGAAATGGCCAATAGAATTTATTATGAAATGATGAGCCAACACGTCAGCTAAACTCATTTCTCAGATTGCATCTGCGGCCATATCTAAAGAATTTCACTTTGCAATGCTTTGGAGATTTTGTTTAAATAAACATTGTTCCATTATTGAAAGTCGCGCTAAAGGGGACAATGTATATGAAGAAGCAAATTTTTAACCGAAATTAGCTCTGCTTTTGAAAGTGCAAATATAAAACCAGTTTGTATATTTAGCTTTAGCTGACCAAAAGGCACTCCATCCATGATATGGATCAGCTATCAACAATATCAGTGTAAAACTTGCTCATTTTCTATTGTAACTGGCATCTTATTCTGTTCACGCCAGATAAAATCCTCGATTCCACATTGTGGTGCGTACTCATTGACCATGCGTAATAGTAATGCTCTTACTTGCTCGTAATCGAAACTATCGCAGGCATCACTCAAATCTTTCAACCAACCCTGCAACATAGCCAGTGGTATCTCCGCCTCCTGCGCGCGCAGGATCAGCGGATGCTCCGTCCCTTCGACATTCTCGCCAATCAATAGCTCTTCATATAACTTCTCGCCTGGGCGAAGGCCCACATGTTGAATTTCGATAGTGCCATCAGGCGTCACGTCGCTTCGCACCTCAAGGCCGCTTAAATGCACCATACGTTTAGCTAGGTCTACAATTTTGACTGGCTCTCCCATGTCTAGCACGAACACATCGCCACCCTCGCCCATCGCACCGGCCTGCAATACCAACTGTGCAGCCTCGGGGATAGTCATGAAATAACGGGTAATTTCCGGATGAGTTACAGTGATTGGACCGCCAGCCATAATCTGCCTGCGAAATAAAGGAACCACTGAGCCAGATGATCCCAAGACGTTTCCAAAACGTACCATGCAAAACCGTGTATTCGTTTTCTGCCGAGCAAACGCCTGCAAAATCAATTCCGCCAAGCGCTTGGTTGAGCCCATCACATTTGTCGGCCTGACTGCCTTATCCGTTGAAATAAGGACGAAAGACGTTACTTGCGTTGCCATTGCCGCTTGCGCAATGCTCAACGTGCCGAAGACATTATTACGGATGCCCTCAATAGGATTATGTTCAACTAGAGGGACATGCTTATAAGCAGCGGCATGGTAGATTGTCTCGACTAAGAAGGTAGTAAGTATTCTCTTGCATTTTTCCTGTTCAAGCACTGAACCAAGAAACGGAATCAATTCGGCATCCAATTGCAGCGTATTCAAGAGTGCCCGCAATTCCTGTTCAATTGAATATAGTGCAAACTCGGACATTTCCAACAATATCAGCCGTGCCGGCTTCAATCGAATAATTTGCCGACACAATTCCGAACCGATTGAACCACCAGCACCGGTCACCATGACTGATTTGCCTGTGATGCATGTTGAAATTAATCGCGTGTCGGGCAACACTTGGTCTCGGCCAAGTAAGTCCTCAATTTCGATGTCGCGAATATCCTGAACGCGTAATGTGCCGCTTAGCAAACTTTCTACGGGAGGTGTTACCTTGATTTTGACCTTGAGCGGCTCCAATTGATCAAGAACACGCTTCTGTCGGCCTTTGGTCAAAGAGGGCATCGCCAGCAAGATTTCCTTTATGCGTTTTTTGACGACGAGCTCATGTAACTGATCTGCTGAATAGACCTTAATACCTGCAATTGACGTATCTTGTAATGCTCTTTTGTCGTCGATAAAAGCAACCGGCAAGTATTCATGACCGGTACGCAATGCGCTGGCTAGTTGCATTCCAGCACGACCTGCGCCATAAATCGCTACTCGGATTCCATCACCAGAACCACTTGCATGCAATAAATACCCGCGTGCGATGAAGCGGCTCGCTACCATATATGTAATCGCACTTATCCAATATATTCCGAATACACCACGTGATAATCCAATCATATGTGTCATAACTGCTGCGAGAGCGACCAGCAAAACTACCGACAGCGTTACTCCCAGAACAATGACATAAACAATTTTCTGATCGATAAAACGAATGACTGCTCTATACAGCCCAATTCTGATGAAAATGGGGATCGAAACAAGCGGAGCGGCAATAATCAGGAAAATATACTGAACAAACAAGGCCCCATCAACACCGTCATAACGCAGCCAGATCGCCAAGCAAAACGTCAATGGCAGCATGAATAGATCGACTGTAGCGGCGATCATCTGCTTACGAATGCGGGATAGGTCTAAAAATAATTTCATCTATTTAATTAACAAATCTAATATAACCAAGGAAATTACTATTAAGTATAACTTTCCAAAAATTAAAAACTGATCGAGGTTTACATTAATTAATGCGCCACTCCGTCTTTACGCAACACTTTTAAAAAAGTATAAAAGACAATTTTCAAGTCCAATAAAAAGGACCGGCGATTCATATATTCAACGTCCAGCTTTACCTTTTCAGGAATTGGCAACTCATCACGGCCGTTAATTTGCGCCCAACCTGTTAAGCCAGGAAGCAACTGATCCAATCCATATTGAGTGCGTAATCGAATTAGATCGTCTTGATTGAATAAGGCGGGACGCGGACCGACAATGCTCATTTTGCCAGTAATAATGCTCCAGAGTTGGGGTAACTCATCAAGACTGGATTTACGAAGGAAAGAACCGACCGGAGTCAGAAATTTTTCTGGATTGGATAAAAGATGAGTGGCGACTACTGGAGTATCAACGCGCATGGTGCGGAACTTTGGCATTTTGAACGTTTTGTTATATCGCCCAACACGATCGGACCAATACAAAATCGGCCCCTTTGATGAACACAAGACCGTTGCGGCCACTATTGCAAGAGGAAGTGATAAGAGAATTCCTGCAATCACGGCCACGGTGAGGTCGAAGGCACGTTTCATCAACAATCCCAATGGTAGTTGAACGCCACGACAGAAATCGATCCAAATATACAAATTAGAACAAGCGTTAAGTAAAGAGTTGGCATTTATACATAAATAAAACAATTCGGGAATAAACTAATTAACAGCAAAAGATAACACAAGCACTGTAAGCCACTCAAGCTTCACTTTGAAACCCCGAATTGCGCCCCTCTCTTCTATTCAGCAAGTTCATTTCTTAATGAAGACGTTAGCCACCGGTATAATGACGCCTCCCTCGCCGCCCAAAACCGTCCAAAAATAAGTATCTCCATTTTGCCGCTTTGCATTCAATGCGGAATGAAGGTGCAAACGAGCCTTTTCTATGACCAGTTCTTTTCTATTGCTTGTTCCGCCAATTTTATCCATTGCCGGATTTTCATGGCTATTTGCACGAAAATTTAATGTGTCTTCGTATGTCGCACCTTTGTGCGTTATTGGAAGTATTGTTACGTTGCTGTATTTAAGCGATTTTCTATCGCTCATGAGAGTTACCGCGATGGTCTTGCTTGCCGTCGGTACCTTTATTTTTGCGTATTACGGCTTCGTTACTTGGAAAAGCAGTGAGATCAGTAGAAAACGTCTGGTTCTTCTAATGATATTCACCTCAGGTTTGGTTGTTCTCTACGATTTGAATCAAGGTGGGGCTTTTACGAATTGGGATGAGTTTTCCCATTGGGGAACCCTTGCCAAACTTCTTGAGTCCGAGAACACTTTTCATCTGAAGCAGAAGCTTATTAGGTATTATTTCGAGGACTATCCCCCTGGTACGGCATTGTTCTCTTATTTCTTTTTGAAGGGGACAGGATATTCGGAATCAGTCATTTACTTCGCTCATAGCTTGATTCTTGTTGCTGGCTGCCTTCCCGCGATAGGTCTTGCGATGACCGTATCGTACATGCGCGGTTTTTTGGCAATTGTAGCCTGTTATTTATTAATAGTGATTCTTGGTCAAGGTTGGAGTAGTGCGCTGATCGACCAAATTGTCGGCGTTCTGTTTGGTGGAATCATATGCAGTTACTGGTTGTTGCGTGACTCACCTCATAACCGTGTCCTTGTCCTTATACCAGCATTGTGTTTTTTAGTGCTGAGCAAGCAATCAGGCAGTTCTTTTGCCCTCTTAATTACGGCCTTGATTGCAGTCGACCGACTTTGGATGCTCCGCACCAAAGCTAATTTTTTTTCCAAAGCGAACTCATTACTGCTCATAGCGCCAATTTGGATAGTTCCAAAGCTTATTCAAACAAGTTGGATATGGCACGTAAATACACAAGAGCTGAACAAAACATTTTCCGCCGCTAATCTGGCGGAGGAATTTTCGAAGTTTACGAGCTGTTGCCATACAGACAGGGAACTCGTCACCATTGCCAATTTTTTTCAGGCAATTACTGGGGCAGTAGAGCCATACAAAGCGACTGCTGGAAATCTTTTTCATATAATCGTCGAACAAATTTTTCGTATAGACGTAATCAAATCGATATGGGTTTCCAGCATACAGACTCATGGGAAAATTTTATTTTACTTCAGTGCATTACTACTGCTTTCTTTTCTTTTGCACAAGAAGTCGACACGAAGCCGACTAGTTGTCTTTAGTGGCGCGGTCATTGCAGTTTGTCTTGTATATTCTGCAACATTGCTTGTCCATTATTTATATGTATTTAGTGAGTATGAAGGACGGATTATTACCTCGCATGTCCGTTATTTAAATACCTATTGGCTTGGATTGGGACTTTTTGCGGTTTCGGTGCTGTTGTCTTCGCCAGCAAACGGATTGATTAAAAAAATATTTGTCAGCATTTTGGCAACTGGGCTTCTTTTTCATATATTCGCTCGTTATCCGGACGCTAATAGCTATTTAGTTAGTGGCGCGGATAAAATCACGCCGATTCGAATGGAAATACGAAAGATTGTCCAACCTCTACTATTAACTTCGCCAAAAAATAGCAATGTATTTCTATTGTGGCAATCAACGAATATTAATGAGAATGGTCCGGAATTCTGGATGATGAATTATGAGATTAGGCCGCGAAACACCAATACGCACTGCTTTTCTCTTGGAAAACCGCAGTATGACGGAGACGTCTGGACCTGCCAAATGAACGAACAAGAGGTGAGAAATGCGTTTGGCGGTTATCACTATGTCGTAGTCGGTAGCGGGGTCGCATCGCTTCGCGCACAATATCCACAAGTATTTGCATTAGCACCTCCAGAGTGGAATTCCGGGATCTTTGAAGTATTTAAGGACGGCGCAGGCAAACTTGCACTTCGACCGCTTCAGTCAAGTTTTTTGTCAAAATGACTTTAATAGATATATTTAAATGTATTCTCTGCGCCATTGGCATCAGTGCAGGTCAACTCCTATTTAAACTGGCTAGCAATCGCCTATCAGCCGGAGCCTCGATGTTCGAGCCTTTGGTGCTCTTGATAGTGGGTTCATCTTTTGCAGTCTATGCAGCCACCTCGATTTACTGGATGTGGATTCTCCAACGCATTCCGCTTTCTACAGCATATGTTTTTTTAGCAATTACCTATGCTATTGTCCCGCTTTCTGCAATGCTTCTATTTGGGGAAACAGTCCGGCCCTCTTATTGGTTAGGAGCAGCATTAATAGGGATTGGAATCTTCATCGCGGTGCAGTGAATAAAATAATTGGGATTAACAGGAAAGTAGATGGTCTCGCCAAAATCTCACGTCATAGAACTCAATGAATTCAGTTTGCCATTATTGAAACAAGCTGCGCATGAATTAAATCTTTCCAATATCAAGCGTATCTTAGCGTTCTCACATGGCACGACGATGGCTGATCAGAAAATCGAGCATCAAGGCTTGGACCCATGGGTGCAATGGGTGTCGATCCATGCTGAAATTCCGTCTCAGGTTCACGGAATCATACGTCTAGGAGATGTCCCTAAGCTGAAGCATGAGCAGATCTGGGAGCGACTGGCAAAAAAAGGAATCACGACGGGTGTATGGGGAATTATGAACGGCAGTCGCAAAAATGCGCCTTCCAATACCTTCTTTTTCGCTGATCCATGGACATTCTCAGAAACGCCGTTTCCGTCAAAGTTGAATGATTTTCTTGCCTTGCCAATTTATTATGCCAAAAACTACTTATCATTATCTATAAGCAAGCTGCTTAGATCCACGTTTCAAACATTCAAATTTATCCTTCAACAAGTCCCTATCTCAACACTCGCAGCAGATGCATGGTTTTTGTTAAGAAATGCAGCTGGAACAAAAATAGATTCATGTTTCCTGTTCGCCGCATTTGAGTTGGTATCAGTGCGACTCTTTGTAAAATACAGAAACCTTCATAAGCCCGACGTAACGTTTCTCTTTCTAAACTCAATTGCTCATTTTCAACATCATGAATGGAAAAACAATGTGCTTGACCGAAAGACTGCGTTCCTATTTCGCAGCATTGACCGAATGCTTTCAACAGTTTTGCCGCCAGAAGCATCACAAGATCGCATATTGATCCTAAATGGATTAACTCAAAAAAATGTTGAAAATGATTCTCTATATTGCTATCGGCAGATTGACCCAGCTAATTTTTTAAAGGCGCTAGGCCTGCGTTTCAGTAAAGTTGAACAGTGCATGACAAGCGATGGCCATGTCTTTTTCGATAATCCGGCCGATTGCCTTACTGCCGCAGAATTTCTTAAACATGGAACTGTCAATGGCGAAGCAGCCTTCGATGTCGAAATAGATAATATTAATAACTGCAAGCTCTTTTATCAAGTTGCCTATTGGGGCGAGGCCAATACAAGCACGAATCTTTGCTTTAATGGTTTGGAATTGCCATTTCTCTCCCAGTTTTCAGTGCATGCCAAAAGAACAGGCGCTCATAGCGATGAAGGTGACTATTTCGTTCAAGGAGCTGCACTACCACCCAAAGTGGAAAATGCAAAAATATTGTCCTACCTTTGGCCGGCTTAATCACTTCTCGACTCCCTACAGAACACGCACAAATGTCGCTCAATATTTCCCTTTCTTCAGTCAGAACTGAACGTCCCCATATTGCATGCGTAATACCTTGCTATAAGGTGCGCAACCATATCCTGCAGGTGTTATCGCAAATCGGCCCTGAAGTCTCCAGCATATACGTAGTCGACGATTTATGTCCGGAGCATAGCGGCCAGTTAGTACAAACAGAGTGCCATGATCAACGGGTTCGTGTGATATTCAACGCTAAAAACCTCGGAGTAGGTGGAGCGGTAATGCGAGGGTACGCCGCAGCTATCGATGCGGGCGCCGAGATCATTGTCAAAATCGATGGTGACAACCAAATGGATCCCACTCTGCTATTGAGTTTCGTAGCACCAATCCTGTCCGGCGATGCCGATTATGTAAAAGGAAATCGGTTTTTTGATCCTGAAGCGCTTTCTGAAATGCCATTTATTCGTATTTTCGGCAACTCTTGTCTATCGTTCCTTGCAAAACTCTCGACTGGATACTGGAATCTTTTTGATCCTACGAATGGGTATACTGCTATTCACGCTACCGTGGCGAAACTCCTTCCGGCAAAAAAAATCAGCCAGCGCTATTTCTTCGAAACAGATATTTTGTTTCGACTAAATAGTATTGGCGCAGTCGCAGTGGATTTACCGATGACCTCATCATATGCGAACGAAGTCAGTAATCTTCGTATATCAAAGATAATTCCAGAATTTCTTGCTAAACATGCACGAAATACGTGGAAAAGATTAATTTATAAATATTTGATCCGTGATTTTTCTATTGCGACATTTGAGTTGATTGGCGGAATTTGTCTAGTACTGTTTGGCATAGTCTATGGTCTGTCCCGATGGCACTTATCTGCAACAAGTGGGCTACCGGCTACCGCCGGGATGGTGATGTTGGCTGCATTGCCTACTTTCGTAGGAATTCAATTTCTCCTAGCCTTCCTTAACTACGATATTACTTCGGTACCTCGCCGTCCTTTGCATCCGACCTTAACATCACGGCTTCGCAGCATAAATTCTTTTGCAAATAGCAATAAGATATAAAATTTATCAACTCCCCCATGCCTCTCTCCAATAAGCTATTCGCACGCAAATGTCATATTGGGGGTCAAGAATATCGTTTGGTTGAACGCAATTTAAATAAATGAATTGTCAGACAATCGACCTTCCTGTTGAATTGCTGTGCGAAAGAGTCGGCGGATAGCACACTCTCAGTGTGCGCAATTTATAACATACGCATTAAAGACAAACTGGTATTGGATAATATGTCTCACGAATTACAAAATAATTACTGCATTGTTTGCAAGCATAAAATGGAGCCCGGCATACAACCATGGCACATGGAATGTCCGAAGTGTGGCTATGAAAGTGGCGCATTGGAACCAGCAATCAACGAGCGAGATATGCACCAGGCAATCCATGAAGGTGACCGCGAGATCGGTCTAAAAGCCTTGCGTGTGGAAAACTTCGGTGAAATTATGAAGTTGATCAAATCCTATGCTCATGCGGATGCACAATTTCTGCTTGATGTCGGTGCAGCACATGGATGGTTTCTGGAGCAGGCTCGCGATCGCTTTACCGTCCTCGGTGTTGAGCCAGACATAGCAGTCGGCTCGCAAACCGCTGCCAAAGGCATTCCGATCCGGGAAGGCTATTTTCCTCAGGCACTTCGACCGAATGAAATATTCGATATCATCGTATTTAATGACGTGATCGAGCATATCCCAAATCTGCAAGGCGCAATTTCAGCCTGCAATGAGCGGCTACGCGAAAATGGCATTCTAGTTTTGAATCTACCAAACAGCAGGGGTTTATTTTACAAACTGTCGAAACTGTTTGCTCGTCTTGGATGGAATGGTCCGTTCGAGCGGATGTGGCAGAAAGGATTCCCCTCGCCTCATGTGCATTTTTTCAATTCACAGAATCTCTCCAGTCTCGTTGGTATGCATGGTTTTTCTCTACTAACAGATATCGAATTACCTTCTATACGCGCTAAGGGTTTAATGCAGCGCATTCGTTATGCGAACAACGCAAGTTCTCTCAACTTTTGCCTACAGTACCTCGGCTCGATGTTTGCGCTTCCCTGGACCCGTGTATTTCCGAGTGATGTTATCGTATGCGTCTATCTAAGGCGGTGATCCTGTCTTCCTCGCTAAGCCAGTAATCGTTAATAGCCATTTCAAGCGGCGAAAATTGTTACCTCGGAAAATGCGGCCATAGCCGTTCAATTACATACTTTGCGCCGTATCGGCTCAGATGATCTGCATCCATATACAACAGCGTTCCATCTTTTAGCGCGAAGCAGTCCTTTGTATCGCAAAGAGCATCTTGGAGATTTATTACTTGAAGTCCCAATTTATCAGCTACATAATTTGTGACTTCAATGTAGTTGCGGTTTCTCCACTCAACGCTCGACTTCGATATTGTACAGTTTGGCTTCTGTTTAAACGGACTCGAAAAAGGCCGCTCCAAATCAATGCATTGCAAAGGATTATATGGAAATTCCGGCGCATCAATCACTAGCACGACATTCTTTCCTTTAGCTGCAAGCCTACTGACAGACCTGATTAATGCCCCCTTATAAATTTGTTTTGCATCTTCCTCAGCAGGGAAAGACATATCCTTTATAAAGTATTTTCTTGCGCTGACTGGGTCGTCGCCTTCAATATACAACGGCCCTCGGTTAACAAATATGACAGTTTTAATGCTCGGAGTATTCAATACGAAGTCCAGCTGAGGATTCATCTGCTCATTACATTTGTTAGGTTTCCCTGGACTACCCGTCTCAACATTCCAAAATGGTAAACAACCTCCTCCGCCAATCTGCAGAAGATTCTCGCCTATCTCGGAATATTTTGAGGCAAGATTTTCATATAGTCTGTTTCCGTGACTGTCACCGATAATGACGATTGACGGATCCTTGCTTGGCTCCGCCATGTTGCAGTATGTTAGCTCTTTAACAGGGATGGCCTGTTTGCAGGAGAGTGTCGCCTCCTGTGTACGCCTCAGGTTTTTTACTTTTCCTTCAAAATCTTTTAGTCTAAAGTCAAATCCATCGCGCTTGTATGTGTAGTACCCGAAAGCGCCGACGATAGCCATCAACGCACAAAGCGTAATAACCTTTGCTCTGGAATATCCGCCGAAGCGTACAGGCCTTTCTATAAATCTGTAGGTAAGCCACGCCAAAACAACACTGATTAATACGGCACCAATACGTACTTCTCTGGCAGGTATTTGAACTTCAATAATGCGCGCGAATGCCAGCATCGGCCAATGCCATAGGTATAACGGGTAACTGATCAGCCCGATTTTTACTAAAAGGCCATTGGATAACACGCAGCGATTAAACCAGCCGTCGGGGCCGGCAAAAAGAATCAAGCACGTACCGACCGTCGGCAACAAAGCCCACCAGCCAGGGAAAAGACTGTTACTGGAAAGCAGCCATGCCGCAAGTACGATTAGGAATATGCCAAGCCAAGCAGCAATGTTGGGCCAAGCCGTTACGTCATGATTTACCCTGTCCCCATAGGAAAACCTATTGCGAAAAGCCTCAATATTTTGATTAGCTTTGAAAACGCGATCAGGGGCGCGCAATTTGAAATAGGCGAGCAAGCTGCCGCAACTTAGCTCCCAGAAGCGAGACAATGGAGAATAAAAGGCGGCTATTGCACGATCATTTATCGTACTTGCATTTACTGCGAAAGAGACGACTATGACGAAGAGACATACTGTGAAAGGATCTATGCGTTTTTTCCAGGCAAACCAGAGCAGCAGAGGCCATGCAATATAAAACTGCTCTTCTATCGCCAGTGACCACAAATGAAGAAGCGGCTTCGTCTCTGCCGCATTATCAAAGTAGCCCGCCTCATTCCATAAAATAAAGTTGGAACGAAACGTGGCGCCGGCAGACATATGCTTGCCTAACTGCTTGTATTCCTCTGAAAGAAGGACAAACCATCCAAATGCGAAGCAGGCGATCAATACAAGCAACAACGCTGGGAAAATACGTTTGACACGACGCGCATAGAACGTCTTAAAGCTGAAATTCCCGTTGTTCAGACTGGTGAAAATAATGGTGGAAATAAGAAAGCCGGAAATGACAAAAAAAATATCAACACCGACAAATCCGCCATTGATCCACTCCGGAAATGCGTGGAATCCAACCACTAACAGAACCGCTATTGCTCGTAACCCGTCTATATCGGGTCGATACTTTTGGTGAGAAATGCTGTGCTGTTCGGTATGCAAAGATATTTTAGCGTCACTGCTTGCAAGCATACGTAACTTTATATTACGCATACTTGAAGACAACACCCTTCTAATCGGAGAGCCCTAGTCTGCATCGTATAATTTTTAACGCGCCCATTATAGTTCCTATCCCGTATTCTGCTTTTTCTATTACCCGCATGCATCGCACTCCCAAGAAACATGCCTCAACGTTTAAACTTCATTCAATTTTTTGGCGATCCGTTTTCATGGCCTGCCATCTGCAACGTTCGCCAGACTCAACGTGCATTAACGCGGCACCCATAGAAGCATGATTCTTGAGAGCGTCTGGCGCAATGAATCAAGCTAATGCTAATGTCGTTCTGCCGACTCGTAAAAATCATGCATTTCGCGTCGCCACCAATCAATCATTCTAAGCAGCCCCTCGTCTAACGGGACACTGTACTGAAATTCAGGAAAGTGTTGGTGCATCAGTCCATCCTCGCAGCTCTTAACAAAGCGGCCTTCAGGCTTTGTAATGTCGTTATGGATTTCGATATCGAGGCCCGCTGCGCGACCAATCTTTTGTGTCAACAGATTTAGCGTGACTGTGCGCTCGTTTCCAATGTTTAGCAGAGGAATATGAGTACGGGAAAGACTGACAAGCCGAATAATCTCGGCGGCATCCGATGCGTGTACGTAGTTTCTACGCTGAAGACCTGACCCCCAGACATCAACGCGTTGCTGCGTCATGACCTTATTGACCAGCATTGGTATTGCTTGCGACAAGTCGCCAGCCCAATGATACCGTTCTCCATATATATTAAACGGCCTCATGATGCAAAGCTCGAAACCATGCAGCATTGCTTCCATTCGCAGGCAATCTTCCATATGTCTCTTCGCAAAACCGTAACCGATATTTGCCAGTTCGGGAAAATGGCCAAGCGGCGTTTCTTCAACTATCACGTCCGGGCCATCGTCAGGATATACGCATGACGAACTGACGAAAATGAAGCGATCTGGCGTATTCTCGGCGATGTACTGAATCATGCTGTTGTTCATTCGGATATTCTGCACATACAATCTCTGGTGATTTTTGTTTGCAAAGCCAATCCCAAACATGAAGCTCGCCAAATGAATAACAATGTCGAATCTGCCGAGCTCCAGCGCATTAATGTTTTCTATGCAGGCCTTGATATGCTTGCATCCTTCAGGCAGATACTCCTTGCGTCCGCGGGATAGATCGTCAATTACAGTAATGCTATGGGACGATTGGGCAAGACTTTCAATCAGATATGAACCAATTAGTCCAACACCACCGGTGATTAAAATTTTAGCCATGTGCAGTGCTTAATGTTTTTTGTTAATTTGTTGCGCGTTCGCTTCGGCTCATCGCTCTTTGCGCAATCAAATCAGAGTCTCGCAACATGTATTGGATTGGTCTTCGAGCGAACTTGATAGTGCTCGGTTCCGGCAAGAGGCTTTGTTGGTTAGCAAAACCAGCCACAGGCGCAATGATACACTGAGAAAAATCGTATCCATACGAAACCGATCGCCAATGTGGTAGCTATTTAACTGTCCAGGCGATGGCCTTATCATATGCGCAATGACTCGTTCCTTGAATCATGTGAAGTACAACATCTCAATATAATGTGCAGGCAATTAGATGATGCTGACGTTCGCGCAACCGTTGGATTTTTAAGTGTAAGGACCGAAGGATGAAACTCGACAATGAGCGATTTACCCAAGTCATAGAGGCGACGCCACTCGTCGCGATTGATCTCATCGTACAGAACGAACTCGGCCAGATATTACTTGGGCAACGCAGAAATCGGCCTGCCCAGAATTTCTGGTTTGTTCCAGGAGGCAGGATTCTAAAAAATGAACGTCTTGCCGATGCTCTCAGCCGAATCTCACACACCGAGATTGGTATTTTTGTAAGTGGAGGTCAATTGGTAGGGGTATATGATCATTTTTTTGAAGACAACGTTTTTGGGATTCAGTCCATTGATACGCATTATGTCTCTCTCGTCTACCAATGCCGTATCGAAAGCAGTACAAATTTGGCGCCGGATGAGCAAAACGAAGAGCTCAAATGGTGGAATTTGGAGTCCTTGCTCGCAAGCCCTGAAGTCCATGCAAATACAAAAATGTATTTCAACAGGAACAAGGATAACGGCTTTACATGCGAGTTGTGTCTAGCTTGATGTTCAACTGTATGCGTCAGCCTGCGAAAGAAGGTTTATGTTTCAAACTTCATCTTGGACTTGAAACCTATTGATCGGATAGTGCTGAACTGTGTGATGAATGAAACCCGATCTATAGAGAAATTACTCAAAAATGCGCACGCATTTTGCAAGTAATGCAGATACCGCACTCCAACAACGGTCAGCGATAATTCATTGGTCCATTTGTAAAACGTTCCAGCCACCCCATCATCGACATGGCTCATCAAATTTGTTAGAACACCGACATTCAGCCAAAGCCTGGCAGAAAAGCTGAGGGCTAACGCCTGCATTACACTACGCTAGCAGGCCGCTATGCGCAGACAGAGTTAGGCTAAAATGATGCGCTCTCGAGGTCATTCATGCTTGGCGACGAGCGTCAGCACGTGCCAAAAATATGTGAGAACAAGCCCTCTTTCCGCAGGCAGCATCTAAAATAAGATTTAGTTTGTTGGCCCCCTTTGACGCATGAATATGACGTAATGCAATGACCAAGAACCCACACCTGTATCCACATCCGGCGCAGTGCCGAATCTAAGGAACCTGCCTATATGACTTTGATTCCGGTTATTCTTTGCGGTGGAAGCGGCACGCGCTTGTGGCCGCTGTCGCGGCGCGCCTATCCCAAGCAGTTTTTGGCGCTCAACAGTGAACAGTCACTATTTCAGGAAACGCTACTTCGCCTTTCCGGCAAAGCAGAAATAGCTGCGCCATTAATTGTCACGAACAGTGAGTACCGGTTCATTGTGGCCGAGCAGTTGCGGCTAACCGGCATCTCCGCACAAAATATCTTGTTGGAACCGGTGTCGCGCAACACAGCGCCAGCTATTGCTGCAGCGGCCCTGCTTGCCATCGAAAGCAACGCGGATGCCACTTTGTTGATTCTGCCAAGTGATCACGTCATTGGTTCACCTCAGATTTTCAGGCAATTACTGTCTACGGCAAGCGCTGCTGCTGCCCAAGGAAAAATGGTGACATTCGGAATTGTCCCGACCTCTCCGCACACGGGTTACGGCTATATCCAAAGAGGTGCTGCGCATGTAACTGACGGTCTGTACGATATTGCAAGTTTCATAGAAAAACCGGATGAAGCGCTTGCAAAAATCTTTCTTGAAAGCGGTGACTATTTCTGGAACAGCGGGATGTATGTATTTCGTGCCGAACGCTATATCGCAGAGCTGAAAAAAAGACAGCCGGACATGCTGGCCGCAGTGGAGCGTGCTGTACGCTTGGCCCAAAAAGATTTGGACTTTCTTCGCCTTGATCCCGTTGCCTTCGCGAGTTGTCCGAGCGATTCAATTGACTATGCAGTTATGGAACACACCAGCCACGCTGCAGTAGTCGCTGCAGATATTGCCTGGAACGACATAGGTTCCTGGTCCGCACTTGCCGAGATTTGTCCATTAGATGATAGCGGCAATACGTTGCAGGGAGACGTGATTGTTGACAATGTGCAGAATTGCATGATTCGCTCCGAACGGCGATTGGTGGCCGCTGCAGGCGTACAGGACCTCGTGATTGCTGAAACGGCCGACGCTGTTCTAGTGGTTCACAAAAATGATACGCAAGGTGTAAAACATATCGTAGCGCGCCTCAATGCCAATGGACGCACTTTGGGCGCAGTGCACAGCCATGTCTACCGGCCATGGGGACACTATGAAAGCATTGATGCAGGCGAGCGTTTTCAAGTAAAGCGTATCGTGGTAAATCCGGGCGCGGCGTTATCTCTGCAGATGCATCATCATCGTGCCGAACACTGGATTGTTGTAAAAGGTACCGCTCGCGTGACCCGAGGTGATGAGGTTTTCTTGCTGTCAGAGAATCAATCGACCTATATTTCAGTACAACAAACTCATCGCCTTGAAAATCCGGGAACGATGCCGCTCGAAGTCATTGAGGTTCAGTCGGGCGTTTATCTGGGCGAGGATGACATCGTACGATTTGAAGATGCATACGGTAGAGCGTGACGACTCTTGGCAATTCTCTCCAGTTGACCGTGCGGTCAATTCCGGGATTGCTACAGGGCGGGCTGTAAAAAACATGATTATTAGCTAAACGAAGTTTTATCTGCGCTGCTTTTCCGCTACGCTGACACGCCCCCAACGGAACCGTCCTCTCAGGACTCCCCAGATGAGAATGCCGACTGCTCCGAAAACTTGCGGTATGACTGTTGCAAGATGAAAGGCGAGCGCAGCTGCGATTGCATGTGCCGCGTCGACCCCAACTACTTCGTGTAGATAGCCTACGATCCCAGCTTCGACAATTCCTAGTCCAGCCGGTGCACCTGGAATCGCAATGGCAAGCACCAATACTAACGTAAGTAAAAATGCGTCGGACAAGCCGAATCCATCATAGATCGAAGCAAACATCACGTAGGTTGTCAGAATGGTTACTGCCCAGATTGCGGCAGTATAAAAAGTGATGATTAGCCGTTGTTGGCCTTTGAAATGATTTCGAACGCCCGCGAGCACCGAGTTTAACCACACGTAAATTCGCTGTTCACTTGATCGCCGGCTTCCGAGCAGCCATCCCGCAATCAGTAATCCTGAAACTGCGACAAAGAGAAATGCAGCCAATGCGTAGATACCAGAATGAATACGACCGAATGAAACAAACTGCAATACGCTAAAGCCGATGATCAGAACCGCGCCGATATCCAGTAACTTCTCGACTGCTGTGGCCGCTGCGACGCGTGCCGTCGAAATGCCGAACAGCTGCTTCACATAGACCATTTTGGCGACATCACCAAGGCGAAGCGGCAATATACCGTTCAGTCCGAACCCTAGCACTATGGTGGCCAATGCAGGAGTAAAGCGTGTTCCCAGCAGGGCAGACATGCGTAACCCATAGATGGCGAGAATCGCGATGCTCAAGCCAAGTACCGTGATCAAACTGGTTTTGGGAATGGTGCCCAGGTGGGTGATAACTTCTTGAAGCGAAATGTTCTGCGAAAACCACAGCAAAAGCGTCGCTATGCAAATAAGGTTAATGACCGCCAGAAGGAATTTGCTGTTGATCTTCATCTATATGGAATGACGGCGTGCCAGCTTGAGCACCCGCATTTTGAGACGGATCGCACCGGACGTATAGGTGACGAACATCCGCATCCAGTTTGATTTGCTCTTGCCTTGTTTTCTCAGCAGATATTGCGCTGGAACTTCAACAATTGACAGGCCGGCTTTTTGTGCAAAGTGCAATAAGCGAAAATAATAATCGCCGTAGCCGAAGAAGATTTCGTCTAGTGGTAACGCAAGAAGCGCGCTGCGTCGCGCTGTGTAGTAGCCACCGAGATTGTCCTGGACCTGGGTACGGATCAGCAGCCGCAATACCCAGTTGTACAGCATACTAATCACATAGTGTTTTGTGTCGACCATTCGGCCGCCGGCACAGAAACGTGAGCCACTAACTACGTCGTAGACATCGCCAACATGCAGCAGACGAGGTATTTCTGCAGGGTCGTGAGTATAGTCCGAATCCATAATCACAATCCGCTCGCTGCAGGCCTTTTCGATTCCGGCACGAATTGACTTGGCAAAACCGCGATCCGTCGTCCTGAGCAATGGCACAACGTTCGGATTCCCTTCAAAAGTCTGGCGCACGAGTTCGTAGGTCCCATCCGGACTGTTGTCGTCTACAACCAGAATTTCATAACGCCAATCAGGAGGAATTGACATTAGGACATTTTGAACCAACTCAACGATGTTGCCCGATTCGTTGAAGGTCGGAAGGATGACAGATACACTTTGCTGGGTCACGATGTATCAGCCCTTCCGTAGCGAAATGAATACTAGTCCGCCATCATCACAGCGTTCGGCGCCACGCAATGCAATTTGTCCGACCGCCGTGACCGGTGACAACAGAATGCGACGCATGCGGGGGAATAGCGTCCAGCGGTTCAGAAGTTTTTTCGTAATAAGCGCCGGCACACTAAATGGAACAAGCATATTGTTCAGCAAACAGACCCGTTTGGGTGCGTAACTGTATACTTCCACCACATCAAAACCAGCCTCCTTAGCCAGCGCAGCCCAACGCTCAGGCGTGTAATAGTGATAGTGCACCCAAAACCGGTTGAAGAATGAACGGAATCGGCGTTGCAGTCCCCGTAGTCGCAATCCTGCAAGCGCTTGACTAATCCACGTGTATTGGTCAAAGCGGTCGGATGGAACTGTCAAATACATCCGCCCGCCTGATCCGAGCAATCGATGCGCTTCGCGCAGAACCGGGGTGATCTCCGGGATGTGTTCGATCACGCTATTGGAAAAGATGGTGCGGTAAAATCCATCCGGTTTAGGAATGCGGTCGCCTTTGCATTCAATCAATTCTGCATAACCATCCAAGACGCGTGCCCGCTTGAGTTCTTTAGGATTAGGGTCAATGCCCGTGTCTATTTTTCCGTCGAACAGCACCTTGGCAAACAGACCTTCTCCGCACCCGATGTCGAGCACTGGATGCTCAAACTGCTGTCTGCTCAGAATACGACACTCCATCACACGTTCGAATACGAGCGCCAACGGCGCGAGACCTACATAACTATTTACCACTTCAGGATTGGTTTTCATTTTTCTGCGGGATGGAAATGATTTTTACGGATTTATGATCGAGCCAATTGCGCCAGCCGGTCACAGATACAATCAATGTCGGCATTCGTAAGAGTCGGGAAACTTGGCGCACTTACAATCGAGGCCGCCAAGGCTTCGCATATGGGCAATGAGGAGCAATCATAGATATCCAGCTGGCTGGCAGCATAGAATCCTGGGCGCAACTCAATTCCAAATTCAAGCATTTGCGACAGAACCGCATCCCGCCCTTGCGGATAAACCACGGGATCCAGTCGAACAGCGACCGCCCATACAACTGGATCGACATTAGGCAAGAATTGCTGGAGCATCAAGCCTGGCATGCCGGTCAAGCGCTCGCAGTATGCGTCATACACTCGGCGACGTTCTGACACGATACGGTCCAACTGTTCCAACTGTGCACATCCGAGCGCCGCTTGCATATTCGTCAGTCGAAAATTATGCCCCGGAACTTCGTGCCAGTAATGCCGTTTACGCAGCAAACCATGGCTGCGAAACAAGGTCATACGCTCCACCAGATTGTCATCGTTTGCAAGCACCATTCCACCTTCGCCGGTGGTAATAGTCTTGGTTGCCTGAAAACTGTAAGTCCCTATTGTACCAATCGAGCCGGCGGGTTTGCCGCGGTAGCGTGAAGGAAAAGCCTCAGCAGCATCTTCTATGACAGGGATATTTCTCTCCTGCGCCAATGCCATGATCGCATCCATTTCGCAAACGTTACCATAGGTATGCACCAGGACGATGGCTCGAGTGCGAGGCGTAAGAACCCGGCCTATATCCTCAGCCGTCATGCACCAAGTCGCCGGATTGACCTCGCAAAACACCGGGATGGCCGACATGTGTAGCGCGACATTGGCGGCTGCAAGGAAACCAAATCCGGGCACCACGATTTCATCGCCAGGCCGAATATCGAGACCTAGATAAGCCAGATGTATTGCAGTCGTTCCATTTGAAACCGCCAGCGCATGCTTGCTGCCGCACAGCGACTTGAAATCGCTTTCCAAACGATCCACAAACGGTCCGCCCGAAATCCAGGTGGAAGTCAGTGCCTCATTTACATATTGTTTTTCAGCCCCCCAAAAATCAGGCTTTGCCCACGGTATAACAACTTTCGTCATTGGATGTTTGGTTCAAGTTTAACAAAACGAGCTAAAAAAACTTTCGCCCTAACCTTTGAAAACGGCGAACTGCTTCACGATCCGGCATGGAATAATAGGAGCCCTTTCCCACTTGAGGAATCGTGACTGTTAGTCCCTCATCGATTTGTGATATCGCTTGCACCAGCAAATGACCGCCGATCTCGGTTATCTTTCGATAAAGTGAAGCCACAGACATATCTTGAGAAATGGGGATTAATTCCTGCCCAATTACGGCACCTGCGTCAATTCGTTCACTCAAAAAGAAAACGCTTACACCCGTTTCTTTTTCGTCATTGGCTAAAACCCAAAAAAACACCTCTAGGCCACGGTAATTTGGAAGAATGGATGGATGACTGGTGATTGCTCCGAATGTGGGAATTTCCAGAACAGGTTTCTTATAAATTTGCATTGTGAAAAGCGAAATCAAAAGCTCAGGGCGAAAATCTCGAATTTGCTTGAGGCTTTCTTCCGAATTGATATCGGACGTATGCATAATAGAGATGTTCTTCTTTCTGGCATGCGCGATCATTGTTTCACCAAAAAATTTAAATCGCATCAATTCTATAAAGCGCACCAAAACAAACAAAAAACTTGCTTCTCTGAGCAGCTTGATAATCGAACCAATATACGTTTTCCGGTAATACAGTCCTTGCCCGATCACCAGCAAGAACTGTGTTTCAGGATACGCATCGGTGATCATTTTCAAGAGGTGAGCCGACCCCTCGTTATCATGGCCGACAAGTACGATGCGCTTAATTTTTTTTAAATCCATATTTTCGAAAGTGCCAAGTGCAGTTGGTAACGATTGATAGAGAAGGCTGAATCACTTATCGCTGTACGTAAGTCAAAGTTGGCAATGGAAATACCAAGCACATACCGTTGAATTTCGGACTCGATTCAAAAAAATCACGAAAATGCCATGGTAGTACTACTAGATAATCGGGTCGGCTTTCGAGCAATTCGTCTTCAGAAATGATCGGCAATAGGGTGCCTGGTGTATACGAACCGAATTTGTCTGGATTGACTTCCCCAACGCATTCCATTTGCTGGGTGCTAACCTCGCAATACTGGAGAACGACGTTACCTTTGGTAGATGCACCCAGTCCTGCGACGCGCTTGCCATCGCGTTGTGCCTGGTCCAGAAAGTTCTTGAAGTCACTTCGCAGACGGACCGCATTCGCTGCAAACGCCTGATATGGTTCCAACCGGTCAAAACCAAGTTCCGTCTCAGAGGCCAGCAAATCCTTAAGCCTATCGAATTCCTGATAAGCGCTGGCACGTTTGGCGAGCGTTACCGAAAAGCTCCCTCCATTGACCTCATTGAATTCGACATCGACGATTTTTGCATCGGCCCGGTCAGCCATCCATTTAATCTGCCGCAGACCATAATACTCGAGGTGCTCGTGGCAAACGGTGTCGTAGGCGTTAGCAGCCAACATGGTAGGCATGTAGCTTTGCTCAAACACCCAAATACCATCATCCGACAATACTTCCAGCACTTCCTTCATGAAGGTCAACGGCTCTTCAAGATCATAGAACATCGAAAACGACGTAATCACTCTGGCGCGGCGTCCTGGATATCGTTTCTGAACCAAGGCTGCAGAAAAAAAATCCGGCGCTAGTTCGACATGCGCTGGATAGTATTGACGAAATTTTTGACCAGTCGGATCGATACCAATCAATGTATATTGTCCCTGGGGATAGGAACTCAGCGTCGTGCCGTCATTACTACCAATATCGATCACAAGATCACCTGCGCGCAACGGGGCAATCGACAAAATCCGTGCGACTTTTTGCTGAAGATGCCGCACCATGCTGGGATTGAGTCCTGAACGATAGCCATAATTGCTGCCGTATAGCTCGGTCAATTCATAAGAGTGGGCCAGTTGCAGTAACCCGCAAGCATGATCAGGATCGCCGACACATTTTGTCAAGCGCAATGGGCCGACCGTGACTGCCTGGGATGCGGACTTAGGAAATATACCAGTCAGTGCCTGCTCGCCGAGGTCGCAAACTTCGACCAAGTGTTTATTGCGGCAAATGCGGCAACGTTCAATTTTTGTGGGTATCATGAAATCCAGATTGAAGTACGACGGACTACGTCTTTGTTAGTGCTCGTGACGCGGCAACACTTTGTGGCCCGCCTCGGTCAAAATCTTGTCGCGACTAAACAGTTCGAGGTCACTTGTAACCATTTCCCGGATCAATTCATTTAACGAATGGCGTGGCACCCAACCAAGTTTTTCCCGTGCTTTCGTAGCGTCGCCGACTAGGATATCTACCTCGGTCGGCCTGAAGTATACCGGGTTGACGAATATCAGTTCACGGCCCGGCGTGAGGCCGTTCGGCAAGTCCCCGGTCACTTCTCTAAAACGCTCATTGTCAATGTGTTCGACAAAACCGACTTCGTCGACACCGTTGCCACGGAATCCGATCGTTATACCTATTTCCTGGAATGCCCTGCGCACGAATTCACGCACTTCGACAGTAACGCCGGTAGCAATAACAAAATCCTCAGGTTCTTCCTGCTGCAGCATCAACCACATCGCTTCTACAAAGTCTCGCGCATGTCCCCAGTCGCGTTTAGCTGAGAGATTGCCTAGGTACAGCTTGTCCTGCAAGCCGAAAGCAATTCGCGCCACTGCTCTCGTGATTTTGCGCGTCACGAAAGTCTCTCCTCGAATCGGCGACTCATGGTTAAACAGAATGCCGTTGCACGCATAAAAGCCGTACGCTTCTCGATAGTTAACGGTCGTCCAATATGCATAAAGCTTCGCGACTGCATACGGGCTTCGAGGGTAAAACGGCGTGCTTTCAGTCTGAGGAATCTGCTGCACTTTCCCATACAGTTCACTGGTGGACGCTTGGTAGATACGCGTATTCTTCAAGTTAAGGATACGGATTGCCTCCAACAAGCGCAAGGTTCCCAAACCGTCCGCATTGGCAGTATACTCCGGCGTATCGAAACTCACGTGCACATGGCTCATGGCGGCCAGGTTATATACCTCGTCCGGCTTCACTTCCTGCATTATCCTGATCAGATTAGTAGCGTCGGTTAGGTCGCCATAGTGCAGAAAAAATCTGACCTCCTGCGCAATTGGGTCATGATACAGATGATCGATGCGGTCAGTATTAAATAGAGAAGTCCGGCGCTTCAAGCCATGTACGATATAACCCTTGGAAAGCAGCAGCTCCGCAAGGTAGGCACCGTCTTGTCCAGTAATCCCGGTAATAAGGGCAGTTTTAGTCATTGGTAATTGTGTTTATTCGGCGAGGCATGTCGCAATTCAGATTCGCGAGCCGCCGGTACGAGAAGAAAGTGGAGCCTTTTCCCCTGCACCTTAAGCGAAAACTGTTCCGCAAACAAGAGGCGCAGTATACCATCTCGCTAATTCGATATGTCTACTTATGGATCGCAGCGATGCCAGCGTTTGGTCATATCATGCGTCCTAAACAACACTGTTACTAACTATAATATTGATCGATCAATGAACCAAGCACCTACCAAATTATTGCCGCAATTGGCAATATTCGCACTTGCCGCGCTAATTATCTCCGTGATTTTCCATTCGGACATGATCCGCCGCATGAGTGTCGATACCGTAGAAAAGATCGGTATGCCGTTGTTGGGTCCACGCACGGACCCGGGCGATAATTATCACTATTACACTTATGCAAAAATCGGCTTGCCGACATGTGGAATTAGTGCTGGCGAGGCAGGTGAATCTGCAGGCAACACCGTCGCCTGCACCTACCCAGGCGCTCTATTGGTCAGCCATGCGTTGTATCGTATCGCCGCCGTATTTGCCCCGTCGCTGCGCTTCGAGCCTGCGTGGACATTGATATTGCATACGGCCCTATTGGCTTTTGCACTGCTTACTTGTCTGGCAAGCATATTAGGCAGCCGTCTTCGAATGGGCGCTTCGTTAGCCACAGGCGGCGCCCTACTTTTCGTGGTCGGCAATTTCGCACTGTCTTTCTACTTCGGGTATCCATACAAGTACTTCCAAAACATATATGCAGCCGAGCCGGATGTAATTCGAATCATGAATCCGACCGTATTCTGGTCGCTCGGCCTTCTGACTTTGGCCGCGCTTATTCATACGATCAGAAGCCCCTCGTTGACGACACGGCTTGCCGTTGTGATTGGAGCACTACTGCTGGGAACGGCAAGCATCGCAGTGGCAGGTACTCTGCTGGCTGGACTGGCCTTGTATCTTGCAATTGAATGGCTCGCCATGAAGCATCTATGTAGGCCCGCCCTTTTATGTGCTGGAGTGCTGCTATTGGCGCTGTCCGGCATGATTTGGATGTTCAAAATCTATTGGGCGACCGGTACGGGAAAAGCGTTTAATCACGGACAGTTTACCGGGCTCAAGGTCAACATGGCTTTTCTGTGGCTGTTGCTCCCGGTAGCGATCTGGCGCATCAGTCCAAATGGCGGAGCCCCTGACCGTCTATTGAAAGCCCTGCTGGTTGCGTCCATGATGGTTGGCATGTTGTGTACCAGTGTTGAATTGGGTGATCGGCTTTGGAGCCGGGGCGCGGTAATTTTTGCGCTGGTATGCTGTGCTGCATGGCTTTGGAACTTGTCTAAACAAGTCCTGATGTTCGGATTTCGGAAACTACCGGATTTCAGGTTCGCCGGAAGCGTTTCGCGCGTCTTCAATGCCCTGTTATGCATTGTCGCGCCGTTATTGTTGCTTGCGGCGTTACTCATTTACCGGCCGTGGAATCCTGACACGTGGCGCGGATATATGGAACATGACAAGTTCGAAGCTCTTGTGTGGCTAAGTGAGCGGACAACCAAAGCGGATGCAATTGCATCACCGGATATTAATGATAGCTATGTGATTCCATTTTATACCCGAGCGAGCGCGCTGGTGCCTGTATTCGCCTTAACCTCTGTCTCTTTTCAGGAGGGGCTGAGACGTTATTTTCACGTCCTGTCATTGCTTGCGAATAGCGGCGAGTATATGTCGCGCATATTGGCGGCTGAGGACAAGGATATTCAAACACATTTCGCATTTTTTTCGAGCGACATCAAAACTCAGTACGAATATCACAAATTTCAGCAGGTGGGGTTTTATGAATCGTTGATCTATTACCCATACAACGGCCTTTTCAAAAACGTGTTAACCGATCCGCAGAAACGAAAGGAGTTTGTGGCATTAATGCTGAGTTTTCATAAACAGGGAATTGAGCGGACATACCAGTTTACCTACCTCCTGATACGCAATGACGAGCCCTTGAAACAGCCTGAGCAATTCGATATCGTTTTCCGTAACGGCTCGTATACGATATTGCAACCGAAGATGGCGAAAGCCATTATCACCCCTGCATCCGATTGAGAACTCAGCACATGACAATTGTTTTGTGATGGCACCTAGACTTCTCAGACTTGAAAGCAACTCAACACAATTGCCATTGGTATGAAATTCACATCACTGTAGAGTATAGAGAATTGGAACTTTACAATATGCTCTCAAAGAAAAGTCGGATGTAGATCAAGGGCATACGCTGATCCGACTATAGATTTTTACTACGACACTACGATTCAGCCACTATTTTTTTAATCGCGTCAATTATCCGATCCTGCTGAGCATCTGTCATATTCGACCCCGACGGCAAACAAATGCCATCCTCAAACAGGGTTTGCGATACAGAATGATCACCATGGTTGAAAGAACGACATTGACGAAACACCGGCTGCATATGCATCGGCTTCCACACTGGTCTTGCTTCAATATGGTCACCGGCCAATTTTTTAATAATGTCGAGGCTATTCAATCCCGACTTCGTCGAGGTGACTGTGCAAGCCGTTAACCAATGGGTGGAATAACTCCACTCCGGCTCTGGCATCCATGTGAGTTGTTCGCAACCTAGCAATCCTTCACGGTACCGTTCATTGACGCGTCGACGTGATGCTACCCTTTCATTCAGCACGCGAATCTGCCCCCGCCCTACTCCGGCCAGGATATTGCTCATGCGGTAGTTATAGCCAATTTGGGTGTGCTCGTAATGTAGAGCAGGATCACGAGCCTGAGTAGACAGAAAGCGCGCCTGCCTGATGAATTCTTCATTGTCCGACACCAGCATGCCTCCGCCTGAAGTAGTGATGATTTTGTTACCGTTGAATGAATAGACACCCATTACCCCAAAACTACCGCTGGCTTTTCCTTTATAACGAGCCCCTAGGGATTCAGCGGCGTCCTCCACGATTGGCACGTCGTACCGCTTGCAAATGTCTGCAATTGAGTCAATGTCAGCGCTTTGTCCGTACAAATTCACCACAATCACTGCCTTTGGTTTTTTGCCGTTTGCAATGGCATACTGGAATGCATTCTCAAGGGCCACCGGTGACATGTTCCAGCTTTCAGGCTCGGAATCGATAAATACCGGCTCGGCACCTTGATATGCAATCGGATTTGCGCTCGCTGCAAATGTCAGCGACGAGCAGAAAACTGTATCTCCTGCACGTACTCCCAGCATGATGAGTGCCAAATGTATGGCCGCCGTACCCGAAGTTAGAGCAGCGGCATGGTCAATTCCCACATACTCCGCCACTTCGCGCTCGAAGGCGTCAACATTCGGCCCGAGCGGTGCAATCCAGTTCGTCTTGAATGCCTCATCGACGAACTCTCGTTCCCAAGAGCCCATATGTGGTGTTGACAGGAGTATTTTCTCGTCCAGTTCTTTTCGGTCGAGTACTTTAATGACACGGCGTTGCGCATCGATTACGGGCAGATGATTAATTACACATTTATTCATCAGCGCCAATGCTGATTCCTGCGTATAGCCGTCTTCAAGAACAAATGACTTGATCTTGGGTAGCCTTTTAAGGCTATCATCCATCCCGCATCCTTGCAGCAATAGTCTCCTGATATCGCCGTCGGTTACGGTTCTCTCAAATGTACCGTCAGGCTCAAGCACCAATAGCATCCCGAAAGCGGCCTGATCCAGTTTCAAAAGAGCATCGCGAATGGTCGCCGTGCGTTGCACGGAAATGGCTGGTACATCAATCACTTGGTTTCTCACTTATCTGTTTTACGTGCGGGCACACCAACATGGACGGTACCCGTTCCAAGGTCGTTTAACACAACAGCTCCCGCGCCTACGACGCAGTCGTCATTAATGGAAACGCCGGGCAATATATTTGCACCGGCTCCAATTAATACGCGCCTACCCACTTTTACTCCACCACCCAAGGTAACGTTCGGCGCAATATGGGAAAATTCTCCCACAACGCAATCGTGATCAATGATAGCCCCATGATTGACAATACAGCCTCTTTCCAATCGTGCATCCGGCGCGATTACCGCATGCGCCGCAACGAAAACGCCGCACAGAATTTGGGCTGTCTCTGAAACACAAGCCCGAAAATGCACGATCGCCGTATTGGCGATCCCGCATTTTTCCAGTTCACTGGTAATTCTTTCACGTGAGGCGTTATGGCCGACTGCGACATGAAACGCCATTGCGCCAACAAGAAGGGCATCCGTAACTGGTGCTATTATGCGCTGCCCTGAAATGACATGTCCGTTTTTACCTTTATCTTCGTCGGCAATGATTATTTGGAACGGAATTTTCGCGGCACGTATGGCATCAATGACCACTTTGCCTTGGCCGCCAGCCCCGATCATCAATAACTTTTCGAGCTCCATGGCGCGGTTAGTAAGCGTTGAATTTCAGTAGCAACTCAGGGGTTAACGGCAATTTCGCCAGATATCCGGCAATGCGCTCTCCTGCCCGTCCGTCGCCATAAAAATTTTCCAGCGAAAATCTTCCGTGTTGCAATGCGGTGTTAACAGCCTTTTGTACGGTTGCCGTTTCAGGTTCCACGTCAACTACATTTACATTGCGCTGTCTTAGATTCTGTCGTATCCCTATGTTGATCACTGGCGTACCAAAGGTCGCGGCTTCGATGATCCCGCTACTGGAATTCCCCACCATTACATCGCAGGCAGCCATCCATGAAATAAATTTTCCTCGTGGCAGATGTATCAGCAGCCGTATTTTCTCATGATGTTCGAACTGTCTCAATGCATGACGTACGGATTCGCTGCCAGCATCGGAATTGGGCATCAGTGCAATGATCTGCAGTCCGTGTCCAACTAGGGCCTCCATCACGTTTGTTGCATGCGTGCCGGCACGGTCAGCTTCCTGTAATACGGAATGGAATACGAATAGGGCCGTGCGCAATCTAGGATCAAAACCGACTTCCTCACAGAGCGAGGCTTTCGTCGATGTGATAAGTTCGGACAAACCATCCAGACCGGGAGCACCTGTCACAAACACGCTTGAAGCATGCTCTCCCATACGAATCAATCGGTCGCGCGAATCATCGGTCGCGACAAAATGTATATGCGAAAGCTTTGAGATTGCGTGGCGGACCGGCTCGTCAACTGTGCCGGAACGTTCACCCCCATGAATATGAGCAACAGGTATATTCAAATGGATTGCTGCCAACGCACCCGCCAGCATTTCGCCACGATCACCCAGCAATAACACCACATCAGGTCGAATTTTCTCAAATGCGTCGACGAACGAAGAGATCATCACGCCAATATTTCGAGCCATTGCGGCCCCTGTCGAATCCGTGAGATTTAGCCTAACCATTTCAGAGACGAGGAGGCCTGCTGAAATAATTTCCTCAACAGTGCTACCATGTTCAGCCGATAAATGCGTACCGGTTACGACCATTGAAAGCTCGAGCGCTTCGCTTTTTTGTATCCGCACTAACGTGGACTGCATCAGGCCAAAGTCAGCCCTCGTTCCAGTGATATAGCAGATCCGGCGTTTAGAATCCTTCATGCGAGATCACTCCAACTCAAAGTCGTTCCCGCCTCTATATCGCGACCCGCTACTTTGCCGATCGCTTTCGCAAGATCCTTTGGTGCGATACCGGTGCCTGGTCTCAGCAATGCGACGTCATGCTCAGTAATCAGTTGGCCTTGGCGCAACGGCAGCACTGTTGTCACGCTTCGCCGGACCAGCGCACGTACCGGCAACTCATTTGCGGCTGGCTCCTTCTTGTCAGAACCCAACGCGCGCTCAACGTCGCGGATATGCCGAATCATCATGGCTAATTCGTCCGGCTCCAGAGACGCTTTATGATCTGGCCCGGGAAATCCTTTGTCGAGCGTGAAATGTTTCTCGATCACTGACGCGCCCATTCCTACGGCCGCAACTGATACCGCTATACCAGCAGTATGATCGGAATATCCGACCGGCACTCCAGTCGCCAAATAAATAGTCTGCATTGCTCGCAGGTTCACATCATCGACCGAAGCCGGATAATTGGATGTGCAGTGAAGTACAGTCAGGCAGTCACTCATACCACCCGAATAGCCCAAAGACTGGCGCTTGGCTGCCACCACTTGGATCGCATCCTGCACCTCCTGCAGATTGGCCATGCCGGTAGAGATGATCATCGGCACATTTTTGGCGGCGAGATACTCGAGAAATGGATAATTAGTAATTTCTCCGGAAGGCACTTTGATGCGCTTCATTCCCAATGAAACCAGAAAATCTGCAGCAAATTCATCAAACGGCGTGGACATGAATTCGATATTCAGGTCGTTGCAGCGTCGAACCAGTTTGCGATGCAAGTCGTCCGACATCTCCAGTTTTTTGAGCATGTCGAACTGGTCACCGTCGCCAGTTTCACGTCTTTGGTACTCCGCTTTTTCGGCGCCAGGACGAACCAGTTTTTCTGCCGTAAAGGTTTGGAATTTCACAGCATCGGCACCGCATCGCGCCGCTGTATCAACCAGTTCGAGTGCCAGATCTTCGCGACCGTTATGATTCACTCCCGCTTCTGCGATGATGAATGTGCTCATTGCTTTCTCCGGAAATACTCAATTGCCTGCTCAGCCACCAACCAGTCGAACTCCGTATCGATATCCAGGTTATCGACCGGTGCATTCATTATCACCCCGGACGTCAGGTGCGGCATGAACGTCTTTTCCGATTTCAGTGCATTGGTTCGAATCAGATACAAGGAGCCATTGACAACAACCGCAGGTTCCAAGTCTTGCGCCCTCAAAGATGAAGGGCGCGTCTCTATCCAAGGCAACAATTGCCTTGATTGCCCAATTTTAAATGTCAGATGGGGATGGCTCTGCGCAGGTCCTACTCCGACTACCGCATCATGCTCCGAACTTTGCAACAAGCTTAACGCTTCATCCCAATGATCCCGGCAACGTACCGGCGTCGTTGGTTGCAGCAACGCGATCAAATCAAATTCCTCACCTTGAGCTGCCTTCCAGTTCAGCATGTCTAACACCACGTCTACGGAAGATGCCTCATCAGTCGCCAAATCGCTCGGTCGACGCCTTGTAACCAGTTGACCAGCATCAGCGCAACATTGCGCAATGTCGTCACTATCGGTACTTACTTCGATATCGGTGAACCAGGAGATCGACTTCGCAAAGTCAATTGACCATTGAATCAACGGCTTGCCATGTAACGGCTTTATATTTTTGCCTGGCAGTCGCTTCGATCCTCCACGGGCAGGGATAATTGCGAGTACTCGCATTACATTACATTTCGACGAAGCGACGTGCAATTGTCAAACCGATTTCCGCACTACGCTCAGGGTGAAACTGCGTTGCGATCAAATTTCCTCTTTGTACCGCCGCACATAGCCGCTGGCCGCCATATATCGTGTCGGCGAGGCGGTCGCTCTCTTGAGAGGGGACGGCAGCAAACGAATGCACGAAATAGACAGCTGGTTGTTGCTGTGCGTATTCCTCCAGCAAGGTACCTTCCCACCGGCGGCCGGTTTCTGGTGTCACAAGATGATTCCAGCCGATATGCGGAACGCGTTGCGATTCACCTGTTACCGCCGTATCAGGTACCGCACGTACGCGTCCCGGCAAGATACCCAAACCAGCATGCTCGCCAAATTCTTCGCTAGCCTCAAACAACATCTGCATACCGACGCAAATTCCCAGCATCGGCCGCTCTGTATCGACATAGCGGCGAATAGCGTCGGCAAAGCCGCGGACTTCGAGTTCACGAATACATTCGCTGAATGCACCCACACCTGGCACCAGCAGCTTTTCTGCATTAAGCGCGACCGCTGGATCTTCGGTGATAGTGATATCTGCACCGCAGTGTTGGAACGCGCGTGCCACGTTCAACAGATTGCACATGCCATAGTCAATCAACGTTATTTTTTTAGACATTCTCAAATTTTCCGAACTGCGAGGTTTGTATCCAAAGCCGCTCGGCGAAGCTGTCCCAAGGTTGTGCGTCCATAGTGCAGCACATCTGCCATCGCCACGGCATCGGCACCACCGACTTTTGCAACAGCAAGCAAGTCGTCCGCGCTACCCATTCCTCCGCTTGCGATGACAGGAACGTTAACCGCGCCACTCACCGCCTTGACTAACTCCAGATCAAATCCTTTACGGGTCCCCTCACGATCCACTGATGTCAACAGAATTTCACCCGCACCCAATTCCACACCTCGCTGAACCCATTCGATCACGTCAAGGCCGGTGCGCTCTCTTCCGTTGTCAGTATAGGCTTCCCATTTGCCCTTACCCACTTGCTTTGCTTCGATTGACAATACCATCGCCTGAGATCCAAATCGGCGTGCAACCTCCGAAATGAGTTCCGGCCGCCCCACTGCGGCGGTATTGATTGCGACTTTGTCCGCGCCTGAGCGCAACAAGTGACGAGCATCGTCCACGGTACGGATGCCACCTCCCACCGTAATCGGAATATAAACATTATCAGCCGCACGTCGAATGATGTCGCTTAGATTGTTGCGGCCATAAAGACTCGCCACAATGTCCATGTATATCAGCTCATCGGCTCCTGCCTGATAATACCGAATTGCAAATTCCTGCGGGTCACCAACGACCCGCAAGCCTTCCAGATGAATGCCCTTAATAAGGTTGGGACCCTTGATATCAAGCCTGGGAATTAAACGCAGATTGCTCATTGATTACTTCAGCGCATGTTGGTCATGCCATATGGCATGGCGCAATTTCCACTGGTTGTCTTCCCATTTCCATAGGTGCGGCGAACGAAAACTATCGGTCAGATTGTGATAATACTCACGACTCAGAATTGGTTGTTCGAACATCTTGCTAGCTTCCGGAAATTCATTTGATGGGATACTCAGATATTTGAAGATTTCATCTGCAAACCGCTCCGGAAATTCATGATCAAAACGCTTGACTAGTGCGACACCTTCTTCGCGAGTGATGTCGCCTGATCGAATTTCCTGCGCAGCGTCGTAACTTGCGCGTCCAATTCCGAATTTAACGCCAGTCGTGTGATAGTGAAAATCGTCGATCCGATCATCAATACTGTTGTACTTACTATACGTTCCGGGAGTACGCTCCGGCGATGCCTGGAAACCACCGTGTTCGACCGCGTAATAATAACAAGCCTGCGGATGCCATTTCAGGTAATAACCCAAGTAGTGAACTTCTACCTTCTTTTCTTCGATCTCGTTTGGATTGGCCGGCAGATATGGCGCAAGATCATGCGTTAGCACTCCAAAATGTTTTTTCAGATCTGTGACAGACACGCCGCCCAAATTCACTTTTGATTGATCTTCCGTTGTGAAATACGACCAATCCCGTTTTGCCGATTCAGTATCGCCGATAGGATTACCATATTCCGCTTCGTTCTCTCCGTAAATTACCAAAGGAATATTGAACAGCAGCGCCATTTTCGGTGCCAGTGCCTTCTGGCCGAACATGAATGCCTGGAAAGGATGAAACAAGTTTTCCACCGCAAGACGAGTCAACAAACGATGGATGCGACCATTTGGAGTCATCAGGTAATTGTCATGACCTGCGTGAATCCACGACTGAAAGTTCTTCCAACCCCAATCGGTATAAACATGCGGCGCCCATGTAACTGTCAACGGATGCATGCCGTATTTCGTGCGCAGGATATGCGATGCGTAAAAGCTGTCCTTGCCTCCGGAACCCGGCACCAGCACGTCATAGCTGCCGTCCTTGCTGCGATGACGGTCAAACAGCTCGTGCAATTGTCGTTCCCGATCTTCCCAATCAATTGTCTGCTTCTTTTTTTCAGCAAAACGGCAGGCATCGCAAATGCCTTCCGCATCGAAATGAATTGTTTTTTTCTTTGATGCCTTCGTATGGTTATATTCCACGGCAGAGTTCGGGCGCTGATTGGAAATAACGCAGCGCTTGCAATAAACCACCTCCTCAGGCAGACCATATTTTGCTTCCAGATTTTTTGAATCCGGTGCAAATTGCGTTTTATCTACCTCGCGCGGGGCGGAAATGCGATCCATTACAACTCCTTACATATAAAATAAACGTCGGCAAACATATTTTTACCGGACAGTCATCAAACAATAAATAAATTACCAACGAGCGACGAAGCTTTGATGCCCAGCACGGTATTATCCTATTTTTTTGCCCCGTAGCCGAATGTCATTTCAAACTTTAGGCCCTAATTCAGCTTTAGCGTGCTGCTGAAAATCTCTCGATCACTGGTGCTACCGTTGCACTCATGCCATCTTCAACGGAAAACGGAGGTTCCCAATCAAGCATTTTTCGGGTATGTCCTATGTCCACTTGCAATGACCCCAGCAGGCGGTCGGCAAAATCTTTCTTACCAAGCAAGGCGGCAAAAGCACGCATGAGGGCGGGGGATACATTAAGAATGCGCGGCTGTCGGTTCATCGACTTGGCCAGCAGTTCAATTAAACGTCCTGTACTCAGATCCTCTCCGTCTGATACTAGAAATGTCTCCGATGCTACACGCGGCTGGAATGCACATTTAATCAAGACGTCCGCCAGGTTTTCCACAAAGACCATACTGCGCTTATTATGTACGAGGCCAAAAGGCAGGGGAAAGCCACGATTGACCGCTTGCATCAGTCGTAGGAAATTGGCTTTTACCCCAGGCCCGTAAACCAAGGGCGGACGCACCACGACGACTTCCAAGCCGGTTTCCCTCGCAATTTCCCCAAGCTTTTGCTCCGCCTCCCACTTCGAAATGCCATAGGCATCAACGGGAGCGGGCAAGCTCGCATGCGTAAAAGGCATCATCCCGGTGGTCGTTTCGCCATTGACCTTGATCGAACTGACAAACACAAATCGGGTGACGCCTGCTGCTACAGCCTGACGTGCGAGATTCTGCGTTCCTTCGACATTCACACGACGAAACTGGGCCAGCGAATCCGATGATCCGGCGTCGTTCATGACGTGCACTCTGGCAGCGCAATGTATCACCACATTGATACCATCCAATGCCTTGGCCCAATCGGAATGCGGCCCGATGTCGCCAATACTTATATCTTGGCCATCGCCAGCATCACGGGGCGCGGTACGATATACCCTCCGTATTTGTATATCTGTCTCTTGCTGCAATCGACGTGCCAATGCACGGCCTACAAATCCGTTCGCACCGGTAACCATTATCGAGGACATGCTCATGTTTTTGTCACAATCCGGGAATTCAGCAAAATCTCTTCGATACGTGTCATCAAGGTCTCTCGCTCAAATTGCTTACGGTAGTAAGCCTGACCTGCTTGTCCCATTGAGCGTTGCGTTTGCGGTGCAGCGTCTGCCAACTGGTGCGCAATTCTGGCCAAGTCCTCACCCCTGCCTGACGCACAAACGAGACCTGCATTCGCATCCAATATTACCGCTGCACCCTCTCCGTCCAGCATGCCAAGCAGAGGCTTTCCTGCCGCAAGGTAGGATTGCACCTTGCCAGGGATTGTCATGGCAAATACATCGTTTTTCTTTAACGTTACCAACAAGGCATCTGCGCCCGCATAGAATGATGGCATGCGCTCAAGCGGGAAACGGCCGAGCATTGTAACGGTGCGGGCTAGATCACGCCGTTTGATTTCATCCGCCACCCATCCTGCCATTCGGCCATCTCCGACCAGAATCCACTGGATATCGTCACGCGCTTTCAGATGTTCGGCGGCGTCGAGTATCGCAGGAAAATCTTGCGCCTCGCCGATATTGCCGGCGAACAGAATCTTGAAGCGTCCAGAAAATGATGCCAACTCCGAAGCGCTGACCGTTGTCGCTTTGCCGAACAGGTCTTCCGCCCAACTCGGGAAAAATTCAACGCGCTGCCCAGGGTCGCAATATTTTTTGATATTCACGATAAAAGACCGCGACTGCGCCAGAATCACGTCGCAGCGCCGATAGATAAATGACACCATTGCGCCAACTAGACGCAAAATTCGCTCGGATTTCACAATACCAACCGCACGCAGACTCTCCGGCCACAAATCGAGCACCCAGAATACGATCGGTGCCTTTTTGGCCCACCTCATCACAATCGCAGGAATTCCGACGGTAATCGGGGAAGGTTCGAATACGAAAATACAATCGAATTGTCGTCCGCGCAGTTTGAACAAGCCAAACAGGGAGGCCGAGGCGACAAAGCTTGCGTAGTTCAATGCAAGCCTTACCCCGCCCTGTCCACGTGGCATCAACGGCACGCGCGTGATGTCGGCGCCGGCAAATTTCGAGTAATTACTGGAATTTTTCTTGAAATCCTCGAAAACAACACCGTCCGGGTAATTCGGATAGCCTGTCAATACCGAGACTTCGTGCCCTCGTTTAACCAGTTCGGCAACGAGATCGTTAACTCTAAAATTTTCAGGCCAAAAATATTGGCTGACCACGAGAATTTTCACTTAAGGGCCTTACTGGTAGCGTTGCCAGACAACCCTGTTCACGTAATCGGTATAGCTCAAAATGATCCTGACCACTTTTTCTGAGACGTTGGGCATAGCGTAGTCTGCTACTTGGCGCATCAACCGTTCGCTGCCTGTGGGCTGCTTTTCCAGCACTGTTAGCGCCTGCATCACACGGGTTGAATTAAGGCCTGTCATCATGACGGCCGTTTCTTCCATGGCCTCTGGTCGTTCATGCGCTTCACGGATGTTCACGGCGCGAAAATTCAAGATTGACGATTCCTCGCCAATGGTCCCGCTATCGGATAACACCGCACGTGAACACATTTGCAGTTTTACATAGTCCTTGAAACCCATTGGCTTTAACAAGCGAACATTGGCATGGAATTTAATACCCTTCGCGTCGATGCGCTTTTGCGTACGAGGATGCGTCGACATAATGATCGGGAAATCAAATTCGATTGCAACATCGTTCAAGGTTTCAACCAAGGCATTGAGTAGTCGATCCGAATCGACATTTTCTTCGCGATGAGCACTTACCACGAAGTACTTTCCTTCTTCCAAGCCGAGCCGGGTCAGCACATCCGAGCGCTCAATGCCATCGCGGTAATGGTTTAAGACTTCAAACATCGGGCTGCCGGTTTTAATGATCCGGTCAGGAAGCAATCCCTCGCGCAGCAGGTACTCCCGCGCAATATCGCTATAGGTAAGATTGATATCGGCAGTGTGGTCAACGATTTTCCGATTTGTTTCCTCGGGTACGCGCTGATCAAAACAGCGATTGCCGGCCTCCATATGGAAAATCGGGATCTTTCTTCGCTTGGCAGGAATCGCTGCCAAGCAGCTGTTAGTATCACCGAGAACCAGCAACGCGTCCGGCTGTACTTCGGCCAGCACCCGATCAACTGAAATAATCACATTGCCAATAGTTTCAGCTGCGTTCGTACCAGCCGCATTGAGGAAATGATCAGGCTTACGTACCTCAAGATCTCGAAAGAAAATCTCATTCAGCTCATAATCGTAATTCTGCCCTGTATGTACGATCACGTGATCACAATAGTGGTCGAGCGCGGCCATCACACGCGAGAGTCGGATGATCTCGGGTCGGGTGCCGACCACCGTCATGACTTTAAGTTTTTTCATGGTTTACCGGGCGTACATAAGTGTCTGGATTCTCCCGATCAAAGATCTCATTTGCCCATAACATGACGATCATTTCATCTTCGCCGATGTTGGTAATGTCATGTGTCCAGCCGGGAATAGTTTCGACGATTTCCGGCTTGCTGCCGGAGGTAATAATTGCGTAATACTCATTGGTGATGATGTGGCGAAAACCGAAACGCGCCTCGCCTTTTATCACCAGGAATTTTTCGGTTTTTGAATAATGGTAATGGCTGCCTCGTGTAATACCGGGATGAGCGGTAAAGTACGAAAATTGGCCTGAATCCTGTGTCTTCAGCATCTCAACGAAAACGCCGCGCGGATCGCTGTATTGTGGCACGACGTAGGAAAAAATTGCTGGTGGCAGATAACTGACATAAGTTGCATACAGCGCACGGACAAAGCCGGTTCCGACTCGCTCGGTAACCAAGGTTTGCCGGCTCTGCTTGAATGCAAGTATCTGGTCGGCCAGTTTGCCAATGGTAGTCACATACTCGGGCTCCACCTTTGCAAACACGCCTTCATTAATCTGGCCATCCATCAGTTGAACAAACTGATGGATTACATCATCCACATATACCAAGGTTATCTCGGCGTTCAGATCGTTGACCTGGATTGGAAGGTCTCGGCAGATGTTGTGGCAAAAGGTAGCAACAACTGAATTGTAATTCGGGCGGCACCATTTTCCGAAGACATTGGGAAGGCGGAAAATATAGACGCTGCTGCCGCTTCGATTCGCTAGGTCAACCAACATCGTTTCAGCCCGGCGCTTGCTGATTCCATACGGATTGTCGCGCTCAGCCTGAATCGAAGATGTATACACTATCGGAATTTTGCGGCCGCTTTGCGCAATGAGTTCGCACAGAGTTTGCGTCAACTCCGCATTTCCGGCAGCAAAATCGGCAGGATCGGTTGGCCGGTTAACGCCGGCAAGATGAAAAATGAAATCTGCATTCCCAACGTGCTGACGCAATTCATCGATCGAAGAGTCCCTGGTGAAAGGCAGCACTTCGATATCCAAACGTTCACTTAGTCGGACCGACAGGTTTTTACCAACAAATCCATTTGCTCCGGTAATGAGTACTTTCATAGATTAGTCAATCGCGTGGGCAGATTTTCCTGCCATCAGATCACGGACGAAATCGAGTTTTTGCAGCAGGCTCTTCATTCCTTTGACATCAAGTCGTTCAGTATTGTGTGAGTTGTAGTCCTCACTGGCTGAAATGATTCGTTCACCTTCTTCTACAAATTTACCGTAGTTCAGATCTCGCAGGTCTGGCGGGATTCGGTAATAGTTTCCGCAGTCTTGCGCGCAGGCCATCTCTTCCCTGCTAAGCAATGTTTCAAATAATTTTTCACCGTGGCGCGTACCTATGACATTAATCGAATGGCCGCTTTTACCAAGCAGTTCAAGCACAGCAGTCGCTAATACCTGGATCGTCGCGGCTGGCGCCTTTTGCACGAAAATATCGCCGTTTTCCCCATGCTTGAATGCATACAAGACTAATTCTACAGCGTCGTCCAGTGTCATCATGAAGCGCGTCATCGCCGGGTCAGTAATGGTCAACGGTTTCTCAGCTTGCAGCTGGTCGACAAAAAGCGGAATTACCGATCCGCGCGATGCCATAACGTTGCCGTAACGGGTACCACAAACAACAGTATCTGTGCCTTCGAGGTTGCGCGATTTGGCGACCATCACCTTTTCCATCATTGCCTTGGAAATGCCCATTGCATTGATTGGATAAACTGCTTTGTCAGTGCTCAGACAAATAACCCTTTTTACTTTACTGACAATCGCGGCCTCCAACACAATCTCCGTGCCAACCACATTGGTTTTAACCGCCTCCATAGGGTGGAATTCACACGACGGCACTTGTTTCAGCGCCGCAGCATGAAACACGTAATCTACACCCCGCATCGCGTTTAGAACGCTGCTGTAGTCTCGAACATCGCCAATGTAAAACTTGAGTTTGTTGTTATGGAATTTCTTTCGCAAGTCATCCTGCTTCTTTTCGTCGCGACTGAAAATTCTTACTTCAGCAATTTCGGTATTCAAAAAGCGTCTGAGCACCGCATTTCCGAAAGATCCGGTACCGCCGGTAATAAGTAGAGTTTTGTTATTAAACATAAGTTTCCAAACCAAATTAGCAGTTTGCGCCGAGCAGATATTTTGCGTTAGCTGCCTGTACAGCGGCGATAGACGGCAAGCAGATTCGCCGAATTCGATTTCACGTCAAAATTTTGATGCGCCATAATACGCGCAGCATTTCCAAATGCACGAGATTTTTCCGGATTGCTGGCAAAATATATTATGGCTTCGGCGAGCGCTTCTGGATTTTGTGGCGGGACCGCCAATCCGGTTTCGCCGTCTATCAGCGTGTCTGATCGCGGGTCACGAACAGCGACCACGCTGGGTATGCCGGAAAAAGCGGCTTCGAATATCGGCCGTCCCGGCGCATCATAATGGGAGGGGAAACATAGCATATCCAAGCTCTGATAAACTCGTTGTATGTCAGTAGTGAATCCCATGAGATGGAAGGAATCGGCAAGTCCGTATTCTACGATTAACCTCTCTAGATCCGATCTCACATCTTGTGCAAGACCGAGGAACTTCAGAAGCCCTCCGCGCAAGCCATTCAGTTTGCGTGCATTTTCACCAACGATGATGAATTCGACATCCAATCCGGCACGCCTTACGATACGCGCTGCTTCGACCAGATCATAAAGACCCTTCACCCGCAATAAATTGCCGACAAAACCAACTTTATATGACGTAGGCCGTAACAATTGCAGCTTCGCATGGAAGGACTCGTCTCTGCTGTGCTCTACGACCGGCGTGAACCCGTTATGAATGACGTCGACAGCAAGAGTCGCGGGTAAACTTGCACGAACATTCTCGTCAATTGCCACTACTGCAGCTACTTTTTTCTTCAATATGCCATTTACCCACCGTGTTCGTAAAGACATGGGCTCGGTACGCGCCACGGATCTTGCATGAACAACGACCGGCGCATTAAAGAAGCTTTGTGCTATCAGCATGGGGATCAGTCCGGTAAATTCATTCAAGTGGATGAGATCCATATGGCCCCACCGCTTGCGTGCACGCCACAGGACGAGCACCGTCGCAGGCAGATAGAGAAGTTCACGCAACATCACCAACCATCTGACACCACGGTAAAAACTATAGCGGGTGTTATCGAATTGCGTAAGACCTGGGGATTCGATTACGTCGACACCTACTTGCTTGAAGAATTTGGTCACGGACCCGCGTTGTGTCACGAAATACGCATCAATCTCCCCGGCCGGCAAAGCTCTTACCGCCTCAAAAAGACTTCGCGAAGATCCGCCAAAAGCTCCAATCAAATGAATATAGAGAACCTTGAGTGCCATCAGCCTATCCAACGACGAGAAGCGTTTACGATTTTTTTGGCATGCTCGAATAATCCATGACTGGTTTTATAATCAAGAAATGTCTTATTTGGAGCTTTCATGATAGCTTCGAATTCATCTTCAGTCAGACCCAGTTTTTTAATCGTGTATTCCCGGTCATCTTCCAGAAGTTTTTCCGGATAGACCGGATCTTGCATGAGGGTAAAAGCTTCTTCACGTGTCATTTGACCAGAGCAGATCAGATTTGAATAATGTGCCTTCCGCTTATCAATATTAAATTTACGCGGCAATATATATGCTTGGTAGAAGCGAGTATAGATTGATTCGTAATGCTTGCCACCGTAATAGATCCATCCCAGCTTGTCTTGTAATACGTCCATCGCTTCTTTCTTGTCATAATGAACGTAGTTCAGGATTGCGACCATCCGGATTCGCCGCACAAATACGCTATATGCCAGTTTCGCCAATGAAAAATGTGGGTACGTAGTCAATTTTCCTGTGCCGAATCGACGCTGTACGTCCTTTATATAGCGCCAATCAAAATAGCCATATCCCCATTTTTCAGGAAGAATTGCTTCACTTACTACGTTGGTGCCGAGAATAACGTGCTTTAAGCCATGTTTTGCAGCCAATTCATAAAGCAGGGCAAAAATAGCATGATCGGTGGGCACTTCCCCGTCAGGCGTTGATGCTTTTAGAAAAGCTACTTGCAGCTTTAGAAATTCCTGCCAATCAATAACGTGTGTATACAAATCGATATTAAGCGCACTGAGTGTTTTCTGGATATTGGCAACCGCAAGCTCAGAATTCCAACCATTATCAAGATGAATTGCTAGCGGACGAAGTCCGAGCTGTTTAACAAGATAGGCAACATATGTGCTGTCGACTCCTCCGCTTACCCCAATTACACAGTCATAGTCTTTTCCTTCTCCTGCCGCTTTAATTTCCGCGACCAAAAATCCTAACTGCTTTTCGCGTTGGTCCAGTGGGATTAGACGTTGAGTTGCGACACGCTTATAACGATGGCAATGGTTGCAAATCCCTTCATTATCAAAGGTAATATCAGGATCTGTTTTATCCATAATGCAACAAGTACAGGTTTCAGTAATCATGCTTAAATAAAATAATCAAAAATGCTGCTTAATCGATACTTGGCGGATATTTTTCCGGAAAACCCTCACTGCCGTAAAGAAGAAGGGCGAAAAAGAGAACAAAAAAAGCATTTGTAGGATGGAATATGCTACCCCAACTCATCATAAGCAAAATAATCGCGGGGAAACAAGCGCATGCCCAGCGATCTGCAAAATAAGCCCTGCGTCTCAATCCGACGGTAATAAATGCCAGAAAAAAAACGACTGGAAGACCGTATGAAGCTAATAACCGAGTAGGTAAGCTTTCAGATCCCATGTCAACGTGTTCGAAGCTGAGACTTTGATCTACAACTTCGCCAAATTCAAAAGAACCCAAGCCCATTAGTCCCGGACTTGAAGAAAAAAGAGAAAAATGTTGCCACCATAACCAAGGTCGATATGCTTGTTCAAAAATTTCTTCAGTCGTAAGTCCTTCCTCTCCCCTAAGAAAAAGGCGCGATACAATCGGAAAATGTTGAGCAGAGTCCAAGAGAAATGGAGATAAAGCGATTAACGCAAGGACTGTTATAGCGGCAATTATCGCGCTCCAAAAATAATATTCCCTTTTATTCGAGTAATTTCCGAGTGCATACCAAAATCGCATAAAGAAATATAAAAGTGCTGCAATTTGAGCTGTTCTCACAAACGAAAAAATCAAAAAATACAAGCAAATCGCCAGCGCAATGGGGTGCTTAACGATCGTTATCCTATCCTTCGTTAGCACAAGCAGCATGAACAAAGACAGCATTCCGGTATTCGCGATATTGGGGAAGAACGACACCCTCCAAACGCCGTAATCTTCACGAGTCGCACCAGGGAAAAAACCCCAGACATTCATGTCAGTGTATATACCAATGGCTATTCCAATCAGGATTAAGCCAATATACAATTTTACTAAATCGCTTATGAAAATTCGTGTGCGGCTTCCTGCAACCCAAGCCGTAACCCAAACAAGCAACATGAGCTGAGAAGCTGCACGTATGTCAGCGTGCAGCAAATGCCAAGCGCCAGCGACAGCACCAAATATCAAAAGCAGACAAGCCCGTGAAGTTAAAAGACCGATAAGGGTCTGTCTAATGCTAAAAATTGGAAAAATTAACGCTGGGCCGACTAACATCCAGTATGTCGAACTAAAAACCTCGACTTTATCCTCCTGCCCGATTGAGATCTGGACCAGCATTGATAGGACCACAAAAACAAGAAGAGTCCAGTTTCGCTGAAGGCCGTCAGCCTTATGTTTCATCGACGTCTCAAGTTGTGATATCGATGAAAGTGAGTTACTTGCGTTCAGCATGCCAAAGCGGTCTTAATTGATCTTTTGTCGGGTAGGTAATCAATACGGCTCGATGAGGGCCTGTGAATACGAACATACTTCCCGCTGCAACAGCAGCAGCGCCGCTTTTTGCACAAACCTGAATGAAATCGTCTACACTGGCTGCGCCCCCACTGGAAATTACTGGTACATTTACCGCGGAAGTCACTTGCTCCACGAGTTCCAAGTCGTATCCCTGCTGCATGCCATCTCGGTCAATTGCACTGACGAGCAATTCGCCTGCTCCCAACTCTACAACTCGCTTCGCGAATGAAACCGGATCAAAGCCCGTCTTGCGGCTGCCGCGAGCGGACATTACTTCGTATCCCCCAAACAGCCTTTTCTTCACGTCTATCGATACAACAATAGCCTGTGATCCAAACTCTTGCGCCGCCCTTTGAATCAGCTCGGGATTGCCGATTGCCGCAGTATTAAGCACAACCTTTTCCACGCCCGTTGCAAGTATGCGGCGAATGTCGTCCAAATTACGAATACCCCCGCCATAGGCAAGCGGCATGAAGCATTCGCTTGCCACATCCTTGATGATCTCGAAGGACGGCCCGCGTCCTTCTACGCTTGCGGTAATATCCAATAACATCAATTCGTCAACTTCTTTGTCATTGAATATCTTGATAGCATTTATGGGGTCTCCTACGTATTTTGGATCCTTGTACTTGACGGTTTTGACAAGACCTTGCCCCTTAAGCAATAGACATGGAATTACTCGAATACGCAGCATCTCAATAACTTTCAGCGAAATTACGCAGTATGCGCATGCCAAATTTATGGCTTTTTTCGGGGTGAAATTGCACACCCATTACATTTCCGACTTCAAAAGCAGCATCGAAGGAATTTCCGTATTTTGCATGTAACAACGCATCGCCGGAGTTTTCGCAGTGCACATAGTAAGAGTGCACAAAATAAAACCGCTGTTCGGCCTCCGCTTCTTTCATCAATGCGGAAGACTTGCAGGGATTAACAACATTCCAGCCCATGTGTGGCACTTTAAGATTGCTCCCAACGGGTGGTGCAAAGCGGATTGTTCTCGCTTGGACCCACCCAAGTCCGGGCAATGTACCTTCTTCGCTTCCTCCCGTCATTAAGTGCATTCCGAGGCAAATACCAAGAATCGGAGTTTTTTGATGCACCACCTTCTGGTTTAATATTTCTATTAAACCAGAAGCTTTCAATCGCATCATACCTGCATCAAACGCACCGACACCGGGAAGAATAAGCTTTTTCGCCTGACTTAATCGTTCATGATCTGCTGTGATTTCGGAATTTACTCCCACCTTTTTCAGCATATTCTTGATAGACCCGAGATTACCCATGCCGTAATCTATGATGGTGATCATATTGTAACTTCCGGCGTTCTTGCATTGATGCGCAATGCGTCGCGACTACGGACCGGCGCGCCAAACGAATTCATAAAGGTACAGATTTCCTCTCTTGATACTTTGATTTCAAGCGCGCGAAAAATTGTATGCATCATCATAGTTGCAATAACTCTTTAAGATTTCCAACAAAATTTTGCTGGTAGTACTTGTTGGATGTCTCTTGCGTAATTGGCAACCAGTGACGGTGGAGGACAACATCTACTAGTTGCTCTGGGGTCGACACTACTATGGCATCGCCATCACGAACCAGATCGCGCACAAGATCAAATCCGCCCAATGCAATTATCACGGTCGGAGTACCAATACCAATGGCATCAAAATGACATGCTGAAGATATACTCAGATGCACATCAGACAGTGCTATGAGCTCGTATGTATTTGGATCTTCCCGGCCTCTCAGAATACGGACTCGCACATCTTTCTGAAACGCAGCCACATAGTCATCATATGAAGTATCGTAGGCTGGATGGAGTTTGATATTCAGTTGAAGACTTGCGGAAGTATTAGAAAGAAAGCTGTGCATGAAATGGATTAGCGTTCCGTGTTCTATACCTTGGGTCGTAAGAGTCAATACAAGATTTTTTTCGTCAATACAAAACAAATTTTGGCGCATCGTACGATACTGTTCAATGATCGAAGATCCGACAGCGACCAGCGTACCCGTTCTTGCAACAGCGGTATGCTTGAGCCGCCTTACCCAATACTCGCCATACATAGCTACGAAGTCTGGCAGCAGTAAATGTTCTGCATCCGTGCTTAGTGCCGTGGCAGGCAAAGCGTCAGGATGATTCGGCGAAAAAATTCCATGTTGCAACTCCACAAAGCGGATACCTTGGCGACGGCACGCGTGTATCACCGGATACTGGCCTGCATCGGCCGCCAAAACAATCTCAGGAGACAACCGGCGAAGCAATAAATCGTACAACACGCATCGCCACCAAAATGCGCTGAAATTCCTCCGAATTCTTGTTTCGGAAAACTCATCCAGACGTAACTCGGCCAGCACACATTCGGCTATTTTCGCGAAAATTCCTGCATCATCCTTCACAGGAAACAGTCGGGCAAGAATCACACTAACTACCAAAATTATCGTGCTATCAAAAACCGGTGCGATTGATGCTTTTGATATTCTATTTGCATATCCTGGTGCATTAAGGGACGATATTTTGACACCGCCAGGCAAATTATTTAATAAAGCATCAAAATAAATATCGTCGTAACCTTTGGACGATTGGACTCGTAGCGCTGATGCATATGTTATCGCAACATAATTGCACGTCCGACGCAATCGGAAAATTTTTCTCAAGCCGCCGAATACTGAACACAACAAGTCTCGCCGAGGAATAGCCGGCGTAGTTAACTTGATATTTTGTATGGCGAGACTGATAGGAAAGCGCAGAATTCGCCATACAGAAACGCCTCTTACTGCGTAAGAAAAGACTTTATGACGATCTTCGAAGTGCTCAAGAATCCTTGCCGCCTCCTCTTCTGAACGACGCAGATCACTCAACTTGCGATTCCATAAATATCAGCTACCAGCTTCATCGAGTACCATGAATCATGCAATGTCGGCAAAAAATTGGTCTCGCCACGTACTACGGCGACAGCCTGCTGTGCCTGCAATAATAATCCCGGCTTAAACGATGTGTCACTGGTGGAGATGTCCAAGGATGAGAGTCGGCGCTCACCTCTTAATTGTACGGTAACCTGCTCAAGTGGACGCATTTCGAGACGCTTCTGTGGCGTAGCGACCGAGACGGCCCATGGACCAGGGCCATCCCAGAGTGCTTCATACAAGCCGATATCTCCACTGGTGAATTCAATCTTGCTAATAACTATGCCTGGCTCGGCCGGATTCCACGGCACTACCGGTGTTACCTTGGCAATCCCGCCTCTTCCGAATACCCGAAAATAGTCGATTAGATGGATTGAGTTCGCAAACATATAATTTTGCACAACCGCTTCAGGCTCTTTAATGATATTACGCGCAACCTGCTGATCCTGTTGGTCAAGCACCTTGATAAATCGCTTGCCTTCAGTAGTGTCAAGCTCACCAAGTGCTCCACGCGTACTTGAATAAGCTCTGCGATTCAATGCCACATAAACCTTGCTGTTGGCCTTCTGTGCAGCATCCAGGATTCGTGTAGCATCGACAAGGTCGTATCCAGCAGGCTTTTCCAAAAGCACGATCCATGGGAATTTAAAACATTCGACCGCTACGGTCGCCATCGCAAGTTCTCTAACTGTGACAACGACGATATCCGCACGGGTTTTGTTGTACAAATCTTCGATTGAATCGCACACGGACATCTGAGGATAGGTTGCAGCCAAAGCCACCGCGCGGGTTGGCGTTCGGCTGAATATGCCGGCGGGCTGCACACCTTCAATTGCCGAGAATGCTTTCAAATGTTCTGTTGCCATATTGCCGGCGCCGACTATAGCAACCTTAACGTTCTTACTCACGACGATTCTCCTTATGCCCATGGAAAGACGCGGGCTACCGGCAAGCCAGCGTCTATTTGCACTGCCCTACCGTCTTGTTCGCCGGATAAATTCGCGGCAACAAGCGTGGCTACCGCATGTCGACCACATTGTCCGTCAGGTATAGATCCGCCTTTGAGCATCGCTTTCCAAAGGGATTCCGTCGGGCCAACGACATCTACTGGCTCGATCTGGCGAATCACTTCGACAGCCGGCATTCCGTAACGTGTCGTTGGCAGATCCCTGTATTGTTCCTGACGATGCATGATGCGCATGAATCCCGATAGTTCGTCAACAAGAATCTGACCATATCGACATCCATAAATAACCTGTATTCCATGCCCTTGATCGGCACTCAACTCCCCATACAACCTCACTCCTGACGGAGTTACTGCTCTTAATTGACCCGAGCGGTCCGTATACTCTGGACCGCGAGGATTCGGGAGAACTGCCGCATCGGCCCAAAACGATACAGACAGGATCTCCTCGCCGGTCAGAAATCGGAATGCTTCAAAATAATGCGAGCCATTCATTGACAAGCCAAAATTGGAAGCACATACCGTCATGCTGCGCAAACCGCCAAATGCAGCTGAATCGGCGAGTTCTTTGACAGCAGTGTATTGTTCTAAAAACCGCATTTGATGATTAATTGCCAGAATCGCACCTGCACGCTTGCACGCCTCCATCATTCGGTCACATTCAGCGATTGATACCGCCATCGGTTTTTCACACAAGATATACTTCACTCCGACGTCCGCAGCTAGGCAAACATACTCGCCGTGGCTGGGAGCCGTTGAGGAAACTACAATTGCATCTGGCTTTACCGTAGTCAGCATTTGTTCCGCCGACGAAAACACAATCGAGCGCGGAAGATTTTGTTCATCCAGTGCAAGCGTTATCGCGTCCGGCGAAGGATCGTATATACCTGCAATTTCAAATCCCACATTCTTTGCTGCAAGTATGTGGCGTCGGCCCATACGTCCGGTACCAATGAGACAAATTCGCATATGTTTTCCAAAAAAATGACTATATTTTCAAATAGAATTCTTGCGTGATCAATTGCAATTCTAAGGTCAATTGAATACTACTAATCAAAAGAAAACTTCGAGCATTGCGCCATAAAATTCATTCCATAAATCGGCATGCTGTCTTATTTGAGTGAAAACCATGGCATGGGAAACACTTGTGCGGAGCTACGCCAACTTAACAAAAAAGAAAGCAATTCACCAATCATCAAGCCGATCGCCGCACCAAGAATGCCCAGATGCTGAACCAGGACATACGTTGACGATAAGCCGAGCAATCCCGCAATCAGCGTGTTACGAGCAAGCAGGCCATTCCTGTTCGCCACGTTAATGAAAATCGCCGTTCCGTGATAACAGCATCTGAAAAAAGTGGCTAATACTAAAATGGGTAGAAGCGATCGACCATCTTGGAACTGATCGCTAACGAGATATGGGTAGGTAAACCATGCAAACAGATAGTAAAGGAAGCAACCTGCGATCGCCATACCAAGGATCTTGTAGATAAAAATCACTAATTGACGACGATCCTTGCTGGTTTGTGCATTTTGAATCAACCACGGATGCACGGCTCTAAAAGCTGCCTCGCAAATTAATGTCAAACCCATCGCGACCTGAATTGCGACCGCGTATATTCCCACCTCGGCCGCGCCGTACACTTTTCCAATGATCCATCGATCAGCAGTAGCAATCAGTAAGCCTCCCAATGCATGGGGGATCAACGGCACTCCAAAACCCAGAGCATCCTTTACATGCACCTTCAGAGACTTCGGCATCGCCATTAGATTGCGGCGAAAAAGGAAGAGAATCGCAATTACTGCGAATACTAGCGTCGCAATTGCTTGCCCCAAGACCCTGCCTTGCCAAGCCATCCCCAAGCCGAGCACAAATAATAACGAAACCCCTGCATTTACCAAGCTTTGAGAAACTTGAAAAGTGCCATACTGTTTTGCTTCTGAGCGCACCTGCCATAGCGACAAACCAATATTTATGACAAATTGCGCTCCTGACATCACAACGCCAAGCAGCAACCATTCGCGAGGTAAGCCAGTAATTTCCGCTAACCATTTACCGCAGACAAATACCAAACCGGACACAATTGTTGTACTTGCCAGCAGGATCCAGTTGCATGCACCGACATACTCGGCCAACACTTTCGGCGGAAGTTGGAAATAGCGTATTCCTACCGCACCATGTACGCTACATCCCGTAAATACGCCAAAAATACCTACCGTGATTGTGAATATGGTTACTAACCCATAGTCTGTCGGCGATAGAACTCGAGTCAGAATGGGCAACAGCAGAAACGGAATTCCGGCACTTAGTACATTCGCGATTGTGTAAACGATCGCAGAACCGAAAATTCCCTTTCCCTGATTGCTCATGAACCGAAAAAATCATGCACGGCCCCAGTTACGCGTTTGGCATCTTCTAACGTCAAATGCTCCCCAATCGGCAAACTTAAAAGCGTACTATCGGTCTTGTTATAAAACGTATCCTCGTTGGCAAGTCCACAGTAGCTATACGCCGCCAGTTTCGGCAAAGCGATAGGATAGTGGATTCCAGACTCAATCCCCTTCTCAGCAAGATAGCCCTTTAACCCATCGCGTCGCGTTGTGCGCACCACGAACAAGTGGTATACTTGGCGCGCCCATTGTTTACGTTCTGGCAGAATCAGATCATCGATACCTGCCAGATTCTGCAGGTAAAAATCGGCGATTTCAATGCGCCGCATAGTCCAGCTTTCCAAATGTGGCAATTTTGCGCTCAGGATCGCAGCTTGCAATCCATCTAGACGTGAGTTACGACCCTCGAATTCATGATCATATTTTGCGATCCGGCCATGGTTGGCGATCATTCTTGCGCGCGTAGCGAACGCCTCATCCTGCGTGGTTATGGCGCCAGCATCCCCATATGCGCCGAGGTTCTTCCCTGGATAGAAGCTGAATGCAGCCATATGGCCGATACTGCCAATACGTCGTCCTTTGTATTCGGCACCATGTGCTTGCGCACAGTCCTCGATTAGTACCAGCCCATGTTCAGTGCAAATATCAAGCAAGGCATCCATGTCACATGGATGCCCATACAAATGCACTGCGATTATGGCTTTTGTCCGATCGGTGAGCTTGGCACGAATCGTTTCGGCCGTCAGCGTATAAGATCCATGATCGACATCGGCAAAAACCACTTTATATCCACCACGCGTTACTGCTTCGGAGCTCGCAATGAAGCTGTTGCCCGGGACAATAATTTCCGAACCTTGTGGCAGATTGGCCGCCTCAATGGCGATCTCAAGCGCATCCGTGCCATTTGCCATTCCAATGCAATATTTGGCCGTGACATATGCCCCGAATTGCGTTTCAAAATCTTTTACATATGTACCACCGATAAAAGCGGATTCCTTGATTACATTTGCGATTGCCGAATCAATTTCCGCCTTGATTGATTGATACTGTGCGGCGAGGTCGAGAAATTTTATCATTCTAGATTCCTGATTTTTCTGGCCGGATTTCCAGCATAAACTCCGGGCTGTTTGATATCACGAGTTACTATCGCACCTGCACCAATCACTGTGTCGTCACAGATCGTCACTGGCAGAATGGTTGCATTGCTGCCGATAGAAACGCGGTTCCCCACTATGGTTGGCATCCAGAGTATTTTATCGCCGTGTGCGGGCCCACCATTGGAGAACAGGTCGTTAATGAACATCACACCGTGTCCGATAAAACAGTCCTCTCCAATGGTTACAAGCTCGCAAATAAATGTGTGTGACTGTACCTTTGTCCGGGCTCCGACGATAACGTCCTTCTGTATTTCGACGAATGGCCCAACGAAAACATCGTCCTTGATGGTGCATCCGTAGATATTCGTCGGCTGCACCACCGTCACGTTGTTGCCAAATTGAACGTTGACTGTGCCGACTTGCTTGAATGTTGGGCCCGTCATTAATTACTTCCAAGCCGCGAATACTTTGGCCGAAAGCGCAACGGTATTTCACGGCCTGTTTCAATCGACTCGTAGATCGCACTGATCAGTTCCAGGCTTTTACGACCAACCAGCCCATCGACCAGATGTTGCTTATCGTTGAGAATACAATCCACCACATGCTCGTAATATGCCTGGTGACCGAAGCCGTAAACGTTTGGAGGATTAACTGAATACTTTTCCATCACGTCGTCATCGCCTTCCAGCGGCTCGGCAAAATTCCATACCTTCATCCGGTTGACTGCAAATCCGCCGACTTCTACTGATCCGCCCTCACCGAGAATCGACAATGAGCCCTCCAGATCCTTTGGGCGCACCGCTGTAGTAGCCTCGATTACACCAAGTGCGCCGTTCTTGAAGCGTAACGTGACGACAGCGGTGTCTTCAGCCTCAATTTTCGCCAATGCGGTAGTACTCATCGCGAATACGCTTTCGACTTCGCCCATCATCCATTCCAGCAGATCGACATGATGACTGGCTTGATTGGTCAAAACGCCGCCATCCAGTGCCCAAGTCCCACGCCACGAATCTTGGTCATAGTATGCCTGCGTACGGCACCAGCGCACACGCACGGTGCCCATTACGAGTTTGCCAAAACGGCCCGCTTGCAAGGCTTCACGCACCTTGATTACCGGTACATTGAAGCGGTTCTGCTTGACGACAAAAAATTTGACGCCAGCCGTATCGCATGCCCGTATCATGGCATCGGCGTCATCCAGAGTCAGTGCCATGGGCTTTTCGACCACAATATGTTTACCATATTGTGCGAGCTCCAATACATGCTCGGCATGCTTACCGCTTTCGGTCAGAACGACCACGACATCCACTCTCACCTTCTGCATCATCTCATGCATGTCGATGAAGTAAGGTACGGAAAACTGTTGGCCTATTTTCTTGGCTTTGCTTTCAACGATGTCACAAACAGCCGCTAGACGAGCATTGTTTATCTGATTATGGCCTAACAGCTCGGAGTGTCGCTTGGCAATCCGGCCACAACCGACTATTGCAAAATTCAACATATATTTATCATTCAAATTGGTTATTTAGTCTTTCGGCGGCCGATTCCGAAATATTCGATTCCCGCGTCCTCGCAAAGCACTGGATCATACAAATTTCGTCCGTCGAAAATAATAGGTTGCCGTAATGCCGCCTTGAGACTTTCAAAATCTGGACTTCTGAATGCCTTCCATTCGGTAACTATAATCAGTGCATCTGCCGCAGAAACCGCATGCATTGGCTTTTCCGCGTACGTGAGCCGGTTGAGCCAATCCGACTCGTCTGCCATGTCACTCGCGAACGCATGCCTTGCTTCGTTCATTGCGATCGGGTCATATGCGCACACTGAGGCACCTTGGCTGAGCAATTCCCTGATTATCACTCGACTCGGGGCGGCCCGCATATCATCCGTTTCAGGTTTGAAAGCCAAGCCCCATACTGCGAACTTCATACCTTTCAGGTTCCGACCTAATCTGGCATAAATTTTTTCGATCAAAATACGTTTTTGATATTCATTCGCTTGTTCGACTGCAGTCAAGACTTGAAGGCGGTGGTCATGTTCATGTGCGGTACGAATCAGCGCTTGTACGTCCTTTGGAAAACAAGATCCGCCATAGCCAGTACCTGCATACAGAAAGCTATAGCCGATACGCGGATCGGACCCGATACCTTGGCGCACCAGCTCGATATCAGCCCCGAGTCTGTCAGCTAGATTAGCCAATTCGTTCATGAAACTAATTCGCGTCGCCAGCATCGCGTTCGCCGCATACTTTGTAAATTCAGCAGATCGCAGATCCATCATGATCATACGGTCATGATTACGAATGAAAGGCGCATACAATGTGCGCATAATGTGTTGAGCTTTGTGTCCCGATTCGTCCTGCGTTGTGCCAATAACGATACGGTCAGGGCGCATAAAATCAGCGACAGCTGCCCCCTCCTTCAGGAATTCTGGATTCGAAACAACCGCGAATTCAAGATCTGACTTTCCCCGAGCCTGCAATTCCGCGGTGATTGCCGCTGCTACCTTGTCAGCGGTTCCGACGGGCACAGTCGATTTATCAACAACTATTTTGAAATTTGCTTGGTATTTCCCAATATTCCGGGCGGCTGTGAGCACGTATTGCAAATCAGCTGATCCATCTTCGTCCGGCGGTGTGCCTACCGCTATAAATTGAATATCGCCATGTGCAACGCTTGCCCGAATGTCAGTAGAAAAAATGAGCCGTCCGGCAATGCGGTTTCTCTCTATGATTTCTTTCAGACCGGGTTCATAAATCGGAACGTCGCCGTTGTTAAGAATGTCTATTTTTCGGGAATCAACGTCTACACAAAATACGTCGTTGCCAAGTTCAGCTAGGCAAGCACCGGTAACGAGACCTACGTAACCCGTGCCAATAATAGTAATTTTCATTTTTGTTAAAAGCGATTCTAAAAAATCTCCCAATTACGGCATTAAAGCGGCGATCGTGAGTACAAGGTGCACAGTGTAATCATTTTCCCGCAGAAAGTAAGCACTTAGAAAGAGAATCCTGCCAGGCGGGACAAGAGATACCAAAAGAACGTGCGAGGCGCTCAGAATTTAGTAAGGAATTTAATGGACGCAAAACAGGTGTGGAATAATCTTTTGTGGATATGGGGCGAATGCTAGGGGCTTGCTTATCCAACAATCCCAACTGAGCCGCTTTCATCATAATCGCTTGGGCAAAGCCAAACCAAGTGGTATTGCCCTGCGATGTCAGATGATAAATACCGGAAATACCTTCCCACCATTTCGTCGTTTTTTTGCTGTGAAACGCTTCGCGCAAAATTCGGGAAGTCACAGCAGATACGGTTCGGCTCCATGTAGGCGCCCCATATTGATCCGCTATAACGGACAATTCATCATTCTCCTGTGCAAGTCGTAGCATAGTAAGAAGAAAGTTTTCTCCGCGCGTGCCATATATCCAACTCGTACGAAAAATCAAATAAGGGCAGCCACTGGCTACAATCAGCTTTTCACCCGCCAGCTTGGTTTTGCCATAAATATTAATGGGATTAGGAACATCTTCTTCTGTATATGCTACTAACTCACCCTGCGGTCCGCGCTTCGCACCATCAAAAACGTAATCTGTAGAATAGTGAATCATAGTCGCGCCCAGCTTGAAAGCCTCTTCCGCCATCACACCCGGAGCGTCGCCATTGATGCACATGGCTAGTTCGGATTCGCTTTCAGCTTCATTTACAGCGGTATAGGCCGCTGAATTGATGATAAGGCTGGGCTTTATCTGTTGAACAATATCGCGTACTTGGCGAAGGTTCGCCAAGTCCATCTTGGTGCGATCAACCGAGACGATTTCACCTATGCCCTGCAAACTGCGCTCAAGTTCATAACCAACTTGACCGTTTTTTCCGACTAGAAGAATTTTCATGCAAACACCTCTGCATCCGCAAGCAACTTACCGTCCTGATCGTTTTTTGCCAGTAGCAGCGTCTTGGTGAGTGGCCATTCTATTCCGATTGCAGGATCGTTCCAGAGGATGCATCGTTCGTGTTCCGGAGCCCAATAGTCGGTAGTTTTGTAAAGAAGTTCCGCGGAGTCGCTGGTGACCAAAAAACCGTGTGCAAAACCTTCAGGAATCCATAGCTGACGTCTATTGTCGGCCGAGAGCATTACGCCGACCCATAATCCAAAGGTAGGAGATGTCTTACGAATATCGACAGCAACGTCGAATACTTCGCCCGCAACCACTCTTACCAGCTTACCTTGTGCCTGTTTAATCTGATAATGCAAGCCACGCAATACGCTTTTGTGCGATTTTGAATGATTATCCTGTACAAACTTGCATGCATCCTTACCAGTGCATTCCTCAAATCGGCGCCCGTTAAAGCTCTCATAGAAAAATCCACGATCATCTTCGAAAACAGTCGGCTCGAAGATCAAAATATCGGGAATAGAAGTCGGTATGATTTTCATGCACATGACGCGCTTGTTACGAAGATGCCGAGTTGCTATCTCACCGGTCTATTTTGATAAATCGAGCATTTTTGCGTGGTTCTTAATATCCGCATGAACAATGTCACTACACTCGGCCACATAAACGAAACTAATCACCAATACGATCCCCATATTCCTTATGGCCGCCCTCCGTCGAAGCCATAAGCCAGTCGCGATGTTCTAAAAACCATTGCACCGTTTTCTTCATGCCGCTATCAAAACTTTCAGTGGCCTTCCATCCGAGTTCTCGTTCAATCTTCCCAACGTTGACCGCATAACGCCGATCATGCCCAGGTCGATCAGTAATATATGTGATTTGGTCACGATAGGTGCCCACACCATCAATTCCTCTCTTGGGAATTAGGTCGTCTAGTATGTCGCATAAAATATGAGCCACCTCCAAATTGCTCCGCTCATTTGAGCCGCCAATATTATAGACTTCTCCTAGCTTACCATGGGCCAATACTCGTCGAATCGCATTGCAGTGATCACCAACATATAACCAATCACGTATATTTTGCCCATCACCATAAATTGGTAGTGAATTGCCGGCAAGCGCATTGGCAATGATCAGTGGGATGAACTTTTCCGGAAAATGATAGGGGCCATAGTTGTTGGAGCAATTGGTCGTCAGTGTAGGTAAACCATACGTATGGTGATATGCGCGGACCAAATGGTCCGCAGCAGCCTTGGATGCAGAATACGGACTGTTCGGCGCATACGGTGTGGTCTCGGAAAAAGGAGCATCGTCCGGCCCAAGCGATCCATAAACTTCATCGGTGGAAATATTCAAAAATCGAAAAGCCTCTCGTGCGACGTCGGACAAGCTAGAGCAATAATATCGAGCGGCTTCCAATAAGCTAAAGGTGCCGTTAATATTTGTATTAATAAAATCAATAGGGCTACGAATCGAACGATCAACATGACTTTCCGCAGCAAAATGGATGACCGCGCGTGGTTTGTAAGTCGACAATGTTTGCGATATATGTGCTGTATCGCAAATATCGCCCTTAACAAATTTATGCCTTGGATCACTCTTTATCATCGAAAGATTGTCCAGGTTGCCGGCGTAGGTAAGCTTGTCGAAATTTATGACTGATTCATCGCTCTGCTTCAACCAATCGAGCACAAAATTCGAGCCGATAAACCCGGCTCCGCCCGTTACTAAAATCATTCCAGTATCCTATGCAGAATAGATAATAATTTCCGCTAAACCTCGATTTTACGTTACTACTATGCTGCTTCCCAATATTGGCTGAAATCCCGCCTGATTAGTCGGAGTTGCAGCGTGCGTTGTTGATAATATCCCCATTCGAAAATCTTGCAATCTAATCGCCAACTCAAGTTTATATGACCCTTTATGCAATCGGAGATGTACAAGGATGCAATCAACGGCTAAGCGAATTAGTAGAACAGATAAATTCGGCTTCCGTTCGCCCGAAATTGGTATTCCTTGGCGACCTGGTCAACCGTGGCCCCCAATCGCTCGCCACTCTACGGCAAATCCGCGCGTTTGGCGATACCACAAATGTGGTATTAGGCAACCACGACCTGCATCTTTTGGCGGCCTCGCACGGCATCCGCAAACCGCATGCATCCGATACTTTAAACGATATCCTCGATGCGCCCGATCGTGACGACCTGCTTGACTGGCTACGCCGACGGCCATTGGCGCTCTTTGAGAACGATCACCTGTTCGTGCATGCCGGCGTCCTGCCTCAATGGACGGCTGAACAGACGCTTGAGTTGGCGCATGAAGTTGAAACCGTGCTGCGCGGGCCGAACTGGGTAAGCTTTCTGCGCGAGATGTACGGAAATACACCGGCGAGGTGGGACGATAAGCTCAAGGTCGCTGATCGCTTGCGCTGCATCGTCAATGCTTTGACACGCATTCGCTTCTGCAGCCTGGATGGCACGATGGAATTCATGTCAAAGGAAGGTATCCCGACAGCAGCACCAGGCTATTTCCCTTGGTTTGATATCCCTGGACGAAAAACCGAGGATGTGACGATTGTTTGCGGCCATTGGTCAACACTTGGATTGGTCATGCGGCCCAATCTGATATGCCTGGATACCGGATGCGTATGGGGGGGCAAGCTTACCGCAGTAAGAATCGAAGATCGTGCAGTGTTCCAGGTCGATTGCCCTCAGTATCAAGAGCCCGTGAAAAACTAGTTCGGCAGATAGCCAAGCGCCGTTCCGATAGCGGATCGCGCTGCGCCGGCAAGTTCACGGCGGTGTGCACCGCGGCTGTCGATTGCCGGCAAAATCGTCACCTCCGTTATCATTCCATCACTCTTCAGGATGGCCATCACGCTTTGCACAAACGTCGTGTCGCCTATAAATTCTGCCGCCGAATGCAGATTTCCTGCACTGTCCATGTAGCGCAATGCATACGGTTGAATCGGCACTTTGGCTTCTATCGCAGCCTCAAACAGGTTGGCATGGAAAGGCAGGATTTTCCCTTGAACTGCCGTGGTGCCTTCCGGAAAAAACGCAATACGTTCTCCCTTTCTGATGCTGGCGACCAATCCTTCATAAATTCTGCGGACATCACGTTGCCGACCGCGCGCGATAAAAATGGTGCCCGCCTTGTCGCACAACCATCCGAGCAGCGGCCAGTCCCGAATATCGGATTTCGCAACGAAGCGGCAGGGTTGCATTGAATTGATCACGAAGATATCCAGCCAGGATATGTGGTTGGCGACGATCAGCGCGCCGTGCACCGGCATCTCGTCCGCGGCCTTGTTGACAATGACATGCACACCGCAAATCTTGAGCAGCCTGGCTGACCAATCCTTGATGCGTCGCTCGCGGCCAGCGGCATTGGTGAGCGGGAAGACCAGTGCACACGTCAACAGGCCGGAAAACAGAAGGAAAATCAGGCGCAGAAGCTTATATGCAATCATGCACCCGGATTCTCATTCGGTTTCGCTGCCGGTTCGTGGATCGACATTCCAGCCATTCAGCGTGTGAATGCGACATGTCCGGCAACGATGGTCGCCTTGACCTGACCGCCCAACTCGTAGCCGAGAAACGGCGTGTGCTTGCCTTGGCTCGCCAGCGCCCTGGCTTCAACTTTCCATTGCGCGTTCGGGTCAAACAGGCATATATCGGCAACACTGCCTATTGAAAGCCGGCCGGAGGGCAGGCCTGCAACGTTGGCCGGCTCAATGGTGATTTTGGCAATGGCTTTGGATAGCGGATTCTGTGATTTATCCGTATGTTCGTGGGCCCACTTGAGCGCAAGCGACAATAGCAATTCCAACCCGGTCGCGCCCGGCGATGCTTCGCCGAACGGCCGGAGTTTTTCATCATCGTCGACAGGTGTGTGGTCGGAGCAAATCGCGTCGATGGTCCCGTCGAGCAATCCTCGCCGGATTCCATCCCGGTCACGTTGAGCGCGCAACGGTGGTGCGAGCCGCGCGTTGGAATCAAAAAAACCGACATCGTCATCGGTCAGATGGATGTAATGCGCACCGACATCGCAGGTGACCGGCAAGCCATCTTTCTTGGCCGCCCGCACCAAGTCGACGCCGGCAGCAGAAGAAATCCGGCACAAATGAACCCGTGCACCGGTGGCGCGCATCAATTCAAAAATCGTATGCAGCGCGATAGTTTCCGCCATGACCGGTACGCCGGCCAAACCCAATCGTGAAGCAATCGGACCACTATGCGCAATCCCGTCTCGTCCGAGATGTGGATCCTGCGGCCGCAGCCAAACGGTGTATCCGAATGTCTGGGCATACTGTAGCGCGCGCAGCAGTACGGTGGTGTCCAAAATCGGCTGATCTGCCTGAGAGAAGCCGATGCAGCCAGCCTCCGTCAGTTCAGCCATTTCGGTCAATGCGGTGCCTTTCAAACCGACCGTCAATGCACCGAGCGGATAGACATGTGCCTGGTTCAAGCTCTTGGCACGATGTTTCAGCATCTCGACCAGTCCGGGTTCATCCAGCACCGGATCGGTGTCCGGCGGACAGACCAGGCTGGTTACGCCTCCCTGCATGGCAGCCTGCAACTCTGATTCAAGCGTTGCTTTATATTCATAACCTGGCTCACGCAAGCGCGCGCTCAAGTCGACGAGTCCGGGTATTACAATCAGGCCTTGTGCGTCAATCGTATTGTCGGCCTGAAAACCTATCGGTGCTGGTCCGACGCCGGCGACTTTACCATCGGCTATATACAAATCTTTTTGCGCGTCGATGCCGTTGGCCGGATCGATAAGATGGCCATTTTTGATATGGATTTTCATTTTAATTCCCAGCCAGAATACTCATCACAGCCATGCGTACCGCGATACCAAAAGTCACTTGCGGCAGGATGACTGCTTGCGCGCCATCCGCAACGGCAGATTCAATTTCAACGCCGCGATTCATCGGACCCGGATGCATCACGATCGCATCCGGCTTGGCCAGCGCAAGGCGTTGAGTCGTCAGTCCGTAGCTTTTGAAGAATTCCTGTGCCGACGGCAGCAGCGCCCCACTCATGCGCTCGCTCTGCAAACGCAACATGATAATCACATCGACGTCTTTCAATCCTTGATTGATATCGGTGAACACCCGCACACCCATCTGCTCCAGCCCACCGGGCAGCAAGGTGCGTGGACCGATTATCCGCACTTCCGGCACACCCAATGTGGTCAATCCGTGAATATCGGATCGCGCCACGCGACTGTGCAAAACATCGCCGACGATGGCCACTGTAAGATTCGAGAAATCCTTCTTGTAATGCCGAATCGTGTACATGTCGAGCAGCCCCTGCGTCGGATGCGCATGACGGCCGTCGCCTGCGTTGACCACATGAACATGCGGCTGGTGCGTATCGATCAGATGCTTGGCGATCAAATACGGCGCGCCGGACTGGGCATGCCGCACCACGAACATATCGGCATGCATCGCCGCCAGATTGTCGATGGTGTCGAGCAGCGATTCGCCCTTGCTGGCGCTCGATGCGGAAATATTCAGGTTGATCACATCGGCCGACAAGCGCTTGGATGCAATCTCGAACGTCGTGCGCGTGCGCGTCGAATTTTCAAAGAAAAGATTGAATACGCTTTTGCCTCGCATCAGCGGCACCTTCTTCACTTCTCGATCGCCGATGCCCACAAACGAGGAAGCAGTGTCGAGAATGCGAGTGATGACCGCTTTCGGCAATCCTTCGATGGTCAGCAAATGCTGCAGTTCGCCGTTCTTGTTGAGTTGCGGATTATGCATGGTCCACCGTCAGGGAAAATCGGCCATCGGCGGCCCGGTGTAATACAAGCTGTTGCTTGCCTTCGAGAGACACGGTATCGGCCACGAAATCGGCGGAGATCGGCAGCTCCCGCCCGCCCCTGTCGACCAATGCAGCCAGCATGATTCTGGCCGGGCGGCCGTAGTCGAACAATTCGTTGATGGCCGCGCGAGTGGTGCGGCCGGTGTAGAGCACATCGTCGACCAGTATGATGGTGGCGCCGTCAACCTCGAACGGTATCTGGCTCGGCTTCACCTCTGCATGCAAACCTTTTTCGGCATAATCGTCGCGGTAGAACGAAACATCGATAAAGCCAAGACGATCCTTCAACTGCAATTCGGCTGCCAATCGTTCGGCCAGCCAGGCGCCGCCGGAGTAAATGCCGACAACGGCGATGTTGTCGAGTTTCGACACACCGGTTTTGACCAGTTTTGCCAGCGCCTGATACAGCGCTTCGGCGTCAAGTTTTGAATTGGGCATATTCATCGAAATATTGTTGCAGGATTATCGCAGCTGCTTGTGCATCAATCAAATCGCCGCGTTGATGCGGAATCACCGCCGACGAGTAACGCTCGTCCACCAGCACTGTCGGAACACCGAAACGACCGTGCAACTGGTTGGCAAACCTTTGGCAACGCAAAGTCATTTCATGCTCAGTACCATCCGGATGACGCGGCAGTCCGACCACGCAGCACGCCGGCTGCCATTCTGCCATCAGTGCGGTGATCGCGGCAAATTTCGCATCGTTGGTAGCAGCCTTGATGATAGTCAGCGGTTGCGCCTGTTTTATCACTGAATTGCCGACCGCCACCCCGATGCGTTTCAAGCCGAAATCGAAACCGAGAATGGTTTCCACTAGGAGTTCGACTCACGCATGGCCTGCTTCGCCAGTCAGCATCATCGGGTCAATTCCGAGCAGTTTGACTGCGGCAACAAAACGCTCTGCAATGGGCAAATCAAAAATGATTGATGGCTCCGCAGCCACGGTAAGCCAGCCATTCTTGACAATTTCCTGCTCCAATTGTCCGGCACTCCAACCGGCGCAGCCAAGACTGACCAGAATTTTTTCCGGTCCATTGCCTGATGCCACTGCTTCCAGAATATCCTTGGACGTGGTTAATGCAATTTCGTCGGTTACGCGGACCATCGAAGAAAATTGACTGGCGATCGTGTGCAACACAAAACCTCGTTCAATTTGAACCGGTCCGCCGAACATGACAGGCTTTTCGGCGATCGGCGCAAGATCGGGCCGGATCTCAAGTGTGAGATCGACCCTCTCGAACAGCACCTCCATTGTCATATCGGTAGGTTTATTGATGATGACGCCCAAAGCGCCATCGGCGTTATGCTCGCACAAATATATAACCGTGCCGCCGAATATCGGATCCAGCATTGATGGCATTGCAATCAAAAAATGATTTGCCAAATTCAGTTCGGGAAAAGTCACAATATCGGAAGATTCGGAAAAGTCGGGCGTATCCTGGAAGGCTCCAGGCTCGGAGGAAGATGCGGAGATCTTTCTTTGCTTCACCATGCTGTGCATTTTATCATTTTTATCATCACTGCCCGTTTGACGGCGCCCTACATTCCAAAGCTGGCATGGCGGAATCTGTAGGCACGCGGGAGCACTAAACCCGCACTTAAATGTCGCGGCTACAAACCTGAACCCGGTATTGCAGGAATTTATCCAGATCGATCTGCTGCGTGCCCGGATTCATAGCAGCGATGCATCGCCCATAAAAAAACCCCCGTTCTGCTCAATGGGGGTTTTTGTCATAATGCATTTCCATTTCAAGCCACCGGCGTTTCCTTGTTGACGAAGCCGACGATAAGCTTGAGCAGTTCGCTTTCCTGGTAAGGTTTTCCGAGGTACTCGTTGACACCTAATTCCATTGCATAATTGCGGTGCTTGGTAGCCGTTCGCGACGTAATCATGATGATGGGAATATGACGCGTGCGCTCGTCATTGCGTACATTCCGCGTCAAATCGAATCCGTCCATTCGGGGCATCTCGATATCCACCAACATCACATCCGGGGTAATCGCCTGCAATTGCTCCAACGCATCCACACCGTCTTTGGCAAGCACAATTTGATAACCTTCGCGCACCAGGAAGCGCTGTGTTACGCGTCGCACGGTGAGCGAGTCATCCACCACCATCACAATAGGTTGTGTACGCAATCCTTGTACCGGCTCCGACTTGGGCGCCAGCGGTGCGGAAACCGCCATTTCGGCTACAGCGCCCATTCCGTCAGGAGCATCCGATGGAATGATTCGCGGCGCACGGGCATTGTCATGTATCGCCCGTTGAGCCAAAGGAACCGGATCGAGGATCAGTACGATGTCGCCGGAACCCAGGACCGTAGCCCCGGCAATACCGATCATTCGCGCCAGTTGCGGACCGATATTCTTGACCACGACCTCTCGGTTGCCCATGATCTCGTCCACGTGAATTGCGACCCGGTCATTGCCGCTTTTCAAAATCAGGAGCGGCGAGTATTGCTGCGCCAGCGGAGCGGCATTGGTGTCGCCCAGCAGACTGGACAAGTAATACATGGGCACCCTACTGCCGTTCCACATCACGGCGCCCTCGTTGTATGCGGTCGCCAGTGAGTGCGCTTTCAACTGCTGCACCTGTTCAACCAGAACCGACGGAACCGCGTAAGTCTTTCCTCCGGTTGACAGCAGGACCGCCTGGGTCACTGCCAGGGTCAACGGCAACTGAATAGTGAAATGCGCTCCTTTGCCCAGTTCGCTGACGATTGCAATGCGGCCTCCCAGCGCTGCCGCCTCCGCACGAACCACATCCATTCCAACACCACGCCCTGCCAACTCAGTGACTTCCTGGGCTGTCGAAAAGCCAGGATGGAAGATCAGGTCTTTCAACTCTGCTTCGGATAGCTCTGCATCATTGGACAACAACCCTGTTGCTACGGCTTTGTCACGAATACGTTCCAGATTCAGTCCTTGACCGTCATCGGAAAATTGGATAACGACTTCATTTCCTTCTTGACGGATTTCGACCAACAGTTCGCCGACTTCGCTTTTCCCTGCGGCGACGCGGCGCTCCCTCGACTCGATGCCGTGCACAATCGCGTTGCGCAGTAAATGCTCGAACGGTCCGGCCATCCTTTCCAGCACACTTCGGTCCACCTCCACGGAACTGCCGCGTATATCTAGATTTACCCGCTTATCGACCTCTTTGGATGCCTGGCGGGTAACTCGATACAAGCGCTCTGAAATACTGGCAAATTGCACCATGCGCACTCGCATCAAGTCTTGCTGAAGATCGCGGGTCAGGCGCGCTTGCGTGGTCAAATCGATGGCCGCACCATCAATAGTTCGAGTCAGATTCTGCTGCACCGATGCGACGTCGTTGACGCTTTCGGCCATCATGCGGGTGAGTTCCTGCAAGCGCGTGAAACGGTCAAATTCCAACGGATCGAACCCGCGGTCTACGGAGTGCGCCATCTGCGACGCCATTTGGCTCTCAGCCTGTATCTCGATTTCCCTTAACTGCCCACGCAAGCGAGACACGTTTTCAGTCAGCTCCGACAACGACTGACGCAGCGTATCGACTTCGGTTTCGACCCTTGAACGCGAGATTGATACTTCACCAGCCTGATTCACCAGACGGTCCAGAATATCCGCACGTACTCGCACCAGCGCCACAGCAGCTATGGCCGCCGACACGGGCGTCTGGGGTACATTGGTCTTGGCTAACGGGGAAAGACTGACTGCCGTCGTTGGCGACATCAACGAAGGCAAGGTTTCCGAATCCTGAGTTACCGGGCGGCTATTAATGTCGGATATCGAATCTGCCCGGTTGCGTTCATCGTCAACGAATTTAACCTCCGGCACCGATCTGCTTGCGTCCGGATTTTGCAATCGCTCGAACATGTACAGACCGTGATCAAGACGGCCGAGCAATTCATCAATTGCGCTTGACGATGGAGTTCCGGATCGCGTGATTTGCTCGATACGCGACTCCATTTCATGCATATGCTGACCAAGCGCCATCGCGCCGGCCATTCTTGCGCTGCCTTTGATGGTGTGCAACAAACGCAACAATGCTTGCACCGAAGCAACGTCTGCGGGTTGCTGCTGCCAAGTACGCAGCTGTTGCCCCATTTGCGGAAGGATTTCACTGCCCTCTTCCAAAAAAACCGGCAGTAAATCTGCGTCAAGCTCGTCTTTTGGAACCAGCGCATGATCAACGACGGTGTCGCGTGCATGCTCAAACAGCGGTTCTGGAATCGTCTCGACGGCCGGCTGCAATTCCGGGACAGCGAGAGGCGCCTCCGGCGCGAATTCTTCTTGTGGCGCTCTCCGGTCCACAAACTGTGGCGGTGCCGTTTCCATCGACGCGCCATGCGCGTCATCGTTTGCTTCGCCAAAAGGCAGGTCTGATGAAATCGGTTCCGCGGCAGCAGCTCCGGCGCGAGTATTGACTTCCTTTCGCAGCGCTTCCAGTGTCTGAACCAGCTCCGGCTCATGATCCGGCATTTCGCACAAGGCGAATTTCTTCAGCATCTCCTTCAAGCACTCGACGCTGCGGATTAAGGTGTCATATTCTTCAGCAAGCAGCCGTACCGGCTTGCGCCCCAAGGTCTGCAACACCATTTCAAGCGCATATGCCGCCTCATGCAGCGAGTCGAATCCTACTGTGGCCGAACTGCCTGCCAAGGAATGCGCCGCATGCACCGCCAGGATATTGACGCAACGCTCGGGTTCGTGACGCCACTCTTCGATATCGTTCGACAAAAGCCGGACTAGCTCATCGGTCTCGGCAGTATAAATATTGTGCAACGGAACACTAATCTCGAGTGCGCCTATTCGCTTGACGTTGTCGTCGTGCTTTGGTTCCGACACAGGAATTTCGTGAAAACTGATCACCTCGGCCGTACGCATCAGGTCAGGTTCCGCAAGGTCAGGGAGAACAACAAGCGCGTCCTCGGCCGCAGGATCGACCATCGACTTGACTTCTTCAATATGGAACACAGCCAGGTCCGCGTCCGACATCGGCGTCTCTTCGGCTTGTGGCAAATCAAGTTCCAAGTCTGTTGCTTCGTCATTCAATTGCGAATTCGGGTCGCCGACAGCATCTTCCATCGATGGCGGCTCTTCTACTATGCCGGCAATCGCAGCAATGCTTTCTTCATACTGAAAAGGCTCGCCTTTTTTAACCCGCTCGGCGGCGTTCACCAAGGCGGACGGTGTGCAATCGGACCTTGCTTGCGTCAGAAGATCCATCACCCATGCACCGAGGACTTCGACCGCCTTTTCCAGCAATGCGTAAAGATCGGCAGAACCGCCTTGTCCCTCGGACAATCTGACGTTGAGTACCTGTTCGATGCTCCACGCAGCTTCTCCGAAGGCCATCAAACCAACCATCCGGCCACTTCCCTTGAGCGTATGAAAAGATCGCCGCAAGGTCGTCAAGTGCTCTTGATTGTGCGCCTCGTTACGCAGTTGCGGGATGGTCTCTTTGACACAATCCAAAACCTCCTGTGCTTCCGACAAAAAGATCTCAAGCAATTCAGCGTCGACTGCCTCTTCGGTGGCTGACTGAGGCGGTGTCGACACCACCGGATCAGGCGCCGGAACCACCGCCACTGGAGCGGTCGCTGTAACTATTTCCGCCCAAGCATCTGCGGAGCCGGCAAAGTCGGGGTTCTCAAGAATATCGATGGCAGCCGTGGCACGCTCTTTGGCTTCCGGATTGTCAACCAATGCGGCATCGGCGCGAACGCGAGCAAGCGATTCCTTGAGTTGCTCCTGCAAGAATGTATTGTCTGGCTCTGTAGACAGAGAAATGGCGAGTTCAGCCGATTCCTGCTGATGTTGCGCCAACTCAGCCTCAATCGTAGGCAGGATAGGGTCGATAGAAATGTCTGGGCTGATATTGCTGTCATCGGTTGCCGGCTCAGCTGCTTCGACTCCCTCGACCTTAAAAGGGGTTACAGGCGAATCATTTTTTTTTACAAGATTGGCCTGAAAAACACCAAGCGTCTCGTCAAACGAAAAGCGTTTCTTTACACCCTCTGAATGAAGCTGCAGCGTTTCAATGAAAAAGCTGAGCGCGCCCACGTTCTGGGCAACATGCTGGAATTCGTCCGTGCCGGGCACTGCGTCAGGATCAGCTTCTGCGAAACGCTTTACTTCCGCGCGCGTATGCTGGACCGCGCGTATTGCGTCATCTTGATCCAATATCGCCAGCGCACCCTCGATCTGGTGCAAGATCGCGTCGATGGGCGCAAGCGAACTGCGCCTGGACGGGTTGCTGAAATATTCGTCCAGCATTTTCTCGACTTGGCCCAAACTTGATTGCATTTCGCTGGCCAACACCAGAATTGTCTGGCGCTGCTGCGCTTCCCGCGACATATCGTCAAGCCATTGCGCTGTGTCGGCAGGCTGTTGCCCAGCAACGATCGCCAGCAGCCGGGCTGTCATTGCATCGGCACGCTCTGAAAAATTATCCGTCAGGCGACTGGTGTGATTTAATGCATTCTCAACGAAAAGAAGACTGGTTGCCACTTCCAGCCCAACACGTTCATTGGCATTGGACCGGGCTGCGTGCCGTGCAATACCGCCGAGTTCGCGCATCAACTTGGTCAGCGATGGTGAATTCAGCTTGGCGGCGGCTTCGGTCAATCCAGCCATTTCTTGCTCGAATGCAGGCGCGGCACTCGCGTCGCCGCTCGCAATGCGATTCCACATGTTCTTTGCCTGCGCCAGCCGCTCTTTAGCAGTCGCCAAAGCTACGGCATCGATCTGCCCATAACGTTTTCTATCGTAATCGACAGGAACCAGCCCTTCCAGTTGATAAGCACTACGAATCTGCAGCAAAAGCGGTGATGGATCTTCGGCGCGCGCAATGAAAAACAATGCGTCCCTCAATAATCGTTCGCCGATGCTGTAAGAACCTTCACTCAAACGCCGAATCTGCAGATTGATTCTCGCAAACAACTGCTTGACGTAAATCTCATTTTTGACTTTGCCTGAAGATACGGCTTGTGCAAAACCATGCATGACCCACCAAAATCCACGGGACTGTTGATTGGCCTGCGCTCGCTCCACTTCCGCGACAACTTCAGACATGGCCGTCGCACTTGCGCGCTCGGCTGCCTGATCGGCGCTTCTCAGAAAGGGCAGCAATGCCCGCTCGAAGCGCTGGCGCAACACGCCATAATCGATCGGGCTGGCTCCCGGTTCAGCCAACGGCAATTGCGGCCGAACCGCCATGTTCGGGAAAAACAAGTCTGCGGGATGAATTCTTTCCGCGCCGCGGGCTTCGAGCAATGCCTTGTAATAAGGAAATAATCTTACCGGTTGGTGTTGGACTCCAGCCAATAATTCTTCGAGGTACTCGACTACCGCCTGGTACGCATTGGTGATGGCTTGCGCCATATCCGGCGAAAATTCCAGTTGACCGGATTCCAGGCGATCCAACAGGTCTTCAATCGTTTCAGTCACGATCGCGACACCGTCGATATCGACGATCTGTAACGCTCCATGCGCCTGATGCAGGTAGGTCTTCGCATGGTGCAATGTTGTGGATTGCGCCTCCGCATCCTGGGTTAAAGCTTCTTCAACAGCCGTTTTCGAGCGAACCAAAGACTCGCGTATTTCACCCATCACCCAGGACAATGGTCCTGTGTCGAAATTTTCTCGGGCACCTTGCGGAAAGGCGGAAGATTGGGTAGTCATGACTGCCTCTTGGTTTCAAGAAGTGATAGCCTGAATCAACAGCCTATCACCATGTACACTGATCGGACGCAAGGATGGGTCGGCGCAATCGCCCATCCACGCTGGTAACTGAGCGCGATCGCTTCAAGCGGCTACACGGAACCGGGAAACGGAATTTTTGAGTTCTTCCGCCAATTTGGACAGTTCACGAATTGACTGCGCGGTCTGTTGCGTACCCTCTTGCGTGTGCTCTGTTACGGTCAGAATATTCTGGATATTTTGCGCAACGCCGTTGGCCGATGTCGCCTGCTGTTCCGTCGCCAGCGAAATGCCTTGAATCAGTTCCGCCAATTGGTTCGACACGCGCCGGATATCCGACAGCGCCGCACCCGCGGCATCGGACAGTTTGGCTCCTTCGACCACACCCTGCGTCGATTTCTCCATCGCGGCAACCGCGTCATGCGTATCTGTTTGAATGGTACGAACCAGCGCGCCAATCTGCTTGGTAGCTTCGCCCGACCGTTCTGCCAGGCGCTGCACCTCTTCCGCCACAACCGAGAAGCCTCGTCCCGCTTCGCCCGCCGAGGCTGCCTGAATTGCCGCATTCAGCGCCAGCACGTTAGTTTGTTCGGTAATGTCGGAAATCAGTTCGGTGATTTCGCCAATTTCCTGCGACGATTCGCCGAGCCGCTTGATCCGCTTCGAGGTTTCCTGAATCTGTTCGCGGATTTCGTTCATGCCCTTGATCGCGTTTTCCACCGCCTTCGCGCCTTGGTCCGCGGCAGTCACCGACTGACGTGCGACTTCTGCCGATTCGTTGGCGGATTTGGAGACATCGGTAATCTGTACCGCCATTTCCAGTACCGCCTGACCGGTTTCCTGAATCTCCCTCGATTGCTTTTGTGAAGCGGCCAGCAATTCAGTCGAAATGCTTTGTGCCTGGTTGGACGCGGACGTTACCTGCTCTGCGGTCGTGGTCACCCTTCCCACCAGGCCGCGCAACTCTTCCACCGTGTAATTCAACGAGTCGGCAATGGCGCCGGTAATGTCTTCGGATACAGTCGCCTGCACGGTCAAGTCGCCGTCCGCAACTTCCTGCAATTCGTTCATCAGCCGCAAAATCGCTGCCTGGTTTTGGTCGTTGGCGGCTTTCGCTTCTTCCTCCTGATGCTGCGCCATTTGTCGCTGCGCTTCCGCCGCTTCACGGCGTAATTCCGCTTCCCTGGTACGATTTGCGCCGTCCTGAAGAAATACCAGTGCAACGCCTGCCGCGGAAAACAGTGCCAGCAGTGCGGAACCCAACATCGCCCAGAAAGTCCAGTTGAACGAATCTTCCCGGTTGCGATAAGTTTGCTGCAACTTCGAGATGCGCTCCTTCAGCGCTTCATTCTCCGTAAAAATCAACTGCTCTGATTGTTTTGCGGCAATAAAATTCTGCAGGTTACCAAGAATACCGGCCACCGATTGCTGGTATTCCTTGAATACCTCTTGCAGCTCAATCAGTTTTTCCTTCGTATCGGCATCCTTGGTGGCAGAGAGGCGCAATACCTCATTGCCGTTCAGGAAGCCTTCGGTGATATCCCGAAAAGTATTGGTGTCCTTTCCCAAGAGAAATGCCGTTTCCGGATTCACGCCTTCCGACGTCAGGAATTCATTCGCGCTGCGGCCAAGCCGTTGCGTCAGCATGACTAATTGCCCGGCAGCGGAAATTTCCCGCGGCGATGCGCCCGCTTGCGCCTTGAGGGTGGAAATCTGCTCGGTCAACTCCAACAGAGTCGGAGATAACGCGTTAAGGGTTTGCAGGGTAGTACCGAATCCTGTCAATTCCGCCTTGAGCTGGAGAATAGTATCGGCAGCCTTGTCGGAACTGGCCCAGGCATTGCTGGTTTCTTTCAATGTCGCTGCGAGACGTGGTGTTGGTGGAGCGATTTCACGCCCTTCGTGCAATCCACCCTTGGATAAAATCGTCAAGTCCTGATTGAAGCGCTTGCGGCTGTCTTCCAATTGCTTGAACGCCTCCGGATTGCCTTGAATCGCGTTCGGCGCCGCCTTACCTATCCGTTGCGAATGCATCAGCGCATCGCCTGCAATTTGAGTCTGGAGTGAATTGATGCTCGAAGCCACTGTATTCAAATACACAAAAACAGAACCAAGAAAGAGCGATCCGCCAAGCACCATAAGCGCGATACGAACCTGTTTCTGCAGCGGCAGCTTGCCGATCAACGGAAGGCGGATTTGACCGCGCCTTTGTAATGCATCACCAATCACGGTTGCGTTCGGATTTGCTCCCGCAGCCGGTCCGCCAGCCTTGGCCGGCTCGGCGTTCGTGGAGTTATCAGCCTTGTTCGCATCCTGCGCAACTACTCCGGCTTTCCCGGCAGATTCTCCCTTTTTGGTCTTGGATAAAAACGGTAGATTGAACGCCATTACTGAGTCTCCTAATTCCTAATTCGGTACGCGCAAGTTGAATAACCCGGCGGTTTATAAACCCACTTGCAAAAATTTTGGATCCTGCACGACTAAAGAAAGATTAAGTTCGGTCCAGACTTGCGATTCTTTATCGACATAGCGCTGAGCCATCCAGTTGCCATCTTCCAATGCCGGAGTATCCGACTGCAATTCCATTTCCGCCACATTGCGCAAGCCCATCACGCGCGAAACCAATAAGCCGCTGTTGAATGACAATGCGGGAGCAAACGCGACAATACGGGAATCCTTGTCGATCGGCGTAGGTGTCTGGTCTTGAAAACGGGCAAAATCGACCACGCTGATCAAATTTCCCCGGATATTTGCCAATCCGAGAAACCAGTCTTGCGTCAGGGGAACTTGCGTGATGGCGCCAACCGAGACGATTTCACCGGCCTCTTGCAGACTCAGTAGCCAGCGGTTTCGGCCAATCATGACGCCTAGCTGGTTGACGCGTGTATCCACGCCGCTACGCGCTGCTTGCATGCGTTCAACCAACTGCGCCTGAAATTCACGCAAACGCGTACGGCGGCCAGCTGAATCGGGCTTTTTGAAAACCTTATCCGGCACTAGATCCGAAGTGGATTGGGTCATGAATGCTCAATTATCCCAACGCGGCAATTTTCGCCAATAATTCCTGAGGGTCGACGGGCTTGACGATATAGTCTCGAGCGCCTTGGCGCAAACCCCAGATCCGGTCGGTTTCCTGGCCCTTGCTGGTGCAAATGATGACCGGCACGTCTTGCGTATCCGGATCGCGGCTGATGGCTCGGGTAACCTGGAATCCGTTCTGTCCCGGCATCACGATATCCATCAGGATTAATTGAGGCTTGTCAGCCTTGATTTTCTGCAACGCCTCTTCACCGTTTTCGGCAGTGGATACTGAAAATCCATTTTTGATCAAGATGTCCGATAGGAAATAGCGTTCGGTAGGAGAGTCATCGACAATTAGAATTTTTTGAATGGCCATCTTGAAACCTTTGCTTCATTAATTACTTGGAAAGCGCAGCAGCAGTATGTTCGCGAACTGTTTTAAGCAGGCTGTCTTTGGTAAACGGCTTGGTTAAATAAGCATTCGAACCGACCATCGCGCCGCGCGCGCGATCAAACAAGCCGTCTTTCGACGACAGCATGATGACTGGCGTCGTGTGAAATTTCGCACTCTTTTTTATCAATGCGCAAGTCTGATAACCATCCAGCCTGGGCATCAAAATATCGCAAAAAATCAGGGCGGGCTTATGATCATTCATTTTGGCAAGCGCATCAAAACCGTCGTCAGCAAGGACAACTTGATAGCCCGCCTGGCCCAAAAAAATCTCTGCTGACCGCCGAATCGTACTGCTGTCGTCAATCACCATAATCTTCAGGCTGACATTATCCGTTGATGTTGTCATGGCGTCATCCCGTTAAACTATCTCCAATATACGGCGCAACTGTAACAAAAAGCAAGATGCTTTAGAACAAGCATTCGAGCAGGATTTCGCCGGTCGTGGTTTTTATGCGAAAAATTGGATAATTTGCAACACTCGGTCAAAACATGTGTTTGATCAGATTAAAACATGTGTTTGATTAGATTGTAACCATCTCGAAATCTTCCTTGCGCGCACCGCATTCCGGACAAGTCCAGTTGATCGGAACCTGTTCCCATCGGGTTCCCGGGGCAATGCCCTCGTCCGGCAATCCGGCGGATTCATCATAGATCCACCCGCATATCAGACACATCCAAGTTTTGAATTCTTCGTTTGCTGATTCGTTAGTGCTCACGGCTGACTGCCCTTCAAGTAAAATGCAAAGTCAGATATCTTAATCTAACCGCCGTGCAAAACCAAACTTCTCCCCTCATTTTGGCCTTTGGTGCATCCGATCCGGTCGGAGCGATCGGGATTCAGGCTGATCTCGCTTCGTTTGCTGCGATGGGTTGCCACGGACTTTCAGTGGTCACGGCGATCCTGATCGGAGATACGGCCCGCGTTGAAGACATGCAGGTTATCGAGGCGGATTGGGTCGCCGATCAGGCCCGTGTCGTGCTTGAGGACATGCCGGTAGCTGCCTTCAAGGTCGGTGTGCTCGGCAGTATCGAGAATGTTTCCGTGATTGCGGAAATCGTTTCTGATTATCCCGATATTCCATTGATACTCGATCCATTCAGCAGCTCGATACCCGACCAAGGGCCGGATGCTGACGATCTGTTGATCGCCACCAGAGAACTCCTGATTCCACAGACGACGTTACTGCTGTTGTCTGCAGTGGAATTGGCACGCTTTGCTGAAACTTGGCGTGAACCGTCTAACGAAGATACGATGGCGCTGGATGCGATGCGCCTGATTGATCTGGGGTGCGAATATCTGTTTGTTACCGGCACACCCGGCGATGTACACGATGTGACGAATACGCTGTTCAGCGACGCCGGCATCGTACGCCAGGATAACTGGCCGCGCCAATCAGGCTCGTTCAGCGGTGTTGGCAATACACTGTCGGCGACCATCGCCGGAATGCTGGCGAATGGGCTGGACGTGCCCGAAGCGGTTTTTGAAGCGCAGGAATTTACCATGGCTGCTCTTTCCCATGCACAGCGCCTGGGGATGGGCAAACTCATACCAGATCGATATTTTTGGGCACGCGACCCTGACGACATTCCTGATCCCGATTGATTTCCCACGATACGATACATTGCATGACATCCAAGAACGACTCTCTTTTTGAACGCGCGCAGCGCACTACGCCAGGCGGCGTCAACTCGCCGGTTCGGGCATTTCGCTCAGTTGGCGGTACGCCGCGATTCATCACCCGCGCGGAAGGCCCCTATTTTTGGGATGCCGATGGCAAGCGCTATATCGATTACATCGGCTCATGGGGGCCGGCAATTGTGGGCCACGCGCATCCGGTGGTAGTCAAGGCGGTACAGGACGCCGCCGCACGCGGCTTGAGCTTCGGCGCACCGACCGAAGGCGAAATCGAGATGGCAGAGGAGATTTGTCGGCTGCTTCCATCCATCGAACAGGTTCGACTGGTATCCAGCGGCACGGAAGCGGCAATGAGCGCCCTGCGCCTGGCGCGTGGTGCGACCGGTCGCGACACAATCATCAAATTCGAAGGGTGTTACCACGGCCATGCCGACTCCTTGCTGGTCAAGGCCGGCAGCGGTTTGCTGACCTTCGGCAATCCAACCTCGGCTGGTGTTCCGGAAGACTTTGCCAAACATACCTTGGTGCTTGATTACAACGATCCGCAGCAACTGGAAGATGTGTTTGCAAAAATGGGCGATTCGATCGCATGCGTGATTGTCGAACCGGTTGCCGGCAACATGAACCTGCTTCGCGCGACGCCGGAATTTTTGCAGACGATGCGCCGTCTGTGCAGCCAGTTCGGGGCTGTATTGATCTTCGATGAAGTGATGTCGGGTTTTCGTGTTGCATTAGGCGGCGCCCAAGCAGTTTATGGCATCGCACCCGACCTGACTGTATTGGGCAAAGTCATCGGCGGCGGCTTGCCGGTCGCCGCGTTCGGTGGTCGTGCGGATTTGATGCAGCACCTGGCGCCGCTCGGTTCGGTTTATCAGGCCGGAACGCTTTCCGGCAATCCAGTGGCGGTCGCTGCCGGAATGACGACGCTCAAGCTGATTCAGGAGCCCGGTTTTTACGAAGCGCTAGGAGCGCAGACAACCAAGCTTGTACAAGGGCTTTCACAAGCTGCCAGGGAATCCGGCGTGACCTTCTCTGCCGATGCGATTGGAGGTATGTTCGGCCTTTATTTTGCATCGGATATCCCAGGCACTTATGCCGAGATGATGATGTGTGACAAATCCAGGTTCAACACATTCTTCCATGCGATGCTGGATGCCGGCGTGTATCTTGCTCCATCGGCATTCGAAGCGGGTTTTGTGTCGGCACAGCATGATGATGCCGCGATTGATGCGACGATAAGCGCGGCGCGCGTCGCATTTACCCGCATCGCTTGATTCCGTCAGCAACGCTGCCGCCCAAGAGTGCCAACGCTCTCGGGTAGTGGCGTTACTTGAGCCAGCCGCGCTTGCGGAAATACCAGAATGGCGTGACGGCGGAGATCACCATGAGCGCGATCGAGAACGGATAGCCGAAATTCCAGCTCAACTCAGGCAATATCTTGAAGTTCATGCCGTAAATGCTCGCAATCAAAGTCGGCGGCAGGAAAGCAACCGATGCGACCGAGAAGATCTTGATAATCTTGTTTTGGTTGATGTTGATGAAACCGACGGTTGCGTCCATCAAAAAGTTGATCTTGTCGAACAAGAAAGCGGTGTGTCCGTCAAGCGACTCGATATCGCGCAAGATTTGCCTTGCTTCTTCGAACTGGTCCGCATTCAACAGGCGGCCGCGCATTAAAAAACTCACTGCGCGGCGCGTATCCATCATGTTGCGCCGAATCCGGCCGTTCAAATCTTCTTCGCGCGCCATTGCATTCAGCGAGACCGCCGCATCCTGATCGGTAAAGTCTTTCTGCAACACGCTGCGGCTGACTTCTTCAAGATTCTGGTAGATGCCTTCCAGTGCATCCGCAGAGTATTCCGCGTCGGTCGCATAAAGGTCGAGCAGCACATCCTTGTAGTCCGTGATCGACCCGGGCCTTGACCGTGCGCGCATCCGTACCAGCCGAAATACCGGCAGATCATCCGTATGCACGGAAAACAGCATGTTTTTCGCGAGAATGAAAGCAACGGTAATTACGCGTGACGGGCCGTCATCTTCCTCCAGAAGAAAATCGGTACGCAGATGGAGATCGCCGTTTTCTGCCTCGTAATAACGCGCAGACGCCTCAATATCCTTTACCTCGTCTTCGTCAGGTAAGGTGACGCCATAGATGCTCTTTACCCAATCACGCTCATCGTCGTTCGGCTCGGTGAGATCGACCCATACCGGTGCGGCATTCTCGAGGTCGTGCCGGCTTTCGATGTTGACCTGGTTAAGCCGTCCGTTTTGCAAGACAAATACATTAATCATATGCTCTCCTGGCCGCGTCACTGACAGCACCGGCACCGGTGCTGTCAGTGACGCGGACGCGCAGTTCAGTTGCAGAGCAAGCTCTGCAAATCTGGATAAATTTTAGGGAACGCGGCCAAGAAATTGGCCTGGACGCGCCCGCTCACCGATATACGGCGAGAGGCGCTTTGTACAAGCTCGCGTTAAAGCGCTATCTCGCCGGCAGGCCGCCCAATGACGGCTCGCAAAATAAAAAAAGGACTACCCAAGACGGGTCTCCGCAAACGAAAACAGCGCAAGTGTACTGATAACGGACGAGACAGGCAAGCGCCGAGGTAGCGCATTTCCCGGCCGGCGAGGATGCTTTTCAATTTCTTCCGAAGTCGAGTGGTGAAGCGAGAGAAGCCGTCGTTTGGCAAGGAAAATCCGGCTCCTTCCATGCGAATGCTGGGCATATTTCGTATTCGGAAACACACTCTCAGCGGAATATATGACCGCACTGCCGCTTTGCAAAAATTGCAGTGATGAACTTACGGAAGATCAGCCGAGCCCATACGCCGCAGAATCAGGCTAGTACGTCGCGCAAGATAACCGGACCCCGGGCGTTTTTCAAAAAAACGTGGATTCGGCAGCATTACCGCGAGACGGGCACCCTGGCCTGAACTCAGTTGGGCGGCAGAAACGCCGAAATAATGCCTGGCCGCCGCCTCGGCGCCAAAGACGCCGGTGCCCCATTCCGCGACATTGAGATATATCTCGAATATTCGCTCTTTATCCATCCAGAATTCAAGCATGTAAGTAATCACGAATTCCTGCGCCTTGCGTAGATAACTGCGTTCCCCGGTTAGAAAGAGGTTCTTTGCAAGCTGTTGCGTAATCGTCGAACCGCCCGCGATCACCTTGCCCTTCCTGGTATTTTTCTCATACGCTTTTTGCAGTGCTTCCCAGTCGACACCCGGATGGCCGGAAAAATTTGAGTCTTCCGACGCAATGATCGCTCTTTTTAAATTGTTGGATATGCGTTGGTAAGACACCCATTGATGCTTCAGATTTGCATTGGGATTTTTTTCCTGCAGTACGGACAGCTGCCGCCGCATGAAACTGGTCGAGCCGGGATTATGGTCGACCCACCACCATATCTGCAGAAAGAAATACATCTGAATCAGTAACACGATGACAAGCGGCGCGATGATCAGCCATAAAAATACCTTGCGTAAAACTCTCATTCGTAGATGCCTGGTCGGTCTGGATTAAAGCGCTGCGCGCAATTGGGCGAATACTGCAGCGGTATCAGGCCGCACATTGCGCCAAAGGAGAAACGATTCGGCAGCCTGCTCGACCAGCATGCCCAAGCCGTCGCGCGCCATGGACCCATGCTGCATCGCAAAACGCATGAATACCGTCGGCTCTTTGCCGTACATCATGTCATATGCAAGCGTGTCATTTCCGAATACCGATGGAGAAAGCGGGGGAACCTCCGCCGCCAAGCTGGCGGAGGTAGCATTGATGATGATATCGAATGGTTCATGCAAGGCGGTAAAATCATCCGCATGAACATTTTTGTGCTGTGCCGAAAACTCCTGCACCAGTTGGACTGCCTTCGCATGGTTGCGATTGGCGATTGTCAGGCTGAGCGGGTTTTCTGATAACAGCGGCAAGATGACTCCGCGCGCCGCGCCGCCGGCGCCGAGCAGCAATACTCTCTTGCCTTGCACGGGCACACCCGCGTTGCGCACAATATCCGTCACCAAGCCGATGCCATCGGTGTTGTCGCCGAGAATGGCATTTCCGTCGAACCTCAACGTATTGGCCGCGCCTGCCGCCTGCGCCCGCTCGGTCAGCACTGTCGCCAACGCGTGCGCTTCCAGCTTGAATGGCACGGTAACGTTCGCGCCGCGACCGCCTTCCTGAATAAACCTGCGTACCGCCGCGGCAAAACCGTCCAGCGGTGCGAGCAGGCGCTCATAAATCAGGCTCTGTTGCGTCTGCGCTGCAAAGCGTGCATGAATTTCCGGGGACTTGCTATGGGCAACCGGATTCCCGATCACGGCATAACGGTCGGTTTGATCCGTCAATTTCCACTCCCGCGCAAAGTGGCTTCAAGTGCATCATCGCGGGTGAATTTAAAACTGGTTGTCATGATCCAGACATCATTTTTGTCGGTTGACCGCATGCTTTTAGCGAACACGCCAAATGGAGCAGACTTGCGCACGATGTTTTTAGCGGCCGCGTCCAGCGCCGGCGTGCCCGATGAGCGGTCAATCACAACGCCGTTGTCGCCGTCCGCCTTGTAAAGCGATCCATCCTGGTAAATGGAAATCGAAAGAATCAATTCGCCATACAATTTCTTTCCATTTTTCTGCGGAAAATTCAGCGTCCCGATCTTTTCTATTCGCTTTCTCACCGTATCGAAATACATCGCATAGCCGACTTCCCGTGTGCTAGGCGATATATAGGTTTTTCTCGGACGTTTATTGTAATCCTCGATATTTTTTGCGATCTCCGCTTCCATGCGCGCAAGCACCTTGGCGCTATCAGTCTGGTCCGCCCCGTCCGGCTGCGGAGGCACTTCTCGCGGTTTGTCTTTTTCGGTCAGTGGTGTTGCTGAGAATGGCGTACTTCTGGCAACTTGAGACAGCATTTTTTGCTGCTGTTCTTCGAGTTCGGCAAGCCGGCGCCTGGTGGCCTTGATGCTGTCGCCATCTTCGCTCTTGCGCAAATCCGGCAGCGGCGATTTCGCCCGGCCTTCGTTGGCATTGCCGCCGCCGTCAAGATTGGCTTGCGCCAAAGCCTGCGCCTTGACCGGCTTCTTGTCGTGCTTGGCATTTACCAGAATGACTTCCAGTCCCGGATCAGCCGGTTTGAACCGAAAACTGTCCGGCGCCACGAACCGGACTGCCAGCAATGCGCTATGCACCAGTACCGATGCGGTAATGGCAATAGCCAAGGTAGGATTTTGAAAAAGTAACTTCACGCGTTCCGTCAAGAAAGTTGCCGAAGGCGATCGATTTTACGCAAGGCCGGCAAATTCCGCGAGAATTTTAAGCCTGAATCACTCGGATGCCGACGGAATGTTCACTGTATTGTCGATTATGGTCGTTTCGACACCCGATTCAATCGCATCGACCAATTCCTCGTCTTCATCGGTTATCGGTTCGACATCGGATACAGCGGCAATTTCGAGCAGGCGCGCTTCGACGGCGAGATCCACTTCATCCCAACGCAGCAAATCCAGCCTGACCTGCGCGCCGCGCGCCGCTTGAGGCATGCCCGGCAATTTGATGATTAGCGGAATATCCACCAACCGCAGTATTTCTTCTTTCAGTACCACGGCTTCGACCTGCTTCGCCTGTTCCTGCTCGAGCCAGCGCAGACACCAGTAGCGTTCCATGGTTGACTGGAAATCGGCGTAGGCACTGTAGGCGCCATCGAAAGCGGACACGATCGCAAATAGATCTGCGTCTTTCGGCTTGAACGGCGCAACCAATGGCGCCGTTACACCGTGCTGCACGCATGCCAGAATCTGCCATTGATTGACCAGATCGGTGTAACGGCGCAAAGGCGAAGTACTCCATGCGTATTGATCGACGCCCAGCCCCTGATGCGGTGCTGCGTGCGTCACCATCCGTACCTGCATCCGCGTGGCCCAGCCGCCACCGCCGCCGCCCTGACTGCGGTAAATGCCGGGCACGCCGTGCTCATGCATCAGTTTTCCCCAACTGCTATTGGCAAAAATCATCAGCTCGGCAACAATCTTATCGAGCGGTGCACCGCGCTTGCGGCGGGTAATGGTGACGACATCATCTTCGACATAAAAATTGAAATCGATGCGATTGGTTTGTTCCGGCTTCAGACCAAAGCTTTCGCGCTTGGTCATGCGGCCTTTTTCAAGCACCTGCGCCCATTGCCACAACAACGCGATATCCGCCTTGTGCGAATAATCGCCGGCACCGGCAGCCAGGTTTTCTTCCGTCACGTGCGCATCCAGATCGTTATGCCGCAGATTGGCGGCGATCGGCACCGCCTCGGCTTTGGTTTCAATGCCGACAACCGACCAGTCTTGGGGATTGAGCGTTGCGTACAGCGATACGGCAGGACAGGTTTTTCCTTCAGCCAATGTGAATGCTTCAACCAACGCATCCGGCAACATCGTGATCTTGTCGCCCGGCATATAGACCGTGGACAAGCGCTGCCTGGCAATCGCATCGACAGCATCATTGCGCTGAATACCGAGTGCCGGCGCTGCAATATGGATGCCGATGCGCACATTGCCGTCGGCCAGCGTCACGACAGAAAAAGCATCGTCGATCTCGGTCGTAGTCACGTCGTCAATCGAAAATGCCTGAACATCAGCGAGCGGCAACGATGGCGGTTTCGGTATCGAAATCGCTGGAAAGCCCGTCCCTTTCGGAAAACACTCAAACAGGAATTTTGAAAAGTGCAATTCCTTCGGCGATCCGATACCGCCGGCTGCAAGCATCAGGCGTTGCGGCGTCGTTTGCAATTCATTGCACGCGGACTCCAGTGCCTTGTATTCGATACTGTTTTTGTCCGGCTTGAACAGCAATTGCAAAGTCATCGCTTTCATTGATGCCGGCAAACGATTGGCCTTCAGTTCTTCGACATATTGCGCCTGGATCAATGCCTGCTGCTTTTTCTTTTCAACGCCTGCCAAAGCAGCCTTGAGGGATGCTTCCGGGGCCGCCTTGTAGCGGCCTTTGCCCTTCTTGTAAAAATAGATCGGCGCAGCATGCAGTTTTACCAGCAATCCGGCTGCCTCATGCGGTTTTGGGTCATGGCCGAAATACTCGCTTCCCAATTCCGCGAATCCGAATTCTTCCTGTCCCGCAACTTCCCACAAAAATTCGAGCTCGATTTCATTCGCGATCGCTTGCGCCTCGCTCAACAACTCAAGCGGCGCCGGCGATGCAAACTGCAATAGAACATCCTTGGCGCGCACCTTGGTGCGCTTGCCGGTCTGCATCTCAACCTGATACGCCTCGCCTTGTTGCGACAGCACCACGCCGGCCTTGAAATCGCCGGACTCTTCAAAAAATAAATTCATCGATCACTTTGCTTATTGAGTTTGTTCGGTAGCTTGGTAAATGATCTGCGCACGCAAGTCGCGCTCGATTCGTAATATTGCCGATTTTCCGGCCGGATACTCTCCGGGCTGGCATACCAGCGTCGGTCTGTCGATCGACATACGCCGTACTGCTGTCAGCTTGTTGCCGTCAATCGCGTAATGCGATGAATATGAAAATTCCGATTCCTTGATCGACCTGCCTTTTGGCAGAATCAGCTTCATGTTCTTTGGCACATGAATTTCATATCGGTCGTCCAAAGTCCAAGCGGGACACCAGTATGGCAGCAAACGTGACGGCCGTTTATAGACGGCACGAAGCGTGTCGAATGCAATCGGCCCGACCAGCAGCGGCGACAACGGTATCGTGCCATTGTCGGAAATCGCCAGAAAATTGCTGATACTGACATTCAGGCGCATCGTCATCGATGCGCCATCGTTACTTTCCTCGAATGAGATAGTGCCTTCCCCCTCAAGATTTTTTCCATCGAGGAATTCGCGCACCCATTCTGCCTCTTTTTTTCTCCCGATCGAACGCTGCAATTCACGCAACTCGATCGCCGCGACGCCATTGGCCGTAATGGCCAACTCAGCCGAGGCCGACCCGTTTTCGGTGAGTACCATTTTTGTCACGCGGCTCGCGAAGAAGTGCGGCGACGTTACCATGGGAGTGCGGCGTACGCCATCATATGGCGTGGTGTGAATCACCGGTTTGTCGGCATTTGAGAGCGGCAACACGCCAAAGGGCACGATCGATCCTGCAGTTGAATCGAGATAAAGATCGAAAGCCGGCAAATAAGTGATCACGTGATTGAACGCAGGATAGACGACCGATGGCAGCGTATAAGAACTTCTGTCGCTGTTGATCAATACGGTTGACGACGTAATTCCCTTGGCTGCCAGCAGTGCGTTCAGCAGCACCACATGATCCTTGCAATCACCGTAACGATTGCTCAGTATCGACTCGGCATCATGCGGCACCCATCCTTCGGCACCGATCCAGGTAGCGACATACCGCACGTTCTTCGTCACCCATTCATAAATCAGCCTGGCTTGCGTCCAAGGTTCTGCCACGTTTTGTGTAATCTGGTCCGCCATTTGTACAATGACCGGCGTGACTACAGTCTTGGACCGGGCACGTGCTTCGTAAGCAGCGGCAAACTGCCTCCAATCCTTGAATGTGCTTGCAATCAGCCGCGGCGTACTGAGAAACATATCCACTGAAGCCGGCTCATTCTGGATGATGGGTAAGTTCCGGGCATGCCATCGATGCACCCGGCGACCGTTTTGCTCGACGACCGGCAGCGCATGCATCTGCTCGGACTCGATCTGTAACGTAATGGATGTTGGCATATCGATCGACACATCAATTGCATCCCAGGCGAAGCCACGTGCGAATACGCTGGCGGCATGAAACTGATCCGGGAAAACGGATTCCTTTTGAGTCAACCGATATTTGTACGCAACCGAATCGCCAACTTCGAGCTGCGGAAAAGTAATCATCAGCGTATGTTGATCAATCCTTGAAATGCCGTTTCCCGAAGCGAGCCGGCCTTGCTGCGTCTGAATGCCGGCAGCGCCGACATCAACTCGGCGGCCATCTTTTTTCAGGGTATAGGCCTCCAAGATCTCCACGTCTTCAAGCTTGCTGCTGTAGCTGATAGGCATCTTGCCGCTGCTGACCAGCGCGGATTCAGTCAGCAAGCGATAAGCGGTTTCGCGCACTACGGTATAAGTTGCATCGGCATTTACCCGATAATCCGCTTGAAACTTCAAAAAACGGACATGACCCGTATCTTGCGCATAGGTGAACGAAGCGGCAAGCCAGATCAGCAGAAACATTGCCTTTTTCATTGCGTCGTTTAGCTTCAACTTGCAGTCTCGGTTGATAAAACCTGGGCCACCGTGGAATTTTCGCCGGACATTTTTTCCGAGGAACCAGTGTCGGCGATTGCAGGCAGAAAAACTTCAGTGACGAGCAATACACCGTTTTTGCGTTGAAAAAGGCAGCGCCGCGCATAGAGCGGACAGCCAACGCTATCCACACCGAGCGCTTCGCACGCCCGCCGTACCAGCGGATGATCGGGGTACAGACGCGCGAACTGCAGCGCGCCACGTTTGACTGACGGATCGCCGAACAAGGTCGTGCCGAGCGAACGCTCTCCCAGTGCATTGAAAAACGGCCAGTCGGATGCGTTCGCCGCCAGCGGCACGATGGTATGCGCGTATACGACCGGGCGTTCATCGCATCGCAACAATACTTCGCGTTCGTATACTTGAATACGGCGTGGCAGTCGCACTGCTCGGTACTCATCCGCAAGACTCACGCCCCGGCTTTGCCGTATCCGCTGCACGCGGAACCGTCGGCTGCAAGCGATCAGTTTCACCGTCAAGGAAATCCTGCCGATGAGCCAGTGCCGCATTTCCGATGGCGGATTAACGGCGTTCACATGATCAAACCAGCGTGCATGTACAAGTGAACGAGCTATCACTAATCGACCTCCCCGATTCCGCAGAACGCCAACACAGCATCCAGATGATCGCCGAAGTCGGAAATCCCGTGATCGCTGCCTTCAATCACATAGTGGCGGGCGCCGGGATAGTGCGCCACCATTTCATGCCAATCCAGCAGCTCGTCGCCAGTGGCCGCCATCAGGAAATACCGCTGCGGATCGGTGATATGGTCGACCGAAAATTCCGTCAATTCATCGATATACTCACGTTTGAACTCAAACCGCTGCTCGGAGTGGAAAGTGGTCGTGACGCCGACATATTTTTCGAGGTCACGCGGCGGGCTGATCGCGGGATTCAGCAACACCGCGCGGCAACCCAACTGCTCCGCCAGCCAGGTCGCGTAATAACCGCCCAGCGAAGAGCCGATCAAGGTCAACCCCTCGGACGCCGACCGGCGTGCAATCTGCGATGCCAATGCGATTGCGCCGCGCGGCGAGGCAGGCAGTTGCGGGCAGTAATAATCTGCATCAAGACCCAATGCGTGCAGCCTCTCCGCTATCAGGCGCGCCTTGAATGATTGAGGCGACGAACGAAATCCATGCAAGTACAAAATCATTGGGCCAGCTTGTCCAGGATTTTTTGATGCACGCCGCCGAATCCGCCATTGCTCATCGCAAGGATCTGGTCTCCCGGTTTGGCTGCTTGAACAATGGCCTGCACCAATGTGTCGAGCCGGTCGAATGCACAGGCTTTCGCTCCCAGCGGCGCCAATGCCTCGGTCAGATTCCAGCCCAGCGCATCCTTGTTGTTTCCACTTGCGCCATAACCGAAAACCAGGTCGGCATCTGCCAGGCTTCCAGGCAACGCATTTTTCATCGTGCCAAGCTTCATCGTGTTGGAACGCGGCTCCAATACCGCCAGGATGCGCGCACTGCCGACTTTTTTGCGCAGCCCTGCGACCGTGGTTGCAATTGCGGTCGGGTGATGCGCGAAATCGTCATATACCGTGATGCCATTGACCACGCCGCGCACCTCCATGCGGCGCTTGACGCTGTCGAAGCGTGCCAGCGATTCGATCGCCTGCGCTGCCGGTACGCCGACATGGCGCGCGGCGGCGATGGCGGCAAGCGCGTTGAGTCGATTATGTTCTCCGGTCAATGCCCAGTTGACTGTACCTTGCCGGTCGCCGTTAAAGACGGCATCGAAACTGCCATCGTCGTGCTCAACCAGGGCCCATCCCTGTTCATCCGTTGCGCCGAACCATTCCATTTCGCTCCAGCAGCCGCGCTCGACTACTCGTTGCAATGCGGCTTCGCGGCCGTTCACGACCAGCCGCCCAACGCCAGGCACCGTGCGAACCAGATGATGGAACTGGGTTTCGATTGCGGCGAGATCGGGAAAGATGTCCGCGTGATCGTATTCAAGATTGTTCAGGATCGCCGTCCTGGCGCGGTAATGAACGAACTTGCTGCGCTTGTCAAAAAACGCCGTGTCGTATTCATCGGCTTCGATGACGAAAAAAGACGATTCACCGCTCTTTCCCGACAGCCGCGCCGAAATACCGAAATTCATCGGTACGCCGCCGATCAGAAAGCCCGGATCGTACCCGGCATCTTCGAGTATCCATGCCAACATGGAAGCCGTCGTCGTTTTGCCATGTGTTCCGGCGACCGCAAGCACCCACTTGTCTTGCAAGATATGCTCGCCGATCCATTGCGGACCGGACGTATAGCGCAATCCGCGATTCAGGATTTCTTCCATGAGCGGATTGCCGCGCGAAACGACATTGCCGATGACGAACAAGTCCGGTTGCATATTGATCTGTTCAGCGCCAAAACCCTCGATCAGCTCGATGCCTTGCGCTTGCAGTTGTGTGCTCATCGGCGGATACACATTGGCATCGCAGCCGGTGACTTTGTGTCCTGCTTCTTTGGCCAGCACCGCAAGACCACCCATGAAGGTGCCGCAGATGCCAAGGATATGAATATGCATTGTACAATTTCGAAATGGAATAGCGAGATTTTACCCGACGCCCGAACTCTCGCCTTTGACTATCCTGCATCCCTTGCGGACTATTTCCTGCCGAGACAGGCTCTATGAGTAATTATCCAGCCGATATGGAGTCGCTGCGCGCCGAAATCGCCGCAGCCGCCGCCCGCATGATTGCCGAAGACGGCGCGGACTATAGCAGCGCCAAACGCAAGGCGGCCCGACAAATCCTTGGCAATGCCAAGGTGTCGGGCAATATTTTGCCGGACAATGCGCAAATCGAAGAAGAGGTACGGCTTTACCAGGAACTCTTCTTAAGTGACAGTCAGCCGGCCCGGTTATTGCATTTGCGCAAACTTGCGCTGCGATTGATGACTGAATTGGCCCGGTTCAACCCATACCTGACCGGTGCCGCGCTTAATGGAACTGCCGGGGAACATTCAGATATCTATTTGCAGTTGTTTACCGAAAGCCCCAAGGACGTACTGATTTATCTTTTGAACAAGAATATTCAGTTCGAAGTGTCGGAGACTCCGCATTTCAAAAACGGCCATGAAGCGGTGGAAACGGTGAGTTTCATATTGGAAAAAGAGGGCATACACCTTGTACTATACGTACTTGACGATTTACGCGGCGCTATCAAAACCAGCACGGCACGCGGCTTGGAGCGAGCCGATATTGGTGCAGTACGCGCGTTGATTGCTGAAATTGGATCAATATGAAAAAGATTAACTTCCTATTTGCCGCAATTGCAATAGTTTTTGCAGCCACTGGTGTCTATTTTGCATTGGAAAGAGTGGAATCCACAGTTCCACAACAATCAGCTTCTAATTCTTTCTTTGCGCAAACGTTTTCAGATGCGCAAGGTAGGCCACACGCGCTGTCGCAGTGGAAAGGGAAAATTCTGGTCGTCAATTTTTGGGCGACGTGGTGCCCTCCTTGCGTAGAGGAAATGCCTGAGTTGGTCGCTTTACAAAGGGAAATGGGATTGCATAATGTCCAAGTTATAGGTATTGGTATTGATTCTGCCGCTAACATCTCGGCATTTTCCCTTAAACACAAAATTGACTATCCTCTATATATAGCTGGAATGAATGGCACGGAGTTGTCGAGACAGTTTGGCAATCAATCGGGCGGGTTGCCTTTTACGGTATTGATCGGCACCGATGGGCAAATAAAAAAAACTTATTTAGGCCGCTTGAAGTTTATACAATTGCGTCAGGATTTAGCTTCTCTATAAAATTTCAGGAATCTTTCCTCTTGCCAATCAACGTCATTTAGCGGCAAAATGCGCGCATCCTCGTCAAACGGAGTTGCATCTCGATGGCAACAAATATCCTTCTGCTCAATGGTCCAAACCTGAATTTACTGGGTACACGCGAGCCAGAGATTTATGGATCACAGACTCTTGCCGATATTGAACGCGCGGCGGCGGCGCAAGCCGGTGCGGCGGGCGCTACCCTTGTCAGCTTTCAGAGTAATCATGAAGGTGCGTTGATAGACCGGATTCACGCCGCAAAAGCCGAAGCTGTCGACGCTATCGTAATTAATCCAGGTGGCTTGACCCATACCAGTATCGCGCTGCGTGATGCCTTATCAGCAGTGGCCATTCCGTTTGTCGAAGTACACATATCGAATATTCACCAACGCGAAGAATTCCGTCACACTTCCTATCTGTCGTCGGTTGCGATTGGCGTCATCTGCGGCCTTGGAGTCGAAGGCTATCGGGCCGCTATCGATTTCGCCCTCAAAAAGCTTTAATTTTCTTTATCTGTCGACAAAAATACTATAATTGCGACATCCCCAACTTAATACATTAAAAATTTCGAGGGAACTCATATGGATTTACGTAAACTCAAGACCCTGATCGACTTGGTTGCTGAATCAGATATCGCCGAGCTGGAAGTAACAGAGGGAGAAAGTAAAGTCCGGATCGTAAAGTCCGGTGCCATGCCTCAAAACCAAGTCGTCATGATGCAGCCGCAGCAGGCCCATTCACAGATGCCGATGCAGTCTGCAGCGCCACAAGTGGTCGTACCGGCAGTCAGTGTCGAGCCTGAAGGCCATGTCGTCAAATCTCCGATGGTCGGCACCTTTTACCGTTCATCTGCGCCGGGCTCCCCGGCATATGTTGAAGTCGGCTCTACCGTCAAGGAAGGCCAAACCGTATGTATCATCGAGGCCATGAAGCTCCTGAACGAAATCGACGCCGATGCATCGGGTGTAATCAAACAGATCCTCGTTGAGAATGGCCAGCCGGTGGAATTCGGCCAGCCGCTGTTTGTAATCGGTTAAGTGCTGCGCATCCGGCGCTCGCTTTGCACCCCAAGCGCCGCTGGTTTTTTTAGCGCCCACCCCTTATAACGCCTCACACTTCCCAAACATGTTTGAAAAAATCCTCATCGCCAACCGTGGCGAAATTGCGCTTCGTATCCAGCGGGCCTGCCGTGAGATGGGCATCAAGTCAGTGGTCGTCCATTCCGAAGCCGACCGCGACGCAAAATACGTAAAGCTGGCCGATGAGTCGGTCTGCATCGGACCTGCTTCGTCGGCGCTCAGCTATCTCAGCATGCCGGCAATCATCAGCGCGGCGGAAGTCACGGATGCGGAGGCAATTCATCCGGGTTACGGATTCCTGTCCGAAAATGCCGACTTTGCGGAGCGCGTCGAACAATCCGGATTTGTGTTTATCGGACCGCGTTCCGAATCGATCCGGTTGATGGGCGACAAGGTGTCGGCGAAACAGGCGATGATCAAGGCAGGCGTACCCTGCGTACCCGGTTCGGAAGGCGCCTTGCCGGACGATCCGAAAGAAATCATCCGTGTCGCGCGCAAGATCGGTTATCCGGTCATCATCAAGGCGGCGGGCGGTGGTGGCGGACGCGGCATGCGAGTCGTGCATACCGAAGCGGCGCTGTTGAATGCGGTCACGATGACCAAAACGGAAGCCGGATCGGCGTTCGGCAATCCGGAAGTCTATATGGAGAAATATCTGGAGAATCCGCGCCATGTGGAAATCCAGATTTTGGCCGATGAATTCAAGAACGCGGTTTGGCTGGGTGAGCGCGATTGCTCGATGCAGCGACGCCATCAGAAAGTAATCGAAGAAGCGCCGGCGGTCGGCATTCCGCGCAAGCTCATCGAAAAAATCGGTGACCGCTGCGCCGAAGCGTGCCGCAAGATGGGCTACCGCGGCGCCGGTACTTTCGAGTTTCTGTATGAGAATGGCGAGTTTTATTTCATTGAAATGAATACGCGGATACAGGTCGAGCATCCGGTGACGGAAATGATTACCGGCATCGATCTGGTACAGGAACAAATCCGCGTTGCCGCCGGCGAGAAGTTACGCTTTCGCCAACGCGACATCGAACTGAAAGGTCATGCGATCGAGTGCCGCATCAATGCCGAAGATCCTTTCAAGTTCACACCGTCACCCGGTAAAATCATTTCATGGCATGCGCCGGGTGGGCCCGGGATTCGCGTCGATTCGCATGCCTATGCAGGGTATTATGTCCCGCCGCATTACGACTCGATGGTCGGCAAGGTAATTTCTTACGGCGCGACGCGAGAGCAGGCAATCAAGCGCATGCAGATTGCCCTGTCTGAAATGGTGGTAGAGGGAATTTTGACGAATATCCCTTTGCATCGCGAACTGATGGTCGATGCTCGATTCATCGAAGGCGGCACGAATATTCATTATCTTGAGCAAAAGCTTGCAGACAAGCCGGATTTACCAAAAGAACCGAAGTAAGCGGCTACCAAACCGGATACCCCAATGAGCTGGACTGAAATCGTCATCGAAGTCGCCCGCCATCACGCAGAAAAACTGTCTGATGCATTGATGGATGCAGGCGTCTTGTCAGTTTCGGTGGAGGACGCGGATGAGGGAACCGATTCGGAGCAACCCCTGTTCGGTGAACCCGGAATGGAGCCGGAACAGGCTGCATGGGAGCATAGCCGGGTAATTGCGCTGACGCCATCCGATGCCGATCATGCGGCGATTGTTGCAGCAGCACTTGCGGCTACCGGCTTAGGTGCCGATGCAGGGACGATTCCCTTTTCTTTGCGCGAGGTCGCCGAACAGGATTGGGTCCGTTTGACGCAATCGCAGTTCGACCCAATTCATATCGGCAAAAACATTTGGGTAGTGCCAAGCTGGCATGACATACCCGATCCAGGCGCTCTGGTGCTGGAGCTGGATCCAGGCCTTGCCTTCGGTACCGGCAGCCATCCCACTACCAGGTTATGCATGGAATGGCTGGAATCTCATTCGCCAAAAGGACAATCCGTACTGGATTACGGCTGCGGCTCGGGCATTCTGGCAATGGTGGCGAAAAAGCTCGATGCGAATCTTGTGGTCGGCATCGATATCGATCCGCAAGCGATCGAATCGGCACGCTACAACAGCAGCCGCAACAACTGTGACATCAATTATTTTTTGCCGCAGCAATTCGCCGAATCTTCGAATAACCAATCGTTCGATATCGTGGTTGCAAATATTCTGTCCGGCCCACTGAAATTGATGGCGCCGATGCTGGCGGCACGTATCGCGCCAGGCGGCGCCTTGGTGCTTTCCGGTGTATTGCTGCGCCAGGCGGATGAAGTCGCAGCGGCTTATGCGCCTTTCATCGCCCTGAAAGTCTGGGCCGAACGGGACGGCTGGGTGGCGCTATCCGGGCAGTTAACCAGTGCCGCCGGCTCATCTGACAGTGTGCGCCGATAGCCATGGCGCTGGCGACACGATGCCCGCATTGCCACACGACTTTTCGCGTCGCGCATGACCAATTGAAGCTGCGTGCAGGACTGGTGCGCTGCGGCGCATGCAAGGAAATATTCAACGGCGTTGAACATTTATTGTCAGCGAGCGTTCCGCCACAAACCGCCAATCTTCAAGCTTCTGCTGCATTTCATGGCCCGGCAAGTTCATCTGCCCTTCAGGGGCGCATTGAACAAACACCGCATCAACAACCCGCTGTAGCACCTGAGAATACTGTCTCTCCGGCATCAGAAAAACAAATCAGTAAAGACGAGAACTCCGGCGCACCGGCTGAACATCCGGAAACCTCTGGCGCCACTGATACGAACGTCAATGCCGATCCATTGCAGCGGATGACACTGATGGATTTCTCCGCATGGAAAGAAGTTGACGAGATCGACCCGGCTCTGCGGGTAGATCATGCAGACGCCGATCATGCGCAGAGAGATGATCCAGCCACCTATTCCCAAACCGAACAACCGGCAGAAGCGTCTGATGAACTGGATCGGGCAATTGAAGATTTGCAACGTAAACCCTGGCGCCGCAAGAATGCGAAGAGCAATATCGATGACGACATCGAAGGAGATGAAGACACGACAGAACCTGATTTCGTCCGACGGGCACGCCGGCAGCAGCAAATCGGGCGAACCCTGCGTATATTGGCAAGCGTCGGATCAGTGCTTTTGATGATCACATTGGTTGGCCAGACTGTTTATGCGTTCAGGAACCAGATTGCGGCCTGGCTGCCGCAGGCGACTCCAATGCTGATCCAAGCATGCGCGCGCGTCGGCTGCGATGTAGGTCTTCCGACGCAAATTGATGCCGTATCGATCGAGTCGAGTGAGCTGCAATCCCTGGTCCCGAATCAGAATACTTTTGTATTGAACACCTTGCTGCGCAACCGGAGTTCGATTGCTCAGGCATGGCCGAGCATTGAATTAACGCTCAACGACGCGAATGAAAAGGCGATAGCGAGGCGCGTGTTTTCACCGCGCGAATATCTGGTGTCCGCAAACGATTTGTCGAAAGGGTTTGGCCCCAATTCGGAACAAGCGATCAGAGTATTTTTCGAGCTGTCGGATTTAAAAGCATCCGGTTATCGTGTATACCTGTTTTATCCATGACATACCGGCGACGCGACCGATATGCCGCGCGATTCAGCCAAGGTAATCTGGATGAATGCTTCCGCCGCCAATCTTTTTTAACTATTTCTCCAATCCCACCTTAATTTCTGGAATTTTATCCATGACCTCCCTGATTTGCGGTTCAGTCGCTTTCGATACCATCATGTCTTTCAACGGCCGTTTTTCCGAGGCGCTGCTGGCCGATCAATTGCATAAAATTAACGTCGCTTTTTTGGTGCCGAGCATCCGACGGGAATTCGGAGGTTGCGCAGGCAATATTGCGTATAACCTGAAGCTGCTGAATGGCGACCCGCTGATCATGGCTACCATCGGTCAGGATGGCGCGCCATATCTTGACCGGCTAGAGCGTCTCGGCATTTCCAAACGTTGCATCCGGACGATCGAAACGTCATATACGGCGCAGGCCTTCATTACGACCGATGCCGACAGCAATCAAATCACCGCCTTTCATCCGGGCGCGATGGCGCTGTCGCACGAAAATCAAGTGTCCGGCGCCGGCAAAGTCAAACTCGCGATTATTGCGCCCGACGGCCGGGACGGCATGCTGCAACACGCCAAAGATTGTGCCGATCTGAATATCCCGTTTATCTTCGATCCAGGTCAGGGTTTGCCGATGTTCAATGGTCCCGAGCTGGTGCATTTTATTGAACTGGCGACCTATGTTGCAGTCAACGATTACGAAGCGGAATTATTGACCGAGCGCACCGGGTTGACTTTGGAAGATATTGCGCAACGTCTATCGGCACTGGTGGTAACTCGAGGCGAACAAGGCGCCGAAATTTATACGCAAGACCAACGCATTGATATTCCATGTGTAAAAGTGGATCAAGTGGTTGATCCTACGGGTTGCGGCGATGCATTCCGTGCCGGCATGTTGTTTGCACTGACCAATGATATGGATTGGCTGACCACTGGTCGTTTGGCCAGCCTGATGGGCGGACTCAAGATTGCGTATCAAGGTGGACAGAATCACGCACCGACCATTACGGAAATTGAAGACCGGTTTCAAAAGGAATTCGGTTATCGCTTTTAACCAGGGAGTGGCATGCACGTCACTCCGCTACTGATGTTTTCCCTTGCCGCGGCAGCGTTCGGGGGCTGTGCTTCGCGGCCCGATCCGGTGCATCTTCGGCACGGGGAACCATGCTGGTGCAAACGAGATACGTGACAGGGGTTTGCGGCATCGCCGTCCATGGAGGTCATTTTCAACTATGACCGCCACGGTCGGCGCACTATCGGGATGTATTGCAGGCAGTAAATCGGAAAATTAAATAGCAGCACGCCCGCCAGCAAATTGACCGTGCGTTTTCAGAACGGCGATGTGCATACTTACGACATTGAACCGGGCGAAGTATTTCGCATAGGCGAGCCGGTGAAAATCATCTCGGACGCCGCCCCCGCCAGGATCACGCATTGATCCATCCGGTCGGCAGGTATTAGAAGTTCGATTCCTGTGTAACCGGCCAGGCTTGCGCCTCGCCCGTGTTACTCCACATTTGACCCGAGCAATACCTGTCGAACCATGTCGACCGTCAAATGACTGTCCCTTACTTCGACTATTTTGCGTTTGGTTGTGTGACCGCGCGTAATGTTTACCGCATTTTTCGGCACATCCAGTACGTCAGCCAAGTAGGAAATCAGTGCTTCGTTCGCTTTGCCTTCGATCGGTTGCGCATGCAGTCGAATTTTTAGCAGGTCAGCGTAGCATCCAACCACTCCGCTTTTCTTGGCATTCGGTTGAATCTGCAACGCCAGTCGCACGCCTCCCGATATCGCACAACACCACGCCTGGGTCATGCCAACGGCAGGATCAACGCGTCGACAAGATAAAGCGCAATGCGCAGCAGGATAAATGCGACCAGGGGTGACAGGTCGATGCCCCCGATCAACGGAATCACGCGACGTAGGGGCCGCATCAATGGATCAGTTAGCGCCCGCACCAGAGGCGCCAGCGGAGCATGCGGATTGACCCAGCTGAAAATGACTTCAATGATGATCAAGCCCATGAAGCCGTATAGCACCCATTGCAGAAGGCGCAGCACCGACAGCACCATCACCGTTTGTATGGACAGCGCGGAGACTATCCAGAGGTGGACCACGACCAGCAACAGGGCGATCAGAAAAGCACCCAGCAGGCTCGCCCAGTCGTAACCACCGACTCCGGGCACCACGCGGCGCAATGGCTTGACCATCCAGTCGGTCAGTTGAAACATGAATTGTGCAATCGACGACGGCGGGCGAACCCGAACCGTTTGCATCCAGAAGCGCAGCAGCAAGATAGCTGCAAGGACCGTCGCAACGGTATCGAGAATCAGCGAAAAAATGTTATACAGCACGGTTCCGTCTCCCCCCAAAAAAAACCCGCCGCATGGCATGAAGCCATACAGCGGGCATTGTGCCTGAAGTTACTCAGGCTTCCAAGCGAGCTTGGATATTACGGACGCGTGCCGGTCGGAAACGGCCAGGCCGCTGCCGGATTCAACACGGTTTTTACGACAGGCGAAGCAGCAGGCTTGACCGCCGGCTTCTTGGCTGCTGCCTTTTTAGGAGCCGCTTTCTTGGCTGCTGCTTTTTTAGGAGCTGCGGCTTTCTTGGCTACCGGCTTCTTGGCTGCTGCTTTTTTAGGAGCTGCGGCTTTCTTTGCTGCCGGCTTCTTGGCTGCTGCTTTTTTAGGAGCGGCTTTCTTGGCTACCGGCTTCTTGGCTGCTGCTTTTTTAGGAGCGGCTTTCTTTGCTGCCGCTTTTTTAGGAGCGGCTTTCTTTGCTACCGGCTTCTTGGCTGCTGCCTTTTTAGGAGCGGCTTTCTTGGCTGCCGCTTTTTTAGGAGCGGCTTTCTTTGCTGCCGGCTTTTTGGCTGCTGCTTTTTTAGGAGCGGCTTTCTTTGCTACCGGCTTCTTGGCTGCTGCTTTTTTAGGAGCTGCGGCTTTCTTGGCCGGAGCGGCTTTCTTCGCAGCTGGTTTCTTGGCTGCGGGTTTCTTTTTTGCTGCTGTTGCCATTTGTTTCTCCTTCACGTGATGGAAAATCAAGCTACAAGATGGAAACCCTCCTGACTCATCGCGATGCGTCAGGCGGATTATTCATCGGCGCAAGCATGTTCGTCGTTTGCGCTAATGAATTCGGCACCAGCTGAACTGCTGCATCTCCTCGTTTATGCAGCACTTCAGCCATCATTGACTACCTTTCGACTGCAGCAACGCTGCGTCGGTAGCCAAAAGAACGCCGGCGAAAACGCCGGCATCGGAATACTGTTTCAAAAAAACCAAGCCATTCTTCGAAGAAAAAGCCGCCTTACCCGACAGGATCGGGTGCAGCGGCTTACACAGGCAAGATCGATTCGGTCTTCTACTGTCCATTAAATTTGATTAGTGCCTTTCAGTTTTCCGCAGTCTTTTTCGGTTTTGCTAATTGACTGCGACTTGCTCCGTCCCTGCTGCCCTGTGAATTCTGCGAAGCTCTTCTGCTTGCTCATTCCCAATTAAGAGCGCCGCCAGTTTGATACTCAATGACCCGTGTCTCGAAAAAATTTCGTTCCTTCTTCAAGTCGATCATCTCGCTCATCCAAGGGAAAGGATTTTCTTCCTGTCCGAACATCGGGTCGAGACCGATCTGTTGTGCGCGGCGGTTTGCTATGAATCGCAGGTAGCCTTTGAACATTGGCGCATTCAATCCGAGCACTCCACGCGGCATTGTATCCTCTGCGTAGCGATATTCCAACTCTACTGCACGGAAAAACAACGCTTTGATCTCGTCACGAAATTCCGGCGTCCACAAGTGCGGGTTTTCCATCTTGATCGTGTTGATCAAATCGATGCCGAAGTTGCAGTGCATCGACTCATCGCGCAAGATGTATTGATACTGCTCAGCCGCACCCATCATCTTGTTCTGGCGTCCGAGCGCGAGAATCTGCGTGAAGCCGACATAGAAAAACAAGCCTTCCATCAGACAGGCGAACACGATCAGCGAACGCAGCAATGTCTGATCGGTTTCAATCGTACCGGTCTTGAATTCCGGGTTGGTCAACACGTCGATGAATGGAATCAGGAACTGATCCTTGTCACGAATCGACGCAACTTCGTTGTATGCATTGAAGATCTCGCTCTCATCGAGGCCGAGCGATTCCACGATGTATTGGTAGGCATGGGTATGGATCGCCTCTTCGAACGCCTGGCGCAGCAAATACTGGCGGCACTCCGGTGCGGTAATGTGCCGGTAAGTGCCGAGCACGATGTTGTTTGCCGCCAGCGAATCGGCGGTAACGAAAAAACCGAGATTGCGCTTGACCAGGCGACGCTCGTCATCAGTCAGCCCGTTGGGGTTCTTCCACAGTTCGATGTCACGCTGCATATTGATTTCTTGCGGCATCCAATGGTTGGCGCAGCCGGCCAAATACTTGTCCCACGCCCATTTGTACTTGAATGGCACCAGTTGGTTGACATCGGTCTGGCCGTTGATGATGCGCTTGTCCGCCGCATTTACCCGGCGCGCCGCGCCTTCCTTGGCCAACTCCGAGGGCTTCGCAACCAATGCAGGATTCAGTGCAATGTCGTGCGGCTGCAAACCCGGTTGGGCACGGGCAGAAGACGGGACCGCCGGCTGCAGTTGCGGTTGCGCGGATGCCTGCGGCGTGCGCGGAGCCGACGTCACTTCATCATCCCAAGAAAGCATTATTTTTTCCTTTTCCATCTTTTGATTTGTCTGGTATTCATACCAGATAGTTCAATCACTGCCGAATTTTTACGCGACTATTTGTCCAAGCTTAATAACCTGGACGGCAGTATCTTCCATATCCGGCCATTCAATAAATTACTGGCACGCTTCACATTCTTCGAAGCCGGGATCGCCGGGACGCAGCATGCACGCAGGCCCCGCCAATTCATCGGCTGCCGCAGCCGACATTCCCGAATGATTCGCAGATGCCAGGCCACCGGTCAGTCCGCCATCGGTTGACACGGCATTCAATGCCCCGGTCTTCGAGGTGGATTTTTCGGAATGCGTCGCGCCGATCGTGCGCAGATAGTAGGTTGTCTTCAGGCCGCGCAGCCATGCCAGCTTGTATGTCTCATCGAGCTTCTTGCCGGATGCGCCCGCCATGTAAATGTTGAGCGATTGCGCCTGATCGATCCACTTCTGGCGACGTGATGCTGCTTCGACGAGCCACGATGGTTCAACTTCGAATGCAGTCGCATAGATATCCCGAAGATCTTGCGGAATACGATCGATCTTGGCCAGGCTGCCATCGAAATATTTCAAGTCGGAGATCATCACTTCGTCCCATAATCCACGCGCCTTGAGGTCACGAACCAGGTATTCGTTGATTTCAGTAAATTCACCGGACAAGTTCGATTTGACGTACAGGTTCTGATAAGTCGGTTCGATGCAGGCCGCGACGCCGATGATGTTGGAAATCGTCGCCGTCGGCGCGATCGCCACGCAGTTGGAGTTGCGCATGCCGTACTGCTTGATCCGGCTGCGTAGCGCTGCCCAATCCATGGTTTCGGACATATCGACTTCCAGATAACCACCGCGTTCCTCGGCCAGCAATTTGAGTGAATCCTGCGGCAAAATGCCGCGATCCCACAATGAGCCGCGGAACGAACTGTAGCGGCCACGCTCTTCCGCGAGTTCGGTCGACGCCATATAGGCGTAGTAGCAGACCGCTTCCATCGATCGATCGGCGAACTCGACCGCTTCTTTCGATGCATAGGGCACGCGCATCATGTGCAGGCAGTCCTGGAAGCCCATGATGCCCAGACCCACCGGGCGATGCCGCAGGTTGGAATCGCGCGCTTTCTTGACCGCGTAATAGTTGATATCGATGACGTTGTCGAGCATGCGCATCGCGATGCGTATCGTTTTCTGCAGCTTGACGCGATCGATCTGGCCGTCCTTCATGTGTGCCGGCAGATTGACCGATCCAAGATTGCAGACCGCGATCTCGGATTCGTTGGTATTCAAGGTGATCTCGGTGCACAGGTTCGAACTGTGCACGACGCCGACGTGTTGCTGCGGCGAACGGATATTGCACGGATCCTTGAACGTGATCCATGGATGGCCGGTTTCGAACAGCATCGACAGCATTTTGCGCCACAAGTCCATCGCTTGTATTGTCTTGAACAAACGCAATTCGCCACGTGCTGCTTTTGCCTCGTAGCCGGTATAAGCGTCTTCAAATGCTCGGCCGAACTTGTCATGCAAATCGGGGACATCGCTGGGCGAAAAAAGCGTCCACTCGCCTTTTTCCATCACACGCTTCATGAACAAGTCGGGAATCCAATTCGCGGTATTCATGTCGTGGGTACGGCGGCGGTCATCGCCGGTATTCTTGCGAAGATCGAGGAATTCCTCGACATCCATATGCCAAGTTTCAAGATAAGCACAGACTGCACCCTTGCGCTTGCCGCCCTGATTGACAGCGACTGCGGTATCGTTGACCACCTTCAGGAACGGCACCACACCCTGCGATTTTCCGTTGGTGCCTTTGATATGAGCGCCCAGCGAGCGGACCGGAGTCCAGTCGTTGCCCAGGCCGCCGGCATATTTGGCGAGCAATGCGTTTTCCTTGATCGCATCGTAAATGCCTTCAAGATCGTCAGCGACCGTCGTTAAATAACAGGAGGACAGTTGCGAACGTTGCGTTCCCGAGTTAAACAAGGTCGGGGTCGAACTCATGAAGTCGAAGCTCGACAGCAAATTGTAAAATTCGATGGCACGGGCTTCCCGGTCGATTTCGCTTAATGCCAAGCCCATCGCGACGCGCATGTAGAACGCTTGCGGCATTTCAATACGAATATCGCGCACATGCAAGAAATAGCGGTCATACAAAGTCTGAAGGCCAAGATAGCCGAATTGCAGATCACGTTCTGGAACCAGCGCTTCAGCCAGTTTTTTCAAATCGAATTGCGCCAGCTTCGGATCGAGCAGATCGGCTTCAATGCCCTTCTTGATGAATTTCGGAAAATATTCAATATAGTGAGCCGCCGCATCGTCTTGAGCGACTTCCTGGCCGAACACTTCCTTGCGAATCGTGTGCATCAACAAACGCGCCGTGACCTGGCTATATGCCGGGTCCTTTTCCATCAGCGCCCGTGCCGCCAGGATGGCGGATTTGTGCAGTTCTTCGACCGGCACACCGTCGTACAGATTTTTGACGGTTTCGGCCAGAATCGCATCGGCATTCACATGCTTCTCGAGACCGACGCAAGCCGCCGTGATCAAGGCGCGTACCTGATTCATGTCGAGCGGACGGCGCTGCCCCTCTTCGACGACATACAATTGCGTCGTGACCGCGGCAGGCTGTGCCGCCTGCTGCTGAGCGCGTTCCTCCATCCGTTTGGCGCGATACAACACATAAGCACGCGCCACGTCATGCTCGCCGGAGCGCATCAAGGACAATTCGACCTGATCCTGAATATCTTCAATGTGAAACGTGCCGCCGGCCGGCTGCCGGCGCATCAGTGCCGCCACGACATTGGCTGTCAACTGCTCGACCAATTCGCGCACCCGCGCGGAAGCTGCTCCCTGTCCGCCATTGACGGCCAGAAAAGCCTTGGTCACGGCGATGGAAATTTTCGATGGTTCAAATCCGACTACCGCGCCATTGCGGCGGATGATCTTGTAGTCGCCGAGAGAAACCGATGCATTCATTGATGAAGGATGCGGATACGAGACTGGCGATACGATGCCGGCGCTGGAAGGTATTACGGAAGTTTCTTGGGTAGAGTGCACTATGCCTCCTGGACTGTCTACAGCAGCTTTGCTGCTGCTTATGGTTATTCTTAGAACACCGGATCAACCGGCATTCACGAGGATGAAACTGCAGGCTGTTATGTTCAGCCTTATTGCTGATGCCCTGTCAGGCACGATTTGACCTTCAACGCAAACAGGGACGTTGCATGCCCTGCCTTGTTATTAAAACCGCTCTGCAATGCATGCAAGCGGCTTAGACACTTCGAACCAGAAACCCAGAAAACACTATATCTAGTAGGCGGCGTCGAAATGTGTACTAATTCTAGTGCCTAGAAGAGCAGGATGCAATAAGTTTTTCAATACATACAGCATAATTCAATGCTGCAATGCAATTGACTTTTCAGGCTAATGCATGGAAGTGTAATGAGTGTGCCGCAATCGTTGAAGATTGCAGCCGGCGTAGCGCCTGTTGATAACGCAGATGGTAATCACCCCAGTCGAAGAATGGCCCCGGATCGGTCTTGCGTCCAGGTGCAATGTGTTCATGCCCTGCCACATCCGTCAACGGATAGGCTGCTTGCAATGCGACGGTAAGTGCGGCAAGCATTTCATATTGAATCCCGGAAAATGGTTCGAAATCACTGCCTTCCAACTCAATCCCGATCGAAAAATCGTTACATCCGTCTCGCCCTCGAAACGACGAATGGCCGGCATGCCACGCGCGGTCCCTGGCTGAAACGAATTGCATCGCGATACCATCGCGCCTGATCAAAAAATGCGCGGAAACACGCAGCGCACGCAATTGATCGAAATATGGATGAGCGTCGTAATCAAGGCGATTGGCGAACAGGTCGGAAATGAATTGCCCGCCGAACTGGCCTGGCGGCAGGCTGATGTTATGCACGACCAGCAGATCAATTTTCGCGTCCGCAGGGCGAGCATCAAAATTGGAAGATGGCATACGCGACACGCCGCTGCACCAGCCATCGGCCGCCACAACGAATCTGGAAAAAGCCGCCTCAGTCGGATTCATGGATGGCCAATCTTTGCATCCGATAACGCAATTGACGAAAACTAATGCCAAGCAACTCCGCCGCCTGGGTGCGATTGAACTGAGTTTTCGCCAAAGCCCGGCGAATGATCTCGCGTTCGACATTATCGAGATGATCGGGTAAAGAACTCGGCAACTCATCGATTGCCCTGACCGAAGTTGATGCCGGCACGGGCTCGTTGGCAATAGCCATGGAATCGGCCGGCTGCGCCGCTTTCGTCGGTTCCGCATGGGATATTCCTGCCGACTTCAAGGCCAGATCGGCCATTTCTATGAGGCCGTCATTGGAAAAAGCCAGTGCTCGCTCAAGAATATTTTCGAGCTCGCGCACATTTCCCGGAAAAGCATGACCCTGCAACGCATCCAGCGCTTGCCGAGTCAGCACCGCCGCTGGCTGCGGCGCAGCCAGCCGTGCCAGAATCGCATTGGCAAGCAAACCGATATCGTCCTTTCGCTCGCGCAGCGGAGGCAGGCTCAGCTCGATGACATTCAGCCGATAATACAGATCTTGCCGAAACTTTCCCCGTTCGACACATTCGGCAAGATTCTGATGCGTGGCACTGATCAGTCTTACATCTACCGGCTCCTCGACGGTTGCCCCCACTTTGCGTACCCGGCGCTCCTGGATCGCCCTAAGTAATTTCACCTGCATCGCAAGCGGCAGATCAGCGACTTCATCGAGCATCAGCGTGCCGCCGTTGGCAGCCTGGAAAAAACCGTCACGGTCTTCTGCCGCACCGGTAAAGGCGCCTTTGCGATAACCGAAGAATTCCGCCTCCATGAGCGCCTCTGGAATCGCGCCGCAGTTGACTGCGACGAACGGCTTGTCGGCACGTGCGCTTTGCGCATGAATGTCGCGCGCGGCAAGTTCCTTGCCGCTGCCCGACTCACCGGCAATAGCGACCGGCGCCATGCTTCGCGCCAGACGCGCAATCTGCGCACGTACGTCTTGCATCGAACCGGATTGTCCAAGCAAACGCAGCCGCATAGGCTCGCCCGCGGAGTCTTTTTGTGAATCGCTTTTCCCCGTCGCCTGGTTCAAACGCAGCGCGGATTGCACCATCATGCGCAATTGATCCAAAGCGACCGGCTTGGACAAATAATCGAACGCGCCCGCCTTGAGCGCCGCAACCGCATTGTCGGCACTGCCGAAAGCGGTGATGACGGCGATTGGCGTATTCTTGTATTTGGCTGAAACTTCACGGACCAATTCGCTTCCCTGTCCATCCGGCAACCGCATATCGGTCAGCACCAGCGCATATTCTTTTTGGGCCAAATAAGTTCGGGCAACCGCAATGCAATCAGCGCTATCGCTATCCAAACCCATTTTGATAAACGTGATTTCCAGCAGCTCGCGCAAATCTGCTTCGTCGTCAACGATCAGGATGCGTGGTGCGGTCATGGCAAAGTCTTTTTCATCGCGTGCATCAGAAATCTTTAAATCGATCGGGGGTTGCCAGCGTGACCACGAATCTGCCGCCGGTCTCATCCAACTCATGGTTTGAGGTATTCATGCGGTATTCGTAATCAAGCATCGCTCCATTATTCAAGCACAATTCACGCGCGACGTAGAGTCCAAGCCCTGTGCCCTTGCTGGAAGTCGTATAAAACGGCTCAAACAAATGGGCACGGACGTCCGGATCAATCGCAGGTCCGTCGTCTTGTATGTGCAGTTCCAACCGGCTGCCGGCGTTACCTACGAGAGTCAGTCGGATGCTTCCGGTCCGGCCGCTTGCATAGCGTACTGCATTCGCCAGCAAGTTGACGACGACTTCACGTAAATGCAACGGATCGAACCAGGCCCGATATTGACCCATTCCTCCCAGTTGAATCAAGCCTTTTTGCACGCTACGTGTTTTTTCAAACTCATCGAGAATCTCGGCGAGAAGCGGTACCAGTTCGACGGGCTCGCCTCGCGGCTGCGCTTTACGTGACAGTTTGAGAATATCCTCAATCATCTGATTCAGGCGTGTAACATTATCCCCGACGATGCTTACCAAGCGGCTCTGGGCCGGATCCAAGGCCTCTTCCCCCATCAGCGACGCCGCATACGAAATTGCAGAAAGAGGATTGCGCACTTCATGTGCAATACTGGCGGTGAGGCGTCCCATCGACGCCAGCTTCAATTGCTGCGCCTGATTTTCTATTTCGCTCACATCCTGCATGAAAATCACGGTCCGATCCGTTCCTATCCCGTCGGTTTCAACCGTAGTAAAGCGCAGCCTCAAATGCACCGCCAAGCCACGCCGCGCGGTCCAACCGCCCGGATCGTCCTGCTGCATCGTCTCGCCCGTCGGCTTGACCATGACATAGGTCACCGACTCAGCATCCTTCGGTCCGGTGTTGGACAAACCCGCCGACCATGCATCGAATGCATCGGCAATCGGTCTCAGAGAAAAGGTTTCCGTCAATTTGCAATGCGGACTATTCTCCGGCACAAGTAATCCCAACATCCGTTCCGCTGCGGGATTGGCTGTAAATACCGTGCCATCGCGACCTACTACCAGAATGCCGTCCCCCACATCAGCCAGAACCAGCCGATTGATTGCCTGCTGAACTTGCAGATCCAGTCCACGTTGGACCGCCAGTTTTTCCTGCGTGATCAGTTTGGCCGCCAAACGATTGATGACATAAACAGAAGCAAAGAAGGCGGCTCCATATAATCCTGTTCGTGAAACTGACTCTTCGGCCACCGATTGCAATGCCTGATAGCTGCTCTCGGCAAGCATGACTATTGTTACGATAGAGACAAAAAATAATGCCAATAGCAGTGGCGCCAGAATTGCCCCACCGGCCAATGGAAACAGATACAAGATACCAAGTCCGCCTTTTTCACTGCCCGCGGCAATATACAGAAGAGAGATGACGGCAATATCAACTGCGATTTCCGACGTGAGTTGCAGCAGAAAGCGGCGCTTGTAATATGCGGATATCACCGCGAATACCACTGCCAGCAAAACATAGACAGCGCATGTTTCACGATACAGGAACTGTTCGGATATCCAGGCGCTCTTCTTTATATTAACGCTTAAATAAGCAAGCAAAACTACCGCAATGACAATGCGTGTCGCGTTGAAGGTTTGCAGCGTTCGCCAAAGAGTCTCTTGCGAAGCAGAAAAAGGGAATTGCGCCGGCCCGCTCATGCGCTAATCGGAAAAATGCTTCAGTCGATGTTCTTCGCTGCAAAAGGCGAGATCGGACTGGACAAGCACGGCTTCCGATGCCGGAATATGCATGCCGCACTGCGCACACCGGATCATGGTCTCGGCGGCTTCAACTGGGCTTTGGGGATTTTCCTGGCCGCGATCACGCCGTTGAATAGCGGCTTTCTTTACATGCAGCACCAACATTACTATCGCGAAAATGATAACTCCCCACAACAGCAGTCTCATGAGAGCCCCCGATGCAGTATGACTTCAAAAACAAAACGACTGCCGATGTAAGCAAGAAACAGGGTTGCAAAGCCGCTTAGCGTGAATGTCAACGCAGTTTTCCCGCGCCATCCGCGCCATGTTCGCCCTGCAAGCAAGAGCCCGAATAGTGCCCATGACAGCATGGTGAATACGTTCTTGTGATCCCATTTAAAAGCTTTGCCGAATAGATGTTCAGAGAAAAATACACCCGACAACACCGTCAGCGTCAGCAATGCAAAGCCGAACGCAATGAGCCTGAACAATAATTTCTCCATTGTCAGCAATGCCGGCAATCTATCAATAGCTGCAGCGAACCGGCTACTCTTGGAAGCAGCAGGATAAGCATGCAAGCGAGTTTCTTGCAGTGCCATCAATACGGCATGAAATGCGGCAATTGTCAGTGTGCTATAAGCCAGCATAGCGATCACTATATGCCACGAAAATAGTAGCGATTTATCTTCCAGAAAAACAAGACTGCCAGGAAATAACGCCGGCAAAATGACTGCCACTGCTGCGCAAGGCAATACCATTACCCGCAACCCATCAAGGGAGAAATTACGGTTTTCAAACCAGTAAATGCCAACTGAGACCCATAGTGTCGAAGACAGCATTATCGCAAATCCAAGGCGCAACGCTCCCGGGGCAATCAAGTCTCCCCATAACACTGCTGCATGCGTCAGCCATGCGATAGCAGTGACTGCAGAAACGAGCGTGCGCCGGTTCGATGGCAAAAAAGCGCAAATTGCATAGAGCAGCGCCGCCAAAAAGACAAAATAGGTTTGCATCATTTAAGTTTACACCATGTAACTCCGTGAGCCAGTACCTTATTCCATGAATGCAACTGCATTGAGCGGCTGAAAGATGCATCGCAAACCCGCCTTTTGCGGTTTGCATAACAGTTGATTTGCCGCTTTGAATACCGGCATAAAAATTAGCGGCGTTGAAGTTTTCCTAGGATTTTCGGCACTGCAGTCTCGCGATTCAAAACGTTCGTAAAAATTCATGCGGCATTCAGCCCGGCTGACCCTGGATAGCATAGCGTATCGGTTAAAATGCCGGACTGACTTTGAGTAGTCATCTCCCTTAGTCCTGTTTTTTCTTGAATGGTCCACTCATGCTCGACAATCTAACTCAACGCCTGGCCAAAGTCGTCAAAACCATGCGCGGCGAGGCTCGCCTGACCGAGTCCAATACGGCTGACATGCTGCGTGAAGTGCGTTTGGCGCTCTTGGAGGCTGACGTCGCACTGCCGGCTGTGCGGGAGTTTATTGCTCGAGTTAAGGAAAAAGCATTAGGCGAAGACGTAATCGGATCACTTTCTCCCGGCCAGGCGTTGGTTGGCGTGGTGCAAAGCGAACTGGCTGCCATCATGGGTGCCGACCTGGGTCCGGAAGCATCGCAATTGAGTTTCGCAACGCAGCCGCCGGCAGTGATACTGATGGCGGGTTTGCAAGGAGCGGGGAAAACGACTACCGTCGGCAAGCTCGCCAAATATCTTAGAGAACAAAAGAAGAAAAAAGTGCTGACCGTATCGGCTGACGTATACCGGCCAGCCGCCATCGGACAGTTGCAAACAGTAACAGCGCAAGCCGGCGCCGATTTTTTCTTATCGCAACCGACCGATAAGCCGGTTGCGATTGCGCTGGCGGCGCTCGACTATGCCAAAAGACATTATCACGATGTATTAATCATTGATACCGCAGGCCGGCTGGGCATTGATGAAGCGATGATGCAGGAAATTGCAGCGCTGCACGCCGCTGTCAAACCGATTGAAACCTTGTTTGTCGTTGACGCAATGCTCGGTCAGGATGCGATCAATACCGCAAAAGCTTTTAACGATGCGCTTCCGTTGACCGGTATTGTCTTGACCAAGCTTGACGGCGATTCGCGGGGCGGCGCAGCGCTATCGGTGCGCCACATTACCGGCAAGCCAATCAAATTTGCCGGCGTGGCCGAAAAGCTGGATGGCCTGGAGGCCTTCGACCCGGCCAGGATGGCCAATCGCATTCTCGGCATGGGTGACATTCTTGCGCTGGTGGAAGAAGCCAGGAAAGGCGTAGACGTCGCTGCGGCACAGGATCTGGCACACAAGATCAAGGGTGGGGGCAAATTTGACTTGAACGACTTCAAGGCGCAGCTCGGCCAAATGAAGAAAATGGGGGGATTGTCCAGCCTGGTCGACAAGCTGCCGGCCCAATTTCAGCAAGCCGCCGGGAATGCCAATATGGATCAGGCAGAAAAGCAAGTACGTAGAATGGAAGGCATTATCAATTCAATGACGCCTCAGGAACGTGCCAAACCGGAACTGATCAAGGCCTCACGCAAAAAGCGCATTGCCACCGGTGCCGGGGTTCAGGTACAGGAAGTCAATCGCATGCTGGCCCAATTTGAGCAAATGCAGTCAATGATGAAAAAGCTCAAAGGTGGCGGCATGATGAAAATGATGCGCGGCATGAAGGGAATGCTGCCCGGGATGCGCTAGCACCCCGGCTGCGCAATGGCGCAGCGAGAAAACCAACGCTGGTCGAGCCTCTCCTTTATTTTGTTTTGTTACAGGTTGAAACGACACGAAGGCAGTATGGACCGCCCAATATATCCGCTTCCATCAGCCTTTGTTTTCTCTCTATGAAGAAGGCGTGTTGCCGATTACACGACTAGCCCTAGAAACTTGCAAAAAACACTTGCATAGCTGGCAAAACCCCACCACTATTAGCGGTGCGTGAAATGACGCAATTTCCCAACACTATTGCGAAGGAGGTTTAAAGATGGCAACAGCCAAAAAACCCGCGGCAAAAAAACCGGTTGCAAAAAAAGCGGCGGCAAAGAAACCGGCAGCAAAAGCGGCACCAGCTAAAAAAGCAGCAAAGCCAGTAGCCAAAAAAGCGGCACCAGCTAAAAAAGCGGCGCCAGCTAAAAAAGCGGCAAAACCGGCGGCAAAAAAGGTTGCAAAACCCAAAACTGCGCGAAAGCCAAATGCAGCATTCATGAAGCCGATGACGCCGTCCGCCACATTGGCAGCGGTCGTAGGTTCCAATCCGCTGCCGCGCACTGAAGTCACTAAAAAAGTCTGGGAATATATTAAGAAGAACAAGCTGCAAGATGAGGCCAACAAGCGCAACATCAACGCGGACGAAAAGTTGAAAGCTGTCTTTGGCGGCAAGAAGCAAGTATCGATGTTCGAGATGACCAAACTTATCTCCGACCACTTGAAATAATCTTCTTTCCAAGTGCCAAACAAAAACGCCCGCTAACGCGGGCGTTTTTGTTTTTACCGGCTGCCAAAAAACCAAAACAGCAGCGCTGGCGCCTTACTTATTTTTTTGCCTTGTAGTTGGCAATTCCATTGCTGAGCTTGGTATATTCGTCGCAAGCCTTTCCGCAAATCTTTTCAAGTCGAACTAGATGCTCTTCTGCATTTCCGAGCTTGTCTGTCTTCAAATAAGCCCAACCGATATATTCATTCGCACCCCGATGGTTCGGATCCAAGCTGAGTGCTTCATTGTAATGCTTGAATGACAAATCCATTTGATCCATGTTGCGATAGGAGTATCCCAGGTAATTATGGATATCCGCATTGCGCGGCTCGGTTTTGACCGCGCGGCTAAACGCGTCCACCGCAGTTTGCCAGCTTTTATTTTCCACCGCTTTTTTTCCGGCCACAAAATCGCTATTCTGCAAATTTGCGACCGGCGTCGTATCAGTGTCAGCGGCCCCGGAAAACAGCGGAACTACCAGCATAAACGCAACCATATATTTTTTTATCATGATATCTCCATTCAAGTTAATGATGAGCGCCCAATAAAAATGGGGCAATTTTACTTCACGCGCCGACGATGTCCGGCCAGTGCTACAGCGTTACTATTGGAATGGTAAGGTTCTTCGTAAAAATGACGTGTGTCGTCCGTCACACCGCATGGTGCAAATCACGCATTCTGCGGATAACACTTAGGGCTCACGCAAGAAGAAAATGTGCATCTTGGCGTCCGGAGCGGGATGGTGCAGCAGGAGTTTCGCGAGACGCAACCTCGCGGCATCGTAATCGGGGCAGATTTGGCTTCACTGGCATAACCATTCCGTACGCCTAATCATGCAACGATCCGGAGTTTGCGCTCGGACCCAGGCATGCTGGTTTGCCAGTCCGGGACATGGGCCACCGGGTGCATCCAGTGTCAGCACCGAGTGGATAAACGGGTCCACATCGTTGCCATTGCCCACCTTGCCCAATTCTGCAGTATGCCCGCATGCTTTTGATAGTTCAACGCGCTCGTATCTGCAGCGTAAGCACATGCAATCCCGCTGCCAACTGCCCCGCTTTGATGCCGCCTTCCCGCATGATTTCCTATCGTGTCACTTTCGGATTGTTTAGATTGTTTAACCAGTGGCCGAATCTAGGCCACGATCCGACTATACAAGTACGCACCGATTTTTCTTAACCGACGATCGCCAAATTTTCCAATGCAATATGCCTGTACATTGATTTGTGTCATTAACATTACCATCGTCTTGTTATCCGGTGCGTTCAGCGCATCCCACGCGAGGATATCAACACGTGACGAATAGTTGCAAATCTGTGGGCATGGCGTAGCCCGTCAGTGCGCATATTCCCATTTTTTCCATGCCGCCAGCACTGCGTTCGGGTATTCAGCCCGTCCGCGACTGCCGTTGTAACGGCCAAGCCCTAGATAAAGATTGCCACGCTCCATGTCGATATACATACGCAAAATCGAGCACCCGTAACGCAAATTAGTTTGCATATGAAACAGTTTTTTGGGGTCGTTGTCTCCAATCACTCGCGTCCAAAACGGCATTACTTGCATATACCCACGTGCACCGACATGCGACATTGCATATTTTCGAAAGGCTGATTCCACCTGAATCAGCCCAAGCACCAATGCTGGATCAAGGCCGGCACGCTTTGATTCGTACCAGACGGTTTCCAGGAACTCGAGTCGAACCTGCACGTCGGACATTCGACGTTTCAAACGTTCGGACATCTCCCCTCGCCAGTACAGGAATTTGATGCGTTCATTGATATCGTCGATCTTTACCTTGGGGGGACGTGAGTCCGTGATTGCATTGGACAATGCGATTCGCACGGAATCGGCCAGAGCTTCTTCCTTTTGGTTGCCGGCGATTGCATGAGTCGAACCAAGCTGCACTACAGCAAGCAGTGCGCAATATGCCAATACCGGGAAGAATTGCCGCAGAAACCAGGGGTTTTCTCGACCATTTGCAATCCCGTTTCCGAAACGATCTGCTTCCGAATCAGCCGAATTTTTCCCGTTCCCTATCAAAATAGATTTTAATGACGTCATTTGCAAAAAATTCAAATTTTTATGGTCGCAATTTATCTGCAATGAATCTGGCCATTTGATCAAGCGGCACTTCAGTCGCCACCGTATCACGTCGGCCTTGATATTCCATCGTGCCACCTTTCAATCCCCGATCGCCGATTACGATACGATGAGGTACGCCTATCAATTCCCAGTCCGCAAACATCACGCCTGGACGCTCACCGCGATCGTCCAGGACCACATCGACACCCTCCTCCAACAATGCCGTATACAACTTGTCGGTCTCGGCCTTGATCGCTTCGTTGCGATCGTAACCCATCGGGCATAGAACTACCGCGAAGGGGGCGATCGAGACCGGCCAGATAATGCCTTTTTGATCGAAGTTCTGTTCGATCGCCGCACCCAAAATTCGTGTAATTCCGATGCCGTAACACCCCATCTGCATCAGCTGCGGCTTACCGTTTTCATCAAGATAGGTCGCTTTCATGTCCTCCGAATAACGGGTTCCGAGTTGGAATACATGACCGACTTCGATGCCGCGCTGAATCGCAAGTGTTCCTCGGCCGTCGGGAGAAGGGTCGCCGTCAGTCACATTGCGAATGTCGGCAACGATCGGTTCCGGCATATCGCGGCCCCAATTGGCTCCTGTGTAATGACAATCTGCTTCGTTGGCACCGCAGATGAAATCACTCATATTGGCAACGGTGCGGTCCGCCACAATGTTGACCGGCTTTTTGGTGCCTATCGGCCCCAGATAACCAGGCTTGGTTCCAAACCAGTCGACAATCTCCGCTTCCGTTGCGAACCGATAACCGGCCAACCCGGGAATTTTGCTTGCCTTGACTTCATTCAACTCATGATCACCGCGCAGCAGCAATAACCAGACTTCCTTGCCCGGGCCTTTGACCCCATCGTTTTCGACCGTAAGCACAATCGATTTGACAGTGTGCGCCAATGGCACGTCCAGCATGGCGGCAACATCTTCACACCTCGATTTGTCCGGCGTCGGCGTTTTAGTCAATGCTTGCACCGCTGGCGCCCGCGCATCCGACAGCGCAATTGCCTCCGCCGCTTCGATATTGGCGGCATAGTCGGATGCCGGGCAATACACCAATGCGTCCTCGCCGGTGTCGGCAATCACGTGGAATTCATGAGAACCCGAACCGCCGATGGCGCCATTGTCGGCCGCCACGGCGCGAAACTGCAATCCGAAGCGGTCGAAAATACGGACATAGGCGTCAAACATGGTCTGGTAAGACTGCTGCATGCCCGCCACGTCGCGATCGAATGAGTAGGCGTCCTTCATCGTGAATTCCCGTCCCCGCATCAACCCGAATCGGGGCCGGCGCTCGTCACGAAACTTGGTTTGAATATGATAAAAATTGACCGGCAGTTGACGATAAGATTTGATTTCCGTCCGCGCCACGTCGGTAATGACTTCTTCGGAAGTCGGCTGAATCGCAAAATCCCGCCCATGGCGGTCTTTCACCCGCATCAACTCCGGGCCCATTTTTTCCCATCTGCCTGTTTCCTGCCACAATTCCGCCGGCTGAACCACCGGCATTAATAGTTCAACCGCACCGGCACGATTCATCTCTTCGCGCACGATCGCTTCGACCTTGCGGATCACGCGCAGGCCCATCGGCATATAGGTGTAAATGCCTGAACCGAGGCGTTTTATCATACCGGCCCGCAGCATCAATTTATGACTGACGATCTCGGCGTCGGATGGAGCTTCTTTGAGCGTGGAAATAAAAAATCTGGATGCGCGCATGACGATGAATTCTTTTTAAAAAGAGAGGGTTATAATCAACTCAATTTTAAAGGATTAGCTGGCTGATGCACCCACTCTTTGCACAATTGATGCCTTCACCGCGTTCGATCCCAGTTGCAGGAACGATCAGGAGACGGGTATGTGCGCTTTATTTATCGTGAGGGTACCTTAGCCGCAGAAAGTTTTGAGGTGCAATATGCTGGACCGTGAAGGCTTCCGCCCCAACGTCGGCATCATCCTCCTCAACACCCATAACGAGGTGTGGTGGGGGAAGCGAGTGCGCGAACATTCGTGGCAATTTCCGCAAGGCGGCATCAAATTCGGAGAAACCCCGGAGCAAGCGATGTTCCGCGAGCTGGAAGAAGAAATAGGTTTGAAGGCGGAACACGTCAAGATTATCGGGCGCACCCGCGATTGGCTTCGCTACGAAGTTCCCGACCACTTTATCAAACGTGAAATCCGCGGACATTATCGCGGACAAAAGCAGATCTGGTTCTTGCTCCGCATGGTTGGACGTGATTGCGACGTTAATTTGCGCGTGACCGATCACCCGGAATTCGACGCGTGGCGCTGGCATGACTATTGGGTACCGCTTGATGTCGTCATTGAATTCAAGCGCGATGTGTACCAAAGGGCGTTGCAGGAATTATCGCGCTTTTTGACGAGGCCGATACAAGCCGGCGCCCAGCGCCACGCGGCGCGCTACACTCACAAGAATCCCACTGAAAAACCGCTTGAGAAATCGATGCCAATCGAAATCGAGCCAAATAACAAATGAGTCGTTCATGCTTATGAAATTTCGTTTCATGCCGTTTCGTCCAAGCTCTTTAATTGCCTTCGCCGTGCTTCTTGGCGCCATCGGCGTCGCTCAGTCGCAATCTCAGTTTGAGGAAGATTTCGAAGATGAACACAAGCCTTGGCAGGAAATCGCAATTCAGCTTCCTGCTGCGCCTCAGGCTGCAAATCTGTTGCCGTTTTATGTCAGTGCGACGGCAACACAGTCGTTTGCAATCGATGCGAAATCGCTTACGGTCGGATCGGACGGAGTGATCCGTTATACGCTGGTTGCCGACAGCCCCGGGGGGGCAAAAAACATCAGCTACGAAGGTATTCGCTGCAGATCGTTTGAAAAGAAAATATACGCGTTCGGTCAAGCGGATGGTAGTTGGTCGCGCTCCCGTCGCGATCAGTGGGAGCGCATTGCTCAGAATGCCGCCAATCGTCAGCACGCAATTTTGGCCAAGGATTATTTTTGCCAAAGTTTGACCGTTGCCGATAATGCGGAAAAAATGCTGGAGAGAATTCGATGGCAGCAACCTTTAACGCAACAGCTTGGCGAATAAGGCATATGGGTTAAGGGCGCGGTAATTGCAGCGCCCTTCAGCAGGTGCTCAAGTCTCTGCAGTCGACGCAGTTTGCCGATTAGAGCAGCACCATGTTGTCTCTATGGATTAGTTCCGGTTCTTCTACAAACCCCAGAATTGCAATGATCTCGGCCGACGGGCGGCGCATGATGCGACGCGTTTCCGAACTCGAATAGTTGGTGATTCCACGGGCAATTGATCGTCCGGCCCGATCTGTACAGGTAATTACGTCGCCTCGCCCGAACTCTCCACCGACTTCGAGGACTCCTATCGGCAGCAACGATTTCCCCTCAGTTGAGAGTTTTTGCACTGCACCGTCATCCAGCATGACCTTTCCTGCCGTCTGCAAGTGATCGGCCATCCACTGTTTGCGCGCAGTAAGCTGCGCGGTTTGCGCCGTCAATTGCGTACCGATCGCCTCTCCCGCCGCCAAACGGGTCAGTACTTGATCTTCGCGCCCCCATGCAATGACGGTATGTGCGCCGGAAGTGGCGGCGCGCTTGGCAGCCAGGATTTTGGTCAGCATGCCGCCGCGCGCGATGCCGCTACCTGCTCCGCCTGCCATCGCTTCAAGCAATACATCACCGGCTTTGCCTTCATGGACGAACCGTGCGTCGGGATCTTTGCGCGGATCGGCGGTAAACAATCCCTTTTGATCGGTAAGAATGATCAGCGCATCGCCCTCGATCAGATTTGCAACCAGTGCGCCAAGCGTATCGTTGTCGCCGAATTTGATTTCGTCGGTGACGACCGTGTCGTTTTCATTGATGATCGGTACCACGCCAAAACGCAACAGCGTGAAGAGCGTCGAGCGCGCATTCAAGTACCGCTCGCGATCAGCCAGATCCGCATGCGTCAGCAACACTTGCGCAGTTCGCAGGCTGTGCGCGCGGAAGCTGGTTTCGTAGACTTGAGCCAACCCCATTTGACCTACCGCGGCGCAAGCCTGCAACTCATGAATTCCAGTCGGCCTTTTGTCAAATCCAAGGCGTTGCATGCCTTCGGCAATAGCACCGGAACTGACCAGCACCACTTCTTTCCCAAGTGTGCGCAGTTGCGCGATTTGCGCAGCCCATTTGGCAATGGCGGCAGTATCCAAGCCCTTGCCGTCGTTGGTAACGAGCGATGAACCGACTTTAATGATCAAGCGCCTGGCTTTGTGAATGACGGAGTTCATGTTCTTGTGGTGGTTCACCGTACGGGAATTCATCGCACTCATCAAGCCGCAAATTAAAGCGGGCACGACAAGCATTTTTTGCGAATTGTTACTACTCGATTGCCTTGAAACGCGGATCATCCGGGTCAATCGACGCAATCCCGCGCGCTTCTTCAACCATCTGCGTTTCTTCTGCCCGATCTTCCTGCTGACGCTGGATGGCCAGGTAATTATAGATCTCGACAACCAGTGCTTCGCAACCCTCGCGCGTCAGTGCCGAGATTTCAAACAGCGGGCCCTTCCAGCCAAATCGTTTGACAAAATCCTTCACGCGCTTATGACGCTCATCCTCGGGCACCATGTCCAGCTTGTTCAACACCAGCCAACGCGGCTTGTCGAATAGCGACTGGTCGTATTTTTTCAATTCTTTTACGATCGCCTTGGCTTCCTTGACCGGATCGACATTGTCGAAAGGCGCAAGGTCGACAATATGCAGCAACAAGCGCGTGCGCTGCAAGTGGCGCAAAAATTGAATTCCGAGGCCGGCGCCTTCCGCCGCGCCTTCGATCAGGCCGGGAATATCGGCAATGACGAAACTTTTCTCATGACTGACTCGTACAACGCCAAGATTCGGATGAAGCGTGGTAAACGGATAATCGGCGATTTTTGGACGGGCGTTGGAGACTGCCGTGATAAAGGTTGATTTCCCGGCATTGGGCATGCCGAGCAGGCCGACGTCAGCCAATACCTTGAGCTCAAGACGCAACTCTCGCCGCTCGCCCTCTTTGCCTTCGGTCTTCTGGCGCGGCGCCCGATTGGTCGACGACTTGAAGTGAATGTTCCCCCAACCACCCTCGCCGCCCTTTGCCAGCAATACAACTTGCCCGTGCTCGGTCAAATCGGCGATGCTTTCACCGCTTTCATGATCGATGACCAGCGTGCCCACCGGCATGCGCAACGTAATATCGTCCGCACCCTTGCCATAGCAATCCGCGCCGCGTCCGTTCTCGCCATTGCGTGCCTTGTGCAGCTTGGAAAAGCGGTAGTCGACAAGGGTATTGATGTTTCTGTCAGCAATCGCCCAGATGCTGCCGCCTTTACCACCGTCGCCGCCGTCCGGACCACCGAACGGCCTGAATTTCTCACGGCAAAAAGACGCAACGCCGTTACCGCCGTCACCGGCGATAACTTCGATTTTTGCTTCGTCTATAAACTTCATATTTTGCAGCCAAAAAACTAAAAAGGCCCTACCCAGCGGCAGAGCCTTTTGATTGAAGGCTTGCGCCTTACACTAATTCGAAACGATTACGCAGGTATGACCATCACCATGTGGCGTTGTAATGCGCCCTTGGTTGTAAACTGCACCTTGCCATTGATCAGCGCAAACAAGGTATGGTCTTTTCCCATACCAACGTTTTCACCGGGATGTACTTTGGTGCCGCGCTGACGAATAATGATTCCGCCGGCGTTGATCGCTTGACCGCCGTACACTTTTACGCCGAGTCGCTTTGACTCGGAATCGCGGCCATTGCGCGTAGTGCCGCCGCCTTTTTTATGTGCCATTTCAGACTCCTTGGTATCTGGTTTGCTCTGTCAACGATTAACCGTTGATCGAGACGATTTGCAATTCGGTGTAATTTTGGCGATGGCCTTGGTGCTTTTGATAGTGCTTGCGCCGACGCATCTTGAAAATTTTAACCTTGTCGTGGCGACCATGCGCCAAAACCGTAGCCAGGACCGTTGCACCTTCGACCAGCGGCGCACCAAACTTAATGGTGTCGCCCGCACCCACAGCGAGCACTTGATCTAAAGTGATTTCGGAACCAATGTCTGCCGGTATCTGTTCTACTTTGAATTTTTCGCCAGCGACAACCTTATATTGCTTGCCACCGGTTTTTATGACCGCGTACATGTGAAACCTCATCAAATGATTAAAGGATTTTCTCTTTCCTGGAAACGTCCGAAATAGTCGAGCGGAATCCGGAAAACCTGAAATTATACATAGACTTAGCGCCTCGGTCAAAGCCTAATCGGAAGTTCGGCGGCCTTTTACAGGAATACTGGAAAAGCGTGGCCATCAGTATAATGCGCTGGCTTATGGCGTTGGTCACCGTATAATCCTGACAATTAACGAATTTCTCGCAGGTTTAATCTTGTCTGCCACTTCTCCTTCCATGGTGCACACCAACTTCATTCAGCCGATTACAGCTGATATGGATGCGGTCAATTTGGTCATTCGACAGCAGTTGTATTCGGACGTCCCACTTATTCAGCAGATCGCCCAGTACATAATCAATGCCGGCGGAAAACGGATTCGCCCAGCATTGGTGTTGCTTTTTGCCAACGCACACGGTGTACGCAACATCGATCATCATCGATTGGCAACCATCGTTGAATTTATTCATACTGCCACATTGCTGCATGATGACGTGGTCGATGAATCGTCGCTGCGCCGCGGCCGGCAAACCGCCAATGCACTGTTCGGCAATGCTGCGTCTGTTTTGGTCGGGGATTTTCTTTATTCCCGGGCCTTTCAGATGATGGTGTCGATCGGCGATATGCGCGTGATGCGAATTCTGGCAGATGCAACCAATGTGATTGCAGAGGGCGAAGTGCTGCAACTGCTGAACATGCACGATCCGGATGTGACGGAACAGCGCTATCTGCAAGTAATCCGCTCCAAGACTGCGAAGCTGTTTGAAGCGGCAGCCGAACTCGGCGCGCTGATTGCCGGCGCCTCCGATATCGATATCGAGAGTGCCGCCGAATATGGCCGCTCGCTTGGTACGGCCTTCCAGTTGATCGACGATGTACTGGATTATTCCGGCAATGCCGCGGATACAGGCAAGAATGTGGGCGACGATTTACGGGAAGGCAAACCCACTCTTCCACTGATTTACTTGATGCACAATGGCACGCCGGCGCAAAGGAAATTGGTGCGTGCCTGCATCGAAAGTGGCGATGAAAACCGCTTTGGCGATATTCTGGCCGCCATTACCACATCCGGCGCGCTGGACTATACCAAGCGCCAAGCCGAACAAGCTGCGCAGCGCGCGGCCGAGTCGATCGCCGACTTGCCGCATAGTCAATTCAAGGAATCTTTGCTAGAATTATCTGCGTTCGCAGTGACCCGCAATCACTAAACAGCGGTTTTATCAGGGGTTCGGCACTGCATACGGGGTGTAGCTTAGCCTGGTAGAGCGCTACGTTCGGGACGTAGAGGCCGGAGGTTCGAATCCTCTCACCCCGACCAATCCCACGCGATCGTAATCCCTTGTGCGAAGGCCGTATGACTGCTGCATTAGTATGGGCGGGACTACCGACATTGATCCTCTCGCATCCTGATCGATTCATTTCTTAACTCAAGACAAATCCATTGATCGCGATTGGCGCGCTCAAGTCAAGCGTCGTGCCAAATTGGCAAACATTGAGCCCGAATCAGCCATGTGAATGCTCTGTATTGGCTACTGGCGGATGATCTTTTTGTGATTTCAGGGCTAGTCAAATCACCACGCACTTCGTGTATGCAAAGCTAACAAACCATCACAATATCTTTACAAATTAGATGCCTATAGGCATTATCTAATGCGATTCATCCGTTTCCGGCGCAAATTTTTATAGTACAGGCATATGGCGGCAGTTCTTCCAAATTCAACTTCAACCTCAAGCATGTCCAGCCTTGCGCGCGCATTGCTGCAAGCCGGCCGCATTTCGGCCCAACAGGCTGATGCTCTGCATAAAAAATCCGTCTCTGAAAAATCGCCGTTTATCGATATTTTGTTGCAAAGTGGAAATATCGATGCGCGATCACTTGCAATTTTCTGTTCGGAAACGTTCGGTTATCCGATTGTTGACTTTTCGGCGCTCAACTTGCAGACCTTGCCGGAAAAAATAATCGATGCCAAGTTAATGCAGAGCCAACGCGTCGTTGCATTGGCCAAGCGCGGGAACAAAATATCGGTTGCCATTTCCGATCCGACCAATACACAGTCACTGGATCAGATCAAATTTCAAACCGAACTGGCCGTAGAACCGGTGATAGTCGAACATAATCATTTGCTGCAGTTGATTGAAAAGCTCGGGCAAAGCGCAGAACAGAATCTCAACGAGATGATCGGCGACGATCTTGAGAATATCGATTTTGTCGAAGATGAATTAGCCACTCCAGCCGATCCGGGCGGAACTACCGATATCGACGATGCACCGGTCGTCAAGTTTTTGCAAAAAATCTTGGTCGACGCGATCAACATGGGTGCCTCGGATCTTCATTTTGAACCGTTTGAAAAATTTTACCGGATCCGTTTCAGGGTTGACGGTGTGTTGAAGGAAATCGCGCAACCGCCATTGGCGATCAAGGAAAAGCTGGCGTCGCGAATCAAGGTGATTTCCAAACTCGACATTTCGGAAAAGCGCGTGCCTCAGGACGGTCGCATGAAATTGGCCATGTCGAAAACCCGCTCCATCGATTTCCGCGTCAGCACCTTGCCGACCCTGTTTGGCGAAAAAATTGTAATGCGTATTTTGGACGGGTCGCAAGCTCAGATGGGCATTGATGCGTTAGGCTACGATCCTGATCAAAAAGAAACGCTGATGGAGGCAATTCAGCGGCCCTATGGCATGGTGCTTGTAACCGGACCGACAGGGTCCGGCAAGACCGTCTCCCTATACACCTGCCTGAACATTTTGAATAAACCCGGGATTAACATTGCAACAGCGGAAGACCCGGCTGAAATCAATTTGCCGGGTGTCAACCAGGTAAACATCAATGACCGTGCCGGACTCACTTTCCCGGTCGCATTAAAAGCGTTTCTACGCCAGGATCCCGACATCATCATGGTTGGTGAAATTCGCGATCTAGAGACTGCCGATATCGCAATCAAGGCGGCGCAAACCGGTCACATGGTGTTTTCCACACTCCATACCAACGATGCGCCGGCAACCCTGACCCGCCTGATGAACATGGGTGTAGCGCCATTCAATATTGCGTCCGCCGTCATTTTGATTACCGCGCAGCGCTTGGCGCGTCGTCTCTGCACATGCAAGCAGCCGACCACGATTCCTGATGAAGCGCTGCTCGAGGCCGGTTTTACCGAAGACGATCTGGATGGCACCTGGCTCCCTTATAAAGGGATCGGTTGTGAACGCTGCTCCGGCAGCGGCTACAAAGGCCGGGTCGGCATTTATCAAATCATGCCGATTACCGAAGCGATTGAACAAATCATTCTGACGCATGGCACCGCGCTTGAAATTGAAGCGCAGGCCCGACGCGATGGCGTAAAGACATTGCGGGAAGCGGGACTGGTAAAAGTCAAGCTGGGAATGACCAGTCTCGAAGAAGTACTTGGTTGCACCAACGCATAAAGAAGGAGACAAGGCATGGCTACAGCAGCAAACGCGCGCCAGGCAACTGAATCGATATTCACCTGGGAAGGCAAGGACAAAGCGGGAAAGCCGGTTCGCGGCGAACTGCGCGCAAGCGGCGAAGCGGTTGTCAATGCATCTTTGAGAAGACAAGGCATTCTTGTCACCAAGGTCAAGAAAAAAACCTTCCGCAGCGGTAAAAAAGTTACAGATAAGGACATCACGCTGTTTACCCGTCAGTTGGCAACGATGATGAAGGCAGGCGTCCCTTTATTGCAATCTTTCGACATCGTTTCCAAAGGCAACGCCAATCCTTCAGTATCGAAATTGATACAGGATATTCGTGCCGATGTCGAAACCGGCACCAGCCTGAATCAGGCATTCCGCAAGTTTCCTCTTTATTTCGATCCGCTGTTCTGCAATCTGGTCGGCGCAGGCGAACAGGCCGGCATCCTGGAAGATCTGCTTACGCGTTTGGCGATTTACAAGGAAAAGACTTTGGCGATCAAGGCCAAGATCAAATCTGCGATGTTTTATCCGGTATCAATCATGGCAGTGGCATTTGTTGTGACTGCAGTAATCATGATCTGGGTTGTGCCTGCGTTCAAGGACGTATTCAAGAGCTTTGGCGCCGATTTGCCGGCTCCTACCTTGATTGTCATGTCGATTTCCGACTTTTTCGTCGCGAACTGGTATCTCATTTTTGGCGGCTTGTTTGCCGGACTTTACTTCTTTTTTCATAGTTGGAAGCGGTCGCTCAAAATGCAACGCTTCATGGATGCACTCTTGTTAAAAGTCCCTATTTTTGGCGAAGTAGTACGAAAAGCCACAATCGCTCGCTGGACCCGGACTTTGGCCACCATGTTTGCGGCTGGCGTTCCCTTGGTCGAATCGCTCGACTCAGTCGGCGGCGCATCGGGCAATGCGGTGTATCTGGATGCAACAAAAAGAATTCAGACCGAAGTCAGCACCGGTACCAGCCTGACGGCCGCGATGCAGAATTCCGGCGTATTCCCGAACATGGTCACCCAGATGGTATCGATCGGTGAAGAATCCGGCGCGCTGGACCAGATGCTTGGCAAGGTTGCGGATTTTTACGAAGAGGAGGTGGATGAAGCCGTCGCATCGCTTTCCAGTTTGATGGAGCCGCTGATCATGGTGATCCTCGGTGTATTGATCGGCGGCTTGGTGATTGCGATGTATCTGCCGATATTCAAGCTGGGAGCTGTGGTTTGATGACAGAGCTTTTTTTCCTTGCGCCATCTGGAAATGCTCTTGCCACTGTTACTGCCGGAATATTCGGCTTATTGATAGGCAGCTTTTTAAATGTAGTAATTTACCGCCTGCCGAAAATGATGCAGCGCGAGTCCGACAACTATGTGGCGCAGGAAAGCGGCAAGCCGCTGCCGCATGGCGACCGTTACAACTTAACCGTGCCAAGGTCGGCATGTCCGCATTGCGGCCATCGGATTACCGCCCTGGAAAACATCCCAGTCGTGAGCTATCTGCTACTGAGGGGCAAATGCGCTAAGTGCAAGACGCCCATCTCAATGCGCTATCCGATCGTCGAGTTGCTTACGGGCGTCCTATCCGCCATTCTGATCTGGCATTTCGGCAGCGGAATGGCCGGACTGGCTTCCCTACTGTTTGCTTATTTGCTGATCGCCATGACTTTGATCGATGCAGATACGCAACTCTTACCAGACGATCTGACCTTGCCATTGCTGTGGTGCGGACTGCTGATCAATCTGAACGGCACTTTCGTACCGCTCAGGGATGCCGTCATCGGTGCGGCCGCAGGATACTTATCGCTCTGGTCAGTCTATTGGTTGTTCAAACTCGCAACCGGCAAGGAAGGAATGGGTTACGGCGATTTCAAACTGCTCGCTGCATTGGGAGCATGGCTCGGCTGGATCATGTTGCCTATTATCATTTTGCTTTCGTCCTTGGTCGGCGCCTTGGTTGGAATCGCATTGATTGTGTTTTCCAAGCACGGGCGGAACAATCCGATTCCCTTCGGCCCGTATTTGGCTGCCGCCGGAATGATTGCTTTGCTTTTCGGCAAGCCGATTGTACAAATTTATCTTGGTTTCGCTGTCTAAACGGTATGGGCGACACGCTTTCGCCGAAAAGATTTTCGATCGGCCTGACTGGCGGTATCGGTAGCGGGAAAACCCTGGTGGCCGACATGTTTGCAGCGCGTGGAGCGGCAGTGGTCGATACCGATCAAATTGCACATCAACTGACCGCGCCTGAAGGAAGTGCTATTCCCTTGATTCGGGCGCAGTTCGGAGACGGTTTCATTACCGATGCCGGCGCAATGGACCGCATGAAAATGCGGGAGCGGGTATTTGCGGATCCGGAAGAAAAAAAACGGCTCGAAGCTATCTTGCACCCGCTGATACGCATTGAAACCGAACGTGCCGCCGCACAAGCGCAAGGGCTTTACCTGATATTCGCGGTGCCGCTGCTGGTGGAATCAGGTTCATGGAAAAGCCGGACATCACGGATACTGGTTGTGGATTCACCGGAGCAACTGCAAGTTTCCCGTGTCATGAACCGCAACCAGCTATCAGAAGCTCAAGTGCGCGCCATCATGGCAACGCAAGCGACACGAGAAGCACGCCTGGCTGCGGCGGATGATGTCATCATCAACGATAAAGACATCGCAGCACTGATCCCACAAGTTGACCGGTTGCATGCTCTATATACTTCTTTGGCAAAAGCCGGCTAAACAAAAACCTGCAAAATTTGTAATTTTGTGCAGCATGGTTCAGAATCACGTACATGCTTTTCAGCCCAACCTTTAAAGGGATAGCACCTTGATTGTCTACGAATACCCTTTCAACGAGCGTATTCGCACTTTGCTGCGCCTGGAAGACCTGTACGAAAAATTTTCGTTTTTTTTGCAGCAAACGCATCCATTGCAGCATCATGTTGCGCTTTCCACCATTTTCGAAATGCTTGAAGTTGCTGGGCGCGCCGATCTGAAATCCGATCTGTTGCAGGAACTTGAACGACAAAAACAGACGCTGCTCGGCTTCAAAACCAATCCCAATGTACAGGCTGAGCGACTCAATGCGATACTTGCCGAAGTCGACCGGATCAGCACAGCGCTGATCGCATCACAAGGCAAGACCGGCCAGCATGTGCGTGATAATGAATGGTTGATGAGCATTCGCGGCCGCACCATTATTCCCGGCGGCGCATGTGAATTTGATTTGCCATCATATTTTGCCTGGCAACAGGATTCCGCAGAACAAAGATATGCGGATATTTCCGCCTGGTTTGCGCCACTTCAACCGCTGTTCGATGCCATCGGAATGGTACTGCGGCTGCTGCGCGAATCCGGTCGCTCGACAAAAATTATTGCGCAAGCCGGCAGTTATCAGCAAATGCTACAAGGCAAGGTGTATCAGATGCTGCGTTTGAATATCGATGACACGCTAGGGGCGATTCCTGAAATTTCAGCCAATAAATATATGCTTTGGGTGCGCTTTACTTCTCAAGGCGGAGATTTGAAACCAAAGGCGTATGACGGCGATGTGCCGTTCGAGCTGACACTTTGTAATTTTTAACGTATTCGTATTGTTATGGCTGCAATTGTTGACTGCCCTACCTGCGGCAAAAAAGTGGAATGGACAGAACAGAGCAAATATCGCCCGTTTTGCTCGCTGCGCTGCAAACAGATTGACCTGGGCGCATGGGCGGAGGAAAAGTACGCCATTCCAGCCATCAATCCTCCCGATGAAAACGATGAAGAGAGTCCTCCAGAAACACGGTAAATCAGATATTGCTGTCGTGTGAATGTTAGATCGGCCGCAATCCCTGGATCCATTCAAGCAATGGAATCGTGGCCGGCAATAACGGCTCCACCCTGACTCGTCCTTGCCATTCAAACGCCTGCCCTTCGAGGCCCTGCGGCTCTCCTTGCCATTCTCGACTGATAAAAAAATGCAAGCGGACATGTGCATGCGGATAAACATGTTCAACGCCGCACCATGGTTCGGCGGAAGTTATGTCAATTCCCAGCTCTTCCAGAAACTCCCTCTTCAACGCACTGAAGATGGATTCCCCGGCTTCCACTTTTCCTCCTGGAAATTCCCAATACCCTGAATACGGTTTGCCCGGCGGGCGCTGCGCAAGCAGTACATCGCCATTCGACTTCATTAGAATGCCGACGGCAACATCGATGGGAAGTGCTGCATGTTCAGACATGCGTCACCGATAACGCGCAAAGCCGGATTATTACGGTCATGCGCCAGTCTTTCCGGCATGATCCTTGGCGAACTGCCATGCAACACGTCCGGAACGTGATCCGCGCTGCAATGCCCAGCGGAGCGCGTCGGCTTGTGCGGCCGCAACTTGCTCCGGGTTACAGCCGAAATGCGCCAGCCAATATGCGACTATGCCAAGATAATCGTCTTGCCGAAATGGGTAAAACGATACCCATAATCCAAAGCGCTCGGACAATGAAATTTTTTCTTCCACCGTTTCGCCGGGATGCAAGTCCCCGTCATCGGTATGCGTATAGGTGGCGTTGTCGGACATGCGTTCCGGCATCAAATGCCGCCGATTCGATGTGGCGTAAATCAGCACATTATCCGACTGCGCGGAAATGCTGCCGTCAAGCGCGACTTTCAACGCCTTGTAGCCGCCCTCGCCTTCTTCAAACGACAAGTCATCACAATAGACGATGAAGCGCTCCGGTCGTTGAGCAACCAAATCCACGATGTCCGGCAAATCAGTCAGATCGTTCTTGTCGACCTCGATCAGACGCAGGCCTTGATCTGCATACTGATTCAGACACGCCTTGATCAAAGACGACTTGCCGGTGCCGCGAGCACCGGTCAGCAATACATTGTTGGCCGGCCTTCCTTGGACGAACTGCCGGGTATTTTGCTCGATCTGGTGTTTTTGCGACTCGACGTTTTGCAGATCATGCAACGTAATGGTAGACGCATGCGAGACCGGCTGCAAACATCCATGGCTCGCGCCACCACGTTTGCGCCAACGAAAAGCGGATGCAGCGTTCCAGTCGGGCGCCGTATTTGCGTGGGGGAGGATTGCTTCAAGACGCGTAAGCAACACGTCAGCACGGGCAAGGAATAGTTCAAGTTGCGTCATATCGAAAAAAAGCTACCGTCATTCATGCAAAAAACAAAACCAATTTGGTTGAGCAGCATCCGCAGTACTCACGACCGGTAATCCGCATTGATCGTCACATACTCGTGCGACAGATCGCAGGTCCAGATCGTCGCGGCTTCAGTACCCCGCCCCAGCTTGACCCGGATTGTTATCTCGCTTTGCTTCATTACGCGCTGGCCGTCCTGCTCGTTGTAATCCGGATGGCGCCCGCCGTTTTTTGCTATCCACACATCGTCCAGATACAGGTTCACTTTCGTCACGTCCAGATCGTTGACGCCGGCATAACCGATCGCGGCCAGAATGCGTCCGAGATTCGGATCGGATGCAAAAAAAGCGGTCTTGACCAGAGGTGAGTGGCCGATCGAGTAGGCAATCTTGCGGCACTCTTCAATATTGGCGCCTTCTTCCACCGTGATCGTGATGAACTTGGTTGCTCCCTCCCCATCGCGCACAATCATCTGCGCAAGTTCCTGCGACAATCCAATCACGGCGTCAGACAGTTCTGCGTATTCCACCGAGTCGATCGAGGATACTTCCAGTTCTGCCGTGCCGGTTGCAATCAGCATGAATGAGTCATTGGTGGAGGTATCACCGTCGATCGTGATGCAATTAAATGACCGGTCTGCCGCGCTTTTCACCAAATGTTCGAGCACCGGCTGCGCAATCTTCGCATCGGTAGCCATGAAACTGAGCATGGTCGCCATATTCGGCTTGATCATGCCGGCTCCTTTGCTGATGCCGGTGAGCGTAATCGACGTACCATTGATCGTGACCTTGCGCGACGCCGCTTTAGGTTGCGTATCGGTGGTCATGATCGATTCGGCTGCTTGGTACCAGTGATCGGCTTTGAGATTGGCGATCGCTTGCGGCAAACCAGACTTGATTCGATCGACCGGCAGCGGCTCCAGAATGACCCCGGTGGAAAAAGGAAGAATCTGCGACGGCTCGCAGTCCAGCAACTCCGCCAACGCAACGCAGGTTGCATTGGCATCTGCCAAGCCTGCTTCGCCGGTTCCCGCATTTGCATTACCGGTATTGATCACCAGCGCACGGATCGGCGATCCGGAAATACACAACCCTTCCAGATGCGCCTTGCATACCTGCACAGGCGCCGCGCAAAAACGGTTGGTGGTGAACACGCCGGCGACAGTCGCGGTCGATGCCAGTTTCATTACCAGCAGGTCTTTGCGATTGGTTTTACGGATGCCGGCTTCAGCGTATCCAAGCTCAATGCCGGCAACAGGATTCAGGTTTGCGGCAACAGGAAGAGGAAGATTGACGGCCATATCAATTCTTTAATGTAATAGCGGATGGTTATTGTAATCTTATCGGCCGACATAGCGATATCCGGCTTTCGCCGGAATTGCGCCGATTGCCACGAATCGTGGCTTTGGCATTTCAATAAAAAAGGGCGGGAAACCCGCCGTTTTTTACAATCAATCGCTGTCAGGCCAGCTTGCCGTGACACTGCTTGTATTTTTTGCCGCTGCCGCACGGACAAGGGTCATTGCGTCCGACTTTAGGCACTGCATTGACGACAGGCTGCGATCGGGACGGCTCGGCGCTGGCGGTAGGAGCGAGCAGCTCCTCCGGTGCAAGATTTGAATTGAAATCGGCATGTTGATAATGAACGTTTTCAACGTGCTGCTGTGACAATTGCTCTTCTGCTGCGTCGATTTCTTCACGCGACTGGATCCGAACCGTCATGACGACTCTGACGACATCATTCTTGATCATGTCGAGCATCTGACCGAACAATTCGAATGCTTCACGTTTGTATTCCTGCTTCGGATTCTTTTGCGCGTATCCGCGCAAATGAATTCCCTGACGCAGATGATCGAGCGCCGCCAGATGTTCACGCCAATGCGTATCGATACTCTGCAGCATCACGCTACGCTCGAATCCGGCAAACGATTCTTTCCCGATCACCGCTATCTTGGCGTCATAGGCATCGTCAGCCGCCTTCAGCACGCGTTGCAGCAGTTCATCCTCGGCCAGATCTGGTTTGGCTTCAAGCATGCTGGAAAGCGGCACATCGAGTTGCCACTCGCTGGAAAGCACACCCTCCAACGCCTTGATCTCCCACTGCTCTTCAACCGATTCCTCAGGCACATGGGTACGGAACAGGTCGGTAAACACGCCATGCCGCAGCGACGCTATCAGTTCCGATATGTCGTTCGACTCGAGCAGTTCATTGCGCTGCTGGTATATCACCTTGCGTTGATCGTTGGCCACATCGTCGTATTCAAGCAGTTGCTTGCGAATATCGAAGTTGCGCGCTTCAACCTTGCGTTGCGCAGACTCGATCGAGCGCGACACGATGCCGGCTTCGATCGGCTCGCCTTCCGGCATCTTCAATCGGTCCATGATTGCGCGAACGCGATCGCCGGCGAAGATACGCAACAGTGCATCGTCAAGAGACAGGTAAAACCGCGATGAACCCGGATCGCCCTGGCGGCCGGAACGGCCGCGCAACTGGTTATCGACGCGGCGCGATTCGTGACGTTCGGTGCCGATGATATGCAGGCCGCCCGCGGCAACAACGTGGTCGTGCAGTGATTGCCATTCGTCGTGCAGCTTTTGTGCTCTCAGCTGTTTTTCAGTGTTGGAAAGACTGCTGTCGGCTTCGATGATCTGTACTTGCTTCTCTACGTTGCCGCCTAATACGATATCGGTCCCGCGACCGGCCATATTGGTTGCAATCGTGATCATCTTCGGACGTCCGGCCTGCGCAACGATTTCCGCTTCCCGTGCATGCTGCTTCGCATTCAGCACGTTGTGCGGCAGTTTCGCCTTGGTCAGTATGCCCGACAGCAGCTCCGAATTTTCAATCGATGTGGTACCCACCAATACCGGCTGGCCGCGTTCATAGCAGTCCTGGATATCGATCAGCATCGCATTGTATTTTTCCTGCGCGGTCTTGTAGACCTGATCCTGGCGATCCTTGCGCTGGTTTGGCTTGTTCTGCGGTATGACGACGGTCTCGAGGCCATAGATTTCCTGGAACTCGTACGCTTCCGTATCGGCGGTTCCGGTCATGCCCGCCAGCTTGGCGTACATGCGGAAATAATTCTGAAATGTGATCGAAGCCAGTGTCTGATTTTCGTTCTGGATCTGAACATGTTCCTTGGCTTCCACCGCTTGATGCAATCCATCGGACCAGCGGCGGCCCGTCATCAGGCGACCGGTAAATTCGTCGACGATGATGATTTCATTATTCTGGACCACGTAATGCTGGTCCTTGTGATAAAGCGTATGGGCCCGCAATGCAGCATACAGATGATGAATCAGCGCAATGTTGGTGGCGTCATACAGGGATGCGCCTTCGGCAAGCAATCCCATCCGTATCAGAATCTGCTCGGCCTTTTCATGTCCGGCCTCGGTCAATAGCACCTGATGGGATTTCTCGTCCTTGGTGTAATCGCCCGGCACTTCGACGATGCCCTTTCCATCCGGGGTTTCCTCACCAATCTGCAAGGTCAGCAGAGGCGGCACTTCATTGATCTTGTGATAGAGCTCGGTATGGTTTTCTGCCTGGCCGGAAATGATCAGCGGTGTTCGCGCCTCATCGATCAGGATCGAGTCGACTTCATCGACGATGGCAAAGCTGAGGCCGCGCTGCACCCTGTCTTTCGCTTCGTAAACCATGTTGTCGCGCAGGTAGTCGAAGCCGAATTCATTGTTAGTGCCGTAAGTGATATCGGCGGCGTAAGCGGTTTGCTTGATGTCGTGATCCATCTGGGACAGGTTGACGCCCGTGGTCAATCCTAGCCAGCCATACAGTTCGCCCATCCAGTCGGCATCACGTTGCGCCAGATAGTCGTTGACCGTGATGATATGGACACCCTTGCCGGCCAATGCGTTGAGGTAAGCAGGCAAGGTGGCCATCAGGGTCTTGCCCTCACCGGTCCCCATTTCCGCGATCTTGCCGTCATGCAGCACCATGCCACCGACCAGCTGAACGTCGAAATGGCGCATTTTCAGCACGCGCTTGCTCGCTTCGCGGCATACCGCGAATGCCTCAGGCAGGATATCGGAGAGCGCTTCGCCCTTGGCAAGACGCTCCTTGAATTCCGGTGTCTTCGCTTGCAGTTGGGCATCGGATAGCGCGGCTATCGTAGGCTCAAACGCATTGATAATGCGAACCGTTTTTTGATATTGCTTGAGTAAGCGCTGATTGCGGCTACCGAAAATCTGGGTCAATAATGACATGCTTGGATTCTAAAAAAAGGCGCCGCGGAAAAAACCCCGTATGCAGTGCAAGACCGCTTCGAGCCGAGCTTTGACTAAATCGGGGATTCTATCATGCTGTCCCCGGTAGATCGGGGTTATGGCTCAAGAATCAAGGCCTATGCCGCGTACCCGCTGCCCAGACGGCTATTTTGACGCAAGAGCGCCAATTTTTGCTTGGGCGGCGCCGGCGGAAAGAAACTTGTGCGGGTCTTGCTGAACGCCTTTTACCAGCACCTCGAAATGCAGATGCGCTCCGGTCGAACGCCCGGTCGATCCGACATGGGCGATTTGCTGGCCTCGCCTGACGATATCGCCGACTTTCATCAGCAGCTTGGACGCGTGTGCGTAGCGTGTCACGATATCGTTTCCATGATCGATTTCAAGCATATTCCCGAACTGATGATGATATTCCGCGGCGATCACTACGCCGCCCGCCGCCGCGACAATCGTGGAGCCGGTCGGCGCAGCGAAGTCGATTCCTTCATGAAACGCACCTCGTCCGCTGAACGGATCGATGCGCCAGCCGAATCCGGAGGAGTTGTAGCTGACATTGACCGGCTGGATCGTCGGTAACAGCTTGAATTTGATCTTGTCGCGCATTAGTGATGTCTCGACGACGTTCATGTAGTCGGCACGATGTTCGATATTTTTTTCTGTGGCTTCCAGCAGTTTCCCAAACTCGCTCATGCTCAAGGCATGCATCTCGCGATTGCCCAGACTGGACGATTCCGCGCCGCCGCGGCCAGGCAGTTCCTTGAAGTTGAATTCTTCCGGCTTGACGCCAGCCAGTCCTTGAACCCGCTCGCCCAATGCATCGAGCCGCATCAATTGCGCCTGCATCTCGCCAAGCTTGATTGCCATTGCGGCAAGATTTTCCTTGATGTATTTGTCCTGGTCCGCCGCGTTACCCAAGGAATTGGAAGCTCGCGCTTCCCGCATGAACGACCATTTGCTAGCGATTGAATGATTGGCTGTGACGTTATAAAGCAATGCCGCACCACCAATTACGCCGGACATGAACACCAGCACAACCATTAAAAGGTGCCTGTTGGTCAGGGTCAGCGACTTGGCCTGAAAATGCGGATGCAGCAGAATAACTTGCATGATGACTCCTCCGGCTCATCCACTCGGGAAGAGATGTGATAAGGTTTATGAATAATGCATTCATCTTTTTTTCCCCCTTACCACCAAAGCACCAAGGCGACACGTGCTTCAACACGGTCTGCACAAGGCGCTTCGGACTACTTGCGCGCACATGACAAGATGGCTTCCCTCTTGCCTGCTGTAGCGCGCATGATCGCGTTGCAAAAAGATTGCGCGGCGATCCTCCCTGAAATGTTTAATGCCTGCGCGGTGCTGCAGTTCGATTCAGATCAATTAACGCTTTCGATACCGAATGCTGCGCTCGCCGCAAAATTGAAACAAAAACTACCTAAGTTGCAAGATGCTTTATTGCAACGTGGATGGCAGGTTAGCGCAATCCGCCTAAAAGTGCAAGTTGGCAACATTACGGAAAAGCACGGCGCGCCCAAAAGTTTACAGTTGCCAACGCAAGCAGTGTCGGCACTTGCAACCCTCAACAATGCGTTGGAAGAGTCGCCGCGCAACGCAGCACTACGGGCTGCAATTGACACGATGATAAGACGTCATGGTGCCACGAAGTGACAAGGCAAGAACTGGCCTTTAATCTGATGAAGATCAACCCAGATTGATAATTTTTAATGCAGCGATTATTCGCTTCCGGCAGATCCTTGCGCAGAAATGGGGGCGCGCTTAATTCAGCGCCCATTCCCGTCCTGCTTGCCGGACATAGGTTGGCGGAGCCGATTCAAGTGAGTCAAAGCTGACAATTTCAAAAGAATCGGGCTGTGCCAGCAAAGCACGCAGCAGCTGATTATTCAACGTGTGGCCCGACTTGTGTGCCGTGTAGGCTGCCAGGAAGGGATGACCAACCAGATACAGATCGCCGATTGCATCAAGGATCTTATGCCGGACGAACTCGTTATCGTAACGAAGTCCGTCGGAATTCAAAATCCGGTATTCGTCCATTACGATCGCATTTTCCAGCGAACCGCCGCGTGCCAGACCGATGCCTCTGAGCATTTCCACATCCTGCATGAACCCAAACGTACGGGCACGGGAAATTTCCTTTACATAGGATTCGATACTGAAATCGATCTCTGCTGTCTGGCCGGTGCCGTCTACCGCCGGATGGTTGAACTCAATGAAAAATTTCAGCTTGAAGCCATTGCAAGGTTCGAGGCGCGCCCATTTTTCATGCGCCCCCTCGCCCTCCCTGACTTCGACGGTTTTTTTGACTCGGATAAATTTTTTTGCAGCGTTCTGCTCTTGTAATCCGGCCTGTTGCAAAAGGAAAACGAATGATGACGCCGACCCATCCATGATCGGAATTTCTTCCGCCGTCACATCGATATATAGATTATCGATACCCAATCCGGCGCAGGCCGACATCAGATGTTCGACAGTGGAGACTTTTGCACCTTCGCGCTGCAGCGTTGACGCCATGCGCGTGTCGCCGACGCCGAGAGCCGTTGCCGGCAAGTCGATAATCGGATCCAGATCCACGCGACGAAATACGATCCCCGTATCCGGAGCGGCGGGACGCAAGGTAAGTTCGACCTTGGTGCCCGAATGAAGGCCGACGCCGATGGATTTGATCAGTTGCTTGATGGTGCGTTGTTTGAGCATTATGGAATTATAGCAACCCGCCGATGTATCAGTCGTCCGCATACGGCAAGGATGTTGGACAAAAACGACGGCATCGGCTTGCATTGACAATAAAAAACGGCGCTGGATGCGCCGTTTTTTATTGTGCGAATCTAATTTACTCAACTCACTTGAGCGAGCAGTGTCTCCGCATTCGACACATCGAACTTGCCGGGCGCCTCAACATTCAATTGTTTGACAACGCCATTTTCGACCAGCATTGAATAACGTTGTGAACGGATACCCATGCCGAATTTACTGAAATCAGCATCGAGTCCGAGCGCCTTGCTGAAAGCGGCGTTGCCATCAGCCATCATGCGTACGGTGCCGGTTGATTTCTGATCACGTCCCCAAGCACCCATCACGAATGCATCGTTGACCGAAACACACCAGATTTCATCAACGCCCTTGGCTTTGAGCCCATCCGCGAGCATGACATAGCCGGGAACATGCTGCGCCGAACAGGTGGGTGTGAACGCGCCGGGCAACCCGAAAATGGCGATTTTCTTGTTTTGGGCCAGTTCAGAAACATTGAACGTATTTGGGCCGAGGGAGCAACCCTCGGTCTCTGATTCGATAAATTCGGACAGCGTACCTTCAGGCAGGCGGTCGCCAATCTTGATGGTCATGAAATTTTCCTCTTTCTTATATTGTGCAATTGCGATATCAGCAGAAACATCGCCCGCTTGAACCGGACGAGCAATCGCAGTATGCCTCTTCCCGCAATTTTATGCAGGCGACATGAAAACGCTACCCCGACGGTGCGGGATAGCATCTACCGTGCAGAGAGTCGCTACAGGCGTTTTTAATCGGCCTGTTTGCGCAGGAATGCGGGAATGTCATATGTTTCCATCCCGTTCTTTTCCAATGCGCGCACCGTCTCGGATGCCGACTCGCGGCGCCAGACTGTCGGTGTTTTCAAACCCTCGAACGAAGAAGCCTGGCCGGCTCCTTGCGCCATCGCGGCATTTACCATCATCGGCTCATTGTGCGTACCGGTGCGCAGCGCGGGCGTCTGTACCAGTTGCACGGTCTTGCGAGCGCGGCCCAATCCGGTTGCCACGACCGTAACGCGAATGTCGTCGCCCATCTGATCGTCGTATGCGATACCTTGAGCGATCGACGCATCCGGCGCCGCGAATGCGCGCACGGTCGCCATGACTTCCTTGATTTCCTTGCCTTTCAGGTTGCGGCTGGCGGTTACATTGACCAGCACGCCGCGCGCGCCGGAAAGATCGATGCCGTCGAGCAGCGGCGAAGCGACGGCTTGCTCGGCTGCAATCCGGGCCCGATCGACGCCGGATGCCGTAGCGGTTCCCATCATGGCCTTCCCTTGCTCGCCCATGATGGTTTTGACGTCGTTGAAGTCGACGTTGATGTGGCCCGGCACATTGATGATTTCCGCAATCCCGGCGACGGCATTGTTGAGCACGTCGTCGGCATGCTGCAGCCATTCGATCATGCTGTCGTCCTCGTAAATCTCTTCGAGTTTTTCATTGAGGATGATGATCAGCGAATCGACGTGCTGCGACAATGCCTCCAAGCCTTCATCGGCAATATCCATGCACTTCTGGCCTTCGTACGAAAAAGGCTTGGAGACCACGGCCACCGTCAGCGCGCCCTGTTCCTTGGCAATCTGCGCAATGATCGGTGCAGCACCGGTGCCGGTGCCGCCGCCCATTCCAGCGGCGATGAAGACCATGTGCGCACCGCGCAATGCATCTTCAATGCGCGAACGCGATTCTTCGGCAAGCTGCCGGCCCACTGCGGGCTTCATGCCGGCGCCCAGACCGGTTTCTCCGATCTGGATCACATTGTGCGCTCTGGATTGCTTGAGCGCTTGCGCATCCGTGTTGGCGACGATGAACTCGACGCCGGAGACGCCTTTGTTGATCATGTGCTGTACCGCATTTCCGCCCGCGCCACCGACGCCGACAACTTTGATCACGGTACCTATTGATGTGTTATCGAGCATATCGATTTCCATGATGACTCCTGGTTAAATTGCAGTTTTCAGTCGATAGGCATCACTTGGCGTGACGACTATTAACTGCCAACTGCGGTTGCTAAAAACTCCGTTAAAAATTTCCCAAAAACCATTCTTTCATGCGCTGCCATACCGCCTTGATCGAGCCATCCTGCCGGGTGACGATATGACCGCGCAAATACTGTTTTTTCGCTTCCAGCAATAAGCCGAGCACGGTTGCATAGCGCGGACTGCGCACCACGTCGGCCAGTTGGCCACTGTATTCCGGCATGCCGATCCGGGCCGGCTTCAGGAAAATGTCTTCGGCCAATTCCACCATGCCGGGCATCATCGAAGTGCCGCCGGTCAGCACGATGCCCGACGACAGCACCTCTTCGTAACCGGATTCGCGCACCACCTGATGCACCAGCGCGAACAACTCCTCGACGCGCGGCTCGATCACCGCTGCCAATGCCTGGCGCGATAACGAGCGCGAGCCGCGGTCGCCCAAGCCGGGAACTTCGAGTGTTTCACCCGGATCGGCCAGCACCTGCTTGGAGACGCCGTAACGCAATTTGATTTCTTCCGCCTCGGATGTCGGCGTGCGCAATGCCATTGCGATGTCGTTGGTAATCTGGTCGCCGGCGATCGGAATCACCGCGGTATGGCGAATCGCACCTTCGGTGAAGATCGCGACGTCGGTGGTGCCGCCGCCGATATCGATCAGCACCACGCCCAATTCTTTTTCATCCTGCGTCAGCACCGCATCAGCCGAGGCCATCGGCTGCAGGATCAAATCGGATACCTCCAGTCCGCAGCGGCGAACGCATTTGACGATGTTTTGCACCGCCGACACCGCGCCGGTGACGATATGCACCTTGACTTCAAGGCGGATGCCGCTCATGCCGATCGGCTCACGCACATCTTCCTGGTTATCGACGATGAATTCCTGCGGCACCGTATGCAGCAATTGCTGGTCGGTCGGAATGTTGACTGCCTTGGCGGTCTCGATCACACGCGCCACGTCGGTTGCGGTGACTTCCTTGTCCTTGATCGCAACCATGCCGCTGGAATTGAAGCTGCGGATATGGCTGCCCGCGATGCCGGTAAACACATTGCGGATCTTGCAGTCGGCCATTAGTTCGGCTTCTTCCAGTGCACGCTGGATCGACTCGACCGTCGCTTCGATATTGACCACCACTCCCTTCTTCAGCCCCTTCGATTCGTGCTGGCCGAGGCCGATGACTTCATGCCGTCCGTTGGGCATGATTTCGGCTACTACGGCAACCACTTTCGAAGTGCCTATGTCGAGACCGACAATCAAATTTTTCGCGTCTTTTGTCATGTTTTCCGCTTACTGTTTTTTAACATCCGGTCCGATTGCCAATCCGCTTGCCCTCAAGGCAAGGCCGTTGGGATAACGCATATCTATGCTCTCGATTCGGTCCTGCAAACGTGCCACCAGTTGCGGATAAATTCCCGTCAACCGGTCTACCCTCGCCTTCAAGGTTTCCCGGCTTTGCTCGCGCCCCAGTTCCACGGTCATGCCGTTGCTCAACCGGACTGTCCATGCATACCGGCCGGACAGGCGTAGCGAAGCCGGCTTCAGACTGGCTGGTGCAAACCATGCATGCAAATCCCTGAACCGCTCAACCACTTCATTTTCACTGCCGACCGGCCCGGCAAGTTCCGGCAGTTCGCCGTCTTCTTCCGCTTCGGCCAGGTTGGCGGTGAACACGTCCCCCTTCATGGACACCAGGCGCCCGTCTTCACCCCAGGTCGCAAGCGGGACATGCTCTTCCAGCATCACGATCAATTTGTTCGGCCATTCGCGGCGAACGGCTGCCTTGCGCACCCATGGCACCGATTCAAACGCGGTACGAACCGCATCGAGATTGACCGTAAAGAAGTTTCCCCTGATACGCGGCAGAGCCGTGCCCTTTATCGTCGACCGGCTAACGTAACGTATTGGCACGTCCACCGTGCCTTCGATGCGAATTGCCTTGAGCGTAAACATCGGCCGTTGCGCAAGCCACCAAAAGCTCGCAACGAGCAATGCGAGTGCGAACAGGCCGAGCAATGCATCGGCAGCCGCATTCAACATTTTGATGTCTTGCCACATACCGGTTACGCTCCCTTGCCTTTGGCGATTTTTAGGCTCGCCGACCGCAGAATTTCAACGCACAGGTCTTCATAGCTGATGCCGGCAGCACGCGCCGCCATCGGCACCAGGGAATGACTTGTCATTCCGGGCGAAGTATTGATCTCCAACAGGAACGGTTTGTTGTCGGATGCGCGCAGCAGGATATCGACGCGGCCCCAGCCTTCGCAGTCAAGCGCGCGATAGGCTTCCACGGCGATGCGATGGAATTCATCGGCGGTCTGCGCATCGAGCGGTGCGGGACACAGGTATTTTGTGTCGTCGGTAAAGTACTTGTTCTGATAATCGTAGTTGCCTTCGGGCGCAATGATTTCCGCAATGGGCAAGGCTTTTGCGGTTTTTCCTCGGCCAAGAACCGCAACGGTGAATTCCCGGCCGGTGATGAACTCTTCGGCCAGCACGACATCATCGAATTTCGCCGCGATATCGTAGGCTTCCCGCATACCCGAAATTTCGGACACTTTGGTAATCCCGATGGTCGATCCTTCATGCGGCGGTTTCACGATCAGCGGCAAACCCAGCTGGTCGGGTACTTTCCGCAAGTCGGTATCGGAATCGAGCAGTGCATACTTCGGCGTCGGCAATCCATGCATCAACCAGATCAGTTTGGTATACACCTTGTCCATCCCGATCGCGGATGCCATCACACCGCTGCCGGTATAAGAAATACCGAGCTGCTCCAATGCGCCCTGCAATGTTCCGTCTTCACCGTAGCGGCCGTGCAGCGCAATGAATACGCGGTCGAATTTTTCGGCAGCCAGGTCGGCCAGGGTTCGCTCAGCCGGGTCGAACGGATGCGCATCGATGCCTTTGCTGCGCAAGGCCGCCAGCACACCGCTGCCCGACATCAACGACACCTCGCGCTCGGCGGAGCGTCCGCCGAACAGCACACCGACCTTGCCAAATTCAACTGCCATGCTCTTTGCATTCATGATTAATCGTGCTCCAACAATTGCGTCAACTGCGCCGGTACGGCACTGATCGACCCGGCGCCCATGGTAATAACGACATCGCCGTCTCTTACCGTGTTCAAGATGGTCTGGCTCATATCCGCAATGTCTTCCACGAATATCGGCTCAATCTTGCCGACCACGCGCAGCGCATGCGCCAGCGCCCGTCCGTCGGCCGCGACAATCGGCTGCTCGCCCGCCGCATACACTTCCGCCAGCACCAATGCATCGGCGCTGGACAGCACTTTCACAAAATCTTCGAACAAGTCGCGAGTGCGGGTGTAACGATGCGGCTGGAATGCCAGGACCAGGCGCCGGCCGGGATAGGCGCCGCGTGCGGCCGACAGGGTCGCCGCCGTCTCAACCGGATGGTGTCCGTAGTCGTCGACCAAGGCGAAGGTGCCGGCCGGCCGGTCTTCGATGGCTGGAAAATTGATTTCGCCGTATCGGGTAAACCGGCGTCCGACACCGTTGAACTCCGCAAGCGCTTTCTGCGTTGCGCTGTCATCCACGCTCAGTTCGCGTGCGATGGTGATCGCCGCGCAGGCATTTTGCACGTTATGCATGCCGGGCTGATTCAGCCTGACGGTCAGCGGCGCATAGCCGTCCTGCAGCACGGTAAATTGCATGTGCGTGTCAACTGCGATCGCATCCACTGCCCGCACCTGCGCATCTTCATGAAATCCGTAAGTAACGATCGGCTTGGAAATGAAGGGCATGATTTCGCGCACATGCGGATCGTCTATACACAGTATTGCGACTCCGTAAAACGGCAGGCGCTGCGTGAATTCGACGAATGCCTGTTTTAATTTCGCGAAACTGTGATCATATGTTTCCATATGATCGGCATCGATGTTGGTGATCACCTGGATGCACGGCGACAGGTTCAGGAATGAAGCATCCGACTCATCGGCCTCGGCGACGATGAAATCGCCCGCACCCAGCCGCGCATTCGCGTCGGCGCTGTTAAGACGCCCGCCGATCACGAAGGTCGGGTCCAGGCCGCCTTGCGCCAATACGCTGGCCACCAGGCTGGTGGTCGTGGTTTTTCCATGCGTGCCGGCTATTGCGATGCCTTGCTTGAGGCGCATCAGTTCAGCCAGCATCATCGCGCGTGGAACGATCGGAATACGCTTGGCTCGGGCAGCGACCACTTCCGGATTGTCGCCCTTGACCGCGGTCGAAGTTACGATCGCGTCCGCGCCTTTAATATTCTCGATCGCATGGCCGCGGGTAACCTTTGCACCCAGTTTTTCAAGCCGCCTGGTCGCCGCGTTGGCACCGAGATCCGATCCCGATACCGTGTAGCCGAGTGTAAGGAGCACTTCGGCGATCCCGCTCATGCCGGAGCCGCCAATGCCTACGAAATGAATGTTTTTTACTTTATGTTTCATGCTTTATGCGCCGATCCCGTGAGTGTTTCCAGTACGTCGGCAATCGCTTCATTCGCGCCGCGCCGGCCATTGTCGTACGCTGCTTGCGCCAGCTTCAGGCATGCCTCGCGCGTCGTCGACTGCAGCAGGTTCGCCATCGTTTCCGCAGTCAACTCACCCTGCGGTAAATGAATCGCCGCATTCTGTGCCGCCATCCAGCGTGCATTGTCCCGCTGATGACTTGTAGTCGATGCAATGAACGGAACCAGTACGCTTGCAACGCCTGCCGCGGTCAGTTCCGATACCGTAATCGCGCCGGCGCGGCAGATCACGATATCCGCTTCCGTGTATCGACGCGGCATGTCCTCGATGAAATCGACGACTTCCGCCTGCACTTGCGCCTCTGCATACGCTTTGCACAGTGCTTCGATATGCTGTTTGCCGGATTGGTGAACCACGGTCGGCCGCTCGTTGGCCGGTATCCGAGCCAATGCCAATGGCATGCAATCGTTCAGCACTTTAGCGCCGAGACTGCCACCGACGATCAGCAAGCGAAGCGCTCCGGTTCGTTGTGCATAGCGTACGGCGGGCAACGGCAACGCCATGATTTCCTTGCGCACCGGGTTTCCGGTGACGATTGACTTGCCCGCGGCGCGCCCGAAATCCGCCGGAAAGCCGAACAGAATCCGGCTCGCGATTGGCGTCAATACCTTGTTCGACAACAGCAGAGCAGCATCCGCATTGACCAGTACCACCGGAATGCCGCGCAGCCGTGCCATCAAGCCGCCGGGCACCGTCACGTAACCGCCCATGCCGAGTACAACATCCGGCTTGCGCCGCGCGAGGATGCGCAGGCATGCGGCTAAGCTTGCTGTCAATTTAAAGGCACCGCCCAATGTGTGCTGCAATCCCTTGCCGCGCAATCCCCTGAAATCGATCACATCCATTTCGACGCCATGCCGCGGCACGATTCCGCTTTCCATTCCATGTGCGGTGCCCAGCCACGAAACCTGCCAGCCTTGCGACTTCATGGTCTCGGCAATCGCCAATCCCGGGAAAATATGGCCACCGGTACCTGCCGCCATTACTAAAAGCCGCTTCATACGCGGCCTCCGCGCATGAGTGAAGGATTCTGGCGCCGGCCAATCGCTGACGCTCTCTTAACTTTGCTGCGCAAAGTTAGCCTCCACCGAATCGTCGCTCTCATACGCGGCCTCCGCGCATGAGCACTCGATTCTCATAATCGATCCGCAGCAGGATCGCGAGTCCGACACAGTTGATCAGGACGCCCGAACCGCCATAGCTCATCAGCGGCAGGGTCAATCCCTTGGTCGGCAGCAAGCCCAGGTTCACGCCCATGTTGATGAATGCCTGTACGCCGATCCAGATACCGATGCCTTTGGCGGTCAGGCCCGCGAAGGTCAGGTCCATAGCGATTGCCTGACGGCCGATTTCAAATGAGCGCTTGATGATCCAGTAAAACAGCGTGACCACCACCAGCACGCCGGCAAAACCAAGCTCTTCGCCGATCACCGCCAGCAAAAAGTCAGTGTGTGCTTCCGGCAGGTAATGCAGTTTTTCCACGCTGCCGCCCAATCCGACGCCGAATAATTCGCCGCGTCCGAACGCGATCAGCGAATGCGACAATTGATATGCCTTTCCCAGCGCATTCTCTTCGGACCACGGGTTCAGATAAGCAAAAATCCGCTCGCGCCGCCACGGCGACAGCAGGATCACCATGCTGAAAATGCCGACCAAGGTCGTGGCAATGCCGCCGAACCAGATTCCGTTGACGCCGCCCAAGAAAAGAATGCCCATCGCGATGCAAACGATCACGCCGAATGCGCCCAGGTCCGGCTCCAGCAACAACAGCAAACCGACAACGCCGATGGCGATGGTCATCGGCATGAAACCTTTGGTCAGCTTGTGCATGAACTGCTGTTTCCGGACTGTATAGTCCGCTGCGTACAGCACTACGAACAGTTTCATCAATTCGGACGGTTGCAGGTTGAACATCTTGAACGACAGCCAGCGCCGTGCGCCGTTGACGCCTTTGCCGATACCGGGAATCAGGACCAGTACCAGCAGCACCAGGGTAAGCACGAAAAGATAAGGCGCCAACTTTTGCCAGGTTTCGATGCGCACGCGGAACGCCAGCAATCCTGCCACCAAAGACGCGGCGATGAACACGCTTTGGCGCATCAGGAAATGCGAGTTCTTGTAGGCTGCGTATTTAGGCGAATCCGGCAGCGAGATCGATGCCGAATACACCATCACCATGCCAAACAGCATCAGCAATATGGTGACCCATACCAAGGGCTGATCGTATTCCATCATTCTCGATCGCTGCGACAGCCCGCTGACCGGCTTTTGCGCGGATGCCGAAGAAAAAAGAGGCAGCGAGAAACTCATGCCACGACCTCGCCGCGCGTCAATGCGATTTCGCGCACCGCATCGACAAATACTTCCGCGCGATGTGCATAGTTCCTGAACATGTCGAGACTGGCGCAGGCCGGCGACAGCAATACCGCGTCACCGGCCTGCGCCAGTTCGGCAGCGCGTTGCACCGCTTGTTCCAGCGTTTGGCAATCGATCAGTTCGACCCCGGACGGTTCAACCGCCACGCGTATAAGCGGTGCGTCCTGGCCGATCAGGATCATTGCGCGAACGTATTTCGCCGCAGGTTCCGCAAGCGGGCTGAAATCCTGACCTTTACCGTCGCCGCCGGCAATCAGTATCAAACGGCCGACGCCAGTACCGAAACTGGCCCCAAGGCCGTTCAATGCCGCAACCGTGGCGCCGACGTTGGTGCCTTTGCTGTCGTCGTAGTACTCGACGCCCTGGATGGTCGTCACCAGTTCCATTCGATGCGGCTCGCCTTGATATTCGCGCAATCCATGCAACAGCCGCGCCATCGGCAAGTCAATCGCGCGGCACAGCGCCAATGCCGCCAAGGCATTGACTGCATTGTGCTGCCCCCGGATCTTGAGCGCTTCGGCAGGCATCAGGCGATTGACTGAAGTTTCCAATTCGACGCTTTCTTTCTTGCGCCGCTTTTTTTCAGTCTCTTCCGCAGGGATTGCAACCGACAGCCATTGCATGCCGTTCTCATTGACCAGTCCGAAACAGTTGGCCTGATCCGGTTCGTCCGATCCGAAGCTGATCGCGGGAGCCAACGGCGAGGCCATCAGCATTACCCTGGCGTCATCCCGATTCAGTACGCGTACGGTATGCGCTCCGAAAATTCTTGCCTTGTCCGCACTATAGGTATCGATGTCGCCGTGCCAGTCGAGATGATCTTGCGTGATATTGAGCACCGTCGCCACATCCGCTTGAAGACTGAAAGTGGTATGCAGTTGAAAGCTCGACAGTTCGAGCACCCAGATTTGCGGTAAATCATCCTGTTCAATCGCCGTGCGCAGTACATCCAGTGCGGCCGGGCTGATATTGCCCGCAGCCTGGACCGACAGTCCGGCGCGTTTGCACAAGAGTCCGGTCAGACTGGTCACCGTGGTTTTTCCATTGGTCCCGGTAATCGCAATGAGCTTCGGCGCATACTCCCGCTCCGTGCGCAACGCGGCAAGCGCCTGCGCAAACAATTCGATTTCACCCCAGACCGGGATATTTTTTTCTTCGGCGGCCGGGATGATGTCCGCCAGTTCGCGGCTTGGCGCTAGGCCCGGACTCACCGCAATAAAATCGACTCCATCGATCAGGGTGGCGGAAAACGGCCCGCCGATATATTCCGCGGCCGGCACTGCTTCCCGCAGATTCGTGAGCCGGTCCGGCGCTTCACGTGTGTCGGCGACGCGCAGGGTCGCGCCGCAGCGCGAGAGCCACTGTGCCATCGCCAGGCCCGATTCACCGAGCCCGAGGACAAGAACGTGTTTGCCTTGGTAATTCATGTCATCTCAATTTCAAGGTTGACAGTCCGAACAACACCAGCATCATCGTGATGATCCAGAACCGCACCACGACTTGCGTTTCTTTCCAGCCTTTCTGTTCATAGTGATGATGCAGCGGCGCCATCAACAGCACCCGCCGGCCTGTGCCGAAACGCATTTTTGTGTACTTGAAATAAGCGACCTGGAGCATCACCGACAAGGTCTCGACAACGAATACGCCACCCATGATGAACAACACGATTTCCTGGCGCACGATGACGGCGATCGTGCCCAGCGCACCGCCCAGCGCAAGTGCGCCGACGTCGCCCATGAACACTTGCGCCGGATGCGCGTTGAACCACAGGAAGGCCAGTCCGGCCCCGGCCATCGCACCGCAAAATATGACCAGCTCGCCGGAGCCGGGAATATGCGGAATCAGCAGATACTTGGCGTAGATCGAATTTCCGGTCAGGTAGGCGAACAATCCGAGCGCGCTCCCGACCATCACGGTCGGCATGATCGCCAATCCATCCAGTCCATCGGTCAGATTGACTGCATTGCTGGTGCCGACGATGACAAAATAGGTCAGCGCAATAAAACCCCAGACACCGAGCGGATAGCTGACAGTCTTGAAGAACGGCACGATCAAGTCGGCTTTCGGCGGCAAATCCATCCTGAAACCCGATTGCCCCCATTCGAACAGCAACTGCCAGACCTGCGCGTTGGTCGGCGCCGACACGGAAAATGCGAGATAAAACGCGGCAGTGAGGCCGATCAGCGATTGCCAGAAATATTTTTCCCGGGACGGCATGCCTTTCGGGTCCTTGTAGACTACCTTGCGGTAATCGTCGAACCAGCCGATCGCGCCGAAACCCAGGGTCACGATAAGCACCGGCCAGATGAAGCGATTGCTCCAGTCGGCCCACAGCAGCGTGGCTACGCCGATCGCAATCAGGATCAATGCGCCGCCCATGGTCGGCGTGCCGGATTTGATCAGATGCGTTTGCGGTCCGTCGGTACGTACCGCCTGTCCTACCTTCAGCCGCGTCAGCATGCGGATCACCGCCGGCCCGGCAAACAGCCCGATCGCCAGCGCCGTCATGGTCGCGAAGACCGCGCGGAACGTGATGAAGTTGAAGACCCGCAAGGGGCCTATCTCGTCTTGAAAATAATGTGCCAGCCAAAGCAGCATATCAGTGGGACTCCTGTGCCTGTTCGCCAACCATGTGCTGAACCAGCCGCTCCATTTTCATGAAGCGCGATCCTTTCACCAACACTGTTGTTTGAGGGGTATTCATTGTGTCGATAGCCTTGATCAAGGAATCCATATCGTTGAAATGTTTGGCGCGCGCACCAAACGCCTGATTGGCGTGTTGCGCCTGTTCGCCGAGAGTGAACAAATATTCGATGCCGCGGCCGCGTGCATAAGCGCCGATCTCGACGTGGAACTGGCGGCCTTCGTTGCCCACCTCTCCCATGTCGCCCAGCACCAATATGCGCGGCGACGGCGCCTGCATCAGCACGTCGATGGCGGCGCGTACCGAATCGGGATTGGCATTGTAGGTATCGTCGATCACGGTTGCGCCGTTGCGCGCTGCTTTTCGCTGCAGGCGACCGCTTACCGGTGCAAATGCCTCAAGTCCCTGGACAATTGCATTCCGATGAACGCCGATCGCCAGCGTGCATGCCACTGCCGCCAATGCATTGCGAACGTTGTGCACGCCGGCCGCGGACAGGCGTACCGGAAACTCCTTCTGCCCGACCTTGACCAGCAAATCGCTGCCGAAGTCGCTCGGCTGATAAGTGCACGTCACATTTGCGTCGGGAGACAGGCCGAACGTCAGCACCTTGCGCCGGCCTGAACTTTTTGCATAGCTGCGCCACAGCGGCGAGAACGCATCGTCCGCCGGAAAGACCGCAATGCCGTTTTTCGGCAGGGCGCTGATCACCGCGCCGTTTTCCTTGGCAACCGCTTCGACGCTTTCCATGAATTCCTGATGTTCGCGCTGGGCGTTGTTCACCAGTCCGACCGTGGCCTGTGCGATCGCGGCCAGTTGGGCAATCTCTCCGGGGTGATTCATCCCCAGCTCGATCACCGCGGCACGATGGGACGTATCGGCGCGCAGCACTGTCAGCGGCACGCCGATATCGTTATTGAGATTACCGCGCGTGGCAAGATAGCGGCCCGTGCCGAACTCGGCATCCAGGATCGATGCGATCATTTCCTTGACCGTCGTCTTGCCGTTGCTGCCGGTTACGGAGATGACCGGAAACACGAACTGGCGGCGCCAGTAGCTTGCAATCTCGCCCAGCGCGACACGGGTATCCGGCACAATCAGCGCCGGTATGTTCAACCCGTCCGGCAACCGTTCCACGACGACTGCGGCCACGCCTTTTTTCACGACCTCGCCCAGAAACGCATGCGCATCGAAACGCTCGCCGCGCAGTGCGACAAACAAATTCCCGGCAACTGCCGTCTGGCTATTGGTCGATACCCCGTCAAAGGAGGTGCGTGCCGTCTGTATGGCACCTGACAAAAAGGGTCTTACACTGCTTAACGTTGCCTTCATAGGCCGGTACCCTTCATCGTCGCTCTTGCCGCAAGCGCCAGCGCCGCGTGGTCTGCATCCAGAAAAGGCCGCTTTTTGCCTTTGATTTCCTGATAGCTTTCATGCCCCTTGCCGGCAATCAAAACAACATCTGGTCTGGCTGACTGCCGAACGGCCCACAAAATTGCAGCAGCGCGATCTTCGATTACATTCAATTGTGTCTGCTGAATTTGTACAGACTTCAAACCTTCAACAATTTGCGCGATGATTGCGCTCGCATCTTCATTTCGCGGATTGTCGCTGGTCACGATAATTTGATCGGCCGTCGCGGCGACTGCACCCATTTGCGCACGCTTCCCCGGATCCCGATCGCCGCCGCAGCCGAATACGCACCACAACCGCCCTTGGCGCTGCCGTGCGACGTGGCGCAAAGTGTCGAGCGTCTTTTCCAGCGCATCCGGCGTGTGCGCATAGTCGATCACCACCAAAGGATTTTCTTCGCCACCGAGTTGCTGCATGCGGCCCGGGACCGCGGTCAACGATTCAATCGCGTCAATTGCGGCTTTCCACGCTATCCCCTTCGCCAGCAACACGCCCAGTACGCCAAGGATATTGCTGACATTAAATTCGCCGACCAGCTGAATTTTTACCTGTGCCGAACCAAATGGCGATTCAAGCTGGAATAGCGTGCCGGCATGGCTGGTGCGAACCTCGGTCGCACGCAGACTTGCAACGCCTTCGACGTCTTGACCGGTCAGCGTATAGCCGATGATTGAAGCAGGCGAGGCCGACTGTTTCATTCGCCTGATCAGACGCAAGCCCATCGCGTCATCGAGATTGATGATTGCGTGCTTCAAGCCGCTCCAATCGAACAACATGGTTTTGGCCGCTTCGTACGCCGCCATGTCACCGTGGTAATCAAGATGGTCGCGGGTGAGATTGGTAAACAATACGGCATCAAAATGCATGCCATTCAATCGGCCTTGTTCCAGACCGATCGATGATGCTTCGATGGCCAGTGCCTTTGCACCGGCATCACGGGATTCGGCCAACGCGCATTGCAACACCACCGCATCGGGCGTTGTGAAACCGGTCGTTTCGAACGTCCGCGGCGCGCCCGATTCAAACAATCCGATACCCAGCGTGCCGACTACGGCAGTCGGATCCCCGAGTCTGGAAATGGCACGCCCCAGCCACTGGCTGCAAGAGGTCTTGCCATTGGTTCCGGTGACGGCAACGGTAAACATTCTGGCATCCGGATTCCCGCACCAGGCATTGGCGATTCGACCGGCGTTGTTTTTCAAATCAGTTACTGCACGATGCGACGCCTTCCACTCATCATGCCAGCTGAAACTGTCCGCATCCTCATACAGGACCGCTTTCGCACCGCGGCCGATCGCCTGCGCGATATATGCCCTGCCGTCCGCAGTGTCGCCCGGATAGGCAAGAAATACCTCGCCTTCGGAAACGCTGCGCGAGTCGGATGACAGCCGCGCGCCAGGCGCCGCCGCATGCAACCATGCCAAGATCTCGCTCAGGTGCGAAGTGTTTGCCAGCATCACAGGCTCTCCCTGACGCTGTCCATGGGGACGATAATATTCGTCACCGTCGAATCGGGCGGGACATTCAATGCGCGCAGCGCATTGGCCGCGACCGCCGAAAACACCGGCGCCGCCACTTCACCCGCATAGTATTTTCCGTTGGACGGCTCATCCACCATCACCGCAATGATGATGCGCGGATCCGAGACCGGTGCAAAGCCGACGAACGATGCCACGTACTTATTGATGTATTGACCTTTTTCCAGCTTGTGCGAGGTGCCGGTCTTGCCTGCCACGCGATACCCGGGCACTTGCGCCTTGGGTGCGGTACCGCCTGGACCTGCCGCCATTTCCAGCATGCTGCGCACTGCGCGCGCGGTTTTTTCACTGATCACGCGTTGCCCGATCGGCTGATCCGTCATCTTTTGGAAGCTCCACGGAATGATGTCGCCGTCGCGCGCAAACACCATGTACGAGCGCGCCATCTGAATCAGCGAGGCCGAGATACCGTGACCGTAACTCATGGTCGCCTGCTCGATCGGGCGCCAGGACTTGTAAGGCCGCACACGCCCCGCAACGGCGCCGGGGAAACCGAATCTGGGTTGCTGGCCGAATCCGACCGTCGTGAACATTTCCCACATTTCCACCGGCTGCATCTGCAATGCCAGCTTGCTGGTGCCCACATTGGAAGACTTCTCGATGATCTGGGCCACGGTCAGAAGGTCATGCGAATGCGCATCGCCGATGGTCGACTTGCCGATGGTCAGCCTGCCGGGTGCGGTCTGGATGGTGGTGGCCGGCGTGACGCGCTTTGTTTCAAGCGCCAGCGCGACGGTAAACGGCTTCATCGTCGAACCGGGTTCGAAGGTATCCGTCAACACGCGGTTGCGCAGTTGCGCACCGGTCAGCTTCGACCGGTCGTTCGGGTTATAAGTCGGAAAGTTCGCAAGCGCCAGTACTTCGCCGGTTTTGACATCGAGTACCACGACGCCGCCGGCTTTGGCCTTGTGTTTTTCGATGGCATCCTTGAGCTGGGAAAACGCGATGTACTGGATCTTGCTGTCTATCGACAGCACCAGATCCTTGCCGTCGTGCGGTTCGCGAACCGACTCGATATCCTCGACAATGCGCCCCAGACGGTCCTTGATCACGCGGCGGCTGCCGGTCTTGCCGGCCAGGGTTCTGTGTGACGCCAGTTCCATGCCGTCCTGACCGGCATCTTCGACATTGGTAAAACCGACCACGTGCGCCACGACCTCACCCAATGGATAGAAACGCTTGTATTCCTTGCGGGTGTGAATGCCGGCGATATCGAGTTTGAGAATCTTGTCGACGGTATCCTGCTCGACCTGCCGCTTCAGATAAACGAAGCTCCGATCGGAGTCGAGTTTCTTGTGCAGTTCGCGTTCGCTCATGTCGAGCAATTTGGCCAGTTCGCGCAATTTCTCCTTGGATGCTTCCAGTACATCTTCGGGAATCGCCCAGATTGCCTTGACCGGTATCGAAGAAGCCAGCACCTGGCCGTTGCGATCGGTGATTTTTCCGCGTGTCGCCGGGAGTTCCAAGGTGCGCGCGTAGCGCGATGCCCCCTGTTTCTGCAGGAATTCCTTGGAGATTCCCTGCAGCCATAACGCACGTCCGGCCAAAGTCAGAAAAGCGGCGAACAGCACAAACAGCACGATGCGCGAGCGCCATGCCGGCAGTTGCACCGCCAGCACCGGGCTGGTCGAGAATGGCACGCCTTTGCCGGCGGCTGTGCGTGAGGTGCTGCGGGTCATTTCTCACCCCGGCTTAACGGGGACATCGCGGAGCTGTTTATTTCCGGTGACATCTCCGCCACGGCGGTCAAGTACTGCGTGCGCGGCGGCGTGAGCGCAACCATTTTCAGGTCACGGCGCGCATTGGCTTCGATGCGGGCATGCTTGCCCAGGGTGGATTGATCCAGTTGCAACTGCGCCCACTCGATATCGAGTTGACGGGTATTTGCCTGCGCCCGCTCCAGTTCAATGAACAGACGGCGTGCCTGGTATTGGGAGTTCACCAGAGACAACGCGCTCAACACCAGCAGCACGGTGAGCAGCCCATTGAGACGCCCGCTCATTGCGCCGTCCCGGTTGATGCAAGCCGTTCGGCCACGCGCATCACGGCGGAACGGGCGCGCGGATTTTCCGCCACTTCGATTGCGGAGGGTTTCATTTTCGCCACCAGCCTCATTTCAGGCTGCGGCAGATCGACGGCGCGAATCGGCAGGCGACGATGGGGCTGCGGCACATTGGCCTTGGAGACCATGAACTGCTTGACGATGCGATCTTCCAACGAGTGAAAGCTGATCACAACCAATCTCCCTTGCTGTGCCAGGCGTCTGAACGCGCCGCTCAATCCTATTTCGAGTTCTTCAAGCTCTTGATTGATGTAAATCCGGATAGCCTGAAAGGTACGAGTGGCCGGGTCTTTGCCCTTCTCGCGGGTTTTGACGGCGTGTGCCACGATCGCGGCAAGCTGTCGTGTGCTTGAAATTGGCTGGACTGCCCGGCCAGCAACAATCGCCTTTGCAATCTGAAAAGCAAACCGTTCTTCCCCATAGTCTCGTATCACTTTCTCGATTTTCTGTTCGGTTTCCACCGCCAGCCACTCTGCCGCCGACATGCCGCGCGTGGTATCCATGCGCATGTCGAGCGGGCCATCCGAGCGAAAACTGAAACCCCGCGCCGCATCGTCAACCTGCGGCGACGAAATTCCCAAGTCCAGCAATATTCCATCGACCCGCGAAATACCGCGCACCGCGAGCACGTCGTCGATCGTTGCAAAACTGTCGTGCACAATCTCGAAGCGCTGATCCGCAATGGTTTGCGCCGTCGCAATCGCTTGCGGATCCTTGTCGAAAGCAATCAAGCGTCCGCCTGGTCCCAGCCGCTCCAGAATTTTTCGGCTGTGCCCGCCGCGCCCAAAGGTGCCGTCGACATAAATTCCATTGGCGCGCTCGCCTTCAATGACCAGCGCGTCCACCGCTTCATCCAGCAGCACCGTACGGTGCTGCAACTCAGGCACCGTTTGCAGAATCATCACGGGCCGTCAGAATGAAAAATTATTCAAAACATCAGGCATGCCGGTCGCAATCGCCTGCGACTCGCTTTCGGCGAGCTTGGCCGCATCCCAGATTTCAAAATGGCTGCCCATACCCAGCAGCATCACGTCGCGCGACAAGCCGGAAGCGCTGCGCAATTCAGGCGCAATCAAAATGCGGCCGGCCGAGTCCAGTTCGACATCCGATGCATTACCCAGGAAAATCCGCTGCCACGCGCGCGCCGACATCGGCCACGCGGCGATCTGCTCGCGATGGCTTTCCCATACCGGGCGCGGGAAAAACAACAGGCAGCCGTGCGGATGCTTGGTCAGCGTGACCCGGCCCTCGCACTGAACGGACAGCGCGTCACGATGCTTGGCCGGGATGGACATCCTGCCTTTGGCATCGAGATTTAATGCGGACGCGCCTTGAAACACCGTTATCATCCTGTCGTTTTTCGGGTTGGTGAGCATGAGTCTTGTCTTGTAAAGGATTCAAAATTCCCCCACAAAAAAACACTTTTTCACACTGTCGCCCACTTTAGAGTATGACTAATTTGCGGTCAAGGAATATTCAAGAGGCGAAATCGTAGTTTTTCCAATGAAGTCAATGACTTAGCGCAATTCCTTAATGCCATCTAAATGGAAAATTTCCCTATTAATTAACGACTTATCGCCGACTTTGAAAGTAGTGCCTGAGATAAACACATGTGTTTGTGCTTTATCAACAAGAGCGGGAACACTGATTAATGTGTCGAATATCTAATTCCAGGCGTCAACACGGATCGTCAAAGCGTTTTCTCGAAACTTCCTAGTGAACTCCGGATAATTTCCGCAAGGAAAAACCGTAATTGGACATATGCGCCGGCACAAAATTCAATCGGAAATGAGATTGCACGATGTCGCGAAAAAACATCACCCTGCCGGGAAGGCGCTGTAAGGATGGTTAGCGTGCCGGCAACCTGTGCTTGCGGCTCTTGTGAAAAGTACTTTGAAGGCGCCCAATCGCCGCAATGCGATTAAAAAAGCAAGGCGTCGGATATTCGATACGCAGGATCGGAGATCGAAGAAATCGAACGGAAGGCCCGTGGGATTCAACCGCGCACCCACCTGTCTGTTAGCAGTATTTAAATTAGCAACTTGCAGTGCTCTTGCGCGGTTTCGCCTCTGCCGGGTGCCGCTAAACTAAACGCCAAACGTCCGTCTCCCGACCCCCGATCGCCGGCGCCGGGTCGATTCCGGACAATCACTCGTTCAACCTCGACCACATCGAGCGCAGACAAAAACCACTCCGATCAGCGCTCGATTCGACCGGGTTCGACTTCACACGCACTTCACATTGAACGAGTCATGACCGCATAACCGCGCGCGAAAATTACCTCGAATTCGAAACCGAGGAAATCGCCATGGATCATGAAGCACCGCATCAATTGCCCGAAGCCCCCGGGCTGCCCAAAGTTGCGCTATTCGTCTTCATCGGGATACTGCTGCCTGCATTTACACTAGGCTTCGAGGCCATGACGCGCATGAGCGGCCAGGCGTTCTTTGACCCGATTCCGACGATCTTCCATGGCGTGCTGATCGCAATCGTGCCGCTGTCAAATATTTTGATGTTGGTGGCGCTGTCGCGCTCCAGGATAGTTCATGCGAACCGATTGGTTTGGCTCAACGCCTTCGCGATTGGTATCGCGCTTTTTTATACGGTGTTGTACTTGCCGCTGACGCCGGTGGCGCCCATCCTCCTGATCTGGTTGGGTCTCGGCTTTCTACCGGTCGCCCCGGCACTGTCACTGGTTGCCGCGATCTGGGCGCGGCGCGTACTGATCCGGTCCGTCGCTCGACATAATGCGCCGCGCATTCCCCGTGTGTGGAGCGGCATCGCGCTGGCACTTGCAATGCTCGTTGCAGCCGACATGCACTTCAGCGTCACGCGCATCGGGTTACATCTAGCTATGTCGCAGGATATCGATTCACGCCAACTCGGGCTTCGAATCTTGCGCGCCGTCGGCCATGAAGATCTGATGCTGCGTCTTTGCTACGTGCGTTCCGGGATGTCGACCGACCTGATCGGAATGCTCCTCGCGTCCGGCGATCCGGTCAGCACCGACCAGGCCAGAACCATTTTTTATCAGGTGACCGGTACGCCTTTCAATGAAAAACCGGCCCCCAAGGCACGGGCTGGCCGCGACTGGAGCATGCGTTTCGATGGCGACCGTGGCGGCGACCGGGTCGGTCGCAAGGTCGAAGGCGTCGCGCTGGCAAGTTCGCGTATCGACGGCTCGATCGATGCCGACGCGACTACCGGCTATCTGGAATGGACCATGGTACTCAAGAATGAAGGTACGGAACAGCAAGAGGGGCGCGGCCAAATAGCGCTGCCGCCCGGCGCTGTAGTGTCGCGCGTCACGCTGTGGATCGACGGCGAAGAACGCGAAGCTGCTTTTGGCGGGCGCGCGCAAGTACGCCAAGCGTACGAGCGTGTGGTGCGTCGGCAGCGCGACCCGGTACTGGTAACGACCGCCGGAAAGGACCGCGTCCTGTTCCAGTTGTTTCCGATCCAGCCGCGAGGCGAGATGAAGGTCAGGATCGGCATGACGGTGCCGATGGTTGTGACCGATCTTGCGCAAGCGCAATTGCAGCTACCCGCATTTCGCGAGCGCAATTTCGAAGTCAACCCGACGCTGCGCCACGCGGTATGGCTGGAATCAAAAACAGCGCTGGATGGATCCGGCGAGCTGAAACAAGAGCATCCGAGTCCGGAGCTCTGGGCTGTACGCGGTGCCATTGCCGACGCCGTGCTGGGTAAAAAAGTCAGCGTGGTCACCGCGCGTCGCGACTCGGCGATCACGACGGTCTGGACGGACGACCAGAAATCCGAGCGCAAGCAAATTGTCCTGCAGCGCTACAACCGGCACCCGGCCTGGACACCGCGCCATGCGGTACTGGTGATCGACGGATCGCGCGCCATGGCGGACGCCCGGCTCCAGATTGCGGAGGCGCTGGCGCACCTACCACTGAATATTGCGTTGAGCATCGTCATCGCCGGCGACGAAACAGTAACGTTGTCGAAGCCCGGTGGTCTGGATGCGGCGGTTGGTGCAGCGGCCATTGAAAAATTTGCCTTTGCCGGCGGACGCGGCAATCTGGAGGCACTGACGCAAGCGTGGGATCTTGCGTCGGCAGCGCCCAATGGGGTGATCGTGTGGATACACGGACCGCAGCCGGTGTTGCTTGAACCGGTTGATCCCTTGCTGCAACGTTTCGAACGCCGCCCGCATCTGGTCCGGCTGATTCAGTTCGAGACGGTTGCCGGCGCCAACCGGATTGCCGAAAAAATGGATGGTGCGGTTCCCGTGACGATGGCGCCGCGGCTCGGCACGGTCGCCGAAGATCTCCGCCGGCTATTTGGACAATGGCAATCAACCGCAAGGCAGGTCACGGTCACGCGCGAACGCGTCTCCGCTGACGCCGCAGGTTTTCCGCGAATCACCAAAACTTCGAATCATATTGCACGACTGTGGGCTGCCGACCAGGTTGCCGCCATGGTGCAGGCAGGCAAACCTGTGCGGCGCGAAGCAGCGACCCTGCTGGCGCAACGGTATCAACTGGTAACGCCGTTGACCGGCGCCGTCGTGCTGGAAACCCGTCAGCAATACACCGATGCCGGTCTGGAGCCGGTCGCTCCGGGCACTGTTCCGACCATACCCGAGCCGGAAACCTGGATGCTGATGTTCCTCGTGCTGTGTCTGCTCGGATGGCAGACTGTGCGGCATGGCGCGTGTCGAGTGTGCCGGGTGCCGCGATGATTGATGCGGCACGAATAAATATGGAGCCGCATCCCCTCACCGCGCCCCTCTTCCAGACGGAGAGGGTGAGAAATGATCGCGATGAAATGGGGACTGCATCGTGCCGGATCAAGAATACCGGCGGCCGCGGCATCATGCTTGCGGCGACGCTGGCATTCTGGCCGGTATGGGGGTGGTATGTCAGCGCCACCATGGATGCCTCGAACGACTATTGGGGATTGCTCGCATTGGCGAGCGCGATACTGGTAGTGGCGAGGAACAAATCACCCTCCATGGTGCGCCTTCCATTGGCGCTTCCGGCCGCATTCGTCGCGTTCTATCTGGTTGCGACATTGGCCGAGGCGCCCATATCGATACGCGCTGTGCTGGCCTTCCTGGCGCTGGGGTCGCTGGCGAGCGCATGGCGCTTGGGCAAGCGCATCGATCTGCCACTGCATGCACTGCTGATGCTGGCGCTGCCGCTGACGGCAACCTGGCAGTTTTATCTGGGCTATCCATTGCGCGTGGCGGCCGGTGCTTTGTCGGCGGCTTTGCTGCAGATGAATGGTATTGCAGTCGTGCGCGAAGGCGCCTTGCTCAACTGGGCCGATCAGATCGTGTCGATCGACGCGCCGTGCAGCGGAGTCAAGATGCTATGGGCCGCAATGTACATGGTGTATACACTGTCCGCCTTTCATCGCCTGTCGTGTGTCCAGACCGGCTGCGCCATCGCGTTCGCCGTGGCGACGGTGGTGGCCGCTAACGCGATCCGTGCCGCCGCATTGTTTTATATGGAAACCGGCATGTTGAACCTGCCGCGCTGGGCTCATGATGCGACCGGCATGTTCAGCTTCGCGATCGGCGCTTGCGCCATCCTGTGGGGAATCCGCCAGATCAAGGGAGGTCGGACATGGTCAAGCGCGGTACACGCTGGTTCCTGATTGCCTGCGTTGCGGCTGCCCTGGCGCCGCTGGCCGTGGGCGGCAAACCAGCCTCACCCGGTATCAAGGCAATAACCGGATTCCCCGGCTGGCCGACTACATTTGAGAACCGGGCATTGACGCGGTTGCCGCTGTCCGCACTGGAGGAACGCTTTGCGCGCGACTTCCCGGGACACATCGCACGCTTCACGGACGGCAAGCGCGAAATCATCATGCGCTGGGTTGCTCATCCCACGCGCAAACTGCATCCGGCGGCCGATTGTTTCAGGGCGAACGGATACACGGTCACTCCACGGCCGATCAGGGAAACCGGCGGCCAGCGCTGGGCGACGTTTCTCGCAGCGCATGGGAAAAGGAATTTTCTGGTGTCGGAGCGGATTCATGATCAGAATGGCAGACAGTGGAGCGACGTGTCGGCTTGGTACTGGGCAAATCAGATGGACGACGGCGGCGCATCGTGGGCCATAACGGTAGCACAGCGATATTAGTGGGGCCAGCCAAGGGCGGCAAAGGCGGCTGCGCAACGGCTGCCTAACTCTCTTCAAGAGGGGCTTGTGGCGCTCCGCGAACCCCCTTATGTCTTGATCAAGGCGCGGCTGATGCAATTTAACGGAATACCATCACGGGAATACTTGAGTGAGCGAGCACCTTTTGCGTCTCGCTTCCGATAAACAGCTTGTTCAAGCCTTTGCGGCCGTGAGATGCCATCAAGATCACGTCGCAATGGTGCTCCCTGGCTGCATTGACGATTTCCTCATAGGGATTGAAAGAATGTGCCACGTGCGTTTCGCACGGCACGCCGGCTTTGGCCGCGATCTCAGCCACTTTTTCCACATGCATTTCCGCAAACTTCTGCATCTGCTTTTCGTACAGATTCAAATCGGGAGCAAATGCTCCTTCCACCGAGGGCGTGAACGGATACGGCTCCGCGACCGAAATTGCAATGATCCGTCCACCTGCCAACTTGGCAAGTTCGACGGCTCCCCGGATCGATTTTTCGGATAATTCAGAGCCGTCTGTCGGCACAAGAATCGTCTTGAACATGGCTTTTTCCTATGGTTGACTGGTTCAGGTCGATGCTAGATACCCGACACGGAAAAAAATTGATGCAAGTCAAACCATCCGAAATAACGTGGATGAGTTCCCAAGTGAATCCGGTTTCGAAGCGTGAGCTCGGCCGACCTCCGCTTGATCGATTACCTTCGCAATTAATAAGAAGACATTGCGCCATCGGTATTAAAGCGCACCTTACCTGCCCAGTTGATCTGAATCAAAATTTTGCGATAACCTCTTGTTATTCTGGCGTTAACTCGATGACCGGATGTGAAGCCAATGAACACTCCTTTGACCCCTCCTCCATTACAGTCCGAACAATTAAAATCCGAGCGCCTGGCAAGCGCCTGGCTCGGGCCTGCAGACAAGCATGCAATTGAGTACCGGGAGCCGTCCGATCTCGACCGCATCTTCAACGCATGGCTGGGCCGCTTCACTGCCCATATTTCCCCTGCGGCACTGGCGATCGCCTATTTGGATTGGCTTACGCACTTGCAACTTTCTCCTGCCAAAAAGCAGGAACTGGTGGTGGATGCATGGAGGAAGTTTACGCGCTGGAATGATTACTGCGCGGCGCATTGCAACAATGAGAAAAATCGCGATGGCCCATGCGTCGCGCCTTTGCCGCAAGACAAACGTTTTACCGATCCTGCCTGGCAGCGCTGGCCGTATAACGCGTTATCGCAGGGATTCCTGATGTATCAGCAATGGTGGCATCGCGCCACCACCGGAGTCAGCGGTGTGGCACCCCACCACAAGGATGTGGTGACCTTCATTGCACGCCAATGGCTGGACATGTTTTCGCCATCCAATTTCCTGTTCACCAATCCGGTCGTGCTGGATCAAACAATTCACAGCGGCGGCAGCAACCTGGTGCGCGGCGCGGTCAATGCGGCGCGCGATTGGGAACACGAGATACGACGCAGCCGGCGCATCGACAAGGAGTTCGTCGTCGGCAAGACCGTCGCCGTCACGCCGGGCAAGGTGGTTTTCCGCAACCGGCTGATCGAACTGATCCAATACAGCCCTGCCGCGACCTCGGTGCACGCCGTCCCGTTGCTGTTCGTGCCGGCGTGGATCATGAAGTACTACATTCTCGACCTATCGCCGCAGAATTCGCTGGTCAACTATCTGGTCGACCGGGGTTATACCGTGTTCATGATTTCATGGAAAAACCCGGACGCGAATGACCGCGATCTGTCGATGGACGACTACCGCAAGCTTGGCGTCATGGATGCATTGGACATGGTCACGTCGATTACCGGTGCGCCGCAAGTCAATGCGGTTGGCTATTGCCTGGGCGGCACGCTGCTGTCGATCGCCGCAGCCGCCATGGCGCGCGATGACGACCGGCGGCTGGCCAGCATATCGCTGTTCGCATCCCAGGTGGATTTCCGCGAACCCGGCGAACTGTCCCTGTTCATCGACGACAGCCAGGTTGCGTTCCTGGAAGCGATCATGTGGGAGCAAGGCTATCTCGATACCAAGCAGATGGCGGGCGCATTCCAGCTGCTGCGATCGAACGACCTGATCTGGTCGCGCCGCTTGAACCAGTATCTGCTGGGTCTTCCCGAACAGCAAAACGATTTGACGGCATGGAATGCAGATACCACGCGCATGCCTTTCCGGATGCATTCCGAATACCTGCGCAGACTTTTCCTGGAAAACAGTCTGGCCGAGGGCCGCTATCTGGTAGACGGAAAACCGATCGCATTGACCGATATTCGGGTACCTATTTTTTCAGTCGGGACGTTGACCGATCATGTCGCACCGTGGCGCTCGGCGTTCAAGATTCACTTGCTCACCGACACCGAGGTGTCGTTCCTGCTCACGACGGGCGGTCATAATGCGGGCGTGGTGTCGCCGCCCGGCCGTCCGAACAGGAGTTACCAGATGGCCACCCGGACTCACCATGATCCATATGTCGACCCGGACGTCTGGCACTCGACGAGTCCCCGGCACGAGGGATCATGGTGGCCTGCATGGGAAAGCTGGCTATCCAAGCGTTCCGGGGAACGTAACGCATCGCCGCCCTTGGGCAAGTCGCTGTGCGACGCGCCGGGGACCTATGTGCTGCAGCCTTGAGGGGAAGGTCGATTGGTTGATTCATGCAGATCCAATTTCACGGCGCTACCGGCACTGTCTGGATAGCGTCGTCGATCAGCATCGACTTGCTTGTGCCGATCAACGATTTTTCCGTTGAAAAACTCAGCCCTGCAGGCTTTCCGTCATTTTCCGGCAATAGTTTGCGAGGTTTTCCGGCACGTCGGGTGGGCAGACGCCGCACTGCCTGTTGCCCGGCACCGCGTAATCGATGAACTTCGGGTACGGTAGATTGAGGTTTGCCATGATGTCCCTGAATTCTTCAAGAGTGCGTTCTCCGCCGAGCCGTGGATTGCGTTTCTTTTCCTGCGCAATCGTGGATACGTGCCGGTCCTTGTAATCGTGCGCCGGGTAGACCAGATAATCGTCCGGCAGCGTGAACAGCTTTTCCTTGACGCTTTTATACAAGGCGTCCGCATCGCCGTTCTGGAAATCGGTACGTCCACAGCTCTCTATGAGCAATGCATCGCCGGTAAACACGCGATCGCCGAACAGGTAAGCGAAATGGCCGTCGGTATGCCCGGGCGTGTGCAATGGCTGCAAGCTGATCCCGCCGACCTGGAAAGGTGTGCCTTCTTCAATACCGACATCCGCGCACGCAAGCCGGTCGTATGCCGGCGCAGCGATTTTGCTGCCCACTGCCTGCCTGAGATGAAGCGCCGCTGTAATGTGGTCGGCATGAATATGGGTATCGACGGTATATGCCAATTTCAATCCGAATCGATGCACTTCCGCAAGATCACGTTCCATCGACGAAATCACGGGATCGATCAGGATCGCCTGACCGGACTCTTCGCATCCAAGCAAATAAGTATAGGTGCTTGATAACGGTTCAAAAAGTTGTCGGAAGATCATAAAAACTCCTGTTCAGTGAATCCTGATTCAGCGTCTTGCCACACCGCTCAAGTCGAGGCCGGCGTCATCGGCGACCGGCCGCTCAATTATGGAAATGCGTACCTTCGTTTCAATATACTCAATAACATAATATCGTGAAGTATAATCCGCGATTGGTTTGTATTTGGCGGAGTGATGGAGATGAATCCACCCAGCAGGGAAATTGATTTGGAACGTCTGTCGGCAGCGGCGACGCAAGCGTGCGGCTTGCTTAAAGTATTGTCCAACCGCGACCGCTTGCTGTTGCTGTGTCAATTGACTCAGGGCGAGTACTGCGTCAGCGACCTGGATGCTCTCACGGGCATCAGACAGCCGACGTTATCGCAGCAGTTGACAGTCCTGCGCGAAGAACAATTGGTCAGCACACGGCGGGAAGGAAAACAGATTTTTTATACGATCGCAAGCAAGGAAGCAATGGCAGTCATGCAAGTGCTTTATTCGCAGTACTGCAACGATGGCAAGGACACGAAGAAATAGCGATCGCCCGAGCGGACCCGGACCGTGAGTTGGTCATCGGGAATATGTTCTTGATGTGGCCAAAGTCATTGCACGTCCGATGCGGCCGGTGGATAGTAACGGGAGCGATGGCCGGTCGATACATGCAATGCAAAAAATAACGTGCGAAACGATTGTACTGGCCGTTGCCGCAAACCGATTCATGTTTCCAACGAGACCTAAAAAGGAGATGCCATGCGAACCAACGTATCCAGTAGCGTATCGGAAGACCTGGGAAAACTCATTCTACGCAGTGTTCTCGCGATCCTTATTCTGATGCATGGCATCGCCAAGATCATGGGCGGCGTGGACTTCATCACCGGACTGGTCGAAAAATTCGGACTGCCGCCTGCGTTGGGTTATCTGGTCTATGCCGGAGAAGTCATCGCTCCGCTGCTGGTACTGTTCGGTCTGTGGACCAGGCCGGCGGCATTGGTCATTGCGATCAATATGATCGTTGCCATCGTGCTGGTCCATTCAGCGGAATTGTTTGACATCACAAAAACCGGTGGCTGGGCTCTTGAACTGCAAGGAATGTTCCTGACAGGTGCTGTTGCGGTCGCGCTGCTGGGCGCCGGACGCTTCAGCATCGGCGGAAATCATGGAAAATGGAATTGACGGATCGCTCATGAGAGCATCTCGCATCTGACGAAATCGATATTGTCGCCGCCGGGCGACCGGATTTGCCCGGTGCACAGTCCTGGCGCAACGCGTTCCATCGCATCCGTCCGCCGACCGTATCCACGGCGCGGACGTCTCCGTTACACTCCGGCGGCTGCGTCCGTATCCCGAGGCGCCTCGCCACGGTAGCGCTGGTACAGCCACACGGCCCATCCGCCGATTCCGATCACTAATGCCAGAAACATCAATAGCCCTCCCAGCACGGGGATCATCGCTACGATAGTCAGTAACAACAGCGCGCCGGCGAGAAATGCGATTTGCTTTCCAAGCGTGACGTCCTTTGGCTGATGCATTGCATTCGCCGCTTCGCGGCCGATGAAAAAGGCCGTGGCCAGGTAACCGAGAAGAAGCAGCACCGGATATAGCGCCAGCAATCCGAGCCCGATCGGGATGCCGATTACGGTAATCATGAACAGGATTGCCACGGGCGGAAGCGTGAACAGCAACGCAAGGCCGATCAGCAGGCTGCGCAGCGGAACGCGTTTGATAGCTTGCCGGGCTCCGCTAACGGCGTTCGGAAAGAGGATGAACAGCAGCGAACCGGAGGCCAGCATGCTGAGAAAAACACCGGCTTGAACCATGTCCCAGGGTGCACCGAACCGCCCGATGCCGGTTTCCAATCGTCAGGCGTGTTTTCACGCACCACTTTGCCGGACACCTGCGCCAGCTGTTCGGCGGAAAGCGGATCGGTGCTGGCGTAGATCAAGTCGCCGTCGATCCTGGCTCCGGGAACAAGCGTGACCTGCTGGCCGTACAAGCGGGAATTGCCGGTAATCTGCCCGGAGACCGAGATTTCGCGGGCATAGATCTTTGCCCCATGCGCCAGCCTGCCATCGACGTTCACTTCCCCGCCGGCGATCAATGCCGAGCCGGATACCGTGGATGACCTTGCCACCCTCACCGTTCCGCCGGCCGCCACCAGATCGCCGCCGACGCCGCTGTCGATATTGACCGTTCCGCCGGCAACCCGCAGATCCTGGCCGATCTCGGCCTTGACGTCGACCGTGGCGCCGGCGATCACGCCATCCGCGCTTACCGGCCGGTCGACGCTGACGCGCCTGCCTGCGGCGAACAAGTCTCCCGCGACCGGCTCGGCGAGCCGGATATCGTCACCGCGCAGATAGACGTTGCCTGCATCCGTTTTCGTCGCAGCCACCTCGGCAATCGCCGGAGCCGTGGCGGCAAGCGCAACAAATGCGCATGCGAACAAGACCAGACTCAAGACAGGGCGCCTGCGATGGACTGTCCCAAATTTTCCGGCATGCATGCGCCGGCTGCCGCCGGCGGCGGATTGCTTGCTGTCGAGAGACTTGAACATGGATTCGCTCCTCTTCAACTATTCGCGGCAGCCGCCTCAGTGCGCCATCAATACCGGCGCCGTCATCGATTTAAGCACGGTGCGGGTCACGCCGCCCAGCAGGATTTCACGGAAGCGGGAATGGGCGTAACCGCCCATCACCAGCAGGTCCGAATCGAAGTCCGCGAGATGCGACAGCAACGCATTTCCGACATCGCCGCCGTCGAAGGTTGCTTGCTGCGATACTTCGACATTGACGCCGTGGCGCGCGAGATAGAGCGCGATGTCGGCGCCCGGTTGCTCACCATGCGCGGCCTGATTGATCTCCGCATTGAACACTACGACCTGAACCGTCAGCGCCCGCCTGAGGAACGGCAGCGAGGCAACGATTGCCCGCGTCGCTTCCGTGCTGCCGTCCCATGCGATGACGACGCGTTTTCCTATCGAGTTGAATCGTCCTGCATAGGGAACCACTAGAACGGGGCGCGGAGAATGCGTTATCACGTATTCCGGAATGTCGGAGCGCTGCGACGACAGCTCTTCGTCAGGATCGTTCTGGCCGATGACCAGCAGATCGCTGTAGCGTGCCTGCAGGCACAGCGCCGCGCCGGTCTCGTCTTCCATCAGACGCCGTTCAAATGCAGTGACACCGGCCTTTTCGGCGAGTCCCTCGAAACCGGCCAGCGCGGTAAGCGCCCGTTCCTTTATGAAATCCAGATATGCGCCAAGCGCAGCGCCGCTTTCGCCGACCAGACCGGGCATGTAGAACGCTTGCGGCAGCGCCGTCGCAGCAACGCCGACCAGGTGAGCGCCATGTTGCGCAGCGATTGCGGCGGCAAGTTCAATGCGCGCGGGGGAATGACGGGATTCATTGACATGCACTGCAATAGTCTTGTAACTCATGGTGGTTCTCCAGTTCTTGAATAATCAAAATCAACAGAAAGAAATCGGCTTCAGGAAATGCTTACACTTACGCGCACATGCCAGCAACAGCTTGCTGGAAGGATAATCGACGATTTCGAAACCGGCGACCCTCGCCGCGACGCCGGGATAGTGCTGCGCCAGGTAGGTGGTCAAAATCCAATTTTCCCACGCGGGGCCGGCAATGATGATTTCCTCTGCCTCCGCCAGCGCCTGGGCGATACAGGCGAAATAGCGCGGACCATCCGGGACATGCCGGTCGTCCGAGGCGGCATGCGGATGCGCCTGTTCGCCCGCCTTTTCCGACTCGGCCGCTTCAGCATTGAAGTAAAGAACATGGGCGTTCAAATGAACCATGCTGAAGTGTAATATGTCGGCCTCCAGATGATCCAGCCAGACGACCGCGTAATTGATCGGCATCAGCCAATCTCCGCCATGGGTGGAGATCGTGGTTTGGGAATTCCGGTTCAGCTGATCCATGTTTTTTTCTCGAAACCGTTCTGTATGTGCGATGCGGGACCGGGCGGATATGCCGGCGACAAACGCAACCCCACGAAACGTAATGCCGTACTCGGCAAAAACAGTATCGAACAGGCAAGGAAAAACCGATATCGTGGATAGCCGGCTTTTCTTGTAAGCGAATTGCGGATACGCGACTGTAGGGCATCCCCTACAGTACGACTTCATCGGCATGGCCAATCGAGCCGGCCAAGGCCATGCTCCGGATCACATTGAAAAAATTTTCAAGAATCGTGTTTTTCGCGGAGGATGAGCTACGCCTATGCGCGCTGCGGCGTCGGCGCAAGAGCCGCCCGCCGAAGAAAAAACTTTTCCGCCTCTACAATCAGCATCAGCGCCAAGCCGAAAAGCACGACCCGGCCCCAGGAGGCAAGATCAAGCCCCGCGGTGCCGAACATCGCTTGCATGACCGGCAGGTAAGTAAACAGCATCTGGAATACCAAAAGCAGGCCGATCGCCAGCAACACGAAGCGATTGCCGAGCATGCCTTCCCGGTTGAGCGCGGACGCCGTCATGTGGCGGCAGTTGAACAGGTACGTGATTTCGCCCATGACCAGCGCGTTGACCGCAACGGTGCGGGCGGTGGCAAGATCTTTACCATGGTCGAGTTCCCACAGGAACAACCCGAGGCTGCCCGCCACCAGCAATACCGAAACCAGCACGATGCGCCATATCAGGAAGCGCGACAACAGCGGTTCCTTCGGATCGCGCGGAGGCCGCCGCATGATGTCCGCTTCGCCTTGTTCGAACGCGATGGCCAGCGATAGCGTGACCGCGGTAACCATGTTTACCCAGAGTATCTGCACCGGCGTAATCGGCAAATTGATGCCCAGCAGTATGGCTATCAGCACCATGCCGGCTTCGCCGCCGTTGGTCGGCAGGATGAATGTGAACGCCTTGCGGATGTTGTCATAGGCGGTACGGCCTTCTTCGACGGCAGCCACGATGGAGGCGAAGTTATCGTCCGCCAGAACGATTTCAGCCGCCTCCTTCGCCGCCTCGGTTCCCTTGCAACCCATCGCCACGCCGACATCGGCTCTCTTCAGCGCGGGCGCGTCGTTGACCCCGTCACCGGTCATTGCGACCACCTCGCCCCGCGCCTGCAGCGCCTTGACCAGGCGCAGCTTGTGCTCCGGGCTGGCGCGTGCGAAAACTTCGGTCTCGGCAACCAGTTCCTGCAGTTGGGTATCGTCCATCGCGTCCAGGCTGGCGCCGGTGACGGTGCGTATCCGTGCCGCGAGGGCCAGCCGCTGCCCGATGGCGCTGGCGGTGGCAACATGGTCGCCGGTAATCATCTTCACCCGGATGCCGGCCGCGCGGCAAGCCGCCACCGCGCGGATCGCTTCGTCCCGGGGCGGATCGGTAATGGCGACTACCGCCAGCAACGTGAAATCTCCCGCCTCCACATCGAAAAAGTCCAGCTCCAGCCGGGCGTTTTCTTCAGTTCGCATCGCCACCGCCAGCAGCCGCATGCCGGATCCGGCCGCGATTTCCATCGACTCATGCCATCGGGAAAATTCCAACGGCCGGTCCTTTCCTTCCTCGCGCTGAGCGCGGCACAGTTCCAGCACCCGCTCCGGCGCGCCCTTGAGAAAAACCGTGTGGTGGCCTTCATGGTCGTGATGCAGTGAGGCCATGAACCGGTGCTCCGATTCGAATGGAATCGCGTCGGTGCGCGGCCGTGCTTCTTTTTCGAAGTCCTGATCGAGACCTGCTTTCAAGGCCAGCGTGAGCAGCGCTCCTTCGGTGGGATCGCCCGCAAGCTGCCACTGTCCGTCTTCCTTGCGCAGGCTGGCGTCGTTGCACAACAGTACCGCGCGGCCGACGTCTTTCAAGGCCTGGTATTGCGCCTCATCGATCTCGCCGCCGTCCAGCGTAAAATCGCCGCGAGGGTCGTAACCGATTCCAGAAACATCGAACACGGCATCGGCCGTAATCACCTGCTGCACGGTCATCTCGTTTCTGGTCAACGTGCCGGTCTTGTCCGAGCAGATGACCGTCACCGAGCCCAATGCCTCGACAGCGGGCAAGCGCCGAATGATTGCTTTGCGCCTGGCCATGCGCTGCACGCCCAGCGCCAGCGTGATTGTCATGATGGCCGGCAAGCCCTCTGGAATGGCTGCGACCGCGAGGCCGACTGCCGCCAGGAACATCTCGCGCATCGAGTAGCCTCCGGCCAGCGTGCCGAACGCGAACAACAGGCAGGATGCGACCAGAATGACCCAGGTCAGCCAGCGGCCGAATTGAGTCAATTTTTTGAGGAGCGGCGTGGTCAATCCTTCCATCTGTCCAAGCATCGCGCTGATGCGGCCGATTTCCGTGGCGGCGCCGGTGGCAATCACTACCCCTGTGCCCTGACCATAGGTGACCAGTGTGCCGGAATAGGCGATCGAAAAGCGGTCGCCCAGTTCGCAGTCTTCGCTTACCGGCTCGACCCGTTTCTCGACCGCCATTGATTCACCGGTAAGCACCGCCTCGCCGATACGCAGGCTGCGCACTTCCAGCAGCCGCAGGTCGGCCGGCACCTTGTCTCCCGACGCGACAAACACGATATCGCCGGGCACCAGCGATTCCGCCAATATTTCCTTGCGCCGGCCGTCGCGCAGCACTTGCGCATGCAGCGACAGCATGCGGCGAATCGCATCCAGCGCTTGTTCCGCCTTGCCTTCCTGAATGTGGCCGATGACGGCATTGATCAGCACCACGCCGATGATCACACCGGTGTCAACCCAATGACCGAGCAAGGCGGTGACCGCGGCGGCGCCCAGCAGCACGTAAATCAGCACGTTATGAAATTGCATCAGGAATCGCAGCACGGCGCTGCGTTTGGGCGGCGACGGCAATGTATTGGCGCCATACCGCGCCAGGCGGCGCGCAGCTTCGGACTGGGTTAGTCCTTCGCGGCAAGTTTTGAGCGTATCGACGACGACGCCGGTATCGCTGGCGTGCCAGTTCGCGGCGGCATGCATGTCCTCGTGCTTCGATTGAGCGGGGTCCGTCGTTGCAACCGAAGTAAGACGATTCATCATGGAAACCCGAAGCTGGCAGCGTGAATTACTACTTGGCATGCCGGCCGTGCGCATCGGCTTTGTCCGGCATACTCTCTTTGATGACACGGACTGTGCCGGCTTGCATCCTGCATCTTTTGCGGCGAATTATTCATCTGCGTCTATCGAGACTGCGTCAGCCTGTGCGCTTACTTTGCAGCGCCGCCAAGCATGCGCATTTTGTCCAGCCATTTTTCGCGCTTCGATGCGTCTGCTTCCACCGTCCCGACCAACGAAGCCCTGACCGGCGCGATACCGGAAAAAACCAGAATGTTGCGTTCCAGGCTCTTCAAGCTGTGCGCACGATAGAACCATCGGTATACCAAGGCCGGCATGCCCATCGTGACCACGATGCGCGCGCTTTTTCCCTTCAACAGCTTTTTCCAGAGTTTTCCCGGTTCTGCCGGAGTGATCGCAAAGTCCGGGCGGAATACCTGCTCCATGAACCCCTTGAGCAGCGCAGGCATCGAACCGAGCCACAGCTGGAACAGAATGACGATGTGATCGGCCCAGTGAATATTCTGCTGGGCCGGTCGCAGCGATACGGGACATGGTTGCCTGTCCCTCTCTTCCTTGCTGCGCAAAAGCGGAAAATCCAGCGCCGCAACGGAAATGTGTCTAACCTCGTGTCCGGCTTCTTGCGCACTTTGGGAATACGCTTGCGCCAGCGCATGTCCGAAATGAACGGCCTCGCGATCGGGATGGCCCTGGATAATGACGATACGCTTTCGCACCGCAACCTCGTGCGCTCAGATGAACCGGGCGCCGGTCTGCCCGTTGTGCTGCTCTTCGTCCCTGAACTGCAGCGCGAAAGATAACGCGGTGTCCATGGTGGAAATATGAAATACGAACCACTGCGGCAGCAATTCAATTGCGCGGCGGCCCAGTGCGACATCGCCTTCCATCACCGCCGCAGCCGCATGATGCAGCCCGCCCAGCAATTTTGCATGCTCCTCCCGGTGGCAGCGAAGACCTGGGAAGTCGATTTGTTCCATCAACTCTTCTTCCTCCCTGAAATCATTCTCCACGCGTGCGACCAGGGAGGCATAGTGCGCGGAAAAGTCTGCATCGGACACGCTTTGCAATTGCGCAAGCTTATCCAGCAGCGCCTTGTGCGGCTCGTCCAGGGATGAAATGCCGAGTGATGTTTCAGAAGACCACAACGAATTAGACATGATGTACCTTTCGGGCTTGCGCGTCGACAAGCCGTGTTCAACCATTAAATAACCGGGTTTCTGACGATGCCGCGCCGCTTCTCGAACGCAGCCTTGCATCCAAGACATTGACGAGCTGCCGGCAATGCATTCAGGCGTGCCGGTTCGATCGGCCGGCCGCATTCCATGCAGACGCCGTAAGTGCCGTTGACGATGCGCTGCAGTGCCAGATCGACCTCGCGCAGTTCGGAAAGTTCGTGGCTGAGAATGGCGATGTCGGTATCCCACAGCAAATCGGCCACCTCCCAGCTATCGACTTCGGCCATATGACTGGAAAGCGACATCAGGTCCGGATCATCGGAACGGTGAAGCTGCTCCCGAATGCGGATTATCAACTCCTGCCGTTCCCGATCGAGCCGGGACTTCAGTGTGTTTGTATTCAACGGGTGTAGCGCGAGCATTTGATATTTCAATGTTGGTTGCGAAAATATTTCAGTATTGATCCGGCACGGTGAAGTCTCTATTTCATCGTGCCCATTTCTCACCCTCTCCCTCCGGGCGAGGGCCGGGGGTGAAGCAAGGGTTTCGGACGATATATCGTCCGCCTGCGTAACGGTCCTGGCCTGCAGGCCAGGACGCGCACTGCAAGTGAGGGGATGCGGCTCCATACTTATTCGTGCCGCATCAATGGCACTGCGTCGCTCCCGCGGCCAGTGCCTTCAAGCCAGTCGGATCCAGAATCTCGATTTCACGATTGGAAACTTTCAGGAAGCCGCCTTTCTTGAACCTGGACAGCAGCCGGCTGATACTCTCGATCGTCAGTCCGAGATAGTTTCCGATGTCCTCACGCATCATGCGCAACTGGAAATTGCTTGCCGAGTAGCCCCGAGCCGCATAGCGCGCACCCATGTTCACCAGGAAAACCGCGAGCCGCTGCTCGGCGCGCATACCGCCCAGCAACAGCATCGCGTTTTGTTCACGGGTGATTTCCTGGCTCATCAACCGATGAAAATGGCGCAGCAGAGTCGGGATGTCGGCAAACAGGTCTTCCAGCTTCGCAAACGGAATTTCACACACCTCGCTGTCTTCCAGCGCCACCGCGCCGCAATGATGCCGATTTGCGCCGATCGCATCCATGCCGAGCAACTCGCCGGGCATCTGGAAACCGGTGATTTGCTGTTCGCCGGCCGAGTTGATCTGGAAGGTCTTGAAATGGCCGACCCGAATTGCATAGAGTTTGGTGAACGGATCGTTCATGCGGTACAGGTTGCCGTCGCGCTGGACCCGGCGGCGGCGTCCGATGATCTGGTCAAGCCGCTGCATTTCCGAATCCTCAAGGCCGGTCGGGAGGCACAACTTGTGCAGGCTGCATGAGGAGCAATGGTTCGGCTCCGGAATGCGCGCTGCTTCGGATTTCGATGCCGCGGAAGGTACGAGTTGAATGGCTGCCGTCATGTTCGCTGCTCCAGGTAAAACCGGAAAGCGATCGTATTGGTCCCAATACAACCGCGCCTGACCGGATGCGCATCTCCCCGAGACTGTCATCCATGCAACCAGTATCGGCCGGCGCGCGCGCATCCGCCATCAGCGATGACAGCGTCATTTTGTAGGGAATTCTCGGATTGTTGGTTGTAGGGGATACCCTACAGCGCAGATTTGCAGCGGCTTTCTTGCGTAAACGCCAAGAGAACTTTGCTAGATCAGTAGCCCGTTTTCGATCGCATAGCGGGTCAATTCGGCATTGCTGGCCATGCCCATTTTTTCGAGAATGCGGGTACGGTAAGTGGTGACGGTGTTCGGACTCAGATGCAAGGTATTGGCAATATTGACCAGGCTTTCGCCGGCCGCGATCATTTTCAACACTTCCAGTTCGCGGTTGGACAGATCCTCATGCGACGACGTCCCGCCGCCGCCGATGAGGTCGGCTATTTTTTCCGTCAGCGCCGAACTCAGGTACTTGCCGCCGGCCGCGGCCTTGCGTACCGCCGCAACCAGCGCGGAAGCCGGGCTGTCCTTGGTCAGGTAGCCGGCGGCGCCGAGCTTGAGCGCACGCACCGCGTACACCTCTTCCGAATAAGTGCTCAGGATCAGTACCGCGAGCTTGGGCTTTTCCGCACGCAGCAGCCGCAGCAATTCGAGTCCGTTCTTGCCCGGCATCGCGATATCGACCAGCGCGACGTTGAAGTCCTGTTCGCGCACCAGGCGCAATGCATCCTGCGCGTTTGCCGCCTCGCCGTGAACCACGATATCGCTTTCCGAACTGAGCATCAGCCGAACGCCGTTGCGAACAATCGCATGGTCGTCCACCAACAGGATCTTGATTTTGTCATTGAGCATTGATGTTCTCCAAAGGCAGCCGCAAGACCACCTGCGTCCCGTGTCCCGGCGCGCCGGTAATGCGCAAGTCGCCGCCGAAGTGGTGGCTGCGTTCGTACATGCCGAGCAATCCCCATGAATCCCGATTAAGCAGCCGGTCGGTATCGATGCCCTTGCCGTCGTCTTCAATTCGCAGCACGATGGCGCCATCATGGCACGCCGCCTGTACCGTTACGTTTGACGCTTCAGCGTGGCGCACCACGTTGGTCAGCGCTTCCTGTACTACGCGAAACAGCATGGTGCTGCGTTCGTGGTCGAGTTCGACCGCCAGCGCGGTCGGATCGATGGAACACACGCAGTCCAGTCCCGATCGCTCTTCTATCTGGTCGGCATACCATTCCAGCGCAGCCCACACCCCGAGTTGATCCAGCACGCTGGGCCGCAGGTCCGTGATGACCTTGCGCACGGTCTTGATGGCGGTATCCGCGAGGCCGGCGGTCTCCACCAGTAACGGGTCCACCGGCAATCCGGCCCGCGTCGTACGGTCGATCGATACCGACACATACGCCTTGATGCCGGTGAGCAAAGCGCCCAGTTCATCGTGAATTTCCTGTGCAATGCGCTTGCGCTCCTGTTCCTTCAACTGTTCCTGATGGGCCGACAGCCGCCGCAATTCCGACTGCGACTGCCGCAGCGCTTCTTCGGCATGCTTGCGTTCGCTGATATCGCGCACCATGCCGGTAAACATGCGGCGCTCGCCGAAGCGCATTTCCGCCACCGACAATTCCATTGGAAACGTGGTTCCGTCCTTGCGCTGGCCGGTGACTTCGCGTCCGATGCCGATGATCCTCTTTTCGCCGGTCTGCCGATAATGGCCAAGATAGCCGTCATGCATCTCGCGATACGGAGACGGCATCAGCATGGCTACGTTGTTACCGGCCACTTCTGCTTCGGCATAGCCGAACAGGCGCTCCGCCGCCTGATTGAAGCGGTCGATGATACCGCGCTCGTCGATCGTCACGATCGCATCGACCGCGGTATCGAAGATGGCGCGCATGCGCGCTTCGCTCTCCTGCAGCGCTGCGTCGGCTTGTTTGCGCCGCGTAATGTCGTGCACCGTCGCCAACACCAGCGTCATTCCGGCCTCCGTTTTGAGAGGCGACAGGGTTACCTCCACGGGAAATTCCATGCCCGAACTGCGTTTCCCGGACAATTCCATCCCGCTACCCATGCTGCGCGCTCGCGGCTGCGCCGCATAGTCCTTGCGCCGGGACAGGTGCGAAGCGCGATAACGGTCCGGAAGCAGGGCCTCCACCGGTTTCCCGAGCAATTCTCCTGGCGCATAACCGAACATGCTTTCAGCCGGAGGATTGGCAAGCACAATCGCCCCTTCCTGATCGGCAATCAGCATCGCGTCAGTGGCGGACTGCAATATCCAGTCGATGCTATGTCCCTTGAGCATGGAGTCTTGATCCTTGATCGGTATGGCATCGCATCGAAAAATGGAGGGCTTTCTGCCTGTGGCGGGTCTCTGCCGATATTCTATAGCGTATCTCCGGCAAGATGCGGCGCGCCGCAGATGGCTGTTCAAGTACGGTCACTTCTGCAACAACGAAATTCTCCGGTCGCGCTCTCCCTGAATGACATGCGCTGCCGCGATTTCCGCCATGCCAAGCGTTTGCAATACCAGCGCCGATAGCTGCAGACTGGTTTCCAGCGTTTCCGGAATGACCAGGGTGGCACCGGCTTTCTTCACCGCCAGTGCATGCTTTTCATCCCTGGCCCTGGCAAACAGCGGCACTCCGGGACATTCGCGCCGAATGGCCCTGGCCGCATGCAGCGTCGACGCAACATGATCCATTGTCAGCACAATGGCCGCGGCGCGATCTGCATGCAGCTTGCGCAACAGTTCGGTGCGTGCGGCATTGCCGAAATACACCGGCATATCCTGGGAACGCAGCTCTCCAACCAGGCGCGCATCGCTTTCCAGCGCGACATAGCGTATCCCCTGCGCGGTCAGTATCTGCGCCAAAAGCTGACCGACGCGCCCGAAGCCGGCGATGATTACATGTCCTTCGATCAACTGCGGTCCCGCCGTCGAAAAAAGATCTGCAGCCTGCGCCTGGTGCCGCCGTTCCCACCAGTCGCCGAAAGCGCGCCCCAGCCTGGCTGCCGGCGGTGTTGCAAACAGGCTGAATCCCACCACCAGCATCATGAATTGACCCACTGCCGGATCGAGCAAATTGACCGCAAGTGCGTAGCCGATGATGATGAAAGCGAACTCGCCGCCTTGTCCCATCAGCAATCCGCCCTCCACCGAACGGCCCCAGGAAAATCCGCCAACGCGAAATACCAGGCTCATGACGGATGCCTTGATCGCGAACAGGCCGATCACCGACAACGGAATCCATAATGGAGAGTCAGCAATTTGCCGCAGATCGATTTGCATCCCGACCGACATGAAAAAAAGGCCCATCAACAGCCCCTTGAACGGTTCGATCGTCACGTCGACCTCGTGACGGTATTCCGTTTCGGCAAGCAGCAATCCGGCCAGAAACGCCCCCAGCGCCATCGACAAGCCTGCCGCGGAAGTCACGGCGGCAATACCCAGGGCGCTCAACAGCGTGATCGCCATGAATACATCCGGCTGGCGCTGTCGTGCGAAGAGTTGAAACAACGGCCGAATAACGCGCCGTCCCAACAGATAGATCAGCGCAATCGCCGCGATTGATTTGAGGAGCGTGATGCCGAGCAGCGGGACCAGGTTGGAAATTTCCCCCTCCGCCATCACGCTCAACAGTATGAACAGCGGCACCACCGCCAGATCCTGCAGCATCAGGATGGAAAAGCTGGCTTGACCGAGCGGTGCATTCAGTGCCTGGCGTTCGGTCAGCAATTGCATCACCACCGCGGTCGAGGATAGTGAAAGCACGAGCCCCAGCACCACTGCCGCCTCGGCCCGGTTGCCAAAGAAAAACGCGGCAACACCGATGATCACCGCGCTCAGCGCAATCTGCGATATGCCGCCCGCGAACACCCAGCGCTTCAAGGACCATAGACGGGTGGCCGGCAATTCCAGTCCGATCATGAACATCAGGAACAGCACGCCGAGTTCCGCGAGCGCATTGACGCCGGCACCGCGCTCGACCGTAAAGTATTTCAATTCGGGAATGCGGTCGACCCACAAGCCGAGCCCGAACGGACCGACTACAATCCCCGCTGCAAGGAAGCCGACTATCTGGTTGATGCGCAAACGCTGCAGAAGCGGAATCAGTATTCCCGCCAAGGCCAGGAACAGGAGCGTTTCCCTGAGAAAAGGAAGTGCGTGTTGTTCTTGCAATGGGCGCTTTCCATGAATTGGCTTGGCCGCTTGGCCGCGCGGCACGGCAGGTTCTATTGATTCGGCCCGGAAAAGGTTCTATTTTTCGGGCTGCTATTCTCACCCTCTCCCTCTGGGAGAGGGCCGGGGGTGGAGCAGGGGTTTCGTGGCGCATGGTGGAGCAGGGGTTTCGCGAGGCACCGCCTCGCGCCTGCGCAACGGTATTGCCTTGCAAGGCAATACTCCTTTGCCACGCCTGCGTAACGGTATTCGCATGCAAGCGAATACGCGCACTGCAAGTGAGGGGATCGGGTTCTAACTTTATTCGTTCCCGATCTATAAACAGTATTCAACGCGGCGGGGACTGCGGTCCCGGCGCAGTCAGATAATAAGTCAACATGCTGGCCAATGAACAGAATACCCAAAAGAAAAAGAAGCCGAGCGTGTAAATCGCGATCGCCGGCAAGTCGGTATGGTCACCGCCGATCGCCAGATCATGTGGATCGAAAAAAGAAAAGAAAAATCCCTCGGCGACAATCGTCACCAGGAAAGACGGCCATAACACAACCAATGCAAGGCGTAACATAGGCGCCCCTCAAGTCTTGATTTCGATCGTCTGTTCTTGCGGCCATTTCCATGTGCCGTACAAGCGCCAGTCCCGCTGTGTATTTTCCATTTGCACTTGCCAGCGCGCCTGCTCCAGCAACGGCAACGCGATGGAGAATGCGCCGCTTTGATCCGGCTCCGCATTCAGGCTGATATCCCGTTCGGGCCGCGTCGAATGAATCAGGCGCACCTGCACCGCGCCGGGAATCGGCTTGCCATAGCCCAGCAGGCGGCCGTTCAGCCTGCCCGCCGCCGGGTCATAGCGCAAATCGAGCGACAGGCCCAAATTGGCGGCGGCACGGTCGCGCCGCAAGTCTTGATTGATCGCCTTGCCTTGCTTGTAATAATCGTCGACCACCAGAGCGTCCTGCTGCGAATACGCAAGCCATCCGGTATAGCTGCCGGCCAGGATCACCGCGACCGGTCCGATCATCAGGAACCATGGCCAGCGATGTTTATACCAAGGCTTTTCGGATTTCATGTGCGGTGAAACAGCAGTCGTGTTGTGCATGGCATTCTCCCTGTACTCTTCAATCGCGCGGCACGATAAACACCGCTTTTTCCTTCACCACCACGTTCGATCCATCCAGCGATCTCAATTCGAATTCAATTCGGTTCGATCCAGGCGCGGCATTTCCCCTGGCAATTCGCACCTTGACCGGCATGCCGCGGGATGCCGTGCCTTCCAGCACCACCTCGTCCGGCGTGGCCAATCGGATGGACTCAATACCGGACACGGAAATCCTGTACCGGTGAGTCGTCTCCGCCGTGTTCATGATCTGCAGCCGATACACGTTTTCGATCAGGCCGTCCTCCACTTCGCGGCCCATTGCGCCGCGATCCCGAATCACATCCACCTTGAGCGGCGTACGCATCAGCAGCGAGCCGAAGAAAACCGCGACAATCACGGCCAGCGTGCCGGTATAGATCAGGATGCGCGGACGTAGCGCCCGCGCCCTTACCTGCCGGCCGGACAGGTTGTCCTGCAGCGCATTTTCGGTGGTGTAACGGATCAATCCGTCCGGCAGGCCGATTTTGTTCATGACGGCATTGCAGGCGTCCACACAAGCTGCACAACCGATACAGTCGTATTGCAGTCCGTTGCGGATGTCGATCCCGGTCGGGCAAACCTGCACGCACATCGTGCAATCGATACAGTCGCCCATCCGCCTGTTCCGTGCGTCGCCCTTCCGGCTCAGCGCTCCGCGCGGTTCGCCGCGCTTGACGTCATAGCTGACGATCAGCGTATCGCGGTCGAACATGGAGCTCTGGAATCGGGCATACGGGCACATGTACTTGCACACTTGTTCGCGCAGCCAGCCCGCATTGCCGTAGGTGGCGAAACCGTAGAACAGGATCCAGAACCATTCCCATGGACCGAGCGACAGCATCATCACGTTTTGCAGCAGAACACGGATCGGCGTGAAATAACCGACGAATGTGAGGCCGGTCCATAACGCGACCGCGGCCCAGGCCGCGTGCTTGGCGGTTTTTCTGGCAACTTTGGAGAATGACGCCGGTTGCTTGTCGAGCCGCATCCGTGCGCTGCGGCTGCCTTCGATCTGCCGCTCGATCCACATGAAGATCTCGGTATAGACGGTTTGCGGACACGCAAAACCGCACCATACCCGGCCCGCCACCGCGGTGGCCAGAAACAGCAGATAGGCGCTGATAATCAGCAACACTGCCAGGTAGATGAAATCCTGCGGCCACAGCACGATGCCGAAAATGTAGAACTTCCTGGCAGCCAAATCGAACAGGACCGCTTGCCGGTCGTTCCAGCTCATCCATGGCAAGCCGTAGAAAATCAGCTGCGTCAGCCACACGAACACCCAGCGCAGGGTCGCATAGCGCCCCTTTGCCTCACGCGGATAAATTTCCTCGCGTGCCGCGTACATCTTGATGACCGAGACTTTCGGCGCCTGTTCCTGTTTCATGGAGTTCATCTATCGATCGAGCTTGCGTCAAGGAATGGCAAGCCGGTTCATTCAATACTGCGTCAATTCCTTCTTGTCGGCAGACAGGCTCCAGACATACGCGCCCAGCACATGCACCTTGGCTTCGCCGAGGAAGCCCTTGAATTCCGGCATGGTGCTGACGCGGCCCCTGCGTATGGTTTCCATCACGGTTTCCGCACTGCCGCCGTGCAACCAGACTTTGTCGGTCAGGTTGGGCGCGCCGAGCGCCTGGTTTCCGGTTGCGCCGGGGCCATGGCATGCCGCGCAGGTGGAGGCGAATTTCGCCTTGCCGAACACCACCTTGATCGGATCGGTCGCCATGCCGGAGAGGCTGCGCACGTAATGCGCAACATTTTCCACGTCCTTGTCCGATCCGAGCGCAGCGGCCATCGGCGGCATGTTGCCGCGCCGGCCGCCGAGAATCGAGGTCTTGATCGCCTCAGGCGTACCGCCGTATAGCCAGTCCTTGTCGGTCAGGTTCGGAAAACCCTTGTTGCCGCCGGCATCCGATCCATGGCATTGCGCGCAATAGGTCATGAACAGGCGTTCGCCGATCATCCGCGCCTGCGGGTCCGCCGCCACCAGCTTCATGTCCTGTTGCAGATATTTGTTGAACAGCGGACCATAGTCAGCGTCGGCCTTGGCCATCTCGCGCTGATACTGGCCGTCCGATTTCCAGCCGAGCTTGCCTTCAAACGTGCCCAGGCCGGGATACAGGTACAGGTAGATCAGGCCGAACACGATCGTGATGTAAAACAGCCACATCCACCAGCGCGGCATCGGGTTGTTCAATTCCTTGAGGCCTTCGTCCCAGCTGTGGCCGGTGGTATTGTCATCGTTGTCTGCATCGTTGGACACGACCACCTTGCTCTTCGACTGCGACCACAGCAACAGACCGCAGCCGAATACGCTGACCAGTGTCAGGACGGTGATGTAGATGTTCCAGAATCCGTCGGTGAAATCAGCCATGTCGTTTCTCCGTGTGTTCGCTATCCGATTCGTCGTCGGCAAAAGGCAGTTGTGCGGCCTCGTCGAATGACGACTTTCGACGCCCGTCGTATGCCCACCAGACGATGCCGATGAAGGCGATGAAGCTTGCGACCGTTACCACAATCCGGAGATCGATTAGTTCGATTGCCATGATTACCTCTTCGCCTTGATCAATATGCCCATCTCCTGCAGATAGGCGATTAATGCATCCTGTTCGGTTTTCCCCGCCACTTCCGCCGGCGCTTTTGCGATGTCTTCATCGGTATAAGGGTCGCCAAGACGTTTGAGCGCGCGCATGCTGGCGACCACCGCGTTCGGGTCGAGCTTGACGGTTTCCAGCCATGGATAGCCGGGCATGTTCGATTCCGGCACCAGATCGCGCGGATTGTTCAAATGCGCGCGGTGCCACTCGTCGCTGTAACGCCCGCCTACGCGCGCCAGATCGGGGCCGGTGCGTTTCGAGCCCCACTGGAACGGCCTGTCGTACACGAATTCGCCGGCCACCGAATAATGACCATAGCGCTCGGTCTCCGCACGGAACGGCCGGATCATTTGCGAATGGCAGTTGTAGCAGCCTTCGCGCACGTAAACATCGCGCCCGGCCAGCCGCAGCGGCGAATAAGGTTTCAAACCGGCGATCGGCTCGGTGGTCGATTTTTGAAAGAACAGCGGGACGATTTCAACCAGGCCGCCGACGCTGACCACCGCCACCACCAGTGCAATCAACAGCCAGGGGTTCTTCTCGATCCATTCATGCGAAAATTTCATTCGATACTCCTCAAGCGTGCGCCGGGCCGATGGCGGAAATGCGCGCCACCACTTCCCTGGCGTCGCGAGCTGTCATGAACACGTTCCACGCCATCAGGATCATGCCGCCCAAATACAGCAGTCCGCCGGTGAAACGGATCACGTAATACGGATAGGTTGCCTTGACCGATTCGACGAAAGTGTAGGTCAGCGTGCCGTCGGCATTGACCGCACGCCACATCAGGCCCTGCATCACGCCGGCTATCCACATCGCCGCGATGTAGAAAACGATGCCGATGGTTGCCACCCAAAAATGCAGCTCGATCATGCGGATACTCCACATTTCCTTCTTGCCGAACAGGCGCGGCACCAGGTAATAAATCGAACCCATCGTGATGAACCCGACCCAGCCAAGCGCGCCGGCATGCACATGGCCGACAGTCCAGTCGGTGTAATGCGACAGCGCATTGACGGTCTTGATCGACATCATCGGACCTTCGAAGGTCGACATGCCGTAGAACGACAGCGAGACGACCAGGAACTTGAGGATAGGATCGGAGCGCAGCTTGTGCCACGCGCCGGACAGCGTCATGACGCCGTTGATCATGCCGCCCCAGGAAGGCGCCAGCAGGATCAGCGAAAAAACCATGCCGATCGACTGGGTCCAGTCCGGCAGCGCGGTGTAGTGCAGATGATGCGGGCCGGCCCACATGTAGGTAAAGATCAATGCCCAGAAATGCACGATCGACAAACGATAGGAATAGACCGGACGCTCCGCCTGTTTCGGGATGAAGTAATACATCATGCCGAGGAAGCCCGCGGTCAGGAAGAAGCCGACCGCATTGTGGCCGTACCACCACTGGATCATCGCATCCTGTACGCCGCTATAAGCCGAGTACGACTTCACTGCGGATGCCGGCATCGCCGCGCTGTTGACGATATGCAGAATTGCGACGGTCAGGATGAACGCGCCGAAAAACCAGTTGGCGACATAGATGTGCGACACTTTTCGTTTCAGCAACGTGCCGAAGAACACCACCGCGTACGATACCCACACCAGCGCGATCAGGATATCGATCGGCCATTCGAGTTCCGCGTATTCCTTGGCCTGCGTCATGCCAAGCGGCAGCGTGATCGCGGCGGCAACGATCACCAGTTGCCAACCCCAGAAGGTGAATGCCGCAAGTTGATCGGAGAACAGTCTGACCTGGCTGGTCCGCTGCACGACATAGTAGGAAGTGGCGAACAAGCCGCAACCGCCGAACGCAAAAATCACCGCATTGGTGTGTAGCGGACGAAGCCGTCCGTAACTCAGCCACGCGATGTCGAAATTAAGCGCCGGCCAAGCCAGCTGGGCGGCAATGAATACCCCGACCAGCATGCCGACCACACCCCACACTACGGTCGCAATGGTGAACTGCTTGACGACCTTGTAGTTGTAGTTAAGTGCTGTATCCACGACCTCTCCCTGTGCACGACGTTGATGTGCAGGGAGGATAGGATTTACGCCGCCGAAAATCTTTGACCTGAATCAAATTGATCCACATCAAGAAAGAAACCTTGGGAAAGAGAGGCATCCATGGCATGCGGGATAACACTCGCATGCCATGGATGCCGAAGATCAGGGCTGCAGCCGGCCGATGCGCCAGGCGCCTTCCGCGTCAAGCGTGTATGCGATGCGGTCATGCAGGCGCGAGCGGCGGCCTTGCCAGAATTCAAGCCGGTCCGGCATCAACCGGTATCCGCCCCAGCGCTCGGGACGTGGAGGATGTTCGCCGCATTGCGCCGACACTTCGGCGAATCGGGTTTCCAGAACCAGGCGATCGTCCACCGGCTTGCTCTGGTCGGAGGCAATCGCGCCGATCCGGCTTTTCAGCGGCCTGATGTCAAAATATTCATCGCTTTCGGCCGCCGATACACGTTCCACGCGGCCCTCGATATGAACCTGGCGTTCCAGGCCGCTCCAGAAAAACAGCAATGCCGCATACGGATTGACGCTGAGATCCTGGCCCTTGCGGCTGTCGTAACTGGTAAACCAGGTGAACCCGCGATGATCGAAACCCTTGAGCAGCACGATGCGCGATGACGGCCTGCCTTCCGCCGAGACGGTGGCGAGACTCATCGCATTCGCCTCCGCAAGTTGCGCCTGCAGCGCCTGGTCGAACCACTTGGAAAATTGCGCGATCGGATCGGCCGCGACATCGGCTTCCGTCAGGCTGGCCAGCGTGTATTCAGTTCTGAGATCCGCGATCGACATTGCTATTCCTTTTCAGTTTGAGTGGAGTCGTCGTCTTGCAGCACGCGCAATCCGGGGCCGACCATGTCATCGAACTGTCCGCTATCGGACGCCCGGAAAAAAACCCAGATTGCCAGAAATACGATGGCAACGCTGAGCGGTATGAGCAGGTAGAGCGCTTCTATATTACGTATTCCTTATCTGCTCTTGCTTCGCTCTCGCACAGGCGGGAGAGTGAAGCCGTGCGCGGTCGATCGATCGCGGACCCGATTGCATCCGCCGCAGCCGCAATGCATTCACCACCACTACCGCGGAACTGACCGACATGCCGATTCCCGACATCCACGGATTCAGCCAGCCCAGCGCCGCCGCCGGAATTGCAATCACGTTGTACAAGGTGGCCCAGGCAAGATTCTGCCAAATAACCGCCATGGTTGCGGACGCCGTCAGCGCAGCTTCCCGAACCGAGTCCAGCCGTCCGGACAGCAGCACAGCATCGGCATGGGTCTGCGCCAACATGGCGCCCGAGCCCATTGCGAACGATACATCGGCGGCGCGCAGCACCGCGGCGTCGTTGATGCCGTCGCCGACCATCGCCACCACCGCGCCGCCGCGTTGCAATTCCTGCACGAACAGAAGCTTTTCTTCCGGTAGACAGGCGCCGTATGCAATGTCGATGCCGAGACCGTCCGCCACGCGTTGCGTCACTGCCGGGTGGTCGCCGCTGAGCAGGATGACGGCCTTGCCTGCCGCGCGGAAATACGCGATCGTCGCCTGCGCATCATCGCGCACCGCATCGGCCAGGTCGAATCGGGCCAGCCACTTGCCATCGGTTCCAAGATACACCGAAGTATACTCGTCGGAACCGCTCTCGGGATAATCGCTTCCACTCAATTCCGCGACGAAAGCCGCGCGGCCCAGCCGATAACGCATACCGTCCACCACGCCCTCCAGTCCCTGCCCGGCCGTATGGCGGACTTCATCGGACTGGATATTGCCCAACACCGCGCCGCGCAGCTTCGCCGCATCCACCAATGCCGCGCCGAGCGGATGCGCGCTGGACGCTTCCAGCGCGGCGGCCATATTCACGACCCAGTCCTCCGGCTCGGCGCTGAATAACCTAACCTGTTGCAGCGTCGGTTTGCCGACCGTGAGTGTGCCGGTCTTGTCGAACACGATATGGGTCGCGCGGTGCAAGGTCTCCAGCACATGCGAGCGGACGATCAGCACGCCGCGCCGCACCAGAAAATCGGTCGCCGCGGCGAGCGCGCTCGGCGTCGCAAGAGATAGTGCACAAGGACAGGACACCACCAGCACGGCGATCGCGATCGGCCATGCGCGCTGCGGATCCGCCGACATCCAGTAAACAAACACCGCCGCCGCGAACAGCAGCAGCGATGCCACGAACCAGGCCGCGACCTTGTCCGCCCATAGTGCAATCTGCGGCTTGGCTTGTCCCGCGTGTTCGATCAGCCTGACCAGCGCGGCCAAGGTGCTGTCGGCAACCGGCCGAATCACGTGCAAAAAAATCGCCTGCGAGGTATTGACCGCGCCGCCCGGCAGCACCTCGCCGACCGCCTTGGTCTGCGGACGGCTTTCTCCGGTCAGCAGCGACACGTCGATCGACGTATCGCCTTCGATCAGCGTGCCGTCGGCCGGGATTGCCTCGCCGGGTTTGACCAGGATCACGTCGCCCGCAACCAGTCTGGCGGCCGCGACCGTTTCGGTTTGCCGGCCGGCCGGATACTCCGGCACGCGCGTTGCCGATGACGGCATCGCGTGACTCAGTTTTTGCAGCGACGATGCCGCCTTGCGCCGTGCCGCCAGTTCCAGGTAACGGCTGCACAACAACAGGAAGATGAACATCGTGACCGTGTCGAAATAAACCTCGCCCTGCCCGCACCAGGTCGCCACCGCGCTGCCGACGAACGCCGCCGCGATGCCCAGTGCGACCGGCACGTCCATCCCGAGCGCGCGCTTCCTGAGGCTGGACCAGGCACCCTTGAAGAAGGGCTGCGCCGAATAAAGAAGTGCGGGCAGCGTAAGCAGCAGGCTGGCCCAGCGCATCAGGCTGTCCATGTCGGCATCCATGGCGCCGTCGTCCGCCAGATACGCCGGCACCGCGTACATCATGACCTGCATCATCGACAGTCCGGCGATGAACAATTGGCGGAACAATATCTTGCCCGCACGCTGCAACTGTCCTTCCTGCCTGGCGGCATCGAATGGATAAGCCGTGTATCCGACGTCGCGGATTGCCAGCAGGATATCGCTCGGCTTGCAAGTGTCCTTGTTCCAGCGCACGTTCAAACGGCCGGTCGCCACGTTCATATGGCATGCCTCGATGCCGTCCAGGCGCGCCAGCCGGCGCTCGATCAGCCAGACGCAGGCGGCACAGCGTATGCCTTCGACCGATAGCGTCGCTTCGGCGGACCTTGCATCGTCGTGCGCATCGGCGGCAAACTGGTGTTGCGCATCGGGTTCGTCATACAGCATGAGTTCCGGCGGCACCACGGACCGGTCGGTCCCGGACGTGGCGGGAAGCGCGGTGCGGGTCAGGTAATAATCCGCCAGACCTGTGTCGAAAATCGTTTGCGCCACGGCCTGGCAACCGGGGCAACAGGTCGGCCGTTGCATATTGCCGATCGTAACCGGCCACGTCGGTCCGTGCGGCAGCGGTTCGCCGCAATGGAAACAATCCGTTGCATTGCAAACGAATTCCTGTCCCGGTTCGCCGATCGAGATGGCATGCGGAAGTGCGGCGTTCATTGATGCGCTCCCGCCGGCGGCGTGATGCAAAACGTATCCAGCCAACCCGGCGCCATGCCGTTGCCGGCACGCACCAACCCCAGCACGCCGAATGCCAGCACAATGATCCCGGCCGCGACCCGCACGCCGCGCACCCTGGTCCATGATGTCAGCCGTGCGCCGGCCATGCCCATCGTCAGCAGCGCAGGCAAGGTGCCCAGCCCGAACGCGAGCATGACCGCCGCCCCGGACCAGGGCGAACCGGTCAGCATTGCCGCCAGCAATACGCTGTAGACCATGCCGCACGGCACCCAGCCCCACAGCGCGCCGAGCGCCAGCGCCTTGGGCACGGAATCCATCGGCAACAGCGGCTTCATGAGCGGTTGCACGCGGCGCCAAATGACTTGTCCGGCCTGCTCCAGCCGCGCGAGTCCGCGCCATGCGCCCATCAGGGTCAGGCCGAGGGCAACCAGCATCAGGTTGGCCAGCCAGTAGCCGGCAATCTGCAATGACGCCATATCGGCCAACGCGTGCGCACCTCCGGCCACCCCGCCCGCGATCGCGCCCGCGGTCATGTAGCTGGCGATGCGGCCGGTGTTGTAGGCAAGGATGCGCAGCGTATTGTCCAGCACCATGCCTGGCGCGGATGCGGCGGCGGTAACGACCGGAACAGGAAAGCTGCGCCGTGGCGCACCGGCAAGCGACATAGCGCCGACGATTCCGCCGCACATGCCGACGCAATGCACCGCGCCGAGCAGGCCGATCATGAAAAACGGCAAGAGGTTCAGGCCGGTCACGGGAGTGGTCTTTTAAGCGCCGGTTACCGAAATATTTTGGCGATCACTTTAAATTGTCCGCGAAAACCGCAGCGGCTGCTCCTTGCCCTCCGGCGGCTTTTGCGGCGTGGCGCCCAGGTAGCGGTCGAACACCATGCAAATATTCCGGATCAAAAGCCGCCCCTTCAGCGTTACCGTGATCCATTCGGCATCGATGGCCAGCAAGCCGTCGCGCTCCAACTCCCGCAATTTTTCCAGCTCGTCCGCGAAATGGCTCTTGAACGTGATCGGATATGCCAGCTCGATCGATGCCATCGACAGCTCGAAATTACACATCAGCATCTGGATGATGATGCGCCGTACCATATCGTCCATGCTCAGCTTGATGCCGCGCTTGATCGGCAATTCGTTGCGTTCGATATAGTCGTAATACTCGTCCAGCGTCTTGGCGTTCTGGCTGTAAGTGGCCCCGACCGCACTGATCGCCGACACGCCGCAGGACACCAGGTCCGCTTCGGCATGCGTCGAATAACCCTGGAAATTGCGATGCAAGCGGCCTTGTCGCTGCGCCACCGCCAGATCATCGTCCGGCTTGGCGAAATGGTCCATGCCGATATAAACGTAGCCTGCATCGGTCAGGCGCTTGATGCACAGGAACAGCATGTCGAGCTTGGTTTCGCTGCTGGGAAGCTCGTCCACGTTGATGCGGCGCTGCGGCTTGAACAGGTGCGGCAAATGCGCGTAGTTGTAGATCGAAATCCGGTCGGGGTCGGCGGCGATCACCTTGGTCAGCGTCTGCTGCATGGTCATCACGTTTTGCTTCGGCAGCCCGTAGATCAGGTCGATGCTGACCGACCTGAAGCCCGCTTCGCGCGCTGCGTCGATCACTTCCAGCGTCTGCTGTTCCGGTTGAATCCGGTTGACCGCCTTCTGCACGTCAGGGTCGAAGTCCTGCACGCCGAGACTGACGCGATTGAACCCTTGCCTGCGCAAGGTATGGATCCGTTCGCGCGATACCGTGCGCGGGTCGATCTCGATCGAATATTCACCGATGGCGTCCGACGCGAAATCGAACCAGCGGTGCAGATGCGCCATCAGATCGTCCATCTGCTGATCCGACAGGTAAGTCGGCGTGCCGCCGCCGAAATGCAGTTGCTCGACCTGGTTGAATCCGGCGAACAATTTACCCTGCATCTCGATCTCGCGCTTCAGGTAGCTGAGATAAGTGACCGCCTTGTTGCGGTCGCGCGTCACGATCTTGTTGCAACCGCAGTAATAGCAAATCGTGTCGCAAAATGGAATGTGCAGGTACAGCGACAACGGCGGCCTGCCTTTGCGTACCTGCAGACCTGCCACCGTTTGCAGATAATCGGCGTAATCGAACGCGTCGGAGAACCGGTCCGCGGTCGGATACGAGGTGTACCGGGGGCCGGGACGATCGAGCTTGCGGATCAGTGCCGCATCGAATTCAACCGATGGAGCCGCCGCCGGTGTTGTAGGAACCGCCATTTTTTACTCCTGCTGCCTGTCGTTCCGACAATTCGGAAATGACGCTAAGGCAGTGCAGTGTACGAACCGGGTCAGGCAATTTCATTGATCCAGGTCAAAAACGACCTGACCGGGCAGCGTCGGCAAATCTCTCGGAGGGTTTGAGTGAGGGCTTTGCACGGACGAACGTTACTCTCCGCGTTGAGCCGTCTCCTGAAATATTATTCGATGTCATTCGTCCGCCCTCCCGGCAAGAAGACCGATTCGACCTGCAGTGCTACCCGCCCACGGATGACATGAACCGCATGATCCGGGCCGGTAGCTCTCCAAATTCATGCCGCAGCGGCTTGCGTTGAATCGCATCGCGCAACAGCGCCTCCAGTTGGTCGTCGCTGCATCCGGCACGCAAGGGCGTCCGCAGATCCACCTTGTCATTCTGTCCCAGGCACAGATAAAGAATGCCATCCACACTCAAGCGGACACGATTGCAGGTATCGCAAAAATGCTGCGAGATCGGGGTGATGAAGCCGATCTGAAACTGCCCGTCCCGCGACACCAGGTAGCGTGCCGGCCCTGCACCGGGAACGATCCCGTCAATCAAGTCAAACCGGGAACGCAGACGTTCCTGTATCGGGCCCAGCGACATTGGCGCAACATTTCTGCCGGTGTCGCCAACCGGCATGACTTCGATCAGGCGCAAGACAAATCGCTGGTCGATGCAGAACGCGACCATTGCATCGATCTCTTCGCCGGTGGCGCCCGCGATCGCGACCATGTTGATCTTGATCGGGACGAACCCGGCATGGCGCGCAGCCATCAAGCCGCGCAGTACGCGATCGAGTGCATCGCGCTTGGTGATGGCGGCAAAGCGCGACGGGTCAAGCGTGTCGAGACTCACATTCAAGCGGGTGACGCCCGCGGCGCGCAACGCCTGCGCCTTTTTTTCCAATTGGGTGCCATTGGTCGAAAGCGAAAGGTCGGTAATGCCGGGGATGGCGGAAATTCGCGCCGCAAGTTCATGCACATTTTTCCGTACCAGCGGCTCGCCGCCGGTTAGCCGGATGCGTTGCAGGCCCAGGCGTGCAAATGCCCGCACAACGCGCTCGATTTCATCGAACGCAAGCCAATGCCGCGGCTCCTCGAAACCCTTGAAATCATCCGGCATGCAATAACTGCAGCGTAGATCGCAACGATCCGTCACCGATAACCGCAGGTAGTCGATATGTCGTCCGAACCTATCCGTTAACATCGGAATAGCTCCCTAGGGCTCGCGCTAAGGCTCGCCTCTTTCTCTTTTATGCGGATAAAGCACTCCGTCAATTCGGCCAACTTTCGATAGAACGCCGTCTCGGCGCCGGCCTTGACTGCCGCGGCGAAGGGACCAACCCAGGCGCCAAGGTGCTCGCCCAGGAACTGCCGTTCAAGCAAATCGGCGGCCGACAGATCATCCGCGTGTCCGGCCAGCCGCGCCTCGTTGCTCTTGAATGTCAGCAGGTACAGGAACTCCAGTTCCACCGCCATATGGTCCGGCAAGTCCCTGAACTCTTCATCGATCTCAAATCCGCCCGCGCTGTACAAATCGAGCACTGCCAGGGGCGGATTGTCCTCGGTCGGCACCGGCGCACTCAGCCAGGATGAACCATAGGGGTTGGCGAGCGCCTCGATCGGCCCGAGAAAAAGCCGCGTGTAGTCCACCAGCAGCGTCTCCAGGTCTTGCGCCGCGAATGCCGCGCCCAGCTTGCGCACGTGATCGGCCAGGTCGGGATCAACCTGCGTGGCCGCCACCAGCATCGAGTCAAACAGTTTCTCCTCCGCGAATTCGGACTCGGGCTCGTAAAAACAGGCGGACAGGAAGCGGCACAAGTCCTCGCGCGCGGTGGCCTCGTCTGGGTCATATTTGGACATCATTACTCCTTGAACAAAAAAGGGGCCGGTCAACCCGGCCCCTGATGCACTTGGCGCCGAGCTGATCAAGAGCGGGGGCTGTATTTTCCAATGTAATGCACATTGGGCTTGGTGCCCTTGTCTTCTTGCAGACGGAAGGACTTTTCCTTCTTCAGAATTTGCGATATCTGGCTGTTCGGATCATCCTGGTCGCCGAAGATACGAGCCTGAGCCGGACAGGCTTCCACGCATGCCGGTTGCAGACCGTTGAGCACGCGGTGGTAGCAGAAGGTGCATTTCTCGACCACGTCATCCTTGCGAACGGGTTGCAGGTCGCCGCCCTTCCACTGGTTCAGCATCGGCGGGGTTGCGCCCGTCAGCTCTGCCATTTCGGCGCCCGAAGACGTGCAGCCGGGAATGGCCGAGGTCTTGTCGGCCCAACGCGGCTGCGGATTTTCATCCATGGTGTTAAGGCTGATCACGCTGTAGGTCGCGCCGTGCAGGCTCGACGAGTCGAGCTCCTCGTGGCTGTAGGGACAACTCTTCAGGCACTCGCCGCAGCCGATGCACAGCTCCGGATCGTGCAGGGTAATGCCTTCCGGCGTCTTGAACAGCGCCTTGTACGGTTTGCCCTTGCCCGCCTTCTTCGGATTACCCGGGCACTTCGTGATGCAGGGTGCCTCGGAACAATGATTGCAGGATACCGGCATCACGCTATGCGTGGTGTTCGGAAAGGTACCGTCCGTGTGCATCAGGAAGTCGGCCCAATTGAAACTCTGCCCATCGGCGCGGTCACGTGTGTTGTTCTCGGTCTTGCAGGCAAAGGCGCAGGCGCCGCAACCACTGCATTTTGCCAGGTCGATGACCATTCCAAGTCTTGTCATGATGTATTACTCCTATAGCTGGTGGTGGTCGTTCAGGCCTTTTGGATCCGCACGCCGGTGAAGCCCCCGTTGCGAGCGGTCGAGCCGCTCAGCCGGTCGTAGTCGTCGACAAGAATCTCGTTATTGTTGCCGCCGTTAGGCATGGCTTTGGCGTAGTCCTTGGCTGCAACCCGGCCAAAAGCCCAGTGACCCTGGCCGTAGCATTTGGCAACCGTGCCTGGGCGCACGCCCTCCCACAGCTTGAGCTCGCAGGAAATCGCCCCGGCCTCTGAAGTGATCTTCACGGTGTCGCCGGTCTTCAGGCCCAGCTTGGCGCCATCGATCGGGTTCATCTTGACCACATCGCTCCAGGACACATCGCCCGGGTCGACTTTCTTGAACTCCTGGTACCAGGGTAGATTCTGGGAACGGCCTTCGCGGTTCAGGCGCGACTTGTAGTCGATGAAGGCGAACGGGTAGTCAGCCACGCTGCCATGGCGCTTGACCGGCTCGTAGTGCGGCACGAAGGCCAACTCTCCACTCGCCGTGTAGCCGCTGACCTTGAGGATGTCGTCGGTGGTGGTCTGGTACTTCGCGGCGTGTTCGAGCAAGCCTTTTTTCAGCGCCTCGCTGTAAAACTCGAACTTCTTGGTGGGCGTGTTGAACTTGCCGCCCCAGCCTTTCTTGAGCGAATACTTTGCTCCGCTGAACATACCCTTTTTCTTGAAGTCGTCCCAGCCTGCGATCGGCGCATCGCCCTTGAGCGGTTCCTTGGCCGCCCAGATCGGCGCACTCGTCATCTTGGCGGCGATTTCAGAGAACTCCAGCGCGGTGGTGGGCGCCTTGCCGGTTTCAGGGTCTTTGAACCCCTTGGAATAGTAGTCGAACAGGTTGGGGAAGCCCTTGGCGTTGAGCTTTTCAGCCAACAGCCACATGACTTCTGTTTCTTCCTGCTTGACGTCCCACAGCCGCTTGATGGCGCCTTGCTGGATGGATGCATAGCCATAGCCATTGCCCATGTTGGTGACGATGGACCAGCCCTCCGCTGAATTGAAGGTCGATGGCAGCACGATGTCGGCGAACTGTGTCATCTCCGATGGGTTGGGCACCATGTGCACAAAGAACGGCACCTTGGCCATGGCCTTGTCCCAACGGTCAGCACCGGTGCATGAGTGGTTGAAGTTGGCCCACGAGGCAATCAATACCTCCACCGCGCCGGGGTCCTTGAGCATGCCGTTGGCCACGTTGTTGGTCACCACGCCGCTGCCGGGCTTGGCGCCCATCATTGCCGGCATGTCCTTGGCTCCGCGGCCGTCCAGCTTCTTCTTTTTGCTTCCGATCTTGGCCACCTCATCGACAAACGGGTCGACGCTGGGGAACTTGCCAAGCGGCGGGCCGCTAGGACTTTGCCAGACACCGCCTTCGACATCGACCGAGCCGAGGAGTCCGTTGAGTGCATACACGGCCATGGCGGCGTATGTGCCGCGTGGGGTCATGGCCACACCCGGCCCCATGTACACCACGGTCTTGGGCGCGGCCTTGCCCATGGCACGCGCCACGCGCACGATCTGCGCGGCGGGAATCAGGGATTCCTTTTCACCCCATGCCGGCGTGCGGTTCTTGAGTTCCAGGTTCCACCACTTCACCAGGCCATAAGTCTCCTTCTCGACGAAAGCGGCTTCATCCACCTCCTTGCCTGCGACAAACAGATTTTTGCCGTCCGTGAAGTCGCCGACGAATTCGCGATTCCACAGACCTTCGGTCAGCAACACATGCGCAATCGCGCCTGCCAGCGCACCGTCGGTTCCGGGGCTGATGGGCAGCCACTCATGTGCCTTGGCCGCCACGTTGGACAGCCGCGGATCGACCGCGATCACGGTGCCGCGCTTAACGATGTCCGGGAAACGGTTCATCATGTTGGGAACCATGCGGTTGGACGCCAGCGGGTCGCAACCCCAGGCAACCAGGCAGTTGGTATTGGCCAGATCGTAGTCGCGATAGCCGAAGTAGCCCTGGGTCAGGCCGGGACCCATTTTTTCGGCTTCAGCGCAAATCGCGCTGTGCGAGAAATAGTTGGGGGTACCGAACACTTTGGGCAGGGTGCCGTACAACAAGGCTGTCGAGGTCGGTGAATAGCGCCCGCGCAAATACGTCAGTTTTTCCGGCTCACCCGCGTTGCGCAGCTCGATCATCTTGTCGGCCACCGTATTCATCGCTTCGTCCCAGCTGATCGGCACGAATTTCGGATCGACGCCGCGGCCCTTGACCGGATTGGTCCGTTTCATCGGCACCTTGATGCGGTCCGGGTCATACATCTGCTGCGGGATCATGTGGCCGCGCGGGCAGACATAGCCGTGGTTGGTCTTGGACAGCGGATTGCCGCGTACACGGGTGGCACGGCCGCCCTGGACGAAGATCTGGATCGCGCACCACTGGGTGCAGCCCTGGCAGGTGCTGGCGACCCAGTCGCCGGCGGCCGGGCTGCTGAGCCTTGCCTTGCGGGGTATAAACGCGCTGTGAATTGGTTTGCGCGCAAGCGTCGAGGCGCCGACGCTGCCGGTCACTAGCAAGCCTGCCGAAACGCCCGACGCCATGATAAAGGTTCTTCTGGACAGCTTCATACGTAACTCCTGGATAAAATAATCAACCGATTGGCATACGAAAGCGTTTGCCGACGTCGCGCCGGGCGTTCTTGGTATTGGGAAGAACGCCAAACATATTCCCGAACCCGAGACCTCGGCCATTTGCTTCGCGATGCCACCGGCCGATAAAGAAACACGACTTGGCCTTCAACGCCCGGTTACCGTCCGGTAACCGACGCCTTTGAACCGTTTTGACCGCAAACTTCCACAGCGCTGACAGCCGTAACCCAATCCCCGCACTGCACGGCATGGCGCGATCGCGTCGGATCGACGGCAGCATTTCCGGCACGGGACTTGCGAAGCGGATAAGAGTGAATGGCATGGCAACAAGTAATTCGCAAAAAACGCGCCAGAGTTGTCCAAACCACATTTCACTGTATCTACCCTAGGGAAATATCCATCGCGAAACAAAACCATGGAAAAAGAATGGTTACGGTTCGGTGACAACAGATTCAAAGGGAGTGATTCATGTTACGAATCGGTAACCGGCCGCAAACAGACAGACGCCATCTCCTGCGCACTTTTGCCGCGGCCATGGGCGCACTGCTCTGGCCGGCGCCGGGATGGACGGTCGGCCCGAAACCGGTCCGGATCGGCTTGTCCCCGGCCTTCCTGCATGACCAGCATGGCTTGCTCGAAGAATGGCGGCGCTATCTCGAAAAAAAACTCGGCCGCGGCGTCACATTCATCAGTCGCGACAGTTATCGAGAAACGATTGAATTGTTCCGGCTGAAGAAACTTGATTTCGCGTGGATCTGCGATTACCCGTATCTGCATCTGAAAAAACAGGTGCGCCTGCTCGCCGTACCGGTCTATCAGGGGCGTCCCTATTACCGCTCTTATTTGCTGGTACCGTCCTCCAATCGGCACGTCACCTCGATCAAGCAGTTGAAGAACACCGTGTTCGCCTACGCCGACCCCTACTCCAATACCGGATACCTGGTGCCGCGCCATGCGTTGCTTCAGCTTGGAGAAAATCCCGCGACCTTCTTCCGCAAGACTTTTTTCACCCACTCGCATCGCAAGGTTGTCCAGGCAGTGGCGATCCAGCTCGCGGAGGGCGGCGCGGTCGACAGTTTTGTCTGGGACACGCTGGCAATCGTCAATCCCGAATTGACGGCAAAAACGCGCATTGTCGAAAGATCGCCCGAATACGGCTTTCCCCCATTCGTTGCACACAGCTCGGTTCCGGATGCGGATTTCAATGCTTTTCAAAAAATACTGCTTGGCATGGCGGCGGATGCCGAGGGTGCGGCATTGCTGCGCCGCCTTAATCTGGACGGTTTCACGCCTGGAACGGAACAGCTATATGAGCGCGTAAAGCAAATGATGACTGCGTTCGGGGAAGAGTAAGCCGACGTGATGAAAGCTTTTTTCGATTTGAGCTTCCGCACCAAGATTCCGATCTGGGGCGGACTGTTGATCGTGCTGACGGTCTTGACTACGTCGGCCTCCCTGTTCGCTCACACCTACGACGACCTGAAGCAGGGCATGCTGACAAGCGCGGACAGTCTTGGACGATCCCTGGCAAATACCCTGTTCACGACGCTTCTGCATGAGGATGTTTGGGGTGCCTACGAATTGATCGAGGCGCCATTGCGCGGCACGGCCGGGGGAAACCCCATGCAGGCGGAAACGCTGTTGGTAGTCAATACCGCGGGGCAGATTGTTGTATCGACCCAGCCGGCCCGCTTGCCTATGCTTACCGACCTGGCGCGGCATGGCGGCGACTATTCGAAAATAGCCGCACGCCTTCCCAGCGCTGATATGGATTCAACACGCGCACTTGAAGTGGGCGGGTCTCGGTATTTTTACTTTGCCGTACCCATTGCCGACAAGGAAACGCAAATCGGAACGCTGATACTGATTTACTCGCGTTCGAAATTCATGGAGAGTTTTTTTCAAAGTGCATGGCGTGCCGGTTTGATGGGACTGCTGATACTGGCGGTGCTATTGCCGTTGAACTGGTATTGGGGGCGCCGCATGGCGATTCCATTGATGCAGCTCACCGAACGCATGGAACAATTAGGCACGCGCCGGCTGCCTGACGATATCGATCCCACGCTCTATCCATATCGCGACGAACTCGGAAAACTGTTTGACGCCTATCGCCTGACGCTCGGCGAATTGCGCGAAAAAGCGCTGCTGGAAAAGGAAATGGTCCGTAGTGAACGCCTGGCGGCGGTGGGCCAACTGACTGCAGGCATCGCACACGAAATAAACAACCCCTTGGCCGGCATGCTGACGGCGACCAACACGCTCAAGCATCATGGCGAATGCACTCCGCGCATGCTGAAAACAGTTTCGCTGATCGAACGGGGCCTTCTACAAATCAAAGAAACCGTTGCCGCGCTTTTGATTGAGGCGCGCGTCAACAATCGGAATTTTTCGCCGCAGGACGTCGATGATATTCATACCTTGATGCAGCCCGAGGCGCAAAAGAAGCATCTGAAAATTGACTACCGGGGAAAACTCGATAACGAGGTAGCGCTTCCTGCGACCCTGCTGCGCCAAGTGTTCATGAATCTTTTGCTCAATGCCGTTCAGGCGGCCAACGAGCGCGGCATCGTCTGGTGCGAGATCGAAATCGCCCGCGGCGAACTCCGGTTCGAAGTCGGCAATGACGGCTGCCGGATTACCGAAGCGCAGCGCGACCATATATTCGAACCCTTCATGACGCATCGGGAATCGGGCCATGGTCTTGGCTTGTGGGTTACTTATCAAATCATGCAAAAACTGGGTGGCCGCATCATTGTCGCCGGCGATGAAGGCATCACCCGGTTTGGCGTCCATATACCGTTAGGAGCAAAAGTGTGACCAAGCCCCTGTACCGCATCTGCCTGATCGAAGACGACGCCATCATGGGCGAAGCGCTGGCCGACCGTCTTGACCTGGAAGGATTTTCATGCGACTGGTTCAAGGCCGGCCGCGCGGCAATCCTGCCGATCAGCAGCAAACCGTATGACGTGGTGGTGAGCGATATTTGTTTGCCGGACGTGGATGGAGAACAGTTGTTCACAGAACTGATCGGAAGCGGCATTGCATTGCCGCCGTTTGTGTTCATCACCGGCCACGGTGCGATCGACAGTGCGGTGCGCCTGCTGCGGCTTGGCGCGGAAGATTATCTGACCAAGCCCTTTGATGTTGAAATGCTGCTGGATAAATTGAAGTCGATTTGCGAGCGCCGGCAACCCCGTATCCCGCAGGCGCCTGTGCTCGGCATCTCCGCCGCAATGCGCCGCATCGCCGAAATGCTGCCCCGATTCGCAAGCCGCACCGGTTCGGTGTTATTAACCGGCGAGTCCGGTGTAGGCAAGGAGATCGTGGCGCGCGCGCTGCACCGGCTGCGCGCGCCCGATGAGAAAGCGCCCTTCATCGCCGTGAATTGCGGCGCGCTGACCGAAACATTGATCGAAGCCGAACTTTTCGGTCATGAAAAAGGCGCTTTTACCGGCGCGCTGAAAACCCGGAAGGGGTTTTTCGAGCAAGCAAACGGCGGCACCCTGTTCCTCGACGAAATCGGCGATATGCCGTTGCCGATGCAGGTAAGACTGTTGCGCGTAATTCAGGAGCGGAAAATCGTCCGGGTCGGCGGCGATGGGGAAATACCGGTCGAGATCAATCTTGTATGCGCCACCCACAACGATTTGCTGCGCATGGTGGAGGCCGGTCAATTCCGGGAAGACCTTTACTATCGCATCAATGTCATACACATCGCGATTCCGCCATTGCGCGAACGGAAAGAAGACATCCTCTGGCTGGCCCAGGTTTTTCTCGATACCCAAAGCGATCATGGAGCGGTGCGGCGTTCCCTGCATCCGCTGGCTGAACAGGCGCTGCTGGATTATCCGTGGCCGGGCAACGTGCGCGAACTAAAGAATTGCATCGAACGCGCCTCCATCATTTCGCGACAGCCGACGCTGACCGCGCAATCCCTGTTTGAATCCGCGATGCAGTTCGATAACGTGCCGGATATGAAGGGCGACACGCTCAACGCCTACCTGCATGCATGTGAAAAACGCTATATCGAGCGAGCGCTTGTCGGCAACCATGGAAGAATCGCCGACACTGCCGCGGCATTGGGGATCAGCCGAAAAAACCTATGGGAAAAAATGCACAAGCTCGGTATCTCCGACAAACACGATCACGGCGTTTAAATCGGCTGGAACTGCGCGGCTGAGTGATGCCCGCTCCGGCCGCTGCCGCAATGTGCGCGCGCGCTGCACGACGATCGTTCAGCGTTTTTCCGTTACGGAATCCGAAGTGAAGGTCAGAATCTGGAAAAAACCGCCGAAAAATCGCAGCCGGCGAACGCACACGACGCCGGCATCGGTTGGCAGCCAGTCCGCCACTTCCCCGTTCCATAAATCCGAGGCAAAGGGCTTCAGCTTTTCCAGCACCGAAGTCCACAGTCGACAGGGCAGATTGAAACGGTTTGGACGGGCATAATCGACGATCGTAATGGTGCCGCCGGGCCGAAGCACGCGCAACGCCTCGGCCAGCGTTTGCTTGCGCACCGTCACCGGCTGCTCGTGCAACAGCAAGAAAAACACCACGCGGTCAAAACAGGCATCGTCAAAATTGAGCGCTGTCGAATCCATGCAATGCAGCTTCACACGCGCATCCTGCGGCAATTTCGGCGCCAGATTGTCGAGCTGCACCTGCAAGACATCGATCACGTCAAGCATGCCGTTTTGCTCGACGCATTGTGCCAGCCGCGGCGTTATATTGCCGTACGCGCAGCCCACCTGGAGCGTGCGGCCAGGCAAGCTGCGCCGGCATCCATCCAGGACTGCTGCGCACAAGCGTTTATAGTTGCCAAGCAGAACGAGGTTGATCAGCCATTGGCGATCCCAAAAATACACGGCGTGCGGATGCACGTAAGCCCACCAGTAATTGTCTTCGACATAGGCCGGTATTGGAGGATAAAGGGAGGTGTCGGTGTCAAGATCGGGGACTGAAGTGCTGCCGAACGAATTTTCCATTGTGCGCTTCGTCTTCGTGGTTAGGAATGCGAGTACCGCGAGCGCGTTCGCCCGATAGAAAAGTGCATCAGCTTGAACCGGGGTAAATGGTTTGGCTTGAAGCCGGCAATTTTTGCCGATGGCAACTGCACCTGACGATCGTTTTTATTTTACACAGATGCACTGGGCAAGTCGATGCCACGCAGACCGATCAAACATGGCTGACCGGCTCAGTGCGTATCGTTATCCCATGTCTATGGGATAGCATTGACCTTGAATCAGCATATACCATCGCGCAGGCGCATCCAAGGCGCACTTAACAAGATGATTCTGAATGTGTCGCGCCGCTCTACCTTACATAATAAATTAAAGTACTCAATGGCCACCCGGCTGAACTTCGAAAGCGTTGAAATGACCGATATTTTTCCATCCTCTTTGCTTCTTGTGCTGTGCATGATCACGCTGTCCGCCGAAGCCCAGATCTACAAATGGGTGGATGCAAATGGAAAGACCCAGTACGGGGATGCGCCTCCCCAATCCCGCAAAGTCAAGCCGGAAGTGATACGAACGACGCCAACTCAGAATTCAAGCGAGCAAACGCCTGACTGGGAACAGAAAAACCGCGACTTCCAGCGTAGAAGAATCGAACAGGATGCGATGAAACCCAAGGAAGAAACCGCGTCCACCAGCCAGCATATTTGCGCAAGCGCGCGTCGCAAAATGCAAAACCTGGATGGCAAGTTAGTCTACCGGCTCGATAAAAACGGCCAGCGAAGCTACATGGAAGACGATGAACGGGCCGCAATCGAGAACAAGGCGCAGCAAGACATTGCGAACCATTGCCCGCGCTAATCATCGCTATGAAGCCTGGATATCCAATGACTGGAGTCCATCTGTAATCCCGGCATTGCAAAAAAATGCAATTACCGGATTTAAACCAATCCTGCTTCGCGCTTGCTGCCGGTCCGATCGGTATCCATGCGGATGCAACCGATGTAAGGGCCCGCGCAGGAATAAGTTGTGCAATTTGGCGGTCGGAGCGGGAGGCGACGCAAGGCGCCCGACGCGCCGCAGTACGAGCACTGCAAGCGGCGGGCAACGCAGCAGCGCGCCCGCTCCGGCCAGCAAAAATGTGCAAGTTATTTCTGCGCGGGCCCTAAGGCCGAATGAATTTGAATGTGGAGCGGAGGAGGATCGAACTCCCGACCTTCGCATTGCGAACGCGACGCTCTCCCAGCTGAGCTACCACCCCATGAAAGGCAATTCTATGGGCAAATGTCCTGGGTTGCAACCAATCGGCGCTACCGGGCAAAGGCATATCCGGATCTGGTCCGTTTGGCTCGAAACATCGCCTTGTCCGCGCATTTGATCAAGTCGTCGGCAGTAAGAGCGTTCTTCGGAAAAATCGAGATTCCGATGCTTGCATTGATCAGCGGACTTATGGCAAGGCCGCGCATGTTGATGTCACATGGCTCTTCGAGCGCTTTGAGGATTTTTTCGGCAATCACGACAATATCCTGTTCGTCCCGGATCTCCATCAGCAGATATAAAAATTCATCGCCGCCGTGGCGGCTGACTGTGTCGTCCGCCCTCGTACTATCCTTGAGCCGCTGCGAAATTATTTCCAGCACCCGGTCGCCGACGTCGTGTCCATACGAATCGTTAATGCTTTTAAAATCGTTCAGATCCACAAACATCAGCGCGATGCTCCAGCCATGCCGTTTGGCCTGCGCTACTCCATGTTCAAGCCGATCGCTGAACAGCACCCGGTTCGGCAGGCCGGTCAAGGGATCGTGAAAGGCGGCATGACGTGCCGCTTCCTCCTGCTTCTTGACCGCGACCAATTGATGTTCAAGCATCTGGCGCTCCTTGACCTCATCCTCCAACGCCTGGTTCACCAGCGATAGCTCGCCGGCTGCTTCATGTACTTTGGTTTCGATGGTTCCACTTTTTTGAAGTGCATTTTTAACATCCGGCAACGCATTCGAATCCGCAAGCTCTTGCTGGAGGACGGTATTCACCGATGATAATTCTTCAGCACACTCTTCCACCACTTCCTTGATACGGGCACTTTGATTCAGTACTTTGGTCAGGGACTTGTTCGTCTTGGTGCTCTTTGGCAATTCTATTTCGGCATCGGTTGTCATAGGGTAATGAATCTATGCAAGTGGAAACCTTTTAGACTATGAATTCGCATTCCCGTTCAAAACGCCATGTTTTTCCATCTGCACGATGCGCCAACAATCAAGAAAAAGTCTACCCTTTTGAAATTCATGCGACTCTATTCCGGCATTGAACCGCGTACCGGCGAAGGGAACTAACCGGTTGATCTGGTGCGCCAATATCGACTAGCCAAATCTCCTGGCGGCATCGAGCGCCAATCCTGCGCCGATACTGCCGAACAGATCGCCTTCGACCTGCCGCGCATCGGGCACCGCCATAGCGATCTTCTTGCGCAGTGCCGGCACGGCGCTTGATCCGCCGGTAAAGAATATCGTACTCACTTGTTCCTTGCCGATGCCCGCATTCGACAACAAGCCGAGCACGGTGCTTTCAATCGCGGAGACCAACGGAGATATCGCGCCGTCAAAGCGATCGCGGTCGAGCGTGACCGTCTCCTGGGGCATCAATCGTTCAAGGACCAATTCCGTGGAATCGGCATTGGAAAGTTCGATCTTTCCCTGCTCGACCTTGAGCGCCAGCCAATGACCGGCGCGCTGCAGTATCAAATCGCGCAGGCGATCGAGTTTATCGCGATCGATCGCATCACGATAAATGTCCTTGAGTTGGCTTTCCGCGTGTCGGGTATAAGCAAGATTGATCGTGTGCCAGGTCGCGAGATTGAAATAAAAGCTGGATGGCATTTCACTGTTGTTCTTCAGCCGGCTGCCAAGACCCAGAAGCGGCATGACGCTCGACAAGCTCAGATATTTATCGAAATCGGTTCCGCCGATATGGACGCCCGCGGTGGCCAGGACATCGCCGCGCCGGTCGATTTTCTTTGCGTGCGCGGGCGACAGCCGTACCAGGGAAAAATCCGATGTGCCGCCGCCGATGTCGGCCACCAGAACCAGTTCTTCCCGATCGATCTGCGATTCGTAGTCGAACGCGGCGGCGATCGGCTCATACTGAAATGCAACTTCCCTGAAACCGACATCGCGGGCGATATCTGCCAGGGTTTGTTCGGCCAGATGGTCGGCATCGGCGTCGCCATCCACGAAAAATACCGGCCGGCCTAAAACCGCATGGCTGAATTCCCGCCCCGCCGAGCGCTCCGCCCGATGCTTGAGCGCCGCAATGAATTGCGACAGCAAGCTTCGGTACGACAATGCACGTCCCAGCACCTCGGTTTGACCATCGATCAGGCTGGAGCCGAGCAGGCTTTTCAACGACCGCATCAATCGGCCTTCATGGCCGGCGAGGTAAGAAGCGAGCGCCGCCCTGCCGAAGTTGACCGTTTCATCTTCCGCGTTAAAAAAAACGACCGAAGGCAAAGTCAGCTTCTCATCCTCCAGCATGAGAAGGGCTGGTTGTCCGGGCCGGCTCCAGCCGACCGTTGAATTGGACGTACCGAAGTCCACGCCGCATGCGTCTGCCATCAATTCTTCACATTTCAATATGGGCCGTCATCTTGTGCTATTCCGCTTCGACCCGCGAAATGACATTTAACTGATGTCGGAATTTGGTTAGGACCCGCATACGGGGCCGATGAATCGCCCCGGCATCCGCAAGGCGCTATTGGAAATATTTTCCAACTACCTCGCCAAATGCCTCTTCGACGGATTTGCCTTTCATCATCAGTTCGGCAATCTCGGCCGAATGTTCTGAAATGGCGGGCGGCAGCGTTTGCCGATTGTTCTTGAAGTATTCATAGCGCTGGGTCGCAAACTGTTCGCCCAGCTTGGCCGCGGTGGTTCGTCCGCCGCCGCTACCGGTGCGTGCCGCACGAATGGTTTTCGCTGTGGTACCGGTACTGACCCTGACGCCGGCGATGCGCGCCTTGACTTGATCCAATGTGAACACCGCGCTGGCATTGGTTCCGGTAAATTCATCGGTCGGCGATGCCAGCAGATGATGATTCCGGTCGAATGCCATTTTCTTGTCAAGCGCGTTGATGACTTGATAGCTCAACTGGGATCCTGCGCCGGCGAGCGAAAATTGCACGCGATCGCCATAGTCGAGCATTTTTGCCATGACCTCTTTCAGGTAATCCACCGGAAGAGTGTCAAATTTTCCATTCCATCGCTTGCTTTTAGGGGAGTTCAATATGTGATGCTCTTAAATAGTTAATGAAATCCCGGTGCTTGCCCACATAAGTGACGCGGCAAAGCGAACCCGGAGGTGCATTATCCCATTCTTAGCAGGGAAAGAGGTTCGATCACGTAAAGTTGCGGATGTTCAATGGAAAGCACATTTTCCGTCGGATGCTTATATGCGGGATTCAGCACCCAAGTTGCGCAAGGGTACCGGCATCCATTTCGCCCGAAAAATATTTGTTCAGGCATTGCTTGAAAACATCATTCTCTTGGGTTGCCAGCGAGAACAATGTCATGGAAGAATGAAATTTCATGTCGTCCGGATAGCCGAATATTTGTTGGATGGTGCGGCCGTTAATATCCGCAACCAGGCGGCTGCATTCGCGCAGCCTCATCCCGAGAACGGCATGCTGCAGATACGCCTCGGCTTCATCCAGCGTAGAGATGGCGAATTTTTGCGCCAAAGGACTGTGGCCCAATCCGCGGATCTGCGGAAAGATGAACCACATCCAATGGCTTTGCTTCAGGCCGGCGCGAAGTTCTGCCAGTACGTTCGCATATACCGGTTGCTGGGCAATGACAAAGCGCTGCAGGTTGTACGAATCGTCCATGAAGACTCCTGAATGGATCGATTTTACCCACAAGCCGGAAGCTCGGCTGAACCATGATCCATCTTGCGTCTTCTATGAAGCTCGTACCCGGCTCAGCATCGCCGCCGTACCGCGCGGCCGGCCGACCGGGCCGAACCAGGCGCCGCCGGCGATTGAACCGGCATTCACCAAACCGTACACCACCAGCGCCACAGCCTGAGCAAAGAAAATCTGCGTCAGTCCTCCGCCCCAGCGTAGTGCCAGCCAACCGCCGCCGGCCGCAATCGCCAGCCTCAGCACATTGCCTATCACCGGCCACAGCAGGCGGCCCGCGCCCTGGGAAGCGAAATACAACACCAGGCCGAGGCCGAAGAAGCCGTATACCGGGCCGACTGTGCGCAGGTACCGGCTGCCGGCCTCAATCACGGCCGGATCGGTATCGAACAGCGACAACCACGCATGCGGGAATGCCGCGGCCAGAAGGCCGATCGCTTCCGCCATCGCGAATGCGAGAGCGGCGCCGGCCCATGTCGCGCGCAGAGCCCGTTCGGGCTGGCCGGCGCCGATGCAGGTGCCGACCATCGCGATCAGCGGTGCACCGAGGCCGAACACCAGCGGCACCAGCAGGTATTCGAGGCGCGATGCGGTGCCGTAACCGGCGATCGCCGCAGTGCCGAATCCACCCACCAGCGCGATGGTAATGCCGATCGCGAGGTTGGTGGCCACGGTCGACACCGTGCCAATCAGGCCGATCCGCAGGATGTCGCTAAACAGCGGCCAGCGGAACCGCAGTTCGGCGAACGAAGGGCGCAACAGGCTTTTGCTTGACCACAGATACGCGGCAAGGATGATGCTGCCGACCAGGTAATACGATAGCAGCGCGATTGCGCCGCCGGCGATGCCCATGCCCGGCAGCGGCCCCCATCCGAAGATCAGCAGCGGCGACAATGGAATCAGCACCGCCATGCCGGCGACGGTAACGACGGCCGGCACCGCCATGTTGCCGGTGCCGCGCAGGATCGCCGACAGCGAATTGAAGATCCAGACGATGATCGCGCCGGCAAACACCCAGTTGGAATAAGTAAGGGCCGCATCGAGCGCCGCACCGGCGCCGCCCATGGCGGCATACAGCCGGTGCCCGCCGAACAGGACCGCGACCATGAACAGCAGGCCGAACACGACCGCGATCAGGAGCGCATGCAGCACCAGCGCATCGGCATCGGCGCGGCGGCGGGCACCGAGCGCCCGGGCGATGGCGGATGCGATGCCGCCGCCCATCGCACCGGCCGAGGTCATCTGCATCAGCATCACCATTGGAAACACCAGCGCCATGCCGGCCAGCGCATCGGTGCCGAGCTTGCCGACAAAATAGGTTTCAATCAAACCCACTGCGGCCTGAGAAAACATTACCAGGATATTGGGCGCGCCCAGCCGCAAGAGTGTCGGGACAATCGGCGCTTCGAGCATCCGACGCGTTCTCGGGTCGAGCGCGCCGTCCGCCGGCTGCGCGCTCATGCTTTCACCGCGACAGGACGTACCAGCCGCGCTTCACGAATCGGCAAGTGGATCAACGCCGCACCGACCGCCAGCATGATGTCGATGTACCACAGCCAGTCGTAGCTGCCGGTCGCCTCGAACACCGTGCCGCCGAGCCAGGCGCCGAGAAATCCGCCGACCTGGTGGCTCAACATCACGATGCCAAACAGCGTGGCCATGTTGCCGGTGCCGAACAGCTTGGCGACCAGCCCCGCGGTGGGCGGCACGGTGGACAGGAAGGTCAGGCCCATGACGGCGGCGAACATCAGTACCACCGGTCCGGTCTTGGGTGCGAGCAGGAACGCCATCACCGCAAGCGCGCGCGTCGCGTACACCAGCGACAGCAATGACTTCATGCGCCAACGGCCGACCGCCCACCCCATCGCGATGCTGCCGATGATGTTGAACAGGCCGATCATTGCCAGCGACCATGCGCCGAATTGCAACGGCAAGCCGCAACTGGCGATGACGCCCGGCAGGTGCGTGGCGAGGAAGGCGACGTGAAAGCCGCAGACGAAGAAACCGCCGGCCAGCAGCAGATAGCTCGGGGTGCGCAGCGCGCTGCGGATCGCGTCAGCGGTGCCGATCGGCTTGTGCGTAGCCGGTCCGGCGACCGCCGGACTGCCGCGCAGCAGGAACGCGGCCGGCAGCGCGAGAAGCACGATCAGGCCGAGAATCTGCATCGCACTTGCCCAGCCGCCGGCGATCATCAACGCGCCGGCGATCGGCGCCATCACGAATTGTCCGAAGGAACCGCCGGCGTTGATGATGCCGGTTGCGATTCCGCGCTTTTCCGGCGGGATCATGCGGCTGGCGGTTGCCATCAGCACCGCCGGGCCGGCCATCCCGGCGCCGCCGGCTGACAGCACGCCGATCGCGATGATCAGGCCCAGCGTGCTTTGCATGTAGGGCGTGATGAAGGTGCCGAACGCCACCAGCAGCGCGCCGATGAACAGCACCCGGCCGGCGCCGACCTTGTCGGCGACCGCGCCGGCGAACGGCTGGGTCAGCCCCCAGAAAAGCTGTCCGAACGCAAATGCCAGGCTGATGCTGCCGATGCCCAGGCCGGTTGCGGTGTTCAAGGGACTGACAAACAATCCCATGGTCTGGCGCGTGCCCATGGTCAAGGCGAAGGTGCCGGCGGCGGCCAGCAGCACCAGCCAAACCGCGATATGCTTGCTGCCTGTATTGGTCGTGTTATTCATGGTCGGCGCTTTCATCAAGAGGAGAAAGAAGTTCAAGCGAGTTGTCTATCAATGCATGCAGCGCCAGCACTTGCTCCACACCGAGCAACTGGTTGAGGCCTTCCTGAGCCGCCTTCCAGCGGCGTTGCGCATCGTGCCGTTTTTCGCGTCCCGCGTCAGTGATCGTGACGCTGCGGCTGCGTCCATCGGAACCGGGCGCAACCTCGATCCAGCCCGCATCGACCAGCGGCTTGAGATTGCGTGTGAGCGTCGATGCGTCCATCGCCATGGCGTGCGCCAATTCGCCGGGGCGGATGGGACCCAGCTTGAGAACGTGGGACAACAATGAATACTGCGTGGTCTTGAGACCGATCTTGCTCATTTCATTGTCGTAGTGCTGGGCTACACGGCGCATCAGCTTGCGCAGTTTGAAATTGGTGCAGCCTTGCGGCTTGGTGGCGGACTGTGTCGACATCGGAATTCCCTGCTAATATAATTGCTGGTAGAATTAGTTGTAGCTACAATCATTGTATATGCAAATAAATACACAGGCAACGACAGGAGAAATTTTGATGTCCCCCGAAACAACCCTTGCTCAATGGAATGAACAACTCTTGGCGGTACGTGAGCGCATGCTATCGCGCGGCGGCCGGCCCGGCTTGGCCGACCCCGCCATGGTGGCCGGCAAATCGGGACTTGAAGTAATGCAGGCCATGCTGGAAGGGGATATACCGTTCCCGCACATCGCGGAAACACTGGATTTTTCGATAGTGGAAATCGGATTGGGCAAGGCCGTTTTTCAGGGCACTCCGCAGCTCAAGCATTACAACCCGTTGGGCACGGTGCACGGCGGTTGGTACGCCACCCTGCTCGACTCGGCGCTGGGCTGCGCGGTGCAGACCATGCTTCCCGCCGGCCGCGGCTACACCACGGCTGAACTGGGAGTAAACATCGTGCGCGCCGCGTCATTCAAAACCGGTCCACTGCGTGCGATCGGCAATGTCATCCATTGCGGCCGCCAAATGGCCACGGCCGAAGCACGCATCGTGGGACCCGACGGCAAGCTGTATGCGCATGCCACCACCACCTGCCTGGTCTTTGAGGCGCGGCAATAACGGCGCGTCATGGCTTCATCCGGGGCGCCAACCTTTGGTGTTGTCGTTTTCGGTTACGCTTCAAAAAGACTTCCGCACCGCTTTATCGAATTGAAAAGACGCTAAAACATGTTAAAAGGAATCGCGCGGGCGCTGTTCGCGCTTTCGCTTTTGCTCATTGCCGCCGGATATGGCTGGCTTTCTTCATCGGACCATTCATCTCATGCGTAACGACGTCAACTCAATCATTGAAGAAGCCGACATCCCTTCCGCTAGCGTGCTGGATCGCCGCTTCATCGAGTCCGCTTATTTTTTCGATTCCTACCGCGCGCCTTTGACTCGTCCACACGCCGGTATCTTCGATATTTTCCATGCCATCTTCGCGCACCATCCCATCGGCATGAAGATCGCGCTGATTATCCGAAACCGGATTGTTTCCTGCTTCGGCCTCGATGCGCCGACGACGTCCAAGATTCTCAATCCTGAATTCAAGAGCAACTACGCCGTCGGTGAAAAGATCGGCGTTTGGCCGATCTTTTCCATGACCGAAACGGAACTCGTCGTCGGTCACGACGACAAGCATCTGGATTTCAGACTCTCGCTATTAAAGGTAACCGATGGCGAGACCGCAAGCGTCGTCGTGTCCACGATATGCGTGGTCCATAATGTGTTCGGAAAGGTCTATCTTTTCTTCATTGTTCCTTTCCACAAGTGGGGTGTAAAAAAGCTGATTTCCAGCGCAATCGCTGCGGGAAGACTATGATTTTTGATACCAAGGTCTGCCACCACCGCGGCAAAAAACTTTGCGCATGAATATCTTAAAACGACGTTGTACACTGACGCTTCACTTCAGTCAGCTTGGTGTCGGCCGCCCGCTTTCGGCATGACAAGACTTTGGTGAATCCAACAGAATCATGAGATGGTTTTTTATTCAAACGCAATCATGTCAAAAATCCATTCTTCCATCATCAGCGCAGCAACGATCCTGGCGGCACGCCGCAGAAATGGCGGACAGGGGCCGCGTCTGCCCGAACCGTGCCGACCGCTCGACGTTGACACCGCGTTGGCTATTCAAGCAGCCGTCACCGAACAGCTTGACGAACGCATCGGCGCCTGGAAATGCGCCACGCCGGCCGAGGGCCGTGTCATTCTGGCGCCGATCCATTCCGGCACGATCCACGACGCCGTTCCATGCGCCGCATGGGCGCATGCCGGACAGGTACGGGTCGAGCCGGAACTTGCCTTTATCCTCGGTCATGACTTGCCGGTGCGCGATGCGCCCTACACCCCCGCTGAAATCGATGCCGCGATCGTCCGTACGCATCTCGCGCTGGAACTGATCGATAGCCGATACAGCACTCCAGGCGACGCAAGCTTTGCCGAAAACCTGGCCGATGGCTTGCTCAATCAAGGCCTGTTCATCGGCCCGCAAGTCGATGGCGAAAAAGCGCGCACGACCGGCACGATGGTAATCCGCGTAACCCTCGGAAACGGTCAGGAAACCCGGCTGGACGGCCAGCACCCGAATACGGATCCGCGTGCGCCGCTGTATTGGCTGGCTGAATTCCTGCGCGGCAAAGGACAAGGCCTGCGGGCAGGTCAAGCGGTCATCACCGGCTCGTACGCCGGCAGTTTCGGTGTGCCTGTGGAACAGGAGATCGCGATTCGATACGGCGATCTCGGCGACCTGACGGTGCGTTTTGCGCAGAAATGATCGACGCGGCCGAACTCCTCGGGCGCTTCCGCCCACGCATCACGCTGCAAACCCTGACCCGCGGCGACGGCTTGCTGGGGATGCGCCCTTCCGGCGCGTTCGGTCCGCGCGGCAGCAGCGTGACCGTCGTGCAAATCGATTGGACCTATGTCACTGAAGATGGTTTGCGCTGGGAGATACCGGCGCCGGCCACGATACTGAACCGCCGCCCTCTGTCCGCGCAATTCCTGGAAGACGATCAGGGACGGCGTATGCTGCCGCGCGATCTCGACGCCGAGGCCGATGCGCTGGATCGGGTATGGGACCTGGGCTTGCAGCCGCTGCCCATTGAAACCCTGCAGTGGCGCACCGACGATGACGACCATGTGCGCGGCCCGCTGTGGACGCTGGTGCAGGAAGATTTCTTCGGCGATTTTTGGGCGGAAAAATGTCCCGATCTGCAGACCGAAGGTTGGTCCGTGGTGGTGCGTCCCGGCTTCGCGCACGAGAGCGTTCCAGTCGAAGCCTGGCATATGATCGTGAGTCCCGCGACCGGCGAAGTGCTGGGCAAGGAAGTCGCGGCGCGCATGCGCGGCCGCGCCCCGACCGTGATGGCGCTGGATCAAACCGCAAGCGAAGGGTCGTGGCTGTTGACCCTGGGAATAGAAATCGACGGACAGATGCTGGATCTGGTGCCGCTGCTGGCCCACCTGCTGCAGCATGATGCGCGCTGGCTCGATGCAAAAAAAATCGCCGCAATCGACGACAATGCATTGGTGCGCTTGCGTGCGCCCGGCGGCAAACGCATCGATGCGCTGGCGGCTCCGATCAAGGCAATCGTTGCCGGCATGCTGGAATTGCTTACAGATCCGCGCCGCAACGAAGGTCCGTTGCAACTGTCGTCCTGGGACGCGCAGCGATTCGATGCGATGTGCCAAAGCCTGCTGGAGTCGCAGCGCGAACGCGCAGGTGTACACGGTGCGTGGCAGCTGCAAGGCGATGCGGGATTACGCAAGCTGGCGCAGCGCCTGAAAAGCACCGGCGGGCCGCAAACCATCGAAGCGCCGGCCGGTCTCGGCGTGACCTTGCGTCCGTATCAGTTGCACGGCGTGGCCTGGTTGCAGTATCTGCGCGAACATCATCTGGCAGGCATCCTGGCCGACGACATGGGCCTGGGCAAGACGGCGCAGGCACTCGCGCACCTGTTGATTGAAAAGCAGTCGGGCCGGCTCGACCGCCCCGCGCTGATCGTGCTGCCCACTTCTCTGGTGTTCAATTGGCAGGCTGAAGCAAAGCGCATGGCTCCATCCCTGCGCGTGCTGACCTTGCAAGGCGCCGATCGAGCTGACGATTTTTCCCGCATGGCCAATCACGACGTGGTGCTGACCACCTATCCATTGCTGTGGCGTGACGTTTCCAAACTGGCGGCGCAGCCTTTTCACCTGCTGATCCTGGATGAGGCGCAAACCGTCAAGAATGCAGCGGGCCGCAGCGCCAACGCGGTACGCCGGTTGCAGGCGCGCCATCGCCTGTGCATCACCGGCACGCCGCTGGAAAATCACCTGGGCGAGTTATGGACGCAATTCGATTTCCTGATGCCAGGTTTCCTCGGTGACGCGCGCAGCTTCATGCGTTTGTGGCGCAGGCCGATCGAAGTCAATGGCGAAACGCTGCGCGCACAGTTGTTGGCGCAGCGGGTACGCCCCTTCATCCTGCGCCGGCGCAAGGACGAAGTGGCCACCGAGCTGCCCCCCAGGACCGAAGTCATCAAGCGCGTGCAATTGCAAGGCCGCCAGCGCGACCTCTACGAAAGCGTACGGGTTGCCGCCGACGAGCAGGTGCGCCGCATCTTGCAGCGCAAGGGCTTTGCCGGTGCACAGATCACCATCCTCGACGCGCTGCTGAAACTGCGGCAAGTGTGTTGCGACCCTTACCTGCTCAAAGGCATCACGCCGCACAAAGCCATGGAACGCGCCAAGCTGGAAATGCTGCGCGACATGCTGCCCGCGCTGGTAGCCGAAGGCCGCCGCATTCTGGTGTTTTCGCAATTCACGGAAATGCTGGGCCTGATCGAGGCCGAGCTGGAAGCCATGCAATTGCCGTGGCTGGCATTGACCGGCAAGACGCCGCCTGCGGCGCGCGGCGCGGTGGTGGCACAATTTCAGGGCAAAGGTATTCCCATCATGTTGATCAGCCTGAAGGCCGGCGGCCTCGGCCTCAACCTCACCGCGGCCGACACAGTGATCCACATGGACCCATGGTGGAACCCCGCGGTGGAAGAGCAGGCCACCGCCCGCGCGCACCGCATCGGGCAGGCGCAAGCCGTATTTGTCTACAAGCTGGTGGTCGAAGGCAGCATCGAAGAACGCATCCTGGAACTGCAAGCGCGCAAGGCGGCGCTGGCCGAAGGCGTGCTGGGCAGCGATGGCGGATTGGCACCCAAGTTCAATGCCGACGATCTGCAGGCTTTGTTGGCGCCGTTGGGTTGATCGCGTCGGGGTGGCTTGGAATGGGGGCGCGATGATGAAGCATGGCGGGTCGGCGACTTCGGGGCAGGCTGCAAACGGCCGGTTGAGCCATCGCTTCATAGCGGACATTCGCACCCACTTTAGCAAGACTATTCGTTGCTTAAACAATACTTTGCTCATAAACTGGCGAGGCGGTCAGGTGTCTGCCTTTCACGGTTTTTTAGTGATGTCTAACTCGGGAAAAATTTGAAAATTGAGTGAAGGTGTGGATTTCCAGCATATTGGCAGTCTGGATAGGTGGACGGCTTCCCCAGATACACATAAATTTTTCGATCTAAATAAACAGTTAAATGGCTACTGAAATGGATGTAGTAAAGCGGGTGACACAGACCATCGCATATCTTGTGGGTGGGTTACTTTCTTTTTTGATGGCTATAGCTGCATTTAAAGGTGTAACTTTTTCGTCAGCAGGCGGCTCTAGATCTGGTGGCCCGCCAAGCAGATGGAGAGTTATTCCAATAGAGTCCGCTACAGCGCAGATTCTTTGGACGGGATTCTTTACAGTAGGCGGTCTTTGGTTGCTTTGGATGGCATATAAAAGGTCAAAGAGAGCTGATGAGAGGCACTTCACCAAAAGAAACCGGAAGAAAATTAAATAGAATAATGAAATCAGATCTTCGCTCTAAGCCGCCATTTAACATGCCAATGAACCTGGACGGCTGTGCCGCCTGTTATCTCACACGTTAGGTGGCTACGCACGTGGCGAATCAATGTGATTAACAAGCGGAAAAAGATAAGTATGGTTGTCATAGTGGTGGGGTCTGGAAAACTTGCGAATGAGATTTTTGAAGCTCTGGCTGCGATGGGTGACGATAAGGTTATTGCCTGGGCAAATCGGAATCTGGACGGTGAAACTGCCGTGGTTGTTCACGCGGGTTCAGGCCGTGATCTTAAAGACGTAATTTGCTATTGCGAGAAGACCGATTCGGTTCTAATCGAACTTGCGACTGGATCAGAAATTACGAATCAGGAGGTCAGCTT
>Ga0156087_1096_pt1 | contig 339837 bp, 295 predicted proteins | sample RifCSPlowO2_02_FD_107740 | JGI IMG/M metagenome (GOLD analysis project Ga0156087, IMG submission 107740) | Burkholderiales bacterium RIFCSPLOWO2_02_FULL_57_36 | reverse complement strand
GGCTTTAAAGACGGCGAAGTTTCACGGAGAATGGAATTATGCAATCCTGCCCTCCCGAAAAAAAATTCACTAACTTATTTTTGCGCAAGTCCTAACTATAGCCCGGTCACCTTTAAAAATTCGTTTCATGTCGAAACCAAAGATATTGTCTTTGTCCCTGAAGGTGGGCGGATTTTTTAAGCAAATCGTCAAAAATATTTTGACATCGAATTCGCTCATGACCTTCGATATGAAGTGAGGAAATATCGTCAAGAAATAGAAGGGCAGAGCACGATTATTCTCGGATCTTAAGTTAATCCTGGCCTGCCCCTTGTTATGCGGGTTTTTTCGGCGAATCGTCCGAATGTAATCCGACGAATATCAACGGACGGAAGTACTCATACATTCGAGATAATGTCACACGGAATGACGCACTGCCAAGGATGAGCTCGCCCTTGTGCGATCCTGATTGGTCAGCCTGTATGTATGCGGTCGCTGATATCCGAACCAATCCCACGATATCCAATAATGCAACATGATGTATCGAACATTGGTTCTCCGCTTACTCGCAGGTACCGTGTCGTTCCATTGAGTTTGCTGCGGCTGTAGACGAAATTGAGGAACGAGCGCCGGACTGTAATGTTGGAGTCCAGCGCGGCCCGCTATTCTGCATTCCATCGGGCCAGCACCGTGCCGAACGCATCCGGCATGTCATGCGCCTCGATGCCAAGCATTTCGTGGACGGGACCGGAGATCTTGGTGAATTTTCCTTCCGCACCCGTTCCCAATACCAGTCCAACGACAGTTCGGTAAAACTCTCTGGATCAACTGACCTGGTGTCGTCACACATTGGGTCACACCAGTTGCCATAATTATGGCCGGCTCAATCAAACCATGCACCATCGTCGAGCCATCCCAATGAGTCGGCGGATTCTATCCCTGCCCATAGAATGGGGGGCGGGCGCGCGTCTTGCATTGATCCTGCGCACTTGATAGATGCACTGGCATGGTGCGTCTATTGCACAATTCCAGGGATAATGCGGCTGGCTCCGTCCCACTTCAATCAGCAATGGAGAATCTGAATGCTTTACTCATCCACCAAATCCAAAATCCGGGCGGCCACACTGGTGACGGCAACGCTGCTGACTTCGCCCGTATTCGCTCATAGCGGACACCACCAAGCTGTCGACATAGTTTCAGGTTTCATGCATCCGCTGCTGGGGATTGATCATTTACTGGCGATGCTTGCAGTCGGTATCTGGGCGGCCCAGTACCGGCAACCGGCACGCTGGATGTTGCTTCTCCTGTTCCCGACTGTCATGGCATTGGGAGCCGTGGCCGGCATGATGGCGGTTCATCTGCCGGGCATCGAGCCGGGGATTGCCGGTTCGGTTGCCGTCCTGGGTTTGCTGATTGCATTTGCGATCAAGATGCCGGCCGCTGCCAGCGGCATTGTCGTGGCGCTGTTTGCACTGATACACGGTTATGCGCATGGTGTCGAATTGCCTGCAGGCGCGTCGCCGGTTTTGTACGGCGCCGGATTTATCCTTGCGACACTGACTTTGCACGCTATCGGGTTGGTGATCGGTATGGCGGCAGCGGGTAAAGTCGCAAACAAGGCAATGCGCCTGCTGGGCGGTGCAATTGCGGCATCCGGCGCCTACCTGCTGGTCAGCGCCGGATGATTGTTCGTGGAGCCGTTCAGGTTGAAGAAATCAGCGTAACGCGTCGACCAGCTTTTCCAGCTTGACTGTATCGGCGCAGAATTGCCGGATGCCTTCAGCCAGCTTTTCGGTTCCCATCGCATCGTTGTTGAGCATTCCGCGAAACGATTTTTCGTCGAGAGCCAGTTTTTCGAGGTCCGCTGACTGCGCCATTTCGGTGCTCAATTTGCGCGTTACCGGTGCATCGCTTTCCGCCAGCTTCCGCAGCAGTTCCGGGCTGATGGTCAGCAAGTCGCATCCGGCCAGTTCGACGATTTGCGACGTATTGCGAAAACTCGCACCCATGACCTCGGTCTTGTAGCCGAACTTTCTGTAGTAATCGTAAATTCGTTTCACCGATTGCACTCCCGGGTCGTCCGCACCGGTAGTTTCCTGGCCGGTCGATTTCTTGTACCAATCGTAGATGCGGCCGACAAACGGGGAAATGAGTTGCACGTTGGCTTCGGCGCAGGCGATGGCTTGCGGCAGTGCGAACAGCAGCGTCATGTTGCAGCGGATGCCTTCCTTCTCCAGCACTTCCGCGGCCCGGATCCCTTCCCAGGTGGACGCGATCTTGATCAGCACGCGCTCACGCGCAATGCCGGCAGCCTCGTAAAGCGCAATCAATGCGCGGCCCTTGTCGATGGTCCCCTCGGTGTCGAACGACAGGTGCGCATCGGTCTCGGTCGATACGCGGCCGGGGATGATCTTCAGGATTTCGGTGCCGAAAGCGACCAGCAAATGGTCGATGATTTCGGATGTGGATTTTCTTGCGTGATCGCGCACGGTTTTTTCCAGCAGCGGCTTGTACTCGTCCTTCTGGACCGCTTTCAGGATCAGCGATGGATTGGTGGTCGCGTCGCGCGGTTCGAATGCCTTGATTGACTGGAAGTCGCCGGTGTCGGCAACGATCGTGGTGTACTGTTTCAGTTGTTCGAGCTGGTTCATGTCGTCGATAAATGAAGTGATTGGCATGCAAGGCGCACATTGTACGCAATCCTGCTGCCCGTTTGAATACCTGCGGATTGATGTCGCTCAGGACTGGTCGTCGTCTTTTTGCGGATTTTGCAGGAACGAGTCGAATTGCATATCGATACGTTGCAACGCTTTTTGCGCATTCTGCATCTTGTTGCGGAATTCCGGTCCGCGCTTCAACGCCAGGCCGACCGCCAGAATGTCGATTACAACCAGATGCGCCAGGCGTGCGGAAAGCGGTGTGTAGGGATCGGTATTGAAGCTCAGATCGATCGACACCATGACGGTGGCGAGTTCCGCCAGCGGTGTGCCGCTCGGCGCCAGTACCACAATATCCGCGCCGCGCTGGCGCGCCAGTTGGACGCTGCGCAACAGCGCGGTACTGCTGCCGCGCTGCGAGATGGCGACCACGGCATCGCCCGGCTCAAGCAGCGCGGCAGCGATACTGTGAATATGCGGATCGCTGTACGCTACCGCCGGCACGCCGGAACGGAAAAACTTGTGTTGCGCATCGGCCGCGACGATGCCGGATGTGCCTTGCCCGTAAATCTCGATCTTGCTGGATCGCGCCAACACGTCGAGCGCGCGCTGGATCGCTTCAGGGTCGAGAGTGTTGCGCAGATCGAGCAGCGCATTGATCGAACGGCTGCAGATCTTGTTGACCAAATCGATCGCAACATCTTCCGGGAGCGCCGGTTCATTCGCGCCGGGCGGTGCAAGCGCCAGGCTTTGCGCCAGCTTCATTTTGAATTCATACCAGCCGTCGTAACCGATCGCGCGGCAAAAGCGCACGACCGTCGGTTCGGATACCTGCGCGCTTTTCGCCAGCGCGGTGATATTTTCGGAAATGGTCAGGGCAGGATTTTCCAATACCGCCAGCGCGACCCTCTTTTCCGATTTTGACAACGAATCGAGTTGTGTGCGAATCGTATCGATCAGCATGTTCTTTGACTTTCCATTTCCGGCAAGAATTCTTCATGCCGCCGCAATCCACTGCGCTCAAACGATGCCTGGTAGAAAAACACGAGCGTCATGATTGAATGCTTTGCATGATGAAGTTTATAGGGCCGCTTTGGCACGGGCAATGAGCCCATTGGTCGAGCTGTCGTGCAAGTCCGGATAGGCGGTCCCGGACAGTTCCGACTGGATATTTTTTGCCAGGATCTTGCCTAATTCAACGCCCCATTGATCGAAACTGTTGACGCCCCACAGCACGCCTTGCACAAAGGTCTTGTGTTCATAAAGCGCAATCAATGCGCCCAGCGTTGCCGGTGTCAACGCATCCATCAGGATGGTATTGCTGGGCCGATTGCCCGGAAAGGTCTTGTGCGGAACCAGGCTTTCGGCATCGGACTCGGCAGCAGTCTTGGCCGGCATGTCGGCGCGCACTTCGTCAGCGGTTTTGCCGCGCATGAATGCTTCCGACTGGGCAAAACAATTTGCCAGCAATGCTGCATGATGTCCGGGTAGCGCGTGATTCGGTTTTAGCGTGGCAATGAAATCGACTGGAATGACATCCGTGCCCTGGTGCAGCAATTGAAAATAAGCGTGCTGGCCGTTGGTGCCGACGTCGCCCCAGATGACCGGACAACTGGCGACGGAAAGAGGTGTGCCGTCGGAGGCGACGCGTTTGCCGTTGCTTTCCATTTCGAGCTGCTGCAGGTAGCTCGGAAAATAGCGCAAGTCCTGATGATACGGCGCAATCGAGATCGACGAACTGTCAAGGAAATTGCGATACCACAAGCCGATGAGCGCCAGGATCACCGGCATGTTTTGCTCCAGCCGGGCGGATTGGAAATGACGATCCATCGCATGAGCGCCCGCCAGAAACCGGTTGAAATTCTCAAATCCGATGGATAAGGCAAGCGACAGTCCGATCGCCGACCAGATGGAGTAGCGGCCGCCGACCCAATCCCAGAACGGAAACATATTTTCGGGATCAATGCCGAATTTTTTTATTGCTTCGGTATTGGTTGATACCGCAACGAAATGTTTCGGCAGATCCGATTCATTGCCATTCCTGAGGAACCAGGCGCGCGCGGATTGCGCGTTCATCATGGTTTCCAAAGTGGTAAATGTTTTGGACGCAATGATGACCAATGTCGTGTCGGGGTTTATGTTCTGCAGCAATGCATCCAGATCATGACCGTCGACGTTGGAAACGAAATGCATCGTCAGGCGCGGATGGGCGAACGAGCGTAGCGCCTGGCAGGCCATTTTGGGACCCAGATCGGAGCCGCCAATGCCGATGTTCACGATATCGGTGATTGCCTCGCCGGTGCGGCCGGCCCATTGTCCGGAACGTACGCGCTCGGTGAATGTCTTCATTTGATCGAGCACTGCGTGGATATCGGCGATTACGTTTTGGCCATCTAGCATCAGCGTTGTGGTGCGCGGCGCCCGCAATGCGGTATGCAGTACGGCACGCTGCTCGGTAAGGTTGATTTTTTCGCCGGAAAACATTGCATCGCGGCGTGCTTCGATCGCGCGTTCGCGTGCCAATGAAAACAGCAGTTGCATGGTTGTATCGCTTACCCGGTTTTTCGAATAGTCCAGGAACAAACCGGCGGCTTCGGTCGAAAATTTGGAGAATCGGTTGGAGTCTTGTGAAAATAAATCGCGCAAATGCCAGGCTCGCGCATCGATAACGTGAGCTTGCAGCGCCTGAAAAGAGGCCTGAGCGGTTAAATCAGCGTGGGAAATCATAGGGCACACTTTGGGAAAAATTGTAATTGGTGTAACTATACTCGATCAATCTGTAATTTCACTACAAATCCTGGAATATCAATATACAATATTGATATTCCTCAGCAGAAACCTCATAAAATTTACATCGATTAATGTATTTAACAAGCAGAATAAACCTGGATTTCCATTTTTTTAAGAGAGTCTGTGTAGTATTATTTCATTTAATCATCTTGCCAAGGATTCGATCATGTCTGTTCATCCAGTCCTGACCAGCGTTACCGGCCGCATCGCAAAAAAAAGCGAACCGTATCGAAGCGCTTATCTGACGCGCCTGGAGGCTGCGCGCCGGCATGGGCCACAGCGCGGCGCCCTTTCCTGTACCAATCTTGCACATGGCTTTGCTGCCTTTCCTGCGAATGACAAACTTGTACTGAGGCAGCAAAAGCAGCCGTCAGTGGCGATCGTGTCATCGTACAACGACATGCTGTCGGCGCATCAGCCGTTTGAGCATTTCCCGAAGATCATCAAGGATGCGGCCCGAGCGGCCGGCGGCGTTGCCCAGTTTGCCGGCGGCGTGCCCGCAATGTGCGACGGCGTCACGCAGGGCCAGCCCGGCATGGAGCTTTCGCTGTTTTCGCGCGATACGATCGCCATGGCAACCGCTGTTGCGCTGTCGCACAATATGTTCGACGCAGCGGTTTATCTGGGGATATGCGACAAGATCGTGCCCGGCCTGCTGATCGGCGCGCTGCATTTTGGACATCTGCCCGCGGTATTCATTCCCGGCGGACCGATGACAACCGGCCTTCCGAACTCTGAAAAATCCAGAATCCGGCAACTGTACGCGCAAGGAAAACTTGACCGCGCAGCCTTGCTGGAAGCGGAAGCGCAGTCGTATCACGGTCCTGGTACCTGCACCTTTTACGGCACGGCCAACAGCAACCAGATGCTGATGGAAGTAATGGGACTGCATGTGCCGAGCAGTGCATTCGTCACGCCCAACACGCCGCTGCGCACCGCCTTGACGGCCGCGGCGACGCGAACCGCGATTGATATCAGCGAACTGGGCGGACGCTATACGCCGGTCGGACAGGTGGTGGATGAAAAATCCATCGTCAATGCGATTGTGATGCTGCTGGCCACCGGCGGTTCCACCAACCATACAATGCACCTGATTGCCATCGCGAAGGCGGCGGGTATCGTAACCGATTGGGACGACTTCAACGAACTGTCTTCGGCGGTGCCATTGATTACCCGCATTTATCCGAACGGCGAGGCGGACGTCAATCACTTCCAGGCAGCCGGGGGACCCGGATTTGTTATCCGCGAGTTGCTCGACGCCGGCCTGTTGCACGACGATGTCATGACGATCCTTGGAAAAGGCTTGCGTGCGCATTGCGCGGAACCGTTTTTGCAAGACGATGAAGTGATCTGGAAGCCGGCCGCGGAAATCAGCGGCGATGAAAATGTCTTGCGATCCGCCGCCGCCCCGTTCGCGGCCGATGGCGGCTTGCGGCTGCTGTCCGGCAACCTTGGGCGTGCGGTCATCAAGGTCTCTGCGGTCAAGCAGCAGTATCGCGTGGTTGAGGCGCCGGCAATTGTTTTCGATTCACAGGAAGCATTGATGGATGCTTTCCACGCGGGTGAATTGAATCGCGATTTCGTGGCAGTGGTCCGGTTCCAGGGGCCGCGCGCCAACGGCATGCCGGAACTGCACTCATTGACGCCGGCGCTTGGCAGTCTGCAAGATGCCGGCCATCGCGTCGCATTGGTTACCGATGGCCGCATGTCGGGCGCGTCCGGCAAAGTGCCTGCGGCAATCCACGTATCGCCGGAGGCGCTGGCAGGCGGCGCATTGGGCCGCGTGCGTAACGGTGACATGATGCGGGTGGATGCCGAAGCCGGCGTGCTGCAGGCATTGGTGCCGGAGCCGGAATGGTCGGCGCGAGACACTGCGCCAGCCGATCTGTCGGCCAACCAGGTGGCAATGGGGCGCGAATTGTTTGCAATGTTCCGCCACACCGTGAGTACGGCGGAAGAGGGTGCAACCACCTTTGCCCTGCCGCCGCTCGTGGCGAACGTCAAGCAAGGCGGGGCGATGCTGCCCCATGCCGATGCGGCGCCATTTTCCGATGAAGATACCATGATCAGAGAGAACAGATGAAATCAACCATGACCCTGTTGGAAATCATGCAGGCATCGCCGGTAATTCCGGTGATCGCCATCGATAATCCCGACCATGCGGTGCCGCTGGCCGAAGCATTGGTTGCCGGCGGCGTTCGCGTGCTGGAAGTGACGCTGCGCACCGCGCACGGCTTGTCGGCCATTCGTGCCATTGCGGAACGGGTGCCGCAAGCGATTGTCGGCGTCGGAACCCTGACCCGGGCCGACGAATTTTTCGCCGCGCGCGATGCCGGCGCGGTATTCGGCGTATCTCCGGGCCTGACCGCATCCCTGATCGACGCCGCACGGAAAAGCGGTTTGCCCTTGCTGCCCGGCGTGATGACGCCATCGGAAGTGATGGCGGCCCGCGAAGCGGGATTTAGTCAGCTGAAACTTTTTCCTGCCGTTCCCGCTGGCGGCATCGGCATGCTGAACGCCATTGCCGGTCCATTGCCGGACGTGGTTTTCTGCCCTACCGGCGGTATCTCGCAGGATACCGCGCCGGCATTCCTGGCATGCCGGAATGTTGCGTGCGTCGGCGGATCGTGGCTGACGCCAAACGATGCGGTGGCAGCCGGCGACTGGACGCGGCTGACCGCGCTCGCCCGCGCGGCGTGCGCATTACGTACGTGATTTCGTCGCAGCCATTGCGCTGTTCATACCGATTGTAGCGATCAGCTTCGCAGCATTGGTTCGTCATGGATCGACAACGATCATCGTAAAGGCCGACGCAGCGAATTTGTTTTAAAACACGATCATCGATAGGGCCTTTACACGCGATATTGCGGCGGACACCGTATATACTGCCTTCTGCGATATCGGCTGCGTTGCTTAGGCCGGCACCGTTCGCTACCCACGCCGGAACATCCACATTTCACCATCATTGAAGGAACGCACCCCACATGCACGGAGCAGGCGCTGGATTTATTCAGGATTTGGCGATGATCATGCTGATCGCAGGGATTATCACGATCGTGTTTCATCGGCTCAAACAACCGGTGGTGCTTGGCTACATTATCGCGGGTGTCATTCTTGGACCCTACACGCCGCCGTTCCAGCTGATTCAGGATGAATATACGACCAAGATCCTCGCGGAACTGGGCGTGGTTTTCCTGATGTTTTCCCTCGGGCTGGAATTCAGCTTGAAAAAACTTATTCGTGTCGGCGTGACCGCGGTGGTTGCGGCGCTGATGGAAATAAGCGTCATGATCGGCATCGGTTATGCGATCGGCCAGTTCTTCGGCTGGAACATGATGGATTCGATTTTTCTCGGCGCGATGCTGGCCATTTCATCGACCACGATTATCGTCAAGGCGCTCGACGAACTCGGATTGAAGAAAGAGAAATTCGCACAGCTGATCTTCGGCATCCTGATCGTTGAAGATATTCTTGCAATCGGCATGATTGCATTGTTGTCGGGTATCGCCATGCATGGTTCGGTCGATGCGGGCGACGTGTTTTCCACGGTCGGAAAATTGTCGCTTTTCATGATCGTCAGCCTGGTGCTGGGCATCTTGATGGTGCCGCGCTTGATTGCCTATGCGGCGAAATTTCAAAGTAACGAGATGCTGCTGGTGACTGTGCTTGGATTGTGTTTCGGCTTCTCGCTGCTGGTCCTGAAACTGAATTACAGTATTGCGCTGGGGGCATTCATGATCGGCGCCATCATGGCCGAGGCGCGAGAACTGCGTTTGATCGAACGCCTGATCGAACCGATCCGGGATATGTTCAGCGCAATTTTTTTCGTGACCATCGGATTGTTGTTCGACCCGGGGGTATTCATCACGTATGCGCTGCCGATTACGGTCATTACGCTGGCAGTGGTGATCGGCAAGGTGCTGACTTGCAGTCTTGGAGCATTTGCTGCGGGCGAGGACGGCCGCACTTCGATGAAGGTCGGTATGGGGTTGGCGCAGATCGGTGAATTTTCCTTCATTATCGCCACCCTGGGATTGACACTGAAAGTCACCAGCGAATTCCTGTTTCCCATCGTGGTGGCGGTTTCGGCAATCACGACCTTGCTGACGCCTTACCTGATCAAACTGGCGGATCCATTGGCGGCCGGCGCCGCCAAGACCTTGCCGAAACGACTGACGTATCCGTTCGGACGTTACACCGCATGGCTTGCCGGTGTGCAGTTGCAAGGCGATCGGGCGGTACTGGCAAAAATCATTTTTCGCATTCTGCTGCAGATTCTGGTGAACTGCGCGCTGATTGCGGCCGTGTTCATCGCCGGCGTATATCTCGTTGGAATCATTGAAGGGCTCATGAGCGGGTGGATTGCCGACGAAAATATTCAACGGACAATTATCTGGAGCGGCGCATTGCTGATTTCGTTGCCGTTCATGATCGCCACCTATTTCAAGATCAAGGCATTGAGCATGCTGCTGGCCGAATTAGGCATCACGCAGGAATTTGCCGGGCGCCACACCGGAAAGGCGCGGCGTATTGTTTCAGATATCATTCCGATCGCATCGATTATCGGCATCCTGTTCATGATCGTGTCCCTGAGCCAGCGGATTCTGCCGCCGGCGGAATGGTTCAATTATGTACTTCTGGGCGCGGCAATGATTGCCTTGACTAGCTGGAAGCCGCTCGCCAGGCTGCATTCGCGATTGCAAATCGCTCTTTTCAAAACCTTCGATGAGCCGCCGGACGAGTTGATATGAGCGGCTGGAGGTGCGTTGCCGAAACTGTCATCGCCGCCCAAAGGCCGACTGCGCGGCGGCAGCGCCGATCAGACGTTTTTTGACGCCGAATTCGACTTGAGTAATTCCAACAGCATTTCGGCCGCCACGGCCTCGCTGTAATAAAAACCTTGTGCCGCAAGGCAGCCGTGCTTCAGGAGAAATTGAGCCTGTTGCAGGGTTTCCACCCCTTCCGCTATCACCTTCAGGTGCAGGCTGTTGGCCATCCCGATGATGGCCGTGATCAGTGCGGTGTCATTCGGATCTATGTCGATGTCGCGCACAAACGACTGGTCAATTTTGAGCGCATGCACCGGAAAGCGCTGCAGGTAGGATAAGCTGGAATAGCCGGTGCCGAAATCGTCCACCGACAGCTGTATTCCCATGTCGCTAAGCTGGGTCAGCGTGGCAAGATTGAATTCGCTGCGCTCCAGCAGGATGCTTTCGGTGATTTCCAGCTCGAGGGCGCAGGCGGGGATTCCTGCTTCGGCGAGGATCTGCCCGACCAGGCCGCAGAAGTCGGCTTGCTCGATCTGCCGGGGTGAGATATTGACAGCCATTTTCAATTTCGGATGGCCGGCATCGTGCCATATTTTCAGTTGCCTACACGCCTGGCGCAATGCCCACTCGCCGATCGGCAAGATCAGGCCGGACTCTTCCGCGTTCGCGATAAAGTCGCCACAGGAAATCGGATGTTTTCCCGGCGGCTGCCACCGCAGCAGCGCTTCGGTAGAAAATGTCATGCCGCTTTCCATTTCCACCTGCGGCTGGTAATGCAGGATGAATTCATCCTGCGCTAACGCCTGGCGCAAGCGGTTGCCGACGTCAAGACGCTGCTGGGCTGCCTGGTTGAGCGCGGCCGTGAAGAACTGGAAATTGCCGCGCCCCATTTCCTTGGCATGGTACATCGCGGTATCAGCGGTGCGCATCAGGGAGTCGACATCAAGACCGTCATCGGGATAGAGGCTGATGCCAATGCTGCCGCTCAGATGCAACTCGTTGACTTCGACACTGAAAGGCTGCGTCAGGGTATCGAGCGCCTTTCGCGCCACCCGTGCGGCATCGCTGCTGTCGCCCAGCAAAGGCAGGACGAGGACGAATTCGTCGCCGCCCAGCCGGGCGACGCTATCGCCTTTGCGCAGGCATTGTTGTAACCGCATTGCAGCCATTTTTAACACTTGATCGCCGATGTGGTGGCCGAGCGAGTCGTTGATATTCTTGAAATAATCGAGGTCGATGAACAAAATCGCCACCTGGCTCCGGTTACGATGCGCAAAGGCAATTGCCTGATGCATGCGGTCCTGCAACAGAGCGCGATTGGGCAATCCAGTCAATGCATCATGGTCGGCCATATGGTGGATGCGCTCTTCGGCCTGCTTGCGCTCAGTCAGGTCGAGCACGAAGCTGACTCCCTCATCCTGCGATCCTTCGAACAGGGCGCTGGCCAACAGTACCGGAATGAGGCTGCCGTCTTTGCGGACGTATTCCTTCTCAAAAGGCGTGCAACGCCCGGTCTTCTTGAGTTCTTCAAGGGCATGTTGATCCACCGCATCGTATTGCGGCGGCGTTATGTCAGTCCAGCGGAATTTTCCCGCTAACACGTCGTCCCTTGAATAGCCGGAAATTTTCAGGAAGGCGTCATTCGCTTCACTGATGCGGCCACTCAAATCGCCGATAAATATGCCGATGATATTGGCGTCCACCAGGCGCCGAATCCGTGCCTCCCTTTCCCGCAAAGCTTCCTCGGCGTGCTTGCGCTCGCTGATGTCGCGAATGAAACCGGAAAATAGTCCTGGTTTAATATGGCTAAAAGATATTTCCACAGGGAATTCGTGACCATCCTGATGTAATGCAACCAGCTCCGTGTGACGCCAGTCAAGTTTTTTGACGCCTGTCTCCAGATAACGTTGGAGGCCCTGGAGATGGGCCTTGCGCAGACGCTCGGGTTGAAGTATTGCCACCTTCTCTCCTATAAGCGTCTCGGGGGGATGGCCGAAAACTTCCGCCACGGAAGGGTTGGCAAATCGAATCCGGGTTTCCTGGTCCATCAGAATGACGGCATCGGTGGTGGTTTCCCAGAGCAGCCGATACTTTTGTTCGCTCTCCCGCAACGCTTCCTCGGCGCGCTTGCGCTCGCTGATGTCGCGCGCAATCGCCGAAGCGCCAGTCACCATGCCCTCGGAGTCGCGTATTGGGGAAATGGTGAGCGACACATCGATGCGGTGGCCGTCCTTGCGCACCCGCACGGTTTCGAGGTGTTCGACCCGCTCGCCTCGCTGCAGGCGCTCCAGAATGCCCGAGGTCTCGTCGGCCAACTCGGGCGGGGCCAGGCTCGAAATCGGTCGGCCGAGCATCTCGCTGGCACTGTAGCCGTACATGCGCTCGGCACCGGCGTTCCAGCTGACGATAGTGCCGGCTAGCGTCTTGCCGATGATGGCGTCGTCGGAAGAGGTGACGATGACAGCCAGCTGCAGCGCGGCCTGCTCGGCCTGGCGTGTGCGCTGCAGGTCGTTCGTGCGTTGGGCGACCAATTGCTCGAACAACATGGCATGGCCGCTTGTCACGAGCAGGAACGCGCCGAGCAAGCCCGTGAACGCCATCCCGCCGGCAAGCACGGACCAGGCAGCCAGAGTCTGCGGGGAAGCAAAAATCGGTTCATTGCCGCCGGTAAAAACGCCGAGGATCACCGCAAATGCCAGACAAATAGGGAGTGCCACCGTTTTGCGCCGGCGCCGCCAGATAGCGTGCGGCTGCCCGAACCATGTCAGTACCAGCGGCGTCACGACCAGTACGCCAATCGCGTCCCCGATCCACCAGGTCCACCAGCTGAAGGCATAACTATCTGCCGGCAACATACCGGCAAGTAGCAGTATTGTCACGCCCACGCTGGCACCAATCACGCAACTGGCCGGCCCGCCCAGACCGAGAAACTTGATCACATCCTGTTCCCGGTCCAGCGGCGTCGGGAAGCCCACGAAGCGGCGAATCAGGATCGCGCCAGCGATGGCCTGGAAGGTGGCGCCGGCGCCGAGACCGGCTGGCAAGAGCAGCGATTTCACAAGCAAGGTGGTGCTGGTGGCATCGAATGAGACAGCAACATTGGCCAGAAACGACCCCAGCCAGATGCCGGGTGCCACGCGTTTGCCGAAGATGAGGACTGCGGCCAGCGCAATTCCCGCGGCAGGCCAGATGGGTGCAGCATATCCGGGGGGGAGGGCCAGCAGCAAGCTGAATCGGGCGGTAATGTAATAGATAAGGGCGAGAACGAGGATATCACCACCCCGGCGGATCATCTGAGTCTGCATGTTTCAGCCACGAAATGATGCCTCCGAAAGTACGGAGGTCGAAGAAAATCCAAAAGCGAAGGAACGCTCACCTCTCTAGTATGTCAACGCCAACAAAAGTGTTCGAATCACTCGTACTGGAGGCCGACAGGCTGCTAGCACGATCAGACACGATTTTGAGACGGAAGGTTCACGAGGGAAGACGGGCAACTGTCAGATCAGATCGCAATTACTACATCGGAGGAGGTTACGATGGCGGCCAACATCGGGATAAGCCGCGGTTTCCACACTTCGCCGGCTCTTTCTCTTCTTTGCAATATGCTTTATCCGTAAGGCTCGTTATGGCGCGCATCAAACGTTTCTGGCAATGGGCAATCCAGGTCGAGACCGAGGATCCCTTGCGGCGCGCCCTCAACCGTGGCTTCGCCGTGGTGGTGATTGCGCTGGTTTTTCTCGACCTCCTCTTCATCGCCGCTAACGTCCTGTACAGCGATACTGTAAAAGCGATTCTCGGTATCGTCGCGCTGCCGCTCCATGCCTATGCGTTCCGGCTCAACCGGCGCGGAACCACCTATGGCGCATGGGTGATGACGCTGCAAATGGTGTTCGCCACCGTTGCCGGTATGTCGGCTTACGGACCCGTCGTTACCGAAGGGGTGGTTCCGCTGGCGCTGGTGTTTCCGGTCGTGACGGCGACGTTGTTCATTCGGCCGCAGGCGGGATTCTGGGCGCTCCTGATCGAGATCGGAGCATTGGCGGCAGCACTGTCCATCATCGGTGTGCCATGGGAACAGGCGCTGCCATTCCTCGCCACGGCGCTGATAGCGTTAATCGTGGTCGCGATTTTCCTTGCAGCCGGTGCTTCCATTGTCTGGCGCGCGTTACGCGGCTCCATCGAGGCGAACATGTTGCTGCAAAGCGAAAACGCCGAGCGCAAGCGTGCCGAGGAGCGCTTGTTTCACCTGGCCCATCATGACGTATTGACGAGTCTGCCGAATCGCGCGTTGTTGCAGGATCACTTGCAACTGGCGATGCGTGAAGCAAGCCGCAGCGGTCGAACGGTTGCCGTGTTACTGCTCGACATCGATCGCTTCAAGACGATCAACGACAGCTTGGGGCACATGGTCGGCGACAAGTTGCTGAAGGCGGTCGGACGGCGGCTGACTGAATCCGTGCGCGCCGGCGATACCGTTGCACGCCTTGGCGGCGACGAGTACGTGCTCATCCTGCCGGGTCTTCAGCACACCGACGACACTTTGCCGCTGGTACGCAAGATTCTCGACAGCTTCATCCCCGAGTTCAAGGCTGAGGGCCACACGATTCACGTCACTGGCAGCGTCGGCATTGCGCTCTATCCAAGCGATGGGAAAAACGCCGATGAGCTGTTGCACAACGCCGACGTCGCCATGTATCGCGCCAAGGAAATCGGACAAAACAGCTACTATTTCTATGCCGCGGAAATGACCACGCGGGCTCAGCATCGAATGGCGATCGAGTACGACTTGCGCGTTGCCATTGAAGCCGATCAGTTCGTGCTCCACTATCAACCGATCGTGGAGTTGCGTACCGGGCTGATCGTCGCTGCCGAGGCGCTGTTGCGCTGCATTCATCCGCAGCAAGGGCTGCGCATGCCGTCGGAATTCATTACGATAGCGGAGGATAGCGGACTGATCTTACCTATCGGAAGCTGGGTGTTGCGCACGGCATGCCGGCAATGTCGTGACTTCGGTACGATGGGCGTTCGTCCGGTACGGATGGTCGTGAATTTATCTGCTCGCCAGTTCCAGCAAAAAATGCTGGTGAACGACTTGATCGCGCTGCTGCGCGAAACCAGCGCCGATCCGGCGCTGATCACGATCGAGATTACCGAGAGTACCCTGATGCGGCATGAAGAGAATACCGAGGCGGTGCTGCGCCAGGTGTGCGACCTCGGCATGCGCATTTCGGTGGACGATTTCGGTACCGGCTATTCATCGCTCGCCTACCTCAAACGGTTTCCCATTTCAGTGCTGAAGATCGACCGATCGTTCATCATCGGCATCGGTCATGACCCGAACGACGAGGCGATTGTCACCGCCATCATCGCCATGGCCAAGAGCCTCCGTATCCAGGTGGTTGCCGAAGGTATTGAAACCGAACGGCAGCTCCGGTTTCTGGATGAGCACGAATGCGACATGGGGCAGGGCTTCGTGTTCCGTCCCGCATTGATGGCGGACGAGTTCATCGCCTTAATGAAAAACAGTCACTGGCGCGATGTCGGTGTGAAGAAATCGGCCAGCTGAGCCATGTCGTAGAGATTGCCAGGAACAACTAGTGGGTCACTTGGCAATGAAATCGGCATTGAGATGGAAAAAATAGGGGTGGATAAGCGTAGCACCTCTCGCCGTATTCCCTTCGAAAACGCGAGACGGTTTTTCCTTCGTGGATGCATGCCGGGTCTCGCCCCGGCGGGCGAGGTACTTTCTTTTGCGTCGCCAAAAGAAAGTACCCAAAGAAAAGGCGACCCTACAAAGCGCCCTGCGGGTGCCCACAAAGGGGATCGCCACAACGGGAAGCGAAACGAACTCGCTGCGCTCAAACATGTTTCGCTTCTTAATCCGTTGTGACGATCCCCTTTGTGGCGCTTTGCCAAGGGTTGAACGTCAACATCAACGTCAACACCAGGTCGGCAGACCACGCAATTGACCGCGCTGGATGAACGCTGAAGAACCGGTGTTTGTTGTTGACGTGCCCCCGCTTGAGACGCTGCCGCTGAAGCACTTGCTGAAACGGATCAGAAACGAAATATGTCTGAGCGCAGCGAGTTCATTTCGTTTCCCGTTTCAGCAAGTGCTTCAGCGGGTACCCGCAGGGCAGCGTCTTGCGGTCGCCTTTCTTTGCTTACTTTCTTTGGCGAAGCAAAGAAAGTGAGTAGCCGCCGGGCTACCCCCGGCAAGTACCCACGAAGAAAAACCGTCTTGCGTTTTCGAAGGGAATACGGCGGACGGCGCTACGCTGTGGCCGCTCCTCGAAACTACGGCCTTGTTTTCCGTCTACGCCGCCTTAGACGCAATGCAGCCTCTGTTGCCAAGTGACCCACTAGCCGGCATTTCACGGCTCATTATTGACGCATAAACGACGCATAAACCGTGATTTTTCTTGGAACGAGGCAGTCACGCCTTGCAGGGCTGCCCATGATTTTTCATGCTGAAATAACCGCTCCATCCTTTAAAATGCCGTATCCAAACCATTTGCGATCAATCATGACTCAAGACGAACTCAAACAAGCAGTTGCCCGTGCCGCCATCGAATATGTGGTTGAAGGCGAAATCGTCGGGGTCGGCACCGGCTCCACGGCGAATTTTTTCATCGATGAACTCGGCAGGATCAAGGATCGGATCAAGGGTGCGGTCGCTTCGTCGGAAGCCACCGCCGCGCGACTGAAGTCGCATGGGATTCCCGTATTCGACTTGAACCAGATCGATTCGATGCCGGTCTATATCGACGGCGCGGATGAGATCACGCCGCACGGCGCGATGATCAAGGGCGGCGGCGCTGCATTGACACGCGAAAAAATCGTTGCATCGGTAGCGGACAGGTTTGTTTGCATTGCCGACGGGTCCAAGCTGGTCGATGTGCTGGGCAGTTTTCCGTTGCCGGTCGAAGTGATTCCAATGGCGCAGGCAGTGCTTATGCGCAAGCTTGCGGCGCTGGGCGGCGAGCCGCGCTTGCGCATCAGGGATGGTGCGCCGCTGGTGACTGATAACGGTTGCCTGATTATCGACGTGCTCGGACTGAAGATACTGAATCCGAAGGAATTGGAAGAGACGATCAACAACATTACCGGTGTGGTAACGGTCGGTCTGTTCGCCAGGCAGGGCGCGGATGTGTGCTTGTTGGGAACGCCTGAAGGTGTAAAAACCTTGAAATTCTGAGTTGAAAAAGGCTGCTGAAAACCTGCCGTGGTCGCCACGGCAGGGATTTTTATTCAGGCCTTATTCGGACGGCGGAACGTAACCCTGTGCCGCATCGGCGCCTTCGCCGAAGAAATGCTTTTCCATCTGCTCCGCGAGATATTTGCGGGCTCGCGCATCGGCCAGATTCAGTCGATTTTCGTTGACCAGCATGGTCTGGTGCTTGAGCCATGCTGCCCACGCTTCCTTTGACACGCTTTCGTAGATACGCTTGCCGAGTTCGCCCGGATAAGGCGCGAAATCGAGCCCTTCGGCTTCTTTGTTCAATTTGATGCATTGGACCGTGCGGGCCATGTTGATTCTCCAGGATAAGTTTCAGCACCATGCCGAAAAATCGGCCGGGCGCAGATGGAAGTTTACAGGTTTTTAATCAAAATCAGCGATTTGCGCTGCCAGTTATACATATGCTGCCGGTCTTTCGGCAAATCATCGATGGTGGCGTGGACAAAGCCCCGCTTCAGGAACCAATGGGCCGCGCGCGTTGTCAGCACAAACAGTTTGGCGATGCCGGCGGCACGCGCGCGGTTTTCCAGATGCTTGAGCAAACGCTCCCCGTCGCCTTGGGTTTGAACATCCGGGTTGACGGTCAGGCAAGCCATTTCCGCCATTTTTTCCTGGGCGAACGGATACAGTGCCGCGCAGCCGAAAATCACGCCGTCATGCTCGATGACCGAAAAATAGTCGATTTCACGCTCGATCAATTCCCGGCCGCGCTTGACCAAGGTACCGTCGGCCTCCAGCGGTTCGATCAGTTGCAGAATGCCGCCCACGTCTTCGATGGTCGCTTCGCGCAGGCTCTCCAGGTTCTGCGATGAAATCATGGTGCCGACGCCGTCGTGGGTGAACAGCTCAAGCAGCGCCGAGCCGTCCATCGCGAACGGCACGACGTGCGCCCGCGGAACGCCGCCGTTACAGGCTTTGATTGCGTGCTGCAAATAAAATGCGGAGTCGGCAGGCAGGCAACCTTCATTCAGGATCGTGCGCGCCTGATGCGAAGACAGCTCGCGTATTTCAGCGCCGCTTGCATCTGTCATCATCAGTGTTTCGGCAATGAAAACCAGTTTGTCGGCGCGCAGCGCAATTGCGGCGGATACGGCGACATCTTCCATGGTCAGGTTGAAGATCTCGCCGGTCGGCGAAAACCCGAGCGGCGACAGCAGCACCAGGCTGCCCGCATTCAGAATCGGATGAATGGTTTCGTAGGCGATCTTGCGGGTGACGCCGGTCAGTTCCAGGTCGACGCCATCGACCACGCCGATCGGGCGCGCAATGACGAAGTTGCCGGAAATGATACGAATTGCGGCATGCGCCATCGGCGTATTGGGCAATCCCTGACTGAACGCGGCTTCGATATCGAGCCGCAGTTCGCCGGCGGCCTCCTTGGCGCATTCCAGCGCGGCGGTGTCAGTAATCCGCAATTCATTGTGAAAATGGGATTCAACATTGCGCAGCGCAAGCTGTTCTTCGACTTGCGGACGCGAGCCATGCACGATGACAACCTTGATGCCGAGCGCATGCAGCAAGGACAAGTCGTGCGCCAGTACCGGCAGCGCGCCGGCCATCACCAACTCGCCGGGGAACGCGACCACGAAGGTCTTGCCGCGGAAAGCATGGATGTAAGGCGCAACCGAACGCAGCCACTGGACAAATTCAATCGGGTTTTCCATGATGCGCATTATAATTCGCTCCGCCATGTCTGCACCCGACCATTCGAAAAAAACAACGCCGCCCGCCCGGAATGACCCGGGAAAGACGACGCCGCCTCAAATCCGCAATCCCTTGCCGCCGATTACCTTTCCGGAGGAATTGCCGGTTTCCGGCCGGCGTGAGGCGATAGCGAGCGTACTGCGCGCCAATCAGGTGATCATTGTCTGCGGTGAAACCGGTTCCGGCAAGACCACCCAGCTACCGAAAATCTGCCTCGAACTGGGGCGCGGCCTGAACGGGCTGATCGGCCATACGCAGCCGCGCCGCATCGCCGCTTCGTCGACTGCCAAGCGGATTGCACAGGAACTCGGTTCGCCTTTGGGCGAGCATGTCGGGTTCAAGGTGCGCTTCAACGATACCTTGACCAAGGGCGCCTGGGTCAAACTGATGACCGACGGCATATTGCTGGCCGAGACCCAAACCGATCCGTTGCTGAAACAGTACGACACGATCATCATCGATGAGGCGCACGAGCGCAGCCTGAACATCGATTTTCTGCTCGGCTACTTGAAGCAACTGTTGCCGAAACGGCCGGATCTCAAGATCATCATCACCTCGGCGACCATCGACGCCGACCGGTTCGCGCGGCATTTCGGCAGCGATGCGAAGCCGGCGCCGGTAATCGAAGTATCGGGCCGCCTCTATCCGGTCGAAGTGCGTTACCGGCCGGTCGAATCGGCTGATACAGCCAATGCGAAGCCGGGCGCAATGCCGACCGCCGCGCAAAAGGAAAGAGGGCAGCGCGACTTGATGGATGCCGTGGTCGACGCAGTCGATGAACTGTGCCGCATCGGTTCCGGCGACGTGCTGGTATTTCTGCCGGGCGAACGGGAAATCCGCGACGCCGCCGAAGCGCTGCGCAAGCATCACCCGCCGCATGTCGAAATCCTGCCGCTGTTCGCCCGCCTGTCGGCGCAGGAGCAGGAGCGCGTGTTCAAGATCTCGAACGCGCGCCGCATCGTGTTGGCCACCAACGTTGCGGAAACCTCGCTGACCGTGCCGGGCATCCGCTATGTGGTCGACACCGGTCTGGCGCGCGTCAAGCGTTACAGCTACCGCAACAAGGTTGAGCAATTGCAGATCGAGCCGATCGCGCAGTCTGCCGCCAACCAGCGCGCCGGGCGCTGCGGCCGGGTTGCCGCAGGCGTTTGCATTCGCTTGTACGAAGAGCAGGATTACCTGTTGAGGGCGAAATTCACCGAACCGGAAATTTTGCGCTCATCGCTGGCATCGGTCATCCTGCGCATGAAATCACTGCACTTGGCCGATGTCGAGACTTTCCCGTTTATCGAGCCGCCGCCGGGGCGGGCGATTGCAGACGGATATCAGCTGCTGCAGGAACTGGGCGCGACCGACGACGACAATCGGCTGAGCCCCATCGGCAGGCAGTTGGGAAAGCTGCCGCTCGACCCAAGAATCGGGCGCATGATTCTCGCCGCGCGCGACAATGTCTGCCTGAGCGAGGTATTGATCATCGCGGCGGCGCTATCGGTGCAGGATCCGCGCGACCGCCCGATGGATGCGCAAGGCGCTGCTGACGCGGCGCACAAGAAATTCGCCGATGAAAAATCCGAATTCCTGAGCTACCTGAAAATCTGGAAGTGGTTTGAAGAGGCGATCGAACACAAGAAAACCAACCGGCAGTTGCAGGACAATTGCCGCGCCAGCTTCCTGTCGCAAATGCGGCTGCGCGAATGGCGCGACGTGCATTCGCAACTGTTGACCATCGTGCGCGAGCAGGGCTGGCGCCTGAATGAAGCACCGGCGACCTATGAGCAATTGCACACCGTGCTGCTGACCGGATTGCTGGGCAATATCGGCTTCAAGGCAGACGATGAGCCGCATTACCTCGGTGCGCGCGGCATCAAGTTCCATATCTGGCCCGGTTCGCATTTGTTGAAAAAAGCCGGCAAATGGATCATGGCGGCAGAGCTGGTCGACACCACGCGGCTGTATGCGCGGTGTGTTGCGCAGATCCAGCCGGAATGGATGGAGCGCGTCGGCGGTCATTTGCTGAAAAAATCGTATGGCGAGCCGCGCTGGGAAAAGCGCACCGCGCAAGTCTCCGCCTCCGAACGCGCAACTCTGTATGGACTGGTGGTGTATAGCCAGCGCCGCATCAGTTACGACAAGATCAATCCGGAACAGGCGCGCGAAATCTTCATTCGCGACGCGCTGGTGGGCGGCGACTTTGACACGCGCGCCCCGTTCTTCGCGCATAACCAGAAACTGGTGCGCGAAATCGAAAACCTGGAACACAAATCGCGACGCCTGGACGTGCTGGTCGATGACGAGTTGATTGCCGCGTTTTACGACCAGCAGCTTCCGGACGATATCTGCAACGGCATCGTCTTTGAAAAATGGCACAAGGAAGCGACCGCCAAGAATCCAAAGCTGCTGTTCCTGAATCGCGACGACTTGATGCGTCACGAAGCTGCCGGCGTGACCACCGATCTGTTTCCGAAGGTGACCAGAATGGCCGGGTTCGAAATGGGCTTGTCATACCATTTCGAACCCGGCACGCCGCGCGACGGCGTGACGCTGACGGTGCCGCTGTTTGCGCTGAATCAGGTATCCGCCGATCGCTGTGAGTGGCTGGTGCCGGGTATGTTGAAGGAAAAGGTCCACCTGCTGCTGAAGTCGCTGCCGCAGAAACTGCGCCGCAATTGCGTGCCGCTGCCGGATTATGCGGCGAAATTCTGCGACCGTATTCACGAACGAAACGGATTCGGCAAGGGCAGTCTGATCGATGCGGTGATTGCCGATGTGCGAGAGCAAACCGGCGTAGCCGTGAAGACCACCGACTTCAAGTTCGAAACCTTGCCGGCTCATCATGCGATGAATTTCAAGGTGATCGACGAGCACGGCCGGCAACTGGAGATGGGCCGCAATCTGGCAGGCCTGCAGGCGCAATTCGGCGACAAGGCGCGCGAACAATTTCAGCGGCTGGCGGAACAGGCCGTGATTGCCGCGCCGGAGCATCCATCGGTTACAGATCAACAGCCCTCCGATAGGCGCAATGCGACGCTTGCTGCCGCACCCAAAGCGGCCAGCGCCGGCGAGCATCAAAAATTGACCGGCTGGACCTTCGGCGAATTGCCCGAGCTGCTGGAAATCCAGCAAGGCAAGCAGACGCTGATAGGGTTTCCGGCATTGGTAGACAAGCTTACGCATTGCGACCTCGAAGTATTCGACGATCCGGCCGAAGCAGTGCGGATTCATCATGTCGGCTTGCGGCGCCTGTTTGCGTTGCAGATGAAGGAGCAACTCAAATACCTGGAAAAAAATATACCGGGCTTGCAGCAGATGGGCATGCAGTTCATGGCACTTGGCTCGCAAGAGGAATTGCGCGACCAGGTTATCGAGACTGGGGTGGAGCGCGCCTTCCTGCAAGAGCCGCTGCCGAAGGATGCGGCCGAGTTCGATCAACGCAAGAACGAAGGCAAGGCGCGGCTGGGTCTGCTGGTTAATGAAATCGCCCGGCTGGCCGGGCAAATACTCGTGGAATATCATGCGCTGCCGAAAAAGCTGCAAGGCGCCAAAGCGCATCCGCAAACGGTGTCCGATATCAATGCGCAATTGCAGGCGCTGATCGGCAAGCGCTTCATCGCCGACAACGATTTTGCGCAGCTGGCGCATTTTCCGCGTTATCTGAAAGCCATCAACGTGCGGCTGGAAAAATTGCGCGCCGATCCGGTGCGTGATGCGCGTCTGATGGCCGAGTGGGCGCAGGCGGCAGCGCCGTGGCAGCGGGCGCAGAAAGACCGGCATGGCGGCAGGAACGGCGATCCGAAGATGAATGAATTCCGCTGGCTGCTGGAAGAGTTGCGGGTGTCGCTGTTTGCTCAAGAATTGCGCACACCGATGCCGGTATCGGCAAAGCGGCTGCAGAAAGTATGGGAATCGATGCAGCGCTGAGCGGGGCGTCAATGCGGCGATTTTGGCCGCTGGCGTAAAATCACATCGTTTATCGTTGTCTGCCGGCCGCCGCATCCCGTTTGCGAACTTCAACGAACCGCATTACTCGATCGTCCTTCTCAGATGAAAAAAAATGATGTCGCTCCGCTTGCCAATGTCATGGATCTGCTGCTCGATGCGATTTGCATCGTAGACCCGCAAGGGCGCTTTGTCTCGGTCAGTGGGGCGTGCGAACGCATTTTCGGTTACACACCGGAAGAGATGATCGGCAAGCCGATGATCGATCTGGTGTTTCACGAGGATCGGGAACGGACTCTGCAGGCGGTTGACAAGATCGTGGCAGGGTATCTCCAGCGTCATTTCGAAAACCGCTATGTACGCAAGGATGGCCGGATCGTCCATATCATGTGGTCGGCTCGCTGGTCGGAAGCCGATCAGGTGAGAGTTGCCGTGGCGCGTGACGTCACTGAACGCAATCACATCGATTCCATGCAAACCGCGCAATCGTCTATGTCGGAAGCCGCGCCGCACTGGCGTCTGTCGGCTTCGCCGCCGCGGCTGATTCCTCCCGGTTTTGCCCCGATCGCCCTGTCCGCCCAGGACTACACCGTCATGCTGGCTCTGGCGACAGGCGGCAAGGACGTTAGCCGCGAGACGATCGTGCGCGCGCTAGGCGGAAATTTTCATGACTACGACCAGCGCCGGATGGACACCCAGATGCGCCGCCTGCGCCGCAAGGTTGAGGAGGCGTGCGGCCTGAAGCTCCCGGTCACCACGCTGCGCGGCATCGGCTACCACTTTTACGGCGAGATCGAAGTCTGCCGATAATTTTCCACAACGGCTCTGTTGTTATTCAACCCTGAAGCTGAAATAAAAGCCTTTTATCCGTCTTGCTCAGGTTTCCTCAGATACTTTCTGTAAGGAAAGTAATATTATTGCCCAATAGAAATTATTCTAAGGGCAAAAACGTGAAACTAGCTTTTTCTGCAGCAGTGTTGCCTTTGGGTTTGGCTATTTACGGCACCGCATTGGCGCAGACTCCACCTAGCGCCGGATCGATCAACCAGCAAATCGAGCGCGAACAGGCGCCCCGTCCCGCCAAGGCTGCACCCGACATTCGCATCGAGCAAGGCGCAGTGCCCGCTACACCGGCTGCAGACCACCAGAAAATCCTGGTCAAGAGCCTGCGCGTCACCGGTGCGCGGATCTATCCTGAAGCGACGCTTCTGGCAGTCAGCGGATTCGGCGCGCAGCAGGAGCTGACGCTTTCCGAACTGCGCGCCATGGCCGCGAAGATCACCGGCCATTACCGCAAGGATGGCTATTTCCTGGCGCAAGCCTATCTGCCGGCCCAGGATATCAAGGATGGGGTGGTGGCAATCGCCGTGCTCGAAGGCCAGTACGGCCAGGTCAGCATGCACAACAGCGCCAAGGTATCGGATGGATTGACCAATGGAGTGCTCGACGGCTTGGAAAGTGGGGATACGGTTGCCATCGCACCGCTCGAGAGCCGCCTGCTGATGCTGTCGGATATTCCTGGCGTCAACGTGAAATCGACGCTGGTTCCGGGTGCATCGGTGGGCGTTTCCGACCTGATCGTTGACGTGACGCCGGGACGGCCTGTCAGCGGCAGCATCGATGCCGACAATCATGGCAACCGCTATACCGGCGCCAATCGCCTCGGCGCGGCGCTCAATATCAATAATCCGTCCGGATACGGCGACCTTGTCAACCTGCGGGCGCTGACTTCCGACGCCGGCCTGCATTATGGCCGCGCCGCTTACCAGGCGCAAATCGGCCGCGCCAAGGCAGGCGCGGCGTATTCCTATATGGAATACCGCTTGGGACGGAATTTTTCCAGTCTGCAAGCCCGCGGCACGGCGACGATTGCCAGCCTTTACGGCAGCTATCCATTGATACGGTCACGCAGCCACAGCCTGTATGCCCAGATCAACCTGGAGGCCAAGAAGTTTCAGGATCGGGTGGATGCGACCTCGACGGTTGCCGACAAGAAGGCGCGGGTAGCAATGATGAGCCTGAACGGCGACACCCGGGACAGCATCGGCGGCGGCGGGTTGAGCACGTATTCGCTCACCTGGAGCAGCGGCAGCATCGACATACAAAGCCCGTTGGCGCTGGCCGCGGATGCATCGACGGTACGCAGCAACGGCCATTACGACAAATTGTCGTTCCAGGCGATGCGGCTGCAAAGCGTGACCGAGTCCATTTCTTTGTACGGCGCCATTGCCGGCCAGTTCGCATCGAAGAACCTGGACACGTCGGAGAAGATCGGGCTGGGCGGCCCTGCCGGCGTGCGTGCCTATCCGAGCGGTGAAGCCTACGGCGACCAGGGCTATGTACTCAACCTGGAAGCCAGAGCGTTGCTGCCGAAGTTTTCGGACAGGCTGCCGGGGCAGATGCAACTGGTCGGCTTCATCGATACCGGTAGCGTGACGTTGAACAAGAATGCCTGGTCGGCCGGTCAGAACCGCCGCAGCCTCTCCGGCATCGGGATCGGCTTCAACTGGATCGACCCCAACAATTTCATGCTCAGCGCGAGCCTGGCGCGCAAGCTGGGCAATGCGGTAGCCACTTCGGCCCCGGATGCCAACAGCCGATTCTGGCTGCAGGGCGTCAAATATTTTTGATTGATCAGGCATACCGACACGCACTCACCCGCAGGCTGACGCAATGCTGTCTTCAAGACAACAGGAAGGTACATCATGAACCACATCTACCGCTCGATCTGGAACCAGAAAACCGGCACCTTTGTCGCCGTTTCCGAAAACGCCAAAAACGCCGGCAAGAACGCCTCGGCCAGCGGTAGTGTCGCAGTGGGAACCGGTTTCGCACTCAAGGCATTGGCGGTCTCGCTGATGATGGCGTTCGGCTCGAATCTCTACGCGCTTCCGGTGAACGGCGTCGTCGCCGCGGGCACTGCCAGCATCGCCGGCGGCCCCGGCAGCATGACCGTCAACCAGACCAGCCAAAACGTGGCGCTGAACTGGCAGAGCTTCAACATCGGCCAGGGCGAATCAGTGCAGTTCGTGCAACCCAACAGCAGTGCGGTCGCGCTCAACAGGGTGCTGGGTGCGGACCCGTCCAGTATCCTGGGCAGCCTCTCGGCCAACGGCAAGGTATTCCTGGTCAACCCCAACGGCATCCTGTTCGGCCAAGGCGCCTCGGTCAACGTCGGCGGCCTGGTCGCCTCCACGCGCGGTATCAGCGACAGCGACTTCATGGCCGGCAGATACAGATTCGCCGGCACCGGTACCGGCTCGGTCCTCAATGAAGGCAGCATCAACGCCGACGGCGGCTACGTTGCGCTATTGGGCGCACACGTCTCTAACCAGGGCACCATTGCCGCCAAGCTCGGCACGGTCGCGCTGGCCGCCGGCAATGCCATCACCCTTGACGTGGCGGGCGACGGCCTCATCAACGTTTCCATCGATCAAGGCGCGGTCAATGCGCTGGTCGACAATGGTGGCATGATCCAGGCTGACGGCGGGCACGTGCTGCTCAGTGCGCAAGCCGCCGGCGACTTGCTGCATACTGCCGTCAACAACACCGGCGTCATTCAGGCGCACACCATCGAGAACCGCAGCGGCACCATCCGGCTGCTGGGCGACATGCAAAGCGGTACGGTCAACGTCGGCGGCAAACTCGACGCCAGCGCGCCCATCGGCGGCGACGGCGGCTTCATCGACACCTCGGCCGCGCAGGTGAATATTGCCGGCGATACAAGAGTCACCACCGCCGCGGCGCACGGCCTGACCGGCAGTTGGCTGATCGACCCGACCGACTACACCATCGCCGCAACAGGCGGCGACATCACCGGTACGCTGCTGTCGGCCAACCTGGCCGGCACCAACATCACTATCCAGAGTATCTCGGGCGGTGGCGGCACCAGCGGCGACATCAACGTCAACGACACCGTGAGCTGGTCGGCCAACAAGCTCACGCTGAATGCGCAAAACAACATCAACGTCAACACCGCGATGCATGCCTCGGGCACGGCCAGTCTGGCATTGGAATACGGACAGGGCGCGGCAGCCGCAGGCAATACCAGCGTGGTCAATGTGCGGGCGGCGATCAATCTTCCGGCGGGCGAGAATTTCAGCACGAAGCAGGGCGCAGACGGGGCGGTCACCAACTACACCGTGATCACCAGCCTGGGCGCGTCGGGCAGCGCCACGGGTACGGACTTGCAGGGGATGAATGGCAACTTGGCCGGCAATTATGTGCTTGGTACGAACATCGATGCAGCGGCAACTTCAGACTGGAATAGCGGTGCAGGTTTTGCTCCTGTCGTAGGGTCTGAACTGGTGACTATGAATGGTTTCACATTCACGAGATTATTGCCATTTAGCGGCATCTTCGACGGTTTGGGTCATACCATCAGCGGCCTCACCATCAATCAGCCCACTGTGAGCAATGTAGGATTGTTCGGTCTCACTAACTCAACGGCCATGATTCGCAACGTAGGACTCATGGGTGGGAGTGTGACGGGAGCGAGGTACACTGGCGCGCTCGTAGCGAAAAATCACGGCAGTATCATCAATAGCTATGCCACAGGGTCCGTGACTGCCAACCAGGCCAACAGCCTGTATATCGGTGGATTGGTGGGAGGTAATTTCGGTTCGATCAGTGATAGCTACGCCACGGGGACGGTGAGCGGCGAACGCAGTGTTGGTGGGCTGGTGGGCACAAACGGCACACAGGGAGGCAGTTCGATTGGCTCCATCACCAGGAGCTATTCCACGGGCGCGGTTACTGCGGGCACGTACAACTCTGGCGGACTGGCTGGGAATAATGAGGCCGGTAGCAGCATCGTCGACAGTTATGCAACCGGTGCGGTGTCGGGCGGGAAAAATAATGCCGGAGGACTGGTAGGTCAAAACTACGGCAGCATCAGCACCAGCTACGCGACCGGGGCAGTGACGGACCTGGAAGGCTACGTTGGCGGTTTGGTCGGGTCAAATGGCTGGACTGGGTCCATCACGCTTTCCTATTCATCAGGCGCGGTATCAGGCGGCAATAATCTTGGTGGGCTGTCCGGTAGAAACTTCGGCCAGGCTTCTGCTATCAGCAACAGCTACTGGAACACGGATACGTCCGGACAAGCAACGAGTGGCGGTGGCACCGGCCTGACCACCGTGCAAATGCAGACTGCCTCCAATTTCACCGGCTTCAATTTCACTACCACACCCGGCGCGACAGGCAATAACTGGGTGATGGTCAACGTCAACGGGACATTGAATAATGCCGGCGGCGCGCTCGGCGCCACGCGCCCGATGCTGGCTTCAGAGTATTCAACCACCATCAACAATGCGCACCAACTGCAGTTGATGGCGATGGATTTTGCGGGAAGCTATACCATTGGACAAAACATCAATGCCGCAGCAACCGGAACGGCAACCGATGTCTGGTCCGGTAGCACCTTTATCCCGGTGGGCAATAGTGCCACGCCATTTACCGGCACCATCAACGGTCAGGCCAGAACCATCAGCAATCTCACCGTCAATCTGCCGGCGGCAGACAACGTCGGCCTGATCGGGGTGGCGAGCGGCGCCACGATTCGCAACGTGGCGCTCGCTGGAGCAAGCGTGACAGGGCAAAACAAGGTTGGCGCGCTGGTCGGCTCGACCACGGTAGGTTCACTCGACAACAGCAATGCGACCGGCGGCCAAGTGGCTGGAAATAACATGGTGGGCGGCTTGGTGGGCGCTAGCAACACGACGAGGTTGAACAATAGCCATTCTTCAAATACTGTCAATGGCAACAATGACGTAGGCGGCTTGATCGGCTGGACCAACGGCGGATTGACAACTATAAATAATTATGCAACGGGAAATGTCACTGGCACGGGTAATCGTGTGGGTGGACTCGTCGGCAACAACTATTTTGCCCATATCATCGAGAACAGTTACGCGACAGGGAACGTCAGCGGCGCCGCCCTCGTAGGCGGTTTGGTAGGTTACAACCACAACGGGAACATTGCCAAAAGCTACGCGACAGGGAATGTGACTGGCAACGACCGGATCGGCGGACTGGTGGGAGGCAACTACGGTACGGTCAGCGCCACTTATGCCACTGGCGAAGTGACGGGTAACAGCGAACTCGGCGGCCTGGCGGGACGCAACAGCGGCACGGTCAATGCCAGCTTCTGGAATTCCACCGTTAATGGCGGTTTGGCGGGTGTCGGCGCCGGCACATTGTCGGGTTCAACCGGCATGACCACGGCGCAGATGCAGACCCAAGCTAATTTCACCTCGGCCACGGCTGCCAACGGCAATGTCAATCCGGGATGGAACTTCGCCAATACCTGGGTGCAGTACGACACGCATACCAATCCGTTGCTGCGTTCCTTCATGGCGCCATTGACTGTGACGGCAAACAGCGCTGGCAAGGTCTACGACGGTGCAGCACACACCGGCGGCAACGGCGTGATCTATTCGAGCGCGACCGACGGAAACCTGCTCGGTGCCGCAACTTTCTCCGGAAACGCGCAAGGCGCGGTCAATGTCGGCAGCTACGCGATTACGCCAGGTGGCCTGTATTCGACCAATCAGCAAGGCGGATACGCCATTACTTACGTCGCCGGCACCTTGACAGTGACTCCGGCATTGCTGACGCTCTTCAGTAGCGACGTGAGCAAGACCTACGACGGCGGTTTAAGCGCTACCGGCAACGTCACGGTAGCCAGCGGTACGTTGTTCGGCAACGATTCAGTAAGTGGCGGGGCCTTCGCCTTTACCGACAAGAGTGTCGGCAGCGGCAACAAGACTGTCACCACCACCGGCGTGACGGTGGCCGACGGCAACGGCGGCGGCAACTACAACATCACGTATGTCGACAACACCACCAGCACCATTAGCCCCAAGACACTGGCCGTCAGCGGGGAAACGGCATTGGACAAGGTATTCGATGGCACGACCACGGCAACGCTGGCGGGCGGTACGCTCTCAGGCTTGGTCGCGGATGATGCGGTGGCGCTGGTCCGGGCCGGTAGCTTCGCCAGCGCGGACGTGGGCGATGCAATTGCGGTGACCGCGTCCAGCAGTCTTGTCGGGGCCGATGCCGGAAATTACATCCTTACGCAACCCACGGGGTTGAAAGCGAATATTACCTCCGCTCCTGCCGCCCAACAAAATCCGGTAACCAATGTAAATCCGGCAACCAATGCACTAGCCGACGCAATAGCCAGCGCGATTCGGGCGACTTCGACGATTTCATCCAGTGATAATATGGCTGTTTCGCTTCTGTCATCCGGCCGGACGCCGAGCGTCGCGCCTGTCGGCACTTCGGCAAGCGCCGCGTTGAGCGGGTTGAATGTCACCGTTGTCGGAGAGGGCATCAATTTGCCGCCGGGATTGCGGCCAAAGGATGCAGCCGATGAGGAAGATTAACTTGCAAGGATATTTTGCCCGATGACTCCCAATTTTATCGGCGTGACCGGATTGCCGCGCGCGGGCTCCACCCTGCTGTGCCAGATGCTGGCGCAGCATCCGGAGCTGCATTGCGAAGGGCATAGTTCGCCGCTGTGCAACGCCTTGCTCGGCATACGGCGGATGGTCAGCGACGATCAATTCTTTCTGTCCCAGCTCGACAATAGCTTCGAGGCCGGCTACGCGCATCTGACCTCGGCCATGCAGGGATTCCTGCGCGGATGGCATCATGACTGCGGTAAAAAAGCGGTGGTGGACAAGAACCGCGCGTGGCTGCATGCGATCGAATTGCTGTTGCACATCGCGCCGGAAGCCAAGCTGATTGTCTGCCTGCGCGAACTCGGACAGATTTACGGCTCGATCGAAGCGCAGCATCAAAAAACCATCCTGGTCGATTTCATCGACCATCTGGCTGATTTTGATCGCTTCGGGCGCGCCGACATGCTGTTTGCCAAGGACAAGGCGATCGGCGCACCGTTGATTTCCTTGAGCGCGGTGCAGGACTTGCCGAAGGAGGTGCAAAAGCGCCTCTATTTTTTGCGCTTTGAAGATCTGATGGAGCGACCGGTGGTCTGCATGTCGCACCTCCATGCCTGGCTGGGCGTGTCGCCATTCGAGATCAATCCAGAGAAACTGACCGTCGGCAAACAGGAAAGCGACAGCCACTATCGCATGAAATATCTGCATCGCCAGTCCGGAAGCATTGCCAAGCCCAAGAAGCACGAAATTCCGCCGCGTATCCAGGCCCAGATCGAGAGCGCCTGCGCCTGGTATTACGATCTTTATTATCCAAAAAATCGCTAAGCCGAGAACCTTCATGGCGCGATCCGCTGACGGCAATAATGCGGCACCGGTCCATCAGGATGTGATGTGGCACGCATCCCCGTTGTCGCGTGACAGGCGCGAATTACGCAATGGGCACAAGGGTAAAGTGGTCTGGCTGACAGGCTTGCCGGGCTCGGGAAAATCCACGATTGCCCATGCGGCCGAGGCCCGCCTGCATGCGGCAGGAATGCAAACGGTGGTGCTGGACGGCGACAACATCCGGCATGGCTTGTGCGCCGACCTGGGATTTTCAATCGACGACCGCAACGAAAATGTCCGCAGGGTGGGCGAGGTTGCCAGGCTCTTCCTGGCGCAAGGAACGATCGTCTTCGTGGCACTGGTTTCACCGATACGCAGCGCGCGCGAAAAAATCAGGCAAATGCTGCCGGACGGCGATTTCATCGAAATTTATTGCGAATGCACGCTTGCCGTTTGTCAGGACCGCGATCCGAAAGGACTCTACGCAAAAGCCGCAAAAGGCATGATCCCCGAATTCACCGGCATCTCGTCACCGTATGAAGCACCGCTCGATCCCGCAATGATTCTGCCTACCGGGCAGGAAAACATCGATGAATCAGCCGATAAATTAATCCGATTCTTGCATGAGCGACTGCAGATCTCGCCTGAACAGTCTTGAACATCGGGCAAGTGCGCCGTTGCAGGCGCAATATTTTTCTTGGCACGATGATATTTTTTGAATCCGGCGCGCATTTTTAGCGCAGAAATCGCCTGAATTTCACGTAAAATCCGCATGTTTCACTGCTTCTGCGCATCAGCTAGCCGGAGCGAACCTATCCATTCAATGACGTTTTCGCAAAGAGAAAATAATGAGTATCAAATCCGATAGATGGATCCGCCGCATGGCCGCGGAAACCGGGATGATCGAACCGTTCGAGCCGGGACAGGTGCGGGAAGCCAACGGCCACAAAATCGTCTCTTACGGAACGTCGTCGTATGGTTACGATATTCGCTGCGCCAACGAATTCAAGATTTTCACCAACATCAATTCTACGATCGTCGATCCCAAGAATTTCGATGAGAATTCTTTTGTCGATTTCAAGGGCGACGTTTGCATCATTCCACCCAATTCGTTCGCATTGGCGCGCACCATCGAGTATTTTCGCATTCCGCGCAGCGTGCTGACCATCTGCCTCGGAAAGTCGACGTACGCGCGTTGCGGAATCATAGTCAACGTGACACCGTTCGAACCGGAATGGGAAGGGTATGTGACGCTGGAGTTTTCCAATACCACGCCGCTGCCCGCCAAGATCTATGCGGGCGAGGGTTGCGCGCAGGTGGTGTTTTTTGAAAGCGATGAAGTCTGCGAAACGTCGTACAAGGACCGTGGCGGCAAGTACCAGGGGCAGCGCGGAGTGACTTTGCCGAAGACCTGACGCAGGCTGAAGGATTCGTCAGGCGTTTGGCAGGCCAGTGATGCAGATTGCTTTGTCCGCAAAATGTGAGCGTCCAACAAGATAATTTGTCATTCCAAGGCGTGCAACGACGAGAAATTTCAAACTTCAGTAGCAATGGAAACGGATGAGATCCCTCTCTTCGCTCGGGATGACAGTTTGGGGGTTGGGGATTTGTGCGACCGACATTCCCGGCGACGCTTGCCCCCCGTCATTCCGACAGAGCAGCGCGACGAGGAATCTCAAACTTCCGCAGAAGCGCTCACGGTTGAGATTCCCGCTGGCGCACACGTCAAGGCGGGCCGCCACAAGGATGGTCCAGAGGCAGGCATGCGGCGGTGCCTCCACGGAACCCTTGCCGCACCTCCGCTCGGAACGAAAAATCTTAGAATTCTTCCCAATCGCTACCCGCAGGCGCTCCAGTATGCGTAAGGGCTTTTCGCTGGGATGTTTCGGCCACGCGCTTGGCGGGCTGTCGTTTCGGCGCTGTCGTCGGCAAGGCCGGTTTTTCCTTCGTTGCACGCGGGGTTGCAACTGCCGGCCGGGGTGTCGTTGCGATTGCCGTAGCATGGTTGCTATTGAGCTGAAACACGCTGACGACTTGCGTCAGGTTGGTCGCCTGATCCTTCAGGCCGGCGGCCGCGGCGGCTGCTTCCTCGACCAGTGCGGCGTTCTGCTGCGTCACCCGGTCCATCTGCGCCAGCGCCTGATTCACTTGCTCGATTCCGGTGCTTTGCTCCTGGCTCGCGGTCATGATTTCCGACATGATGTCGGTTACGCGCTTGACGCTTTCAACGACTTCTTCCATGGTCGTGCCTGCTTCGGTCACCAGGCTGCTGCCGGCATCGACCTTTTCCACGGAATCGCTGATCAATGATTTTATTTCCTTGGCGGCGCTGGCCGAGCGTTGCGCCAGGCTGCGCACCTCGGCGGCGACGACAGCGAATCCCCGGCCTTGTTCGCCCGCGCGCGCGGCTTCGACCGCTGCATTCAGCGCTAGAATATTGGTTTGAAACGCAATGCCATCGATCACGCTGATGATATCGACAATCTTCTTTGCCGACGCATTGATGGAACCCATGGTTTCGACGACTTGGGAAACGACTGCGCCACCCTTGACCGCAACGTCGGAGGCAGAGATCGCCAATTGGTTGGCTTGCCGCGCATTGTCCGCGTTTTGCTTGACGGTGGATGTCAATTCTTCCATCGAAGACGCGGTTTCTTCCAGTGCGCTGGCTTGTTGTTCCGTGCGTGAAGCCAGCTCCAGGTTGCCGGCGGCAAGCCGGCCGGAGGCGGCGGCAATCGTGTCGGTTCCGGCCCGGACTTTTCCGACGATACCGTCGAGGCTGTCACGCATGGTCCTGATTGCGTAAAGTACGCTTGACTGGTCGTTCTTCATCGTATGGATCACGACGCGCAAATCGCCCTGCGCCACCTTGTTCGCGATCTTGACGGCAAAATCCGGCTCGCCGCCAAGCTGATTCGCCAGTTGGAGCGTGAACATGCTGGCTGACACTACGAAGAGTACGAGTGCAAGGATGCCGATTCCCAGTACGCCGTTTCGGGTCGACTCGTAGATTTCGCGGCTGGTTCTTGCCGCCGCTGCCATTCTCTGATCCTGTTGTTTGTTCAGTTCACGTAATTGGCTGAGAAACAAATGGAGCGACGCCGAGGTTTCGCCAAATGCGGATTTGCTTGCTTCGACAACTCTGCCTGTGTCTATCAAATCCAGCGTCGCATTGTGCGAAGTCATGTACTGGGCCGCGGACTGCTTGATCTTGTCGGATACTGCTTTTTCTTCCGGCGATTCGCCTTGCAATGCCAATTTGCCGATAATCTCATTGAAAGCCTCGGCGTTGGCGGCTACCTGGGCTCTAAGATCGGTTGCCCGTTCGCTATCGAAGGGATTCGTCAGTTGAAGGACGAGTTCCATGCCTGTATGTGCACTGTCCAATGCCGCCGTGGCAAGCCGCACACGCTCCGAATCCTGCTGGATCACTTGTTGATTGGTCGAGTCCAGCTCTCCCATTCTGAGGATTGCCAGGCAAATCATCGCTCCGAACAGGAGCATCACGAAGCCGAAGCTGATCACCACCTTGTTGCGGATTTTCAATTTTGCGAAATTCATGTTGGCCATCTCACACAGTATTGGTCGGGTTTGTCGGGCTCTTCATCGCAGAGAAAGGCATCAACTCTTTTCAGATTGACGGCGATCCGGAAGAAACTCTGTGATCGCAGGATCTTGACGATGTGTGCGATCGAATCCTTCCGGTGCCGAATTGATTAGTATCCTACGCGGATTCAATGATTTTAAGCAACTTTGAAAATTAATTTGTACACAATATCGAACAATGGAGAGGACGAATCCGGTTCATGGAGCGGGCAGAGCGTTGGATTTTCAATCGTGCGACCCTGCGCGGAGAGGCTAGACGGACGCAAGCGAGCGGGGCAGCATGGTCGATATGAGTAACCGTCTTGCCCGATGATCCGGAGAAACCGGCAAGGATAAGGAGCCTTGCGGACTGCCGTTTCGTTATTGATCCGGCACGATGAAGTCTCTATTTCATCGTGCCCATTTCTCACCCTCTCCCTCTGGGAGAGGGCCGGGGTGAGGGGATGCGGCTCCATACTTATTCGTGCCGCATCAATAATGGCCGTCTGCTTATTCGTGGCGCAGACCGGCATCCAAATGAGAACAGAGGGAAACAAGAGCCCCGGCGGCGTGGCCGGGGCTCGTCGTTGCATTTTTGCTACTTTACGCAGTCGACGAAGTAGCCGCGCTTGCCGTCCACTTCACGCGTGACCAATCCATGGACGTCGGTTTCGAAGCCGGGAAATTTTTCGTTGAAATCACGCGCGAAGCGAAGGTAATCGACGATCGTCCTGTTGAAGCGTTCACCCGGAATCAATAGCGGAATGCCCGGTGGATAAGGCGTCAGCAGAATCGATGTGACGCGTCCCTCCAGCAGATCGATCGGTACCCGTTCGATTTCGCGGTGCGCCATTTTTGCGAACGCATCCGACGGTTTCATGGCCGGCTGCATGTCGGACAGGTACATCTCCGTGGTCAGGCGCGCGACGTCATAGGTTTTGTACATGTCATGAATCTGCTGGCACAGATCGCGCAGGCCGATTCGCTCGTAGCGCAGGTTGGCCGTGGCAAACTCAGGCAGGATGCGCCACATCGGCTGGTTCTTGTCATAGTCGTCCTTGAACTGCTGCAATGCAGTCAGCAAGGTATTCCAGCGTCCCTTCGTGATCCCGATGGTAAACATGATGAAGAACGAATACAGGCCGGCTTTTTCCACGATTACGCCGTGCTCGGCAAGATAGCGCGTCACGATCGATGCCGGAATGCCGGACTCGCCAAACTTGCCGTCCAGCGACAGTCCCGGTGTAACGATGGTCGCCTTGATCGGATCGAGCATGTTGAAGCCGGGCGCGAGATTGCCGAAGCCATGCCAGGTGTCTTCGGCATGGATCATCCAGTCTTCCTGCGTACCGATGCCGTCGTCCGACAGTTTGTCCGGCCCCCAGACCTGGAACCACCAGTCCTTGCCCCATTCTTCATCGATCTTGCGCATCGCGCGGCGGAAATTCAGCGCTTCCAGGATGCTTTCCTCAACCAGTGCGGTACCGCCCGGGGCTTCCATCATCGCCGCAGCGACATCGCAGGAGGCGATGATCGCGTATTGCGGCGAGGTCGACGTGTGCATCAGGTAGGCTTCGTTGAACATGTCTTGATCGAGCTTGACCGTCTCCGATTCGCGCACCAGGATTTGCGATGCCTGCGACAGGCCGGCCAGCAGCTTGTGCGTCGATTGCGTCGAAAAAATCATCGATTCTTTCGCGCGCGGCCGGTCTTTGCCGATCGCATGCATGTTCTTGTAAAAGTCATGGAACGTGGCATGCGGCAGCCAGGCTTCATCGAAGTGCAGCGTGTCGATCTTCCCGTCCAGCATTTCCTTCAGCGTCTCGACGTTGTATACCACGCCGTCATAGGTCGATTGCGTGATGGTCAGAATGCGCGGCTTCTTGTTTTTCGCTTCGCGCGCGAACGGATTTGCCTCGATCTTCTTCATGATGTTTTCCATCTTGAACTCTTCAAGAGGAATCGGGCCGATGATGCCGAGGTGATTGCGGGTCGGCATCAGGAACACCGGAATGGCGCCGGTCATGATGATCGAATGCAGGATCGACTTGTGGCAATTGCGGTCCACCACCACGATGTCGCCCGGCGCCACCGTTGAATGCCAGACCATCTTGTTGGAAGTGGAGGTGCCGTTGGTGACGAAATAGCAATGATCGGCATTGAAGATGCGTGCCGCATTGCGTTCCGAAGCAGCCACCGGACCGGTATGGTCGAGCAACTGGCCCAGTTCTTCAACGGCGTTGCAGACATCGGCGCGCAGCATGTTCTCGCCGAAAAACTGGTGGAACATCTGGCCGACCGGCGACTTCAGGAAGGCCACGCCGCCGGAATGGCCCGGGCAATGCCAGGAGTAGGAACCGTCCTGCGCGTAGTGCACCAGAGCGCGGAAAAACGGCGGCGACAGGCCGTCGAGATAGGATTTCGCTTCGCGGATGATATGGCGTGCGACGAACTCGGGCGTATCCTCGAACATGTGGATGAAGCCGTGCAGTTCGCGCAGGATATCGTTCGGGATATGCCGCGATGTACGGGTTTCGCCATACAGGTAGATCGGGATGTCGGCGTTCTTGTAGCGGATTTCCTCGACGAAGGCGCGCAGCGATTTGAGCGCATGGTCGGTTTCTTCATGTGACCCGCCGCCGAATTCTTCATCGTCGATCGACAGGATGAAGGCCGATGCGCGCGACTGCTGCTGGGCAAACTGGGACAGGTCGCCGTAGCTGGTCACGCCCAGCACTTCCATGCCTTCTTTTTCCATGGCGTCCGCCAAGGCACGGATGCCGAGACCGGAGGTATTTTCAGAACGGAAGTCTTCGTCGATGATGACGATCGGGAAGCGGAATTTCATGAGGTCTCCTGATAGCAAATGAGAGGCTGTCTCGATGAGTAGGTCGACACAGTCTCTGGAGACGCCTGGGCCAGTCGTGGCAACAACCGCTTGCGCGCCGAAAAATTCAAGAACGGAATTTTCGCAGAAATGCGGCCGGTTCGGGGGAAATCAACCAATATCCTTTGATTGGCGTGTTTGCATCGATGAAAAAGCAACAATACTTGCCATGTGTTACCTACAGCGATGCGGATGCTAGCGTCGCTGGTAGGTAACGAATGCATAGTGCAAGCCCGTTTTCTCCGACTGATGCGGTTCACGCGAGATTTCTTCCCATTGTTCTGGATCGATGGGTGAAAAAAACGTATCGCAATCGAAGGTCGCGGCGATTTCGGTAACGATCAGCTTGTCAACGCGCGGTAAAGCTTCGATGAAAATCTGTGCGCCGCCAATCACGAACGCTTCTGCATCACCCGCCAACTCGATTGCGGCATCCAGCGATGCTGCAGTGTCGACACCGTCATGTGCCCAGTGGGCATTGCGCGTGATCACGATATTGCGCCGGTTCGGCAGCGGCCGGCCGATCGAATCGAAGGTCTTGCGACCCATGATGATCGGGTGGCCGGATGTGGTGCGTTTGAAATGCGCGAGGTCTTCCGGCAGATGCCAGGGCAGGGTGTTATTGGCGCCGATGCCGCGTTGGCTGTCGATGGCGACGACGATGCTTAGATGGGATTGCATGCTTGGAGGATGATGAATTTAAACGGCGACCGGCGCCTTGATATGCGGATGCGACTGATAGTCGGCGATTTCGAAATCTTCATATTGGTAGCCGAATATTGAATCCGGCTTGCGCTTGATGACCAGCTTCGGCAACTCGTATGGCGTACGCGCCAGTTGTTCCTGTACCTGCTCCATATGGTTCGAATACAAATGGCAATCGCCGCCGGTCCAGACGAAATCGCCGACCTGCAGCCCGGTCTGTTCGGCCATCATGTGGGTCAGCAATGCATACGAGGCGATATTGAACGGCACGCCGAGAAAGATATCGGCGCTGCGCTGATACAGCTGGCACGACAGCTTGCCGTCAGCCACATAGAATTGGAAGAACGCATGGCACGGCGGCAGTTTCATTTGCGGGATATCGGCCACATTCCAGGCCGACACGATCATGCGGCGCGAGTCGGGATTGTTTTTGATCTGGTCCAGCACCTGCGCAATCTGGTCGATATGCCGCCCGTCAGGCGTCGGCCAGGAGCGCCATTGATAGCCGTAGATTGGCCCGAGATTGCCTTCGGCATCGGCCCAGTCGTCCCAGATCGATACGCCGTTGTCTTTCAGGTACTTGATGTTCGTCGAGCCGGCCAGGAACCAGATCAGTTCATGGACAATCGATTTCAGGTGCAGCTTCTTGGTGGTCAGCAGCGGAAAGCCGTCCTGCAGATTGAAGCGCATCTGGTGGCCGAATGCCGAGCGGGTACCGGTGCCGGTGCGGTCGGTTTTTTCGGTGCCATGTTCGTAGACATGGCGCATGAAGTCGAGGTATTGGCGCATGGGGGATTTTTCCTTGGATTGCGGCTATTTTACCGAGATTTGGCGGTAGGAGTCGGGCGGAAAAGAGTTGTATCCTTCGCTGCGAGTCTCGAGTTGCCTTTCCTCCGAAAATGCAAAACGGCTTGTCCCTCGTGGATGCATGCCTTTAGCCCGGCACGCCGCCACGAAAGGCAATAGGTTCTAAAACGAAATGCGTATGCAGCGACTTCACGCCAAATTAAACTGCAACGCCGCCAGACTCGCATACAACCCGCCCTTCGCCACCAACTCCCCATGCGTCCCCGTCTCCACAACCTTGCCATGCTCCATCACGATAATCCGATCCGCCCGCTGCACCGTCGCCAGTCGATGCGCGATGACAAGGGTAGTGCGCCCGACCATCGCCGCTTCCAGCGCGCTTTGCACCAGACGCTCCGACTCCGCATCCAGTGCGCTGGTCGCTTCATCCAGCAACAGCAGCGGCGGATTCTTCAGCAAGGCGCGTGCGATTGCAATGCGCTGGCGCTGCCCGCCGGATAAACGTACACCGCGCTCGCCCAGGAATGATTGGTAACCTTCCGGCAGCCGTTCGATGAATTCATGCGCCGCCGCCATTTTCGCCGCGGCGATTACTTCTTCATCGCTCGCCCCAGCGCGGCCGTAGCGGATGTTTTCCATCGCGTTTTCGGAAAAGACTATCGTGTCCTGCGGCACCACGCCGATGGCATCGCGCAAGGTGTGCAGATCCAGTTGCCGGATGTCGACGCCATCCAGCGCAATCGATCCTTGCTGCGGATCGTAAAAGCGCAATAGCAGCTGGAACAGAGTTGTCTTGCCCGCACCTGACGGCCCGACCACCGCAACCGTTTCGCCGGGTGCGATGTCGATCGACAGGTTGCACAATGCTGCCGACTGCGGCCGGGAAGGGTAGTGGAAAGTCACATCGTTCAGAGTCAAGGCCGCACCCGCTTCGGTCCGCGGCGGCAAGGCCATCGGCTGCGGCGGCGATTGGATTGGCGACTTCTCCGCCAGCAATTCAAGCAGACGTTCGGCGGCACCTGCGGCGCGTTGCGCTTCGCCGAGGACTTCCGACAAAGCGCCGATTGCGCCTGCAACGATGACTGCATACAGGATGAATTGTCCCAGCTCGCCGCCAGTCATCGTGCCCTGGATTACCGCATGCGCGCCTAGCCACAACACGAACACGATTGCGCCGAACACCAGCAGAATTGCGACCAGCGTCAGCAATGCACGTGCGCGAATCCGCTGCATCGCGGTCCTGAATGCCTGTTCGACCGAAGAACCGAAGCGCGTCGACTCGATCTTCTCGTGCGTGAATGCCTGTACGGTCGGCATCGCGTTCAGGATTTCGCCGGCCAATGCCGATGCATCGGCGATGCGGTCCTGCGAGTCGCGCGACAGCTTGCGCACGCGACGGCCGAATACCACGATCGGCAGCACCACCACCAGCAGCATCACCAGGATGAGCGACGAGAGCTTGACGCTGGTGACGAACAGCATTGCCAGTCCGCCGACGAACAGCAGCACATTGCGCAGCGCCATCGAAATGCTGGTGCCGACCACCGCCTGGATCAAGGTCGTGTCGGTCGTCAGGCGCGACAGTACTTCACCGGTTTGCGTGGTTTCGAAAAACTGCGGACTTTGGTTGACGACATGCGAATACACGGCACTGCGAATGTCGGCGGTCACGCGCTCGCCGAGCCAGGACACCATATAGAAACGTGCGGCGGTCGCGACTGCCAATATGCAGGCGACACCGAACAGTGCTATGAAGTACATGTCGATATGCGCAGTGCTGGTCGTGCCGGCAGCACCGAATCCGAGGTCGATCATTTGCTTGAATGCGTATGGCACCGCGAGTGTTGCACCGGCTGCGACCAGCAGCGCAATGCCTGCCAGCACGAATTGGCGCAGGTATGGTTTCAGAAAAGGGATCAGGCCGGCCAATGTTGCCAGACTGGCTTTTTGCGGTACGTCAGGAATTGTTGCGGTCATAGTTTGAGTGGTTTGACATAGCCGGTCATTTCAAGATAACCCCGGCCGGCGGCTTTTCCGTCGCGGGTGATGGACACTGCACCTTCCCAATAAACCGCTCCGGTCGAGCGCCGTGAATCGAGTTCCTGGTCGTCTTGCAATGGAATTATTTGCCACTTGATGTCGCCGGTCCGAAGTTTCGTTTCTACTGGATAGGATGCATTGGTGTGCGGAGAACGCCAACTGCGCGATGGGGAAAATTCGATATCCTTCGGCTTGAACTGCGTCACGCGTCCGGAAGCGTCGCGCAATGCGGCGTGCGCCCAGAGCTTATCACCGTTCTTGCCGCGGATCTGGAATGCCATCAATGCCGAGCCGTCATCCAGATTGGCGCCGATCCAGTCCCATCCGGCGGCGTCAGGATCGAGCACGCTGGTGGACCATTCATGATCGAGCCAGGCGCTGCCTTTGACCGCGATGGGTTTTCCATCGCGAGTGACGGTGCCTGCAACCTGAAGATGCGGCTCGCTGTAATAGTAGCTGGCCTGTTCCGGCTTGGGCCCCTTGCGCGAAAATCCGTTTTCGCCTTGCAGCATCGGTGCTTGTGAAGGCGTCAGCGACAGCGTCAACGTAAAGTCGCGCGCCGGCACGCTGACCTGGTAACGTCCATCAGCATCGCGCACCAGCCGCCAGTCATCCAGCTTCACATCAGTATCGCCCTCTTGTGCGTAAGCCAGTCCGAATCCTTCGCGCGCGCTTTTCTGGTCATGCAAAAGTTTGCCCACCGACGGATCCGACAGCGCCGCGTGCGCGATAATCAGCTGCTTCGGCGCGAAGCGGCTCGGATTAGCTGGATCGTGTTCGCTGGCAAAGCGGAAGAAAGTAATCTGGAAACCAAGCGGCTTCCGATCCGGCATATCCAGCCACCCGGTCGCATACCACCACTCGGTACGAAAGTCGGGATGGGCGCCGAAGTCGCGGGGGAAGATGAGTGGTTTGTCGGAGGTGACTTGTGCGAACCGGGGTGGGGCGGCGAAGACGGATACAGAAAAAAAGTTCAATGACAGAAGCACTGCTGCTGCAAACACTGCTAAGCAACCAAACGACGTTGGCATACAAATAATCTGCTTACTTGCCAATGAGCGTAGCACTAGCCGGGGTTGACGTGCAGCCACTTCATCGGGAACCCGAAGGGCAGCGTCTTGCGGTCGCCTTTCTTTGCTTACTTTCTTTGGCGAAGCAAAGAAAGTGAGTAGCCGCCGGGCTACCCCCGGCACATGCCCACGAAGCCGTAACCGACTAAGGCAAAGGGAAAAATTCCTGATAAAAGTAATCATGACATCGAGAGCCATCACCAATCCTCCCTAACCGCCCGAACCGCATCCCCCGACACCGCATATCTCCCCGCCAACAACGACGTCACCGCCGCCGACACCAGCAACGCCATTGCCACCGAAAACAGCAAGCCCCAAGGCATATGCAACTGCATCGTCCAATGAAACGATTGCGGATTCACGATAAACACCAGAATCAAACTGATACACCACCCAAGTAAAAATCCAACCAGGATTCCAATCCCGGTTAACATCCCGCCTTCCACCACCAGCATCGCCAGGATCTGCCTGCGCGTCACGCCGATATGGCGCAGCATGCCGAACTCCTTCGCTCTTGCCAGCGTTTGCGCGGAAAACGTCGCCGCGATGCCGAACAGTCCGATAATGATCGCGATCGCCTCCAGCAGATAAGTCACCGCAAAACTGCGATCGAAAATCCGCAGGCTCAGCGCACGAATCTCGCCCGGTTCGGAAAACGCCAGCGCCTCCCCGAAAGGCAGCGCTCTCAACGTTGCGGTCATTTCCGCCACCGTGACGCCGGCTTGCAGTCTCAGCGCCGCATCATTGATATTCTCATCACCGGACAGCCTTCGATAGTCCGCCAGATTCATTTGTATCGCACCGAACTGTCTCGCATAATCGCGCCAGATCCCAGCCACGATAAAATCGTGCTGCTTGCCGCCGATCGTTAAATTCACTCGCTTGCCGACCTCATAGCCGTATAGATCAATCATCGCCTCCGATACCCAGATCGGAAACGCATCGTTCGGCAACCGGCCGGCTTCGATCACGTCACCGGTAATCGGCACAGTCCGCCCGGGGTCGGAAGCTTCGATCGGCCGGGCAATCAATGCGACGTTCGGGCGGCTCGGGTCGAGCGTTATCTGCAGGTAGCGCATGAAATCCACGCGGGCGATCCCGGGCAGCGCCGCAATCATCTGTTGCTGCTTTGGATCCAGCGCGCCGGTATTGCCGCTTTCAGCCGATCGAACGTACAGGTCCGCGGCCAATACCTGCTGCAGCCAATCGTCGACCGATTCTCGGAAACTGGCCACCATGATTGCCATCGCCACCATCAGGCTGAAGCTCGACAGCACGCCGCCCAATGCGATCGACGCTTGGTTCGGCGCATTTGCAAGCCTGGCCAGCGTCAGTGTCGAAATTGCGCCGGAGGCAAATTTTGCGGCGGCCGAGAACATGATTGCCGCAACGCGAGGCATCAGGGCGATGCTGCCGATCAACAATAGTGCGACTGCAAGATAGCCGAAGATCGGTAAATCCAGCACCGGCGGCAATTGTGTGAGCAATCCGCCGATCACGAGGCAGGCGAGGGCAGGCCACGGTGTTGCCAGTTTCGACAATGCGGCATCTTCGCTGCCGGACTTGAGTGCAGGCGCGGTCTTTGCGCGCGCCGCTTCCCACGCCGGACTTGCGCTGCCCAACAGTGCAACGGCCGTTCCAATCATGAAAAACACAAGGGCTGCGGGGAGGCTGAATTGCACCGACGGTTTTACGCCGGGAAAATAACCGCCGCCGAGATCGGCACCGAAAACCTCCAGCGCGGCGGCGGCAAATGCGTATCCCAGCGCCAGGCCGGCCAGCGAACCGGCCACGGCCAGCACCGCGCCCTCGATCAGGATCTGCCCCAGAAGCCGCCTGCGCGACATTCCGACCACGCGCAACAATGCAAACTGCTGACGCCGCCGGATGACTGACAGCGCTTGCGTCGAAAACACCAGAAACGCGCCGGTGAACAAGGCAACCAGTGCGAGCACATTCAAATTGACGCGATAGGCGCGCGACATGTTGGCGGTGCGCGCCTCCTGGTCCTCGGTCTGCGTCACCAGCAGTTGCCCGCGCATTTCATTTGCTAGATCGGCCCGGAATACATCGCGGTTAATCCCTTCGTTCAATTTCAGTTCGATGCGCGACAATAGGCCGGCCCGATTGAAGCGCCACTGCGCTGCGCCGATATCCATTACGGCTATCCGCTGGCCTGCGCGGGCGCGCACCAGGCCGCCCGCGACCCGCAACGTAATGGTCTGCGTGCCAGAGCGCAACTGCAATGAATCGCCTTGCCCGACATTCAGCCATTCCATTGCCGCGGGAGACAGGAACACGGCGTCATCGGCCAGTGTATCGAAGGGCCTGTCTTCGGTCGGAATACCGATCAAATCCGGCGCGATGGCTGCTGCGCGAAACACGTCGAGACCGAGTATCTTCAATGCAGCCTCTTTGCCCGGGATGGCGGCATCAATCTCCAGTACCGGACTGGCCAGAGCGACGCCATCGCGCCGGGCTAATGCCGGATACAGCGCTTCATCGAATGTCGGCTGCGTGCCGCGCACCTGCAGATCGGATAATCCGGACAGACTTTTTACCGCCGCGGAAAATTCATTGAATGCAGCATTGTTGATCAAATGAATAGCAAATCCCAATGCGACGCCGAGCGCAATTGCGCCGATTGCAACGATCGTGCGTACCGGATGCGCATGCCATTCTCCGCGAAGCAACCAGCGGTGAAGGTGTCGGAGAGGCAGGGTGCGGTTCATCCGGGCTGATTTGCCTGCATCGGATGCAGCCCATCCTTGGTTAGGACCAGAATGCGGTCAGCCGTTGCCGCCGCTGCACGCGAATGGGTGACGATGATGCCGGATGCGCCGTTTGTCTTGATCTCGTTTCGCAACAGCATTAGCACGTCGTGAGCGGTATCCGGATCGAGATTTCCTGTGGGTTCATCGGCCAGGACTAGGCGCGGACGATGCACCAGCGCGCGGGCAATCGCCACCCGCTGCAGCTCGCCGCCGGATAACTGGCGCGGGAAATCGTTGCCGCGTCCCTGCAGGCCGACCGCATCGAGCATCAACTCCGCGCGCTCCAGAGGCAGTCCGTTCAGCAGCAAAGGCAGCGCAATGTTCTGCGTCAGGGTCAGGTGCGGCAAGACATGAAACGCCTGGAAAATGAAACCGAGCTTCTCACGCCGCAAACGTGTCGATTCATCGTCATCGAGCAGGGACATGCGCGCGCCATCGATCAGCATATCGCCGCTGTCCAGCGCATCCAGTCCGGCGATCAAATTGAGCAAGGTCGATTTGCCGACGCCCGAATCGCCCATGATGGCGACATATTCGCCGGACGCCAGGGTGAAGTCCAGATGGTCGAGGACGACGCGCTTGCTGCCATAGGCTTTGCGGACGCCGCGGCATTCGAGGGCAGGGGCAGTGTGTTGCAATTCTGTGGCCGGTTTCATGTCAGTCGCGCGTGTCAGGGTGCTTGTCATTCATTGTCGCTGATGGATCGAGGCAGGAAGGAATGCAACCCAAACTATCGTCAGTGCCGGCCGTTCAAGAGGAAACATGCTCCGTATTACTATTTTCCGAAGCTGATCGGCCGCAAAAAAGATTTCCGGGAATGCGCTAAACTTCGCTAGTTTAGTGGATGTCGCGCTGCACCGCAGGATGAAATTACCGAATCACGGCATGCTGCACCGAATCGTCACGTCATCAATGGAGAGAATTATGGATCGCCGATCGTTTTTGAAAACCGCTGCTGCTTTGTCCGCAACATCGATTGCACCGTTTGGCGTTGCCGCCGAAGAGAAGTGGCGCACCTTCGAAGTGACGACCCGCGTTGAATTGAATACCGCGAGCCCGGCGACCATCTGGCTGCCTGTGCCGACCGTGAATGCCGATTATCAAAAAATACTCGCGAGTTCCTTCACGGCGGACGGCGCAAACGCAAAAATCATTCAGGACGCGAAGTATGGCGCAGGTATCCTGGTTGCTGAATATTCGGGCGGCGCCAAGCCGGTAGTGGAACTGACTTCGCGTTTCGCTACGCGTGACCGGGCTGTCGATTTGGGTGCTGCGCCTTCCGATGCAAAAATCGATCAGGCCGAACTGAAAAAATATCTTGAGCCGACCGAATTGTTGCCCACCGACGGCATTGTCAGGAAGACGGCACTGGAAATCACCAAAGGCGCACATACGGATCTGGAAAAATCACGTGCGATCTATGAATGGATTGTCGATAATACGCACCGCGATCCGAAAGTGCGCGGATGCGGCGTCGGCGATATCAAGGCCATGCTCGAAACCGGGAATCTCGGCGGAAAATGCGGCGATCTGAATTCACTATACGTCGGGCTGGCCCGCGCGGCGGGCATACCGGCGCGCGATGTCTACGGCATTCGTGTGGCGGATTCACGCCTGGGCTACAAGTCGCTGGGAAAATCCGGCGACATTACCAAGGCTCAACATTGTCGCGCGGAAGTTTATCTTGCCGGTTACGGCTGGGTGCCGGTCGATCCTGCGGATGTGCGTAAAGTCGTGCTGGAAGAGAACGGCGGCTTGCCCTTGAACGATGTAAAGGTCGAGGCGGCGCGCAAGCGATTGTTCGGTTCGTGGGAGATGAACTGGCTGGCGCTTAATTACGCGCACGACGTTCAATTGCCGAACGCGGCCAAGGGCAAGCTCGGCTTCTTCATGTATCCGAATGCGGAAGTGATCGAAAACGGGAAAGTTGCGCGCATGGACAGCCTCGATCCGGATAACTTTTCCTACAAGATCACTTCGCGCGAAATTGCGTAAGCGCAGGATCAATCGGATCGATTCATGTTGTCATTAATCGATCGACGCGCGGCTGGCAACACAGGAAATTTCCGGATGCGCAGGTGGACGTCATGTTGTGCGATCGCCGCCTGCGCCTTGTTTCTGTCCAGCCCGGTATCGGCCAGATCGAGTTGGAAAGCATTTTCGACGGCCGGTGGCCAAGCGCCATCACCATTGATTTTGCCGGACCTCGCGGATCGAACGGTTGACCTCGCGGGGTTCAAGGGCGAAGTGGTTCTGGTGAATTTCTGGGCCAGCTGGTGCGAACCGTGCCGCGATGAAATGCCCTCGTTGAATCGATTGCAAAAACACCTGGCCGGCCAGCGCTTCAGGATTGTGGGCATCAACATCGGCGAAGGGAAGCCGCGCATTGAACAGTTCCTGACGCGGATACCTGTTGATTTCATGATTTTGCGCGATGCGGATTTGGAGATAATGAAAGCGTGGCGGGTGCGTATTCTCCCGGCGAGTTTCTTGATCGATAGAAACGGCTTGCTGCGCTATCAACTGGTCGGTGATGCAAATTGGGATCATCCGGAAATGCGGGCACCGATTCTGAAATTACTGAAACAGGATAAATAATTGGCTCAATTCATCCAGCGCACCGAACAAAACGTCATTGCAATCCGGGATGAATTGATCGCGGGGCTGGCCGCGCCCCATGCTTTTACCTCACCGAAGTATCTTTACGATGCACTCGGCTCCAAGCTGTTCGAAGCAATTTGCGAACTGCCGGAGTATTATCCGACGCGTACCGAAGCGGCGATTTTCGATACCCATGCGTCCGCAATTGCACAGTCGATCGGCCGCGGTGCGACGCTGATCGATCTTGGCGCCGGCAACTGCGCAAAAGCGGCGCGCCTGTTTCTGGTGTTGCAGCCCGGACAGTATGTGCCTATCGATATCTCCGTCGATTTCATGCATGACGCCGTTGCGCGCCTGCAGCAGCAGTTTCCGCAAATCGAAATGACCGCGATCGGAATGGATTTTTCCGGCACGCTTGACCTGCCCGACGCAGTACGCCCGGAAAAGCGCTTGTTCTTTTATCCCGGATCGTCGATCGGCAATTTCACACCTCAGGAAGCATCAGGTTTTCTGCGAAGACTGCGCAAGGCTTGTGATGTAAACGGACGTGCCGACGGCGGAATATTGATCGGCGTCGATCTTGTCAAGAACAAGGCGACGCTCGATGCGGCTTATGATGATGCGCTGGGTGTGACTGCTTGTTTCAACCTGAATCTGCTGCACCATCTCAATCGCCTGCTGGATGCCGATTTCGATGTGCGCAATTGGCAGCATCTCGGCTTTTTCAATCCTGAATCAAGCCGCATCGAAATGCACCTCGAAGCCAAAATCAATCATACGGTACGCTGGCAGGGCGGTGAGCGGCGATTCGAGCGCGATGAACGTATTCATACGGAAAACAGTTACAAATATACGCAACGAGAGTTTATTTTGCTGCTGCAAAAAGCCGGTTTTGGCGACGTGCAGATATGGACCGATCCGCAGGAATGGTTCATGGTTTGCCATGCACACGCAGTCTAAACGGCAATTTTTTCTGTAAGGCAGCACAGTTTTGGCAGACTAATCATTTTGAACGAGTACAACAAGGCTTGTGCCGTAAAAAATCCGATAGCGCATCAGCGATGCCCAACTGTTTGCGCTGGCCCAAACCTGAAGTTCATGCGGCCGTTATCTTTGCACTTTCCAAGCTAATGAAAAGAATGCGAAATGACCATTGATACCCTATCAAATGTCTTATCCGCTGCCGATGCATTGTTTGCACAATACAATTCGGTTCGCAAACGTTCCGTCAGCCTGTCGGAATCTTTATCCGAAGAAGACTGTTGCGTTCAATCGATGCCCGATGCCAGTCCGGTCAAGTGGCATCTGGCGCATACAACCTGGTTCTTCGAAACCTTCATCCTGGAACGTTTCGAACCGGATTTTAATCCGCATCATCCGGCGTTCCGCATGCTGTTCAATTCCTATTACAACGGCATCGGCGAAAAACATGCGCGGGCACAGCGCGGTTTGCTGACGCGCCCGTCGTTCGACGAGATTCTCGCGTATCGCCATAACGTGGATGCACGCATGGGCCGGTTGCTGCCGTTTTTTTCAAAACGCATATCGGCGGCGGAAATCATGCCATTGATCGAAATGGGTCTGCAGCATGAGCAGCAGCATCAGGAGTTGATGCTGACCGATGTAAAGCATCTGCTGTCGATGAATCCGCTGAAGCCCGCCTTTTCTAAACAGGCGTTCAGCCTCGGCTCGGATGAGCCGCCGTTCGCATGGCGGACATTCAATGCCGGCATCATCGAGATAGGCCATTCCGGCGCTGGATTTTGTTTCGATAACGAGACGCCGCATCACCGCCAGTTCGTGGAGAAATTCGAACTGGCATCGCGGCTGGTGACAAATCGGGAATTCCTTGATTTTATCGATGCCGGCGGCTATCAGGATCCGGCGCTGTGGCTGTCGGAGGGCTGGGACTGGGTGAGTTCGAATCAGCTCGTGCAGCCGCTGTACTGGCAGCGCACCGACAGCAGCGGTTCAGCAGAGTGGCAAGAGTTTACGCTGCACGGGCGCCAGCCGCTGGACTTGTGCCGGCCTGCAACGCACCTGTCATTTTTTGAAGCGGACGCTTATGCGCGCTGGGTCGGCGCACGTCTTCCGACCGAGGCCGAGTGGGAACATGCCGCGGGCAACGAACCGGTTTTGGCTGCGGAAATTATTCATCCCCAAGCGGTGCAAGCGGACTCCGCCAGAGGCTTGTCGCAATTGTTCGGCGCATGCTGGCAGTGGACCAGCAGCAGCTACGCGCCGTATCCGGGCTATCGGACGGCAGCGGGTGCGATTGGCGAATACAACGGCAAGTTCATGGCCAATCAATATGTACTGCGTGGCTCATCGTGCGTGACGCCGGCAGGTCATTCACGCACCACCTATCGCAATTTTTTCCCCACCACGGCGCGCTGGCAGTTCAGCGGTATTCGGCTGGCAAGATCCATTTGAAACATCCTCCGGAGGAGGACATCTGGCTTGACTTGCCGTCAAGGCGCGACGTCAACCTTCGCTGATCCTGCCGCCATTTCGCCTATGACTGCGGCGTGCGCAAATCCTTCGCGCCGGAATAATTCCAGCACTTCATCGACGCTGCCCGGATCACATGACACCAGCAGTCCGCCCGAAGTCTGAGGATCGGTCAGGAGCATTTGCTCGATAGGGGTGACAGCATTCGCCAGCACCACATCATGGCCATAGCCATCCCAGTTACGCCCTGATGCACCGGTGATGCAACCGAGTTCTGCGAGTTTGCGCACGCCGGGCAGCAGCGGAATGTCCGCCATGTTCAACTTGGCTGTCAGGCCGGCGCCGCGCGACAGTTCCAGCAGATGGCCCAGCAAACCGAAACCGGTCACATCGGTCAATGCATGCACGCCGGAGAGATCAGACAAGGCCTTGCCGGGCTTGTTCAGCTTGGTGGTGTTCTCGATCATCGCCGCATAGCCGCCCTCATCCAGCAGATTTTTTTTCAGTGCGGCAGACAGGATTCCCACGCCCAGCGGCTTGCCTAAAATCAGTTTGTCGCCGGCTTTGGCATCGGCATTGCGTTTGACTTTCGACGGATGCACCAGGCCAAGCACGACCAGTCCGTAAATCGGCTCGACCGAATCGATGGTATGACCGCCGGCGATCGGAATGCCGGCCTCGGCGCAAATCGATTCGCCGCCCTGGATGATTTTACCGATCGTTTCCACCGGTAGTTTGTTGATCGGCATACCGACCAGCGCCAGCGCCATGATGGGTGTACCGCCCATCGCATACACGTCGGAGATCGCATTGGTCGCCGCGATACGGCCGAAGTCGTACGGATCATCCACGATCGGCATGAAAAAATCGGTGGTGGCGATCAAAGCCTGCTCGTCATTGAGCTTGTAGACCGCGGCATCGTCGGCAGTTTCGATACCGACCATCAATTCCTTCGGTACCGGGAAACCGCTCGACTTTTTCAGGATTTCAGCCAGTACGCCGGGCGCAATCTTGCAGCCGCAGCCGCCGCCGTGGGAGAAGGAGGTCAGTTTAATTTGCAGATCTGCTGGAGCGTTCATGAAAGATTCCTAAATTGGGTTGAGGACATTATCCACCAACTGCAGAACGGCTGCTTTTTCCCGCTCAGGTGAAAAAAGAGTTGCGCGTGCCGCACACTGGGTACGCAACTGTGCAAGAAAGGATGCGTCCGCTCTTGCGCGTTCAATCAAGCGCGCCAGGGCAACGCTATCGCCCACCGGAAAATATCCGGCATAGTCCTCGCCCAGCATGCCGCGATTGCCGGAAATATCGCTCGCCAGCACCGGCACGCCGCTGGTGACCGCTTCGATGATCACGTTCGCGCCGCCTTCCATTTTCGATGCAATCACCATCAGGTCGCTGTTCTTCAGCAACTGCCGTGTGGATGCGTGCGGCAGATTGCCGAGCCAGCGGTAAAAGGAAAAAGCATCCTGTGTTAATTCGGCTTGCCGGCCCAGCGAGGACTCGGTCGCGCCGCCGACATGGGTCATCCGAACGTCATGACCTGTCATCAAGGCCGCCGCCCGCATGAAGGTGGCGGGATCCTTTTCGTCGCGCAGGTGACCGACCATGATGACATCGAAGTATCGTGCAGCGGGGCCTCGGATCACCGGTTTCAGGGATCGCGACGATTGATGGATCACGCTTGTCTTGGTTCGCAGATCGGGGCTTAATGCATTCAATCCTGCACTTTGCAGCACAACCAGGCGGGTGGCGAGCTGCAGCGAACGCTGTGCATCGGTATCGATTGCCAGGTCCCGGTATAAATCGGTGCCGGTCAACACGACAATTGCCGGACTGGAAGGGTGGCTCCTCGCAAATGCGGCAATCGATCCGGCCGAACGGCGCGCGTGCAGCGCTATCAAAATATCCGCAGGAGTGCCATCCCACTGGAGTGCGATCGTGGTTCGATACTGCCGTTGCAGGAACCGTTTCCATCGGCTTGCGGTTTGCCAGTTGCCGTTGTTGGCATTTGCCAGCGCCGGACTGATAATAGCGATATGCGGCTTGACCAAGGACTTTCCCGTGCCTGATTTTAAAAATGATTCGATGATCCCGATGAATGCTTCTTTTCGAGAGGCCACGCCAGGCGATCTGGCGATTGCCCTGCAGGATGCGCGTGATTATACGCTCGCGTTATTCGAATGTTTTGCATCGGCGGGACTGGACGCGCCGGAACAGGTGCCGATCCTGGATATCATTAATCCGCCGCTGTGGGAGCTCGGCCATATCTCCTGGTTCGCCGAGTGGTACATTTTGCGGGAAGCGCAATCGAGCGCACCGGATGCCGCGCATCGCACATCGATGCTGACCAAGGGCGACGACTGGTTCGATTCCAATACCGTGCCGCACCGGGCGCGATGGACGCTCGGGTTGCCCAGCACGGGAGGGCTCAAGACCTACTGCCATGAGGTGCTCGATCGCGCGCTGGATAAATTGAGCCGGGTTCCGAACAATGACGCGGCGCTGTATCCATACCGGCTGGCGCTCGCGCATGAGGACATGCATGGCGAAGCATTCGCGTACACGTTGCAGACCTTGGGCGTCGGATTGCCCCCGCGGCTGGCCGACCGGACGATACCGTCGTGGGCGCAAGGCGAAATCCGTTTTCCGGGCGGTACGATCCAGATAGGCAGCGAGCCGGACCGCGGATTTATATTCGACAATGAGAAATGGGCGCATCCCTGTTACGTGCCGACTTTCACGATGGACTCGACGCTTGTGACGAATGCACAGTTCACCGAATTCATCGACGATGACGGTTATCAGAAGCCGCAATTATGGACGCCTTCCGGGCACGCATGGCTGATGCGGCAGGAACAATCCGCTCCGCACTACTGGCATCGTGACGGCAGGCATTGGCGCTGCGAACGGTTCGGCAGGCAAACGGCATTGCCGGGCAATGAGCCGGTACGGCATGTCGGTTTGTTCGAAGCGCAGGCCTACTGCAGATGGGCAGGACGACGCTTGCCGACGGAGGCGGAATGGGAATATGCGGCATTATCGGGACATCCGGCATTCCGCTGGGGCGATCTGTGGGAATGGACATGTTCGCCGTTCGAACCGTATCGGGGGTTCTCTGCGGATGCGTATCGCGAATATTCCGAACCGTGGTTCATGACGCATCAGGCGCTGCGTGGCGCATCCTACCTGACCCAGCCCAGGATGAAGTCGTTGAAATACCGCAATTTTTACTTGCCGGAACGCAATGACATGTTTGTCGGGTTTCGGACTTGTGCACTGTAGTTAATTCATAAGAATGAGGAAACATCCCATTCCACGCCATCCCGAACGCAGTGAGGGATGACAGTGTAGTGTTTATCCAATAAAAAAGGCCGCTTCAGTTATCCCGGAGCGGCCTTTAATTTTCCAGCTTTTACAGCATGAAGCTCTTACCGATTAACGGTCGCCGTATGAACGACGCGCGCCGGAATCACCGGTACGAGGTCCCTTGCTGAAGGAGCTGCCGCCATCCTTGCGTGGTGCGCCCGGCTTGCTGAATGTGCGCTGACCCGGCTTGGCAGCATTGCCGCGATTGTCGCCCGGCTTCCAGCCGCCTGGCTTGTGGCTCGGACGCGCTGCCGACGCAGTTCTCTTCGGCTCGAAGCCTTCGATAACATCGACCGGAATCAATTGCTTGGTAAAGCGCTCGATCCGTTTGACATTCATGCCTTCGGCGTGATTGACCAGCGATACTGCAACGCCGTTGCGCCCTGCACGGCCGGTACGGCCGATGCGGTGCACATAGTCTTCCGGAAACTTAGGCAGATCGTAATTGAATACATGCGTGATCGCCGGGACGTCGATGCCGCGCGCGGCAACGTCGGTGGCAACCAGTACCCGCACCTGACCGCGACGCATGCCGTCCAGTGTACGGTTACGTGCGCCCTGATGCATGTCGCCATGCAGTGCGGCAGCAGCGAAGCCGGCGATGTTCAAACGATCGGCGATCGTGTCGGCATCGCGCTTGGTTGCGGTAAATACCACTGCCTGATCCATCGTTGTATCGCGCAGCAGGTGATCGAGCAGGCGATTCTTGTGCGACAGGTCGTCCACGAAATGCACGCGTTGCGAAATATTCTCGTGCTTGGTGGCAGAGCCGGCGATCTGGATCACCAGCGGGTTCTTCGTGATGCGTTTTGCCATATTGCCGACAACCCCGTCCAGCGTGGCGGAGAACAGCATGGTTTGACGTGTTTCAGGGGTCGCATCGACGATTTTTTCGATATCGTCGATAAAGCCCATGTCCAGCATGCGATCGGCTTCGTCAAGCACCAGGATTTCCAGTTGCGAGAAATCGATCTTGCCGGATTCCATATGGTCGATCAGACGTCCGGGTGTCGCCACCAGGATCTCCGGATTCTTGGCCAGCAATTGCATCTGCTTCGGATAAGGCATGCCGCCGAGGATCGACACGGCTTTTATGCGCTTCATGAAGGAGCCGTATTTATCGGTTGCATTCGTAACTTGCAATGCAAGTTCGCGGGTCGGCGTCAATACCAGCATTTTCGGCTGAGCGGCCTTGAAACGCGGACGATCGCCGCGTGAACGGGCGGATTGTGCTTCCTGGTTCGGGGTCTTGCCGCCGGCTGCAGGTTGCTGTTCCGCGGCGGATGCAAACTTGTGCAATGCCGGCAGCATGAACGCCGCGGTTTTACCGGAGCCTGTTTGTGACGAGACCATCAGGTCGCGGCCTTCAATCGCGGCCGGCACAGCTTGTGCCTGGACTGCGGTTGGTTTGGTGTAGCCGGATTCGGTAAGTGCTTTCAGTACGGACGCGTGCAAGCCTAGTGCTTCAAAAGTCATTATTTTCTTTCGTAAAATCAGCGCGATACGCATCATCAGGAATGAAGTGCGGAAGCGCAAAAAATGCAACGCCAACCAACGAAACAGCTAAGAAAACTCAGAGAGATTTCGGCACAAAAGCGTTGCGCCGGGACGGTGTTCAAAAATCAACACCAGGAGGCGGGAAGGCTTTATCGTTAATGCTAAGGGTTCGCGATGCTGCAAAATGCGCTGCATGGTGCAACGCAAAGGCGGTATTCTACAGACTAATTCGATTCGGTGCAGGATATTTTATGGCGGCGTTTTTCGCAGCGGATTTTATTGTTGATTCGGGACGTCGAGACCGTCCGCGCAAGACGGTCTCCCGAACTATTCATGCAATCGGAATCTACTCTTCCCGCATACCGCCGACGACGTGCGAGAAGCCGCCGTCCACATAGGTGATCTCACCGGTGATGCCGCCCGCCAGATCGGACAATAGAAACGCAGCGGTATTGCCGACGTCTTCAATCGTGACATTGCGGCGCAACGGTGCATTGGCTTTCACGAAATTCAAAATCTTGCCAAAGTCCTTGATGCCGCTGGCTGCCAGGGTTTTGATCGGGCCGGCGGAAATGCCGTTGACGCGCACGCCTTTCGGGCCGAGCGATTCGGCCATGTAGCGCACACTCGCTTCCAGCGATGCCTTGGCCAAGCCCATCGTGTTGTAGTTCGGTAGCGCGCGCATCGCACCAAGATAGGTCAGCGTCAGCAGTGCGGCATTCGGGCGCAGCATCGGCAGCGCCGCTTTTGCCATCGCCGGAAAGCTGTAGGCAGAAATATCGTGGGCAAGCCTGAACCCTTCGCGGGAAATGCCCTCCAAGAAGTCGCCTGTGATGGATTCGCGTGACGCAAAGCCGATCGCATGTACCAAACCGTCAAGTTGGTCCCATGATTTGCCCAGATCCGCGAACAGCGCATCGATCTGCTCATCGCTGCTGACATCGCAGTCGAAGGTCAGGCTGCTATCGAATTCCTTTGCAAAATCGGTAATGCGGTCCTTGAAGCGTTCACCGACATAGGTAAACGCCAGTTCCGCGCCTTCCCGCTTGCATGCCTGCGCGATGCCGTAAGCGAGCGAGCGGTTGGACAGCAGACCGGTGATCAGAATTTTTTTGCCTTGCAGAAATGCCATGAATGACTCCGAATGAAATTACTTTACGCGGTTTGTGGTCTTGGTCTGACACACAGTTTGCACGAACATTAAAACGGGAACTTGTTTTATGCGAACAAGCAGTGTCTTGTGCATTTAATGGGCAAGATTGTATGGTGTCCCTTCGGTTAGGGCAACTTTTCGCGTGATTTCTTGTGTCGATAACAGCCAGGAAGGCGTAATCTTCGGCCTAGCGCAACAATCCTTTCGGTAAAATAACGCAGACTTGCAAAGCGACCATGCACTATGGCAACGTTGGTTTGGAACTACAGGCGAATGGCTAAATACTTCTTTTCTTTTTTACTGATCGGTTTTCTCGGCTGTAGTGGCAGTGCAATTGCCGCGCATGCGTTTTCCCTTTACAGCACGCCGAAATATCCGCCCGATTTCAAACATTTCGATTACGTGAATCCGGATGCCCCCAAGGGAGGCGCACTGTTTCTTGCCAATCCGGATCGCCGGACCAGTTTCGACAAGTTCAATCCGTTCTCGCTCAAAGGGGTTTCGGCCGCAGGCGTTTCGAACCTGATGTTCGAGACGCTGACCACGACTTCGTCGGATGAAGTCGCGACGATGTACGGCTTGCTGGCCGAGGACATGCATCTTGCGCCGGATCGGATGTCGATGACTTTCCGATTGAATCCGAAAGCAAAATTCAACAACGGCGATCAGGTGACGGCGGCCGATGTCAAGCATTCCTACGACAGTCTGGTCGAAAAAGGGGCGCCGCAATTCAAGATCATATTTGCCGACGTCAAGCAGTGCGTGGCGGTTGATGCCAGAACGGTACGTTTCGATTTCAAGACTCTCAATCATGAATTGCCGTTGATTGTCGGCGGCATCCCGGTCTTCTCGAAGAAATGGGCAGCGAATACCTCGTTCGACAAGATACAGCTGGACCCTCCGATCGCAACCGGCCCCTACCTGATCGATCACTACAATATAGGGCGCTCGATCAGCTACAGGCGTGATCCGAATTATTGGGGTAACGAGGTTCCTTCACGCCGTGGCATGTTCAACTTTGACAGGATCAATTATCAATTCTACAAAGACGATGTCGCGAGACTGGAGGCATTCAAGGCGGGAGAGTTCGACGTCGTCGTCGAGAACAGCGCAAAAAACTGGGCACGCAGTTATACCGGGCCAAAGTTCCGGAATGGCACCATCATCAAGCGCGAACTAAAACATTCCAATGGCGCCGGCATGCAGGGGTTCATGATGAACCTGCGGCGGCGGCAGTTTGCCGATGTCCGGGTGCGCAAGGCGTTTGGCCTGATGCTCGATTTCGAATGGATGAGCCGGCAGCTGTTTTATGGTCAGTACAAGCGCATTTACTCCTTCTTCAATAATAGCGAGCTTGCCGCCACCGGGATGCCCTCGGAGGAAGAGTTGAAACTGCTGGAGCCGCTTCGTTCAAAACTCGATCCGGTGGTGTTCGGCCCCGCGCCGGTGCCGCCCAGCACCGATCCGCCTTCATCGCTGCGCGCCAATCTGATGCAAGCCAAGGAGTTGTTCAGGCAAGCAGGCTGGGAGTATCGTGACGGCGCATTGCGCAATGCGACGGGCGAGCCGTTCAGGATCGAGATCATCGACGACCAGGGATCGATGTCGCGCATCATCAGCGTCTATGTGCGCAACATGCAAAAGCTCGGCATCGAAGTCAATCAGCGTACCGCCGACTATGCGTTGATACAAAGGCGGATGCAGGAATTCGACTTCGACATGACCACCAGCAATCTGGGCGCGTTCATCAGCCCGGGTAACGAGTTGTACGATATGTTTTCGTCAAAGGCCGCCGATGAAAACGGATCGAGCAATATCTGGGGAATAAAAGATCCTGCCGTTGACAAACTGGTAGACGCGGTGGTCAGCGCGACAAACTGGAAGGATCTGGTTGCCGCTTCGCGTGCGCTGGACCGTGTGCTGCTGCACAAGCATATCGCCGTACCGCATTGGTATCTGGGGACTCATCGTGTTGCCTATCATGATCGTTTCGGCATTCCGAAAACCGTGCCGCTGTACTATCAGGCCGATCCTTACGTGATTTCCTCCTGGTGGGAAATCAAGCCCCGATAGAAGGAACAACAAATGAAAGTTGAACCATGAACCTGTGGGCTTACATTGCCAAGCGCGTGCTGCTGATGCTGCCGACATTGTTGGGCGTGATCGCGATCACCTTCGCGGTCATTCAGTTCGTGCCGGGCGGTCCGGTCGAACAAATGCTGATGGAGTTGAAAGGGCAGGTCGGCGCCGGCGAGGTATCGACCCGCGGACCGTCCGATTATCGCGGCCGGCAAGGCATCGATGCCGAGCGCGTCGAAGAAATCAAGGCTCTGTACGGTTTCGACAAACCGACACATGAGCGCTTCTGGCAAATGCTGAAGGGTTTCGCTAGCTTCGACCTGGGACAGAGCTTCTACCATCACAAGGATGTCTGGGGCCTGGTGGTCTCGAAGTTGCCGGTGTCCATCACGCTTGGCATGTGGACCTTTTTCCTGACCTATCTGATCTCCATTCCGCTAGGTATTGCGAAAGCAGTGCGTGAGGGAAGCCGGTTTGATGTTGCAACCAGTATCGCCGTGCTGATCGGCTATTCGATTCCGGGGTTCGTGCTGGGTGTTCTGTTGCTTGTGCTGTTCGGCGGCGGCAGTTTCGTGCAATGGTTTCCGTTGCGCGGACTGACTTCCGATGATTGGGATCAGCTATCCTGGTTCGGCAAGATCGCCGACTATCTCTGGCACATCACGTTGCCGGTCACGGCTTCCGTCGCCGGTTCTTTCGCGGTAATGACGATGCTGACCAAGAATACCTTTCTCGAGGAGATACGCAAGCAGTACGTCCTCACCGCCCGCGCCAAGGGCCTGAGCGAAAGAACCGTGCTGTACAAGCATGTATTTCGCAATGCGCTGATTCCGCTGGTCACCGGTTTTCCGGCAGCCTTCATCGGCGCATTTTTTGCAGGAAGCCTGCTGATCGAAACCCTGTTTTCGCTGGATGGACTCGGCCTGCTGTCGTATGAATCGGTAATCCGCCGCGACTATCCGGTGGTGATGGGCACGTTATACCTCTTTACGCTGATCGGGCTGGTGGTCAAGTTGCTGGGCGATCTTTGCTATGTGTGGGCCGATCCACGGGTGCAATTTGAAAGCCTGAGCCGATGAGCGCGACCATTCCACAATCTTCCGTTGCACCGTCGATCTCGCCCGGACGCCGCACCTGGTTGCGCTTCAAGCAGAACAAGCGCGGCTACTGGAGCCTGATTATCTTTTCGGTGCTGTTCGCGATCAGCCTTCTGGCCGAATTCGTGTCGAACGACAAGCCTTTGATCGTGCGCTACAACGGTCAGACCATGTTTCCGATCGTGACCACGTATTCCGAAAAGACATTCGGCGGCGATTTCGATACACAGGCCGATTATCTCGACCCGTTCATTCGCGATCAATTCAGCAAGAATGGCAATTGGGCGATTTACCCGCTCAATCAGTATCGCTACGATACGCTGAACTATTTTGCTAAATCGCCGAATCCGTCGCCGCCGTCCGCCGACAACTGGCTGGGAACCGATGACCGCGGGCGCGATGTGGTTGCGCGGCTGCTGTACGGGTTCCGCATATCGATCCTGTTCGGTCTGGCATTGACGATTACCGGCGTGATACTCGGGCTGCTGGCCGGTGCGGTGCAAGGTTATTTCGCCGGCAAGACCGACTTGCTGTTCCAGCGCTTCATCGAGATATGGGGCTCGATGCCGGAACTCTATCTGCTGATTATTTTCGCGTCGATTTTCCAGCCGAGCATCGGCTTGTTGCTGATCCTGCTGTCGCTGTTCGGGTGGATGGGATTGTCCGATTATGTACGCGCCGATTTCCTGCGCAATCGCAATCTGGAATATGTGCAGGCGGCGCGCGCGCTCGGACTTTCCAACGGACAGATCATCTGGCGTCATGTACTCCCCAACAGCATGACGCCGGTCGTGACCTTCCTGCCGTTCCGTATGAGCGCTTCGATTCTTGCGTTGACCAGCCTGGATTTTCTCGGACTGGGCGTACCGCCGCCGACTCCCAGTCTGGGCGAGCTGCTGGCGCAAGGCAAGAACAACCTCGATGCATGGTGGATTGCGTTGTCGACCTTCATGACGCTGACCATCATGCTGCTTTTGCTGACCAATATCGGTGACGCATTGCGTAATTCCCTCGACGTCAGGAAGAAGTCATGAGTCTGCTCGATATCCAGAATTTGCAGATTGCATTCGGCGCATCGAAGGTCGTGACCGAAGTCAGCTTCTCCATCGAGCCGGGTGAAAAATTCGCGCTGGTCGGCGAATCGGGTTCAGGCAAGACTGTTACCGCGCTATCGATACTGCGCCTGAGTCATGACGCGGATTACCATGGGCGCATCCTGTTCGAAGGCCAGGACATCCTGCAGAAATCGGAAGCCGCGATGCGCAAGGTGCGTGGCAAGGACGTCGCGATGATCTTTCAGGAACCGATGACTGCGTTGAATCCCCTGTACACGATCGGCAACCAGATCGCCGAGGTGCTGATGCTGCATGAGGGTCTCAGCGGCAAGGTTGCTGCGCAGCGTACCGTGCAACTGCTCGACAAGACCGGCATTCCCGAACCGGCGCGCCGGGCGCTCGCCTATCCGCATCAGTTGTCCGGCGGACAGCGCCAGCGTGCGATGATTGCGATGGCGCTGGCGTGCAAGCCGAAACTGCTGATTGCCGACGAACCGACCACCGCACTCGATGTCACGATCCAGGTGCAGATTCTGGAACTGCTGAATCAGTTGCAGCGTGAAGAAAACATGGCGGTACTGATGATTACGCATGACCTGAATCTGGTGCGGCATTTTGCCGACCGGGTCGGCGTGATGGAACAAGGGAAGTTGATCGAGACGGCGGCGACCCACGACTTGTTTTCCCGGCCGCGCGAACCGTACACCCGCAAGCTGTTGGCCAGTCGTCCGCATCGCATCGTCAATACCGAGGCAAGCAGCGATGAACCATTGCTCAAGGGAGACGGGATACGCTGCAATTTCTGGATCAAGCAGGGCTGGTTCAGAAAAAAACAATTTGTCGCGGTCGACAATGTCGATCTAGAGCTCAGGCCGTCGGAGACGCTCGGTATCGTCGGTGAATCGGGTTCCGGAAAATCAACCTTGGGCATGGCATTGCTGCGCCTGTCTTCGGCGACAGTCGAAGGGCGGATCGCATTCGGCAAGCATCCGATCAGCGATATGGCCAGCACCGAACTGCGTCCGCTGCGCGCCAAAATGCAGGTGGTGTTCCAGGACCCGTTCGCATCATTGTCGCCGCGCCGGACCATCGAGCAAATCGTCGGAGAAGGTCTGGCGCTGCATCAACCGGAGTTGGGCAGAGACGGGCTGCGAAGGGCGGTTGCCGAAGGTTTGGCCGAAGTCGGCCTGTCCGCCGACATGATGACGCGCTATCCGCACGAATTTTCCGGCGGCCAGCGTCAGCGCATCGCGATTGCAAGGGCGCTGGTGTTGAAGCCCGAGCTGATCCTGCTTGATGAGCCGACGTCGTCTCTTGACGTATCGGTGCAGCAGCAAGTGCTGCTACTGCTCGCTGACTTGCAGCGCAAATACAGGATCGCCTATGTGTTCATCAGCCACGACCTGGCGGTGATTCGCGCGATGGCGCACCGGGTCATGGTGATGAAGGATGGTGCGGTTGTGGAGAGCGGATCGACCGAATCGGTGCTGTCGCGGCCGGTCCATCTCTATACCAGACGCCTGCTCGCGGCTTCGACGTACTCAACGGAAATGATCAAGGAGTAATTTACGCCGAACCGCTTCCTGCCGAGTCGGGGGTTTTAGCGTGGCGTTTTGGCCGACGACGATGCGACAACGGTTTTTGTCTTTGTCGATGCGGTGACGACCTTGCCGGACCGGACCTTATTCGGTTTACCGGCTTTTGCGACTTTGATCGATGTACTCTTCGATTTGTTCGTCGCCAGTTTTTTCCGGGTGGTTTTTTTGCCCGATGCGACGCGATAAGGCACATGCAACTGCAGCGACTGGCCTGCTGTTATGCGGTCGCGGTTCAAGTTGTTCCATGTCTTGATCTGGGCGACGCTGACCTTGTGACGTCTGGCAATCGATGCAAGACTGTCTTTCTTGCCTACCTTCACAAGAATGCGTTTGCTCTCCAATCCATCCGGCACGACCATCATCGTCGCGTTGTCTACTACTGAAGCAGAAATATTGGTTTCAGCCGCATGTTCCGCTTTCGGCACGAGAATTGTGGATCCCGCCCTGAGCGACATCTTCGGCGGAATGTTGTTTGCCTCGCGAATCACCTCCGGCGTGGTCTTGAATTTGGCGGCGATGGTTTCAATCCGCTCCCGTGCATTGGTGATCTTGTGCACAGTCCATGACGAAAGCGTACGGCCCCACTTCGCAAGATTTTCCTTGAATTTTTCGGCATTGCCTTTCGGCAGCAAAATCTGGGTATCCGAGCTGCCGGTGATAACCGGGCGATTGAATTGCGGATTCAGTGCCTTGAATTCTTCCATCGGCAACTCCGCAAGTTGCGCGGCAATCTTGACATCGATATCACGAGTCTTCTTGATGGTGACGAAGTAAGGCTGATTCTCGACCTTGGGCAAGGTAATGGCATATTGATCCGGCACGGCAATGATGTTCTTGACCGCTTGCAGTTTCGGTACGTAATTGCGTGTTTCCGCAGGCATGTAGATCGACAGGCCGTTGAAATCGGTAGGCGTCCCCGCCGCCCTGGCTTTTTTCAAGGCACGTTGCACCGAACCTTCGCCCCAGTTGTAAGCAGCCAGCGCAAGATGCCAATCGCCGAACATGCCATGCAATTTCTGCAGGTAACTCAATGCAGCATCCGTCGAAGCGATCACGTCGCGCCGCTCGTCTTTGAACACGTTTTGCTTCAGGTCGAAATAAAGACCGGTCGCAGGCATGAATTGCCACAAGCCGGAGGCCTTCGCGCTTGAATGCGCTTGGGGATTGAACGCCGATTCAATAAACGGCAACAAGGCCAGTTCGGTTGGCATGCCGCGTTTTTCAAGTTCTTGCACTACATAGAATAAATAGCGCGACCCGCGCATCGTCGTGCGGTTGAAGTAATCCGGGCGGGAACTGTACCAGGTGGTTTGTGTCGTCACCAACGGATTGTCCAGATCGGGAATCGCAAATCCCTGGCGAATGCGTTCCCATACATCGACTTCGCCCATGGCGATGATCTGCATGATCGGATCATTCGGATCGAACGGCTGTATCGGGGTATAGCGGAAAATCGAAATGTCGTTGGCCTGGACCATGACAGGAGCAGCGATCGACAATAGCGCTGCGCAAACTAGCTTCTTCAGCTTGATCTGATACATGGGTTGTTTTTGCTTTTACCGACCCACGATCAGCCGGTAGTTTAAGGAAGGTAGGATGTTGAGTGTACGTAACGCCCTTTCATTACGTCAAGAAAAGTTACACTTACTTGAGAAACCGCAAGCTTGTTTTACGATCAATGTATTAACGGAAAGAATTTTTCCATTCCCGCAATGCGGCAAAGGCCGCCACCGGTTCGCCTTGCTCGATGCGTCCCGTGGATATTAGGGAATCGACAATCGCCGGTTCCCGGTAGCGCAGGAAAGGATTGGTCAGCTTTTCCAGTCCAATCGTCGACGGCACAGTTGGTTTGCCGCGATCGCGCTTGATTTGCTCGGACTGAATCCGGGTATGTATCGCGTCGTTCGATGGTTCCACTTCTATCGCGAAGCGCAGGTTGGACAAGGTATATTCATGTGCGCAAAAAACTTGCGTCGCGTCCGGCAATGCCGCGAGTTTATGTAACGAAGCAATCATTTGCTCCGGCGTCCCTTCGAACAGGCGTCCGCAGCCGCCGGCAAACAAGGTATCGCCGCAGAATAGCCATCCTTGGGGTGCGGCAACATAGGCAATATGACCACGCGTGTGGCCGGGCACATCGAGCACCGACAGCGCGAGATTCAGTTCCGGGACGAGCGCGCGATCCCCCTCGGCCATCGGGACAGTGATATTCTTGATCGCTTCGGTTCGCGGGCCGAACACCGGCACCTTGAATCTTTGCAATAAACTTGGCACACCGCCAACATGGTCAGCATGGTGATGTGTCAGTAAAATAGCAACGAGGGTAAGTCGATGCGCTTCGAGCGCCGCCAACACCGGGGATGCATTGCCCGGATCGACCACCACGGCATGTGTGCCGTCGTGAATCAGCCACAGATAGTTATCGGCAAATGCGGGAATTGGCAACACACTCAGTTGATGACTTGATGACATATCCATGGACCAGTTGACACAGGAAAAACCGATTATAGCGCTAGCCCCCTGGCTTGACAGCCCGGCAGGGCGTTACGTTCTGGAGTGGGAAAAGGCGCGGCTCAATACACTGACGTCGGACATTTTCGGGTTCAATGCGGTGCAGATCGGCCTGCCGCAAATCAACGCGCTGGAAGCCAACCGCATGCCGAACAAATGGCTGACCGATACGCATCTGCCGCAAAGCGGAGAAGCGCCGATCGTCATGGTGCATGATTTTGCCGAGTTGCCGTTCGCATCGCAAAGCCTGGATCTGGTGGTGCTGCCGCACGTGCTTGAATTCGCTGCCGAGCCGCATCAAGTGTTGCGCGAGGTCGAGCGAGTGCTGATTCCGGAAGGCCAGGTCATCGTCTGCGGATTCAATCCAGCCAGCCTGTGGGGCGCGAGGCAAGGCGCGGGCCGCTTGATCGGCGCGCATTTTTTACCTCGCGGCGGCGAATTCATCAGCGTGCCGCGCATCAAGGATTGGCTCAAACTGCTGAACATGGAAGTCAATCACGGACATTTCGGTTGCTACGCTCCGCCGTGCACGACTGAAAAGTGGCTGGACAGATTTTTGTTCATGGAACAAGCGGGAAATCGGTGGTGGCCATACCTGGGTGCGGTTTATGTTGTACAGGCGATCAAGCGGGTCAAAGGGATGCGTTTGATCGGGCCGGCGTGGTCCAGGCAAACGGCAAAAGTAGCGCGCGGCGCGGTGGCCACGAACAAAGTTAATAGACACGAAAAGAAGCATGGACAAAGTTGATATTTTTACCGACGGCGCCTGCAAGGGAAATCCCGGGCCCGGCGGATGGGGCGCATGGCTGGTCACCAACGGCCACGAAAAGGAAATCTTCGGCGGCGAGAGCAATACCACCAACAACCGCATGGAATTGAAAGCGGTCATTGAAGCATTGTCCGCGTTGACGCGGCCGTGCGAGGTGGTGGTGCATACCGATAGTCAGTATGTGCAAAAAGGCATCAGTGAATGGATTCACGGCTGGAAGGCGCGCGGCTGGAAAACGTCGGCCAGGGAGCCTGTCAAGAATGCCGATTTATGGCAGGCGCTGGATGCCGCGCAAGCCAGGCATCAAGTGCAATGGCGCTGGGTCAGGGGCCATAACGGACATGCCGGCAACGAGCGTGCCGATCAGCTTGCCAATCTCGGCGTGGAATCCGTGGCGCGAGCATAGAGGCAATTGGATTATGTTACATTCGCCCAGTTCATGCAGGTGCTGGCGCCTCTTTCCATTTACAGATAAATGACGATGAATTTCCGGAAATTGCTTTATCCTGCAGTCGCCGCGATCGGCATCGTCGGATTGGGCACAGTTGCCTACTTTGCACAGCGTGCTCCGCAGGCGCCTCTCGAAAAAACATCAAGCGCGGCAGCCGTCCCGGGTTCTTCCGCGCACGACAAAAAAGCCCGTGGCGTGGCAACCACAGGCAAGGAAGTGACTGTGGAAGTCGCCAAAGTCATAGGAATGAAATTGCAGGATGAAATCAATGCCGCGGGCGCGATCCAGTCGAACCAATCGGTGATGCTGCGTCCGGAAGTGGCCGGACGCATTACCAGACTCAATTTCTCGGACGGCCAGACGGTACAAAAGGGCCAGGTCCTGATCGCATTGGATGCAGCGGTCAATCAGGCCGAAGTGCAGCAGGCGCAAGCCGAACTCAGCATCGCCAAAACGAATTTCAAGCGCAATGCCGAACTCGCACAGCAAAAATTCATTGCCGAGCGCGTCAAGGAAGAATCCGCGGTTAATGTACAGGTACTGGAAGCCAGGCTCGCGCTGGCGCAGGCGCGCCTTTCCAAGTTCGAGATCAAGGCGCCGTTTTCCGGAACCGTGGGCATACGCACCGTCAGCGTGGGCGACTACGTGAAGGACGGCGCGGATCTGGTCAATCTGGAAGACATATCGAGTGTAAAAGTCGATTTCCGCGTGCCGGAAAAATTCATCGATCGAATACAAAAAGGCCAGGCGATTGAAATCCTGGTGGACGCATTGCCCGGCAAGGAATTTCGCGCGCAAGTCGATGCCATCGATCCGCAGATTGACAGCGCCGGCAGGTCGGCGCTATTGCGCGGCCGCGTTGCAAATCCGGCGGGCAAACTCAAACCGGGAATGTTTGCTCGCGTAAGACTGATTCTTGATGAACGTGAAAATGCGATGGTGATTCCGGAGGAAGCGATTGTACCGATCGGAAACAAGAACACGGTCTGGAAAATAGTGGATGCAAGAGCGCAGCGCATAGAGGTCAGGACAGGCCTGCGGCGCGCCGCAAAGGTAGAGATAACCGACGGTCTGCGCATAGGCGACACCGTCGTAACAGCCGGTCAAATGCGCCTCAAGGAAGACGGCGCGCCGGTGCGTATCGTGCAGGGGGGCGGGCAAAGCGGTAACGGACAACAGCCTTCCGGAGGCAGTCCGGTAGCCGGCAACGGCGGCGCAATGGCTGTCGCCAGGAAATAACCGGAGCCTGTCATGGTTTTATCCGACATTTGCATACGGCGTCCCGTGTTCGCCACGGTGATGTCGCTGATCATCGTGCTGATCGGACTGGTTTCCTACAGCAAGCTGGCGGTGCGCGAATACCCGAAAATCGATGAACCGGTAGTGACTGTCAATACCCGCTATCCGGGCGCAAGTTCCGAAGTGGTCGAATCGCAGATCACCAAGCCGATGGAGGATTCGCTTGCCGGCATCGACGGCATCGATATGCTGAGCTCGATCTCACGCGCCGAACAAAGCCAGATCACAGTGCGCTTCCGTCTTGAAAAGGATCCGGATTCGGGCGCCAACGATGTGCGTGACCGGGTGTCCCGCGTGCGCTCCAAGCTGCCGCAGACAATCGAAGAACCGGTGATTGCAAAAGTGGAAGCGGATGCCAGCCCGACCATCTCGCTTTCTTTTTCCAGTAACCTGTTGTCGCCGATGGAACTGACCGACGTCGCCAACCGGATCGTCAAGCCGCGGCTGCAATTGCTGCCGGGTGCCGCGGATGTGCGCATCTACGGCGAACGCAAGTACGCGATGCGTATCTGGCTCGATCGAAACAAGCTTGCATCGCAAAGCCTGGCGCCGTCGGATGTCGAAGATGCGTTGCGAAAGCAGAATATCGAAGTGCCGGCAGGCCGGATCGAATCGAGCCAGCGTGAATTCTCCGTGGTGTCGCAGACGGATCTGACCGAAGTCAGCGAATTTGAAAATATCATCGTGCGCAGCGTCAACGGCTATGCGGTGCGGATCAAGGATGTGGCCCGGGTCGAGTTGGGGCCGGCGCTGGAACGCACGTCAGTGCGCTTCAATGGGCAGAATGCGGTCGCGCTTGGCGTGATCCGGCAAGCCACGGCCAACCCGCTGGAGCTCGCGAAGTATGTGAAAGCGGAGATTCCAAAGCTCAATGAGGAATTGAAGGAGCAAGGCATCTCGATCGCCGTGTCCAACGATACCACCTTGTTCATCGAGCGTTCGATCCAATCGGTTTACATGACCATCGCCGAATCCGTGATCCTGGTGGCGCTGGTGATTTTTGTGTTCCTGCGTTCGTTCCGCGCCTCGCTCATTCCGCTCGTAACAATTCCGGTTTCGCTGGTCGGTGCGTTCGCCATCATGTCGCTTGCCGGTTTCTCGATCAACACCCTCACTTTGCTGGCACTGGTGCTTGCGATCGGCCTGGTCGTCGACGATGCGATCGTAATGCTGGAAAACATCTACCGGCATATTGAAAACGGCATGAAGCCGTTCCAGGCGGCGCTGAAAGGCGCCAAGGAAATCGGCTTTGCGGTGGTGGCGATGACGATGACGCTGGCGGCCGTGTATGCGCCGGTTGCATTCACGCCCGGACGCACCGGCCGCCTGTTCGCCGAATTCGCATTGACGCTCGCAGGCGCGGTGATCGTGTCGGGCTTTGTCGCCCTGACCCTGTCGCCGATGATGTGTTCGGTCATGTTGAAGCATCAGAAAGAGCATGGCGTGATGTATCGCGCCATCGAAAACGTGTTGAATGGAATTACCCGCGGCTATAGCCGGCTCTTGAATGCGACGCTGAATGCGCGCTGGGCCGTGGTTCTCGTGTACCTGATTACCATCGTCGCGCTGGTCCTGCTTGGCACCAGCATGAAAAAGGAACTTTCGCCGATTGAAGACCGAGGCGTAATTTTTGCATCGATGGGAGGGCCGGATGGCGCTTCGCTGGCATATACCGAAAAATATGCAAAACAGGTGGAAGAAATTATTGCCGGCGTTAGGGAAATTGACCGGGCATTCATCATTTCCGGTTCGCCTACCGCCGAGCGTGGCGTTGCATTCATTCGCACCGTCGACTGGTCCAAGCGAGAGCGCAGCACGCTGGAAATAATCAAGGAATTGCAGCCGAAAATGGCGCAAATTCCGGGCGTGCTGGCTTTTCCGAACGCACCGCCGTCGCTTGGACAATCCGCTCGCGAACGCCCGGTCAGCCTGGTGGTGCTTACCAACGATTCTTATGCCGAACTGCAAAAAGCGGCACAGCAGATTGTTGCCGAAGCGGGTAAAAATCCGGGCCTGGCCAATATCGACACCGACTTGCGCTTGAATACCCCGCAGGTTAGTGTGCAAGTCGACCGCGAAAAGGCGGCCGATGCCGGGGTGCAGATCGAGACCGTCGGCAGAGTGCTTGAAACCATGCTCGGCGGACGTAACGTCACCCGCTTCAAAAAGGAGGGGGACCAGTATGACGTTATGGTGCAGATCGAAAAGGGCGAGCGCGAGTCGCCGCAGGAAATCAACAATATTTTCGTGCGCGGTAAAAACGATCAGATGATTCCGCTGGCAAGCTTGCTGACCGTGCGGGAAACCGTGGCCCCGCGTGAATTGAATCACTTTGCACAGCGTCGCGCCGTGACTATTTCCGCCAACCTGATCAATGGGTATACCCAAGGCGAAGCGCTCGACTTCATGGAGGCTACCGCGCAAAGAATACTCAAGCAGGGCTATGCCACCGATCTTTCCGGATCGTCGCGCGAATACAGGTCTTCCAGCGGCAGCCTGGTGTTGACTTTCGTGCTGGCGCTGGCATTTATTTACCTGGTGCTGGCGGCGCAGTTCGAAAGCTTTGTCGATCCGCTGATCATCATGCTGACCGTGCCGTTGTCGATGGCCGGTGCGCTCGCGGCCTTGCAAATGAGTGGAGGCACGCTCAATGTGTACAGCCAGATCGGCTTGATTACGCTGGTCGGCCTGATTACCAAGCACGGCATCCTGATCGTCGAATTCACCAATCAGTTACGTGAACAGGGAAAACCGATTCACGAAGCGATCGTCGAGGCTGCGGTATTGCGCCTGCGCCCGATCCTGATGACCACCGGCGCAATGGTATTGGGTGCCTTGCCGCTTGCATTGGCCACTGGCGCAGGTTCCGAATCGCGCATTCAAATCGGATGGGTTATCGTCGGCGGCATGACGCTCGGCACTTTGCTGACGTTGTTTGTCGTACCGACCGTTTATACTTTCTTTGCCCGCGAAAAAGCTCATACCATTTCCGTTGCGAATGCACCGGACAAACCAGCGACTGCACATTCTTAACATGCGACAAATAGTTCTCGACACCGAAACCACCGGCTTGAATCCCCGCTCCGGCGACCGCATCATTGAAATCGGTTGCGTGGAATTGGTCAACCGCCGATTGACCGGCAATAATTTTCATGTATACATCAATCCGGAGCGCGACTCGGAAGAGGGCGCGCTTGCCGTTCATGGATTAACTACCGAATTTCTTAGCGACAAACCGAAGTTCGTGGAGATTGCCGATGAATTGCGCGATTACGTCGGCGGCGCGGAAATCATCATTCATAATGCGCCATTCGATGTTGGATTTCTGGATGCCGAATTCCGGAGGCTGAGTATTCCGTGCTTTGCGGAGCAGGTCGGCAAGATCACCGACACATTGGTACAGGCCAAGGAAATGCATCCCGGCAAACGCAATTCACTCGATGCGCTATGCGACCGGTATGGTGTATCCAATGCGCACCGTGCGCTGCATGGCGCGTTGCTCGATGCGGAATTGCTGGCGGAAGTCTATCTGGCGATGACCCGTGGCCAAAATAGTCTTACCATTGATCTTGAGGTGGACGACGATGCTTCCTCCGGCGGCAAGGCCGATGCAATGCCTCTGCCCGAGATTATCGTGTTGACCGCAGCCGCTGACGAACTTGTCGAACATGAAGTGATCTTGAAAAGTCTCGACAAGGAAGTCAGGGGCAGTTGTATCTGGCGCGCCGTAGCGGCGAATTGATTCGATGCGTAGGGTGTGAGATAATTCGGACCGCTTACGGCGGGTAGTTCAGGATTAAAGTCCGGCTTCTGCACGAAAGCGCCAATACAGGAAACATGCCGGTCCTCACACGCCCAGCCTAAATCTCATAATTGGTCGGTTAACTCAGCGGTAGAGTGCCACCTTCACACGGTGGAAGCCACTGGTTCGATCCCAGTACCGACCACCATCTTTCCGTCGAAATGCATTAGCGATCCCATTCGTTTCCCTGGATCGCCGCGATGCGGGTTTCCGGGTGGCACCGCGCTTGTTAACTGGTCATGCTGATGACAAGTTCGTTAGCGAGCTGCTTCTGATTTCTTCCATGTTTCATCCATCCTCCATCTGCAAAGTAGCAAGAGAGGAATGTTCGCGTCGCAATCCATGCTTCTTCAGTTTGACCATGATCAAAACCAACCGCACCGGGAGTCCGCTGCAAATCCGATGAAGATATAGTGAATGTTTCAATTCTCTGCGCAAGACGCCGGCAATCAAAGGCGGCGAGCGGGGCTCCGCGCTACACGGTTGAAGCGCCGCTGGCCGTGAAATAGCGACGGCGAACGAGCGAAATTTTGCGCCAACAACAATGACAACGAGTGGTTTTACGCAGCAGAAGAGTCCCGTCGACCAGCACGAATGGCTGTTGAAGCGCAACTGCTCCCTCTCGCCGCGCCAGCTGGCATTTGCCTATGCGTTGCTTTGCCTTGCATCCTTTTCGGTGGCGCTAGCCTTCGCATTGCACGGCGCATGGGTTGTGCTTGCGTTTTCAATACTCGAAATGGCTGCAGTAGCACTGGCGTTTTTGCACTATGCGCGACATGCGACCGACCTTGAACATATCGCCTTGACTGACGGTTGTCTCCTGGTAGAAAGGGTTGAAGCCGGACGGATACGGCAATCCGCCAGGCTGGATCCGCACTGGATACGCATCGCCTTGCCAAAACGTACCCAGGATTTGATTAATCTGGAAGCCGGAGGCGTCAGGATTGAAGTAGGGCGTTATGTGACTGTTGCGAAAAGGCGGGAGGTTGCACAGGAATTGCGCCGCGAATTGCTAAGAGATTCGCTCATGTGGCAATAGCCGGAATGGCCCGAGGAGATTGAAAAATTGAAAAACAGAAATTCATTGAACAATCTTCACAACTCTCTTTCGGTGCGCTATGCACTTGCAATCGCTTTGAGCTGACCATCAACCGGCGAACTCATTCCTGGCCGCCCAGCCCCGTATCAGCGCTTGCGCTGTTGCGGCGGCGGCCGGTCGGTATCCGGATTGCCGGAATCTGCATTCTCGCCCGGATTGATGTAATCGATGCGGTCGAAACCGATATCGCCATCCAATTCAACGTCGGCATTTCTTCCCGCTGTCGAACTCTCGCCGGTGCCGGTTGAATCATCGGTATCGCTGCTCACGTTGATATTATGGCTGTCGGAGTCTTCGGTAGTTCCCCGGTCGAGCCCAAGATCAAATTCCTCAACAGCCCGGGCGCCGCCTTGCAGGTCACTGCCGGTATCGGAAGTGTCGCTCGGACCAAGGGAATTTGTGCCATGCCCCTTGCCCAGCCGACGGTCCGGCTCCGGGGTGGTGTCGGGATCTAAAGTACTTGATGCCATGATTGCTCCTGAATTGGTTTCTTGAAAAATCGCGGCCTTATGAAATGCGGCAGCGCATCTGCATCTTCCTTAGGCAGCTGTTCGCCGAGTCAGGTTCCTGATTCGAACAAGACGAAGCTCCCGATGGGAGAGCCGCGCATTGCAATCCAGTCCGGATCGTTGGCAATATCCATGCCTTGGGAAATTCCCGATAGTTTCGCGAGGCCTGGACGGAATCGGGGCGGATTTTTATTCCTGCGTCGCCCTATGCAGTGCGCGGCTGTGCTGCAGTCATATTGCGGAAAGCCAATTATGCCCTTCGTGCTTCCGGTGCATGTTTTACCGCGAAGCCAAAGTAAGCGGCAATCAACGCTGTACCTGCATGCAGCCAGACGTCATGGCCACCAAGCGGCACCAAGCCGTACATCGTATTAATGCCCGGGATTAAGCCCATTACAGCCAGCACACCGTAAATAACGGCAAGAGAACGGGCATATACCACCGCGGCTCCTATGCCGCGTGCCGCAATCAAGCCCCATATCCCGATTGCCAGATGAACCAGCGTATGTAGCAGGTTCACCGGAAACAGCCCCAGCAAGCGGCCATGAAATGCCTCGACTGAAAGTTGCGGTGCATTCGGCGCCGGAGGCTGCAGCAATGCCGGAATGAAGCCGGCGATACCGACGGCTAAATAAATAACTCCAAAAATTAATGAAAATCGACGCGCGTTCATGTTGATATCTCCTGTGAAAGTTACTCGGGCACCGGTTCTGTCGCACGTTTCATGCCATTTCTCAGAACGCGGCAATGCCGTACTTTCCAGCAAGCGGAACTCCGGCGCTATTTGCAGTGCGAATGAAAAAATAAAAAAAATCTCGGAAATTGTTGTTCGCAAGGCGCAGCCCTCCATGGCGGTGCCGTGATTTTCTATCCTCATACGCAAGCGGAATTTTGTCAGGCGCTGCAAGATAAAAAATTAGGCCGACGAAGTAGCGAACGTTGAACAAATGCGACGCTCTAATTGAAATTGAAGGCATTCATGAATGGCTCATGAAACAAGGGTAGATATTTTTTGGCAGAGCATTCAGCAATAGCCGGGCATTCGGCTGACGGTTGTCGACTTGCTCTTCCTTGTAAACTTTGTTATTGAAAATAAATGTCCGGTATTGAAAAAAGCAAAAGCGTTCAAGACGACCTACAGAACGTGGTCGAGAGACGTTCATCGTTCGGCGACAATTCCGCATCGGAGACGCCCAAAGATATCTTGCCGCAAGACGCCGCTGCGCGTGATCTCATCGAACGAAATATTACGTCGTCCGACATTGACGAGAGGGAAGAGGCATTGCTTGACGATGCGGTGGAAATGACTTTTCCAGCCAGTGACCCGATTGCAGTTAGTACCAGTACCAGGCGAGTTCGAACCGAAGTGCCTAAAACGCCATAACAAATACGCAAGAGTCAAAGGCCGGATGTACCGTATATGGCATGCCGCCTGCAATAGCGAATGATTTTGCTGGCGTGGAAAATTCTCAATATTGCACGAATCGTTTGTCGTTCGTTTGTCGTTCAATTCAAACAACAACCAGGCTCGTTAAAAAATGCGGCCTCCCTGATTGTTCTACATCAAGAACCGTTTGAGTTCATTCAACTTGCCGGTTCAGTCTATATTAGGCTCGCTGTAGCTCATGCTTTTTTTTCATTTTGATTGTGGTTCGGTCGTTGTTTAAATGTGACCTGATCCGGTTCAATTCACGGAGGTTTTAAAATGAGTATATTGAGAAAGAACATCCAACTATCATTGTTCGCTGCGATCACGCTCATTGCCTTTACGACCGTCGGTTGTAAAACGATGGGCGGGACTGGCGCAGAAGCGAAGTCATCGGTAACGCAACTCTCCGGCGCGCAGGAAGTTCCTCCGGTATCGACTGAAGCTTCGGGTCAAAGCACCATCAAGATTGCAGCCGACAAGTCGGTTTCCGGAACGCTCCTTGTCAGCCGTATGAATGCAACCGCGGCGCATATTCATGAAGGAGCGAAGGGAGCCAACGGTCCGGTGATTGTCCCGCTTACGAAGACGTCCGCAACTACATTCGCCGTACCGGCAGATACAAAAATCACCGATGCGCAGTATGCAAGTTACAAGGCGGGAAATCTATATGTCAATGTTCACAGCGGAGCCTATCCCGGCGGCGAAATCCGAGCGCAATTAAATCCTAAGTAATGCGATTCGCGGTGGCGGCATATTGGTCGCGGCAATATAGCCAAAGCAGATCAAGCCGCCAACCGGAAAGCTTCCTCAAAGCTGCTCATAGAGATACATTCGATGACTCGGAGACGAGTCCATCATCACGATCAGTCGTCGCAATTTCCTTGTAAACCGACACGCTCCAGGCTCCGTTTTGGATCGCAGCGCATGCTGTTATCCACTTCATCAACCGGCAATTGGTGCTTCGTATCCTCCCGTTTCAACGCTGTCTTCAGGATGTCACATAAATTTAGTGTGGATGTAACGATTTCCTGACAATGCCTTCCTGCTTTCCTACACGAAAATCAGCAGACTTCCTATAGCCCGGTGTAAACCCGCTTGCTATGATGAATTTAATCAGAGAATCAATTTCCGGAGTTTCGACCAGCTGATTTTGAACGCTTTTCGGAGGGCGATATGAGCTTTTTTATCTGGACGGTTGTGGTCGGCATAATCGGTTGGGTCGCCAGTTTTGCGATGAAAAGCGAGGTATCGAATCATCATGTCTTGCATGTATCGATTGGTGTGTCAGGCGCATTGCTGGGGGGATGGTTGATGGCGACGCCGGCGCGCGCTCACTTCGGGCAAACCGATGAGACAAGTGTTCTTTCGCTGCTGGCATCTTTTTTTATTGCGTTGGCGCTGTCCATGATCGCAAATTTATGGGACCGGGTAAACGTTCAGGATGATGTCGAAATGGATTTTTAGCTGTCCGCGCAATATGTGAATCATTGTGGCCCGCAAAAGGCGAGTCACCATAAAGAGACGATGACGCAGTAACCGGTTCAGGGCCAAGTTGCCACGGTCCGCTAGAACGAATGGCCCCGGTTGATACAGTTCTTGATGATTTTTTGAGCGTCGCCGATCGCTATTTTTGCCTTACCGGTTATTTGCCGTTGAAATCCCTTGGTCTGCTGCCGCTGATTGCCAATAAACCGGCCGACGGCTTGTTGGATTTTTCCAAGCAGGCACATGACCATCCCGTCCGCCTGATTTCTATTCATTTCCAATCTCCTGATTGCACAGCCGTTGGAACAAACACATGTTGAAAATCTCCTGAAAATCTAAAGTCGGCTTCTTGATCCGGCAACTTGGCAGCCTCCAATTGATAACCGTGATGCCTTCGCTGTGGCGAAGGCATCACAAGGCAGGCTTGCTTGCCTCCGCAATTTCTTGATCACCGATAGACATGTTCGCCGCGGCTGTTGGTCCATGCCTGCTCGAACCGTTGCGCATCTTCTTCCGAGCGTGGGTTGACGCCCATCAAGATGCCGCCTTCCTTGATGCCGCTTTCATAGTGCTTGACTCGCTCTTCCGGGATCCCGGAGCCGATCAGCGCGCCAACCAGTCCGCCGGTCACTCCGCCGGCGCCAGCACCCGCGAGTGCGGCCGCAATCGGCCCTGCGACTACCAGCCCGAGCCCCGGAACTGCAATGGATGTCCCCACTGCGGCCAGTGCGGCGGCTATGGCGCCAAGCGTACCGCCAATGGCGCCGCCGATGCCTGCACCTTCCGCTGCCTTTGAGCCCAGTTCGGTCTTGATACTGTCCGCGCCGGAAAAATGCCGTTTGCGGGTCTCATCGGACATGATCAGATTCACGTCCTTTTGATCGTAGCCGAGATCGGACACCGATCTGTATGCTTGTTCGGCACTGTCCCTGTCCTTGAACAGGCCGGTCACCATTCTCGAATTGCTATTTGGCGTTCTAGTCGGTTCCATGAAAATTTCCTTTATGGTTAAGTGAATTCATGCCGCGGTAGTGATGACGCAAGCTGTCATCTACCTATCAATTGCTGATAGCAGAAAAACTCATTGCTCGGACAAAATACATTCCGTTGCACTGGTTCTGATAAGGCCTTGAATTATCGTAACGACGATGCTGAATCCCTTTCAGGGAGTCGCTGTTTGACTTGCGGTAAATGATGAAGTTCGCAACTCTTTCGGAAGATGCCGAAGCATGGCCAGCCGGAGCGAACCGGTGCGCGCGCATTGTGCTTCCCGCGATTTGATCGCGTATTCTTTAAACCGCATGGCTTCGATGAAACATCGGTCGCTGGACACTGTCTATATTGAATTAATTACAAATGCATAGCCATTTTTCCTGCTGGAGCCGTGAATCCCAACCGTACAAATAGGCCGGCAGATCAGATGAGGATGCAGGATTCTGACTTTGGAATGGCGACCCGATTATCAAGACAAGCAGAACTATTTGTTCCGGAAATCTCCTGGCTGGAAAATCGGAACTTCGATGCGCAAGCAATTGCTTCTGTTCCGCTTTTTGTCGGTTGCGCGGGCTGGAATCTTGCAAGGTCGGTGCAACATAATTTTCCTTCGAATGGGACCCATCTGGAGCGGTATTCTAGGGTGTTGCCTGCGGTAGAAATCAATTCATCGTTTTATCGGCCGCACCGCGCGGCTACCTATGCGCGTTGGCGCGACAGTGTTCCAGAAGCATTCCGTTTCTCGGTGAAGATGCCGCGGTCGATTACGCATCGGCTACGGTTAGAAAACACCAGGATTGAATTACAGCAGTTTCTTGATGCGGCAAATAATTTGCAGCACAAGCTTGGATGTGTACTGGTGCAGCTTCCACCGAACCTTCTGTTCGTTCCATCGATCGCAAGGGATTTTTTAAGCGAACTTCGCTCTTCGGTTGCCGCCGATATTGTGTGCGAACCTCGTCATGTGAGCTGGGCCGGGCATGAAGCGAATGAGATATTCGATCAATTCAGAATCGCGCATGTAGCAGCCGATCCGCCAGCCATTCCAATGACTGCGCCGCTGTCCTGTACCGACACGGTTTATGTCAGGCTGCACGGCGCTCCGGTGATATACCACTCCGCTTATTCGGAAGAATACCTGAAACAGCTTGCTGACGAACTCGCCGATCACATCAAGCTGAGCCGACGTGTCTGGTGCATTCTGGATAACACCGCAAGCGGCGCCGCGATACCGAACGCACTGTTTCTTTTTTCCCGCGTTAACGCGGAAATCAAGTTGGCAGCATGGAAACAAGCATTGATCTGATGTTTCGACTCTGGATTTTCTCGCGTTGCCAAGTTGTTGCCACAGGCTTTGCGCAATGTCTCCGAATCAAAGACATGGCCATGGAGTAAATCAGCGCAAAATTTTTTTCGCATGGATAGGACAATAGATCCGGCAACTGCTGTCAAATCCTCATTTGTTGCCGGCAAAGCTCTGTAACAAAACAAACCGTCATCATCCCGAAAGACGGATGTAAGATATAAAAAGTGTGATTAAATTACCAAGAAGCTGTTTGCATCCGATAGCGCTGACTGAAGTTCAGTTGCCGCACTGATATTTGTTAACAAGGGCAACCGAACGGACACGAAACAAGAGCGAAAATCGGTGTCCTGCCAGCAATGAAAATCATGATCCCATCGGCTACGTTATGGGTAACTTGTTTTGAAAGACCGGTTCAAAGGAGTATCTTGGTTGAGTGAAATATTGATGTACTGGATGGAAATCGGAAGGTTTCTGCCTCGCGATGGCGGCACTGGAAGTGCTTCTTATATTGGAACGATAATTCTAGTCTCCAACATAATGATCGCCCTGTCTTTTTATTCCATTTCCATCGCACTGGTTCGCTTCGCACGCACGCGCGGCGATATTAAAACGTGGCCGGCGGCAATGTTTTTTATTTTGGCATTTGCAACCGGAACTGCTTATCTGACTTCAATCTGGATACCTTTGCATCCGGCGTACTGGCCTGATGCCGCCGTAAAAAGCATTACTGCGCTGACATCGATTGCGGCGGCGATATTTTTATGGCGAGTGGCATTTGAAAAAACTGGATCAATATCGAAAAGTTCGAAAGATTTGCATGAAGTAATTCGGCAACTTGAGCATGAGGTGAAGGAACGAATACGTGCCGAGCAAGCGCTGCACAAGTCGCAAGAGTTGCTTCATCAACTGGTGGCATATCAGGAGCGGGTGAAGGAAGACGAAAGAAAGCGCATAGCCCGGGAAATTCATGATGAGCTGGGCCAGAATCTGATGGCTTTGCGAATCGATATTTCAGTATTGCAGGCGCGCATCGCCGATGTGTATCCGATTCTCAACGAGAAAGTCCGCATCGCTTTGGGCCATATCGATACATCGATAAAAGCGGTCCGGATCATCATCAATAACTTGCGCCCCTCGGTACTGGATCTAGGGTTGCATGCGGCGATCGAGTGGCAAGTCAATGAGTTCGAGAGGCGTACCGGCATTGCTTGTACGTTGACAATGGACGATGAGAAATCCGGTTTCGACCTGGATGACAACCGGGCTACGGCGTTGTTTCGCATTTTGCAGGAATCGTTGACGAACGTGGCAAGGCACGCGCGGGCAAGCATGGTCCGGATCGATTTCCGCCGGCAAGATGATCTGTTCTTCATGAAAATCGCCGACAACGGGGTAGGGCTCTTTCCTGGGTGCCGTAGAAAACCCAACTCGTTCGGGCTGTTGGGAATCGGCGAACGGGTCAGCACGCTCGGCGGTGACTTCGCCGTTGAAAGCGATCCAGGGGAGGGCACGGTGTTGACGGTAACGATTCCGGTCGATGCGCTCGTTGCGGTGGATGGATAAGGCCAGGTAATCGCGGCAGCGTCAGGCGCCCACGATCCATCCTTCCAGCGGATCAAAATCGGGCAGGCCGAATCGCGCATCCTTTCGTTGCCATGCCCATGCGGCAAGCAGCCCGCATAATGCCGCATCGAGCAGATCGCCGCTGGCATCATCGATCAGTGCATTGCGATGGCTTCCCGGCGCAAGCCGGATGCCGAGCGGATAAAGTCCGCCTTCGAGGATGTCGACAATATGGAGCCGGGCCGCACGGCGCGCGGGCGTTTGCTTGGCGCGTTCGTCGCTCTTATATGATGCCTTGGTAATCGAACGTGCGACCAGGCCAGGATAAGCTTCCAAAGCAATGCGCGACGGATCGCCGGCATGTAGTGTGTATACAGTAACGCCGGACGCCAGCAATAGCGGTGCGCCCGCGTGCAGCATGTAGGCAACCGGAGGATTGACCCACTTCATCGGCGACGAAGATCCTGCCGGAAGATCGGTGGCGCGATGCGCGAATTTTCTGCTTGTGGGCCGTGCGTCGCAAAAAGCTTTAAAGCTGGTGCGCATGTCGCTGCGCGACAGGGCTGCGACATGTGCGATCAGCGGCGCCCAACTGGTCGGCCAACCCATATGCTCGATCAATTCGCGCGGAAATGAAAATGGAAAATCGAATGCGCCGAGCCATGGCCCCGGCCTGCTCAGCCATGCATTAAATGCGTCATAGTCGTGCAGTGAAACGAGCGATTCCAGTACATAGGTCTCGCCGCTCAGGCAACCGGACGCAATGGTAATGCCTTTGCGCCTGGTCGGCGCCGAAGTGAAATCGATGCCGTGCAGTTTCACCACATGTGCGCCCGGCTATTTCCGCCCGGCTCTGACCGTGGTTGCCGGTCCTTTGCGAGCCGGCCGGCCGGCTGGTGCATGGCGCTCCACCGCGCCTCCCGGGCGCGGCTTGTTTTGTCCGAATTTCCTGGCAAGCTTGTCCGGCCCCGGCGTCTCCTTGCGGCGCTCTGCCGCAATTAACGCCGGTGTTGCGGAGTGCCGCGGCACCAGATGCCGTTCACTGCTGCCGATCAAATCGGAACGTCCCATGCGCTGCAATGCTTCACGAATGATTTCCCAATTGGCCGGATCGTGATAGCGCAGCAAGGCTTTGTGCAGACGGCGAATTTTTCCGCTGCGCACCGTTTCCACCGTTTCCGAATCGGCGGTCACCTTGTGCAGCGGGTTTTTCCTGGAGTGGTACATCGTGGTGGCCAGCGCCATCGGGGTCGGCATGAAATTCTGCACCTGGTCCAGCCGGAAGTTGTTTTTCTTCAGCCATAGCGCCAGGTTCAGCATATCTTCATCGGTCGTGCCCGGATGCGCAGCGATGAAATAAGGAATCAGGTATTGCTCCTTGCCCGCTTCTTTCGAATAGCGGTCGAACAATTCCTTGAACTTGTCGTACGCGCCCATGCCGGGCTTCATCATTTTTGACAACGGCCCTTCTTCGGAATGCTCGGGCGCTATCTTCAGTAGACCGCCGACATGGTGCGTGACCAGTTCCTTCACATACTCGGGCGAACGCACCGCAAGGTCGTAGCGCAAGCCGGAGCTGACCAGGATCTTCTTGATTCCCGGTATCGCGCGCGCCTTGCGGTACAGCTGAATCAGCTTGCTGTGATCAGTGCCGAGATTGGAGCAGATGGTCGGATAGACGCACGACAGGCGGCGGCACGATTCCTCGATCTTCTTGTCCTTGCAGGCGAGCCGGTACATGTTCGCGGTCGGACCGCCAAGGTCTGAGATGGTGCCGGTAAAGCCCTTGGTCTTGTCGCGGATCAGTTCAATCTCGCGCAGGATCGATGGTTCCGAGCGACTTTGAATGATGCGGCCTTCGTGTTCCGTGATCGAGCAGAACGTACAGCCGCCGAAACATCCGCGCATGATATTGACCGAGAATCGAATCATTTCCCACGCCGGGATGTGCGCCTTGCCGTAGCTTGGATGCGGCGCACGCGCATACGCCATGTCGTAGACGTGATCCATTTCATCCATCGCCAGCGGCAGCGGCGGCGGATTCAGCCAGACATCGCGCTCGCCATGTCCCTGCACCATTGCACGTGCATTGCCGGGATTCGATTCGAGGTGAAAGACCCGCGATGCATGTGCATACAGTACCGGATCGTCCTTGATCACATCGTAGGACGGCAGACGCACCACGGATTTGTTGCGGATTTCCTTCAGTGCCGCCTGGCGTTCTTCGCGAGTCAGGATCAATACCGGTTGTTCGGCCGGTTTATCGGTCTTGCAACTGGCGTCTTCCTTCGATTTCATTTCATAGGGATCGGGATGCGGCTCGATGCGGCCCGGCGTGTCGACACGGCTCGAATTGACTTCGCTCCAGTCGTCGGCCGGCTTCCAGCCGCGCGGTACCATGAATGCCGTGCCGCGCAAGTCGCGTATCGACTTGATCGGTTCGCCGGCTGCGACACGATGCGTCAGCGCGACCAATGCGCGTTCCGCATTCCCGAAGATCAGGATGTCAGCCTTCGAATCCGGCAACACCGAGCGCTTGACCTTGTCCGACCAGTAATCGTAGTGGGCGATGCGGCGCAGGCTTGCCTCAATACTGCCTATCACGACGTTGACGTCCGAATAGGCTTCGCGCGCGCGTTGGGCATAGACGACCACGGCGCGATCGGGACGTTTGTTCGGTTCGCCGTTGGCCGTATACGCGTCTTCGGAGCGGATCTTCTTGTCCGACGTATAGCGGTTGACCATCGAATCCATATTTCCGGCGGTGATGCCGAAATACAGGTTCGGTTTGCCGAGCGCGCGGAATGCGTCCGCCGACAACCAGTCCGGCTGACTGATGATGCCGACCCGGAATCCTTGGGCTTCCAGCAGGCGCCCCACCAGCGCCATGCCGAAGCTGGGATGGTCTATATATGCGTCGCCGGTTACCAGGATCACGTCGCAAGAATCCCAACCGAGTTTATCCATCTCGGTGCGCGACATGGGCAAGAACGGCGCCGGCTTGATTTGCCCTTCGCGGTGGCGCGGGTAGGAATACAGGTTTTGTGGTGAATGCATATTACGCAGCAATGGTGCAAGGCACGGCGTCCGAAACGCAGAGCCGCGGCATTAACGAGATAGGGGAACGCGTCAGTATGACAGCTTTGGCCCGAGACGAGGACCGGTGTGGCAAAACGATGTGTCGGTAAATGTGGAAAAGTTACCTAGAAAGAACAATTCTGGTTCCTTTTGTCAGAAAACCGTGGTATTTTTTCCTTCATGGAAACTGTTTCTACCATTGTGGCAAGTGCGGCAAGGATGACAAAGCGTGCAAACGGTAAGTCATCCGTCAGCATCGATGCCGCAATCCGGGCACAGGTCGACGCGGCAAAAGGGGGGAGTGTGTTCAGTCCGGCCGATTTTGCCGGTCTCGGAAGCCGGGCCGCAGTGGACAAGGTATTGTCGCGGTTGACGGCCAGCGGCGAACTGCGGCGCATCGCACGAGGCCTTTATGATCGTTCCGAAAATCTGTCTCCATTGCCTTCCGTAGAGGAAACTGCCCGCGCCTTGGCGGGAAAAAGCAATATGCGCTTGCAGCCGTGCGGTGCATATGCTGCGACGTTATTGGGTTTGTCGGACCAGATGCCATTGAAACTGGTGTTCCTGACCGAGGGAGCGACACGGTCGCTCTGGATCGGAGGCCGGCAAATCGTTCTGAGGCCGACCACGCGGCGCAATATGGCAACTGCCGGGCGTATCAGCGGGCTGGTCATTCAGGCGTTGCGTCATTTGAAGCAGCCTAACGTCGGCGAATCGGTGTTGCGACATCTGCACGCGCGATTAAGCAGCGATGAAAAGGCGGTCTTGCTGGAGGACGCAGCGTTTGCACCGGCGTGGATTGCCGCCATCATGCGGCGTATTGCAAACGCAATGACTCCGGCGATGTAGTGAATTACGGCAGGACGTGCTTCGGTCACTGAAAAATGCCGATGTCACGATGGATGTGAAGCACCAGGGGGTAGCAAACTGTTGATTGCTGACGGGAGCGAGATTGAAGCGGAAGCGATGTCGGCTGCCGCCGCAAAAATTAGGTGCGATAGCGTGAAGGTAATCGATCTATCGCTTGGCTCTTGATGCGTTGAATGGCAGAGTGATTTTCATGACTACAGAAGCATTATTGAGAGTGCAGTTAAGGCGCCTGCTTTCCGGCCTGTCTGATCATGGCCATCAGCATTTGACTGAAGTAGAAACGGATCTGGCGCAAACCACCATTCTGCTCAGCGAGGCGATCGAAAAACTGGGGGCGAGTTTTATGGCGATCCATAAAGCCGTTAGCGCGCAGCAGGAAGCGGTCGACAAACTGTTGACGGCCGCTTCAACAACGCCGGAAGTTGCGGAGCAGTTAAGGAGCATGCAAGGCGAGATCGATACGCATGTCAATTCCGCGGTTACCGGACTGCAATTCCAGGACATGACCAGCCAACTGATCGGCAGAACGGTCCGGCGTGTGACGGGGCTTCGGGATGTGCTCGGCGTGGTGGGGTCCAGCGGATCCGGCGTGCTGCCCGAAAGCGATACGGAGCAGATCGCGGATTTGCTGGAGCGGATCAACAAATTGCTGGATGAGCAGAGCGGGAAGCTTGAAAGCCGGCTGTGGAAACAGGTATCGCAAACACATATGAATAGTGGCGAGATCGAGCTTTTTTGACGATTTATCTATAACAAAGAACGGACCAACGGTCCGGGCACAACAAAATTGTAGGAGCAATGATGGGAAAATCAATTCTGGCCGTTGACGATTCGGGTTCTCTGCGGCAGATGGTGGTATTCAGCCTGCTGGCTGCGGGCTACCAGGTCACCGAAGCGGTGGATGGACAGGATGGGCTGGAAAAGGCCAAGGCGAAAGTATTCGACCTCGTGCTCACCGACCATAATATGCCGCGCATGGATGGCCTGACTCTGATACGTTCACTCCGTACCATCGCGAATTATGAGCGCGTGCCGATTCTGATGCTGACTACCGAGTCCAGTGACGAGATGAAAGCGAAGGGCAGGGCTGCGGGCGCCAATGGGTGGCTGGTCAAACCCTTTGATCCGCAACGGCTGACCGAAGTGGTAAAAAAAGTCATCGGCTAACTGCTCCGTACTGACAAGACACCATGCAAAGCCACCACGACGGAGCGCAATAATGACAATCGATATGAGGCAGTTCTACGGTGTATTTTTCGATGAGACCGATGAACTGCTGGCCGAAATGGAAAAATTGCTGCTCGTGGTGGACGTGGCGGCGCCGGATGCGGAACATCTCAATGCCATCTTCCGTGCCGCTCACTCGATCAAAGGCGGCGCCGCGACGTTCGGCATCGATAACCTGATCGATCTGACTCACCTCATGGAAACGTTGCTGGACCGGATTCGCAAAGGCGAGATGGTCCTGACTATCGAGCATGTCGATGCCTTCCTGTCCGCAAAAGACATGTTGAAGATGCAATTGGATGGGCATCGCCTGCAAACTCCGGTCGACCTCGACGCCGTGGCCGATGCGCGCAAGACGCTGCAGTCGCTCTCTGAGCAATCCGCGCCATCGGCATCGCCATCAGCCGAGCCGGTAGACAGTGCATCTGTCGCTGCTGTCATTGAACCGAAGCATCAGAGATTCCGCATCGAACTGCCGTTAATGCCGGAAGGTGAAGTCGATGTGCTGGCAGCCGAGCTTGGCCTTCTAGGTGAGATCGACAAATCCGCGCTCGACGGAAAACGTTTTGTGTTGTCGCTGTCGACCGTCAAGACTGCCGACGACATCATCCAAATTTGTGCGTTCATGCTTGAACCGCATGAGATCAACATCGTTTTGGACGGAGAATCCGCGCCAGCGGCCAATCAAGCCGCCGATGAAGCCGAACAAGGCTATGGCCTTTTCGAAATGCCGAACATCCCGAATGCCGAACAGCCGGCCGCCGCTTCGAACGAAGACGACCAGGGATACGGATTCTTTGAGCCGATGGTTCCATTCGAGTCTCGCGGTGTCGCGGAGTCGTCGCCGAAAGAATCCATCGACGATTTTATACAGGATGACCCGAGCTCGATTTTTGCTTCAACAGGCGCCCATACGGATTCTGGCGAGCCTTCGGATAGACGGTCGGAAGCGAAGTACGATACCGAGAAAACCGGCGGCGAGGCGTCATCGATTCGGGTCAGCATCGAGAAAGTGGACCAGTTGATCAATCTCGTCGGCGAACTGGTGATTACGCAGGCGATGATCGAACAGCGCACCGATTCGCTCGATCCGCTTACCCACGAACGGTTGTTGAACAGCGTGAACCAATTGACGCGCAACACCAAGGATCTTCAGGAGGCGGTCATGTCAATTCGCATGATGCCGATGGATTACGTGTTTTCGCGTTTTCCGAGAATGGTCCGCGCTCTTGCGGGAAAGCTCGGGAAAAAGGTCGATTTCATCACGCATGGCGCGGCGACCGAACTGGACAAGGGTTTGATCGAACGAATTGTCGATCCGCTGACGCACCTGGTTCGAAACAGTATCGATCATGGCATTGAAATGCCGGAAGTGCGCCGCGCCGCAGGTAAAGGCGATATCGGAAAACTGTCCTTGTCCGCATCCCATCAGGGCGGCAACATCATCATTGAAGTCAGCGATGACGGCGCCGGCCTGAATCGCGACAAAATTCTTGCAAAAGCCGCACAGCAAGGCATTGAACTGCCGGACGACATGTCGGATAACGATGTCTGGCAGCTTATTTTCGCACCGGGATTTTCAACCGCTGAAATCGTAACCGACGTTTCCGGACGCGGTGTCGGGATGGATGTGGTCAAGAGGAATATTACCGCCATGGGCGGCGTCGTCGATATCCGGTCGCTGAAGGGATTCGGCACCACGATTTCCGTATCGCTTCCACTGACATTGGCGATCCTTGACGGCATGTCGGTCAAGGTCGGTGACGAAGTCTACATACTGCCGCTCGGCTATGTGCTCGAATCGCTGCAACCGGCGCCGATCGATGTCAAGGATATCAGCGGTCAGGGCCGTGTGATCAAGGTGCGCGGGGAATATCTGCCGCTGATCATGCTTTACCAGATATTCGGCATCGAGCCGCGCTTTACCCATCCGTCCGAAGGTATTGCCGTCATTCTTGAATCCGATGGCAGAAAAGCGGCGCTGCTGGTGGATGACTTGGTCGGCCAGCAACAGGTTGTGGTCAAAAACATTGAATCGAATTACCGCAAGATCGCAGGCATATCAGGAGCGACTATTTTAGGCGACGGCGGGGTTTCACTGATTATTGATGTCGCCGCGTTGCTGCGTTCCAGCCGCCGGATCGTCGACGAAACTATTTATTCCTTATAGGGAGCAAGCCATGTTGCAATCTGGACAGTTCGGTGCTTCGGCACAGGGATCGAAATTCGGCGCAGAGACCGCCGGAAATGAATTTCTCTCGTTCACGCTCGGCAAGGAAGAGTACGGGATCGACATTTTGAAAGTACAGGAAATTCGCGGTTATGAAGCGGTAACCCGTATCGCCAATGCCCCTGAGTTCATCAAAGGCGTGGTCAACCTGCGCGGCATCATTGTGCCGATCGTCGACATGCGTATTAAATTCAGCCTCGGCGAACCGACATACGACCAGTTCACGGTCGTGATTATCTTGAATATCAGCGGACGAGTAATGGGCATGGTCGTTGACAGCGTGTCCGACGTCATTACCTTGGCGCCCGATCAGATCAAACCCGCGCCGGAAATGGGGGCGGCGTTCAATACCGATTACCTGGTAGGACTCGGCACGCTGGATGAAAGAATGCTGATTCTGGTCGACATCGACAAATTGATGTCTAGCGCCGAAATGGGCCTTATAGAACAGATCGTCGCATGACCGGCATCGAACAATCGGAGCAATTGATGCAACCGGGCGTGTGCCGATCTACGCAAAAAAATAACCAAGAGGTAGGTAAATGAGGAATTCCGTTACCATTAAATCCCGACTGATCCTGACGATTGCTGCCTTGTGCATGCTGCCAATTGTCGGCGGCATCGTTGGCATGTTCAGCGTGCGCTTGACAAATGAATCGCTCAAGGCGATTTATGAAGAGCGTTTGATTCCGACGAAACAGCTGGGAGTCGTGGTCAGACTGATAGACCGCAATCGCATGGCGATTGCGGAATCGATGCACGGTGATCCTTCCGTTGTCAACAAGCGCATGGATGAAGTGGAAAAGCGTTTTGGAGAAATCAACAAGCTGTGGAGCGCTTTCGTGTCCTTGCAGATGACGGCTGAGGAAAGGACTCTGACAGAAAAGGCGCAGGCCAGCCGAACCAAATTCATTGAAGACGGCATGAAGCCAACGATTGCCGCTTTGCGTGCCGTCAACGTCCAGTTTGCGATGGAGCTGTTGCAGGGACCGATGAGAGAATTGTACCTGACCGCGGAGCAGGACATCGATGCACTGATCAAGCTTCAAGACACCCTCGCCCAACGCGACTACAACGATTCACAAGCCAACTATCTGCTCGTTCGCAACGTGTCGACGGTGGGGGTCGTCCTGGGTGTACTGTTCGGTATCCTGATGGGTTACTGGCTGATCCGGGCAATCTCCGGACCGCTGCAAAAGTCGGTGAGCGTGGCGCGCCGTATCGCGGCGGGCGATTTGACGGAGAAGATTGAAGTCCGTTCCAACGACGAAACCGGTCAGATGCTGCAGGGTTTGAAGGACATGCATGCAAGTCTGGTTTCCACCGTGGGACAGGTTCGTGCCAGCACTCATGCAATCGGTCTTGCTTCACGCGAAATTGCCATGGGTAATGCCGATTTGTCGTCACGCACCGAGTCGCAGGCCAGTTCGCTGGAGGAAACTGCGTCTTCGATGGAAGAGTTGACCTCAACCGTCAAGCAAAACGCGGACAACGCCAGACAGGCAAACCAACTGGTGGTGTCGGCCTCCGACGTCGCCATGCGCGGCGGCAACGTGGTCGGCCAGGTAGTCGACACGATGGGTTCAATCAAGAAAAGTTCGCGCAAGATTGTCGACATCATCGGAGTGATTGACGGCATCGCATTCCAGACCAATATCCTGGCGCTCAATGCCGCTGTTGAAGCCGCGCGCGCAGGCGAGCAGGGAAGGGGCTTCGCGGTGGTCGCCGCCGAGGTGCGCAACCTGGCGCAACGCTCGGCCGGTGCGGCGAAAGAAATCAAGGCCTTGATCGCCGATTCGGTGGAGCGGGTCGATCTCGGCAGCAAGCTGGTTGACGAGGCAGGCAAGACCATGGATGAGGTGGTGACCTCGGTCAAGCATGTTGCGGACATCATGAGCGAAATCCTGGCAGCCAGTCAGGAGCAAAGTGCCGGCATCGAGCAAGTCAACAAGGCAATTACCCAGATTGATGAAATGACGCAGCAAAATGCGGCACTGGTTGAGCAAGCGGCCGCTGCAGCGGAAAGCATGCAAAGTCAGGCGGCGGCGCTTGCCCAGGTTGTTGCGGTGTTCCGGCTCGATAGTGGCGCGCCATCCGTTGCGCCATCCGCGTCGGCGCTCGGCAAGCGCGATACGGAAATAAAGAACCTGCCTGCCAGGGCGAAGCCGCTTTCGATATCCAGAGCCGCGCCGCGCAAGGCGGCCGCGCTTGCGATCGAAAAACCAAGGCTGGCCAAAGGAAGCAATACCGATGAGTGGGAAGAGTTTTAAATATCGGGAAGATCGAGACGTTGCGGGTGGCGTATCGCCGCTTTCATAAACGGCTTAGGGATGTTCAATCTGTACCGTGATTTTATTAGGGGACGAACCTGAGCATGAAACCAGCGCGGAAAATCGAACGGGACAACTCTCGGGAATTCGAGTTTACCGTTGATGACTTCGATCGAATACGCACCTTGATCTACCAGCGTGCCGGTATATCGCTCGCCGAGAGCAAACATGAAATGGTCTACGGCCGGCTTGCACGGCGTTTGCGCGCCATGGGAATCAAATCATTTGCGCAATATCTTGATGATCTGGAGAGCGGCAAGAAAGGTGACGAGTGGCAGGCGTTTACCAATGCGTTGACGACCAACCTGACGTCATTTTTCCGCGAAGCGCATCATTTTCCCTTGTTGGCGGACCATGTCCGCGCACGCCGGGAGCATATCGAAATATGGTGCGCGGCGAGCTCTACCGGAGAGGAAGCCTATTCCATCGCAATGACCTTGTGCGAGACCTTCAACACCTTGACGCCGCCTGCGCACATTGTTGCGACCGATATCGACACCAATGTATTGGCAACCGCGGAAAAGGGCATTTATTCGCTGGACAAGATGGCGAAATTGCCTGCCGAACAGGCCAAGAGATTTTTTCTGAAAGGCAAAGCCGACAACAAGGGATTGGCAAGAGTACGGCCGGAGTTGCGGCAGATGATCACATTCCAGCAGCTGAATTTGCTGGAAGACCGATGGCCGATTTCGGGCCCGTTCGACGCCATTTTTTGCCGGAATGTAATGATTTACTTTGACAAGCCGACACAAAGGAAAGTACTGGAACGATTTGTACCCTTGATAAAACCGGATGGATTATTGTTTGCCGGACATTCGGAAAATTTCCTTTACGTATCCGACGCGTTCAAGCTGCGCGGAGAGACAGTGTATGAACCGGACCGCGACGGTACCAGGAAATCCGTCTTGTTGCGCCGAGCATGAAAATGGATCTATGAGCCAAGCACTTCAAGAACAGTTTTCTTCGAATATTTATTACGACCGGACATTCGACCGCGACGCTGCGAAAATCCTGCCTGGTGAATATTATTTCACTGCCAAGGACATGCTGATTGTCACTGTTCTGGGTTCGTGCGTGGCGGCTTGCATCCGCGATCGGGTATCAGGCGTCGGCGGCATGAATCATTTTATGCTGCCGGAAAGCGGCGGCGATGCCAACAGCCCGATTTCCGCATCGATGCGTTACGGCACCTACGCGATGGAAATATTGATCAACGACCTTCTCAAGGCGGGCGCGAGGCGCGAGAATCTGGAAGCGAAAGTTTTCGGCGGTGGCAATGTGCTAAGCGGTTTTTTGGCAATCAACATAGGGGAAAGAAATGCCCAGTTCGTGCGCCGTTATCTGCAGACCGAAAATATAAAGATCGTTGCCGAGGACCTGAACGACGTTCATCCGCGCAAGGTATATTTTTTCCCTCGAAACGGCAAGGTATTCGTCAGAAAGCTCAACAAGCTCAACAATAATACGCTGGTGAACCGTGATCAGGACTATGCACACCGACTCCAGAAGAGCCCGGTCGGCGGAGAGGTTGAGTTGTTTTCATGATGAGCATCGGGAAAATCAAGGTATTGATCGTTGATGACTCTGCATTGATACGCAGCGTCATGACTGCGATTATCAGCAGTCAGGATGATATGGAAGTGGTCGGCGTTGCGCCAGATCCGCTTGTCGCGCGCGACCTTATCAAGCAAACCAATCCGGATGTGCTGACGCTTGACGTAGAGATGCCGCGCATGGATGGTTTGGACTTTCTTGAAAAACTGATGCGGCTGCGGCCGATGCCGGTGGTGATGGTGTCGTCGCTGACCGAGCGTGGCTCGGAGATTACATTGCGTGCGTTGGAACTCGGCGCGGTCGATTTCGTGACCAAACCGAAGATGTCGATTCAGGCCGGCATGCGCGAGTACACAGACATGATTGCGGACAAGATCCGTGTCGCGGCCAAGGCAAATATCAGGCCGCGAACGCTACGCGGATCCGTTGCAAGTGGCGACGGATCCGAGTCGCTGCCGATGATCAGGAATCCGCTTACCAGTAGCGAAAAGCTGATTATTATCGGGGCGTCAACCGGCGGCCCGGAAGCAATCAAGGAGTTCCTGATCAGGATGCCGCCCGATTGTCCAGGTATCCTGATTGCACAGCATATGCCCGAGGGATTTACACATTCGTTCGCCAGGCGTCTGGATAACCTGTGCAAGATTTCGGTCAAGGAAGCGGAACATGGCGAGCGGATATTGCCGGGTCACGCCTATGTGGCGCCTGGTCACTCGCATCTGATGTTATCGCGCAGCGGCGCCAACTATATGACGCATCTGGACCAAGGGCCGCCTGTCAATCGCCATCGGCCCTCCGTGGATGTGCTATTTGGCTCCGCCGCAAAATATGCCGGAAAAAATGCAGTCGGTGTAATCCTGACCGGTATGGGCAAGGACGGTGCACTGGGCATGCGTGAAATGAAAGGCGCCGGCGCATACAATTTTGCGCAGGATGAAGCTTCATGCGTCGTGTTCGGCATGCCGCGGGAAGCGATCGCGGTGGGCGCCGCGCACGAAGTTGGATCGTTGAGCACGCTGCCTGGCATGGTGCTCGATTATTTTGCTACACATAGCGGACGCTCGCTGCGTGTTTGAAACCATCCATACTCTTCCGGCGAACCAGAGGCATTACTCACTGACTTGAAAGTTGAATGCTAGGGGCGCAGAGCCGGCGTTCACGGGAGGCATGTGAGAAATGCTTGTAAAATCCGCTAAAATCTCTCTATCCTAGTGCTCCTGATGCCGACAAAGACGCCGGCGTTTTCCAAAGGCCGTCGAAGCTGACGTCGCACTTCGGCAGGCACGGGGCGTCACGATCGCTGCACGCCTGGAATTAAATCATCAAAATATGTTCCTCAATAAAAATCAAGCATCTTCCCTGGCCATATTCTGCAAAGTGGTCGATAACTTTGGCGACATCGGTATCTGCTGGCGCTTGGCGAGGCAGTTGCAGCAAGAGCATGGCATCGCCGTCACCCTGTGGGTTGACGATTTGCGGAGCTTTCAACGGATTTGTCCAGATGTCATGAGCAACGTCGAAGTACAGCAGCTTGCTGGCGTGACGGTGCGTCACTGGCGCAATCAGGAGGGCATATTTTCGGCCAGCGATATCGCTGATATCGTCATCGAATTTTTTGCTTGCGATATCCCGCCAGGCTACATCGCGGCAATGGTGGAGTGCAATCCGCGCCCGGTGTGGCTCAACCTGGAAGGATTGAGTGCTGAGGAATGGGTTGAAGGTTGCCACACTTTGTCCTCGCCTCAATCACGCTTGCCATTGACGAAATATTTTTTCTTTCCTGGCTTCACAAACAAAACAGGAGGCTTGCTGCACGAATCTTCATTGGAAGAACAACGTCAGCAATTTCAATCAAATCAAGCCGCCATAACGGCTTTTTTCGCCCAGTTCGGCGTGACGCCAGCGGAAATGTCATCGTTAAAGGTGTCCTTGTTTTGTTATCCGCAGGCACCAGTCGTGGCACTGTTTGAACAATGGCAAAGCGGTGATACATCAATCACTTGCCTCGTACCCGAAGGGGTTGCTGTCGATACGATTCAAGCATTTCTTGGAGCGGAAGCAAAAGCGGGAGCAGCACGAACCCGCGGCGCGCTCACCGTACGCGTATTGCCTTTTGTTGCTCAGCCGGACTACGACAAGCTGTTATGGGCGTGCGACCTCAATTTTGTGCGTGGAGAGGATTCCTTTGTGCGTGCACAGTGGGCAGACAAGCCATTCATCTGGCATATCTATCCCCAGGACGAGAACCTGCATCACAAAAAATTGAGCGCATTCTTGCAGCGTTACTCCGGCGGCATTGAAAGTTTGACTGCCTTCTCTTTGTGCTGGAATGGTGCCGGGACTGAGAGCATGGAAGAGCAGGTCAACTGGGCTGCGCTATGGCCGTCATTTCAAGCTGACATGCCAAAAATCGCGTGCCGGTCTGCGGAGTGGAAATGGCAAGTGCTGGTCAACGGGGATCTGACATCCAATCTGCTTAAGTTTGCCCGTGCGAGTCGTCAGTGATGCTTAAAAAGACGGTATAATGCGCGGTTAATTTATAACGTATTTTTATTCAATCAAACGTGAGCTTACGGCGCTTTTGGCTGGGAGGCGACAGATGATTTTTATGCAACCAACTTTTTACGTTCACTCTTTATGAAACCTGCAAAAGAAATTCGTGTTGGCAACATCATTATGGTCGATAGCAAGCCTATGATCGTGTTGCGTTCTGATGTTAACGGTTCAAGCCGCACGGGCTTCACATACAAATGGAAGATGAAAAATCTCCTGACGAACAGCCCTCAGGAAAACGTAATGCGAGGTGACGACAAATTCGACGTCGTAGTTCTCGACAAAAAGCCTGTGACTTATTCGTATTTCGCTGATCCATTGTTCGTGTTTATGGACGCTGAATACAATCAGTACGAAATCGAGGAGGAAAACCTGGGTGATGCGCTGCACTACCTGAAAGAGGGCATGGAATGCGAAGCCGTTTTCTATAACGATAAAGCGATTTCTGTCGAATTGCCAACAACCATTGCGCGTAAGGTGGCTTACTCCGAGCCGGCAGTCAAGGGCAATACTTCCGGCAACGTCTTGAAGGAAGCCAAGATTGAAAATGCCATCGAGGCGCACGCACACACCGTTCAAGTGCCGCTGTTTGTCAGCACGGACGACGTGATTGAAATCGATACCCGCACCAACGAGTACAAGCGAGTGGTTCGCAACTAAATCGCCTGAAATCAAAAAAACGCTGCTGATAGCGGGCAGCGTTTTTTTTTGCCCATCTGTTTTGTAGTCCCGCTTCAGAAATAAGCTAGAACCAGCGAATCCGGCAACATCCGTTCGGCGATGTACGATCCAGCTTCGGCTCTCAATAGCCCGCGATATCGTGCTTGTATGTCGGGCAGCCGTTCATTCCCCAATTGCCGGCACATATATCCCACTTGCACTTTTCTCGCTGAAGAAAGCTTGCCTTGCGCTTGCATTGGTTGAACTCGTGGGCAAGGTTGACGCGCCTGGCTAACTGGCCTGCATTACTCGAAGTCCGCTTGCCTGACGATTGATCAACCCAGGCTTCTGGTCCGGATTTTTTTCGAGGGTTTGGCACTGCCGAGGCGGTCTTCCTGGTTTCCGCGAATGCCTGGGCTTTCAATCGGCTTATTTCATTGGCTCGTTCGCCTCCACCGACAATATTATTTCGCCGTGGAGCGTGCCTTTTCTTTTGATCGGGTCTTGCCTGCTTTTTCTGCAGAATAGCTAAAGTCGAGACTGACGCTTTCCGACGTGAGTTGGCAGCGGAAGCGATGCTGGAGGCGGATTGAGTTTCAGGCATCGATATCGTCCGGTATTGCCCCATCTCGCTCTGATTTGATCCCGATGATGCCAGACTACCGGCACTTTTCGTCGGAATACCAGCAATGGCGATCGGCCCATCGTCTTTCCGATCTGCGAGCGTATTGGAGGCAGTTTGTCTTGGAGGGACTGCATCGGCAGGCTGGGGTTTGGCGGAAGGAGACGACATCGTATTCATGCGAATGGCATTGTCTGGAGTTTCCATCCACCAAAAAGCGCCGACTATCATTGCTATCATCAAGGTAAATATTCCAGCAAATAATCCTGATTGCAAGAGCATGAAATGGTGCTTACTCCGTTTCCTGCAAGTGAGGGGCGGCGATTTGTTTCCACCGGAACATTCGGTGCGTGCAATAGTGGGCGAGGTATTCGCAGCTTTTTCTAAAGCTGCCAACGGCGGCGTTTGCCCCGATACTTTAATCGGTTGGGAGCTGGACGTTGGCTGGCGACGGGATAACGGTGTGGCGGCAGATGCGGTTTGCAGCGGCTTTGTCGGAAGCACTCCCGCTATAAGATGGAAACCGCGTTTGGCGCGAAATTTTGCATCGGGATATTCATGGTAGGGGCGAGCTGCATATCCGGTTTGTTCCAGTGTCACTGTATGCCTGGAATGATGTGCAACCGAATTGCCGGATTCGTATATGCTTGCAGATGCGCAATTTTCAGATCGGCAATTTCCGCGCATTGTTTCCAGTCTCCTTAACGGTCAATACACATGTCACTATCAAGATGACGTGATGATGATGTCAAAAGTTCCAGGATGAAGTAGGAAGCAGCATCAAGAATGCAGACCCCGAGCGTAAAAGATCGCCAATCGTTCAAATGAAGTCGGATCGGTGCCTCTTCACAGGCAGCGGGAGCCAATGCCTTTGCGAGACGCCAGGATACGCAAGCTGCTTTAGCGTTCCTTCAGTATGCGTTCAACCCGTTCAGAGGCGGGTGGATGGCTGGAAAGATAAGAAGACCCTTCCGAATCCTCACCAATTTTCTCGAACAGCAAGGTGAGGTTTGACAAATCGATTCCATTCGCTTTCAGCATGGCGATCGCGTAGTCGTCAGCTTCGCGTTCGGCATCGCGTGAATATTTCAGATCCAGCATGATGGTCGGGATACCGGCAACGATCGAAGAAACGTCGCCGGAGAGCGCCATTGCGGCGGCACCGATGACAGAGCTTTGAATGACACGCCGCATCAGATGGCGTTCATGCAAATGCGCCAGCTCATGGGCCAGTATGCCAATAACTGCATCGTCGGATTGAACCAATTGCACAATCTCGTCGGTAAGTATGATTTGGCCGGAGGGAAGCGCGAACGCATTCGGTCCGATTTTGCTTTTGCGGAAAATAATTTCATATGCAGGTACGCCTTGCCGGGGTGGCACCAATCCCTTGAAACGGGCCACGATTTCCTTGCGCCGGGCCTCAGGGAGCTTTGACGGCGCCAGAATTCTTTGGTCCAGAAAATCGAGTGTTTCACGTCCGATAACGCGCTCGGCTTGCTCCGGCAACGCCTTCGCGATTGCTTCGGACGCCGCCGGCAAGCCATACAAATAGCCGAATACCAGGATCGTCATTGTCGCAATGCAAGCGATGAATGTTCCACGCCAGCTCTGCTGCACCGCTACCACAAGAGAATCCTGATAACCGGTTTCGGCAAGCAGCTGATTGAAGCTGGAATTGTCCGATACTTCCAGATAGGCGCCATCAAGGAATGTCACTTTACGCGCGGCATTACGCACGCGCTCCGAGACGCGCAATTCATCAATCGGACAATTCCGTTGTATGTCACCTGTGACAAAGGCGGTTCCCGCCGCGACGGAAAATTCCACCGCGAATCGGCGCGATGTCTTTCCATCGAAGTAAGCGGCGGAGATACCCATTTTTCTCTTGTTAAAGGGATAGATCGAAATCGAGCAAATCGGCCATGCCCTCGCCGGTTGCCGAGGCTTTTGCCTGCGTGTCGGCGATGAAGTTATCTAGGCTATCGTTCGGCAACAGCGACATTGACTCGATCCGATACTTCATTGCACGGACTTGCGCGAACGGTATGAACAGTCCAAGAGTCAGCATGATGCCAACGATATTGGTGACTGCAATGAAAGTCATTCTGGTCCATTTCATTTCGCTCTTGAATTGATGCCCGGAAAGTCTGGTGTTGTTCCAGATCAGATTCTGGATCATCGTCAAAAAGATCGGGAAACACAAAAAGAGCCAGAGATACATGGCGAACACGAAAAATACGATCGCGGCAATGGTGGCCGGGTCCGCTCCTTTCCCGCTGCCCGTTGCAATGAGCCCCATCAGTGCGCCGCCGAAGCTAAGCGTAATTGCCGTGGCGCCTGCGACGAAAATCAAAAAGCCGATCAGATATGTTTTGTAGAACGTTCCTACGTTGGCATGGAAAGAAAAATGCGTGGCGCCGAACCGGCTTTCCTCATGCTGAAATTTTTTCATTCGCTGATGGGCGAAAGGCGCCAGCAGATAGAGCGTAAACAACGCGAATATCGGGAGCAGGAAAAATACAAAATACACTTTGCCCAGTGTGCCGCGAAAGCCGAACCGGATGCCGCGATAGCTGGAATTGTAAAGTTTGAACTGAATACTCTTCCATAGCAGCCAAGGCATAACCAGCATCAGGACGCCAAGCATCGCGAAGCCAATCGATTCGGAAATCATGAAGGCGATATTGTATGCGCCGACGAACGCCACAGCGACCAGGCGGCCTTTTAAAATCGCGACCGGATTGCCATGATATTCAAAACTGGAACCGGCGACACGCGTACTATCGTAAAAATAGCGGGTCCGGCGCACTTTCGCCCACGCAGAATAGATGCCGAAGGTGACGATTGTCAGCAGAAGATTGACAATCCAGATACGAAAATACTCGCTTCCGCTTCCGGTAAAAGTAAATCGCTCCAGCCGGACCGGAGGTTCCAGCATGGTTTGCACCGGTGAAAGTCCGGAAGGGGTTTCGATCAATTCTTCTTGTACGGCACTCATTTTTTCTCCCCGTGTGTTTTCATCATGTCAAAACGGAGAGAACGATGACTTGCCGGCAAGAAAATGTCAATAGATCATGATTAAAAACCGGAAGAGCCGGAAAATTGGCGAAGCAGTCAAATTCCGCGAGTTTGATGTGCGGGTCAAGACGGATAGGACGGCGCGTGGAAGGAACTGCGCGCCTGCCAAGCGCGCGAGCTCCAACCGGTTAATCGGGGGATTATTCAGCAGCTACTTGTAAAACCAGCTTGCCGAAGTTTTTTCCCTCGAACAACATCAACAGGGCATCCGGGAAATTTTCCAGGCCTTGAACGATATCCTCGCGGGTTCTGAAGTTTCCTTCTTTCATCCATTTGGCCATTTCCGCAACGGCGACCGGATAACGGTCCGCATAGTCGAATACGACGATCCCTTCCATCCGCGCACGGTTAACCAGTAGGGAAAGATAGTTGGCCGGGCCTTTGACCGGCGCCGTGTTGTTGTACTGGGAGATCGCGCCGCAGATGATGATGCGCGCCTTCAAATTGATCCGCGTGAGTACGGTATCCAGAATGTCGCCGCCCACATTGTCAAAATAAATATCCACGCCGTTCGGGCAATGGGTTTTGAGACCATCCTTGACCGATTCATTTTTATAATCGATGCAGGCATCGAAGCCGAGTTCGTTCACCACGAAATCGCATTTATCCTTGCCACCGGCAATGCCCACGACACGGCAGCCCTTGTGTTTGGCAACCTGGCCGACGGTTTGACCAACTGCGCCGGCGGCGCCGGATACGACCACGGTTTCACCGGCTTTCGGCATTCCGACGTCGAGCAAGCCGAAATACCCGGTCATGCCGGGCATGCCTAGCGCATTCAAATAGGCCGGCAGCGGTGCCGCAGCGGGGTCGACCTTGTATAGCGCAGCGGTCTTATCGTTCGCGGCGCCGACCCAATACTGCTGAACTCCGAGACCACCGGAAACAGTATCGCCAACAGCGAATTTCGGCGATTTGGATGCGACCACCTTGCCGATGCCGCCTGCGCGCATCACTTCGCCGATTGCCACCGGGCGAATGTAGGATTTCCCCTCATTCATCCAGCCGCGCATGGCAGGGTCGAGTGAAAGATATAAAACCTTGACTACGATTTCGCCATCGCCTATTTCGCGAACCGGTTCCGAGGTGAAGTTCCAATCGCTTGGCTTTGGCATGCCGACAGGGCGTGCGGCGAGTTGAACCTGTTGATTCATATTGGCAGTCATGGTGATCTCCTGTGGGCTGAATTGTTGTGGCAAGACTATAACGCAAAATGCACGATCGTGCTTTTTTTAAATGTGTAACAGCAGTGGAACTTTTTAAACTTGCCATGGACCAATGGGGGAGTCCGCAATGCTTTACCGCAACTCACGGGGTGTCGGCCTGATGTACAGGGCGCGAATGCATGTCAAACGCTGCTTTGTCACAACGACACAAAACTTACAGAAGGCTGAAACGCGCTTGTACCGTCAACGCGTACATCACGTCATGGCATATCGTCACATTTCCAGGAGATCACATGCTTCGATCCGAATCGCTTTTTGGCAAGCGCGAAACCAATACGCCAAATCCCCCACTCAGCACCACCAACAGCTTGCCGCCAGTTGGAAACTCGAGCGCTGCCAAGGCAATCATGCCCTCGGCAAGCAACTCGGTCGGCAATTCCAATAATACCGATTCGTCTGCTTCCAGCACCAACGAAGTCGGAAGCAAGCTGATTGTCGGACCGAACATCAAGCTCAAGGGCGTCGAGATCACCGATTGCGATACTCTGGTGGTAGAAGGCCGAGTAGAAGCGACGATGGATTCGCGTGTGATTCAAATTGCAGAGCGCGGCGCGTTCAAGGGTTCGGCCGAAATCGATATCGCTGAAATTCGCGGTGAGTTCGACGGTGAACTGACCGTGCGCCAGAAGCTGGTGATCTACGCCACCGGCAAAGTGTCCGGGAAAATCCGTTATGGAAAAGTCGTGATTGAAGAGGGTGGCCAACTCGCCGGTGACGTTCAGGTTGGTACTACGGCAGCCGGTGCACGTGGCTTGGCTGTAGCAAAAGCCGTCTAGCAAAACAGTACATCGGTCATACCGGTTTTCTGCACCGTCAGTGCTCTGCAACGAGTGCTGGCGGTTTTTTTTGTCGGATTTTCGTTTTCCGGATAAGTGTATCGGGGCATTCCATTTGTCTTCCGCGGCGAGGATGGGGCGGGTTTTGTTCAATCCGTCCGGGCGTGCGACAATAACGCGCTTGGGCTGGTGCTTCTGCCGGCGCACTTTACGAAATACCGACCATCATGATGCATCCGGAATACATCCTTACCTTGTCCTGTCTTGATCAGCGCGGTATTGTCCATCGCGTATCCGGATTTTTGGCCGAACACGGCTGCAACATTATTGATTCCGCTCAGTTCGGCGATGGACAATCGAAGCTGTTCTTCATGCGTGTCCATTTCTCCGCGGAGGATTCGTCCATTGGCGATGCGGCCTTGCGTGACCGGTTCGGCGCATTGGGGAGCACGATGCAAATGAACTGGCAGCTGCATGACGCGCGCAAGAAGCCGCGTTTGATGCTGATGGTTTCCAAGATCGGGCACTGCCTGAACGATCTGCTGTTCCGTTACAAGACCGGTTTGCTGCCTGTCGAAATCTCGGCCATCGTATCCAACCATACCGATTTCTATCAGTTGGCGGCAAGTTACAACATTCCGTTTCATCATTTACCGCTTGCAATCGGCGCATCGCCCGAAATGAAGCGGGCGCAAGAACAGCGTGTGCTGGAAATCATCAAGGCCAACGATATCGATCTGGTGGTTCTGGCACGCTACATGCAGATTCTGTCGCCCGAAATGTGCGAGACCTTAAGAGGGCGGGCGATCAATATCCATCATTCGTTCCTGCCCAGCTTCAAAGGTGCCAAGCCTTACTATCAGGCGCATGACCGAGGTGTGAAGTTGATCGGCGCCACCGCGCATTTCGTCACCGGCGACCTGGATGAAGGTCCGATCGTGGAGCAGGACGTGGAACGGGTCGATCATGCGATGGATCCGGACACGTTGACCGCGATCGGCCGCGACGTGGAGTGTGTCGTGCTGGCGCGTGCGGTGAAATGGTTTGTCGAACACCGTGTTTTACTCAACGGGCATAAAACAGTGGTGTTCAAATAGCCAGACAGTAGGCCGGTGCCGGATGCGGCGGGAATTCAAAGGGGCATACCGATTGCGGTGCCCCTTTTATTTTGGATATGCTACTTAAGCACTCGCTGCAGCCATGCGCTGATATCGTCAATTTCTTCAGGGCAGACCGAATGCTGCATCATGTATTCATGCCACTCCACCGAATAGCCGAGCGCCTTTAAAAAATCCCGCGACGTTTCTGCGCGATCGATGGGAATCACTTGATCGCCGCGGCCATGCGCCATGAAGATAGGTGTTTCGTGATTCGCATTGTGACGTTCCGTCATGACCGTGGTATGAAGCGGAACATAACCGGACAGGCATAGCAATCCCGCCAGTCTTTCGGGATGCCGCAATCCGGCCTGGATCGCCATCGCGCTGCCTTGCGAAAATCCGGCCAGCACGATTCGATTTGCGGCAATCCCGCGCGATTTTTCCTGCTCGATCAAACGTTCGATCGCGGCTTGCGATGTGCGCAAGCCGGTTTCATCTTCACGCTTGACCAGGTCGTTCCCGAGGATGTCATACCATGCGCGCATCACGTAACCGCCGTTGATCGTGACCGGCATGGTCGGCGCATGCGGAAACACGAAACGGATCGGCGGACATCCGGTTAAATCGAGTTCACGAACGATCGGCACGAAATCCGATCCATCCGCGCCCAGCCCATGCATCCAAATGACGGACACAGTCGGATTGGGCGCGGTTTCAATTTGAATGGTTTCAAGCAAGGAGGTATTCATCTGTTTGTTTTTAAAAATGGTATCTGTGTTTTGCAGTGCTTCATTATTCGGATTTTGGCCGAACTGCCGACTTGGGGCGAAATGCCTGGCACACTGCCTCACTGGTTTCGATATACGGTCCGCCGATCAAATCAATGCAGTACGGAACCGCCGCAAAGATGCCCGGCACGACTTGCTTTCCATCGGCGTCTTTCAAACCTTCCAGGGTTTCCCGGATCGATTTTGGCTGTCCTGGCAGATTCATGATGAGGGCGGCATGGTCCTGTGTCTCGCGAATGACCGCAAGCTGGCGTGAAAGGATCGCAGTTGGGACAAACCTCAGGCTGATCTGGCGCATTTGCTCGCCGAAGCCGGGCATCGGCTTGGTGCCGACCGCCAGCGTCGCTTCCGGCGTGACGTCGCGTCGTGCCGGGCCGGTGCCGCCGGTGGTAAGCACGAGATCACAGTGCAACTGATCGACCAGCTCAATCAATGTTTGTTCGATGGCGGCTTGCTCATCCGGAATCAGGCGGGTTTCGATTTTCCATGGACTGGTCAGCGCCGCACTGAACCATTCGCGTAATGCAGGTATGCCCTGGTCCACATAAACGCCGCTGGAGGCACGATCGGAAATGGAAACCAGGCCGATCAAGAGTTCTTTGGAATCATTCTTCGGATTCGTCATGCGGCTCAGGCTCTTGCGGCGTTGTTTTCGATTGCAATTGTTTCAGTATCTGGAAAATTTCACGATATGCCTTGGGCGGCTTATTCTCGGCTTGCTCTTTGCGGGCGTTACGGATCAGGATACGCAAGTGCTGAACATCCACTTCCGGGTGCTCCGCGCGCAAGTCGGTCAGTGCGCTGTCATTGCTCAATAATTTTTCGCGCTTTCGTTCGAGTGCGTGCATCGCCGCCGTTTCGGTTTTGGACGCGCCTTTCCAGCTATCGAGCGTCCTTTGAATCGCGGCGAGTTCGTCCTCATCAAGCGTACGCATTTTTTTTCCAACATACTGGAGCTGCCTGCGTCGGCCTTCATGGTCCTTGATCAATTGGCATTCGAGAATCGCGTCCCGCACATCTTCGGGCATCGGGACGCGCTTCACGCGCTCTTTCGGTTCAGCGATCAGCTCTGCGCCCAATTTTTGCAACGCGGTCATTTCGCGTTTTAATTGCGACTTGGATGGGCGATCGTACTCCTGCTCGAATTCATTCGATTGGAAGCCGCAGGCGCCTCGATTTGGATTTGGCATAGTGGGGAAATGGGTGGGTCTCAAAGGCAGTCGGTAAACGACTGCTATCATAACTGTTTTATACGTATTTCGAAAAACACCATCTCATGAGCGATTCCATCTTTATTCATAGCCAGGACCAATTAAAACAGCTCGCGCAGGATGTGCTGCGTTTCGCAAAGGAAAAAGGCGCGTCCGATGCGGCGGTCGAAATCAGCGAAGGAAACGGCCTGTCCGTCACGGTACGCAAGGGAAATATCGAAACCATTGAACAGAATAAAGACAAGGGTATCGGCGTAACGGTCTATTTAGGCAACGAAAATTCGATTCGACGCGGCAATGCAAGCACTTCCGATTTTTCCCGGCAGGCATTAAAAGACACTGTTGATGCCGCTTACAACATCGCCCGCTTTACCGCGGAAGACAATTGCGCCGGTTTGCCGGACGCCGACGCATTCGAGATGAACCCGATGGATCTGCAGTTGTGTTACCCGTGGTTGATTTCGGCGGAAGAAGCGGTCGAACTGGCAAAACGCGGCGAGGCGGCGGCATTTGCGGTGGATAAACGCATTACCAATAGCGAGGGCGCAAGTGTTTATGCGCAGCAATCGCATTTTATTTCCGCCAATACCCGCGGTTTCATGGGCGGATATCCTTACTCGCGTCATACCATTTCTGTGGTGCCGATCGCCGGGAAAGGGGCAAACATGCAGCGCGACGATTGGTATTCATCGATGCGCGATCCGAAAAGGCTGGCCAGGCCGGAAGATGTCGGCCGTTATGCCGCCGAACGGGCATTGGCGCGTCTGAATGCGCACAAACTCGATACGCGCACGTGTCCCGTCCTGTTTGAAGCACCATTGGCGGCCGGGTTGCTGGGAGCATTCGTCCAAGCCGTATCCGGCGGTGCGCTTTATCGCAAGTCGACCTTCCTGCTCGATTCCTTGGGCAAGCAGGTATTCGCACCGCACATTCAAATCCTTGAAGACCCGCATATTCCGGGTGAGGTCGGCTCTTCGCCGTTCGATGAAGAAGGTGTCAAAACCCACCGGCGCGACGTGGTAAAGGATGGCGTGGTGCAAGGATATTTCCTGTCGACTTATTCGGCGCGCAAGCTCGGCATGAAAACCACCGGCAATGCCGGCGGCTCGCATAATTTGTCATTGACATCGTCGCTGACTACGCCTGCTGATGATTTCAAGGCAATGCTGCGCAAGCTCGACACCGGTTTGCTCGTCACGGAATTGATGGGGCAAGGTGTGAATTATGTTACCGGCGATTATTCGCGCGGTGCATCCGGATACTGGGTCGAAAAGGGCGTTATCCAATATCCGGTGGAAGAAATCACCATTGCCGGCAACATGAAAAATATTCTCCGTCAAATTGTGGCCGTCGGTGCCGACGTCCTGATTCGGGGCACGAAGCAGACTGGTTCCATCCTCATTGAAGAGATGGTCGTCGCCGGCGGTTAAGCGTGTTTTAGCAGCTTTCACTACGTAGTTCTACGTAGAACTACGTAGCCCGACCCTGTTGAGCGATTCTTTTATTGCAGCAATCCCATCGGCGCTCTACAATTTCCGGCAGCGTGAAGCTAGATTGTGCGTCCGCATCACAAGAGCGGTGCCGCATAGTTTTTGGTGTTTAAATCCTTTAGGAGACAACAATATGGAACGTCGTTCCTTTCTTAAGAAAGCCACGGTTGCAGTAGGTGCCGGTGCCATCGCAGCACCAGCCATTGTGAATGCGCAAGCGCAGGTACGTTGGCGGCTTGCTTCCAGCTTCCCCAAGGCACTGGACACTATTTTTGGCGCTGCTGATGTCTTCGCCAAGGCTGTAAACGCCATGTCGGGCGGCAAGTTCACGATTTCGGTGCATGCCGGCGGCGAACTGATGCCGGCGTTCGGTGTAGTCGATGGCGTGCAGAACGGCACAGTTGAATGTGCCCATACCGCACCATATTATTTCTTCGGCAAGGATGAGACCTTCGCTCTCGGCTGTGCTATCCCATTCGGGCTGAACTCGCGCCAGATGACTGCCTGGTACTATGACGGCAACGGGCTGACGCTCATGCGCGAGTTTTACAAAAATTACAATATCGTCAATTTCGCGATGGGCAATACCGGTGCACAGATGGGCGGCTGGTATCGCAAGGAAGTAAATTCGCTTGAGGACATCAAAGGCCTGAAGATGCGCATTGGCGGTTTCGGCGGCAAGGTGCTGGAGCGTATTGGCGGTGTACCGCAAAACATTCCCGGTGGAGAGGTCTATCAAGCGTTGGAGAAAGGTACGATTGATGCTGCGGAGTGGGTTGGGCCATATGACGATCTGAAGCTGGGTTTCCAAAAAGTGGCGCCGCATTACTACTACCCTGGCTGGTGGGAAGGCGGACCGCAACTGGAGCTGTTTGTCAATCAAAAAGCCTACGACGCGCTGTCGGCGGAGAACAAGGCGATCGTCGAAGCAGCGGCTTCTCATGCGCACATAGTCATGCAAGCGAGTTATGACGCTCGCAATCCGGATGCCTTGAAGAAGTTGGTGGCTGGCGGCGCCAAGTTGCATCGCTTTTCGAAGCCGATCATGGAGGCTGCCTTCAAGGAATCGCAGGCGCTTTACAGTGAGCTCTCTGCGAAGAACGCGAACTGGAAGAAGGTTTACACAGATTTCGCGAAGTTCCGTGCCGATTCAAACCTTTGGTTCCGCTTTACCGAAGCCGGCTTTGACGACTTCATGCAATCGCAAAAACTGTAATTCGTAATTCGTCCGTACTCGGACTAAACCCACGCGGCGCAAGCCGCGTGGGTTTTTTTTGGTGCGCCCAGCATGGGCGCACTCCTGTGGGTGAAAGTCCCGCCGCGAGCTGACCACAGTGAGCGAAGTGAAGCGCAACTGCATGAGGGCAACCGAGTGTGGGAAGGAAGCGTGGAGCATAAATCATGAGCCGAGGAACACGAATCGCATAAAAGGCGCTGCCGATCAGGGCGAGCGGGCTAGAAACCGTGAAGCTCTTGTGGTCAAGGAAAGGCGGCGTAAATGCGGCGGTTGTGTGATGAAGGAGTGCGACCCTTACCTGGGGACGCCCCGTCTTGCGCCTAAAAGGGCGACGGTGAAGGCCGGAGCCGGGGTCTCAGCAGAGGTCATAGTAGTTGGTGGTAGCGCTGGGAAGGCTCGACCCCGCCGACGAAGGACCGAACGAGTAGGAGTGATTTCCGATATGTCGATGCAGGAAGCAAAGCGTCAGATGCCTGCTTGCGCGGGGCGGGAGGCCATAGGGCAAGGTGAAGCCATGCCTGATGCTTTCAGCGACGAAGCGTTCTGCCCGCGACCTGCCACCGGAGACACGGGGTCGGCGCTGCTGCAAGCGGTGCTGACGACAGAGAACCTGCGGCGGGCGTTCAAGCGTGTACGTGCCAACAAGGCGTGCCAACAAGGGAGCGGCGGGTGTGGATGGACTGGATATCAACCAGACGTCCCGTCATCTGGCGACTGCGTGGTGGCGCATACGAGAGCAACTGCTAACAGGGACGTACCGGCCCAGTCCGGTGCGTCGGGTGACAATTCCTAAGCCTGATGGTGGCGAGCGCGAGCTCGGCATCCCGCGGTGACGGATCGCTTGATCCAGCAAGCACTGCTACAGGTGCTGCAACCGATGCTTGATCCCACTTTCAGCGAGCATAGCTACGGCTTTCGTCCGGGCAGGCGTGCGCAAGAAGCGGTGTTAGCCGCTCAAGCGTATGTCCAATCCGGTCTGCGGGTCGTGGTCGACGTAGACCTGCCGAAGTTCTTTGACCGGGTCAACCATGACATCCTGATCGACCGACTACGGAAACGCATTGATGACGCCGGAGTGATCCGGCTGGTCCGTGCCTATCTGAACAGCGGCATCATGGACCACGGCGTGGCGCAGTTGCGGCACGAAGGGACGCCGCAAGGCGGTCCGCTCAGTCCTCTACTGGCCAACGTGATGCTCGACGAGGTGGACAAGGAGCTAGAAAGGCGCGGGCATTGCTTTGCGCGCTACGCCGACGATGCGAACGTGTATGTTCATATCGTGCGGGCGGGCCAGCGGGTGATGACACTGCTGCGCCGTTGTTATGCCAAGCTGCACTTACTGGTCAACGACAGCAAAAGCGCAGTGGCCAGCGTCTTTGGCCGCGAGTTCCTCGGTTACAGTCTGTGGGTGGCGCGTGGGCGCGAAGTCAAACGCAAGGTGGCCGAGAAGCCGCTGGCAACGTTCAAACAACGCATCCGCGAGCTGACCGGCCGCCCCGGTGGTCGTAGCATGCAGGAGGTGGTGGCAACACTACGTCCATATTTACTGGGATGGAAAGGGTATTTCGGTTTGGCGCAAACCCCCACGGTTTGGCGCAAACCCCCACGGTTTGGCGTGAACTCGATGAATGGTGGCGCAATAGTGCGAAATTGCTGAACAGCGTACTCACGATTGCCTACTTCGACCGCCTCGGCGTACCTCGCCTATGTTAAACCTCAACTACTCGAACCGCCCGGTGCGGACCCGCATGCCGGGTGGTGTGGCAGGGGACCGGTCAGTTTACTGGCCGCCCCTATGCCGATTGTGCGGAGCGCGCTGCATAGTGCCGGAATTGTGCAATGCACGCGCTTTTGCATAAATAAAAAAAGCCGCAAACCCTGTCAGGGCGCGGCTCTTGAATATCAAGTCCTGAATTCTTTCATGGCATTGCCAAGCTTCGAAAGAAACAGGGAACCGGCGGCGACAACGTAGCCGCCGATTATTTTTTATCCTTGTCTTGCTCAAGCGAGCGTCTGATCGCCTCCATCGGATCCTCTTCCTTGGCATCGCCATTGGGCTGAACCGGTTGGTTTTCCTCCGGCACCGGTGCGAACAGGTCCATTGGATCATCCATCTTTTTCCCGTAATTGCCTGTTTCAGCCTCGAGCTTGATAGTGCTAAAGTCCACCTTCGGGCCTTTATCAAGATTGCCCAAGACAAGATTCGGGAAGGCGATAATCAAGCCGACCATGACCAGTTGGATGAAGATGAAGGCGACCGAACCCTTGTAGATTTGCGTTGTCGTGACAGCCGGAATGCGCTGGTTCGTGATTTTGTCGTTGTAATCCGATCTGGCCGCCACGCTGCGCAGATAAAACAGTGCGAAACCGAAAGGCGGCGTCAGGAACGACGTCTGCAGGTTCAGTGAAATGATGATGCCGAACCAGATCAGGTCGATGCCCATTTTGTCGGCCACCGGTGCAAGGATCGGGATAACGATGAAGGCAATCTCAAAGAAGTCGATGAACATGCCAAGCACGAATACCAGGATGTTCACCGCGATCAGGAAGCCTATCGGGCCGCCCGGCAACTTTTCGAACAGATGCTCGACCCAGATGTGGCCGTCGGCGGCATTGAATGTAAAGCTGAACACCGTCGAACCGATCAGGATAAACATGACGAAGCAGGAGAGCCGTACCGTATTGTCCAGCGCCTGCTTGAGCAAGTTTAGATTGAGCTGACGACGCGCGATCGCCATGATCCCCGCACCGAGCGCGCCCATCGCGCCGCCTTCGGTCGGCGTTGCGATGCCGAGGAAAATAGTACCCAGCACGAGAAAGATCAGGACCAGGGGCGGAATCAGCACGAAGGTAACCCGCTCGGAAAGTTGCGACAGCAGCTTCAATTTCAGCAACCGATTTGCAAGCGCCAGACTGAGTGCGGTGAAGGATGCAACCGTCATCGACATGATGATGATTTCATCGGTGCCTGCATTCATTGAGCGATCCAGCAGCGGGCCCATGATTCTATCGTGCACCGCTGCCCAGCCAAATCCGGCGGCGGCAGCAATCGAAAGGATTGCCAACAGGGATTTGTGACCGGTTGCGCCGTTCTCTTCCTTATAGATAAGCGCTTCAGGTGGCAGCGCCGGCACCCATTTGGGGCGGAAAAAAGCGAGTGCAACGATGAACAGCGCATACAGGCCGACGAGCATCCCGGCTGGCAACATCGCACCCGCATACATGTCGCCTACGGAACGGCCTAACTGGTCAGCCATGACGATCAACACCAGCGAAGGCGGGATCGCTTGAGCCAAGGTGCCTGACGCGGTAATGACGCCGGTGGCGACCGTGCGGTTGTAACCGTAACGCAGCATGATCGGCAGAGAAATCAGGCCCATGGAGATGACGGCGGCGGCCACGACACCGGTGGTCGCGGCCAGCAACGCGCCGACGAAGACGACTGCGAGCGCCAGACCGCCGCGTAACGGTCCAAACACCTGCCCGACGGTTTCCAATAGATCCTCGGCCATGCCGCTGCGCTGCAGAATAATCCCCATCAAGGTAAAGAAAGGAATGGCCAGTAACGTATCGTTCTGCATGATGCCAAACAGCCGAAGCGGCAAGGCTTGAAACAGCACTTGAGGAAATAGTCCGGCCGCCATGCCAAGCAATCCGAAGGTAAGACCGGTGGCTGCCAGGCCGAAGGCAACCGGAAAGCCGGTAAGCAAAAATACCAGCAGCCCGACAAACATCAGGGGAACGAAGTTTTGAGTGATGAATTCCATTACGCTTTATCCCTTGACGTATCCGTTATATGCACTGATATCGCTTCTTGAATCTGCTCCGCGTGGGCGTTTTCGGAATGCTCGCCATGAGCAAGAGGATCCGGGATCAAGCCATACAAAAAGGCGATGCGCTTGATTAATTCGGACACGCCCTGCATCAGTAAAAGGGTCATGCCGATCGGTATCAGCGCATATACAGGCCAGCGAATCAGGCCGCCCGCATTTTGCGACATTTCGCCGCTTTCCCAGGCGTTGACGAAGAGTGGCCAGGAGAGAAAAATCAGCAGCAGGCAGAGCGGCGTGAGAAAAACGATGATGCCGATGATATCGATCCAGGAGCGCGTTTTCGGCGACAGCCGGTTCGACAGAAAGTCGATGCGCACGTGGATGTTTTTCAGGAAAGCATAGCCGGAGCCGAACAGGAACACCGCGGAGAACAGATACCACTGGACTTCAAGAAGTGCGTTGGAGCTCATGTTAAAGGCTTTGCGCACGATGGCATTTCCGGCGCTGATAAGCACGGCAGCCAGAATCAGCCACATCAAGCCGTGCCCGACCCGTTCATTGATCCAGTCGATCAGGCTGGATATTTTAAGTAAGAGTTTCATATGGGATCCAGTTTGAAGTAATGCATCCGGGTTTTCTGACGGTATCCATTAGCCAATGTTTACCTTGTTTGATCGCATGCGCCAAGTCTGGCAGCACGGCAATAATTAAACCCATCCCCGGGATAGCTGCCATGAATTGAACTTGAAGCCCGGAAAATAATGGATAGCGGTATCGCATCGGAAATCCGGCGCGTCGGCGGCAAGCTTGAATTTACGATGTCACCGCGAGAGCTGACGATTTTGTCAACGGCTAGCGCAAAAGAGTGCAAAACAAACACGATTTGTCTCCATCCTTGAAAAGTCATTAATCGTCTTAACAGACTGTTTTTATAATGTGAACTGGTGTTTGCGTTCTGTTGCAGAACTCGCGGCAGTATATGACATTTCAATCTTGCAAATGCATAGCTTCCCTGTAACGCAGCGATTTTTTCACAATTTTCGCCAATGAGCGTGAGTATATTGATGAAACGATCGAATGGTCGAATTTTGCACCAAGTCTAAGTAGTACTACGTATTTCGCACTAAGTAGTACTACGTATTTTCATTCAAGGACTAACGTTGAATTGATTTTTAAGGAAGAGGCTATGCGGTATTTTAATCAGAAAAATTGACGGCTCTTGCCAATGAAGCATCTACGAGATTGCATAAGACGACTAAATAAAGGGGCCAAATCGCAATACATACGTCCGCAGCTCCAAATTTTTTTGGATGAGCGCAACTACTACAGATAATGGGACGTTCAGGTCAATTCAGCCCGTATGCGCGCGATCGCAGTACGTACCTGACCGGGTGCCGTTCCGCCTACATGATCGCGGGCACGGACAGAACCTTCAAGCGTCAGAACACTGAAAATATCCTGTTCGATCAGCGGTGAAAACGCGCGCATTTCATCCAGTGTCAAATCGCTAAGGTCGCAATTCTTGTCGACGCAAGCGCGTACCGCACGAGCCACCGCTTCGTGCGCATCGCGGAACGGCAATCCCTTTTTGACCAGATAATCCGCCAGATCCGTGGCAGTGGCATAGCCTTGCAGCGCAGCCGCGCGCATCGCGTCGGCCTTGACCGTAATCCCGCGCGCCATGTCGGCGAAGATACGCAAGGTGTCGACCACCGTGTCGACGGTATCGAACAGCGGCTCCTTGTCTTCCTGATTGTCCTTGTTGTATGCCAGTGGCTGCCCTTTCATCAGCGTCAGCAGCGCGATCAAGTGCCCGTTGACGCGTCCGGTCTTGCCGCGTGCCAATTCCGGCACGTCGGGATTTTTCTTTTGCGGCATGATGCTCGATCCGGTGCAGAACCGATCGGCGATGTCGATGAAGCCAACCCGAGGGCTCATCCAGATCACCAGTTCTTCCGACATGCGCGAGATATGCGTCATCACCAATGCGGAGGCGGCGCAAAATTCGATCGCAAAATCGCGATCGGAGACAGCGTCGAGCGAGTTCCGGCATACATCGTCAAAACCGAGTGTGGCGGCAACACGCTCGCGGTCGATGGCAAACGTCGTTCCTGCAAGCGCTGCCGCACCGAGCGGCAAGCGGTTGACGCGCTTGCGGCAATCAGCCATGCGTTCCGCGTCGCGTCCGAACATTTCGACATACGCGAGCATATGGTGACCGAAGGTCACCGGTTGCGCCACCTGCATATGGGTAAAGCCGGGCAGGATGGTTTCCGCATGCTGCTCGGCCAGGTCGACCAATGCCAGACGCAGTTCACGCAATAACACCTTGATGTCATCGATCGCGGTACGCAGATAAAGACGAATGTCGGTGGCGACCTGATCGTTGCGCGAACGCCCGGTGTGCAAACGCTTGCCGGCATCGCCGACCAGCTCGGTCAGGCGCTTTTCGATATTGAGATGCACATCTTCCAGGTCAAGCAGCCATTCGAACTTGCCGGAGGCGATTTCCGACTGGATTTGCGTCATGCCGCGCTGGATATCGGCGTAGTCCTGGCTGCTGATGATGTTCTGGTGCGCCAGCATTTCCGCATGCGCCAGCGAGCCCTGGATATCGAATTGCGCGAGACGTTTGTCGAAAAAAACCGAAGCGGTGTAGCGTTTTACCAAATCGGAGACAGGTTCGGAAAACCGGGCCGACCAGGCCTCGCTTTTTTTGGAAAGTTGTGCTGTCATAATAAATAGGTTTCAAGTCCTGGTGAATTGCTCGATTATAGAACAAGCGCACCGTGTTCCAGCGTCTCATCACAACAAAGCTATCCGCTTATGCCGTCATCCACCGCGTCTGTCAGTCGACCCATCGACATCGTCATCCCGGATTGCTGCAACATCGGGGTGATTTTCCGGGTGCTGCTTGCCGTGAATGTGTCGGTACTGGCGGCGATTCTATTGCGGACCAATGGAATTCGGCCGGGTTTGCTCGAGTTTGTCGAATCGTCGATTCTGGTCGAACTGGCTTGCCTGTCGTCGCTGCTGGTGCTATGTGCGTTAAGACGGCTGATTGGTACAATTCCGCAATGGGGGCAGCGTGCCGTATGTGCGCTGGTGCCCGCTGCCGTCACTGCGCTGCTGATCCAGTTTTTATCGTCGCTCGAGCTGTTCCTGAACAGCTTTAACTATTTGACGATGATCAAGGGGATGTCGGTTGCGGCATTGTTCGGCATCGTATTGCAGCACTATTTTGAAATGCGCACTCGCGCGTTTTCACCGGCGCTGGCGGAAGCGCGCCTGCAGGCGCTGCAGGCGCGGATCCAGCCGCATTTCCTGTTCAACAGCCTGAATGCGGTGCTGTCGCTGATCCGGACCGAGCCGCGCCAAGCCGAAACCACCCTGGAGGATCTGGCCGACCTGTTCAGGGTGCTGATCCGCGACGGACGCGACATGACCACATTGCAGGACGAGGTTCGCGTATGCAAGCAATATTTGGCAATCGAAAAGGTCAGGCTGGGCCAGCGCTTGCAGGTGCAATGGGATGCGGTGGATGTCACCGATGAGGTATTGCGCAAGGCGCAGATACCGTCTTTGCTGCTGCAACCGTTGCTGGAGAACGCAGTGCATTACGGTGTCGAACCCAGCAGCAAGCCGGTACTGATACAGATTCACCTGAGCCGCTCGATCGACCGAATCGAGATTGCGGTAGTCAATCCATATCATGGCGATGCGCCATCCACCGGCAATCATATGGCGCTCGAAAACATCCGCGAGCGACTGACATTGCTGTATGACGTCGAGGCCCAACTGACGACGACCGTGGCCCGCGGATTTTTCGAGGTGCGGCTTCGATTTCCTTACGTGAAAGTGTCTGTATGATTCCAAGGCTGTTTATTGTCGACGATGAAGCACCGGCGCGCGCCAGGCTCATCACGCTGTTGTCGGACATCGCGGAGCAATGCCCGCATCATTTGGCGGGAACGGCAAGCCACGCTCAGGATGCGCTGGACGAGATTGTCCGGACCAGGCCGGATATCGTCTTGCTTGACGTTCAAATGCCCGGGATGACCGGGCTTGAACTCGCAAGTCACCTGTCCAGCGAGCTCACCGGCGCTCCCTCGATTATTTTCATCAGCGCGCATGATGAATATGCGCTCAAGGCATTCGACGTGCATGCGCTGGATTATTTGTTGAAGCCCGTCCGCGCCGCGCGTCTCGCGGAAGCGATTCAGAGAGTCAGCGCTTTGCGGGGACAGCTTCCATTGCAAAAGGATGCAATTACCGACACTGCCGTGGCGCTGCGGATGAAGCGTCAGCATTTTTCGGTACAGGAGCGCGGGCGCTTGTTGCTGGTTCCGGTGACCGATGTAATCTATCTGAAGGCGGAACTGAAATATGTCACGCTTCGCACCAAGATGCGCGATTACCTGATTGAGGCGTCGCTGTTGTCCATCGAGGAGGAGTTCGGTGCGGTATTCGTCCGCGTGCATCGAAATGCATTGGTGGCGCGCAAGGCAATTATCGGTGTCGAACGAGGATCCCAGACGGTGGATCCGGAAGGCGAAAATGAAAAGGCGCAAGAGTCATGGCAAGTCATCTTGCGCGACGTCGATGACCGGCTGCCGATTTCGCGGCGGCAGTGGACGGTGATCAAGGCGCTGGTGCGTTAGTCGGCCATGCGGCGTTGCAACGATTGCGACGCAACCCGGTTCCCGCTCAAGGCAGAATTTGCACACCGCGCCAAAACGCAATACGGCCGGCAATATTTCTCGCCGCATCCTTCGGGTCCGGATAATGCCAAGCCGCATTTTGATTGACCTCGCCCGCGACCACGACATGGTGATAATTCGCAGTGCCTTTCCACGGACAAAATGAATGATGGTCGCTGGCCTGCAGACAGGCCGAGTTAACCGCGCCGACGGGAAAATAAACATTTCCCTCGACGATTTCGACTGCATCGGCAGGCGCGTCGGCGATCACCGTTCCATTCCATATTGCTTTCGGCATGGGTCCTCCTCCTTAACCGGTATTGCGCAATCCCGCTGCAATCCCGTTGATTGTCAGATGAATCCCGCGATTTACCCGTTCGTCGATGTTGCGGCCATCGAGCGTTGCTGCCCGATGGCGCTTGATCAGTTCAACTTGCAAGTGATTCAGCGGATCCAGATAGGCAAAGCGATTCTTGATTGAACGTGCAAGCAGCGGATTATTTGCGAGCCGTTCCTTGGCGCTGGTGACCATGGTCAGGCACGCGGTAGTTCTTTCGTGCTCGTTGACGATGCGCTTGTAAATGCCGTTGCGCAGCTTTTTGTCCGCTACCAGTTCAGCGTAGCGCGATGCGACCGCAAGATCGGTTTTCGATAGCACCATATCCATGTTCGATAACAGCGTGGCAAAGAACGGCCATTCCTTGAACATGGCGCGCAAGGTCGCCAGTTTCTTGCCTTTGGTCTTGGCATCGCCTTGCCCCAGCCAGGACGATACCGCGGTGCCGAAGCCATACCAGCCCGGCAGCAGCAAGCGGCACTGGCCCCACGAAAATCCCCACGGGATGGCACGCAAATCTTCGATGCGGCGGCTTGGTTTGCGCGAGGCCGGGCGAGACCCGATGTTGAGTTCAGCGATTTCCGCAATCGGCGTGGCGGAGAAAAAATAATCGGTAAATCCTGGCGTTTCATACACCAGATTGCGATATGATCGATATGCCAGTTCGGACAATTCCCCCATCACCTGTTCGAACTCAGCCAGTCTTTTTGCCTGCTTCCCATTGGACGGGCTGGGCATCAGGCTTGCTTCCAGGGTTGCCGCAATCAGCAGTTCGAGATTGCGCCTGCCGATTTCCGGATTGGAGAACTTGGATGCAATGGTTTCTCCCTGCTCGGTCAGGCGTATCTGGCCGTTCACTGTTCCATGCGGTTGCGCGAGGATGGCTTCATAGCTGGGTCCGCCGCCGCGCCCTACGGTTCCGCCGCGGCCATGGAACAGGCGCAGTTTGATTCCGGCGCGGTCGAAGACATCGACCAGATGCGTTTCCGCCTTGTACAACTCCCAGTTGGACGTCAAAAACCCGCCATCCTTGTTGGAGTCGGAATATCCAAGCATGACTTCCTGCAAAGCACCTTGCCTGGTGATCAGGCGCTTGATTTGCGGTATCGCCATCACGTCTTCCATGATTTTTGCGGCGGAACGCAAGTCCGGAATGGTCTCGAACAATGGAATCACCATCAATCCCTGCTTGGCGCCGGTTTGTCCGTCGACATGCCCCGACGCATTTTCCGATTCGAAGCGCAGCAGTCCGGTTTCCCTTTGCAACAGGAAGACTTCAAGCAAGTCCGATACGGTTTCCGTATGCGAAATAATATAGTTGCGGATGGCCCGGTTGCCATATCTCTGCCGGATCTCAAAGGCGGCACGCAACACCGCCAGTTCCGATCCGGTCTCATCCGAATAGCTGATGTAGGGGGAATAAAGAAGGCGCGGCTGGCCCAATTCCTGAAGCAGCAGTTCGACCTTTTTTTGCTCGGGCAATTCGGCATATTTTTGCTCGACTTTCGCACGGGAGAATAATTCCGCGAGAACGCGCTCGTGCACATCCGAACTCTGGCGCATATCCAGCGTGGCAAGATGGAATCCAAAAATTTCGGATGCGCGTTTCAGCATGGCCAAGCGCGGCCTGACCAATATTGCGCCGTGGTGCGCATTGAGCGAATCCACCAGAATTTGCAGATGGCCGGTGAACTCGGATGCATTTGCATAAGGCGCGGCATGGCCGACTTCCTTACGCAAGACATCGGCCGCGCCCAACGCGCGCGCGGTTGCAGCCAGATGCGCATAAATGCCGATCAATGCACGACGATAAGGTTCATCGGCTCGGTGCTTCGACGGATCGGGGGAAATTTCGGCCAATTTCTGAAGTTCCGGACTTGCGTCGACCAGCAACGTCGATATTGACAGTTCCGCTCCGAGCGCATGTACTTCGTCGAGGTAAAAGTCAAGAATCGTGGTCGATTGGCGTGCCAGCGCATGCTGCATTGTTGCCGCATTGACGTTCGGATTGCCATCGCGGTCGCCGCCGATCCAGCTGCCCATTTGCACGAACGGCGGCAATTCGTTGTGGCGCAAGCCGCGGCTCGATCGCTGCGGAAACTGCGACGCGATTTCGCTTTCCAGATCGTCGTACAAGCCGGGCAACTCGCGCAGGAAAGTGATTCGATAATATGACAGCGCATTCTCGATCTCGTCCGCCACGGTCAGCTTGGTATAGCGCAGCATCCGCGTTTGCCAAAGCGTGGCGATACGGGCATGCAGCATTTCATCGTTGCGAGTCCGTTCCCTGGGCGTCAATGGCAGGTCGCGCTCAGCCAGCAGGCGTGCGATTTCATGTTCGGCATCCAGGATGCTTTTGCGCTGCACTTCAGTCGGATGCGCCGTCAGTACCGGTGAAATCAATGCATCCTTGAAGAAGGAACGCACCGTTGCGCCGGATACGCCGGCGCCGTCCAGCTTCGACAGCGCATACTCGATGCTGCCTTGCTGAGGGCCGGACCCCGCGAGTTGATGCGCACGCCGTCGCCGATTGTGATGCTGATCCTCCGCAATGTTGGCCAGGTGCGAAAAATAGGAAAATGCGCGGACCACCGAAATTGTCTGGTCGCGCGTCAATTTTTTTAATAATTTGTTAAGGTCGGAGCCGGCTTGCGCATCGGATTCACGCCGAAAGCGCACGGCAGTCTGGCGAATGGTTTCGACTATTTCGAAAACGGAATTTCCTTCCTGGTGTCGCAGGACATCGCCGAGCAGTCGGCCCAGCAGCCGAATATCTTCTTTTAAAGGAGCGTCTTTGTCGGCGGAAATTTTTGAAGGGTGCAAGGAATGATTTGGTTGTTTTGCCATGATGGGCGGTTTCAATCAGCTTTTTGAAAAAATGAATATAGTCCTCGGCCTAATTTCACCTGGAGGCGCATGATAAAATCTGGAAAATTTCAACAGCGCGATAAAGCCAGTCGTCTAGCGCAATTAGTGCCACTAAAATCGAAAGAGCCTGTTTTGAAAGTATTTCCCTTACCGAAGTTGGTCATCGCCTCGCGCGAAAGTCGCCTCGCAATGTGGCAGGCTGAACATGTACGGGCAAAGCTGTCCGCATTATATCCGCAGACCAGCGTTGAAATTCTAGGCATGACTACCAGGGGCGACCAGATTCTCGATCGCGCCTTGTCAAAAGTGGGCGGCAAAGGCTTGTTCGTCAAGGAGCTGGAAATTGCAATGGCAGAAGGCCGCGCCGATCTCGCAGTGCATTCGTTGAAGGATGTGCCGATGGATTTGCCGGAAAACTTCGAGCTTGCGGCAGTGCTTGAACGCGAAGATCCGCGTGATGCGTTCGTCTCCAATGAATATGCATCGCTCGATGCACTGCCCGACGGCGCCGTGGTGGGAACCAGCAGCTTGCGGCGTCAGGCGCTGATTGCCGCCCGTTATCCGAAGCTTGTGATTCACCCGCTACGCGGTAATCTCGATACCCGGCTGGGAAAGCTGGACCGCGGCGAGTACGCGGCGATTATATTGGCGGCAGCCGGATTGAACCGCCTGGGTATGTCCAGCCGTATCCGTTCGGTGCTGGAGCCGGAGCAGAGCTTGCCGGCACCGGGGCAGGGGGCAATGGCAATTGAAATACCCGCCGGAAGAGATGATCTGCGGACCATGCTTGCTTCGCTCAACCATCAGGATACCGCTCGTGCCGTGACGGCGGAGCGGACCTTGTCCAAGGCGTTCGGCGGCAGTTGCCAGATTCCGCTGGCGGCATTCGCGACAATCGACGGCGCGATCATGCGGCTGCGCGCCATGGTGGCGACACCGGACGGACAGCGCATCGCAAGTGCCGACGCCACCGGCCCGGCGGATGCACCGGAAGCGCTGGGCCGGAAAATCGCGGATGCGCTGCGCGCACAAGATGCAAACGCAATCCTTGCGGCATGCAAAGTGGATGGCTAATCCTGTCGTAATCACACGCCCGATCGCACAGGCCGAGACGTTCGCGCAACGCGTCGCCGCTTTGGGTCGTAACGCCATTGTGTTTCCGTTATTGGAGATCCGGCCGTTGGCCGATCCGGCACCGCTACACGCGGTACTGGCCGACTTGAGCGGTTTCGCCATGGTGGCTTTTGTCAGCCCGAATGCGATCGATGCGACGTTCGACATCGTGCACAGCTGGCCGAAGGATGTTGCATTGGCGGTAATCGGCGACGGCAGCAAGACGGCGCTGGCACGGTATGGCGTGACTTCCGCGAATGCCGACATCGTCAGTCCACGCGACCCGGCGCGCACCGATTCCGAAACGCTGCTGGATGCGCTGGATCTGCATGCGTTGCAGGGTAAACGGGTATTGATCGTACGTGGCGAAACAGGGCGCGAGTTGCTGGCGGATGCGCTACGCAACGCAGGCATCGAGGTAATCCAGGTGGCGGCATACCGGCGCAATGCGCCGACGCTGGAACAGGCGCAACGCAAGCAATTGACCGAATTGGCAAACTCCGAAAATGACTGGATCATCACCAGTTCCGAAGCGTTGCGAAATCTGATACGGATGGCGAGACAAGTATTGGGTGATGATGGTGTAGCAAAAATGCTACAGCAAAAAATCATCATTTCCCATATGCGGATTGAAGAAACCGCAAGAGAACTTGGTTTTCGGCATATCACTCTTACAGGATCAGGCGACGAACAATTGCTCGCCGCGTTACAATTCTCACAATGAACGAACTGCCATCCCCCTCCGACACCAATTCGCAACCGAATCCCGCTACGCAGCAAGCAGATACAATTGCGCCGAACTCCGTAGTGCGTCAAGGGCGGGCACGCTTGAGCCAACGCCTGATTTACCTGCTTTTGATTGCACTGGCGCTCTTGCTGGCCGCTGAATGGTGGAAATCGCGAAGCGATATCAGGAGCCTGCGCAAGGAGGTGGCACAGCGCTTGCAAACCGGTGACAGCATCAATACCGAAACAAAAGTTCTCGTCAAATCGATGCAGGACGGGATGAAAGAATTGCAAGCCAAGGTCAATGTACTGGAAAGCCGGCAAGTCGAAGCCCAGAGCCAGCAACTGGCGCTTGAGCAGCTTTACCAGGATCTATCGAAGAATCGCGACGACTGGGCACTCGCCGAAATCGAGCAGGTGTTGTCGACGGCCAGCCAGCAGTTGCAACTTGCGGGCAATGTACGCGGTGCACTGATCGCTCTGCAGAATGCGGACACGCGGTTGTCGCGTGCGGACAAGCCGCAGTTCATCGTCATCCGACGGGCAATTGCCAAGGATATCGACAGGTTGAAATCGTTGCCGAGCGTGGACTTGACCGGTATCGCGTTACGGCTGGACAGTATTATCGGCCAGATCGACAGCATGCCGCTGCTGTCCGACGAGAAACCCGCATTACCAGCGACGCAGCCGAAAAATGCTCGGCGTGCCAGCATCAGGGAGGCCACTGTTGCCGGAGACAAGCGCGCTGATACCGGCGAGTCCGACGTAGCCTGGTTCACCAGGATGAAGCACATGGGACAAAGCCTGGCCAACGAAATGTGGAACGAAATCAGGCAACTGGTCCGCGTGCGTACCGTCGAAACGCCGGACGCGTTATTGCTATCGCCAACCCAAGCGTACTATGCACGTGAAAACCTGAAACTGCGTTTGCTCAATGCGAGATTGGCGCTGTTGTCGCGCAACGAGTCGGCATTCCGCAGCGATTTGCTTGCCGCTCAGGACACGATTGCCAAATATTTCGATACGCGCGCCAAGCAAACCCAGACTGCGCAATCATTGCTCAAGCAGGTGCAAGGCAGCGACCTGTCGATCGAGATGCCGACGCTGACCGATAGCCTCAATGCGGTCCGCAATTACAAACCGACATCTTGACGGCGGCACCGCCGCCAACATGATTGCCAACAGGCTCTTCTAAACGCATATGCGCATATTTATCTGGCTTCTCGTTCTGTTCGCCACCGCTATCGGGCTCGCATTGGCGGCACGTTTCAATCCGGGCAATGTCGTGTTGTTTTATCCGCCTTACCGGGTCGATTTATCGCTGAATTTTTTCCTGCTGCTGATGGCGCTTTCATTTCTGTTCACATACGGTGTGCTGAAGGCGATTCGCACGACACAGCGGATGCCGCAACGCGTTGCACTGTATCGCAAGGAAAAGCGTGAGCGTGAAAGCAACAAGGCGATGCGCGAGGCTTTGAAGGCGCTTTTCGAAGGTCGTTTCGGTCACTCGGAAAAGGCTGCCCTGCGTGCTGCGGTGTCCGAGGACAATGCGGGCCTGGCCGCTCTCATCGCTGCGCGCGCAGCGCACAGGATGGGCCAGCCAAGCCGACGCGATATCTGGTTATCCAAAGTGCCGGACGATAGCGCGCTCAAGACTGCGCGGCTCATGACTGCCATAGAATTGTTGATCGACGATCATCGGCCCGAAGCCGCGCTTGATGCGGTAAATGAGCTGAATGCCACCGGGACCCGCCATATACATGCGCAGCGACTTGCATTGAAGGCAAATCAGAGAGCGAAAAACTGGCCGGAGGTGTTGCGCCTGGTGCGGTCTCTAGATAAAAACGATGCGATCCATCCTGCGTTGTCGAGCCGGCTGCGTGAATTGGCGTACGACGATATGTTGTCCGGTCGAGCTCACGATGCGGAGTCGATTCGGCGAATCTGGGCAATCGTTCCGGCCGAAGATCGCATCAATCCGCAGGTAGCGGCGCGTGCTGCCGGCGCGTTCAATACAAGAGGATTGCATGACGAAGCGCGTGCGCTGGTGGAAAGAGCATTGTCCGCTTCCTGGGACGATCGTCTGATTCGTGCCTACCGGGAATCGGCCGCAGCCGAAGGATCCCCGGCATTGCTGACGCAGATAGAGCGTTGTGAGCAATGGGCGAATCAGCGGCCGATGGATGCCGAACTTGCACTTACGCTAGGCACCTTGTGCCTGAAGCAAAAACTATGGGGCAAGGCGCAGCGGTACCTTGAACAGGCGTTGTCTGATGCCAGCGAAGCAGCGACTGCGCGAGAGGCGCATCTGAAGCTCGCGCAATTGCATGAGGCGCTGAATCACCCCGAAGAAGCCACCGCGCATTACAGGCATTGTGCGTTGTCAAGAATGCGCTGATCGGCTTTCAAGATGGCAGTCGTAGCGCTCGTCGATAACCCGCATTCATACATCGCACAGCGCAGGCCTGGGTTACCGGAGCGCCGTTGCCTAATGCAATCACGCGGAAACAACGTGGATAACGTTGTTTTACATCAGCGCCGCGACGCGCAATCCGGAGTCGAAAGCCGCTATAATTTGCGCCTTTACGAAATCATCAATACCTCTGAGAAAACACATGAGCCTCAATAAAGTTCCTTCCGGCCGCGATCTTCCGAACGATTTCAACGTCATTATCGAAATCCCGATGAATGCGGATCCGATAAAGTACGAAGTCGACAAGGAGTCGGGCGCAATTTTTGTCGACCGCTTCATGGGTACTGCGATGCACTATCCGTGTAACTACGGTTATATTCCACACACGATTTCCGACGATGGCGATCCGGTTGACGTGTTGGTCATTACACCGTTTCCGCTGATTCCCGGTGTCGTGGTGCGTTGCCGACCGATCGGAGTTCTCAAGATGGAGGACGAAGCCGGCGGCGACGCCAAAGTTCTTGCCGTACCGGTGGACAAAATTCTTCCGATTTACAGCCAATGGCAAAAGCCGGAAGACTTGAACGACTTTCGATTGCAGCAAATCCAGCATTTTTTCGAACACTACAAAGATCTCGAAAAAGGCAAGTGGGTCAAAATAGAAGGCTGGTTCGGTCCAGACGACGCCAAGACGGAAATCATGAACGGCATTGCGGCTTACAACAAGGCCGCCAAGAAACCGCATTTCTGATCCGAGTCCCGGCAATCAATCCGAAGCATCAAAATAAAAGGCGCACCGCGGTGCGCCTTTTATTTTTTTGGATCACTCACAATGGCAGTCCTGTCGGCATGAAGGATTAGGTTACCAATAGCGCCTGACAAAATCCGGTTTGCGGAAGAAGGAGAGGGGCTGGCGTGTTGCCATCGGCATTTTCTCAGAAGCTATAAAAAAGCCCAGGCACGAGAATAGCAAGCGCAGCCAGACCTGCGGCACAGGTCAGCCAGAAAGCCTTGCGGCCTTTCGATGAACGAAGTACGGGTTTCGCGGGCTCCGGTATGGGCAGCTCTTGTTGTTGGCGCCGCTTGACACGTTTCTCGGCGATCAGGTAGCGCTTGATATCCTGTGCCATTTCCTCGGCATGCTGATAGCGCTTTTCCGGGCGTTTGCTCATCGCCTTCATCACGATATGCGACAGGACGATCGGAATGCCGGCATCGAGCGCATGCGGCGACGGCGGGTTCTTGTAGGCGATCTGTTGCAGCAGCCGGGTGCTGTCACTTGATTTGAACGGTTTGCATCCTGCCAGCATTTCATACATCACGGCGCCGAGCGAATAGATGTCGGTACGTAAATCGACAGATTGGCCTAATGCCTGTTCCGGCGACATGTAATTCGGCGTGCCAAGCAGGTTGTTATGGAATAGCGTATACGGTTCACTCTCCATCGGTTTGTCGGAGACGCGATTCGGCGCGCGAGCGATTCCGAAATCGACCACCTTGGGCTGGTCTCCAACCATGAAGATATTCGCGGGTTTTATGTCACGGTGGATTACGTCGTTTTTATGCGCATACTCCAGCGCATCGGCGATTTTCCAGATAATAGTTGCGACGTCATCCGGAATGAAGCGATCGCCCGTTTCCAATCGCTTGCTAAGTTCAAGTCCCTGCAGATATTCCATTGCGATGTAACTGGTGCCGCCCTCGCAGGACGCGTCAAAGATTGTCACGATGTTAGGGTGCGACAGGCGTCCTGCCGCACGCGCTTCATTAATCAACTGCTGTTCGTGTCGCTTTTTCTCGACAGGACTCAGGCGAGGATTGAATGTCTTGATCGCGACCTGCCGGTCGATGACTGGATCGTGCCCCAGGTAAACCGAGCCGATTGCGCCGCGCCCGAGTTCGCGCAAGATATGAAAACGTCCGACCCGATTCAGCGTTGGGTGGGTTGGTGTATTTTGTGGTGCATAAGATAAATTCATATGCGCACAAGCATGCACGGAAATTAATTAAATTACAATGAAATTTATTGTTATAAATGTTAATTTTGAGCGTTATATCGTGAACTACCGGTTTTCCTTTGGGCCGCGAAACGGTGTGTTCTCATTCAACTCATCGAGATAGGCCTCGACGCCGTTATTTTCGCGTTCAAGAAACCGCTCTATCGCATCCGCAAAAGCCGGATGGGCAAGCCAATGTGCCGACCAGGTTTTTTGAGGAAGAAAGCCGCGCGCCATTTTATGCTGGCCTTGCGCCCCGCCTTCAAAGCATTCGATGCCGGTTTCGATACAGAATTCAAGCGGTTGATAGTAAGCGGTCTCGAAATGCAGGCACGGATGATGTTCCACTGCACCCCAGTAACGGCCGTACAGAGTCCGGTCGGTATGTATCGATAACGATGAGGCAATCGGTTTTCCCTCGCGTTCGGCGATGACGAGCAGGATATGCTGAGGCATGCCGGCACCGATCCGCAGGAAAAAATCCAGGTTCAGATATGGCGTCGAATAATGCGCCGCATACGTATGGTCGTAGCAGCGCTTGAAAAAACGCCAGTCCGCTTGACTGGCCAGAGCACCGGGTACGCGACGGAAGGTGATGCCCGCTTCGCGAACCCGGCGTCGTTCGGCGCGGATATTTTTGCGTTTCTTCTGTTCCAATGCCGAAAGAAAGTCCTCAAAATCACGGTATCCCGGGTTAACCCAGTGAAACTGTACGCCGGTGCGTAAAATGAATCCGGCCTGTCCCAGCAGCGCGGCCTGTGAATCGGGCGGGTACAGGATATGGGACGAAGAAATTTCGTACTCTTCCTGCATTTTACGAAGCGCATCGATTAATGCGCTTCTAGCCATTTCATTCTGCGCAAGCAGTCGGCCGCCGGTAACCGGTGTGAAGGGAATTGCCGACAACAGCTTTGGATAGTAATTCAAGCCGTTGCGTTGATAAGCGTCCGCCCAAGCCCAATCGAACACATATTCGCCGTAGGAGTGGTTTTTTTCATAGAGCGGGATCGCCGCTTCAAGCTGCTCGGCATGCCACAGCGTTAAATACTGCGGGCGCCAACCCGACTGCGCAGATGCGCATCCTGATTCATGCAAGGCATCAAGGAAGGCGAACGAAAGAAAAGGGTTTGCGTCCGGCTGCGACTTGATCAACGCATCCCAGACCGGCTGGCCGATTTCCGACAAAGAACTGACGATGCGCGTGCGATAATTCACTGAACTTGGATGGCGGTTGAAGGCGAGCTCAAGTACGGAACACGCATTTGGTTGATTTCGAAGTGATTGATGCTTGAATATGCTGCTGCACATATACTGTCACCGGTATTTTACGCAGAAATCCCGCAAACGCGTTTAACCGACGCTTTGGGAAACGGTGCCGTCAATTAATGTTTTCGCGCCGGAGCACGAAATGTTCACGCTCATCTGCTGCGCTCTTTTCGATCATGTATTTGTAAATGATAATGTAGGCTGCAATTTATTTAGGGGATATCCATGAAACAAATTACCGCAATCATCAAACCGTTCAAGCTGGACGAGGTGCGTGAAGCTTTGGCGGAAGTTGGCGTTACCGGTCTGACGGTTACCGAGGTAAAAGGATTCGGTAGGCAAAAAGGGCATACCGAGCTGTATCGCGGCGCCGAGTATGTTGTCGACTTTCTGCCGAAAGTGAAAGTCGAGGCAGTGGTCAGTGAAGAAGTGGTGGAGCATGCGATCGAAGCCATCATCAAGGCGGCGCGTACCGGAAAAATCGGCGACGGCAAGATTTTCGTGCGTAGCGTCGAACAGGTGATTCGGATCCGCACCGGAGAAACCGGCGCTGACGCAGTTTAGCGTTTATCCTGACGCCGCGGCAGCGCCGGGCATTCAGCGTTCAAGCCATCCCTTGGCCTGGACGGCGTCGGTTTGATCCTCATCGGTCAACTCGTGGCTTTTAACAGCACCACAAGGGCGCCGCTTCCACCGTCGGCGGCTTGTGCCTGACAAAAAGCAATCACTTCTTCTTTTTGCACGAGCCAGCTGCGCACCTTGTTTTTCAACACTGGTTCCTTGTTGATCGAGCCGAGGCCTTTGCCATGAATCACGCGCACACAGCGCAAACCACGCTTCGCGGCATTGCGCAAGAATTGCGCCAATGCCTCGCGCGCCTCATCCCGCCGCAAGCCATGTAGATCAAGCTGACTCTGGATGATCCAGTGCCCGCGGCGTAACTTGCGCAGTGTATCCGGGCCGATGCCATTGCGTGCAAAACTCAGTGCACCATCGGTTTCGAGCAGGGTTTCTACATTGAATTCGTCGGACAACGATTCCTGCAGCGCTGCGCGTTCATCAGCCAGATGCTGACGCGCTATCGGCAGCGGGCGCGGCGCCGGCACGACCGCCTTGTCGACCGCGGAAAGCGGCGCAACGTCACCGACGGTTCGGCGAAAAAGATCGGCATCAATTCGTGTTTCTTTCGCGCGCCGCTCGCGTTCGGCTTCCACCGCTTGGCGCGCCTCTTCTTGCGCCTTCAGTTCCTTGCGCAGGGATTTGAGAGCCCCGAAATCCTTGATGCCGGCCATGATGAAAAAATCCTCGTATTCATGTGCTGAAAGAAAATTTTCCACCAACTGGCTATCGCAACATGCCTGCGATCCAGTCAGGTTATGCTTCCAGACCTTCCAGATAGCGTTGTGCATCCAATGCCGCCATACAACCGGTGCCGGCGCTGGTGATTGCTTGGCGATACACATGGTCCTGCACATCGCCTGCGGCAAATACGCCAGGTATGTTGGTCGCTGTCGCCATGCCTTCCAAACCGGTTTTGGTCTGGATATAGCCATTCTTCATTTCAAGCTGAGTCTCAAATATGCCGGTGTTTGGCTTGTGGCCGATCGCGATGAATACGCCGTGCAGTTTGACTGGTGTAATGCTTCCATCGGCAGTGGATTTGATGCTGATTCCAGTGACGCCGCTATCGTCGCCGGTCACTTCGTCCAGAGTATGATTCCATTTCACCTCGATTTTCCCTTCGGCGACTTTTGCCATCAGGCGGTCGATCAAAATGGGTTCGGCACGAAATTTGTTGCGACGATGGACGACCGTTACCTTGGTTGCGATATTCGAAAGGTATAGCGCTTCTTCGACTGCGGTATTGCCTCCGCCGACCACGGCCACTTCCTGGCCTTTATAGAAGAATCCGTCGCAAGTGGCGCATGCGGAAACCCCTTTGCCCATGAAGGCTTCTTCGGAAGGCAGTCCCAGGTACTGGGCCGACGCACCGGTTGCGATGATCAGAGAATCGCAGGTATATTCGCCCGAGTCGCCGATCAGGCGAATCGGTTTCTCGGTCAGCTTGGCGGTGTGGATATGATCGAAAATTACTTCGGTATTGAAACGCTCCGCATGCTGCAAAAGGCGTTGCATCAATTCCGGTCCCTGTACACCCATTGGATCGCCCGGCCAGTTTTCGACATCGGTCGTGGTCATGAGCTGTCCGCCTTGCTCGATACCGGTGATGAGTACCGGTTTTAAATTTGCACGCGCGGCATATACCGCCGCGCTGTAACCTGCCGGACCGGAGCCGAGGATAAGGACATGAGCGTGTTTGGGGGTAGACATAAATATCTTATGAAATGAGTGGTATTGGATGGAAGTAATGCATCAAAAATAACAAAATACCTGGTTTTATATGTGCCATATAGCGCCAAACGATGATATTTCAACTGCGCATCGATGAATGCGGTATTTAAGTATTAAAACTGGTTAAGATTATAGACGAACATGCCTTTTGCTCCTGTGCGACCGGATTAAACCCGCCTTAAGCCCCGTAATTAACGGCGGCTTGGAAATAAATTGCACCACGACTTATGACTAGAACGACACAAACGTATACACGCAACACGACGCCACCGGAGCCGCTTCCGAACCGACTGGTGCGCCTGCTGTCCGAGGCGCGCTGGCTGATGCTTGCGGTAATCACCGCGTACCTGATCTTGATTTTTTTGACTTATTCCAGGCTGGATCCGGGATGGTCGCACGCCAATCTGGTGCCGAAGTTGAGCAATTGGGGCGGACGTACCGGAGCATGGTTGGCCGATTTGATGCTGCTGGTTTTCGGGCTTTCCGCATGGTGGTGGTGCGTGATGTCGTTGCGCTCGGTGTGGACCGGGTATCGGCGGCTGTCGCAGAAATTTCTTTTGCAGCAGGAACCCGAGCCGCAACACCGTCAGGAGGGCTTGATACGGGGCGCGGGTTTTTTCCTGCTGTTATGCGGCAGCGTCGGTCTCGAGTATCTGCGGATGCACCGGCTCCAGGCAGAACTGCCGGGTCAGCCGGGTGGCGTGCTGGGCAAGGAGATAGGCGAGGCATTGCAAAGTGCATTGGGCTTTAACGGGGCCACCTTGTTTTTGTTGCTGCTGTTTGGTGTGGGTTTCAGCCTGTTCTTCCATGTCTCGTGGCTGGCGGTTGCGGAGCGCGTTGGCGCCTTTCTTGAATCCAGTGTCGTATGGATCGTCAACTTGTACGCAACGCGCAAGGATCGCAAGCTGGGACATGAAGCTGCTGTCAAACGGGAAGTCGTGGTGGTGCAGGAGCGTGCAAAAATCGTCGACGCACCGCCGATTCGGATCGAGCCGCAAATGGTCGCCGTGCCCAAATCGGATCGAGTGGAGAAGGAGCGGCAGGTGTCATTGTTCACCGACCATCCCGATTCCAACCTGCCGCCATTATCTCTGCTCGACGCCGCGCCGCAGTCGCAGGAAACGGTCAGTATCGAGACGCTGGAATTTACCAGCCGGCTGATCGAAAAGAAGCTGTCGGACTTCGGCGTCGAAGTCAAGGTGGTCGCCGCCTATCCGGGCCCGGTGATTACCCGTTACGAAATCGAACCGGCCACCGGCGTCAAGGGCAGCCAGATCGTCGGTCTTGCACGCGATCTGGCGAGAGCACTTTCGTTGACGTCGATTCGCGTGGTGGAGACCATCCCCGGCAAGAATTACATGGGATTGGAGCTGCCTAATCCGAAGCGGCAAATTGTGCGCCTGACCGAGATTCTCGGTTCCAAGGTGTATAACGATGGAGTATCCAGCCTTACGATTGCGCTCGGCAAGGATATTGCCGGCCATCCGGTAGTCGCGGATCTGGCGAAGATGCCGCACTTGCTGGTTGCCGGCACCACCGGGTCGGGCAAATCGGTCGGCATCAACGCTACCATCCTGTCGCTTCTATACAAGGCGGACCCGAACCAGGTCCGCCTGATCCTGATCGATCCGAAAATGCTGGAATTGTCGATCTACGAGGGCATTCCGCATTTGCTGGCGCCGGTCGTGACCGACATGCGCCAGGCCGGTCACGCGCTGAATTGGGCGGTGGCTGAAATGGAGCGTCGCTATAAATTGATGTCCAAGCTCGGCGTGCGCAATCTCGCCGGTTACAATCATAAAATTGCCGATGCTGAAAAGAATGAACAGAAAATTCCCAATCCGTTCAGCCTGACGCTCGATGCGCCGGAACCGCTGGAAAAATTGCCTACCATCGTGGTCATCATCGATGAGCTGGCCGATTTGATGATGGTGGTTGGAAAAAAAGTTGAGGAATTGATTGCCCGGATTGCGCAAAAGGCGCGTGCTGCCGGTATCCACTTGATTCTGGCCACGCAGCGGCCTTCGGTCGATGTGATTACCGGACTGATCAAAGCCAACATCCCGACCCGAATTGCATTCCAGGTCAGCAGCAAGATCGACTCGCGCACGATTCTCGATCAGATGGGCGCCGAAGCACTGCTCGGTATGGGTGATATGCTGTACATGCCGCCAGGCACCGGCTTGCCGGTACGCGTGCATGGCGCATTTGTATCGGATGAAGAAGTCCATCGCGTTGTTGACTACCTGAAAGCCCAGGGGGAACCGAATTACATTGAGGGAATCCTAGAAGGTGGGACCACCGAAGATGGTGTCGACGGCGTCTCTGGTGGTGACGGGTCAACCAACGGTGAGGCGGATGCGCTATATGATCAGGCAGTCGCCATTGTGCTGAAAAATCGCCGGGCTTCAATCTCGTTGGTGCAACGGCATTTGCGCATCGGTTACAACCGCGCTGCCCGGCTGCTGGAGCAAATGGAACAGAGCGGCCTGGTTTCTACGATGCAGTCGAACGGCAACCGGGAAATCCTGGTGCCTGCAGGAAATACAGAATAGGATCGACACTTTGACTCAACAAACCATTTCGCGTTTTCTTCCTTCCCGCTTGAGGGTGATCAGCCGCTTGCTGACGGTATGTGCATTGAGCTTGCCGATACTTGCGCACGCTTCGGCGCTGGAGCAATTCAAATCCTTTGTCGCCTCCACGAAAGCAGCGAAAGGCGAATTCACCCAGCGTCAGGTTAAAGCCGATGGTGCAAACGGCGGCAACATGAAGTTGTCAAATGCATCTACGGGGACGTTTCAATTTGCGCGGCCCGGAAAGTTTATCTGGACCTACCAGAAGCCATACGAGCAGTTGCTGCAGGCCGATGGTGAAAAACTCTATATTTACGACAAGGACCTGAATCAGGTGACGGTCAAGAAGCTGGGTAATGCGCTGGGCTCATCGCCTGCGGCGATTTTGTTTGGAAACAACGATCTGGAAAAGAATTTTACGCTCAAAGAGGCTGGGACCAAGGATGGCATGGAGTGGCTGCAAGCCACGCCGAAGACCAAGGATACGACGTTCGACCAAATCGGTATCGGCTTGCGTAATGGTGTGCCGGTAGCGATGGAGCTTCGGGATTCATTCGGTCAGGTGTCGCTGCTGTCATTTACCAAGTTCGAAAAAAATCCACCGATGACCGAGAATCATTTTAAATTTGTCGTGCCCAAGGGCGCGGACGTATTTCAACAGTAAACTTCTTTCAGAGCGGATCAGGTTTGCCGCGATCATTGGGATGTGCCAGAGGCATCCTTATAACCAATTCAACTCCTCCCGGGAAAAATGACTTCGATTCCGCTGGCTGAACGCCTTCGTCCCCGAACGCTCGACGAGGTCATCGGCCAGCAGCATTTGCTCGCCTCCGGCAAACCGATGCGCGTCGCGTTCGAGTCGGGCGAGCCCCATTCGATGATCCTGTGGGGACCGCCGGGCGTCGGAAAAACGACTTTGGCGCGGCTGATGGCCGATGGCTTCGATGCGGAATTCATCGCATTGTCGGCGGTGTTATCCGGTGTCAAGGACATACGCGAAGCGGTCGAACGGGCGCAAGTGATACGCGCCAATTCCGGCCGGCGCACCATCCTGTTCGTCGATGAAGTTCATCGCTTCAATAAAAGCCAGCAAGACGCATTTCTGCCGCATGTGGAAAGCGGGTTGTTTACGTTTATCGGCGCGACCACCGAGAATCCATCGTTTGAAGTCAATAGCGCGTTGTTGTCGCGGGCGTCGGTGTATGTGCTCAAGTCATTATCGGATGATGATCTCGGCATCCTTCTGGAGCGTGCCTGCGATAACGAACTGGGCGGCCTCATGTTTACGGTTGACGCGAAATCGATCCTGGTTGCCAGCGCCGACGGTGACGGCCGCAAACTTTTGAACAATCTGGAAATCGTGTCGCATGCGGCGCAAGCAAAAGACCAGAAGGAAGTGGACGCGGCGCTGTTGGCGGAATGCCTGGGCGATGCGCTGCGCCGCTTCGACAAAGGTGGGGATGCATTCTACGATCAGATATCGGCCTTGCATAAATCGGTGCGGGGTTCCAACCCGGACGCGGCGCTGTACTGGTTTGTCAGGATGCTGGATGGCGGCGCCGATCCGCGTTATCTGGCGCGCCGCATCATCCGCATGGCGAGCGAGGATATCGGCCTGGCGGATCCGCGCGCGTTGCGTCTGGCGCTGGATGCAACCGAAACCTACGAGCGGCTCGGCACGCCCGAAGGCGAACTGGCATTGGCGCAAGCGGTGATTTATCTTGCCTGTGCCGCGAAATCCAATGCTGTCTACAAGGCCTACAATGCCGCCCGTGCATTTGTAAGCAAGGACAAATCGCGACCGGTGCCCGAACACTTGCGCAATGCGCCGACCAAGCTGATGAAGGAGCTCGGTTACGGCAAGCTGTACCGCTATGCACATGACGAACCGGACGCGTATGCGGCCGACGAAACCTATCTTCCGGATGGCATTGCCGAGCCGCACTGGTATGCGCCGACTCCACGGGGACTGGAGGGGAAAATTGCCGAAAAACTGGCATACCTTGCATCGCTGGACCAGGCAGCCAGGAAAAATAAAAAGAATTAATCGCCGCCTTCGGTTTTTGCCTTGCGAATATATCGGTAGTTTCAAAAAAGATGGTGTGTTTCCGTACCGCTTGACCTTTCCACATGCGATGACCGCGCGGCACTTGATACAATGGCGGTTTCGCAATCCGACTCTCGTACCCCCATGATCGACATCCAACTTCTTCGCAAAGATATCAACACCGTTGCTGCCCGTCTGGCCGCGCGCAAATTTCAGCTGGATGTTGCCGCATTCAATGGATTGGAAGCGGAGCGCAAGCAAATCCAGACGCGCACCGAAGAACTGCAAGGGAAACGCAATACGCTGTCCAAGCAGATCGGCATGTTGAAAGGCAAAGGCGAAGATGCGTCCGTTGTGATGGCGGAAGTGGCGGGAATCGGTGACGAACTGAAAGCATCGGCTGCGCGGCTGGAAGAACTACAAGCCCAGATCAGCGAGTTCATGCTTGCCGTGCCCAACATCCCTCACGAATCGGTTCCTGTCGGCCAGGATGAAACCGCGAATGTGGAAGTGCGCAGGATCGGCACGCCGCGCGCTTTCGATTTTGAAGTGAAGGACCATGTCGATATCGGCGCTGCATTGGGTCTCGATTTCGATGTCGCGACAAAGCTTACGGGTTCGCGCTTCGCGGTGATGAAAGGCGGTATCGCGCGCCTGCATCGCGCACTTGCGCAGTTCATGCTGGATACACATATCGGCGAGCATGGTTATACCGAATGCTATACGCCGTACATGGTGAATGCCGATTCCTTGCGCGGAACCGGACAGCTGCCAAAGTTCGAAGCCGATCTTTTTGCAGTCAAGAAAGGCGGGCAGGAGGGAGCAGGCGAGACCTTGTATCTGATTCCGACCGCCGAGGTTTCTCTAACCAATATCGTGCGCGATGAGATCGTCGCACTTGAAGAGCTGCCGATCAAAATGACGGCGCATACCCCTTGCTTTCGGTCCGAGGCGGGCAGCTACGGCCGCGATACGCGCGGAATGATTCGGCAACATCAATTCGACAAGGTCGAAATGGTGCAAGTCGTTCATCCTGAAAAATCTTATGAAGCATTGGAAGAAATGGCCGGCCACGCTGAAAATATTTTGAAAAAACTTGGATTGCCGTATCGGGTCATCACGCTTTGCACTGGCGACATGGGCTTCGGGGCTGCCAAGACTTACGATCTCGAAGTCTGGCTGCCGGCGCAAAACACCTATCGCGAAATTTCATCGGTGTCGAACTGCGAGGCATTCCAGGCACGCCGCATGCAGGCGCGCTTTCGCAATGCGCAAGGCAAACCGGAGTTGCTGCATACATTGAACGGTTCCGGCCTTGCGGTTGGCCGTACGCTGGTCGCGCTCCTGGAGAATTATCAGCAAGCGGATGGAGGTGTCGATATTCCCGAGGTCCTGCATCCCTACATGGGCGGGCAGACGCGTTTGACACCGTAATGCAGGCTTCAGGTTTTTACAAACGCGGCGATTTTTGTAAACGCGAATTGAGATTTCGATATCGAATCGGAGTGACGCACCGAGTTAGACTCTGCTATAATTTCCCGCTTTGCAGCCCACATGGTTGCAAATTGACCGAATCAGGAGAGGTGGCAGAGTGGTCGAATGCGCTGGACTCGAAATCCAGTGTACGTTTAGGCGTACCGTCGGTTCGAATCCGACCCTCTCCGCCAGAAACATGTTTTAAGAAGTCCAGAAACGTCCAATAACCCGCCTCAAGCCCAGTGCTGATGCGGGTTTTTTGTTTCTGGAGCGCGCCGTATGACTTTTCCGGTTAAATCAAAAAAACCCGTATCGCCAAGCCGGCAGCAAGACGTCTATACTCACTCTTGAATAGCGGAAAGATGATGAACAATCTGGAAAGTCTATCCGCTTTTCGTTCCATGATCGTACGTAGCAACTGCCAAATCCGAATGGTTAACGGAGAAGAATCATCGTACGATCCGGACAACCTTTGGCAAATCGACTAAAAACTACACGGTATTTGACCTTTGATAACTTCCATGCTTTCTCGTTTTTGGCCGATGCGGCCGATAGCTCTCATCGTATTCATCGTGCTGATTGTTTCCGCGATTTACGGGCAGTTTCTCTGGAATCCCATCGTTTTCGATGACAAAAATTTCTTCGATCACGGTTCTCACTCCAAATATCTGGAATCAATATTCAAGGTCGAGTTTCGCTGGTTACCGTATGCATCACTCGAATGGACACGGGTTTTTCTTGGTGACGAGATCATCTGGTATCGACTCGGGAATTTGGCATTGCATGTTCTTACGTCCGTCATGCTATTTCTGTTTTTGAACAGACTGTTTCAAGCAGTAGTTCCCGAAGAGCAATCTCCTTTGCCTGGCGCAAGAAGTGGTGCTTTGGCTTCCATATGGATGGCGTTTTTTGCGGCATTGATTTTTTCTCTGCATCCTGCGGCCGTATATGGAGCCGCCTATCTGATCCAACGCACCATTCTGATGGCGACGCTGTTTGCGTTGATTACGTGGTATCTATTTTTACGCGGCGTAGTCAAAAACAATCAGTGGTATCTGCTCGGTTCAGCGGCCGCATATTTTTTCTCGGTCTTTGCGAAAGAGCATGCATTGATGGCGCCCGCAGTTGCGTTGGCAATTCTTTTGTTGGTACGTAAACCGACCCGCCAACTTTTCTATCAGGTTTTACCGACGTTTGTACTATATGGGTTGATTGCCGGGTATGTGATATTTCAAGTAAAGACCGGCAACCTGCTGGCCCAAGCATATGAGCCTCGCGGGATGGACATGCTATCGACGCTCGCCAGACTGGACCCGAACTTCGATCCAAAGCTTGCGTATCCGTTTTCGATGCTGACGCAGTCGTTCTTGTTCTTCAAATATCTGCTGGTCTGGATTTTTCCCAATCCGGCATGGATGTCGGTGGACATGTTCGAACCATTTGCTACCCGGTTCTGGTCCTTGCCGTATGTGGCCGGAATGCTTGCATTTGTGCTCTATCCGGTCGCAGCGGTCTGGCTGCTGTTGCAACGCGAGAGAAAAGGCTTGCTGGGCTTTGCATTGCTGTGCCCGTGGCTGATGTTTGCAACGGAACTATCGACAATCAGAATCCAGGAATCATTCGTTTTGTATCGCAGTTATCTCTGGATGCCTGGGGCATTTGCCGCGATGGCGTTTCTTTTTCATAAAACGCCGGCAAGGCGTACTGCGGTCATATTGGCAGCGCTGGTTCTCGTCATGATCCCGGCGACATGGGCGCGCCTGGACACATTTTCATCGCCATTCCTGCTGTGGAACGATGCCGCCCGGCTTATCAAGGGCAAGGATAATCGTCCGGGGGTAGATCGGGTTTACCATAACCGGGGTCTGGAGTTGTTCAAGCTGGGATATTCGGACCTTGCCATCGATGATTTCAACAAGGCCATTTCTCTGAATCCAGGCCATATTCTTGTTTACAATGATCGAGGCGCAATCTATCTGGCGGAAAAGAAATATGAGCAAGCACTGGCAGATTTCAACAAGGCGCTTGAGATCAATCCGAAATTTTGGCGGCCATATCTTGGCAGGGCGCTGACATATGAGGGCCTCGGTAATGCTTCGGCGGCACTGGCCGATTACAAGATGCTTTGTTCAATCGGTTATAACGTGGGCTGCAAAAAATTGGAGCCGGTTTCGGCCGCGCATTAGATTATTTATGTATTCATGTCTTTTATAGCCATGCCATGGCATCGGCAGCCATTTGATTACTGAAATCTGCAAGCAAGACTGTACATACTCATGAACTCCTATCATGCAAAAACCCTACGCCAGCAGCCCCGATACGCCTTGTGTCGCAGTATGTTCAACTACATTTGACGAGGTATGCCGCGGCTGTGGACGTACGGCCAATGAAGTCGCGCACTGGGTCACGCTGAGCCAACAGGAGAAAGACGCGGTGTGGGAGCGCATTATTGCGCAGGGATATCCGCGTCGTCAGTCGTAGCGGCGCCGACTGGCGAATTTTTCATGATCAAGGCAGAATCAATGGAATCGATATTGCCAATATGGTGCCATTGCCGTTGCCGCTGTCAATCTGCAAATCGCCTCCCAACATGCTGATGCGCTCCTTGATTCCCGCGAGTCCGAAGGTGTTGGCTTTATTGTGGCCATTGCCTTGCATGCCAACGCCGTTATCTGCGATTTTCATGTAAAGCCATCCGTTGTCCCGATTCAAATCGACCTGGACCTGGGTAGCTTGTGCATGCCGGATAATGTTGGTCAGCGATTCTTGTAATATGCGAAACAACGCCGTCGCACTTTTTTCACCCAGATCGCGATCAAAATTCTCATCTCTCACCATGATGTCGCATGCAATTCCGCTACGTCGGCGAAATTCCTCGATTTGCCATTCGATTGCCGCCTGCAGTCCAAGATCCAGGACAGGAGGGCGCAAGTCATTAATGATGCCACGCACGCTCTTGATGGTGGCATCGATCTGGTTCAACGCATACGATGCTTTTTGGTGCAACCTGGGGTGCAAGTCGCCGGTGCGTGCATGCAGCATTGATGCGTCTATCCGCAGGGCCAAAAGATTCTGGCCCAGTTCATCATGGATTTCGCGAGCGATGCGTTTTCGCTCTTCTTCCTTGATCAGCTCCTGATGCGATGCGAGTTCGCGAAGCATCATTTTCGATTCGCGCAATTCATCAGCCTGTAGCAGGAGCTTGCGTTGCAGATAGAACAGATCAACGAATACCCGCACTTTGGCGCACAGCACCTCGGGCACGATCGGCGAGTAAATATAGTCTACCGCGCCCAATGTATAGCCATGAAACCGGTCCGAATCGGAGCCGGCTTCGGCGGTGATGAAGATAATCGGCGTGTGTGCCGAGCGCGGGCGCCCGTGGATCAGGGTTGCGGTCTCGAAGCCATCCATCATCGGCATCTTTACATCGAGCAGAATCAGCGCAAAATCCTGTTTAAGCAGCAGGCGCAAGGCTTCGCGTCCGGAATTGGCGGTAGTTACGTCCAGGCCCATGCCGGATACGACCGAGACCACAGCCTTGAGCTTGGATGGATTATCGTCGACGATCAGGACGGACGCTGGTATGCCGTCTGGAGGCATCGGTTCCCGGACCTGACTCCCCGACTTTAATGCCGGAAACTCCTGATGGGCGCTCATGCGCATTCTCCGTAGAAAATCGACTCCCTCAGCGGCAGAACCGGCAGAAAAATCCACGTGATTTTTTTCACTTCCTGTTTCCTTTTCTTTCGTGCCCGGAGCGGACGCGGTTTGCATTGATCAAGGGGCCGTGAGGTACTTGCTGTCCCGGTCAGCGATACAGCCAGGCTCGCATCAGGGATAGCAGTTGATCGGTGTCCACCGGCTTGCTTACATAATCCGAGGCACCGGCTTGTATGCATTTTTCACGATCGCCTTTCATTGCCTTGGCGGTGAGCGCGATCATTGGCAAAGTCTCGAATTGTTCAAGGTTTCGTATCTGCCGCATTGTTTCGAATCCATCCATTTCCGGCATCATGATATCCATCAGCACGATGTCGGTATCGGGATGCAACAGCAGCAATTCAATTGCGGTCCTGCCATTTTCCGCGGAGCCGACTTCCATCTTGTTGCGTTCCAATACGCTGGTAAGAGCAAAAATATTGCGTATGTCGTCGTCGACTACCAGGACTCTCTTTCCTTCCAGTCCGGCTGAACCTCGGTATAGCTTCTCGAGTGTCCTGCGCTGACTCGGCGGCAGCCTTACTATCTCCCGATGTAGGAAGAGGGCGGTTTCATCGAGCAGGCGCTCCAATGAATGCACTTCCTTGAACACGCCCTTGCTCATGATTTTCCTGACAGGATCCTGGTCTTTCTCGGGCAGTTCATCTATACCGCAGAGAACGATAGGCACATTCCGCACCAAATCATTTTTTTGTATGGCGTTGGCGAACTCGGCCGGCGACATGTCAGGCATATTGAGATTCAGCACAACGCAGTCGTATCGTTTCTTCTTGAGTGCGGTCAAAGTTTCCTTGGCGGTGGCGACTACCTTTATTCGCAGGTCGGGACCGTCGATCAAATCCATGATGCTGTCGTGGCAGGTGTCGACGCCTTCGGCCAGCAATAAATCCTTGATTGCACGCCGGGAAAATTTGACCATTCCGACAAGTGCATTCTGGATTTCACCAGCCGTTACGGGCTTGACTAGATAATCGAAAGCGCCTTGGCGCAATCCGCGCGCGCGGTCGTCTTCCGCCGAAAGAATCTGTACGGGTATATGGCGGGTTGCCGGATTGCCCTTCAGGCGTTCCAGCACGGTCCAGCCATCAATATCCGGCAGATGCAGATCGAGCGTGATGGCCACGGGTTTGAAACGTTCGACCAGTTCAAGGGCATCCGTGCCGCGCGTGGTGACGATTCCGGTAAATTTTTTCTCGCGGGCTGCAGTCAGCAGGATGCTGGCGAATCTGGGGTCGTTCTCCACCATGAGCACCACTTGGTCGGCGGGGCCGACGGATTCGCGGTCATCCTGTATCTGAACCAATGATGTGAATTCCGGCTCGCGAGCCGGTTGGCGGCGGTTTGTTTCAGCGGATGGTCGTTCTATGGGTGCCGCACTGATTTCCACCGATCGGAATGGCAGGAACAACGCAAACGTACTGCCGTTGTTGATGTCACTGGAAACCAGACGCAACTCGCCGCCGAGCAGGCGTGCAAGCTCACGGCTGATGGACAAGCCAAGTCCGGTGCCGCCGTACTTGCGCGATGTTCCCGTGTCGGCCTGCTGAAATGCTTCAAAGATCAACTTGTGCTTGTCGGGCGATATGCCTATGCCGGTATCGGCCACGACAAAGGAAATGACTTTTTCGGCGTTGTTGAGTGCTGCATGATCTACGCTCCACCCGGATTCAGTCAGTTCGATGTTCAAGCTGACGCCGCCGCGTTCGGTGAACTTGAATGCGTTTGACAGCAGATTCTTGATTACCTGAAGCAGTCGCTTTTCATCGATCCAGGTTGACGCGGGCAGATTTGGCGCCAGATGAATCGTGAAGTCGAGATGGTGACTTTCTGCGACCGGCCGGAAAGTGCGCTCGATTTGTTCGTGCAGCATTACAAATGCCGTCTCCGTAAAATCGAGCGTGACGGTACCCGATTCGATTTTGGACAGATCGAGAATTTCATTGATCAGGCCAAGCAGATCCTTGCCGGATCCTTGGATCGTTTTTGCGTATTCCACCTGCTTCGGCGTCAGGTTGCTGTCGATATTGTCGCTCAACTGCTGCGCGAGAATCAGCAAGCTGTTGAGCGGCGTTCTCAATTCATGCGACATGCTGGACAGGAACTCCGACTTGTATTTGGAGGTAAGTGTGAGCTGATCGGCTTTTTCCTCCAGCGACAATTTGGTGATTTCGACCTCGCGGTTCTTGCGTTCGACCTCGGCCTTTTGTTCTTCCAGCAAACCTGCCTTGTGCTCCAGTTCCTCGTTGGTCTGGCGCAGTTCTTCCTGCTGGATCTGCAGCTCCTGCGCCAGGGATTGCGACTGCTTCAGCAACTCCTCGGTACGCATGTTTGCTTCAATCGTATTGAGCACGATACCGATCGATTCGCCGAGCTGATCCAGGAATGCCTGATGAATCGGGCTGTATAGGGTAAACGAGGCCATTTCAACAATGGCTTTTACCTTGTCTTCGAAAAGAATCGGCAAAACGATGATATTGAGCGGTGCAGCCGCGCCAAGGCCGGAGGTGATTGCAACGTACTCTTCCGGCACGGTAGTGAGCAGAATGCGTTTCTTTTCATATGCGCATTGCCCGACCAGGCCTTCACCCAGATGCCATTCCTTGACGGTATTCTTGCTTTTCATGTACGCGTAAGCCGACAGCAAGCGCAGTTTGGGATCGTCCGGCTGACTTTCGTCCATCATGTAGAACATGCCTTGCTGCGCATTGATCAGTGGCGCGAGTTCGGATAGAACCATCTTGGAAACGGCTGCGAGATCGCGCTGTCCTTGCAGCAAGCGGGTGAACTTTGCCAGGTTGGTCTTGAGCCAATCCTGTTCCGCATTCTGTCTTGTGGTTTCGCGCAGATTGCGGATCATTTCATTGACGTTGTCTTTCAGGTCCGCCACTTCGCCTTTGGCTTCGACTTGAACGTTACGTGTCAAATCGCCCTTGGTCACGGCGGTCGCCACGTCGGCAATCGCCCTCACCTGGTTGGTGAGGTTAGCCGCAAGACCATTCACGTTATTGGTCAGGTCTTTCCAGGTGCCGGCGGCGCCCGGAACATGTGCCTGGCCTCCGAGCTTGCCTTCGACCCCCACTTCACGCGCGACCGAACTGACCTGATCGGAAAACAGCGCCAGCGTGTCGGTCATGTTATTGATCGTATCGGCCAGTTCGGCAATCTCGCCCTTGGCTTCGACAGTCAGTTTCTTTTTCATGTCGCCGTTCGCCACCGCGGTCACCACTTTCGCGATGCCGCGCACCTGGTTGGTCAGGTTGGCGGCCATGAAATTCACGTTGTCTGTCAGGTTTTTCCAGGTGCCCGACACGCCGCGCACCTCGGCCTGTCCGCCCAGTTTTCCTTCAGTGCCGACTTCGCGGGCAACACGAGTGACCTCCGCGGCGAAACTGTTCAACTGGTCCACCATGATGTTGACCGTGCTCTTCAGCTCCAAGATTTCACCCTTGACGTCCACGGTAACTTTCTTGCCGAGGTCGCCGTTTGCAACCGCTGTCGTCACCTGCGCGATATTACGCACCTGATCCGTCAGGTTCGACGCCATCATGTTGACCGAATCGGTCAAATCCTTCCAGGTGCCGGCGACGCCGGTCACATATGCTTGGCCGCCGAGCTTTCCTTCTATGCCTACCTCACGCGCCACGCGGGTAACTTCCGATGCGAATGAGCGCAACTGGTCGACCATGGTATTGATGGTCTCTTTCAGTTGCAGAAACTCTCCGCGTACGTCCACCGTAATCTTGCGCGACAGGTCGCCTTTTGCGACTGCGATGGTCACCTCGGCCACGTTACGCACTTGTGCGGTCAGGTTCGATGCCATGCCGTTGACCGAGTCGGTCAGATCCTTCCACGTGCCGGAAACGCCTGCCACTTCGGCCTGACCGCCAAGCTTTCCTTCGGTGCCGACTTCGCGCGCCACACGAGTGACCTCGGCGCCGAACGTCGAGAGCTGGTCCACCATGATGTTGATGGTGTTCTTCAATTCCATGATTTCACCGCGCGCGTCCACCGTGATCTTTTTTGTCAGATCGCCGTTTGCAACCGCCGTTGTCACCTGCGCGATATTACGCACCTGGTTGGTCAGGTTCGACGCCATCATGTTGACCGAGTCGGTCAAATCCTTCCAGGTACCGGCGACGCCGGGCACCTGACCCTGACCGCCGAGCTTGCCTTCGGTACCGACTTCGCGCGCGACACGGGTGACTTCGGCGCCGAAGGTCGAGAGCTGATCCACCATCGTGTTGATGGTGTTCTTCAGTTCCATGATCTCGCCCTTGGCCTCGACCGTAATCTTGCGGCTCAAATCGCCTTTGGCGACCGCAGTAGTGACGTCGGCGATATTGCGCACCTGGTTAGTCAGGTTGGCTGCCATGCCGTTGACCGACTCGGTCAGGTCGCGCCATGTTCCCGATACTTCCTTAACTTCGGCTTGTCCTCCAAGTTGTCCTTCGGTGCCTACCTCGCGTGCTACGCGCGTTACTTCGGCAGCAAACGTCGAAAGCTGGTCCACCATTGTGTTGATGGTGTCCTTGAGTTCCAGAATTTCGCCTTTGGCTTCCGCTGTGATCTTGCGTCCGAGATTGCCGTTGGCCACAGCAGTGGTCACGTCGGCGATATTACGTACCTGACTGGTCAGATTCGCCGCCATGCCGTTGACCGAATCGGTCAAATCTTTCCAGGTGCCTGACACCCCGGATACCGCCGCCTGCCCGCCCAGTTTGCCGTCGGTGCCGACTTCGCGCGCCACGCGCGTGACCTCGGCGGCAAAACTCGACAACTGGTCCACCATGATATTCACAGTGCTCTTGAGTTCGAGAATCTCGCCTTTGGCTTCCACCGTAATTTTCTTGCTCAGGTCGCCCTTTGCTACCGCGGTGGTGACCTGCGCGATGTTGCGCACCTGGTTGGTAAGGTTCGACGCCATGCCGTTGACCGATTCGGTCAGGTCGCGCCAGGTGCCGGATACGCCGCGTACTTCGGCCTGTCCGCCGAGTTTGCCTTCGGTACCGACTTCGCGCGCGACACGGGTGACTTCGGCGCCGAACGTCGAAAGCTGATCCACCATGGTGTTAACCGTCTCCTTGAGCTGGAGAATTTCGCCTTTGGCTTCTGCGGTAATCTTCCGTGACAGGTCACCGTTGGCCACGGCGGTGGTCACGTCGGCGATATTGCGCACCTGGGTGGTCAGATTCGCGGCCATGCCGTTGACCGACTCAGTCAGGTCTTTCCAGGTGCCCGATACGCCGGACACTGCCGCTTGGCCGCCGAGTTTGCCGTCGGTGCCGACTTCGCGCGCCACGCGCGTGACCTCCGCGGCAAAACTGGAGAGCTGGTCCACCATGGTATTCATGGTGTTTTTGAGTTCGAGAATCTCGCCCTTGGCATCCACGGTGATGGTCTTGCTGAGGTCGCCTTTCGCGACCGCGGTCGTCACATAGGCAATGTTGCGCATCTGCGTGGTCAAATTGGCTGCCATGCCGTTGACCGAGTCGGTCAAGTCTTTCCACGTGCCGGATACGCCCTTGACATTGGCCTGACCGCCAAGAATGCCTTCGGTACCGACTTCGCGTGCCACGCGGGTTACTTCCGAAGTGAACGAACCAAGGCGCGCCACCATGGTATTGACGATCTGGGCGGACTTGAGAAACTGGCCCTTGAGTTTCAGCCCGTCGATTTCCATCGGAACTTGCTGACCGAGATCGCCTTCCGCTACCGAGCCGACCACCCGGATCACCTCAGTCATCGGGCTCATCATGTCGTTCGCCAGAGCGTTGCTTGAATCAACCAATCTTTCCCAGGCGCCTCGCATCATCGGCAATTCGATGCGTTCTCCGATTTTCCCTTGTTTTCCCACCAATCTTTCGACACGTTCAAATTCGATGACCGTAGCGCTGGACATATCAATGATTTCATTGAGCATATCGGCAACCTTGCCTGGCAGCCCGGTCCAGTCGACCGGCATGCGCACGGAGAAATCTCCGTTGCGGTATGCGGTCAAAGTTGCCAGCAAGACCCTCATGTCCAAGGAATTGTCGCCGGCTGAAGTTGGGACTTCGATAATCTGTTCCATAAGAGTCAGGTCCTTAAAGGCCCAAGGGCTTATTCCAAGCTAGTTGCGCGGAGATTGATCAATGACGATATCGAGGCGGCACGCGGAAGCAAGAGTTCTTACTCAGGGAGTAGACAGGAGGAATTTTTACATCGCCTCTTGCCGTCGAAACAACGAATTTTTTCGAGCGTTTACCGGCGCCAAATATAGCATTAAATCATCTTGTTGCTTTGCAACAATCCCTATTTTTGACCCTTAATTATTATCAATTTGGCGAACGAATCCACCTCTTTACTTTATTTATTTCCTCAGAGAATTAGATAACATGAAATTCACTGGTCTCTGCCATATGTTGTTGTGAGTTGGCAACGTTTTCATTGAAGCATATCGATTATAATTTTGAGCCGATGCAATACCCATTAAATCGGCACGTCTGCCCTGAATTTCTTTGAAAAAATGAAATCAGCCTGCGTCCCGATCGCCGAAAACTAGTAGAGCGCTCGGCGTTTCAAAGAGAATCCACAAATAATGAGTTCCGAGAGAGTCAGCTTTTCTATCGCATCTGATGCGGCTTGGGCTCCTGGAGTGGAGACGCGCGATGCATGGCTGTCATGGGCCGACAACACACCCACGATCACCGGCAGTGACGAGCCCACGGTAAAAGCCATGGCGCCGATGTTGCGGCGCCGCGCCGGCTTTCTTGGGAAAATGGCGCTGCAGGTAGCCTATGCGTGCCTCGGCGAGCGGACCGGCGTTCCGATGGTATTTTGTTCCCGGCATGGCGAGGTGGCGCGCTCGGTTGAGTTATTGACCGATCTGGCGCAAGACATGCCGCTTTCTCCCGCGTCGTTCGGCTTGTCGGTCCACAACGCGAGTTGCGGCCTGTTCACCATTGCGCGCAGCGACCAATCCAACGCCAGCGCGCTCGCCGCCGGACACAGCACGATCGAGCACGCGGTCATCGAGGCTTGCGGATTGCTTGCAGACGGAGAGCCGGCGGTGCTGCTGGTGGTTTACGACACTGTCCTGCCGTCTCTTTACACGGGCTTCCAGGATTGCGACGAACAGCCGCATGCATGGGCATGGCTGATGCAAGCGCCAGGCGAAGATGCCGTATCGCTGTGCTGGTCCTCTGCCGAAAATGCCGATTCTTCGGCCGCCGGGTCGCTTCCTGCGGGACTCGAAATACTGCGCTTTCATCTGCGGAAAGATATGGAATTGATACGAATTCGCGAAAACTGCCGATGGCGCTGGAGCCGCAATGCATAGTCGCCTCGACCGTTATTGGCGCGTATTCGGCACGGCATTGAATTTTTCCGTATTTGGCTTGGGTGGACTGATCTTGCGGATTATCGTTTTCCCGGTTCTTAATCTGCTGGTGTGGGAGCAGCAATTGCGGATGCGTCTCGCACGCAGTGTCATCCGGTACGCGTTTCGGTTCTTTATCGGCTTGCTGCGAATTGTCGGTATCTTGCGCTACGAGATCATCGGACTGGAAAGACTGGAACGGAACGGATTGCTGATTCTCGCAAATCATCCGACGCTGATCGACACGGTATTTCTGATGGCGTTCGTCAAACGTGCTGACTGCATCGTCAAGAGCGCTTTGTGGCGCAATCCGTTCACGCACGGACCGGTGCGCGCCGCAGGATATGTCAGCAACGATTCTGGAGTCGGCCTGGTCGAGGACTGCATCAAATCGCTGCGCAGCGGCAGCAATCTGATTATTTTTCCTGAAGGAACACGTACGCCGAGTGACGGTTCGATCACCCTGAAACGCGGCGCCGCGAATATCGCGATACGAGGTAATTTCAAAGTGACGCCGATCAGCATTCACTGCATGCCGCTGATGCTGGGCAAGGGAGTCAATTGGTGGAAAGTCCCGCCGCGCCGGTCCCATTTCAGAATCGAGGTGCAAGAGGATATCGATGTCCAGCCGTTCATCGCCAAGGCAGGCAGCGAGGTATTGGCCGCCCGGCATTTGACCGACCATCTGCAAGATTATTTTATCAAGGAAAACAAACGCGATGCAGTTGCTTGAAGAAGAAGTTAAACAAGTCATTATCGATGTCCTTCAGCTTGAAGATATGACCCCGGCCGATATCGATACGGACGCAGCGCTGTTCGTCGATGGACTGGGGCTGGACTCGATCGATGCGCTCGAATTGGGTGTTGCGCTGCAGAAGCGTTACGGTATTTCATTGTCGGCCGACTCGGAAGAGACGCGTCGTCATTTTGCCTCTGTACGCGCACTGGCGGCGATGATCGCCAGCCAAAGAAAGAAATAGGGAGGAAATTGATATGACAACAGCAAGCGTCATGACCCATGACGAAATCCATGCGTGGATCGTCGACACGCTGCACGAGATGTTCGAGCTGGATAAAGCGAAAATCACGCCGCAGGCCAATTTATATACGGATCTCGATATCGACAGCATCGACGCGGTCGATCTTGCGGTGAAACTGAAGCAGCTCACCGGCAAACGTTTGCAGCCCGAGGTCTTCAAAACCGTTCGCACCGTTCAGGATGTGGTCGATGCGCTGGTTGCGCTGCAAGCGGAGCAGTAAGATAAATCGCGCTGCGCTGACTGTATTGACGGTCTTCATCACACTGCTATACCCGCTGGCGATCTGGCTTGGGCATGGTCAGGTCGAGCCGCGTCTGCTCGCAGGAATCCTGTTGCTTGCCGCATTGACTCGGCTTCCGGCGCTGAAAGTCAGCAAGATGGCGCGCTGGTGGATGGGCGGCGCATTGCTGTTGGCGGCGATCGCCGTATGGGCCAATGCAATGCTGCCGTTGAAGCTATACCCGGTATTGGTGAGCGCGGTGATGCTGGCGGTGTTCGGCTATACGCTGGTCAAGCCGCCTTCGATGGTGGAGCGGTTTGCCCGCATGCGGGAGCCGGATCTGCCGCCGGCGGCGATTGGCTATACGCGGCGGGTGACCCAGGTCTGGTGCGGTTTTTTTGCAATCAACGGTGCAATTGCGCTGTCCACCGCGCTGTGGGCATCGCCTGCCGTCTGGTCGATATACAACGGCGTTGTTTCCTACCTGCTGATGGGATTGCTGTTCGGCGGTGAATTCCTTACTCGGCTGTATTTCAAGCGGCGGCACAGTGTCTGATTCCGTCGATTTCCTGGACCTGCTTTCGGCACCGCAAGCGCTTGATCGTATAGTCGGTTGGCGCGAGCAGGAGCCGGTGCTGCGCGATGACTTCCTTGCACGCGTGCACGCCTGGCGATCGTTGCTGGCAGACTCGCCGGGCAAGAAGTTCGCGCTGTATATCAGCGACAGTATTGAATTCGCCTGTGCGCTGTTCGGTGCATGGCAGGCAGGAAAAACCATTTATCTTTCGGCCGATACCTTACCCGCCACATGCGCGACCTTGCGCCGCGATGTCGATGGCTATCTCGGCGAGTTCGACATGCAATGGGCGCCGCTTGCTCCGGCAGAAAACAGCAACGCTACCGGCGCGGATGGCTTTCACCTGCTCAATCCCGATTTTGTCGGTCTGGTCGTGCACACATCCGGTAGCACCGGTGCTGCGCAGGCAATACCGAAGTTTCTTCGCCAAATATCGGCTGAAGTCGCAACGCTGGAACGCCTGTTCGGCGACGAACTGGGTACGGCCGATATCGTCGCCACGGTATCGCATCAACATATTTACGGTTTGCTCTTCAAAGTGTTGTGGCCATTGGCCGCCGGGCGTGCGATTCATGCGCGCAGCTTTGCATATCCCGAGGAACTGGTGCCGGTACTGGCTACACATGACTGCGCGTTGATATCCAGCCCGGCCCATCTCAAGCGCCTGCCCGATATTCCGGCGTGGAAGAATGCAGCGGAGCGATTGCATGCGATATTTTCTTCTGGCGGTCCGTTGCCCCTGAATGTGGCACTGGATGCAGAGCGCTTGCTGGGCCGGACGCCGATTGAGGTCTACGGCAGCTCGGAAACCGGCGGCATCGCGTGGCGGCAACGGCATGCGCAGTCCGACGACGGCTGGACGCCGATGGCAAATGTCGATTGGCGGACTACCGGGGACGGGGGCGTGCTTGAGGTACGTTCTGCCCATCTACCCGATGCAAACTGGTTCCGATTGGGAGATCGCGTGCTGGCCGCGAACGACAATCGCTTTAGTCTGCAGGGGCGTGCCGACCGTATCGTGAAGATTGAAGAGAAAAGAATTTCGCTTGATGCGATCGAAAACCGGCTGCTTGCTTCATCGCTGGTAACCGATGTCCGGGTGCTGGTGCTGGACGGCAAGCGTCAAAGAATCGCTGCGTTCGTCGTGCCCTCATTCGAAGGCCGCGGGCAATTGGATCGCGAAGGAAAACTCGCATTCAACCAATCGATGCGCGATTGGTTGATCCATTCCGTGGAGCGGATCGCATTGCCGCGCCTCTGGCGATATCCGGATGTGTTGCCGGTCAATGCGCAAGGCAAGACGACACATGCGGAACTGATAGCGTTGCTCGATGAAACGCCAGCACCGCCAAAAATGCCGCGGGAGCGCCTGCTTGAGAAAGAAGCTCAGCGAGCCGTGTTCGAACTGACCGCGCCACGCAACCTGTTTTATTTTGACGGTCACTTTCCCGGCGCGCCTATTTTGCCCGGCGTGGTGCAAATCGATTGGGCCATTGCCTATGGCCGAAAGTGCTTCGATCTGCCGCCGGTTTTCCTGGGAATCAATGCGCTCAAGTTTCAACAAGTGATTCATCCGGAGCAGGCGGTCACGCTGGAATTGGTCCACGAGCAATCAAAATCCTGTGTGACATTCAAATTGAGTTCTCCGGCCGGCCAGCATGGCAGTGGCCGCATTCTGTTCGGAACCCCCGATGTTTAAACCGTGCGTGCTGATTCCGGTTTACAACCATGAACACGCAATCGGCGACGTGGTCAGTGAGGTTCTCGCATTGAATCTTCCTTGCATCCTGGTAGACGACGGCAGTTCACCGGATTGCGCAATCGTGCTGGACCGGCTTGCCGAGGCGGCGCCTGACCGGATTGTGCTGGAGAGGCATGCGGTAAATCGCGGAAAGGGCGGTGCGGCTTTGACCGGATTTCATCGTGCCGCGCGCGCCGGTTATAGCCATGCGTTGCAGATCGATGCCGACGGCCAGCATTGTGTGGCCGATATTCCGCGTTTTCTCGAGCATGCCGCGGCGCAGCCGCAAGCGTTGATTGTCGGCTATCCCGTGTACGACGAAAGCGTGCCGCTGGTGCGGTTTTACGGACGCTATCTGACGCACGTATGGGTATGGATCAATACGCTATCGCTGAAGATCAAGGATTCGATGTGCGGCTTCCGGGTTTATCCGCTGGCGCCGGTGGTGGGCTTGGCGCAACGACAGAAAATCGGTGCACGGATGAATTTCGATACCGACATATTGGTGCGCCTGTATTGGGATGGAATTGAGATTGTCAATGTGCCCACCCGTGTAGGATATCCCGCGGATGGCGTTTCGCATTTTCGGGTATGGCGCGACAACGTATTGATTTCGCGCATGCATGCCACGCTGTTTTTCGGAATGTTGCTGCGCCTGCCGCGGCTGCTGATGCGCAAATGGCGGTCGCAATGAAGCCGCGGATTTCAACCGCCGGTGCACGCCATTGGGCGCATATCAACGAAGCCACCTTCACTGCCGGGATGCGGGCGCTGTTCTGGATCTGCCGCGTGTTCGGCCGATGGCCGTTTCGCGCCGTGCTCTATCCGGTGGTCGCATGGTACCTGCTGGCCAAGCCCGTTGCGCGCAAGGCGTCCGCCAATTACATAAGGCGTGTGGCAGGGTTTGATACGAAGCCCCGCATCAAGCCGGGCGTCCGCGCAGTGCTGCATCATTTCGCAACTTTTGCCGAAAGCATTCTCGACAAGATGTTGTTGTGGGGAGGACTATTCGATGTCAGTCACACGACTCTGCACGGTCAGACGCTGTTGACCGACCGTATTGTCAAAGGGCGCGGCGGTCTGCTGATCTGCGCGCATCTGGGCAATCTGGAGTTATGCCGCGTATTGTCAAAACAGCAGCCGGGACTGAAGCTGACCGTGCTGGTGCACACCAAGCACGCACAGGCTTTCAACCAGTTGCTGGCCCAGCTTGATCCCGATAGCCAGTTGAACCTGATGCAGGTCACCGAAATATCGCCCGCCACCGCGGTGCTGCTGGCGGAAAAGATTGAGCAAGGCGAATTTGTCGTGATCGCCGGCGATCGCATTCCGGTTGCGCCGAACCCTCGGGTCGCCATCGCCCCGTTTCTGGGCGCGCCGGCGCCTTTTCCGGTCGGTCCGTATATCATCGCCAGTCTGTTGCGGTGTCCGGTGTATCTGATTTTCTCGATTCGCACCGGACGCACGTCTGAAGTGCATTTCGAACTTCTGCGTGATTCGATTTCCCTGCCACGCAAAGATCGCGACCAGGCACTGGCCGTGCTGGCGGCCGAATACGCGGCTCGGCTCGAATATTTTTGCCTGCGTGCACCTCTGCAGTGGTTCAATTTTTACGATTTCTGGCACCTACCAACGATGGACACATCCGATGCATCCCGCTGATCTCAAAACCACATTACGCGCTGTCCGATTCGACCGGGAGCGGTTGAACATCGAAGATATCGTCGATATCGCCAACGGTTCGGCCAGCGCCTTCCTGTCGGACGCACCGGAATTTCGCGCGGCGATTGCCCGCGGCGCCGATTTCCTGGATCGCCTGCTGCGTGAAGACGGCACGATCTATGGCGTGACGACAGGTTACGGCGACTCATGCACGGTGACTGTGCCGCCCGAACTGGTAGCCGAGTTGCCGCATCACCTGTACACCTATCACGGTTGCGGATTGGGCGAGTATTTCACCCCGGCTCAGACCCGCGCGATCATCGCGGTGCGTCTTGCTTCATTGTGCAAGGGATATTCCGGCGTCAGCGTCGAATTGCTGGAACAAATCGTGCGACTGCTTGAACACGGCCTGCTGCCGCTGATCCCCTCCGAAGGGTCGGTCGGCGCCAGCGGCGATCTGACGCCATTGTCCTATCTGGCTGCAGTACTGTGCGGCGAACGGGAAGTATGGCGCGACGGCGTGCACGTTCCGGCGGCACAGGCATTGGCCGAAGCAGGTATCGCGCCGCTGCGCCTGCGTCCCAAGGAAGGCTTGGCGATCATGAACGGCACCGCTGCAATGACCGCGCTGGCGTGCATGGCATACGCGCGCGCCGAATACCTGACCCGCGTCGTCACCCGCATCACCGCGATGGCCTCCTTCGCACTGGACGGCAACGCCCATCATTTCAATGCAATGCTGTTTTCCGTCAAACCGCATCCGGGCCAGCAATGCGTTGCTGGCTGGCTGCGCCAGGACTTGCCGGCGGATCAGCCGCCGCGCAACGGCAAGCGTTTGCAGGACCGCTATTCGATCCGATGCGCGCCGCATGTCATCGGCGTGCTGGCCGACGCACTGCCGTGGCTGCGCGGGTCGATAGAAAATGAATTGAACAGCGCAAACGATAATCCGATCATCGACGCCGAAGGCGAACACGTTTTGCATGGCGGTCACTTCTATGGCGGCCATATCGCATTTGCGATGGACAGCATGAAAAATGCGGTTGCCAATCTGGCCGATCTGCTGGACCGGCAGATGGCATTGCTGGTCGATAGCCGTTACAACAATGGCTTGCCGGCCAATCTGTCCGGAATGCAGGGTCCGCGTGCTGCAATCAATCACGGACTCAAGGCGCTGCAGATCAGTGCATCCGCATGGACTGCGGAAGCGCTCAAGCTGACCATGCCGGCCTCGGTATTTTCACGTTCGACCGAATGCCACAACCAGGACAAGGTCAGCATGGGCACCATCGCCGCCCGCGATTGCCTGCGGGTACTGGAATTGACCGAGCAGGTTACCGCAGCGCTGTTGATCACGGTGCGTCAGGGTGTCTGGCTGCGCTGCCGGCTGAATCCTTCAACCATGCCCGAAGCTTCGCTGCAAGCGATGATGGATGCGCTGAGTGCGGACGTAAAGGCAATCGAGGAAGATCGCCGGCTGGAACCGGACTTGCGATTGCTGCTGGACCGTATCCGTGCTCGCGCATGGAACTTGTATGAGCAGGAATAAGCGCGCCAGCCGCTGGTCCGCCGAAATCGAATTGCAGGTGCAGTTCTTCGACCTCGATCCGATGGAAATCGTCTGGCACGGCAATTATGTCAAGTATCTGGAAACCGCGCGTTGCGCATTGCTCGACTCAATCGGCTACAACTATACACAGATGAAGGAGTCGGGTTATGCCTGGCCGGTGATCGATCTTCATCTGCGCTATGTCAAGCCGGCCGCTTTCGGCCAGCGATTGAAGCTGCATGCGGCGATCATGGAATGGGAAAACCAGTTGAAAATCGATTATCTGATTACCGATGCGGTTACCGGACACCGGCTTACCCGCGCCAGCACGACCCAGGTTGCGGTCGACATGAGCACGCGCGAAATGTGCTTCGTATCGCCGCCTGTATTGTTTGAAAAATTGGGAGTACTGCCATCATGAAGCGTTGTCTGATCGCCTGTTGCCTGGCGTTGGCCTGCTTGTCGTCGCAGGCGGCCGCACCGGTGGCGAAAATCCAGTCGATGTTGGCCAAGCCGAAGGCTTTCTGCGGAAACTTCGAGCAAACCAAGCATCTGGAGGGATTTAAAAAACCGCTGATGTCGAGCGGACGCTTTTGCGTGGTTGCCGGCAAGGGCGTGCTGTGGCGCACCCTGCAGCCATTCCCCAGCACCTTGCGGCTGACGCGCAATGAAATCGTCCAGATGCAGGGCGAGCGCGTCGCGATGCGGCTCGATGCGCAGCAGGAGCCGATGGTGCGCACGATCAACAGCGTATTGTTTTCCTTGCTGGCCGGCGACCTGACTCAGCTTGAAACGATGTTCGATGTCGATGGCAGCGTTCGCGGCGATAGTTGGGGCGTATTGCTGAAGGCGCGCGAACCTGCCTTGGCCAAGGCCATCGGCGGCGTGCAGATCGAGGGTGCCGCATTCGTTCGGAATATCGTCATCAGCGAGGCCGGCGGCGATCGCACCAGCATCGCTTTTTCCGGCATGGTCAGTGGCACTGCTGCCTTCACGGCGGAAGAGGCGAAAGCGTTTGAATAAACCCCTGTCACGATATCCAATGCATTGCGCATTCGTTCGGTTCTTTGCGGTTTCGCTGCTGCCGTCATGAAAAATTCCAAACACATCTGGCTGGCAATTGCCTGGGCTCTTGTGGTAAGCCTGACGGTTGCCCATGTCACCTGGCTATTTTCGACCAAGCGGTTCGCGCCGGAGACCGATATTCTGGCAATGCTGCCGACGGAAGAGCGCGACCCGGTGCTGCAACAGGCAATCGTGCATATGGCCGACTCTGCGCAACAGCGTTTTATTGTATTGATCGGCGCGGAGGATTGGAGGCGGGCGCAGTCGGCGGCGGACGCATACCGCGGTGTGCTGGCGTCAAGAGACGACCAGTTCCGCCTGGATCAACAATCGGCGGCTCGGGCCGAACAAGGGTGGATAGATCAGTTTTGGCCGTACCGCGGAGTGCTGTTGAACAGCGAGCAGCGCGATGCATTGAAGAATCAACCCACGTCGTACTGGGTCGATGCCGCGCAACGCCAGCTGTATAGTCCCTTCGGTGCAATCAAGGTCGGCACGTGGCAAGACGATCCTTTCGGGCTGTTCGCCGGCTGGGCGCAAACCCGCGCGCAGCAGACATCGGTACGCCCGAGCGACGGCAGGTTGCGCGTCGACGCAGGAAATAAAGCCTATGTGGTGATGCCGATCGAATTGCGCGGCCAGGCATTCTCGCTGGCTACGCAACAGGCGGTTATGCCGGTGCTGCAGCAGGCGCGTGAGGCGGCGCTCCGCGCGGCGCCTGATGCCGAGGTGATTTCCGCGGGAATCATACTGCATGCAGCCGCGGCCGGACAACAGGCAAGCCAGGAAATGTCGACGATCGGATTGGGCTCGCTGGCCGGCATTCTGCTTCTGATGTGGCTTACGTTCCGTTCGGTGAAGCCGATTGGCATGGTAGTGCTGTCAGTCGGTGTCGGGTGCCTTGGCGCGCTATCGGTATGCTGGCTGTTGTTCGATCGCCTGCATCTGTTGACGCTGGTGTTTGGCGCCAGTCTGATCGGTGTCGCACACGATTATGGGATCCACTATCTGTGCAGCCGTCTGGGCGATGAACAGCGGCGCTCGCCGTCGCAGTTGCTGCAGGAAATTTTGCCTGGAATGATCCTCGCCATTCTGACCACGGTGGTGGCGTACCTGACATTGGCATTGACGCCTTTTCCCGGGCTTCGGCAGGTTGCCGTATTTTCGGCGGTGGGCTTGCTGTTCGCTTGGCTGACGGTGATTTTCTGGTTTCCTGTACTGGATCGAACGCCAATGAAAAAGTCGCCCGTGATGGACTGGTATGGCCGCAGCCGGCAAGTATGGCCGCGGCTTGGGCGCAATTTTCGCAGCTACTGCGTTGCGGCAGCAGTGCTGATTTTTGCCGTCGCAGGAATATCGCGCCTGAAATCGAATGACGACATCAGGCAGTTGCAAAATTCGCCGCAATCCCTGCTTGACGCGCAAATCGAAGTGAGCCGCCTGCTTGCGGCACCGACATTGGCCCAGTTTTATCTGGTGCGCGGCGAGACGCAGGAAATGGTATTGCAGCACGAGGAAGCGCTGAAGAATCGCCTCGAAAACCTGGTTGCGAGCAATGTGCTGACCGGCTACCAGGCACTGTCCGACTGGGTGCCGTCGCAACGGACCCAGCGCGCCAATCACGAACTTACGGCGCATTCGCTGATGGCGCCGGGTGCCGCGCTGCCGCAACTGGCAACACTGCTCGGCGAAGGCGATGCGTGGACGAAGCAGATTCAAACCCGCCATGCGGCGCCGGTCGCAGCCTTGACGCCGGAACTCTTTCTGCAGAATCCTGCCGGCGAAGCATGGCGTCATCTCTGGCTGGGAAAGGTTGACGGCGGTTACGCGAGCATCGTTGCGCTACGCGGTGTCGAATACGGTGATTTGCCCGCGTTGCAGGCAACAGCACAGACCCTGCCCGGCGTGCAATGGGTGGACAAAGTAGGCGAAACATCCACGCTGCTTGGCCGCTATCGCCATCACATGGGATGGGTCGTGCTGATCAGTTACGCGACTGTTTACCTGTTGTTGCTGATGCGCTATCGTGGCGCGGCCTGGCGTGTGATGGCCCCCACGGTGGTTGCCAGCGCATTGGCGCTTGCGGTATTCGGCTTCATCGGACATCCGCTCAATCTATTTCATGTGCTGGCATTATTGCTGATTCTCGGCATGGGAATCGACTACGGAATTTTTCTGCAGGAGCATCCGAGCCGCAAACACAAGGCCGCCTGGCTTGCGGTCGGCCTGTCGGCGATGAGCACCTTGCTGGCGTTCGGATTGCTTGGATTGAGCACCACGCCCGCGTTGCAAGCGTTCGGCCTGACCATGCTGATCGGTGTAGGCGCCGTGTGGCTGATCGCGCCATGTTTTGGCAAAGATGAATGAAAATCGAAGCATAACGAGAAATGGAAACCGAATTGGAAAACTGCGATGTATTGATCATAGGCGCCGGGCCTGCCGGTTCGGTCGCTGCCGCGCTGCTGCGGCAGCAAGGCTGCCAGGTCTTGATCGTCGAGCGCGAGCACTTCCCGCGATTTTCGATCGGAGAAAGCCTGCTGCCGCAAAGCATGGCGTATCTGGAACAGGCCGGCATGTTGAAGGCCGTGGTCGAAGCCGGTTTTCAATACAAGAATGGTGCCGCGTTCGCGTGCGGCGAGCGCTATACCACTTTTGATTTTCGCGACAAGCACTCTGAAGGGTGGGGCACCACCTACCAGGTGCAGCGCGCACACTTTGATCACGTGCTGGCGAGCGAAGCCGAACGGCTTGGCGCGGAAGTACGTTATCGGCACGAGGTGACCGCCGTCGATATCGGAGGCGACAAGCCGCGCGTGACGGTGAAAAATCCGCAGGGCGAACACTACACGATCGAGGCCGGGTTCATGCTCGACGCGAGCGGCTTCGGTCGAATTCTGCCGCGCCTGCTGCAGTTGGAGACACCGTCGAATTTTCCCGTGCGCGGTGCGATTTTCACGCACATCGAAGACGGCATTTCACATCCGGGATTCGATCGCAACAAGATTCTTATCACGGTACATCCAGAACATTGCGACGTCTGGTATTGGACGATTCCATTTGCAGGCGGCCGCTGTTCGCTCGGTGTGGTGGCTGAGACCAGCTTCCTCGACCGCTACAAGGGGAGTGACACGGAGCGGCTGCAAGCCATGGTGAACGAGGTCCCGTCCTTGCAGCCCATGCTCGAAAAAGCAATTTGGGATACGCCTGCACGGCAGATCGTCGGTTACTCCGCCAACGTGAAATCATTGTGGGGAAAAGGTTATGCATTGCTCGGCAACGCCGGCGAGTTCCTCGATCCGGTATTTTCTTCCGGTGTCACGATCGCATTCAAATCAGCCAGCCTTGCCGCCGACACGCTTAGGCGGCAGTTTGCCGGCGAAACGGTCGATTGGCAAAACGAGTATGCGGTGCCGCTGAAAAAAGGCGTCGATACCTTCCGTGCCTTTGTCGAGTCGTGGTATGCAGGCGGTTTCCAGCAAATCATATTCCATGAGGGGCAGCAGCCTGAAATTCGCCGCATGATTTCCGCGATCCTGGCCGGATATGCATGGGATCAAACCAATCCGTATGTGCGTGACACAAAGCGGCATCTCGCGACTTTGGAGGAACTATGTACTCCCGGATGATGCGCCGGTTTGCCTTGCTCGGATTGTTTGCGCTGCAAGCTGGCGGATGCGCAACGGTGGACGGGCAGGTCCAGGCGCGACTGGGTTTGACGCTCGCGCCGGACACGCTGGGTGAATCGATCAGCGTGCAGCAAAGTCTCCGGGTCGAGCGCAATGGACGTATCGACCATCTTGACGTTGCATTGGAAGTCGACCCGCAGCGCTTGCAGATGGTCGGGCTCGCATTCGGCCAGCGCGTGCTGCGGCTCGATTACGACGGGAGGACATTGCATACCTGGCGCCATATTCTGTTGCCGTCCCAAGTGCGCGCCGAAGATATATTGGAGGACGTGCAATTGACGCTTTGGCCGGCCGAGGCGATACGGAAGGCATTGCCTGACGGCTGGAGCATCGAAGAAAGCGGATTGCGGCGCACGCTGCTGTTGGACGGCAAGGCAGTGATGCTGATCGACTACAGCAACCAGAGCAGGTGGAGCGGCAAAGTGGAATTGCTGAACCTGCGTTATCACTATCGTCTGATCATCCTATCCGCTCCTGCCACGCCTTGAACATGTCCTATCTTAACCATCTCGGAATAATTTGCCCGCTCGGCAGCACGCACGGCGAGATTGCCAAGCGCATGTTTTCCGGCGCCAGCGGCATCGCCTCAACCGATATTTATTCCTTCGGTCGAAAGTTGCCTCTTGGGCTTGTCACCGCGGAGTTGCCGCCGACAGATCATTTGCCTTTACCGCAACGCAGCCGCAATAACCGGCTGGCTCTGGCGGCTCTGGCGCAGATTCGCGCCGAGACAGATGCGGCAATCGAGCGCTTCGGCGCCGGCCGCGTCGGCATCGTGATCGGCACCAGTACATCCGGCATAGCCGAGAGCGAAGCGGCGTTGCGCGAGCATGCGAAAAGCGGAACGCTACCGCACAATTTTCATTACGGCCAGCAAGAACTGGGTTCTCCTGCCGCAATGCTCGCCGCAGTGCTGGGTATCGGCGGACCCGCGTATGTGCATTCAAGCGCATGCGCATCAAGCGCCAAGGCAATGGCCAGCGCTGCGCGCCTGATTCGAATGGGTATCTGCGATGCAGTCGTCACCGGCGGTGTCGATTCTTTATGCGCGTTCACGGTTGCCGGATTTGCCGCGCTCGAATCGGTCAGCAGCACACAGTGCAATCCGTTGAGCGGGAATAGAAACGGCATCAATATCGGCGAAGGTGCGGCGCTGTTCCTGATGAGCAAGGAACCGGCGTTGGTTGCATTGCGCGGCTGGGGCGAGTCATCCGACGGACATCATATATCGGCGCCCGATCCATCAGGCAAAGGCGCCCGGCTGGCAATCGAAGCCGCGCTGTCGCGCGCGGGCATCACCGCGGCACAGGTCGACTATGTCAACCTGCACGGCACGGCGACGCTGCAAAACGATGCAATGGAGTCGCGCGTGATCGCCGCATTATTCAGCGGCGATACTCCGGTCAGTTCGACCAAACCGTTTACCGGTCATGCATTGGGAGCAGCTGGCGCGATCGAGGCGGGACTATGCTGGCTGGCGATGCAGGATGCCAATTCAGATGGCAAATTGCCGCCGCACTTGTGGGACGGATCGTTCGATCCGGCTCTGCCTGCACTGAATGCAGTGACCGCAGGCGGCAGTCTCGGCCGGCCGTTGCGCTGGGCATTGAGCAATTCATTTGCGTTCGGCGGCGCCAATGCGGCACTCGTGCTCGGGAGGGAATGACATGGATATCCCGGATATCAGGTCGCTGGTGCCGCATGCAGGTCCGATGGTATTGCTGGACCGGGTTATTTCGGTTGATCCGGACAATCTGTGCGCCGAAGTCGCGATTCGATCGGACAGTGTATTTTCCGGACCGGACGGCGTTGGCGGCTGGGTCGGCATCGAGTACATGGCGCAAGCAATCGCGGCCCACGCAGGATACGCGGCGTGGCTGCGCGATGAACCGATCAAGATAGGATTTTTACTCGGATCCCGGCGATATGAATGCAAGCGTTCGACGTTTGCGTTAAACAGCGTGCTGCACATCCATGTACATCGGGTGCTGCAAACTGAAAATGGATTAGCGTCATTCGAATGCCGTATCGACGATCGGGAGCAACAGGCATTGGCCATTGCGACCATCACTGTGTTCGAACCCGCTGATGCAAACGATTTCCTTAAAGGGAGCTTGGAATGAATAAATCCGTGTTGGTGACCGGCTCAAGCCGCGGAATCGGCAAGGCGATTGCAATGCGTCTTGCGCGCGACGGTTACGACATCGTACTGCACTGCCGGACCAAACGAGAAGAGGCCGACGCCGTTGCGCAAGCCATCATCGCAATGGGCCGCCAGGCGCGTGTGCTGCAGTTCGATATCAGCGAACGGGAAGCGACCGCCGCCGCGCTTGATGCCGATATTGAGCAGCACGGCTGCTATTACGGCGTTGTTTGCAATGCCGGCGTTGCGCGTGACAATGCATTTCCCGCAATGTCCGGAGAAGACTGGGATATCGTGTTGAAAACCAATCTCGACGGTTTTTACAATGTGCTCAATCCGCTGATCATGCCGATGGTGCGGCGTCGAAAGCCGGGCCGAATCGTGACGCTGGCATCGGTATCAGGCCTGATCGGCAATCGCGGACAAGTCAACTACAGCGCAGCCAAGGCCGGTATTATCGGCGCCACCAAGGCATTGGCGCTGGAGCTGGCCAAGCGCGATATCACGGTCAATTGTGTTGCGCCGGGGCTGATCGAAACCGACATGATCGGCGACGTTCCGCTCGAGGAAGCGCTCAAGCTGATTCCGGCGCGCCGCATCGGCAAACCGGAAGAAGTCGCCGCGGCGGTCAGCTTTTTGCTGGCCGAGGATGCCGCGTACATTACCAGGCAGGTAATTTCAGTAAATGGAGGAATGGCATGAACCGCCGTGTTGTCGTTACCGGTATCGCCGGCATCAGCCCCTTGGGCTGCGATTGGGCCGCTATCCGATCGCATCTGGGAAGCTATCGCAATGCGGTGGTCAGGATGAAAGAGTGGGCCGATTATGAAGGATTGAATACCCAACTGGGCGCGCCGGCGGTCGAATTCGAGTTGTCCGAACGCTACAACCGCAAGACGACGCGCAGCATGGGCAGGGTGGCGCTACTGGCCACGCGTGCCAGCGAGTTGGCGCTGCTGGATGCCGGTTTGCTCGACGATCCGCTGGTGAAAAGCGGTTCTCTTGGAATCTCTTACGGCTCATGCGCCGGCACTACCAAGGCAATCGGCGAGTTCGGCAAGATGGTCGAAGAAAGAAGCACCAAGGGGATTAACGGCACGACCTATATCAAGATGATGGCGCATACCGCGCCGGTCAACCTGGGTGTCTTTCTCGGCGTGACCGGACGGGTGATCACCACTTCGAGCGCATGCACCTCGGGCAGCCAGGGCATTGGCTATGCCTATGAAGCGATTAGCAGCGGCCGCCAGATTGCAATGATCGCAGGCGGCGCGGAAGAACTGTGCGCAAGCGAAGCGGCGGTATTCGATACCTTGTTTGCCACCAGCGTGCGAAACGATGCGCCCGCTACCACGCCAAGTCCGTTCGACGCCGACCGGGACGGCCTGGTCATCGGTGAAGGCGCCGGTACGCTGATCCTGGAAGACATGGAGCATGCAAAAGCGCGCGGTGCAAAAATTTATGCGGAGATAGTCGGCTTCGGCACCAACAGCGACGGCTGTCATGTAACGCAGCCAAATGCAGGCACCATGAAAATTGCGATGCAGCTGGCGCTGGAGGATGCCGGATTGCCGCCTTCGGCGATCGGCTACGTGAACGCGCACGGAACCGGCACACAACACGGCGACGTCGCCGAATCCCACGCCACCATGAGCGTGTTCGGCAATCGCATGCCGATCAGCTCGCTTAAAAGCTATATGGGGCATACGCTTGGCGCCTGCGGCGCATTGGAAGCATGGATCAGTATCGAGATGATGAACGAAGGCTGGTTCGCACCCACCATCAATCTGAAGAACGTCGACCCGCAATGCGCGGAGCTGGATTACATAGCAGGGTCGGCGCGTGCGCTGCAGTGCGAATATGTCATGTCCAATAATTTCGCTTTTGGCGGCATCAACACATCGTTAATTTTCAAAAGGGTTGAATAAAATGAAAAAATTGATCGCGCTTATTATCGTTATCGGGTTTTCGTTCACCGTGGCATGGCCGGCGCATGCGCGCGACACAAAGCACATGCTGCCGATCGCATCGGCAATGCAAGTCAGCGATGCGCAGGAAAAACTTGATGGGTCCATCAGATTTTTCTTTGGAAAGCAAAAGGCCCCCAAGGTGCTGGCCAAGCTTGGCAGTGACATTTCCAACCGCAAAACCAACGCTTTCGGAAAATCAGATGAAGTCGCTTGCAATTGGGCGTTCCTGTCGGCGCTTATAGCGCTTGAAAAGCGGGCTCAGGCCCTGGGTGCGAATGCAGTTGTCAATATCGTCAGTTATTACAAGAGAAATGAAATGTCCAGCCCGACCGAGTTCGAATGCCATGCGGGCGGGATTATGGCCGGCGTGGCCCTCAAGGGGGATTTTGTCAAAATTGGCAAAAAATAATTCCGATAACCCGTCCGCCGTCATATGGCTGGTGGACGGCAATCGTTTCAGCGATGCGGAGTATGCTTTCTTCGCCCAAAAACTAGGTTCGTCCGAAACAGATCGTTATCGCCGTTTCTTGCGAGCCGAGCGCCAGCGCCAATTTCTGGTGGGACGCATGCTGCTGCGTTTCGCCATTGGCAATCTAATGACGCTGCCGCCCGCCACGATTGCGGTTAAGGAGCAAGCGGACGGCGCGCCGCAACTGGTTCTTCCTGATTCGTGCAATGCGCAACCGGGCTTCAGTCTGTCGCATAGCGGAAAATGGGTGGCTTGCGCCGTCAGCGGCGATAGTTTGCTCGGACTTGACATCGAAATCGTCAATCCGGAGCGCGATCTGGTCGGGATCAGTCGAGCCATATTTCAATCGAATGAAATCGCATGGCTTGAAAGGCAGCCGACCGAATCTTGCATCGCCGCTTTTTACCAACTATGGAGCTTGCGTGAAGCACTCTTCAAATTGCTTTCAAATGCAAACGATAGTGATCGAATCCCGGAACTGCTCGACGCCGAACATGCGATTGCATCGCATGGAAAGGGATGGCACAGTCATGTTCTTTCCCATGCCGAGCTCTCGTGCGTCCTTTGCAGTACGCATGCGTTATCGCTGCAAACTCCTCTCAGACCTAGTGAAGTTTCGCCTGCGGCGCTATTGGCCGCGATGCGTCAAGGCGCCGCAGAATTCGAAGCCGGCGTTTGACTTGCACGCAACAGATCGCATAACGACCCGGATCGATCGACATTCGACCACGAACCCGAGATAGAATCCTCTGTATGGCAGGCATCAAATTATCCGGCATGACTACCCGACAAACCGTCATCGACGGCAAGTACGAGACACTCGTACAGCTTTCGCCGGATGCGCTATACGTTGTGCAGGATGGATGTTTGGTATTTGCCAATGCGGCCGGTGCGCGGCTGTTAGACGAGAGCGAGCCGCAAAAGCTTATTGGCTTGCCAATATCTAGACTGCTCCATCCGGATTTTATCGAATGCGCAAATCTCCGAATGGCGCAGATGATTCGGTCCGGTCAGGCGGCTCCGCCGGTTGAACAACAATATTTGCGGCGGGACGGTACTGCGGTCGATGTGGAAGTGTATTCATGCCCTTTCACATTTGACGGAAAACCGGCGATCTGCGTCGTTTCGCGCGATATAACAGATCGCAAGGCAGCCGAAAAAACGTTGCGCGTCAGCCATGACCGGCAGCAGACATTGGCGCAGGAGGCAACGCGCGCTACAGAGATGCTGCAGCATGAAAAGGCGATTCTGGAAATGATTGCGCTGGACAAGCCGATGGCGGATGTGTTGCGGGATATTTGCCTGGGAGCGCAAAAGGTTTTATCCGGCGATGCACTTTGTTCCATTCTATTGCTGCAGGCTGATGGAGGGCGGGTGCGAGTCGGCGCCGCTCCTTCATTGCCGGGCGCTTACAACCGCTCCGTTGAAGGTTCGCCTATCGGCCCAAATGCGGGATCCTGCGGCACGGCCATCTATCTGAACAAGCAGGTCATTGTCGAAGACATCGAGTGCGATCCGTTATGGGATGCCCATCGTACGGTTGCAATGGAACACGGCATTCGCGCTTGCTGGTCGGCGCCGATTGTCGCTGCATCCGGAGCGGTTCTGGGCGCATTCGGAATTTATTATCTCGAAACATGCAAACCGTCCTCGGAAGACCTTGCATTCATCGCCGATATCACGCATCTCGTGGGTGTGGCAATTCACAAGGACCGCGTCGAGCGAAGTCTCGAGGAAAGCGAGGAGCGCTATCGCTCGGTGGTGACCACGCTGGCTGAAGGTATTTTGGTGCAGTCCCGCGATGGAATACTGGTGACCTGCAATCCAAGCGCGCAGCGCATCCTGAGGATCGGACCCGATCGTCTGAACCGTATATTCAGTGGAAATTACTTCAGGCGCGTCCTCGCGGAAAACGGCACGGAAATCCCCTTCGAACAACTGCCGTCCAAAATCGTGTTGCGTACCGGAGCGCCATTGCTCGATCTCATCGTCGGACTGGAGTTGCCGGACGGTGAAGTGGTATGGGTCTCGGAAAATATTTTGCCGATTCAAAAAGCCGGCGAATCCGAGCCCAGTGCGATTCTGGTGTCGTTTACCGACATCACTGCCGTCAAGAACGCACAGCAGCGGCTGCATCACATGGCAACCCACGACACGCTTACCGATTTGCCTAACCGGGCATTCCTGACCGAGAAGCTGGCCCGTTCCCTTGATTGCGCCCGCCGCGACCAGCATCAAGTGGCTGTATTGTTTCTCGATCTGGATCGCTTCAAGAACGTCAACGATGCGCTTGGACACGAGGCAGGAGACTGTCTTTTGAAAATGGTCGCGGTCCGACTCGCATCCTGTATCAGGGGCGACGATACGCTGGCGAGGCTGGGCGGCGACGAATTCGTGGTGCTGGTGGAAAAATTCGACAGTACCGCTTATCTGGAGTCGATTTCCGAGAGGATCCTGCGAGCCGTCTCCGAGCCGTTTCGTATCGAAGGAAATGAATACTATCTCGGTGTTTCCATCGGCATAGGCATATCCCCGAATGACGGCGACAATGGAATGGCTTTGCTGCGAAGCGCGGATTCCGCGATGTATTTTGCAAAGGAATCGGGGCGCAACCACTATCAGTTTTTCTCCGAAGAGCTGAATATCCGGGGACAGCGGCGCTACTACATCGAGAAACATTTGAGGCATGCGCTGAGCCGGAATGAATTTAAAATTCATTACCAGCCCAAAGTGGAGCTAAAGACCGGCAACATCGTCGGAGCCGAGGCCTTGCTGCGTTGGCGCAGTCCCGAGGCCGGTTCGGTGCCAGCCACCGAATTTATTCCGATTGCAGAAGAAACCGGGATGATCGTGCCTATCGGCCAATGGGTTTTGGAACAGGCGTGCAGGCAGGCTGTCAAATGGCGTTCGGACCTGATGCCCGGCTTGCGAATGGCGGTGAACCTGTCGCCGCGCCAGTTTCAAGATAAAAATCTGGTCATTGCCGTGACCGATATCCTGGAGCGCACGGCGATGCCCGCGCATGCGCTCGAACTCGAAATAACCGAAGGGCTGCTGATGGGCGACACCGAGAATCTGATGCTGGTTTTCGATGCGCTGACGAATCTCGGAGTACGTTTTTCGCTGGATGATTTCGGAACCGGATATTCGTCGCTGTCCTACTTGCAGCGTTTTCCGATCGGGAATCTGAAAATCGACCAATCGTTCATCAGCGGCATTCCCGATAACCGCGATTCCGTGGCGCTGACGCAAGCCATCATTGCGATGGCAAAAGCGCTCCACATGAGCGTTACTGCCGAAGGCGTCGAACAAAAAAACCAGATGGCGTTTTTAAAGCATGCGGGCTGTCATGAAATGCAGGGTTTTTATTTCAGCAAGCCAATCAGCGCCGATCAGTTTGAAGCGCTTATTCGCTGATTCCATGAATTCCGCTCAGCGGTGACGCTGATTTCGCGGGTGCTGACGGAGGCACTGGAAAAATCCGGCGCGACTCGAACCACGCCACGAATTTCCAGGCCCGGTTTACGCTGCCGAAACCGTCTGTTATTTTTTGTGTTTGGCAAGCCGCTTCGCATTGGCGGTGGCGCGCGAGTGCACCGGTTTCAATCCGTGATGCGCGATTCGCGCAACCGAATCGGTAAGTTGCGATGCGGCCTTCGCGGAGCTTGACATGGTATCGCGCATGAATTCCGCTTGCGCCTTGCTTGACTGCGCAATGGTTCTTGCAGTCGCAACCGACATGATGCCTGCGGCGCCCGCTATCAGGTGATTGAACGCGATCGCCCCCATCTGCTGATTCAGATTGAGCATGCGCGCCGCAACCGCCTGCGCGGATTCGGACGCAGCCGCCACTTTTTCCCGTCCCATCAACGCGAACTCCCGACGATCACGCGAATTGGGAGAGGAGCCCGCCGCAGCGATGCGTCCGGTGCGATGATTGATCACTTGCGCCGAAGCCAGCATCATTTCACCAGTCTTCATTGCAAGCCCTGTCCATAACGTCAATGGATTGGCGGTTATAAGCGGGCTTTTGTTTCGTCTTTTCACTGCAATCTCCAAAAAAATAGTGCACAAAGGCGCCGATTGAAATTGGCCACCGGTAGAAAGAAAAATTCTGCATTGAATGGTCAATGCAGCCTGTTTTTGGCAGGCCTGATTTTGGAGTGCGAAGGACCTGATTAAGTTCGAAAGAATTTTGCGCGGATCGATGCACATGCAATGCCGATTGATTCACGACGATATTTTCCAATGCGGCGCGGAAAATTGATAACCTGCACAGAGCTATATGACTTGGCATGCTGAATCGATAGAAGCTGGAACGGCGCATAAGATTTTTTGAATTTTCATCAAAGGTCATCGATAGATACACAACTGCGGTAAGGGAGCCGATGTTTGGCCATGATGAATACTCCGAAGACTCTGTGCAACTGCTTCAGTCTGTCAGTTGATCAAAAATGTGGAATGTTTGAAAGCGGATCTCGCTTCAATCTTTTCCATGCAAGAATGAGTTGCTGGATTCGAACTATTTAGAAAGGCAATGTTCGAATTGATACATGAATAGGTTAATTTTCCGAAGCCACGCAATATCATTCTGAGTTGAAATGCATTGCAGCTCGCATGCGGATTCAAACGTTCAAGTCGATGATCAGAATGTTGAACAGTAAAATAATACGTAATCCAGAGAACCATAAAAGATCCCACGGATGCAAATTAACTCATGCGAGAACAAGAACAACAGGCGCAGTTGACGAAAATGCGCAGGCTTGCGACCGGCCTGCTTGTATTGATGGCAGTCGTGTTTGTCGGCGCAAGGCTGTTGCAACCGACCTACGGTTACATGTCTTTCGTTGGCGCATTCGCCGAGGCGGCCATGGTGGGCGCATTGGCTGACTGGTTCGCCGTCACAGCGTTGTTCCGTCGGCCGCTTGGATTACCGATTCCGCACACCGCGATTATTCCCAACAACAAGGATCGGATTGGCGATAGCGTCGGGAATTTCCTGGAGCATAATTTCATGACTCCCGAAGTTCTTGGAGAAGAACTCAAGCAAGTCGATTTTGCCGGTGCGGCGGCAGCATGGTTGGTCCTGCCGGAGAATAGCCGTGCGGTGTCGGCGCAGATGGTAAGCGGAATTCCGGCATTGTTCCGAATGTTTGAAGACCGGGATGTTGTGAGCTTCATGCAGACCGCCATAACGGGTGCGTTGAAAAACATGAAATTCGCACCGCTTGCAGCCGAGATATTGTCCGTATTGATGACAGACAGGCGTCATCAATTGCTGTTCGATCACTTCTTGCGCTTGGCAACCAAGTCCCTGGAGCAGAACAAGCCGCTGATACGCCAGAAAATTCATGAAAGAAGTCCGCGCTGGATTCCTAAAATAGTCGATGAAAAATTCTTCGTGAATCTTGTGGACGAACTAAGAAGTATCCTCAATGAAATGAAGGAAGAGAACAGTGAATGGCGAAATCGTTTCGAATTATCGGCGCAGGAGTTGATCGAAAAATTAAGAACGTCCCCCGAGTATGAAGAAAAAATCAGCACAGCCGTCAACGAAATACTCGCGCATCCATTGTTTCGCGATTATGCGGATCATGTATGGCATGACGCCAGGCAGCGCCTGATCGCGGATGCAACTTCGGACAATTCGCAAGCGGTGGCACGGCTCGACATGGCGATCCATACTTTCAGCGAAGCGTTGATGCAGGATGCAGTGGTTCAGGAAAAACTCAACCGGTGGATACGTGAATTTGCGACAGAAGCGATTTCAAGCCGCCGCGAAGGCATTGCGGATCTGTTCAGACGTGTTATCCGGAAATGGGATGCCGAAACCGTTTCGCGCAAATTCGAACTGTATGTGGGAAAGGATCTCCAATATATCCGGATCAACGGCACCCTGGTGGGCGGCTTGGTCGGCCTGGTGCTTCACAGCTTCTCTCTTGCCTTGTGAAGGCCTCAACATTATGACCGGTGCTGTACGATTCAGCCGGTGTTGTCTCATGCGTGACATGTGATTAATTTTTCATCAGATCGTCGACTGGAATTGAATTACATTCTGCCTGATGCATAACTTGTCAATAAGGCAATTCCATTGCATTTGTTCAACGCTCACATGCATGCCACGGTTATTTTTCAATGTCATAAAGGCGTAATAATTGTCCGCTACAGTTCGTGTTGTCATATTTCGTCAATCCAAAGGAGTAGATATGCGGCTGAATCAAATTCTTAAATCTGCAGCTGTGGCGGCAGGCGCGGCGATGGCATTTTCCTCGGTTCAAGCGGCCGACATTACCGGTGCGGGAGCGACCTTTCCTTATCCGATCTATGCGAAATGGGCGGAAGCCTATAAAAAGGCAACGAATAACAGCTTGAATTACCAATCCATCGGCTCCGGTGGTGGGATCAAGCAAATCAAGGCAAGGACCGTCGATTTCGGCGCGTCCGATATGCCGTTGGCCGCGCAAGAACTTGAAAAAAATGGCTTGTTTCAGTTTCCGGCAGTGATGGGCGGCGTAGTGCCGATAGTGAATCTCGCCGGAATAGCGCCCGGTCAATTGAAAATGACGCCGGATTTGCTGGCAGGTATTTACCTCGGGAAGATCACCAATTGGAATGCGCCTGAAATTGCAGCGGTGAATCAGGGCATCAAGTTGCCTGCTGGCGATATCGTCGTGGTGCATCGATCCGACGGTTCCGGCACGACGTTTCTCTGGACCGATTTTCTATCCAAGGCCAATGCCGAGTTTAAATCCACGGTAGGCGCCGGTACCGCCGTCAAATGGCCTGCAGGGGTCGGCGGCAAGGGAAATGAAGGCGTTGCTGCGAACGTTCAGCGTATCAAGGGCTCGATCGGCTATGTGGAATACGCCTACGCCAAACGAAACAACATGTCGCATACTCAGGTGAAAAATCGCGATGGCGTGTTTGTCCAGCCGAGCGATGACACTTTCAAGGCGGCCGCTGCAGGTGCGGATTGGGCCAAGACGCCAGGCATGGAAGTCGTGTTGACCAACCAGGCCGGTAAAAATAGTTGGCCCGTCACGGGCGCGTCTTTCATCCTGATGCACAAGGTCCAGGCAAATTCGGAGAAAGGAAAGGAAGTGTTGAAATTTTTCGATTGGGCCTACAAAAATGGCGCAGCGATGGCGACTGAATTAGAATACGTGGCGATGCCGGCACCGGTCATTAAGCTGGTTCAGGATGCCTGGAAGACGCAATTAAAAGATGGTTCCGGCAAGCCTATCTGGTAATTGTCGATAAAAAGTTCTTTATCGCACTGTGCGGGTTGCATCGGGTAGTTCATTCGCGTTCGAATGTGATCCGGCTGCAGCCCGATTTGACAATCTAAATCTATGAGCGCAAATATTAATTCCATTGCCGCCCGCATGACCGATCGAAATGGAAACGTGATTCCTGAAAATCAGCCCAGCAAGGCGATGGTTTCCGCGATGCGCAATCAGCGTATTCAGGATTTTCTGTTTCATAAGCTGACAATGGGATTTGCGCTCAGCGTTTTGCTGGTCCTGGTCGGGATTATTATCTCCTTGATGATCGGCGCGTGGCCCGCTTTGCACGAATTCGGGCTGCCGTTCATTACCAGCATCGAATGGGATCCAGTCAACGACAAATACGGCGCACTGATTGCGATCGTCGGCACCCTGATTACCTCCTTTATTGCGCTTTTGTTCGCATTCCCCGTGAGTTTCGGTATCGCACTGTTTTTGACGGAAATCTGCCCGGCTTGGCTGAAGCGTCCATTGGGGACGGCGGTCGAACTGCTGGCCGGCGTGCCCAGCATTATTTACGGCATGTGGGGCTTGTTCGTGTTCGCGCCGCTGTTCGCCGACTATGTGCAACCCTTTCTGGCGCAAACGGTGGGGCAATTGCCGGTCATCGGACAATTGTTCAGGGGGCCGATGATGGGGATCGGCATTCTCACCGCCGGCATCATACTGGCGATCATGATCATTCCTTTCATCGCATCGGTCATGCGCGATGTGTTTGAGGTGGTTCCGCCGGTTCTGAAGGAATCGGCGTATGCGCTTGGATGCACGAAATGGGAAGTCGTGCGAAATGTGGTTTTACCCTATACCAGGATCGGCGTGGTAGGCGGGGTCATGCTCGGCCTCGGGCGCGCACTCGGCGAAACCATGGCAATCACCTTTGTGATCGGCAATGCGCATAAACTTTCATGGTCGCTGTTCGCGCCCGGAAACAGCATCGCTTCCACACTGGCCAACGAGTTCGCCGAAGCCGAATCGACGCTGCACGTTTCATCGTTGTTTGCGCTCGGCCTGATATTGTTTGTGATCACCTTCATTGTCCTCTCCGCTGCCAAACTGATGTTGATGGGAATGTCCAGAAGAGAGGGAGCGAAATGATGAATCCCGTTTATCGTCGACGCCTGTGGATGCACCGTGTCGGCATTCTGCTATCGTTTTTTGCAATGGCCATCGGGATTTTTTTCCTGATGTGGATCTTGCTCACGCTGGTGACCAAAGGATTCGGCGCACTCAGCTTTGGGCTCTTCACCGAAACCACTCCCGCGCCCGGAAACGACGGCGGCGGCCTGATGAATGCGATTGTCGGCAGCCTGATGATGGTTGGCGCTTCGGTGTTGATCAGTACGCCGATCGGCATCCTTGCCGGCATCTATCTTGCCGAGTACGGGGAAGAGAGCTGGCTTGCCCGTGTGACCCGATTCGTCACCGATATCATGCTGTCCGCGCCGTCGATCGTGATCGGCTTGTTCATCTACGCGATCTATGTCGCCAAAGTAAATCATTTTTCCGGTTGGGCAGGCACGTTCGCCATTTCATTGATCGCCATTCCGGTGGTTGTACGCACCACCGACAACATGCTAAATCTGGTGCCGACCAGCTTGCGCGAGGCGGCCTTCGCGCTCGGCGCTCCGCGCTGGAAAGTGGCGACCATGGTGCGTTTGCGTGCGGTCAAGGCCGGTGTGGTAACCGGCATATTGCTGGCGATCGCGAGGATTTCCGGCGAGACGGCGCCGCTTTTGTTTACTGCATTGAATAACCAGTTCTTCAGCGCCGACATGAATGCGCCGATGGCAAACCTTCCAGTGGTGATTTTCCAGTTTGCGATGAGCCCCTATGAAAACTGGCGCTCGCTGGCGTGGGGCGGAGCGCTGTTGATCACCTTTAGCGTGCTCGGACTGAATATTCTGTCGCGCACGCTGTTCAGCCAAAAAATTCAGAATTAAATCCTCTTGCGGATCGATATGGATAATCAGACGTTTGTACATGCTTCCACCACTACCGGGATCAAGAAAACCATTGAGATTTCCGGCCTTAATTTTTTCTATGGCAGTTTCCAGGGCTTGAAAAACATCAATCTGGATATCCACGAGAAGAAAGTGACCGCGTTCATCGGTCCTTCCGGTTGTGGAAAGTCGACATTGCTGCGCACTTTGAATCGCATGTATGACTTGTATCCGGGGCAGCGCGCCGAAGGCAAGGTGATGTATGCGGGGCGCAATATCCTGGCGCCGGGGCAGGATGTCAACATGTTGCGCGCCAAGATCGGCATGGTATTTCAAAAACCGACGCCGTTTCCGATGACGGTCTATGAAAACATCGCCTTCGGCGTGCGGCTGTATGAAAGCCTGCCGAAAGGCGAAATGGATGAACGCGTCGAATGGGCGCTCAACAAGGCGGCGTTGTGGGGCGAGGTAAAGGACAAGCTATACAAGAGCGGGCTGAGCCTGTCGGGCGGTCAGCAGCAGCGCTTGTGCATCGCCCGCGGCGTGGCAGTCAAGCCGGACGTGCTGCTGCTGGATGAGCCGACTTCGGCGCTCGATCCGATTTCGACGGCTAAGATCGAGGAATTGATCAGCGAACTGAAGCAGGATTACACGATCACGATCGTTACCCACAACATGCAGCAAGCGGCACGCTGCTCGGATTACACGGCTTACATGTATCTGGGTGAGCTGATCGAATCCGGCGAGACGGATCAGATATTCATGATGCCCAACAAGCGGGCAACGCAAGACTATATTACCGGTCGATTCGGATAAGCTGCGCGAAATTATCATGTGCGCATACCGACGATATCCCTTCATTGTTGAATGACCAAGGAGACACGCAATGCCGACAGAGCACTCTTCAAAACAGTACGATCTCGATCTTGAGGCAATACGCTCCAAGGTGTTGCTGATGGGCGGGCTGGTGGAAAAACAGTTTCACGATGCGATGGATTGCTTTCGGACAGTCGATGTTGCGCGTGCGGACCAGGTAATAAAAGCCGATGAGGAAGTCAATCGCCTGGAAGTCGCCCTGGACGACACGTGCAGTCATTTGATCGTCAAGCGGCAACCGGCAGCGAACGATCTGCGCACGGTCATGGCGACGATCAAGGTCATCACCGACCTGGAACGGATCGGCGATGAATCGACCAAAATCGCGCGCGCCGCAAAGACGATTCAGGAGCGTGGCGTTGCCAACATCAATCACTTTGAGACGGTGCGCATGATTGCCAGCAATGCCGGCGATATGCTGCACGATGCGCTGGATGCGTTCGCGCGGCTCGATGAGAAACAGGCGACCAGCCTGATTGCCCACGATGAACTCATCGATCATGAGTTCCGCTCGATCATGCGCAATCTCATCACCTTCATGATGGAAGATCCGCGCACCATTTCGGCGGCGCTGGATACCTTATGGGTGGCCAAGGCCATCGAGCGCATTGGCGATCATGCGAAAAATATTGCCGAGTACGTGGTCTACGTGGTCGAAGGCAAGGATATCCGCCATACCGATTATGGAGCGGCAAGGATCGACAGTTGAATTTGATCGGAACGAAAATGGCTGCCGATGAGCCCGTCATTCTGATTGTCGAAGACGAGCCGGCAATCGTAGAGCTGCTACGGTTTACGTTGAAGGAAAGCGGCTGGAATACGGTTGCTGCAGGCACTGCTGCCGAAGCACGGGAATTCATGCAGAACCGCATGCCGCAGTTGATCCTGCTGGACTGGATGCTGCCCGACCAAACGGGATTGCAATTTTTGTCGGCGATACGTTCGGATCGGCAGTTCAATGAATTGCCGATCATCATGCTGACCGCAAAAAGCATGGAAGAAGACAAGATCGCCGGCCTTGACCGCGGAGCCGACGATTACGTTACAAAGCCGTTTTCTCCGCGCGAACTCACCGCGCGCGTCAAGGCGCTGCTCCGGCGGAAAGCGCCTGAACATGCGCAAAGCCTGCTCACCATAGGCGATGTAAGCCTTGACCCGGGCAGTTGCGTGGTCTGCGTGAATGATCAAAAGATCGATATCGGCCATGCCGAATTCAAACTGTTAAAATTTTTCATGTCTTATCCGGATCGAGTATTTTCCAGAAGCCAGCTGCTCGACAAGGTTTGGGGCGATCATGTGGCGATCGAGGAACGAACCGTGGACGTGCATGTGCTGCGCCTGAGAAAAGCATTAAAGGATGCCGAGTCTCTGATCAAGACCGTACGCAGTGTCGGTTACATGCTATCGGTGAAATAATCCGGCGTCGCGTTCCGGGCTGATCCGGAGCCCATGATGCCGCCAGAAGTATTACCTCCGTAAGCGACCATCTTCAGTAACCCGGGCGCTTCGGCAATTTGAAAAGAGTGCTATGAATCCAAAGTTGGTGTTTTGGGTCCCGGCCGCACTGCGCATGTCGTTCGTCCTGTTCGGCGCCGGCCTGGCGTGGTTTTTTTGGGGCGCGGCGGTCGGATTGACGATTGGTTTGCTTTGCATGGCGGCACTGGTCGTGGTGCAGTTGCACTACCTATATCAGCTGTCCGCCTGGCTGGACAATCCGGATAGCGCCAAGCTGCCGGACGGGTGGGGTGCATGGACCGATATATTCTCCCGGCTCTACCGCCTGAAGCGCGGCGATGATCGAAATCGTACCGAACTGACGGAATGGCTGGCCCGTTTCCGGCAAGCAATGAGTCTGTTGCCGGACGGTGTGGTGATCATGGACGACGTTCTTTTTCTCGAGTGGTGCAATCCGGCCGCCGAACGTCATCTCGGGTTGAACCTGGAACGGGATAAAGGAATGCGGGTGACCAATCTGATCCGCAATCCCGCATTCATAGACTATGTCATTCTGGGTCGCTATGAACAGCCGCTGACGCTCGCGTTGCGCGAGCGAAAATTGATCGCGCACATCATTCCCTTCGAAACGCGGCGCCAGATCCTGGTCACGCATGATGCAACCGAATCGGAACGCATCGAGATGATGCGCCGTGATTTCATTGCCAATGCATCGCATGAATTGCGCACGCCGCTCACCGTCATCAACGGGTTTCTGGAAATAGCATCGGCCCAACCGAATCTGGATCCCGATACGAGAGCGGCGCATCTGAAGCTGATGACAGAGCAGGGCCATCGCATGCAAAACCTGGTGGAAGACATGCTGTCATTGACAAGGCTGGAATCCGAAGACTTTCCGCTGCGTGTCGAACCGATAGAAATGAATGTCTTATTGAACCAGATTTTGCAGGAAGCCAAGGCTTTATCGGCGGGCAGGCATGACATTTCCCTGAAGAGCGATGGGCCTGACATTCACGGCAGTCCGGAAGAATTGCGCAGCGCATTCAGCAATCTTGTATCAAATGCCGTGCGCTACACACCGGAGGGCGGGTCCATCGAACTGTCATGGACGCAGACGAAATCGGGGCCGCAATTCGCAGTGCGCGATACCGGTATCGGCATTCGGCCGGAACATATTTCGAGGTTGACCGAACGCTTTTACCGCGTCGATAAAAGCAGATCGAGAGAAACGCAAGGTACGGGACTGGGCTTGGCGATCGTAAAGCATGTGTTGTTGCGCCATCACGCGACATTGGCAATCGATTCCAAGCCGGGCCAAGGGACCGTATTCACAGTGAAATTTCCGGACGGCGCACTGCCTTGAATGCAAAAGCATACAAGGGTTCAGCCATCGAGTGGCTGAACCCTTGTTTTGCATGATGCGATCGATTACTTGTATCCGACGCGATCGAGAATTTTTTGCGCCGCGATTTGATTCTTGCCGATGGTTGCGATGGAAATATTTTCCATCTTGAATTTACCTAGCGAGTCAAGCGTGGGATTCTTTACTGAGGCGGAGGCAACGGCAGGCCATTCATTGTTGCCGTTCGCGAAATAAGCCTGTGCCTCATCACTGGCCAGGTATTCCAGGAACTTGACTGCGGAATCCCGGTTTGGCGCGTTCTTTGCAACGCCGCCGCCGGAAATATTAATATGCGCACCGGAGGTTTTCTGGTTTGGCCAGATGAATCCGACTTTGCTCATCGCTTCCTTGTCTTCCGGCTTGGTCGAACGAAGCATGCGGACATAATAATAAGAATTGGCAAGCGCTACTCGGCATTCTCCGGACGCTACCCCTTTGATCTGATCGGTATCGCCTCCACGCGGTGGACGAGCGAAATTCGCGACGACGCCTTTTGCCCAATCCTCGGTAGCCTGCTCGCCATTTCGTTCGATCATCGCGCCTATCATGGAAAGCATGTAAGGATGTGAGCCTGAACGCGTGCAGACCTTGCCGCTGTTTTTAGGATCCGCAAGCGATTCGTAGGTCGAAACGTCTTCCGGCTTGACTGTCGCCTTGTCGTACACAATGATGCGTGCGCGGGTCGAAAAGCCAAACCATTCGGCGCCTTTGCCATCGTCCTTGCCGCGAAGATTGGCGGGAATACGGGAATTAAGGACCGACGATTTGACCGGTTGAAACAATCCATCGATCTGCGCGCGCCACAGCCGTGCCGCATCCACCATCAGGATCACATCTGCCGGGCTGTTTTTGCCTTCGGTCTTCAGACGAGTAAGCAACTGATTGTCGTCGGCTTCAATACGATTGATCTTGATTCCGGTTTGTTTCGTGAAATTCGAGTACAGCTGATCATCGGTCTGGTAATGGCGAGCAGAGTAGAGGTTCAAGACCTTTTCCTGGGCATGTACCGAAATCGCCGAGACCAAAGCCACAGCCGCAAAACACAGTTGCTTGCAATAAGGTATTTTCATCGTGCTTCCTTAAGTGAGAATAATTCTTGATTGCGTGAGTATAACCAAGTTTTATGCAAATGTGAATCATTCGCAATTGTGGCATTTTGCGTTGAGAAGTTTATGTAAGCTACAATCCAGCCCCCTATCATTTCCGGTTTCATGAAAATGCGCTTTTTATTGTTCTCTTTGATTACCGTAGTGCTGGCTTTAAGCGGATGTACTACCGCAATACTCACCACGCAGCCCAATACCGTGCAGCCTCAGCCGGTACGCACCCTGAAAATCGGCCTGGCGCTAGGCGGCGGCGCGGCGCGCGGATTTGCGCATATCGGTGTGATCAAGGCGCTTGAATCTCAAGGCATCGTGCCGGATATCGTAGTCGGCAGCAGCGCAGGTAGCTTGGTCGGAGCGCTGTATGCAGCCGGAAATAACGGATTTGCATTGAACAAGTTGGCGCTGGAGATGGAAGAGGCAGCGATTTCCGATTGGTCGGTACCGCTTTTTTCAAAATTGTCGGGCATGCTGAAAGGCGAAGCGATCCAGAATTATGTCAATCGGGCGGTGAATGATGTTCCACTCGAAAAGTTGAAGATCCGCTTCGGCGCGGTGGCGACCGATCTGAATACCGGCATGCCGATCTTGTTTCAACGCGGCAACACAGGACTTGCGGTACGTGCATCTTCAGCCGTACCCGGAATCTTTCAAGCGGTCAGGATTGGGAGCCAAGTGTACGTGGATGGCGGGCTCGTATCGCCGGTTCCGGTTCGATTCGCTCGCGAAATGGGTGCGGATTTTGTTATTGCAGTGAATATTTCGGTGCGGCCGGAAGTTCAGCCTTCATCCAGTTCGCTGGACGTGCTTCTTCAGACCTTTGCCATCATGGGGCAAAGCATCAATCGGTATGAATTGCGCGACGCAGATATCGTAATACGGCCCGATTTGGGAAATATGAAGGGAAATGACTTCGACGGCCGCAACCTTGCCATATTGGCCGGCGAACAAGCCGCGATTGCGGCAATGCCGGATATTCGGCGGAAACTCAAGTTGAAACGCGAAAAGTAAGGCGTACTGCGGAATCGATCTACCAGCTGCGCTCAACAGCCTTCAGTTGGCCGGGATCAGACATCCGGCGCGCGCCATTAAAACGTTTTTTCCAGTAATTTACATCCATGCGTTCGATTCGAACTTTGCCGCCCCGCGAAGGAGAGTGGATGAATTTGTTATCCCCGAGATAAATTCCGACGTGTGAAAACGTGCGTTTGAGCGTGTTGTAAAACACCAGGTCTCCGGGTTGGAGATCGTGAGCTTCGATCCGTTCGCCGACCCGGCTGATTTCTTCAGAGGTTCTTGGAAGGGTGGTACCCCATGCTTCCTTGAATACATAACCGACCAGACCGCTGCAATCCATACCGTGTTCAGGCGAATTGCCGCCATAGGTATAACGGATTCCGATTAACGCCATCGCACGCATTGCCAACTCAGATGCGCGATCGGTAAAACCATGGGCTTTTGTAAAAATCGCAGGCGCATCCAAGCCTGAAGCTTCATACGCCAAAGAGGGGGCGCAAAACGAGAGCGCCGTCGAGAAAATTGCGGCTTGAATAAATCCGTAAATGGAATAATTCTTTTGCCGGATTGTCATTTTTACAACTCTATACTGGATAACAACTGAAATGTAAGCGAATCGGACGGGGCTGTCAAAATTTTTGTCAGACAGGTATGCTATGGGTAAATTCGGAAAAGGTCCGGCTGCATGCTCACAAACACATCTTCGGTGGATATTTCACTTAAACCGCGCGTTCTTATCGCTGACGATTCGCGCATCGTACGCGCGACATTAATCAAGCATATTCAGGGCATGTTCGAATTTCGCGAAGCGCTTGACGGCGAGCAAGCCTGGGAAACTTTGTTGCTTGATCCGAATATCCGGGTTCTGATTACCGATTTGACCATGCCGAAGCTGGATGGGTATGGATTGCTGGAAAGAATACGCGCGTCGAAAATCAGCCGGATAAGGAATATGCCCGTCGTCGTCGTGTCAGGGAGCGATGAACAGGAAGAGAGGGATCGTGCCAAAGCGGCCGGCGCCACTGACTTGATTACCAAAGGTATTGCAACGGCACAACTGTTATCCCGCCTCGATATACTTTCAAAACTTGTAAGTACGCAGCAGGAATATGAGCATAGCCTTGAGACGCTGGTCCAAAGCGATGCCGTCCAGCCCGTCCTCAAGCTGTCTTCTCCTTATGCCCTGCAGACGCAAGCTGAAGCAATGTTGACGAATGCGGTGCGGCACAACAGGAATTTTGTCCTATTAAACGTATGTGTAGGATTCAAGAAGAAGAGCCCGAAAGACGCGACGGTAGCGCCCTCGGAGAGTGTTGTTAATGCCATTGGCCAGTTGTTGCAAGCCACCGTGCGCCAATCAGACAGTGTAGCCAAGACGGGGAATGCGGAGTTTACCCTCGCAACCGGCAGCGTCAATTTCGACTCGGCCCGCAATTTTGCAGAGCGTCTCTGCCGTGCAATTGCAAATACGAATTTGACGAAAGACGGTCAAGAGGCAATCGTGGCGAGTTGCGGCCTGGTTTCGTTGTGTCAGAGTCGTGACGACGCATTCTCGTCCAAGCCTACGCTGAACGCATTATGGGATATTGCGCATCGGCGCGGCGCTCTTGGCTTGCATCACGGTGTTTCCGGTGTGGTTGCCGCGGAAGAAGAAGCTGCTTTTCCACACACGATGAATTAACGGATACCGGCTCGATTTCTTTCGTTCAATGCATTGCGAATATTATTGGCCGGCGATGCTTGTTAGACAGTGTGCAGCTTCCCGTTCGAACGATCCCGGCAGTTCAATCCCGCATTGAGCCTTGCAAATCAAAAAGTGGCGCAACAATCCGCTTGCGCACAAAAATTCTCACTCCATAAGGAAGCATGATGCAGTCGAAACAGATATTGACCCTCGATGATGTCAAGAAAATTGCTGCGGCAGCGGAAGCCTCGGCAAAAGCAAATAATTGGGCAGTTACGATTGCGATCGTCGACGACGGCGCGCATTTGTTGTGGCTGCAGCGTCTTGATGGAGCCGCGCCGGTTTCCGCCAGCATTGCACCTGCCAAAGCGAAAACGGCGGCGCTCGGCCGCCGCGAGACGAAAATTTACGAAGACATGATCAATAATGGCCGGTTTTCATTTATAACGGCACCGAATCTTGAGGGAATGCTGGAGGGCGGCGTACCTATTATCGTCAACGGACAATGCGTCGGCGCGATTGGCGTATCGGGCGTGAAATCGACTGAAGATGTGCAAGTGGCAAACGCCGGGATTGCAGCGCTTGGTATTTAAGCATCGATTGCAGGATCTCATATTGCATTAACGAAAGGTACTCGCGGCCCACTTGCATGGTTGCCCGCGAGACTGGTTCTATACTATAATCGCAAGGTTTAGCTAATTTACTCCGCCGTAGCGCATACCATCTTCCATTCCGTCCCGAAACGACCCGATAACAAGCCCAACGACGCAGCCGGTCTTGGATCATGACGGTTGCTCTGGCGTGGCGCAGCGGCGGTAACAACATCAGGAGTTACCCTTGCCGCCATTTTTTTCTGGCCATACTACCCCGGCCATTCTCGCGCTTGCAGACGGGTCGATTTTTCAAGGTTTTTCGATTGGGGCGTCAGGCCACACGACAGGTGAAGTGGTTTTCAATACCGCGATGACCGGTTACCAGGAAATTCTTACCGACCCCAGTTACAGCCGCCAGATCGTTACCCTGACTTATCCGCATATCGGCAATACCGGCATCAATCCGGAAGACGTCGAATCGTTCAAGGTGCATGCAGCTGGATTGGTTATCAAGGATTTGCCGATCCTCGCTTCCAATTTCCGGTCGAAGCAAACCCTGGCTGATTATCTCAAGGCGGAAAACATCGTCGCGATTTGCGGCATCGATACGCGCAAGCTGACTCGCATACTGCGTGAAAAGGGTGCGCAAAACGGCGCCATTGTCGCCGGCACCGATTGCACCGCCGATCAGGCGCTGGGTTTGGCAAAGTCGTTTCCGGGTTTGACGGGAATGGACTTGGCCAAGGTAGTATCGGCCAGCGAAAGCTATAAGTGGACTGAAACCGAATGGAAGCTTGGCGAAGGTTTCGGTCGTCAAGATGATGCTGCCTATCATGTGGTCGCCTTCGACTACGGAGTCAAATTCAATATCCTGCGCATGCTTGCATCCAGAGGCTGCAAGATCACCGTGTTGCCGGCGCAATCGTCCGCTGCCGATGCATTGGCGCTGAATCCGGACGGCATCTTCCTGGCGAACGGTCCGGGCGACCCCGAACCATGCGATTACGCCGTTGCCGCAACCAGGGAATTGATCGAGCGCGGCATCCCGACTTTCGGCATTTGCCTTGGACATCAGATCATGGCGCTGGCATCCGGCGCAAAAACCATGAAGATGAAATTCGGCCACCACGGCGCAAATCATCCAGTGCAGGATCTCGATACAAAGCAAGTGATGATCACGTCGCAAAACCATGGCTTTGCAGTCGACGCGGAAACGCTTCCGGCGAATTGCCGTGTTACTCATGTATCGCTGTTTGACGGATCGCTGCAAGGATTTGCCCGTACCGACCAGCCCGCGTTCTGTTTCCAGGGCCACCCGGAAGCATCGCCGGGTCCCCATGATGTCGCCTACCTGTTTGATCGCTTTGTGGCGATGATGGAGACCAAGAAAAATGCCTAAGCGTACCGATATTAAAAGCATCCTGATCATTGGCGCCGGCCCGATTGTCATCGGCCAAGCGTGCGAATTCGACTATTCCGGCGCGCAAGCCTGCAAGGCATTGCGCGAAGAGGGCTATCGTGTGGTGCTGGTCAACAGCAATCCCGCCACCATCATGACCGACCCGGAAATGGCGGATGTGACATACATCGAACCGATTACCTGGCAAGTAGTGGAGCGCATCATCGACAAGGAACGCCCCGACGCGATCCTGCCGACGATGGGCGGACAGACTGCGCTCAATTGCGCACTCGATCTGCACAACAATGGCGTGTTGAAAAAATATGATTGCGAATTGATCGGCGCATCGCCGGAAGCGATCGACAAGGCGGAAGATCGTTCCAAGTTCAAGGATGCGATGACCAAGATCGGACTGGGTTCCGCACGTTCCGGCATTGCGCATACGATGGATGAGGCATGGGTAGTACAGAAGGAACTCGGATTCCCGTCGATTATCCGTCCGTCATTCACGATGGGCGGCAGCGGCGGCGGCATCGCCTACAACGCTGAAGAATTTGAAACGATTTGCAAGCGCGGCCTGGAAGCGTCGCCGACCAGCGAATTGCTGATCGAAGAATCCCTGATCGGCTGGAAAGAGTACGAGATGGAAGTGGTGCGCGATAAAAAGGACAACTGCATCATCGTCTGCTCGATTGAAAACCTGGATCCGATGGGCGTGCATACCGGCGATTCGATTACCGTTGCACCGGCGCAGACGCTGACCGACAAGGAATACCAGATCATGCGTAACGCATCGCTCGCGGTGTTGCGCGAGATCGGTGTCGATACCGGCGGATCGAATGTACAGTTTTCGATCAATCCGAAAGATGGCCGGATGATCGTCATCGAAATGAACCCGCGCGTGTCGCGTTCGTCTGCACTGGCATCCAAGGCGACCGGTTTTCCGATTGCGAAAATCGCAGCTAAACTTGCAGTCGGCTTTACCTTGGATGAGCTGCGCAACGAAATCACCGGCGGCGCGACGCCTGCTTCATTCGAGCCGAGCATCGATTACGTGGTAACCAAGATTCCGCGTTTCGCGTTCGAGAAATTCCCGTCGGCCGACAGTCACCTCACGACACAAATGAAATCGGTCGGCGAAGTGATGGCGATCGGTCGCACCTTTCAGGAATCATTCCAGAAAGCCTTGCGGGGACTTGAGGTCGGCGTCGATGGCATGAATGAAAAAACCACCGATCGCGAAACCATTGAAGAAGAACTGGGTGAGCCCGGACCGGAACGCATCTGGTATGTCGGCGATGCATTCGCACAGGGCTTTTCTCTCGAAGAAGTGCATCAACTGACGCATATCGATCCGTGGTTCCTGGCTCAGATCAAGGAAATCGTCGACATCGAGTTGTGGCTTGAAACCCAGTCTCTCGACGCGCTCGATAAAACGACTCTATTCAGGCTCAAGCAGAAAGGTTTTGCCGATCGCCGTTTGGCAAAATTGCTCAAGACCAGCGACAAGATAGTAAGAGAAAAGCGCCATGCACTTGGTATTCGTCCTGTCTACAAACGCGTCGATACCTGTGCCGGTGAATTCGCGACCAATACCGCTTACATGTATTCGACCTACGAGGAAGAATGCGAAGCACAACCGACCGATAGAAAGAAAATCATGGTGCTCGGCGGCGGTCCGAACCGTATCGGCCAGGGAATCGAATTTGATTATTGCTGCGTTCACGCGGCGCTGGCGATGCGCGAAGATGGCTATGAAACCATCATGGTCAACTGCAACCCGGAAACCGTTTCCACCGACTACGATACATCCGATCGCCTGTATTTCGAACCGTTGACGCTGGAAGACGTGCTGGAAATCGTCGACAAGGAAAAGCCCTATGGCGTGATCGTCCAGTATGGCGGCCAGACGCCGCTGAAACTGGCGCTCGATCTCGAAGCCAATGGCGTGCCGATCGTCGGCACATCGCCTGACATGATCGATGCTGCCGAAGACCGCGAACGTTTTCAGAAGTTGCTGCACGATCTGGGGCTGCGTCAACCGCCCAACCGTACCGCGCGTACCGAGGAAGATGCGTTGCGGCTGGCCCAGGAAATCGGCTATCCGCTGGTGGTGCGCCCGTCGTATGTGCTGGGCGGACGGGCAATGGAAATCGTGCACGAGCAACGCGATCTGGAGCGATACATGCGCGAAGCGGTCAAGGTATCGCACGATTCGCCGGTATTGCTGGACCGCTTCCTGAACGATGCAATCGAGGTGGATGTCGATTGCCTGTCGGACGGTCAGCGGACCTTCATCGGCGGTGTCATGGAGCATATCGAACAGGCGGGTGTTCACTCCGGTGATTCGGCATGTTCGCTGCCGCCGTATTCGCTGTCGAAAGAAACCATCGACGAATTGAAGCGCCAGACCGCATTGATGGCAAAAGGATTGAATGTCGTCGGCCTGATGAATGTGCAGTTCGCGATTCAGCAGAAGGAAGTGGAGGGGAAAAACCAGGACGTCGTTTTCGTGCTGGAGGTCAATCCGCGTGCGTCGCGCACGGTTCCCTTCGTATCCAAGGCCACCGGCCTGCAATTGGCAAAAATTGCGGCACGCTGCATGGTAGGCCAATCCCTTGACAGCCAAGGCATCATGAACGAAGTCGTACCGCCGTATTTCAGCGTGAAAGAAGCTGTATTCCCATTCGTGAAATTTCCTGGTGTCGACACGATTCTCGGTCCCGAAATGAAATCGACCGGAGAAGTCATGGGCGTCGGCAAGACCTTCGGCGAGGCGTTCGTCAAATCGCAGTTGGGAGCGAGCGTGAAATTGCCGAAGTCGGGCAAGGTGTTTCTGAGCGTCAAGGCCAGCGACAAACCGCGCGCAGTGCAGGTTGCGAAGGACCTGGTCGCGATCGGTTTCTCGGTGGTGGCCACCAAAGGCACCGCCGCGGCGATCAGTGCCGCCGGCATTCCGGTTACGACAGTCAACAAAGTCGTTGAAGGGCGTCCCCACATTGTCGACATGATCAAGAACAACGAGCTTGCGCTGGTCATCAATACGGTGGAAGAGAAGCGAAGTGCAATTGTCGATTCACGCGCGATTCGTACTTCCGCATTGGCTGCGCGCGTGACCACCTATACGACCATCGCCGGCGCGGAGGCGGCGGTCGAAGGCATGGCGCATCTTGACGAATTGCATGTCTACGATTTACAAGGACTGCATAAAACTTTACACTAAGTTCATAGTTAAACTTTAGCCACAGACATCGCAGAGGGCGCCGGGTTTTCGGTGCTGTTTGCGACCTCTGTGGTTTTCATTTCATCAGACAAAAATCATGAATTCAGTTCCTATTACCAAACACGGCGCAGAACTCCTCAAGGAGGAGTTGAGCCGTTTGAAAACCAAAGAACGTCCGGCCATCATCAATGCGATTTCCGAAGCGCGGGCGCAAGGCGATCTATCCGAGAATGCCGAATACGATGCCGCCAAGGAGCGGCAAAGTTTCGTAGAGGGCCGCATCGCCGATCTGGAAGGAAAACTGGGTGCCGCCCAGATTATCGATCCGATGTTGCTGGACGCCGAAGGCCGTATCGTGTTTGCATCGACGGTCGACTTGGCGGATCTGGAGTCGGGCGACAAGGTGACTTACCAAATCGTCGGTGTCGATGAAGCCGATCTCAAGGAGTCGAAGGTATCCATCACTTCGCCGATCGCGCGTGCGCTGATCGGAAAATATGCGGGTGATGTTGTCGAAGTGCAAGCCCCATCCGGCGTGCGCGAATATGAGGTTCTTGAAGTCCGGTATATTTGATCGGCATGCTACTGCTGCGGGCACGGATACTTGTCGCAACGTTCTGGGCGGGCAGCCTGTGGACTATCGGTTATGTTGTCGCACCTGTGCTGTTTTCCACATTACCGAGCAAGGTGCTTGCGGGAACGATTGCCGGTCAGCTGTTCCGGATTGAAGCATGGGTGTCAGTGGTTTGCTCCGTGCTGCTGATTGCATCGCTGGCATTTGGCAGCGCCGATGAGCGCTCCCGGCCGCACAAGATTCTGTTTGCAATCGTATGCGCGATGCTGGTTTGCACATTGATCGGTTACTTCGGATTGCAGCCGATGATGGCATTGCTACGGGAAGGAGCGGGTCCTGAAGGCGTTATGGATTCTGATGCCAGAATGAAATTCAGCATTCTGCATGGATTTTCTGCCGCGTTTTATCTGATTCAAAGCCTGCTTGGAATCGGATTGATCTTGAAAATACGATAACCATGCAAAATACGATAACCATGCATTAACGCGGCAATGTCCGAATCAACCTCTGCCCAAAGAAGATTTTTTGGGACTGGCTTGACGCGGCTTGACGCGCTTGATCGACCCGCCTTGAGTGACGCGTTCATTGCCCTTTACCATTACTTTCGTGACCGAAGGACGTTTGGTGCCACTGGGACTGGGTTTCACGATGGTCACTTCACGCAAGCCTTTGCCGCGTTTTTCGCTGCGTTCTTTCGCGGCTTCCGGTTTTGGCCTGAATAGCACAAGGAGTTTGCCGATATGTTGTATGGGAGCGGCATCCAGCTTGTCGCAGATCGTTTCATACATCGCGATACGCGCATCGCGATCATCGCCGAAAACACGCACTTTGATCAATCCGTGCGAGTTCAACCCGGCATCGATTTCCTTAAGAACTGCAGCTGTCAGGCCTGCGTCGCCAATCATGACGACGGGACTGAGCGCATGCGCTTCGGCGCGAAGCGTACTGCGCTCCGCGGGTGTAAGTTTCAGCATAAAAATCCTTAAAACCGGTATTCTACGCGAATGGCAAAGAACAAATTAAACAAAAACTGGCTGCACGACCACATCAACGACCCTTACGTAAAGCTGGCGCAAAAGGAAGGATACCGCGCACGCGCAGCATACAAACTCAAGGAAATCGATGAAAGCGAGAAATTGATCAAACCCGGTCAGGTGATTCTGGATTTGGGATCCACTCCGGGCAGCTGGGCACAGTATGCGCGGAACAAACTGGCCGGGCAGGTCGGCGGCGGGATTCATGGCACCATCATCGCGCTGGACATGCTGCCGATGGAGCCGATTGCGGACGTACAATTCATTCAGGGTGATTTCAGGGAAGAGAGTGTATTGAAGCAGTTGGAAGCGGTGCTGGATGGACGCAAGGCGGATCTGGTATTGTCGGACATGGCCCCCAACCTGTCGGGAATCGCGTTTTCCGATGCAGCCCGCGTTGAACAACTCATCGACTTGGCGGTCGAATTTGCGCAAGCCCATTTGAAACCTTCCGGGGCCTTGCTCGTCAAATGTTTCAACGGCACCGGGTACAGCCAGATCGTCGAAAAATTCAAAAGCGAGTTCAAGACGGTAAGCCAGAAAAAGCCTAAAGCCAGCAGGGATAAATCTTCAGAGATTTTTTTACTCGGGAAAATACTGAAAAATCCCGTTTAGTTGCTTTTTTACCCTTGATTGTCGAGGGTTTGGCCCGATATCCAGCCTAGCAAGCCCCCATTATTACGAGTAGAATTTCAATTGTGAAAAAGGCGCGTCGTGCGTCCAAGGAGTCCTAGTGAACAACATGTTTTCCAAAGCGGCTATCTGGGTAGTGATCGGATTGGTCTTGTTTACTGTGTTTAAACAGTTCGACGATCGCGGAATCGCAGGTGGTGCAACGTCTATTCCTTATTCGGACTTCCTGGATGAGGTAAATGCAAAACGGATCAGGGAAGCGACCATCGAGGATCGCTCGATCGTTGCAACGACCACGGAAGGCAAAAAAATCAAGGCTACGGTGACTAATCTGGACCGCGGCTTGATTGGTGACTTGGTCAATAATGGCGTCAAGTTCGACGTGAAGCAGCCGGAGCCGCCATCATTCCTGTCGCAAGTCTTTATTTCCTGGTTCCCGATGTTGTTGCTGATTGGCGTATGGATATTTTTCATGCGTCAAATGCAGGGCGGCGGCAAGGGCGGAGCGTTTTCGTTCGGAAAATCCAAAGCGCGGATGCTGGACGAACACACCAACGCAGTAACATTTGCCGATGTCGCGGGTTGTGATGAGGCAAAAGAAGAAGTGCAGGAACTGGTTGATTTCTTGCGCGACCCTACCAAGTTTCAAAAGCTGGGTGGCCGTATTCCGCGCGGCGTGCTGATGGTCGGCCCTCCCGGTACCGGTAAGACATTGCTGGCGCGGGCGATCGCGGGTGAAGCCAAAGTACCGTTCTTCACGATTTCCGGTTCGGACTTCGTCGAAATGTTCGTGGGTGTCGGCGCTTCGCGCGTACGCGACATGTTTGAAAATGCAAAGAAACATGCGCCATGCATTATCTTCATCGACGAGATCGACGCTGTGGGCCGTCATCGCGGCGCCGGCATGGGCGGCGGCAATGACGAGCGCGAGCAGACACTCAACCAGTTGCTGGTCGAAATGGATGGTTTTGAAGCGAATTCCGGAGTCATCGTGATTGCCGCGACCAACCGCGCCGATGTGCTCGACAAGGCATTGCTGCGTCCGGGCCGTTTCGATCGTCAGGTGATGGTTGGCTTGCCGGATATTCGTGGCCGTGAACAGATTCTGTATGTGCACATGCGTAAAGTGCCGATCGCGCCCGACGTCAAGGCTGACATTCTTGCGCGCGGTACCCCCGGTTTTTCCGGTGCCGATCTGGCCAACCTTGTCAACGAAGCTGCATTGTTTGCGGCACGCCGCAGCAAACGGCTGGTTGAGATGCAGGATTTCGAGGATGCCAAGGACAAGATCGTGATGGGACCGGAACGCAAATCGGCTGTGATGCGCGAGGAAGAACGCAGGAATACCGCGTATCACGAGTCCGGCCATGCAGTGGTCGCCAAACTGCTGCCCAAGGCTGATCCGGTGCACAAGGTCACCATCATGCCGCGTGGATTTGCTCTTGGCTTGACCTGGCAGTTGCCCGAACATGACCGGGTCAACATGTATAAAGACAAGATGCTCGAGGAAATTGCGATCCTGTTTGCCGGCCGTATTTCGGAAGAGATTTTCATGCATCAGATGTCGACCGGTGCGTCGAACGATTTTGAACGCGCAACCAAGCTTGCACGTGCGATGGTGACGCGTTACGGCATGTCGGAATCCCTCGGTACCATGGTGTACGAGGATACCGAGCAGGATGCCTATTTCGGACGCATGTCGTCGAAAACCGTGTCCGAGGCGACTCAGCAGAAAGTGGATACGGAAATCCGCAGTATTCTCGATGCCCAGTACGCGTTGTCGCGCCGCCTTCTTGAAGAGAACAAGGACAAGGTCGATCTGATGGCCAAGACTTTGCTCGATTGGGAAACGCTCGATGCGGACCAGATCAACGACATCATGGAAGGCCGCGAACCGCGTCCGCCGAAGGCGGGTATTCCCATCAAGCGGTCGTCGGATAATACGCCGCCAGGTGGAGTGGCGCCCAACGCGCCTGCCCCAGCCTGATTACGGTGTGATGTTGGCTTGAATCCGACAGGCGCAATACAAGGGTGAGGAGTGATCCTCGCCCTTTTTCTTTATCAAAACGATGAACCAGATCTTGCAATGCGGACGTTACCGTTTGTCCCTTGATCCGAAGCAGCGCAGGCCGCTCGTCATGGGGATACTGAATGTCACGCCGGATTCGTTCTCGGATGGCGGTCGATTCGATTCATTGGAAATGGCGTTGTCGCGCGCCGAGCAAATGATCGCGGAGGACGTGGATATTATCGACATAGGCGGCGAATCGAGCCGGCCTGGCGCGCCGCCGTTGCCGATCGAGGAAGAACTGGGGCGCGTGATGCCCGTGGTGTATGCATTGCGCGATTGCGGCAAGCCTCTATCGGTCGATACTTCCAAGCCGCTAGTCATGCGCGAAGCCCTCGAAGCCGGCGCCGACATGATCAACGATATCCATGGTTTTCGGGCGGATGGCGCAATGAGCGCGGTCAAGGAAAGCGATTGCGCACTGTGTATCATGCACATGCAAAGAGATCCGCAGACCATGCAACTTGAACCTGAATATCAGGACGTTGTCGCCGAAGTGACTGCCTTCCTGCGTCAGCGCGTAGAGGAAATGGAAGCACTTGGAATGGCTCGAAGCCGTTTATGCGTCGATCCGGGATTCGGGTTCGGCAAAACGACTGTGCACAATCTTGAGCTGTTAAAAAATATCGGAAAAATGCAAGACGATCTGCAATTGCCGATACTGGCGGGATTGTCTCGCAAGTCCATGCTTGGCACGATTACCGGACGAGCGGTTGAAGATCGGCTGGCGGCCAGTCTGGCCGCTGCGCTGGCGGCAGTCATGCAGGGTGTGCGGATCGTGCGCGTTCATGATGTGGCGCAGACGGTCGATGCACTGAAGGTTTGGCAGGCGGCGACGCAGAAATCATAATTAATAGCTTAGAGCGAAAAAATGACACGTAAATATTTTGGTACCGATGGCGTACGCGGGCGAGTAGGTGCGGTGCCGATTACCCCAGACTTTGTGATGAAGCTCGGCTATGCCGCAGGCAAGGTGTTGGCACGCGCCGAATCGGCAAGCGGCAAGCCGACCGTTCTGATCGGCAAAGATACGCGGATCTCGGGATACATGCTCGAAGCAGCGCTGGAAGCAGGTTTTGCCGCAGCAGGCGTCGACGTGATGCTCGCCGGCCCGGTGCCGACTCCTGCGGTTGCCTACCTGACGCGAGCCTTGCGATTGTCGGCCGGGGTCGTGATATCCGCTTCGCATAATCCGTATCAAGACAATGGCATCAAATTTTTTTCGGCGCAAGGCAACAAATTACCCGATGCGGTTGAGATCGCGATCGAAGCTGCAATGGATAATCCCATCGAGTGTGTTTCATCAGAAAAATTGGGGAAGGCAAAAAGGCTTGATGACGCAAGAGGCCGTTATATCGAATTTTGCAAAAGTACCTTTCCGAATGAACTGGATCTGCGCGGCTTGAAAATCGTGGTCGATTGCGCGCACGGCGCCGCATACAACATTGCGCCCGACGTGTTCCATGAATTAGGCGCGGAAGTGATTGCAATCGGCAACCAGCCGAACGGCCTGAATATCAATGACGGTTTCGGCGCAACCGCGCCCGAGGCATTGTCCGAGGCGGTACGGGAAAATCAAGCCGATCTCGGGATCGCGCTGGATGGCGATGCGGACAGATTGCTGATGGTCGATGCCGCAGGGCGCGTATATAACGGCGACGAACTACTTTACGTGATGGTCAAGGACCGCATGGCGGTCAAGCCGATTCAGGGTGCGGTCGGCACACTGATGACCAACATGGCACTGGAAGTCGCATTCAAACAAATGGGCGTCGCATTCGAACGCGCCAAGGTCGGTGATCGTTACGTACTGGAGGTTTTGCAGGAACGCGGCTGGTTGATCGGCGGCGAGGGCTCCGGTCATTTGCTTTTCCTGGATAAACATACGACGGGCGATGGCATAGTCTCGGCATTGCAAGTGTTGTCGGCGCTGAAGCGAAGCGGCAAGTCGCTTGCCCAATCCACTGAGGAAATCGCGCTTTATCCCCAAACACTGATCAATGTAAGAGTCGTACCGGGATTCGACTGGCAAAAAAATAGTGCGTTGCTGGCCGAAAAGGAAATGGTGGAAATGGAGTTGGGTGACGCAGGCCGCGTGTTGATTCGAGCATCCGGCACTGAACCGCTGATCCGGGTCATGGTGGAAGCAAAATGCGCGGATACGGCGAGAATGATGGCGCAGCGAATTGCGGGCCGGATGGCTGTTTAACACCATATTTAAATGGTAATTATGGAACGAATTACCGTATCAGGTCGCGTTGTCGGTCAATCAAGGCATATTAGGAATTGACCGGCGCGCATAGCTCCTGTATGATTCTTTTTTTCGGAGTGTGGCGCAGCCCGGTAGCGCACCTGGTTTGGGACCAGGGGGTCCAAGGTTCGAATCCTTGTACTCCGACCAGTATTGATAAGCCTGCTAGTGATCATTTCACTAACAGGCTTTGTCATTTCTGGTATCAAGCCGGCGAGGCGGCAGTCGGAGGCACTTGCAAGCTCCCGTAGCTCGCCTGACAAGTCTTCCGGATTTGGAAAAGTGGTCTTGCTGTGGGATATATTTAGTTGCGTATTACAATTTCTGTAACACATCTACGCGTCGGTAGCTCAGCTGGATAGAGCAATGCCCTTCTAAGGCATGGGTCGGGGGTTCGAGCCCCTCCCGACGCACTTTCTCCTTTTCAAATCTCAACGAAATCACTTGGCACCGGCCTGAATGGCTCGGGTACTGAGCCATGCGGTTCGCAGCATTCGCAGATGTTCATCGCCTTCGCGGCAAGTGAAAAAGAAGGGATCAGGAACAATCGGTCGAGTGTTAAGCGGATGGTCCCGCATGCACTTATTGCTGCGCGAGCCCTTACTGCCGACTTTCGTTTTCGTCTGCCGGTAACGATCCCAGCGCCTGGTACTCTTCCAGCTTCCGGTAAAGACTCGACAAACCTATTCCCAATTTTTGGGCCGCCAGGCGACGGTCTCCGTCCGACTCGTTGATGGCCCTGAAAATAACGGATTCTTCGAATCGCCGCACCTGTTCACGCAGATTTCCGCCCGGCTCTGCCGCCATTGACTCCGGGCGATCGACGGACATCAATCTTGTGATCTGAGGCGGCAAGTCGGAACAGGTGATATTGCCGTGTTCCGCCAGGATCAGCGCCCGATCGATCACGTTCTCCATTTCACGTACATTGCCGGGCCAGTCATAAGCGGTCAATAGTTCATCGACATCGGCGGCGACTGTGACGCCTGCGCCGCAATTCAAACGCTGCGCGCCACGCCGCACCAGGAACTGCACCAGGCCGGGAATATCCTGCCGCCTTTCCCGCAATGGTGGTACATGTACATGAAACACGCTCAGCCGGAAATACAAATCCTCGCGGAAGGTTCCTTCGTCGACCATTTTTCGCAGGTCGCGATTGGTAGCGGCGACGATCCTTACATCCGCGCGCCGCGCCTGTTCGCTGCCGACCGAGCGGACCATTTTTTCCTCAATCACATGCAGTAGCTTGACCTGCAATTGCAGCGGCAGTTCACCGATTTCATCAAGAAAAATAGTGCCCTTGTCCGCCTCCAGAAACAAACCCTTGCGTGCCTTGTCGGCGCCGGTAAATGATCCCTTGGTATGGCCGAACAACTCGCTTTCCATCAGGTTTTCAGGAATCGCGCCGCAGTTGATGGGGATGAAGGGCGCATCGGCGCGCGGACTTTGCTGATGAATCAAACGTGCAATAACACCCTTGCCGGTACCGCTATCGCCGGTCACCAGAACCGTGCTGTCGGTCGGAGCAACCTTGCTGATCAATCGCTCCAGTTCACGCATGGCAGGCGACCGGAAATTGAATGAGTCTTCACGTTTTCCCTGCACCAGTTTGCGCAATACCTGATTCTCGGCGCGCAAGCCGCGCACGTCGCCCACTTTCAGCAAGCGGTGCATGACTTCTTCATTGCGCAACGGCTTGATCATGTAGTCTGCCGCGCCGGCCTTGATCGCTTCAATTGCGGTATCCACGGAAGCATAGGCGGTCATCATGATGAAACTGGTGTCGATGCCGGCTGCACGCGCCCGTCGCAACAGTTCAATACCGCTGATGTCGGGCATCTGGATATCGCAGATCGCCACGTCCACATCGCCTTTCGAGAGTCGATCGAGCGCCCCCGTGCCGTTGCCGGCCTGGCTTACGGAATGACCGGCTCTGGCGACATGAGCGGCCAGTACCTGGCGGATCGCCGGTTCATCGTCCACTATCAACACTTCCAGCGAAGTCATAATGCTTTCATCTCGTTATAAGCCGCTTCAGTCGTCGGAAAAAGTGCTTGCACGCATGTGCCTCGGCCAAGCGTGGAATCGATGCTGATGGATCCTCCATTTTTCTGCATGATCGAATAGCACAGCGACAATCCCAAACCGGTTCCATGGCCAACCGCCTTGGTGGTAAAGAATGCCTCGAATACGCGCGCCAGCGTGGCGCTGTCCATGCCGCAGCCATTGTCTTCGATGCTCAGGCGCACTTGACCGTTTTGCGCGCGTGTCGCGATCGTGATACTGGGCGGGCGGTCGAACACTTCTTCCAACGCATCCATTGCGTTGACCAGCAAATTCATGATGACCTGGGTTGCTTGGTCAGCGACGCCATAAAACGCGGGCAACTGGCTATCCAGATTGAAGTTCAATGCGATGCGACGCGAACGCTTGTCGTAACGCATCAAGGCGCTGGCGCTACGCAACAAGCCATTCAAATCGAGCAGTTGAGGTTCTACCGTCTGGTGCGATGCGAACTCGGATATTTCCCGCGTGATGGACGCTATGCGCTGGGTTTGTATATGGATCAGGTCAGGTCTGCAAGGCTGGCAAAGCGCGATATCGCAATTGGCGTTCCGGCGCTCCGCCATATCCTGCGCGATTCCGGAAATTGCCGCAATCGGATTGCCGATTTCATGCGCCACTCCGGCCGCTAGAGTGCCGATTGCCGCCATTTTTTCTTGATGAAAGTACTTTTGGCGCTCCATCATCAACTCTTTTTCGCGAGTGTCGAGTGTACTCGCCATGTTGTTGATCGCGATCATCAACTGGCCTACTTCATCGTGGCGGCTGATCGGCAGCGGCGCATCCCGATAACCGTTCACGATGTCCATCGCCCTGATCCGCAGGGTATGCAAGTCTTCTTTCAATCGCCGGAAAAAAAGCACCGTGAGGGCTCCGAGCAAAGCCAATCCCAGCATTCCGAGCAACAGTGCCGTCATGACCATCGAATCGCCCAGCTTGCGGTAATTTTCGGTCATCTGTTTGCGCGATTGTTGGGCTTGTTCGATGATCTGCGCGAATTCACCTTTTGCTTTCAACAACGCTTGCGCCAACTGATTCAAGTTGATGCGAGAAGGCTCCACCTCGGCAAGGCTTAAAGCGGCGTTGACGCTCGCCAGATTCAAATTGTATTGTGGCGCGCGAGCGCCCAATTCCGCATGCTTGGTTACCAGCGTGTGGTAATGGAACTGAATCCGCTGCATTAGCGCGCCGCGATCGAGTGCATCAATGTTGGCGTAAGTCGCCATCACCGATTGAAAAATCGCCCCATCGACCTGTTTTAACAAGCCATCTATTTCAACCGATTGTTGTATTTCATCGAAATCGCGCAGTAGCAGGTTTTTCTGTTGAACGACAAACACCGCGATAAACATGGCGTAGGCAATCAGGGAGACCACGACAACCAGCCCTTTGTCTCGCACCGACCATACGCGATTGGCTGGTGGAGGTGCGGGAGCAAGCGAATCCCGGGGGGCTGGAATGGCGGACGTTAAGTCTCTTTCGGCAAGCGTATTTGTGGTGGCTGTGGTCATGATTGCCCCATCCCAATGTTCAATACAGGATCGATGAATATAATGGATTCAATCATAGCAGGATAAGAGGTGTCATTTTTCGTGTTTTCATTGGATTACCGGTGGGGAGCCGCGTGCAGATGGAGCCTATCGCCTCGAACCAGGCGGCACTTCCAGATGCCGCCATGCAAGCAAGAACAATGGGCTGCGAAGCCGGCATTGCAATTTGCAAAAAAAGCCTGAAACTTCATGAAATTAGCATAGACCAATTTGCAAAGTACCAACTTCCACATGGGAGAACCCTAAGCATGCCGGCCATTCAAAAACAGATTCATTCCGGCGAAACAAAATACGCTGACGCCGAAGCCGATCAAGGCCAGTGATGCCGTCCATTTGCCGCGCCATCGATACATGTAGCGGCCGTAAAAATAAGCCAGATAAACCGACCATACAATCAGTGCGCTGATTTCAGTTCGAGTCCACGACCAGAATTCTCCGGATTTGTCATACGACCAGCCAACGCCCAGAATCGTGCCGACCGTATAGGCCAGGAAGCCGAGAGTAATTGTCTCGCACATCAGGCGATCGATACGTTCCAAATCCGGAAATGACCGTATCGCAAAGCTGTGCGTCTTGAAGCCTCGTTCCTTCCACTCCTTGAACCAATACATGATTCCCAGCGAGGCGGCGATCGCAAATGCACCGTAGCCGATGATGTTGCTCAGGATATGAGCGTGAACCCAGTAGCTTTTCAGCGCCGGGGCCAAGTGGCCTGGTCCTGCCGAGTCGTCGGATAGCAGCAAGCTTTCCAGCAGTATTGCCGCCACCACAATCGGCATGACGAATGCACCCGCCGCGCGCGTGCGATACACCTTTTCCATCGCCAGATAAATCACCACCGTGGCGGCGCTGAAAAGCGCTGTCACGTCGTACAGGTTGGAGAAGGGGATATGCCCCGTCGGGTGCACGGAATTGGTCCCTAACCAACGGATTAGCAGTGCTACCGTGACGCCCATCGCGCCCATGGTCGCCATGCCGGATGCCAGTTGTCCGACCGCCCTGGCGGTAATCCAGAGGTGGCATGCGTATAAAACGGCCGAGCTGATCAGCAGCAGATTGGCAAAGCTGATCAAGTGCTGGGAAAACAATTGGCTCGATGCAAAGCTGGAATGCAGTTTTTCCGCTTCAAGGAATTTCATCGCCACGGCAATGGCGATCGCAATGGACAGGAAACCAACCCCATACAGGATCGCGGATATGCTGTAAAACCCACCGCTTCGTCCACGTGTTTTCTGTTTGATCATATTGTTTATATTTACTTAGGCCCCAGGGCGGTGAGTATCGCCATATGAAGAATCTCTTCAAGGCAAGTTTTATTCCATGCCGTTCCGGCACATCCGGATTCCTCGAAAGTTTGGGTACGAGCACGCATAAGCGAAATGGCCTTCGCCGGCGATTCGGCGCATGCCGGAGCCGGGCTGTGTTCGTTGTAGCTTGATTAAGTTTTTTGCATCAAAAAAAGCAAGGCGGGCTTGGTGGTAAAAGAAGGAATAAAGAAAGCAAACGCTTTGCTGATTGTTTCTCTAATCTGAGATCCGCAATGCCGCCTTTCCCACTTTCAGGAAGCCCCGCGCTGGTTGATTTGCCATGGATTTTTCGTGCCGCATCGATCAACCGGTCAACGGCTTGCATTGCTTCAAGCATCGTCGGAATTTCGATCAGGTTTTATCTCGTCCGATTTTCCATGGGCACAATAGTTGCTCAGGTTCGTTGCAAGGTGTGCCATCGTTTCGGTTCCATGGAGGACCGGTGGCTTGTCAAATTAACCGTAAAAGAACATTGCGAGCGACATGAACCTGTTAGCCGTCGGACTCAACCACACCACTGCGCCGCTCGCATTGCGTGAAAAGGTCGCCTTTGCACCCGATCAGATCGGGCAAGCCGGAGTCGCGGCACGCGCATGGTTCGAACGCTATGCCGCCTCCGATGCCTGCAACGAAGCGGCAATTCTGTCCACGTGCAATCGCACCGAGCTCTACGTCGCCAGGCCCGCATCCGCCGGCATCGATGAAACAATCGATGCCACTGCGCATTTCCTGGCCGATTATCACAAGTTGTCTTATGCCGAGCTGCGTCCTTATTTGTATACCCTGCCGCGCGATAACGCGGTGCGCCATGCGTTCCGCGTCGCTTCCGGCCTTGATTCGATGGTGCTGGGAGAGGCGCAAATTCTTGGGCAAATGAAGAATGCGGTACGCCAGGCCGGCGCCGCCGGTGGGCTCGGAACTTATCTGCATCAACTGTTTCAGCGTACCTTCTCGGTCGCAAAGGAAGTGCGCAGCACCACTTCCATTGGTGCGCACAGCGTATCGATGGCAGCGGCTGCGGTGCGCTTGGCGCAGCGCATTTTCCCGTCGATTTCCGAGCAGAACGTACTGCTTATCGGCGCCGGCGAGATGATCGAACTGTGCGCTGCGCATTTTGGCGCGCAGAATCCGAAAGCCTTTGTGGTGGCCAACCGCACGGTGGAGCGCGGTGAACTGCTGGCGCGCCGGTTCAACGGCCGCGCGATTCAGCTGGCCGATTTGCCCCAGGAACTGGCGTCGTTCGATATTGTGATTTCCTGCACCGCATCGCCGCTGCCGATCATCGGCCTGGGATTGCTGGAGCGAGTGATCAAGGCGCGCCGCCGCAAGCCGATGTTCATGGTCGATCTGGCCGTTCCGCGCGATATAGAAAGCGAAGTCGGCCGCCTGCGGGATGTGTTTCTGTACACCGTCGATGACCTTGGCGCGGTGGTGCAAAGCGGCCGCGAAGAGAGGCAGGCTGCGGTCGAGCATGCAGAAGCGATTATCGAAACGCGCGTGCAATCCTACATGCAGTGGGCCGACAATCGTGCGATTGTGCCGCTGATCCAGGACTTGCGCGAGAGGAGTGAAGTCCTGCGCATTGGCGAACTCGAGCGCGCCCGGAAAATGCTGGCGGCGGGCGATGGTATCGACGCGGTGCTGGATGCCATGTCGAAGGGATTGACCGCCAAATTCCTGCATGGCCCGCAGCTGGCTTTGCATAACGCGAATGGCGCGGAACGCGCGCATCTCGCCATGTTGTTGCCGCAGCTGTTTCGTACCACACGCTAAAACGCCGGCACTCCAGTTTCTGGCAAAATACCGGCGGACGAGAAATCCGGCGCAAGGTACGGCTCATCGGTCGCTGGCTTCCATGCATTCCGCACAATATTTTCCCGGTCCGGCACGCGAGGCGCATCAGCGGGTACCATGCACCGGCCGTCGGAGATGATGGCAATTGCAATATGCACGTTGTGGTCGTGGACGAATGGAGGTGCGGCAAGTAGAATCTGACCGGTGTCGCGGAACTGCCGGAAAGGGCCGCGCGATCAGTCGATCCTATGAAGTCCGGGAGGATCCGGCGGCTGACAGCGACGATGAAAAAACGTGGCACGTTACGTGCTCATTCCCGTATATATTTACCAGTCATCTGAAACGGGCCATTCCTTGGTATTTGAATCACTCCTTTATCATTCTCATCATCTTCCTGAGTCGGCGATGCTTGATTGCACCATGAGGCATCGAAAATGAGCCTGCGTGCGCATCAACTTGCCTGTATTCGCGGCGATCGAGAATTGTTCAGCGGTGTCGATTTCGAGATCGATGCCGGCGACGCATTACAGGTGGCAGGCGCCAACGGTAGCGGCAAAACCAGTCTGTTGCGCATGCTGTGCGGGCTTTCGGCGCCGGCGGAAGGAGACGTGTTCTGGGGCGGGCGCAATATCCGCAGTCTGCGCGAGGAATTTTCCAGCAAACTGATTTACCTCGGCCATGCAAATGGCGTGAAGGACGATCTGCTCGCATGGGAAAATCTGGTGGTTTCGACCACGCTCGCAGGCGCACCGGTGAGCAGCGACGATGCGCACGAGGCGCTGGAACAGCTTGGCCTGGGTCAGGCAGCCGATCTGCCTACCAGGGCGTTGTCGCAAGGACAACGCAAGCGCGTGGCGCTGGCGCGGTTATCGCTCGGCATGTCGATGCCGCTTTGGATACTCGATGAGCCATTTACCGCGCTCGACCGCGGCGCGGTGGCTGCGCTGCGCGTTACAATTGACCTGCATCTGGCCGGCGGCGGCATGGTGATCTATACCACGCACCAGGAAATCGAACTGGCGGCCAAGCGCGCGCTGACATTGGACATGAACACGGGACGTCTATGCTGAAGGCGTTGCTGTGCGTGATCCGGCGCGATCTGCTGCTGGCGTTCCGGCGCCGGGCGGATGTGCTGACTACGCTGTTTTTTTTCATCATCGTCGCCAGCCTGTTTCCGCTTGGCGTGGGGCCGGAGCAGGCGCTGCTGCGCACCATGGCGCCGGGCATTCTTTGGGTCGCGGCGCTCCTGGCATCGATGCTGGCGCTGGGAAGGTTGTTCGCGCTCGACTATGCGGACGGCACGCTGGAGCAGATGGTGCTGTCGTCCGAGCCGCTGACCGTCATCGTCATGGGAAAAGTAATCGCGCACTGGCTGGTTTCCGGTTTTCCGCTGGTGCTGCTGGCGCCGGTGCTCGCAGTCCAATTCGACTTGCCGGCCGCATCTGTCGGCGTGTTGTTCGTCGGTCTGCTGCTGGGTACGCCGGTGCTGAGCCTGGTCGGCGCGATCGGCGCGGCATTGACACTCGGTGTGCGCGGCGGCGGAGTACTGGTGTCGTTGCTGGTCTTGCCGCTTTATATTCCGGTGCTGATCTTCGGTGCCGGCGCGGTGGGAGCGGAAGCCTCAGGGGTCGGCGCCACGGGGCATTTGTTGTTGTTGGGCGGGTCACTGGCCGCTTCCGCGGCATTGACGCCGTGGGCCACCGCAGCGGCGCTGCGCATCGCATTGGAGTAAGGTGATTATCCGCACTCGACAATTGTTTTTTTCTATAGTGTGGTCTTTCACTACAGTTCCTGGACTCCAGTGGCACAGCGATTGCTTTACCAATAGGAAATTGCAATCGGAAGCTGTTTTGCATCAGGGCCGGACAAACGCAGGAGCAGTATGGGCAAACACGAATCCGAGCAGAACGGTTGCAAGCATCGGTTTCCAAATTGTGGAAAAATTGATTAACGAATTTTTGAAGTTCAGTAGCGATGAAAAATTACAGTGGAGCGCAAACAGTGTCTGAAACCGCTCAAATCCTTTCCGGCAAACCAACATCCTTCGGGAGCAGGTTGTTCAAATATGCAGCGCCGCAAGCATTTTTCCCCATTGCGGGGAAAATGATTCCGTGGTTTGCGGCGATCGCGGCGATTCTGACCGCGCTGGGCATGTACATCGGCTTCTTCGTGGCGCCGACCGATCACCAGCAGGGCGAGTCGTACCGCATCATTTTCCTGCACGTGCCGGCCGCATGGATGTCAATGTTCATCTACCTGGTAATGGCGTTCTGGGCCGGTGTCGGACTGGTCATGAATACACGTTTGTCGTCGATGATGGCCAGCGCGTTGGCGCCGACCGGTGCGATGTTCGCATTTCTTGCGCTTTGGACCGGGGCATTGTGGGGCAAACCGACCTGGGGCGCGTGGTGGGTGTGGGACGCACGCCTGACGTCCGAACTGATCCTGTTGTTCCTGTATATCGGTTTCATGGCGCTGCAGGCGTCGATCGACGACGCGCGCCGTGCGGACAAGGCGGGCGCCGTGCTGGCGCTGGTGGGCGCGGTCAACGTGCCGATCATTTATTTTTCCGTGCAATGGTGGAACACCCTGCATCAGGGCTCCTCGGTCAGCCTGACCAAATCGCCGAGCATGGCGATGACGATGCTGGCCGGCATGCTGGTCATGGCGCTCGCGGCCTGGGCATACACCTTCACGGTGGCATTCATGAGAGTACGCTGCATCATCATCGAACGCGAAAAGCACACGGACTGGATGAAGCAATATTTGGAGAAGAACGCATGAACTGGGGTAGCTGGAGTAATTTTTTTCAGATGGGCGGCTACGGACTTTATGTCTGGGGCTCGGTGGCGATGACCGCCGTTCTGGTGGTGGGCGAAGTGGGCGCGCTACGCCTGCGCCGCACCGCACTGTTGACACAATACGGACGCTGGTTGCGCGCCGCACGGAGAAAGAACAATGAAGACAAGGCATAAGCGTTTGATCCTGGTGTCGGCCGGGCTCGCCACATTGGGACTGGCCGCGTGGCTGGTGTTGTCCGCGTTCAACCAGAATATGGTGTTCTTTTTCACTCCGACGCAGGTATTTGCCGGCGAAGCGCCGCAGGGCCGCAGTTTCCGCATCGGCGGCATGGTCGAGACCGGCAGCATCCAGCGCCAGCCCGACGGCGTAACCGTCAATTTCGTGGTGACCGACATGGCGCAGAAAATCCCGGTTTCGTATCGCGGCATCCTGCCGGACCTGTTCAAGGAAAACAAGGGCGTGGTCGCGCAGGGCAAGCTGGGCGCGGACGGTCGTTTCATGGCCGACGAAGTATTGGCCAAGCATGATGAAAACTACATGCCGCCCGAAGCTGCCTACGCGCTCGATCAAGCCAAGGCAGGGCAGGTAGCCGGCCAGCCGGCCAGCCATCCCGTCATGAAGGAAGTGAAATGATTCCTGAACTGGGCAATTTTGCCGTCATGCTCGCGCTGTGCCTGGCGATCGTGCAGGCGCTTTTTCCGATCATCGGATCGTTCAACGGCAATCGGCAATGGATGGCTTTGGCGCGCCCTGCGGCGGGAGGGCAATTGCTGCTGGTCAGCCTCGCCTTCGTCTGCCTGATATACGCGTTTCTCACCAACGATTTTTCGGTGCAAAACGTCGCGCAAAACTCCAATTCGACGCTGCCGTGGTATTACCGTTTCGCCGCTTCCTGGGGCAGCCATGAAGGTTCGCTGCTGTTGTGGGTCGAGATGCTGGCGCTGTGGACCTTCGCCGTGGCGGTATTAAGCCGTCAGCTTCCGGAAGAAATGGTGGCGCGCGTGCTCGGCGTGATGGGCCTGATCAGCATCGGCTTTTTCGCGTTCCTGCTGCTGACGTCGAATCCGTTCGACCGGCTGCTGCCGGCCCCGCTGGACGGGCGCGATCTCAATCCGCTGCTGCAGGATTTCGGCATGATCATTCATCCGCCTCTGCTGTACATGGGCTATGTCGGCTTCTCGGTGGCGTTCGCGTTTGCAATCGCGGCGCTGATGGGCGGCCAGCTCGATAGCGCCTGGGCGCGCTGGTCGCGCCCCTGGACTACGATCGCATGGGTGTTCCTGACGCTGGGCATCTTCATGGGCAGTTTCTGGGCCTATTACGAGCTCGGCTGGGGCGGCTGGTGGTTTTGGGATCCGGTCGAAAACGCGTCCTTCATGCCATGGCTGGTCGGCACTGCGCTGATCCACTCGCTCGCGGTGACCGAAAAGCGCGGCAGCTTCAAGAACTGGACCGTGCTGCTGGCGATCATCGCGTTTTCGCTGTCGCTGCTCGGCACCTTCCTGGTCCGGTCCGGCGTGCTCACATCGGTGCACGCATTCGCCACCGATCCCGAGCGCGGCCTGTTCATCCTGATCTTCCTCGCCATCGTGATCGGCGGCTCGCTGCTGTTGTTTGCATGGCGTGCGCCGAAGGTCGGCGTGGGCGGCGCGTTCAGTGTGGTGTCGCGCGAGTCGATGCTGCTGATCAATAACGTGCTTCTGCTGGTGGCGGCCGGTACCGTACTGCTCGGCACCTTGTACCCGCTGTTCCTCGACGCGCTCGGCCTCGGCAAGATTTCGGTCGGCCCCCCGTATTTTGAATCGGTATTCGTGCCATTGATGATTCCGGTACTGATCCTGATGGCGGTCGGCCCGTTCGTGCGCTGGAAGGACGCATCGCTGCCGAGCCTGCTGGTCCGCCTGCGCCGGATTGCGCTGGCCACCGTGGTGCTTGCGGCAATCATTGCATTCGTGATGGCAGCGTCGCCGATGGTGGCCGCCGGCCTCGGCTTCGCCATCTGGATATTGCTTGCATCCGGATCGCATCTGGTCGAACGTCTGCGCCATGCACCTGCAGGTACTTCCCTCATGACGCGCCTGACGCGGCAGCCGCGCAGCTACTGGGCGATGCTGACCGCACACGCCGGCATCGGCATCTTCGTGGTCGGCGTCACGCTGGTCAGCGGCCTTGACGAATCGAAGGACGTCAACATGCGCGTCGGCGAGACCGTATCGGTCGGCGGCTATGTCTTCAGCATGGACGACGTGCGGGAAGTCAAGGGAGCGAACTATGTCGCTGCCCAAGGCACCTTCAGCATCACCTACGACGGCAAAAAAGTGAACACGCTGCGTCCGCAGAAGCGGCTCTACCTGGTGCAGCAGATGCCGATGACCGAAGCCGGTATCGACCGCGGCTTCACGCGCGACCTGTACGTGTCGCTCGGCGAACCGACCACGGACGGCGCCTGGCTGGTGCGTGTGCAGCACAAACCGTTCGTCGGCTGGATCTGGGCCGGCTGCCTGATCATGGCGTTCGGCGGGCTGCTCGCCGCGCTGGACCGCCGTTACCGCGTGGCATCGCGCAAGCGCATCGACGCGACGTTGCCGGTGGCTGTCAAACCTGCGAGGGCATAACGTGAAACGATTTTTGCTCCCTCTCGCGGTTTTTGCCGGTCTGCTGATTTTCCTTGCCATCGGACTGCGCCTGAATCCACGCGACATTCCATCGCCTTTCATCGGCAAGCCTGCGCCGATGTTTACGCTGGCTCAATTGCATGCGCCGGAAAAAACCATTTCGCCGCAGGACATGGCAGGGCAGGTGTGGATGCTCAATGTATGGGCCTCGTGGTGCGTGTCGTGCCGTGTCGAACATCCGCTGCTGATGGAATTCGCCAAGGCCAACGTGGTGCCGGTGATCGGCCTCAACTATAAGGACGCGCGCGGCGACGGCATCAAATGGCTGCGTGAATTCGGCAACCCGTACCTGATATCGGGATTCGACAACGACGGCCGGGTCGGCATCGACTACGGTGTGTACGGCGTACCGGAAACCTTCGTGATCGACAAGCGCGGCGTGATCCGCATGAAGCATACCGGACCGCTGACGCCGGAAGCGCTGACCACGAAAATCCTTCCGCTGATCAAGGAACTGAAGAATGCATAAATTCTTTCTCGGCTTGCTGCTGGCGCTAGCCGTCGCCGCTGTCCAAGCGAAGGAGGCATCGCCCGCTGCCGCCAATCCAGAACTGGAAAAACGCGTGATGGCATTGTCGGACGAGTTGCGCTGCCTGGTCTGCCAGAACCAGACGATTGCCGATTCAAACGCACCTCTGGCAGTGGACCTGAGAGAGCAGGTGCGCGAAAAACTCGCGGCCGGCATGTCCGATGCCGATGTGATCGGATTCATGGTTGAGCGCTACGGCGACTTCGTGCTCTATCGTCCGCCGGTCAAGGGCGCCACGTGGGTGTTGTGGTTCGGTCCGTTCCTGCTGCTGTTCGGCGGTATCGCCTTCCTGCTGCTGAAGCTGGTGCGGCGCCCGGCCGCCCGTGGCGACTTGCCGGAAGCGGACATGCGACGTGCGGCTTCATTGCTCGACGGCGCGAATAAAACCAAGGAAAAAGCATGACAGTATTTTTGATCGGCGCCGTTCTATTGACGGCAATCGCCCTGGCATTCGTCCTGCCGCCCTTGCTGCGCAAGGAGGAGCCGGACATGCAAAAAGTGCGGCGCGATGACCTTAATCTCGCCGTGCTGCGCGACCAATTGCGCGAACTCGATGCGGATCTGCGCGAAGGAATGATCGATCAGGCTGCCTACGAAAGCGCGCGCCTCGAATTGGAACGGCGCGTGGCCGAAGAAGTTCAGCCCGCGGCGGCGATGCCGAAAAACGGCAGGAGCAATCGCGGCGTTGCGATTGCGGTCGGCGTGGCCGTGCCGCTCCTGGCGATGACGATCTACCTCGCAGTCGGATCGCCGGCCGCACTCGATCCAAAGCAGCGGATCGCGGCCGACGAGAATGCACACGAAGTCACGGCGGAGCAGATGGAAGGCTTGGTCGCCGGCCTCGCGGAACGCTTGCGCAACCAGCCGGACGACGTAAACGGCTGGAACATTCTGGCACGCTCGTATGCTTCCATGGGCCGTTACCCCGAGGCGAGCAAAGCGTATGCGCACTTGGTCACGCTGGTGCCGAACGATGCCAATCTGCTGGTTGACTATGCCGACATGCTGGCGATGACGCTCGGCAAGAGCCTGCAGGGCGAGCCGGAAAAAATCGTCGAACGCGCATTGCAGGTCGATCCGAAAAACATCAAGGCCCTGTCGCTTGCCGGCAGCGCCGCCTTTGAACGGCGCGATTACGCAAATGCCATAACGCACTGGCGCAAAATACTGGCGCTGGTGCCTGCCGATTCCGAGACTGCGAAAACGATCGCCGGCAGCATCAATGAAGCGCAAAGCCTGTCCGGTCGGCCGATTGCAGCTCAGCCGCCCGTTGCGCAAGCGGCGCAGGCGGGGGTGGTATCCGCAGCCGCGGCGCCATCTGTGAAGGCCGCGGGATGGGTACAGGGAACAGTCGAGCTCGACCCGGCCTTGCGCGGACAGGTTGCCGATACGGATGTGCTTTTCATATTCGCGCGGGCGGTAAACGGGCCGCAGTTCCCGCTGGCCGTATTGCGCAAGCAGGTCAAGGATCTGCCGGTTTCATTTTCGCTCGACGACAGCATGAGCATGATGCCGGACGTCAAACTGTCGAGCTTTCCTCAAGTTGTTGTCGGCGCGCGTATTTCGAAAAGCGGCAATGCGACGCCGGATCCCAATGATTTCGAAGGATTGACCGGCGCGGTGGTTCCTAGAACCGGGAATCTGAAAATCATTATCAAGAAACGCCGCGAATAGGAATCTGTTGCGGCAAGGCGCGACATACGCATTCAACTGAATTGCCTCGATGCCGGAGTGATCCGCGGCGGCAGAGGGAGGCGGCGGATTTCTGCGGAGACGGGGCCTCACCATAGAGAGGCCCCGTCTCCGCTTTGGCCACATTGACGGAAAATTTTTACTCATCAAACGCAACCGTAACCGGTTGCGTTTTTTTTGTGCGCATTGATCTGCTTGGAACAAGAATTGCATTACGGAATTCGGCCGTCGGATTGGTCATCAAATAAGACATGCATTTGGTTTGCACGTGGCCTGCAGAGGCTGTGCAGAATATTGAAGTAAAACGAGGGAGAGAAAAATGAAGCTATTGCAGCAGCTCGTCACGATACTGGCGTTCACCGCGGGCCTAGCCGGATTAACACCCGCCTATGCGGCGAACGACCCTGCGGCGGGTAAGAACCCGGGACCCGCGAACGGCATCGTTCTCAAGGACGATGCGCGATGTACCACTTGCCACGATGAATCCGACGCGCCCGAACTGCTTGCCATTGGCAAGACACGCCACGGCATGACCGGCGACAGCCGCACGCCCACCTGCACCAGCTGTCATGGCCCAAGCGACAAGCACGCCGATTTCAAGGGCAAGGACAAGCCGCCCAGCCCCGATGTCAATTTCGGGAAAAATGCCAAAGCTTCTCCGCAAGCGCGCAGCGAAGCATGCCTGACCTGCCATAAGGGCGGCAACAACATGCATTGGGACGGTGGCGCGCACGCGTCCAACGACGTGACTTGCTCGTCCTGCCACACAGTGCATAAGCAGCACGACAAGGTGCGCGACAAAGCGCAACAGGCCGAGGTCTGCTACGCATGCCACAAGCAGCAGCGCGCCGATGCCAACAAGCTTTCGCATCATCCTGTGAAGGAAGGCAAAGTCACCTGCTCAAGTTGCCATAACCCGCATGGCTCGACCGGTCCGAAGCAGTTGGTGAAGAACAACGTCAACGAGACGTGCTACACCTGCCATACCGAGAAGCGCGGCCCGTTCCTGTGGGAGCATCCGCCGGCAAGCGACGATTGCGCCGTCTGCCATACACCGCACGGCTCCAACCAGCCTGCCTTGCTCAAGGCGCGCGCACCCTTCCTCTGTGCATCGTGTCATCAGACGGCTGGCGGCGGACACCCGAACACCATTCGTACCGGTGCCGGCCTTGGCGTCACCGGCACAACGCTGACTCCTGGGGTAAACGCACAAGCTCAGGTCGCATACAAGGCTTGCTTGAACTGCCATACCCAGGTACACGGAAGCAACCATCCGTCCGGTCCCCGCTTCGTTCGCTAATGGAGAATTGAACATGAAATCAACTGTTGAAAAACGATTTGCACGCACGGTACTTGCGGCCTCCATTGCCGCGATCGGCATCACCGCATTGCCTGCGGCAGCGGCCGACGATGAAATGCGCCGCCTGATTCGTCCGGATAGTCAAGTGGAAGTAGGCGTGGGCTACGTGTCGGATGACAGCTTCAAGTACGGCCAATACACCGGCCTGACCGACCAGGGCGCGCACCTGATCGGCAACGTCGATCTGAATCGCCGCAATGAAGCCAACACGCATTATTTCTCGCTTTCCGGACGCAACCTCGGCCTGGATTCGCGCAGCCTGACGATCAAAGGCGGGGAGCAGGGCAATTTCGGCCTGCGCCTCGACTACGATCAGATTCCGATGTTCGCCAGCGATAGTTTCCAGTCGCCCTATCTTGGCCTCGGCACCAATCGGCTGACTGTCACAGGCGTCGCGGATGGAACGACCGCCGCCGGAATGACGGGTCTTGCGGCCAACATGCGGCCGTACGATATCAAGACCGTGCGCAAGGGGCTCGGACTTGGTTTCACCAAGGAGCTGATGCGGGGCTGGGATGTGGAAATGAAATACAAGCGCGAGGACAAGGACGGCTCCAAGTTGACCGCGGCAATGATGCAAGCCGGATCAGGCGGCACCCGCGGCGCATTCATCGTGCCGGAACCGGTCAACTACACCACCGACCAGTACGAAGCCCTGGCGCGTTATACCGGTGACAAGCTGCAAATGCAGTTCGGCTATTATGCGTCGCTGTTCAAGAATGAAAACGAGTCGTTGACCTGGGATAGCCTGTTCAACGCTGGCACCAATAACGCCAACCTGACCGGCCGCTACGGCCTGCCGCCTGATAACCAGTTTCATCAGGTCAATGCATCCGGCAGATATGTGATCAGCAAGACAACCAACATCTCCGGCAACCTGAGCTTCGGCCGCATGACGCAAAACGAAATGTTCCTGCCGTACTCCACGGCCGGAATAACCGGATTGCCCGAGCGCTTCCCGACCACGCCATCGCTGCAAGGCAAGGTCTACACCACCAACGCCGGCCTGAGGTTGAATACCAAGCTGATGCCAAAGCTGAGTTTGACGGCCGGGTTGCGTTACGACGACCGCGATAACAAGACGCCGATCTCGCAATTCGCCTACATCACCGGAGATCGTAACCATCCTACCGCGCAGCCGACAGCCGCCAACAACCTGTTGCGTACCAACATGCCGCTCGATATCACCAAGCAATCGGCTTATGCAGATCTGGATTACCACTTGACTTCCGCAACCACGGTCAAGCTTGGTTATGACTTCCACCAGGTTCGCCATAATTACGAGCCGACCACTGGCGACAAGGAGCACACCGTCAAGACGGAAGTGCGCCACCGCTTCGGCGATATGGTTTCCGGCAGTGCAAGCTACGCGTACTCGGATCGCAAGGCATCCGACTACAACGGCGCGGCGCCGCTCGCCTCCACCTATACGGCGGCATATCTGGCCACATTGGCCGGCGGCACGACGGGCAGGACCTATCCATGGCTTGAGGCTCCGGGCCTGCGCAAGTATTTTTTGGCTGACCGCCAACGCGACAAGATCGGCGGCTCCCTCAATGTGGCGCCGACCGACCGGATCGACCTGCAGTTCGGCGCCCATTACATGCGCGATAAATATCCGGATACGGCTATCGGCCTGACCAAGGCAAGCAACTGGATCGCGAGCTTCGATGCGACCCTGCAGGCCACCGATGCGCTATCAGGGAATTTCTTTGCCTCCATCGACCAGTACAAGACCGATCAGACCGGAGCCCATCTGTCTTCCACAGCGAATGTGACGCAAGCAGAACTAGGCACGATTCCGGCTTCTAATCTGGGCGTCACCACTCTGAGCGACCGTACCGTTACCGTGGGCATGGGCCTGCGTTACAAACCGCAGCGCAAATACGAGGTGGGCGGCAACTTGACGCATTCCAGTTCAAAGGGACGCACCGGTTTTAACGTTGGGTCCGCGCTGACGCCGGTCGGGCAGTTGCCTGATCTGGTCTCCAAGGTCAACCGCCTGGAAATGTTCGGTAGTTATTTCGTGCGAAAAGACGTGAAGGTCAACCTCAAGTATGCGTATGAGCGTTACCGTTCGGCCGATTGGGCATGGGATGCGCCGCTCACCCTTACCTCGGTGGCCTCGGTGCCGGGTACCAACCAGACCAGCCCGAACTACAACGTGCACTTCGTCGGCGTGTCAGTCGCTTATCAATTCTGATCCCGGGGTTTTGCCCGGATTTGCCCGGGTTCGGCATTACGAGCGATCGTAATGCCGAACCCGGGCATTTTTCATTTAGCCCCGGATTTCAAGGCGGTTCACCGGCGTATGTGGCTGGCGCGAAAGTTGCATCGGTCTAATTGTAAAACCTGATACAACCGCCGAGAAAACATGAACAAATTAATCGCCAAACTGAAACAAGCGGCCATGCCTGTGCATAGACTCCGGATATGGGCACTTACGGCGGTCTTCTGTCTTGGCGGTGCTTTCGCTGTCTTGCCGGCTGCTGCTCAAAATGAGAAAGCCGTTCCCGCAAATGAGAAACTCGACAACGCCACTTGCCAGACATGCCATGACGGCAAGAAAGACAAGCTCGAAGGAAAAGCGGCTGATGGCAAGGTCCGCGATCTGCATGCAATCGATGCCGTCAAATACGGCAAGAGCGTACATTCGAACATGCAATGCGTGAGCTGCCATACCGAGATTGCCGACGCCAAGGCGCAGCACCAGAAAAACCCCGAGGCGAAAAAACCCGACTGCGCTTCCTGTCACCAGGCATTGTGGGAACAGGCGAAGCAATCCGGCAAGACGGGCGATAAACCGCGGCTGGAAACCGTGGCCAAGAATATCGAGGCCTACAATAAATCGTTCCATGCCCGTCCGGACAAGAGCAAGCCCGGGTCGCCCTTGGCGAAGTGCACCCAGTGCCACGATACCCACGCCTTCAATGTACCGGCGGACAAGAAGAGTCCGCAATACGCCGAGTGGGTCAAAGAGATCCCGGCCTTGTGCGGAAGCTGCCATGACGAGCAGCTCGAAACATATACGTCATCGGTACATGGACAGGAACTCCTGGAAAAAGACAATGCCAAGGCGGCTACCTGCATCAGTTGCCACACTTCCCACGAGATCACCAACAGCTCGCTGACCTCATTCAAGCTCCTCAACACCGAGGAATGCGGCACCTGCCACAAGGAGCGCCTGAAATCCTACCGTGACACCTACCATGGCCAGGTGACAAAACTGGGCTATGCCGAAACGGCCAAGTGCTTCGACTGCCACGGCAGCCACGGGATTCTGTCGGCCAAGGATCCCGAGTCGAAGATACATCCCGACAATCGCCTGGACACATGCAAGGAATGCCATGACGGCAAAAAGCGGCCCCTGGCCACTGCCGGCTTCGCCACCTTTGCACCCCATGCCACGAGCAACGACTTTGCCAATTATCCGCAGATGTGGATCGCCACCAAATTCATGATTGCCTTGCTGCTCGGCGTATTTGCCTTCTTCTGGCTGCATTCCGGCTTGTGGTATTACCGCGAAGTGCAGGAGCGCAAGGAACACAAGGCCGTACAGCGCCTGCGTACCGAAGGGCTTGGCGAGGATGAGTCGCCGCACGAGCAAAAATTCTTCGAGCGCTTCCCTGTGGGCTGGCGCATCGCGCACCTGACGTTCGCGCTGGTCACCATGACCCTGGTGCTGACCGGTACCGCGGCGCTGTTCGCCGGTAGCGCATGGGCGCCGTTGGTGGCCAAGGCGCTTGGCGGTGCCATGAACCTTGCCTTGATCCATCGAGTGGCTGCCATACTGTTTATCAGCATCTTCGCGATTCACCTCGTCTATGTGGCGCAGAAACTGGTGCGCGACAGGAAGTTCCGCTGGTTCGGCCCCGATTCCCTGGTGCCCAACTGGAAGGACCTTGAAGACATGATCGGCATGTTCAAGTGGTTCTTCGGCAAGGGTCCTAAACCACGCTTCGACCGCTGGACTTATTTCGAGAAGTTCGACTACTGGGCGGTTTTCTGGGGTGTTGCCATCATCGGCGGCAGCGGCTTCATGCTGGCCTATCCGCACTGGTTCGCAACCTTCCTGCCGGGCTGGGTGTTCAACGTCGCCACCGTCATCCATGGCGAGGAAGCCTTCCTTGCGACCGTGTTCCTGTTCACCGTGCACTTCTTCAACAACCACTGGCGCCCGGAGAAATTGCCGCCGCCGGACATCGTGATGTTCACCGGCACGCAGTCGCTGGAAGAATTCCGCAAAGAGCATCCGGCTCAGTATCAGCGACTGGCGGATTCGGGTGAACTGGAGAAGCGTCTGGTGGATGCGCCATCGCGGCCGATGACCGTGGGCTCCAAGATTCTCGGGCTGATATTGATCGCTGTTGGTGTGACCCTGTTGATCATGGTCGCGATCGGGTTCTTTGGCGGTGGGCACTAGCATTGCGTGCCCTGAAGAGGGGGCACGTAAAAGTTAAAAATGGAGTTGTCGTCGAATGTCGGAAGGAGGGAACTCCACCTAGTACTGTGATCTTCGTTTAATTTTTTGGAGAAAAATCATGAAATTGAAAACCAGCTTTATCAAGTTGTCCGCAATTGCCGCCGTGAGCGCGATCGCATCCTTTTCCTCGCCGGCTTTTGCCGCGCTGGACGAGGCAGCGGTCGAGCCGTACCTGAAGAAGCAGGGGTGCATGAAGTGTCACGCCATCGACAAGGAAAAGAAGGGGCCTTCGTACAAGAAAGTTGCGGCAAAGTACAAGGGCAAGGCTGATGGCGAAGCCAAGACGATCAAGAACATGACTGAAGGCCTGAAGGTCAAGCTTGAGGACGGCACCGAGGAAGAGCACAAGGTTATCGACACCAAGGACCCAGCCGATCTGAAACTCATCAGCAAGTGGATCCTCTCGAAATAAGGCAACAAGGAGAGACGCAGGTCCAAGCGACGTCTCAAATACTGAAGTTTGTTATCTATGGGGTGTAGAAATGAAAATATCTAGAATCACCTTCGCCGTTTTGTCCGCGTGCGCCTTTTTCAGCACGAGCCAGGCAGTGGCGGCCGACCCGGCTAGCATCAACTGGTCGAAGATCCCTGCGGTCGATGTTCCTCTGTTTTATCCCGGAATATCTTCTTACCAGTGGCTGCGCAGCGACGCACACAAGGGTGCGGGGAAAGAAGTCGCGCGCGGTGATGCCTGCCTCTCATGCCACGATAACGGCGATGAAAAGGAATTGGGCGAAAAGCTGGTGCAAGCCGGTCCGCTCGAACCAATCCCGGTCAAAGGCAAAAATGGTTTTCTTAACTTGAAGGTACAGGCCGCCTACGATGCCAATAACGCCTACATCCGCTATCAGTGGAAGACCAACAATCCCAAGCCTACCAGCGAATACGAGTACTACCGCTTCGACGGCAAGGAGTGGAAGGTTTTTGGCGGACCGCGTCTAAAAAAAGAAGTGCAGGAAGGCAAGACGCCGGCCATTTATGAAGATCGCGCATCGATCATGATCGACGACGGCAAGGTGCCGATGTTCGCTCAACAGGGATGCTGGCTCACTTGCCACGATGGCGAGCGCGACCTGAAGCAGGCCAAGAAAGAAGACGTGGCGGCCAATACGGCGATGCAAAGCTACAAGCGGACCGACGTGCGCAAGTACCTGCCGGCCAGCCGAAATGATCCGATGGATTGGAGCACTGGCAAGACGGTCGAGGAACTTAACAAGATCAAGGCTGAAGGCGGTTTCGTCGACCTGATCCAGTGGCGTGCGCATCGCAGCAACCCGGTCGGAATGACGGATGATGGCTATGTGCTCGAATGGCGTAATTTCGACTCAGGCAAGAATCCGTTTGCGTCGAACCTGGACGGCCAGACCAAGCAGCCGAAGTTCATGTACGACGCGGCCAAGTTCGGTGCGAAGGCGTTGACCGCTGAAAATCGAGGCAATAAAGATTCTTTCCTGATCAAAGGCGCCAATGCCGTACCGTTCGATCCGAACGCCGGCTGGAAAGAGGGCGACCTGCTGCCGCGTTATGTCTTGAGTGCCGCTGAAGCCGCCGGTTCCGCCGCCGACAACAAGGCCAAGGGCGAATGGAAAGATGGTCAGTGGACTGTAGTGATCGTGCGTCCGATGAACTTGACGAACCCGGACGACAAGGCTCTGAAGGATGGCGACGTGTACAACGTCGGATTTGCCATCCACGATGACCAAATCACTACCCGCGGCCACCAAGTTTCGTTCAACAAAACCCTGGGCTTCGGCGTCAAGGGCAAAGTCGACATTAACGCTGTGAAACTGCCGTAACCGGCCGTTTCACCATGGTCGGATTGGGTTCTTAAACCTGGGAATGAACAGGTAGGATTCTCAGGCCAGGGAATGAACAAGATTGCTCCTCGGGGCAATCTTGTTCGGCGGAACCGGCAAGAGCAAGGGTATTCGAATTGTTGAGCCGGTCAAGGACGCTGTTATGCCGGGCTTACAAGAAATTTTGAGTATCTCGTAGTGTCAAATTACTGGAGATTGATTATGGAAACTAGCACGCTCACGCCGATTACATCGGGAGTATTCAAGGCGCGGGAACAGAAGCGGCGCTCGCTTTTCTCGCATATCTGGAATGAGTTGATTCCCAAGGTTTTTGAAGATGTTCCCCAATACTATCGTTCTGGAAACATTCTTGCGAGCTTCGGTCTGTGGGAAGTGTGGGTCTGGCAATTTATCAGGACGATCAAGCTGAAACCCGGCTACCAGGCGCTTGATGTTTGCGCAGGCACCAATGACGTGGGAATCAGGCTGCTGCAGAAAGAACCCGGCATCACCGTGACCGCGATCGATCGCAGCAAGGAAATGCAGGAAGAGGGACAAAAGCGCGCAACAAAGTACAAGGTAAAGATCGAGAGCATCATTCAGGATGTTCATACACTGCCGTTCGCCGACAACAGCTTCGATGTAATCACATTGCAGGCTGCCTCGCGCCATCTGGAAATGGACAAGGTTTTGCTCGAGATTCTGCGTGTGTTAAAGCCGGGCGGACATTTTTATCACTGCGACATGCTCAAACCGAGCAATCGCGTGGTCGAATGGTTCTATCTTCGTTTCCTGCGGGTGTCGGTAGCGCTGACCGCGTTGGTCTTCGGTTCTACCGAGGCATCGCGCAACTGCGGCGAATACTTCAAGGATGCAATCCAGCATTTTTATACCCCGGAAGAGTTAACGGAGGTATTTGAGTTGGTCGGATTCACGAACGTGGCGTGCAAGAAGAGCGTCTGGGGTGGAATGGTCGGCTATCACAATTCGCAAAAACCAGGATGAACGCGGATATGAGCCGGACGCGCGAGGATTGACAGGTGGGTTCTCGTGATTCGCGCTTCCACGGCTCGATGCGAGATCGCCGTAACGAGTGATTGATTTTGACGTTGCGCAATGACGCCTGCTCGGGCGCACGGTGCGATGCAATAGCCGTAGCAGGAAGATCGCATCGCTCACAAGGCGTGGGCATACCTGTCCGATCGGCATCGGCATTTCGATCCGCGCAGCATGCTTATGCATGCTGCCGCGCATAAACACCCAGCAGCATGGAACCTTGCAAATCAAGTCCGGGGATTTCGGGCCAGGCGGCTTGCGGATGGCTTTCAGTTGGAAAAAATTGATCTAGATCATGAAAATGCCGAAACCGCATCGTTACCATTAGGGCGCATGACATTACGTAACGTGACCGATGTTCCATGATTTTCATCGTTGGAAAGTGAAGCGTGAATGTTTAAATATCCGGATCATGAAGCTTGAATCGACACCGATGAATGACCCCACGCATAACTTGAAAGGTATTCTCGCGAACACTTCGTTGTTTGGGATGCTCGACGAGCAACAGCTCGACGAGATCGTCTCCAGCACCAGCCTGATGCGGATTGGCCCGAACATGTGTGTCGTCAATCGCGGGGATCCGCCGGAGGGCACATTCTGGGTTGTGTACGGACAGGTAAAAATCGTTTTGTACAATAAGGACGGCGGCGAAAAAACGCTTGAGATACTGGGGCGAAGCACTTGCTTCGGACTGAGCGAGATGCTGCTGGAACGACCTCACCTGGCTGTCGTGAAAGCCACGATCGACTCGATGCTGTTGCATACGGATCGCAATGTGATGCTGGAGATGGCAAAAGAAAATTTCGGATTCGCGCGTGAGTTGATGACTTGCGTCGGGCGTCAGTCGTATGGATTGGTGCGGGATATCGAGAGTTATTCTCAGACCGCCAAGCAGAGGCTGGCCGGGTACTTGCTGAGACAAAGCCAGCGCGAGACCAGTGCGGACATTCACCTGGTCGCCAACAAATCATTGATCGCGTCGCGGCTCAGCCTGACGCCCGAGACCTTATCCCGCCTGTTTCACGAGCTTATGGAAGACGGCTTGATTTCTGTTTCCGGACGTCGCATCAAAATACTCAATGTCGAGAAAATGTCGTCATTGCTGACCTGAGTACCTACTGAATCAGGCTATTTGCCGCATTCCAGCTGAAATTTTTCCGCCTTGCGCCGCGCCGTTCGCTTTATTTTCTGGGCCGATTTTCCGCTCGCGGCAGAGGCATCTTCTTCAGCCCATTTTTGTTGCAGCGCCAGCTCCGCACATTTTTTCTTTTTGCTTGCATTTGCACGCGCAAGCTTTTGATTTTCCTTATCCTCTTGCGCTTCGAGCCGTTGCCGTTCACTTTCCAGCCGCTTCAATTCATTCTTTTCGCGAGCCGCTCGCTGTCTTGCACTTGCAATGTCCCTGGACATTGCGCTGTCGGGTGGCGGCGCTTCAAATTTGCTTGCCTTGCCATTGCCGCACGGCTCATCGCTGTAGCTGATTTTGCCGTTCGATTCGCACTTGTTGATCGCCAGCGCGGGTGAGGATAGCGCGAACAGGAGCGACAGCATCAGGATTGAACGCATGAGATTGACCTGTGATGGTTAGAGGACTTTGCCCGGGTTCATCAGATTCATCGGATCGAGCGTCCGCTTGATGGATTGCATCAACTGGATTTCAACGTCCGATTTGTACAGACGTATTTCATCGCGTTTCAAGGCGCCCAGCCCGTGCTCGGCCGAGATGGAACCGCCAAAACGATGCACACTGTCATGCACCACGCGGTTGACCGCGTCCTGTTGCGCAATGAAGGCTTCATCCGACGCATTTTCCGGCGGCGATACGTTGTAATGCAGGTTGCCGTCGCCGAGGTGGCCGAAGGTCACCATGCGGCATCCTGGAAAATTCTGTTGCAGCAGGATGTCGGTTTCACGGATGAAGTCGCCGATGCGGGAAATCGTGATCGACACATCATGCTTGACGTTTTTTCCTTCGGCTGCCTGTGCCAGCGTGATGTGCTCGCGCAGGTTCCATAGCGATTTCGATTGCGCGATCGAGGATGCAACCACCGCGTCCTGTATGACATCCTGTTCCAATGCATTGCCGATCACACTTTCCAGCATCGCCATCGCATGCTCTTCCGACTCGCTGTCGGACAGTTCAAGCAATACGTACTGCGCGGATTCCTCTGCAAAGGGTAGCTGCATCTGCGGGAAATGCTTGGTCACCAATTGCAGACAGAGTTGCGACATCAGCTCGAAGCCGGTCAGCGCGGCGCCGCAGTGATTCTGCGCAAGCGACAGCAATCGCAGCGCATCGTCCGGCGTGCGCATCGCGGCCAGCGCGGTCAGTTGCGCCTTCGGCTGCGGGAACAGTTTGAGCACGGCCGCGGTAATGATGCCGAGCGTGCCTTCCGCGCCGATGAACAGGTCGCGCAAGTCGTATCCGGTATTGTCCTTGCGCAGACCGCGTAATCCGCTCCAGATCTCGCCTTGCGCGGTAACGACTTCAAGACCGAGACACAGCTCGCGCGTATTGCCATAGCGCAGAACTGCCGTGCCTCCGGCATTGGTCGAAAGATTGCCGCCTATCGTGCAGCTTCCCTCCGCTGCCAGCGACAGCGGAAACAATCGGCCCGCTTCCGCCGCCGCATTCTGAAGCTGTTCCAGAATACAGCCTGCGTCGACAGTCATCGTGTTGCTGATCGGGTCGATGAAGCGGATCCGGTTCAGTCGGGTCAGCGACAATACGATCGCCGATCCGCTGGTATCCGGTACGCTGCCGAGCACCAATCCGGTGTTGCCGCCTTGCGGCACGACCGGCACCTGGAATTGATTGCACAAGCGTACGATCGCGGCGACTTCGTCGGTGGATGCGGGCTTGACGACAGCGAGCGCCTTGCCGGTAAAGCGCTGACGCCAGTCGGTCAGGTAGCTTGCCGTATCTTTTTCACCGGTCAGCACATGGGCCGGGCCGATCGCATCGCGACATTGGTCGAGAAAATTTTTCATTCGGCGGCTTTCTCAATGACTTGTTTCGCCAGCTTTTTGGAAGCCAGCTTGTACGGACGAAGAAACATCAGCGTGCAGAAAAAGAAAACACAGACCAGCGCCACTTCTATCCAACCCAGGGTTGCGGACAGGCCTTGGTCGGTGGTTGCACGCACGATACCTTCGGCGAAGTAAAGCAGGATCAGCATTGACGACCATTGCAGTGTGTAGATGTCGCGTTTGAGGATGCCGCGCAGCGGCACGAGCAATGGAACGACTTTCAGCACAAGCCATGAACCGCCCGGGCGCAAGGGCGCCAATACCAATTCCCACGCAATGCATAGCGCGATCAGTGCAAGCAGGCTCGCCACGGCACTGATATAAAAACTCTTTTGTCCGGCGTTTTGCATTATCTTCCTTGCAGTTTGCAGGCAATTTGCGCCAGCCTGCGGCCAAGCGCAATTGCGAGTGATCTCGTATCTTCGGAAATGGCGTGCGAGCCGTTCACTCCCGACCAATGGCTGGCCCCATAAGGGCTGCCGCCGCTCGCCGTGGTCATCAGTTCAGGCTGCGTATACGGCAATCCGAGTAGAACCATTCCATGATGCATCAGCGGCAGCATCATCGACAACAGCGTCGATTCCTGTCCGCCATGCAGACTGCCGGTCGACGTGAACACGCATGCCGGCTTGCCGGCCAAAGTGCCGGACAGCCATTGCGACGAGGTGCCATCCCAAAAATATTTCAAGGGCGCGGCCATGTTGCCGAAGCGCGTCGGCGAACCCATAGCCAGGCCCGCGCATTCTTCCAGGTCTTTGAGTTCGACATACGGAGCGCCTTGGTCCGGAATTTCCGGCTGCGTGGCCTCGGCAACCGTCGATACCGCGGGCACCGTACGCAAACGTGCGTCGCAACCTTTTACACTGTCGATACCTTGTGCAATCAACTCGGCCAATTGCCGGGTCGATCCATGGCGGGAATAGTACAAAACGAGAATATCAAGATTGGCTGGGTTCATGCTTGGTATTATAGGATGCTTTCAAACGCGCAATTGCGCCTCTGCTTAGCCTCTGCTTAATGTGACTGCCGATCGAATGCTCCCATTTAACTTGCAATTTTTTCGTGGATTGACCTGGACCCAGGCGCGCGACCTGTTCCGTTTCGCGGTACGACGGCTCAACGAAGAGCACTTGCCGCAGGTGGCAGGCAGTCTTACCTTCACGACGGTACTGGCGCTGGTGCCGGTGCTGACGATTGCGTTGGCGATTTTTACCGCATTTCCGCTATTTAATACGTTTCGCTCGGCGCTGGAAGCTTACTTCATCGAGAGCCTGATGCCGCAGTCGGTTTCCAATACCATTCTCAAATATCTCACCCAGTTTGCCAGCCAGGCCAAGCGATTGTCGGCGGTTGGCGCCATCCTGTTGGTCGTGACGGCGGTGGCAATGATCGCGATGATCGACAGGACCTTTCACCAGATCTGGCGCGTCAAGACCAGGCGTCCCTTCGTGCAGCGCGTTCTGGTTTACTGGGCCACGGTAACGCTCGGGCCGCTATTGATCGGCATTTCGATGACGTTTACGTCATTTCTGTACACCGCAACCAGCGATGTGGCAAACCAGATGCCGATCGCCGGTGAAATTTTTTATACCTTGGTTTCGGTATTGCTGACGGGCGCGGCCTTCACGCTGCTGTACATGGTGGTGCCGAATCGCCTGATCGACTGGCGCGACGCGGCTTGGGGCGGGATCGTGGCTGCGATCGCTTTTGAAATCACCAAGCGGCTGTTCGTGATTTTTGTCGCGAAATTTCCAACCTACACGGTTCTTTACGGCGCCTTGGCCGCGCTGCCGATATTCCTGGTATGGATTTATTTGGGATGGTTCATTACCCTGATGGGAGCGGTCATCGCAGCGGCATTGCCGATCGTAAAATACGAACGCTGGTGGCATGTTCCAAAACCCGGCAGCGCATTTGTCGACGCGATGAAATTGCTCGAAGTATTGTACGAAGCAAGAGTCCTTCACAAGTCCGCTGCAGTGGATTCCGCAGCGATACGCGCACAAACCCGCCTGGGGTTCGATGAATCGGAAAGCTTGCTGGAAAAAATGCTGGAGGCTGGCTGGGTCGACCGTATCAAGATCGAGTCGGCCAAACGCGCCCAGTTCGGCAAGCGAATTACCGAAGGCCTGGACCGCTGGATATTGCTCGCCAATCCCGATCAACTGAAACTGGCGGATGTTTATCGCCTGTTCGTGTTCGATGCGTCAGGCAATGCCGCCCTGGCCAAGCAAGTGGAAAGCGCGGTCGAGCAAGGTCTGGGCCAGACCATTGCCGCGCATTTCGCGAACGACCCTAAAATGAAATTTGTCCGGTCAACATTTGCCAATACATCACCCAGTCACCCATGAACGAATAGAGTGGCTGCCTGAATGACGCTGGCTGGTTTTTCTCGAAGCCGAAATGCCCGGCCCAGGCAAACCCGTATCCGAAGGCCAGTCCGGCCGGCAGCCACCAGAGATTTCCAGTCAAAACCAGCGCTCCGAAGCTGAATAATGCAAGCGTCGATCCGGCGAAATGCAACTGGCGGCAGGTGCGATTCGAATGTTCGGTCAAGTAGAACGGATAAAACTCGGCGAACGTTTCATACCTTTTCTCTGTAATCGCGGACATGATCGTCTCCTGTCGATGTTCGTTCTTCCAGAGTAGTCTCGCTTTTCAATTGTTGCAACAATATTGCTGCAAGGAGCAACAACCAATTTCCAGACTTCGCCGGGGTTTGGTAATGTTCTTTTCAGCCTTATTGCCGGTCAGGCAATTGTGCAAAAGAAAACAATGCGTCGAGTACCGAATCCGGTTGCTCCGCCATTAACTCATGCCCGCTTCCCTCTATCCGCACGACTTTGCCATGCGGAATAGCGCTGATCAAAGTCGCGGTAGCCTTGGCCGGTGTCATCAAGTCGCGCTCACCGAGCAGGAACAGGGCAGGGCATTTGACCGATCCAGCCGCTTGCTCGCCATGTGCATAGGCGTCGCAAGCTTGAAAGTCGGTATGGAATACATGATCCGGATTGATTTTGGCGATTCTTTGTTTCAGACGCATGGCGCCGCCCATCGCATAAAATCCCGGGCCGGGGCAAGAAGGTTTTTGCGCGATCGAAGAATGCGACCAGATGTTGACCATATCAAAGGCTTTTTGCTCATCGTTGAGCGATGCGTCGAGCAATGCTTCCGACACTTTCATCGGGTAGGCGGTACCTACCAGCGCAATTTTGGCAACCCGCGCGGGCGCCCTGAACAATGCTTCCAGCGCGATCAACGAACCCATGCTGTGGCCGATCAATATCGCTTGCGGTACGCCTGCTGCATCCAGCAATGCCAGCAGCCAATCCGCCATGGCTTCAACCGTGGTCAGCGCGGCACCTTTGCTGCGGCCATGGCCGGGCAAATCCACTGCGAGCACATTGAATCCATGGTGCGCGAAATATCTGGTCTGCAAAATCCATACGGAGTGGTCGTTTTGCGCGCCATGAATAAACACCGCGGTCGGCAATGCGGCGTCGAATGGCTTGCCGCCGGTATAGCAGTAGGCGTCGTGTTCTTGAACGGTCAACAGCATATGAAACCTATCCGCCTTTCTGCGACGCTTTCAAGCCGCGCGACAAGTCATCGATCAGATCATCCGCGTCTTCCAGCCCGATCGACAGGCGCATCGTGCCTTCGGTGATGCCGGATGCAGCCAACTGCTCGGATGGAACACGGAAGTGGGTGGTTGAGGCCGGATGAATTACCAGCGATTTTGCATCGCCGACATTGGCCAGGTGCGAAAAGATCTTGAGCGCTTCGACAAAGCGCCGTCCCGCCGCTCGATCTCCCTTGATGCTGAACGAAAACACCGCGCCGCAACCTTTCGGCAACAGCGTTTTGGCCAGCGCGTGATCCGGATGCGATTCCAGTTCCGGATACGATACCGACTCGACCGCTTTATGCGCCGCCAGAAATTCGACCACCTTGCGGGTATTGGCGACGTGCTTGTCCATGCGCAGCGCGAGCGTCTCGATACCTTGCAGAATCGCGAACGCGTTATGCGGACTCATTACCGCTCCAAAGTCGCGCAGGCCTTCGCGCCGTGCGCGCAGCGAGAATGCGGCAACCGTCGACTCTTCGGAAAACACCATGCCGTGAAATCCATCGTACGGCTCACATAGCTCGGCGAAGTGCCCGGTCTTTTCAAAAGCCTGTTGCCAGTCGAACGTGCCGCCATCGACCAGCAGGCCGCCGATGGCGGTGCCGTGTCCGCAAAGAAATTTGGTTGCGGAATGAAAAATCAGATCGGCGCCATGGTCGAACGGACGCAGCAAATACGGCGTGGTGAAAGTCGAATCGACCATGAGCGGCAAAAAGTGCTCATGTGCAATTTCAGCGACGCGCGGGATATCCAGTACATCAAGCCCTGGATTGCCCAGTGTTTCGGCAAACAGCACTTTCGTGTTCGGCTTGATCGCATTGCGCCATGCATCGAGATCGCGCGGATCGACGAAGGTGGTGTCGATGCCGAAGCGCTTCATGGTGTAAGCGAGAAGATTTTGCGAGCCTCCGTACAGCGCGCGCGAGGCCACCACATGCGAACCCGCGCCGGCAATTGTCGCCAGGCCCAGATGCATGGCGGCCTGGCCGCTTGCAACGGCAATGCCGGCAACACCGCCTTCCAGTGCCGCTATGCGCTCTTCGAGCACGGCATTGGTCGGATTCGAAATACGCGAATAGACATGTCCCGCCCGCTCCATGTTGAACAGCGACGCGGCATGGTCGGAATCCCTGAACACGAATGAAGTGGTGAGATATATCGGTGTGGCGCGCGCACCGGTAGCGGGATCGGGCGCTGCGCCGGCGTGCAATGACAGGGTGTCAAATCCTGGATATTTTGGGCCGCTCATGTTGTCGTCCGCCTCCTTTAATTCGGTTGCTCAGATCGTAGCACTGAACCCCGATCAATGCGTCCAGCTTCAACGCTGGATTTTTCACCCCAGTTAAGCTACATTGCAGGTGACAGAACAACAACTTGGCGGGAGCGCACAATGAAAGTTTCCGAAATCCTCAAAGTCAAAGGCAATATTCTTTACACCGTAACTCCGGACACATCGATGCTGGAAGCGGTCAACACAATGTCGGACAAGGACATCGGTTCTTTGGTCGTGATGAAGTCCGGCGATCTGGTCGGCATGCTGACATTCCGTGAAGTGATGAAATCGATCCACGCCAATGGCGGCGCGGTCGGCAACCAGACGGTGCGGGATCATATGGATAACGACCCGATCACGGTTACGCTGGATACCGATATCAATGACGTGCGGCGCGTGATGCTGGAGCGCCATGCGCGCTATGTGCCGATTTGCGATGGGAAAACACTGATCGGCGTGATGTCATTTTATGACGTTGCAAAAGCGGTATTCGAAGCGCAAGGCTTCGAGAATAAAATGCTCAAGGCTTATATTCGCGATTGGCCATCCGACGGCGAAGAGTAGCCGGTTTTTACCGGATCAAAACCGATGTCGGCGTGTCTGCGGAAACGCACGATTTTTTGCATGGACTCCGGTCGATTGACGAACCGGTTTGTTGGCTCGTATGTCGAGTGCGGTTATCCGGCCGGCTCATGCTTTCTTCAGCATTATTTTCAATGACGGCGGGGCATTCGGGCGTGCTTTGACGTAAAACCGATTTTCTTCCTTGGACAAGATGCCTACGCTGGTAGAATTCAGACTTTCAGCTTTTTCAAACTCACCATGTCCGGCAACACTTTTGGCACACTTTTCACGGTTACCACGTTCGGCGAATCGCACGGTCCGGCCATCGGATGCGTAATCGACGGCTGCCCTCCGGGCATGGACTTGTCGGAAGCGGATATTCAGCCCGAGCTTGACCGGCGCAAACCCGGCACGTCGCGTCATGTAACACAGCGCAAGGAATCCGATACAGTCGAAATTCTGTCGGGCGTGTTTGAGGGCAAGACGACCGGCACGCCGATCGCGCTGCTGATCCGTAATGAAGATCAGCGCAGCCATGATTACAGTAATATTTCCGACACGTTCCGGCCCGGCCATGCGGACTACACCTATTGGAACAAATACGGCATACGCGATCCGCGCGGCGGCGGACGTTCGTCGGCCCGGTTGACCGCGCCTGCGGTGGGCGCTGCGGCAGTGGCGAAGAAGTGGCTGTACGAACAATACGGCACGGTTTTCAAAGGCTGCATGAGCCAGCTGGGCGAAATCGCCATTCCCTTTGAAGCATGGGAACATGTTCGTCAAAACCCGTTTTTCGCTGCAAATGCAAGCATTGTTCCAGAGTTGGAGGCATACATGGATGCGCTGCGCAAGGCCGGCGATTCTTGCGGCGCACGCATCGATGTGGTGGCGCAAAACGTGCCGGTCGGATTGGGTGAGCCGATCTATGACAAGCTGGATGCCGAGATTGCCTACGCGATGATGGGAATCAATGCGGTGAAGGGCGTGGAAATCGGCGCTGGTTTCAAATCAGTCGCGCAAAAAGGCACTGAACACGGCGATGAATTGGTGCCGACGGGCTTTGCCGGAAACAACGCTGGCGGTGTGCTCGGCGGCATTTCGACCGGACAGGAAATTACCGTGTCGATCGCAATCAAGCCTACCTCCAGCATTCGTACTCCGCGTCGCTCAATCGACAAGAGCGGCACGCCGGTCATGGTAGAAACATTCGGCCGACACGATCCGTGCGTGGGGATACGAGCGACGCCGATTGCCGAGGCGATGCTCGCGCTGGTGTTGATGGACCATGCGTTGCGGCATCGCGCGCAGTGCGGAGATGTGCGAACCGGGACACCCAAGCATCCAATATGAAAAAACGAGGGTGTTCCCTCCTCTGTTGCCCGCGAATGCCGCCCGGCTTGATCGGCGATCAATCGAAATACCCTTGGCATTCATCAACAGCGGCAAAAGCCGCACCTGCCAAATAAGTTGTTTTTCGGCAGGCCAGGGCTGCCGTAACGAAAAATTTCCGCCGCCGTCGAACCTGTCTATCCATTAAACACTCCTGTGCCGCATCAATCCTGGCCTAAACAGTCCTTTAATTTCGGCTTATTCTTTTTCGCCTACTACGGTTTCATCGGCGTGTTCTCACCGTATGCGAGTTTGTATTTCTCCGACAAGGGAATGACGGCAGCACAAATCGGCGTGCTGATGTCATTGATACAGGTCATGCGCATTTTCGGGCCCAATCTTTGGGGATGGGTCGCCGATCATAGCCAGCGACGGGTGTTTGTTTTGCGCATTACCGCGCTGGCTGCGCTGACGGCATTTTCGGGCATGTTTTTCGGCCAGACATTCGCCCAGTTCTTTGCGGTAATGATTGCGATAAACATGTTTACCAGCGCCCAAGGTCCTTTGTCGGAAGCATTGATGCTGTCGGAGATGCGCGGCGATTTGACGCATTATGGGCGGGTCCGGCTATGGGGCTCGGTCGGATTTATCGCGACGGTAACAGGGGCAGGGTACGTGCTGGATTGGCAGGGAATCGGACTGATGCCATGGATATCGCTCGCGATGCTGGGCCTGGTGTTGATTGCAAGCTGGCGCATGCAGGAGTCGCCGCATGCGCCGGTGCGGCATGATGTGCCGTCGATAAGAACGCTACTGCAACGACGTGAAGTGATTGCGTTCTTTGCCTCGACCTTTTTGATGATTGCCGCCCATTCGGCAATTTACGTTTTTTACTCGCTGTATTTGGCCCAGCTTGGTTACAGCAAGACGGTGATTGGCTTGATGTGGTCGCTTGGAGTGGTCGCCGAAATTATTTTTTTCTTTTATCAGGCTCCGCTGTTCAGGCGATTTGGTGTACAGAAGTTGATGATGGCAAGCCTGTTCATTGCAGTAATACGATTTTTAATGATTGGATTTTGCGCGCAATCACTATTCTGGTTGCTGATTGCCCAGATACTGCATGCAGCGACTTTCGGTGTGCATCATTCGGCATCGGTGGCGATGCTTCAGCGCTGGTTCTCGGGGCCGCTTCAGGCGCGTGGCCAGGCGCTGTTCATCAGTATTTCCTACGGGCTGGGCGGCACCTTGGGCGGGCTGATTTTAAGTGCATTATGGGATACATTCGGTGCCCGGACAGTCTATTTAACGGCAGCAGGATTTGCACTTGCGGGTGCCGGAGCGGCAACATTGGCGTACCGCTGGCAAACATCTTCTGAGGAGAAAAAATGAAATTCATCACCAACGGCCGCATGTTGAAACAACTGCTATTGGCGGCGTCAGTTCTGGCGCTCGCTTCTTGTGAAACCGTCCAGACCACCCAAGGTGGCGCTGTGGGTATCGAGCGCCAGCAAAGAATGGCTGTTTCCGCCGAAGCAATCGAGCAGGCATCAAATCAACAGTACGCGGAGTTGATCGCCAAGGAGCGTCAGAAAGGCACCTTGAATCGCAACCCGGGCCAAGTCAATCGGGTGCGGGCAATTGCCAATCGTCTTATTCCGCAGACAGCGGTGTTTCGGCCGGATGCAACCAAATGGGATTGGGAAGTCAACGTGCTCACCGCTCCGGAAATCAACGCATGGGTCATGCCGGGCGGAAAAATGGGAGTGAATACCGGTTTGATCGAAAAACTCAATCTGACCGATGATGAATTGGCAGCCGTGATGGGACATGAAATGGCGCATGTCCTGCGCGAGCACGCGCGCGAACGCGCGTCCGAGCAGGCGCTTGCGGGAGTCGGCATATCGATCGCCTCTGCCGTTCTGGGAGTGGGCGATATCGGGCAAAAGGGAATGGAATTCGCCTATATGGGTTTGCTCGGCTTGCCCAATTCGCGCAATCATGAGACCGAGGCCGACCGTATCGGTGTCGAACTCGCGGCACGTGCCGGTTACGACCCTCGCGCGGCGGTCACGCTGTGGCAAAAAATGGGGCAGGCTGCGGGCGGTGAGCCGGCCTTCAAGTTCTTGTCGACCCATCCGACCCGTGAAGACCGATTGAGCGATTTGACGGTGTACGCGCAACGCGTGATGCCGTTGTATGAAAAGGCCAGAACCAGGCGTTGACCGAAAAAATCAGCGGTTGTCGGGCTTCGAAACGCCTGCCACTCTTGCGGCGGGCGTTTTTCATTGGGCAGCGAATCGGCCGCACTCAGTTTTGCATTGCACAAATATGGCATAATCAAGGACTATTTTCAGTGATTCGTGCTGCTTTACGCACTTTGGATACATGGCCCAAACACTCTACGACAAACTCTGGCAATCGCATGTCGTCCATACGACAGACGACGGCACGTCCATCCTTTATATCGACCGGCACTTGGTGCATGAAGTCACCAGCCCGCAGGCGTTCGAAGGCTTGAAACTCGCCGGCCGAAAGCCGTGGCGTATTTCCGCCAATCTGGTAGTGGCGGACCATAACGTACCGACTACCGATCGCATCAACGGCATCGCCGACCCGGTATCGCGTCTGCAAGTCGAGACGCTGGATGCCAATGCCAAGGAATACGGCCTGACCTATTTCAGCATGCGCGACAAACGGCAGGGCATTGTCCACGTAATCGGGCCGGAGCAGGGTGCTACCCTGCCGGGCATGACGGTGGTTTGCGGCGACTCGCATACTTCGACGCACGGCGCATTCGGCTGTCTGGCGCATGGTATCGGTACCTCCGAGGTGGAGCACGTGCTGGCGACGCAGACCCTGCTCGCGAAGAAATCCAAGGCGATGCTGGTGCAGGTCGATGGCGCGCTGCCTGTGGGCGTAACTGCCAAGGATGTCGTGCTCGCCGTGATCGGCAAGATCGGCACTGCCGGCGGTACCGGATATGCGATTGAATTCGCGGGATCGACGATTCGTTCCCTGTCGATGGAAGGCCGCATGACGATTTGCAACATGGCGATCGAAGCAGGCGCCCGCGCCGGCATGATTGCGGTGGACGACGCCACAATCAATTACGTCAAAGGACGCCCGTTCGCACCGGTCGGCCCGCATTGGGACCGTGCTGTCGAATACTGGCGCACATTGCACTCGGATGCCGGCGCCAAGTTCGATATCGTCGTCACCTTGAATGCAACGGAAATCAAGCCGCAGGTAACTTGGGGAACATCGCCTGAAATGGTGGTTCCTGTCGATGGCCGGGTACCCGACCCGGACAAGGAAAAAGACCCGGCAAAACGCGATGCGATGGAAAAGGCGTTGGCTTACATGGCGTTGAAACCTAACACCGCCATATCGGATATCCGTATTGACAAGGTGTTCATCGGATCGTGCACCAATTCCCGCATAGAGGATTTGCGTGCGGCAGCGGCGGTCGTGCGCGGCAAGTTCCGCGCTTCGAATGTACTCCTGGCGATGGTGGTGCCGGGTTCGGGATTGGTCAAGGAACAGGCGGAGCGTGAGGGCCTGGACCGGATTTTCAAGGCTGCGGGTTTCGAATGGCGCGAGCCGGGTTGCTCGATGTGCCTGGCGATGAATGCGGACCGGCTTGAACCGGGCGAGCGTTGCGCGTCGACTTCGAACCGCAATTTCGAAGGCAGGCAGGGCGCAGGAGGACGTACCCATCTGGTCAGTCCGGCGATGGCTGCCGCGGCGGGCGTCGCGGGACACTTTGTTGACGTTCGTTCAATATAAATCGGGGGAGATATGAAAAAAACATTCACATTATTTTTGTTGACGGTATCGGCACTGGTCCTGATCGGATGCAATACCATGCACGGTTTCGGCAAGGATGTCGAAAAAGTCGGTGAAAAAGTGCAGCAAAAAAGCGCGAAATAAGCAATTTGCGTTTGACGTAAGGATAACGCGCCTGACTGGAAGACTATTCGGCGCGGTACCAAAACCAAAACTTTGAAACAGTATGAATAAATTCAATATTCTCGATGGACTGGTTGCACCGCTGGATCGAGCCAACGTCGATACCGACGCGATCATTCCAAAACAGTTCCTGAAGTCGATTCAGCGTACCGGTTTCGGGCCGAATCTGTTTGATGAGTGGCGCTACCTCGACCATGGTGAGCCGGGCCGAGACAATTCCAAGAGGCCGCTGAATCCTGATTTTGTACTGAACCAGCCGCGCTACCAAGGTGCTTCTATTCTGCTGGCCCGCAAGAATTTCGGTTGCGGATCGTCACGCGAACACGCGCCGTGGGCATTGGAACAGTACGGTTTTCGCGCGATCATCGCTCCGAGCTTTGCCGAAATCTTCTTTAACAATTGCTTCAAGAACGGCTTGCTGCCGATCGTGTTGCCCGAAGCGCAGATCGACCACCTGTTCAATGAAGTCAGGGCATTCCCAGGCTTCCGTCTTGCCATCGATCTCGAAAAGCAGATGGTCAGTACCATTGACGGCGGTACGACCTATCTGTTCGAGGTAGACGCGTTTCGCAAGTACTGCCTGCTCAACGGCCTCGACGACATCGGTCTGACACTGCAGCATGCGGACAAGATTCGTGCGTTCGAAGAGCGGCATATCGCGTTGCGGCCATGGCTGGCCAATACGATTTAATTAAACTCCGCAGTACAACTTCAAGAACAACATGAAAATCGCAATTTTGCCGGGCGACGGCATCGGTCCGGAAATCATCGAGCAGGCGGTCAAGGTATTGAGCGCGCTGGGCGAAAAATTCGAAATGGAAACTGCGCCGGTCGGCGGCGCAGGATATGAAGCGCACGGACATCCGCTACCGGAAGCCACACTAAAGCTGGCGCAGCAAGCGGATGCGATTCTGTTCGGCTCGGTCGGCGACTGGAAATACGATACGCTGGAGCGCGCCTTGCGCCCGGAACAGGCAATTCTCGGCTTGCGCAAGAACCTGAACTTGTTTGCCAATCTGCGTCCGGCGATTCTGTACCCGGAACTGGCGGGCGCTTCGACCTTGAAGCCGGAAGTGGTGTCCGGACTGGATATCCTGATTATCCGGGAATTGACCGGCGATATTTATTTCGGCCAGCCGCGCGGCATGCGCGAAGCGCCGGATGGCCCGTTCAAAGGGGCGCGCGAAGGTTTCGATACGATGCGCTACGCCGAACCTGAAATCCGACGCATTGCGCACGTCGCGTTTCAGGCGGCGCAAAAACGCGGCAAGCGGTTGACCAGTGTCGACAAGGCCAATGTGCTGGAGACTTTCCAGTTCTGGAAAGAGGTGGTCACCGACGTCCATAAAGAATATCCGGAGGTCGCGCTGGACCATATGTATGTCGACAATGCGGCGATGCAATTGGTGCGTGCACCGAAGAAGTTCGACGTGATCGTGACCGGCAACATGTTTGGCGACATCCTGTCGGATGCGGCGGCGATGTTGACCGGATCGATCGGCATGTTGCCATCGGCTTCGCTGGATGCAAACAACAAGGGCTTGTATGAGCCGTCGCACGGTTCGGCGCCCGATATTGCAGGCAAAGGCATTGCCAATCCGCTCGCAACGATCCTGTCGGCAGCGATGATGCTGCGTTTTTCATTGAATAAACCCGAGCAGGCGGACCGTGTAGAATCGGCAGTCAAAATGGTGCTGGCACAGGGCCTGCGCACTGCCGATATTCATGAGCAGGGTTGCACCAGGATTGGAACCAATGAAATGGGCGATGCCGTAGTCAAGGCACTGGCCTGAGGTCAAACCGGGCGGATGCCGCCTAGCATGATGTTGATAACAATGGCCGGGTGGGACCCGGCCTGAATTTTAGGGAAAGATGATGAAACTGGTTGGCTTGGTCGGTTGGCGTGGCATGGTGGGTTCGGTCTTGATGCAGCGTATGCAGCAGGAAGGCGATTTTGCGCATATCGAACCTGTATTCTTTTCAACTTCCAATACCGGCGGCAAAGCGCCGGCAATGGCGAAGAACGAAACCACGCTGAAGGATGCCGGCGATATCGACTCGCTGAAGAAGTGCGACATCATTATTACCTGTCAGGGCGGCGACTACACGACCGAAGTATTTCCCAAGCTGCGCGCGGCCGGCTGGGACGGCTACTGGATCGATGCGGCGTCCACGCTACGCATGAAGGATGACGCGATCATCATTCTTGATCCGGTCAATCTGGGCGTGATCAAATCGGCATTGAGCCGAGGCGTGAAGAATTATGTCGGCGGTAACTGTACCGTGTCGTGCATGCTGATGGGATTGGGCGGGTTGTTTCAGCACGACTTGATCGAGTGGATGACGTCGATGACTTATCAGGCGGCTTCCGGCGGCGGTGCGCAGCACATGCGCGAGTTGCTGACGCAATTCGGCTCTATCAATGCGGAAGTAAAGGCATTGCTGGACGATCCGGCTTCCGCGATACTCGAAATCGATCGTAAAGTACTGGCCAAGCAACATTCGATGAACGCTGATGAAGTAAAGCAATTCGGCGTGCCGCTGGGCGGGAACCTGATTCCATGGATCGACAAGGATCTGGGTAACGGTGTTTCGCGCGAAGAGTGGAAAGCCGGTGCCGAAACCAACAAGATTCTCGGTCGGGGTGCCGCATTTGGCAGCGACGCCGGCAACGCAATTCCGGTTGACGGACTGTGCGTACGGGTCGGCGCCATGCGTTGCCATTCGCAGGCGCTGACGATCAAGCTCAGGAAAGACGTCCCGCTCGATGAACTCAACGACATCATCGCCAGCCACAATCAATGGGTCAAAGTCGTCCCCAACAACCGCGAAGCATCAATGCGGGACCTGACGCCGGCGGCGGTGACGGGCAACTTGACCATACCGGTCGGACGGTTGCGGAAAATGCAAATGGGTAACGATTATTTATCCGCTTTCACGGTCGGCGATCAATTATTATGGGGGGCCGCCGAACCGCTGCGCCGAATGCTGAGAATCGTGCTCGAAGCTTGAGTCCAGGATCGGTTTCAGACCTGCTGTGTTGTCAATCTGCAACGTTAGCCCGCCAAGTGGTCTCCGGGACGAGGGAATTGGCGGGTTTTGCACATCCTGCGAAGATGGTTACGCTTGCGCGCGTAAGTCCATGATGATAATGTGAAAGTTCCCCAAGCAATGATAAATCGAAGCGATGCTTGTGTTCCCGCAACATACGCGAACGGAATTCCAATTTATGTCACTGAAAATGCGTATAAACACTCAGCCGAAATTCATTACATTTAGCCTGAAAACACTTAGTGCGGCTGTTGTTTCCGCAGTGCTGTTCTCAAACGCATATGGAGCCGGACTAGGGAAATTGACTGTGTTGTCCTCGCTGGGACAGCCATTGCATGCCGAAATCGAATTAACTTCGGTGTCCAAGGACGAAGCGGAAGCGTTATCGGTCAAGCTCGCATCCGTCGAGGCATTCCGGCAGGCGAATGTCGAATTCAACCCTGCACTGTTTGCCCTGCGATTTGTCGTTGAACAACGAGGCGGCAAGCAAGTCGTCCGTATCACTTCCTCACAGCCTATCAATGAGCCGTTCGTCGATATGTTATTGGAGCTTGGCGGAGGCAACAGCCGGCTGGTGAGAGAATATACATTCCTGCTGGACCCGCCGGACTTGCGCAGAACGCAGCCGGTCCAGATTGCAGCACCGAGCGCACCAAGTTCGCCGATCCAAAAAGCATCGCCGCAGGTTACGCGAGCTGAATCCGTACCACAACCATCGGCAACGGAAAGCCCGGTATCCCTGAGTAAGGCGCCTGCGCCGCCAAGAAGTGCCGGTACTGTCCAGCCTCGTGGCGGTGCAAACAATCTTGCGTCCCCGGATGATTACCAAGTCAAATCGGGAGACACCCTCGGCAAGATTGCCGGCCAATACAAGCCAGACGGAATTTCGCTTGATCAAATGCTGATTGGACTGCAGCGCGCCAATCCAAATGCTTTTATTGGTAATAACATCAATCGTTTGCGGGCCGGCCAGATTCTGTCAATACCCGACGCCGAGACGGCACGTGCTATTCCCAATGCTGAAGCCAAGCGCGTCGTCGTCGCGCAGTCAGTTGATTTCAATAATTACAGGAATAAACTGGCCGAGCAGGCCATGAATGCAGCACCACAAAAATCCGACGAGGCGAAGCAAAGCGCTACCGGGAAAATTACGGCCAAAGTGGAAGAGCAGCCGAGCGCTGCCAGCGAAGCAAAAGACAAGCTGAAACTGTCGAGATCAGGTGCCGCGGCCGCGGGTGCCGACAAGGGGGGTAACAGCGCCGCGATTGCGGAAGATGGAATCGCCAAGGAAAAAGCACTTGCCGAAGCCAATGCGCGAGTCAAAGAGCTGGAGAAAAATGTCGCCGACCTGCAAAAAATTCTCGAACTCAAAAATAAAGATCTAGCGAAAATACAAAACCAAGTCGATGTTGCCAAGCTTAATCCCGTGCCGTCGGCACCGGCGACGGCCGTATCCAATACCACTGCGGCAGTTCCGCCTTCGACCGCGACGGCCGCTAATGCACCCGCTGCGCCGGCTACCGCGCCTGCAGCCGCTGCTCCGCCAACATCCACGGCCCTTCCTGCTGCAGCGGCGCCTGCTCCTGCGGCAACGACAGCCGATACTCCCGGGCCTGATGTCGCGATACCTGCTCCGGAACCAAAGCCAAGTGGCGATTCGGCAGCACCTGCATCCAATACCGCCGATGCCAAAACGGCAACGCCAAGTCAGGTAAAGCCGGCAGTAACGCCGCCGCCCGCAATACCCGCGGAGCCGATGGAAACCAGTCTGATCGACGATGTGCTCGAGAATCCATTGATGCTGGCGTTGATGGGAGGTCTTTTGGCTGTGTTAGGGGCGTTCGGGATTTATAGCGCGCGTCGCAAAAAGAAATTGCAGAAAGACTTCAATGAGAGTGCAATTCTTACGGACTCAAGCAACCTGACGGCAAATTCGTTATTTGGGTCGACCGGCGGTCAGAGTGTCGATACGAATAACAGCGTATTCAATTCAAACTTCGCGCCTTCGGCGAGCCAACTCGATACCAACGAAGTCGATCCGGTAGCAGAAGCGGATGTCTATATCGCCTACGGCCGCGATGCGCAGGCGGAAGAAATCCTGAAGGAGGCGTTGCGCACTCAACCGGATCGAAATGCCGTACGCGTCAAGCTTTTGGAAATCTACGCAAACCGCAAGGATCTCCGTGCATTCGAACTACTGGCAAGCGAGCTGTACAGCATTACCAAAGGCGAGGGTGACGACTGGGAGCAGGCCGCTGGTTTGGGCGTGGAGATCGATCCGCAGAACCCACTCTATGCAGGCGGAAAACCGCCTGACGCCGTGGTCGCCAAAACCGCGGCGCTCACAGCACCCACGCAACCACTGGACGAGTTGAACCTCGACGCGTTGCTTAATACGACGCAGACTTCGGTGCCACCGCTCGAAAGCCTTGATACGGTCGAATCCGGCCCATCCTATTTTGACAATACGGTTGGCTCTACCGCGAGCGCACTGCCGGATCTTGACATGAAGGCCCCGAGTGCGGCCGCTGAAGTTTTCTCAATGCCGGCGGAAGAGCCGGTAAAGCCGAAAGCGCCGGCGGCGGCACCTGCCGTGGTTGAGACTGCGGCTCCAGCGGGACTGGATTTTGACTTTGATCTCCCGGGTCTGGGTATAAAGGAACCGGATCAGCCAAAGAACACGGAGGCCTCGAAATCTCCTGCTGAAGTCGCTTCGGCTGACAATGGGCTGGATTTCGATTTTAATCTGGACAGTTTTGCAGCCAAACATGCTCCCGAACCGGAAGCAGCCGCAACCGAAGAAACTCCGGATGTGGAGATCGAAGAACTTTCGTCGCTGGATTTGAATGATTCACTTGCTTTTGGAAAGCCAAATGCGACCTCATCTGCCGTGAGTGGAACGGCAGCGCAAGAATTCGATTTATCCGGAATCAGCCTTGATCTGGCGTCGGCGGAATCGATGGCGACTGTCAGCGAAGCGGCGCATGAAGCTGGTGACTCCAACCTGGCCGAGATGGCGACGAAGCTTGATTTGGCGATTGCATATCAGGAAATCGGCGACAAGGAGGGCGCGCGTGAACTGCTCGACGAAGTCGTCAAAGGCGGGACTTCCGAGCAGACTGAAAAAGCGAAATCGATACTGCAAAAAATCGCGTAAAAGCAATTATCAAGGAGACGGGCGCGGCGTGATGCTTGCGCCCGTTTTGTTTTTTTCTCTAGGCAAAACTGGATTCGAATTGAAACGTATTGTTCTCGGTGTTCAGTACGACGGTGCGTCCTGGCATGGGTGGCAAACCCAATTAACCGGCAACACGGTGCAGGACCGCCTGGAACAGGCCTTGAAGAAATTTACGCAGGCCGATGTTGCAACGGTGTGCGCCGGCCGTACCGACGCGGGCGTACACGCGATCGAGCAGGTAGTTCACGTTGATACGGAAGTCGACCGCGAGACGTTTTCATGGGTAAGGGGTGTAAATGCGTCCTTGCCTTCGTCGATTGCGGTGCGCTGGGCCTGCGAGGTCAAGCCTGATCCGCTCGCCGATTTCCACGCTCGTTTCAGCGCAACCGCGCGCACATATCAATATGTCTTGTATAACCATCCGGTTCGCTCACCGCTTTTAAAAGGCAAGGCTGGCTGGGCATTTCGTCCGCTTGCAATCGAACCGATGCGCAGTGCTGCGCGGCATCTGGTAGGGACGCACGATTTTTCCGCATTTCGCTCGTCCGAATGCCAGGCAAAGTCGCCGGTAAGGACCATGCATGACATCGGCATCGAGCGGCGCGGCAATATAATCATTTTCACTTTGCATGCCAATGCGTTCCTGCATCACATGGTACGCAACATCGTGGGGTCGCTGATTGTCGCCGGCAGCGGCGCTCAGCCGCCGGATTGGCTAAGCGAAGTGTTGCACGGTAAAGACCGGAATCACGCGGCGCCGACTTTTATGCCCGACGGCCTCTATTTGGCGAAAATCGACTACGATAGCAAATGGAAACTGCCGCAAGAAGTAACATCAACATTGCCGTGGATAGTCTAATAAATTTCCAGAGAATCAATCGCTGACATGACGCACCGTACCCGAATCAAGCTGTGTGGTATGACCCGAGCCGATGACGTGCAAGCTGCCGTCGCGGCCGGCGCCGACGCGCTCGGATTTGTCTTTTATCCAGGCAGTCCGCGTTATGTGGCACCCGATCTGGCATCACGGCTATTATCCTGCGTGCCCGGTTTTGTCACGACGGTCGGCCTGTTCGTCAATGCATCCTCGGCGCAGGTTATCGACACTGTCGCACGAGCACCCGTATCATTGTTGCAATTTCATGGCGACGAGACGCTGGAGCTGTGTTGTGAGACGGCAAGGGCGGTCAATAGACCATTTCTTCGAGTGATTCGTGTCAAGCCGGATATGCAAGCCGCCGATTTGTTAAAATACGAGCACGATAGTCGCGCCGCCAGTGACTTGTTTTCCGGATTGCTTCTGGACACATGGGTCGACGAATTTGGCGGCAGTGGAAAGGTTTTCGATTGGTCTCTCATTCCAGAAGAACTCGCGCCTCGGGTCGTTTTAAGTGGTGGCTTGAGCGTACAAAACGCGACTGACGCCGTGGCTCGCGTACGCCCGTTTGCAGTCGATGTCAGCAGCGGCATCGAATTCGCCAAGGGCGTCAAGGATTCCGCCAGGATGCGCGCCTTTGTCGATGCGGTGCGCTCGGCGGATGCTATCACTCGATAGAAAAACAGTAGAGAGAACATCATGAAAGAACTGGACGGGCTCGGCAGTCTTGCCGAGCGTCAGGCAATGCCTGCCACGGCGCTGCATCAGGCAGCCGAATATAATCTTCCCGATGCAAAGGGCCACTTCGGTCAGTACGGCGGCAGCTTTGTTTCGGAGACGCTTACGCACGCGCTTACCGAACTGAAGGAAGCGTATGCGCATTTCAAGGACGATCCGGAATTCCTTGCCGAATTCCATAGCGAACTGAAGCATTTCGTCGGTCGGCCCAGCCCGATTTACCATGCCAAGCGCTGGTCTGAAATGATGGGCGGCGCTCAAATTTACTTCAAGCGCGAAGACTTGAATCATACCGGTGCACACAAGATCAATAACGTGATTGGCCAGGCATTGCTGGCAAAGCGCATGGGCAAGCCGCGCGTGATTGCCGAGACCGGCGCAGGCCAGCACGGCGTTGCCACCGCGACTATTTGCGCGCGTTTCGGCATGGAATGCGTGGTCTATATGGGCAGCGAAGACGTCAAGCGCCAAGTACAGAATGTCTATCGCATGGAATTGCTCGGCGCGACCGTGGTGCCGGTCGAATCCGGATCGAAGACGCTGAAGGATGCGCTCAACGAAGCGATGCGCGATTGGGTCACCAATGTCGAAAACACTTTCTATATCATCGGCACCGTCGCCGGTCCGCACCCGTATCCGATGATGGTGCGCGATTTTCAGTCGGTGATCGGTGAGGAATGCAAGGTGCAGATGCCGGAAATGACCGGACGTCAGCCCGACTACGTGATCGCCTGCATTGGCGGCGGATCGAACGCAATGGGTATTTTTTATCCTTATATCGACAACAAGGATGTCCAGTTGATCGGTGTCGAGGCGGCGGGCGAAGGGATTGAAAGCGGCAAGCATTCCGCATCGCTTCTGGCCGGCTCTCCGGGAGTGTTGCATGGCAACCGCACCTACTTGCTGCAGGATGAAAACGGGCAGGTCATCGAAACCCATTCGGTATCCGCTGGTTTGGACTACCCGGGTGTCGGGCCGGAGCATGCGTGGCTGAAGGATTCCGGGCGTGCGCAGTATGTGTCCATCACCGACGATGAAGCGATCGATGCGTTTCATACTTGCTGCCGCATCGAAGGCATTATTCCGGCCTTGGAATCGAGCCACGGTTTGGCTTATGCCGCCAAATTTGCGGCAACCTTACCCAAGGACAAGATCATTCTGGTCAATTTGTCCGGCCGCGGCGACAAGGATATGCATACCGTCGCCGAGCGGATGAAAAAGAAATTCTAATTCGGGGCGTGCGCAAGACATTCATCTTGTGTTCGGAAAATACAATTCAATAATCAGTGTGTCGTTCTGGCAAAATCCGGGTGCAGGTGTCGTGAAATGCGCAGTGCATCCGGTTGAACAGTCTTCACCCAAACGACAACAATAAACGGCGAACCGCATAATGTCCCGAATTCAGTCAACACTTGCCGCTCTGGCGGCGCAAAACAAAACAGCATTAATCCCCTTTATTACAGCGGGCGATCCTGATCCGGCAATGACGGTCCCGCTGATGCATGCATTGGTTGCGGGCGGGGCTGATGTCATTGAGTTGGGGGTGCCATTTTCCGACCCTTCCGCTGATGGTCCCGTGATCCAGCGTGCATCCGATAGAGCGCTGGCGCATGGCGTCGGGTTGCGCCATGTGCTGGAAATGGTGCGCGAATTTCGTAGCGTTAACAAAAACACGCCGGTGGTCTTGATGGGATATGCCAATCCAATCGAACGCATGGGAATAAATTCTTTTATCCCTGCGGCCAGGGAAGCCGGCGTGGACGGCGTGCTGGTAGTCGATTATCCTCCGGAAGAATGCCAGGAGTTCGCGGCTGTCATGAAGGAAAATGGCCTTGATCCGATTTTTCTGCTGGCTCCGACCTCTACCGACGATCGAATCAAGGAAGTCGGAAAAATTGCCAGCGGCTATGTGTACTATGTGTCTTTGAAAGGCGTCACCGGATCGGGCAACCTCGATCTGGAAGCGGTGGCGGCGATGATTCCGAGAATTAAAAAACACGTCACAGTTCCGGTCGGCGTCGGCTTCGGCATCCGGGATGGAGCAACCGCAAAGGCAATTGCGTCCGTTTCTGATGCGGTGGTCATCGGTAGTCGTATCATTCAAGAACTGGAAAATACCCCGCGTGACAAGGCGGTGGCAGCGGTGCAGGCGTTTATTGGGGGTATACGCGAGGCATTGGATAAATAATAATGAACGTTGAAAGGCGCCTTATCGTAGCTTGACAAAGCCGCAATTCCAGTTCGATTTACGGAGTTGGCGCATTGCAATACGAGAGGTACAATTCGGCACACATAAAACTAACGAGGTCACCATGAGCTGGCTAGAAAAACTGCTTCCTCCACGTATTCAGCGTTCAGAATCGGCTTCACGCAAGTCCGTACCGGAAGGCCTATGGGTAAAATGTCCGTCGTGCGAGGCAGTGCTGTACCGTACCGATCTGGAATCCAATATTCACGTGTGTCCGAAATGTGCCCACCATATGCGTATCAGGGCGCGAGATCGCCTGGATTCGCTGCTCGACGCCGAAGGACGATATGAGATCGGCCATGAGACATTGCCGATCGATTCACTCAAGTTCAAGGATAGCAAGAAATATCCGGACCGCCTGAAGGCCGCGATGGAAGCGACCGGCGAAACCGATGCCTTGATCGTCCTCGGCGGCGCCATCAAGTCATTACCTGTTGTCGTTGCGTGCTTTGAATTTGAATTCATGGGCGGATCGATGGGATCGGTGGTCGGCGAGCGATTCGTGCGCGGCGCTCAGATCGCGCTGGAACAGAAGGTGCCGTTTATCTGCATTACGGCAACCGGCGGTGCGCGTATGCAGGAAGGTCTATTGTCCCTGATGCAAATGGCGAAGACCACGGCAATGCTGACCAAGCTGTCAGAAAAAAAATTGCCGTTTATTTCGGTACTGACCGATCCAACCATGGGTGGCGTTTCCGCCTCGTTCGCTTTCATGGGGGATGTTGTGATAGCCGAACCGAAGGCGCTGATCGGCTTTGCGGGCCCGCGGGTAATTGAAAACACGGTACGCGAAAAGTTGCCGGAGGGCTTTCAGCGTGCCGAATTCCTGGTGCAAAAAGGTGCGGTGGACATGATTGTCGATCGTCGCAAAATGCGCGAAGAGATCGCTCGTTTGCTGGCGCTTCTGCAGAATCAGGCAATTGAGGTATTGGCCTAAATTTACCGAAAATCACTACCAAGCCCGAGCCTTGCCAGGTTCGGGCTTTTTAATTTCAAACAAGCCTCCATATATTTCAGGTAATGCAGAATCATCCAATCACGCTTGCCGACTGGCTCTCAGTCCTCGAATCGCGGCATCCCAAGGCAATCGACATGGGCCTGGAGCGTGTCGCGCAAGTCAAGGACAAGCTTGGCATCGGCTTCGATTGCCCGGTCATTACCGTGGGCGGCACCAATGGCAAAGGATCGACCTGCGCCATGCTGGAATCGATCCTGATACATGCCGGATACCGGGTCGGCCTATACACATCGCCGCATCTGCTGCATTTCAACGAGCGCGCGCGCATCGGTGCAGAGTTCGTGTCCGACGCGGCGCTGGTAGGCGCTTTTGAAGCCGTCGAAGCGCTGCGCGGCGATGTATCGCTGACTTATTTTGAATTTACCACTTTGGCCATTCTGCATTTGTTTGCGCAGGCCGGTCTGGACGCGGTCATTCTTGAGGTGGGACTTGGGGGAAGACTGGACGCAGTCAATGTGGTCGATGCCGATGTCGCGATCGTCACCAGCGTCGATATCGATCACACCGAGTATCTTGGCGACACACGCGAAAAAATAGGTTTTGAGAAGGCAGGCATTTTCCGTTCCGGCAGGGCCGCCATATGCAGCGACCCGGTGCCGCCGAAATCCTTGATCGAACATGCGGAGGCGATCGGCGCGGATTTGTGGCTGATGGGGCGCGATTTCAATTATGCGGGCGACAAGCAGCAATGGAATTACGGCGGACGCAGCCAGCGCCGCAATTCGCTTGGCTATCCAAGTCTGCGCGGCGCCAACCAGTTGTTGAATGCGTCGGCGGCACTGGCGGCCCTGGAAGTGTTGCGTCAGCGGTTGCCGGTGGGTGCGCAAGAGGTGCGCAATGGCCTCGTGATGCTGGATTTGCCGGGGCGTTTCCAGGTGCTGCCGGGGCGTCCCACGATTGTCCTCGACGTCGCGCACAATCCGCATGCGGCGGCGACCTTGGCGCAAAATCTCGGCAATATGGGATTTCATCGTTACACCTATGCGGTATTCGGCGCAATGCACGACAAGGACATAGACGGAGTGATCGCACACCTGAAGGGCGTCATCGATCATTGGTGCGTGACTGACTTGCCGGTATCTCGCGCTGCGACGGCGGTCCAGCTCAGGCAAAAATTGCTGGATGCCGGGGTTGCGCCGCAAAATGAACCGGCCGCTGAATGTACCATCCAGGATTTCGACTCTCCGGCAAAAGCATTCGCGAATGCTCAAAGCCGGGCAGAGGAGAATGATAGAATTGTGGTTTTCGGATCCTTCCTCACCGTCGCAGGTGTAATGGAAGCAAGAAAAAACGCAAATCACTGACAAACAGATAAGTTATCGCATGGGCTTGTTCTCGATTTTCCGTAAAAACAAGCAGGAATCCGCGTCTGAAGACAGCGAGTTTTTGACGCGCGCCGAAGATGAATCAAATGCGATGCGCGGCCGCGGCAAACGCAAACAGCGCAAGCAGTCCAATGAGCCGGTTGATCCTGTCTTACCGCAAAAAAAACGGGCGCGTCGACGTTTGGTCGGCGCAGTCGCATTGGTCTTGGCAGCCATCATTGCGCTGCCCATGATTCTGGATTCTGAACCCAAACCCTTGGCCGCGGATATCGCAATCCAGATTCCGTCCAAGGATAAGCCGGCAGTCCGCCAGGACAGTGGCCGTTCGGCGTCATCGTCGGCGACCGGCGCCAAGGTGCCTGCATCGGCAGGGCTGGATAAAGATGAAGAGATAATTCAGCCGTCAGCAGCACCGGCAACACCTGCCGTGCCGCAGAAAAACACGGCAAATCTTTCTGCGCTACCCGGTACGGCGATTAAATCGGAAGTGCCGCAAAAGCCGGGTTCGAAGGTTGAAGATAATGTAAAAGTACAGCCGATTCCCGCCAGAAGGGACGAAGATTCAGAGCGAGCCAAAGCGATACTCGAAGGAAGATCGCTTGCCAAAGTCGACAGCACACCAGGTCCCGGCGAAGCGAAGTCTGGCGCATATCTGGTCCAGGTCGCAGCGCTTGCGTCGCAGGACAAGGTCAACGAGCTGCAAAAAAAGCTGAAAAATGCGGGGATCAAATCGCATACGCAAAAAGTAGCAACCGCAAACGGGGAGTGGATCCGCATCCGCGTCGGGCCGTTCGCCAGTAGAGATGAGGCGGACCGGATGCTGGCCAAAATTGGCAAGCTGGGATTGAATGGCAAGCTGGTGCCGGCTTGAACCGAATGCAGGGTCGTGCGGCATGCCGGGCATGACGGCATTCGATTTTCTGGTGTTGTTCGTGCTGACCTGTTCCATCGTGATCAGCACCTTGCGCGGACTGGTAAAGGAAATACTTTCGCTGGTAAGCTGGATAGTTTCTTTCGTGATTGCCAATGCATATGGCGAAGAGCTGGCCGTGCTGCTGCCGGACATGATTCCGGGAACGCTGACGCGTTTGATCGTTGCTTTTATTGCGCTATTCATCGGCGTGCGGCTCTTGATGGGCTTGTTGAGCATGGCGGTTGAAGCGCTGGTCAAGGCGGGTGGGCTGACAGTGGCCGACCGCGGCCTGGGTGGATTATTCGGATTGGCGCGCGGTTTGGTGATTGTCCTGACTGCCGTATTGTTGTGCGGCATGACTGCGATTCCAAGCCAGCCCTTTTGGAAAGATGCGCTATTCAGTCCATTGGCTGAAACAGCGGCGCGCACCGCAAAGCCTTTCCTGCCGGGCGATATTGCGCGGCATGTTCAGTTTTAAATTGCTTTTGTTGAGGAGTCCACCATGTGTGGCATTGTAGGCGTCGTCTCCCATAGCCCGGTCAACCAGTTGATTTACGATGCGTTGCTGCTACTGCAGCACCGCGGCCAGGATGCTGCGGGCATCGCAACCAGCCATGGAAACGCATTTTCCATGCACAAGGCCAATGGCCTGGTGCGTGATGTGTTCCGCACCCGGAATATGCGCTCCTTGCCCGGTAATTCCGGGATCGGCCAATGCCGCTATCCGACTGCGGGTTCGTCGAGTGCCGAGGAGGCGCAACCGTTTTACGTCAATGCGCCGTTCGGCATCACGCTTGCGCACAACGGCAATCTGACCAACTGGGAACAGCTCAAGATCGAGATGTTCAAGAATGACCGCCGTCACATCAATACCGATTCCGACTCCGAAGTATTGCTAAACGTATTGGCGCATGAAATCGACGAGGCGACCACCGGTTACTCGCTCGACCCGTCCGCTTTGTTCAAGGCGGTGTCGTCGCTGCACAAGCGCGTGCGCGGTTCCTACGCGGTGGTGGCGCAGATTGCCGGATACGGCATGCTCGCGTTCCGCGATCCGTTCGGCATCCGTCCGCTATGCATCGGATTCAACGATACCGAAAAAGGCCCGGAATACGTGGTCGCCAGCGAATCGGTTGCCCTGGAAGGCCTGGGATTCAGGTTCTTGCGTGACGTCATCCCCGGCGAAGCGATTTTCATCGACACCGACGGCAAGCTGTATAACCAGCAATGCGCGGAGAACCCGACGCTCAATCCATGCGCGTTTGAGTTCGTTTATCTCGCCCGTCCGGATTCGATCATCGATGGCGCTTCGGTATACTTGGCGCGTCTCAAGATGGGCGAATATCTGGCGGATAAAATCAAGCGTGAATTTTCTGCGGGCGACATCGATGTGGTCATGCCGATTCCGGATTCGTCGCGGCCGTCTGCGATGCAATTGGCGCTGAAACTGAATCTCGATTATCGCGAAGGCTTTATCAAGAATCGCTATATCGGCCGCACCTTCCTGATGCCGGGTCAGGCGATTCGGCGCAAATCGGTACGCCAGAAATTGAATGCGATCGGTTCCGAGTTCAAAGGCAAGACCGTATTATTGGTGGACGATTCCATCGTGCGCGGCACCACCAGCCGTGAAATCGTGCAGATGGCGCGCGATGCCGGCGCCAAGCGCGTCATATTCGCGTCGGCCGCGCCGCCGGTGAAATTCCCGAACGTGTACGGCATCGACATGCCGACCCGCAACGAATTGATTGCCTATGGCCGCACCGACGAGGAAGTGTGCCGTGAAATTACTGCAGACGCGTTGGTGTACCAGGATGTCGATGCATTGAAGCGCTCGATTTCGGATGTCAATCCGTTACTGAAAAGTTTTGAGGCGTCGTGCTTTGACGGCGTTTATGTCACTGGCGATATTTCGCGGGATTATCTGGACCGGATCGAATTCGCCAGGAACAATCCGAAGCCGGAAAATGAAGATGCGGTCCGCACCCAGTTGAACCTGAATCTGGCGCAGGTCGATTGACGAGTGCTTCCATGATTGCGCGTCATATCGGTAGATGAAACCATGCCGACGGTTGCCGACGCGCTTGCGGGAGCCCGATATCAGGCTCCGGCGCCATCCGAAAAGAAATCGGTGCTGATCGCCGGCGCGGCCGGGAGATTGGGCGAGCGGATTCTGACTCGCGTGCTGGGTGCGCCGGATTATCACCGGATTTATGTGCTCGCGGAGGATGCCATGCCGTCAACCGAAGCAAAGTTGAGCGCATTGCGTCAGTCGGAATGGGTCTCCAAGATAGATCATGTAATCGCGGTCATCAGCGAGCACGGGAATAAACCTGCGCTCTTTGCCCACAATCGCACCGATGTGTTTTCAGCGCTGACTACGGAACAGGTCGTGCCGCTGGCGCTGCAGGCAAAGTCTTTAGGCGTGTCGCGCTTCATGCTGGTGACGCCGACCAATATCCTGTCGCAGCCTTCCGCGGTATATGCGCAACTTGCCAATCTGACGGAAGCCGAACTGCATCGCATCGGCTTCGATTCGCTGTTGCTGGTGCGGCCTTCCGATCACGAGACCCGGCAAAGGCAAAAAGCCTTGCCGACGAGGCTGCTGAGTTTTCTGATCGATATCATTACCGGCCTCATGGCGGGTAACAAACATACTCCGCTTTCCATTGAGAACACCGCGCGGGCCGCTGTACGGGCGATGCAGGACAGTACACCCGGCTTATCGATTCTTGAACCGGATCGATTGCATCAACTCATCAATTCCTGATCTTTACAGGCGCCAAGATACATGGGAATGATCGCAAGCGTCATCGGTGCAACCGGATTGGTAGGAAGCGCCGTGGTATCGCAGCTTTGCAGCGACGCAGACGTCGAGGCTGTGCATGTCCTGGTGCGCCGGGCGCCGCCCGGCGTCGAGTTCTCGCCCAATCCGAAGCTGACTCAACATGTGATCGATTTTGACCGATTGGCAAACGTCTCTTGGCCAACCTCCAATGTGCTGTTCTGTTGTTTGGGTACAACCATAAAAACGGCCGACTCCAAAGAGGCTTTTCGTACCGTGGATTTCGATTATGTTGTCGGATAGGCACAGCGCGCCCGGCAGGCCGGGGCATCGAGCTTGATCGCGGTATCGACGCTTGGCGCCGACGCGCACTCAAAAAATTTTTATAACCGTACCAAAGGCGAAATGGAAGCCAAAGTTGCGACACCGGGTTTCAACAGTGTGGTCATTCTTCGTCCATCCCTGCTGGAGGGCGTGCGTGCGGAATCGCGCGTTGCCGAGCGCCTGGCGCTGGCAGTATCAAAAATAATTCGTCCGATCCTGCCGCCTCGCCTCCGCCCGGTGCCAAGTCAATCGGTGGCGCGAGCCATGATAGCGGCGGCGAAGAACCAATGCCCCGGTATCACCATCATCGAATCCGACCAGATTGCGCATCTCGCATAACGCAACGAATCTATCTTGACGATAAGGTGCACTTTGGGACATCATAAAAATTCCTGAAGGTAAGTATCCTGCCGGCAAGCGATATAGATGTGATTTTTTCAAATAAGCCTGACAAATAGAGGAGTGCTTATGCCAAGGCCGGAAAAGATCCGCCTGGGTGAGATTTTGGTGCAGCAAAAGCTGCTTTCTGAAGAACAGCTTCAGTTCGCATTGGCCGAACAGAAACGTACCGGGCGCAAGCTCGGACGGGTTTTTGTTGAAAACGGTTTTGTCTCCGAAGAGCAAATCTCCGGGGCGCTCGCCAAGCAATTAAACATCCCTTACATCAATCTCAAGTTTTTCAACATCAATTCCGGCTTGGTGCGTTTGCTGCCCGAGAGTCAGGCGCGGCGCTACCGCGCAATCGTGCTGGAGCAGCGCGAGCATGTGCTGATCGTCGGCATGGCCGATCCTACGGATCTGCAGGCTTACGATGAACTCGCGCGCCTGTTGAAGATCAACATCGCGCTCGCGGTGGTCAACGAAGGCGAGCTGCTTCAGACCATCGACCGGATTTACCGCCGTACCGAGGAAATCACTGATTTCGCGCGTGAACTCGAAGAAGAGCTGGGCGACAGCAATGTGGATTTCGGTACCTTGGCTGCAACTGCCGGACTGGAAGAAGCGCCGATCGTCAAACTTCTGCAATCGGTTTTCGATGACGCCACCCAGGTGCGCGCTTCCGATATTCATATAGAGCCACAGGCGGAGCGCCTGCAGATCCGCTTCCGGATCGATGGCATGCTGCATCTCCAAACCGAGGCCGACATCAAGATCGCGTCGTCGCTGGCGTTGCGCCTGAAGCTGATGTCGGATCTGGATATTTCGGAAAAGCGCCTGCCGCAGGACGGGCGCTTCGCTATCAAAGTCAGGCAGCAACAGGTTGACGTGCGTATTTCGACGATGCCGACGCAATACGGCGAGTCGGTCGTGATGCGGCTTTTGAATCAAAGCGGCGGGGCGCTCAAGCTCGATTCGATCGGCATGCCGCCGGCCATGGTAAAGAAATTCCGCGCCATTTTGCAGCGCCCCAACGGCCTGGTGCTGGTCACCGGCCCGACCGGTAGCGGCAAGACCACTACCTTGTACGGCGCGCTGTCTGAATTGAATACGATGGAACGTAAACTGATTACGGTGGAAGACCCGGTGGAATATCGCCTGCCGGGCATCAATCAGGTTCAGGTCAATGAAAAGATCGAGCTGACTTTCGCGCGGGTCTTGCGCTCCGCTTTGCGTCAGGACCCGGACGTGGTGCTGGTCGGTGAGATGCGCGACCAGGAAACCGCGCAAATCGGCATGCGCGCCGCGTTGACCGGCCATCTGGTGCTGTCCACTTTGCATACGAACGATGCGATGAGCACGCCGGTCCGCTTGATGGACATGGGCGTGCCGGCGTATATGGTCGCAACTTCCTTGCAAGCGGTGCTGGCGCAGCGCTTGGTGCGGGTGATTTGCGAAAGCTGTGCAAAGCCCTACGAACTGACTGCAACTGACCGCGCTTGGTTGTCGGCAGAACTCGGAAACACAGTGGATTCCCGACAATATCTTCACGGACGCGGATGCGCCCACTGCAATGGCACCGGATATCGGGGACGTACCGGCGTATATGAAATGCTGGAAATGACTAAAGCCGTAGTGGAGGCCGCCAATCGCCAGGATCCGGGGCATTTCCTGGCTGCCGCGGAAGTCGAAATGGCCGGACAAACGCTGCGTCGCCATGCAGTCGCTCTGGTAATTGCGGGAAAAACCACCGTCTCCGAAGCGATGCGCATTAGCAATCAAATCGATGAATAACATCACCTCCTTCCACAGGAAATAACGTGCCGTATTTTGCCTACAAAGCCCGCAATGCCCGTGGCGAGATGCTGCAAGGCGTGCTTGAAAGCGCGGATAGCGGTGCGGTAGCGGACCAGCTTTTCAATACCGGCGTTACGCCGATTGAAATCGTTGCTACCAGAAAGCCGGTCGTGGACGGCGAGGGGGGCTGGTGGTCTCGTTTGACCGAAGAAAAGGTGCGTGCCATCGACGTACAGCTCTTCAGCCGGCAAATGTATACGCTGCTGAAGGCCGGCGTTCCGATCATGCGTGGTTTGGCGGGATTGCAGGAGTCGGCGACCAGCAAGGCGTTTTCCCGGGTGTTGAAGGATATCCGTGAATCGCTTGATTCCGGCCGTGAATTGTCCGCGGCGATGCGCCGCCATCCCGATATTTTTTCGACTTTCTATCTGAATATGGTGCGCGTAGGAGAAGCGACCGGACGCCTGGAAGAGATTTTCATGCGCCTGTTCGGGCATTTGGAATTCGAACGAGACATGCGCGAGCGAGTGCGTACGGCGCTGCGCTATCCGATGTTCGTGGTAATCGCGATGACAGTCGCGATTATCGTGATCAACGTTTTCGTGATTCCTGCATTTGCCAAAGTGTATGCCGGCTTCAAGGCGGACCTGCCGCTGATGACGCGCATTTTGATCAACTTATCCAACTTCACGATAAATTACTGGCCCTTCATGCTGGCCGCCGTGATTGCCGCAGCGGTCGGTTTCAAGATGTATATCGCTACGCCGAACGGCAGATATCGCTGGGACAAAACCAAGTTGCGCCTCCCGATCGTCGGCGACATCGTTTCGAAAGCCACCATGGCGCGTTTCGCGCGCAGTTTCGCGCTGTCCAGCAAAAGCGGTGTGCCGATCGTGCAGGGCCTGAGTGTCGTTTCCCAGACGGTGGACAACAGCTACATTGCCAGCCGCATCGAGCAGATGCGGGACGGGGTGGAGCGCGGCGAGAGCATCCTGCGTACCGCGGTGACGACCGGCGTGTTCACACCGGTGGTCTTGCAAATGATCGCCGTAGGCGAGGAAACCGGTGAGCTGGACAGCCTGATGGATGAAATCGGCGGCATGTATGAACGCGAAGTCGATTATGAATTGAAGACGCTTTCGTCCAAGATCGAGCCGATCTTGATCATGGGGTTGGGGATACTTGTATTGATTCTGGCGCTGGGCGTTTTCCTGCCGATCTGGGATCTTGGCAAGGTGGCGCTTCCAAAATGATGGAGGTTCTGCACCGCACATCCGTTCGTCGCATGCCAGGCCGCATATACCGGCATCGTTGCGCGGGCTTCAGTTTGTTCGAACTGGCCATCGGCATCACGATGATCGGCTTGCTGGCCACCGTTCTATCCGAGCGCATGTTGCGTTATCAAGAGTATGCGGAGAAAACCGCGATGGAAGTGACCGCACGAAATCTCCGGACGGGGTTGCGGCTGCGGGTGGCGGATTTGATGATGCGCGACCGGCTCCATGAAATCGATCGGCTGTTGCAAGACAACCCGATTACCTGGCTTGAAACCCCTCCGCCGAATTACATCGGCGAGCGAGCAAATGCGAAGCAAGACGATACAGTGCGTGGTAACTGGTACTTCGACAACGTGCGGCGGGAACTGGTTTACACACCCTTTCGCCATCGTTATTTTCAGCCGCAGCTTTATGGCAACCACTCCATCCGCTATCGAATTGCCGCCGTGCCTGTAACGTCCGGTGACGGAACGCGGTCGATCGAAGGTCTCTCTTTGGTGTTATTAAGCCCATATAAATGGGAAATACGGCTAGGTTGGAGTGAGATTTAATTGTTGTATCCCATATACACGGGAGAAATACATGCATTTAAGCACTAGTCATCTACATTCAACATGCGCATAATGTAAGTAATTTCTATAAGACAACGCCTGACTATTGATGCGCATCAACATTTTAGTAATGAAATGTTCCAGGAGACAGGAGGCCGGTTTGCAGCAAAAAAATCAACCGAATCATCGCCAAGCGGGCTTTACCCTCATTGAGCTGGTTGTGGTTATTTCAATCATCGCAATCATGTCCGCAATCGCTTTGCCGCGCTATATCAATATGCAGTCGCAGGCACGCGCTGCCAAGGCACAGGCAATCCTGGGTTCGATTAAATCGGCAGCCGCGCTGGCGCGGGCAAGTTGCATGATGGACGTAGCCGGTTTGGTAACGCCATCCACCTGTACTGCGACAGCGGGAACCACCAATATGGATGGTACGAGCATCAACATGGTGAATCAGTATCCGGCCGCAACCGCGGCCGGGATTATCTTGGCAGCCCAGTTGGATGCAGGAGCGGATCAGCTTGTGATTACCGCAGGAAATCCGATTTTGATCGATATCGTGGGAGGGACCGCGCCGAACTGTCGAATTAGCTATACGGCCGCCACGGCAGGTCCGAGTTATGTAGCGCCTGTGTTGGTAACCACGGGATGCTGATCCAGCAAGAATAATTTTAATTCCAGACGTACCTTTAAACAAATAACTGATTTTTTAGGAGAAGAAAATGCGCAAAAATATTCAAGGTGGTTTTACCCTGATTGAACTGGTTGTCGTCATTGTGATTCTGGGTATTTTGGCTGCGACGGCATTGCCGAAGTTCATTGATCTTTCTTCTGAAGCTGAAACTGCAGCACTTCAAGGCGTGGGTGGAGCACTTTCTTCTGCCTCTTCGATTAACTATGCGGCCAGACTGGCTAGTAGTAATGCCAAAGGTGTAGCTGTAGCAACTTGTCTCGGCGCAGACGGTTTGATCCAGCCCACTGCATCAGCCTCGGGTTATACACTGAGCGGCGGTGCGACAACGGCAGGCGAGGCGGCCACTTGTGTGCTGACCAAGGGCACTTCGAGTATCAATGTTGTGATCATCGGCTCGTAGCTTGCTGCGCTTGGCATAGGTGGTAATACAGCGGGTCTCATACGCGCTGCAGATGGTCGATTTATTTGTCGTCAATTTGTGTAGGCGCGGTTTTCTTTATGGTTTCAGAAAAAAGTGCATATGCATTTTGTTCTGTGCAAATAAAACTGGGGTGCTCAGGCACCTCAGTCTTTAACGCTTAGCTTATTCGACCTGAATGCCGCCGACGTAAAAAGGCTAACGACAATGAGGCAATCCGGCTTTACTCTGGTTGAGCTAATCGTTGTCATGATGATTGTCGGCATACTGGCAGTGGCAGCGATTCCCCGGTTTTTCCAACAGCAGACTTTTGAGGCGCGCGGCTACCATGACCAAGTGCTGGCCATGGTGCGTTATGCGCAAAAAGCCGCGATTGCCCAGCGCACCAGTGTATTCGTGAATGCAGACGGCGGAAGCGACACGGTCTGCCTGACCTACGTCTCTGATCCAGGCTGTACCAATGTGGTGAACGTCGTGATCAATCCTGCCGATCAGTCGAGATTCAGCAGACCCGCACCGGACGGCGTCACTCTGGACGGTTCGGATGCTTTTTCCTTTTCGGCGCTGGGCAGGCCTGAACCCAACGCTGCTGTGGTGATTGGAATCGTCGGCGACGGGATCACCAGAACGATTACCGTAGAACGGGAAACCGGATATGTTCATCCCTGACAAGACCATCAAGCGTCGCCAGGCGGGCATATCGCTGGTCGAGTTGATCATGTTCATTATTATCGTCAGTGTCGGCATTGCCGGCATCCTGTCGGTGATGAACGTCACTACCAAGTCCAGCGCCGATCCGATGCAGCGCAAACAGGCGTTGTCCATCGCCGAGTCACTGCTGGAAGAAATCCAACTGCAACCTTTCACCTATTGCGATCCGACAGATGCCAACGTGGCGACGGCGACCGGTGCATTTGTTGGACCAGGCGGTTGCGATGCGGTGGCGGAGGGCTCCGGTGCCGAATTGACTCAATCGCGCTATCCACCGGACCCGTTCAATAATGTGAATGATTACAGCGGCTTTTCCATGGCCGGCATTCGTGGCCTGGATAACGTCGCGATTACCGGACTGGAAAATTACACCGCGACGGTGATGATCGCCAATTCCGCAGTAGGAACGGTTCCGGCCGATGCTTCATTGCGGATCGATGTGCGTGTGGTATCCGGCGCCACCGTCGATGTCACCTTGACGGGTTACCGGATGCGGTACGCGCCGAATGCGGGGTTGTGACGGATGCGGACATTCATGAAAAGGCGGCAACGGGGATTTACCCTGGTCGAGGCGGTGGTGGTGATTGCCATCACCGGTATCATCGCTTCCGTAGTCGCGGTGTTCATCCGTGCGCCGATAGAGGGCTATTTCGATGCCGCGCGCCGCGCCGAATTGACCGATGTTGCCGATACCGCGGTTCGCCGCTTTTCACGCGACGTGCATCTGGCTTTGCCCAATAGCGTGCGCATTACAAGTACGCCAAGCACTATCGCCATTGAGTTCCTTCTGACCAGTGCCGGCGGACGTTATCGCGCGGAGCCCGGTGTGCCTGGGGACGATATCCTGGATTTTACGCAGGATGACCAGAGCTTCGAATTACTTGGGCCGGCAATTGCGTTCCAGGCGACCTCACTCGACCACCAGAACCAGATTGTCATTTATAACCTTGGTATTCTGGGTGCGGATGCCTACATCGGTAACAACCGGCGTACATACGATGGCGGCGCGGCGCCGATCATTCAAATCACCCCCATAAATCCTTTTCCGTTCGATTCGCCCAGCCACACTTTTCAAGTGGTCGATACGCCCGTTACATATCGATGCGACTTGTCTGCGGGCGTTGCGACGCTGACGCGCTATTCGGGATATGCGATCGTTGATACTCCCCAGCCCGATCCACCGGCAAGCGGCGGCGCATTACTGGCGCAAAACGTGAGCGCTTGCGCGTTCGTCTATGAGCCGGGTATCACTGAACGCAGCGGGCTGGTGTCGATGCGTCTGTCGTTGACGCAAAGTAATGAAACCGTCACGCTTTACCATGAGGCGCATGTCAGCAATGTGCCCTGAAACCAAGCGAAACCAGCAAAACCGCCGCAAAGCAGGCGCAACCGCCCAGCGCGGATTCTCCATCGTGTCGGCGATTTTCCTGCTGGTCGTGATGGCTTCTCTGGGCGCATTCATGCTGACTTTCTCGACCGTGCAACATACAACGGCGACCCAGGACATGGAAGGCACGCGGGCCTATCAGGCGGCACGTACCGGGATTGAATGGGGGTTGTATCAGGTGCTTCAAGTGCCGCCGCCCCCGGCTGCAGCTCCCGTTTGCCCGGGGCCGACGACATTACCTCCATTGGGCGGAGCGCTCGCGGGATTCACGGTAACGGTGGACTGCATCCTCTCGGATCACGTAGAGGCCGGCGTTACGGTGCGAGTTTATCAATTCACGTCGACCGCCATTAATGGTGCAACGACAGGCTCGCCGCATTATGTCGAGCGTCAATTGCGAGCGACGGTGAGCCGGTGATGGAAAACGAATCAAACGGGGCCGACAGTCGCAATGGTTTTCGGTACAAACAAGTGTTCTTGCGCCATGCCGCCGCGACTGATTGCACGCATCAGGCCGACAGCGAGAGCATGACGAGTCGATATTGCGAGATGTTCACCGTGTCCGGCATGCTGTTTCGCATAAGCGAGGCGCTTGCGGCCCTCAATATCGCTCCACCAAGTGGCGATCACTCGTACAAGATGATGCATCGTGCAATCAACCGTGTCGGCTCAATGGATAAGTCATGACTAGCCATCCATCGCGAACCCGCCGCTTCCAGCCATTCAATACGGCTCTGCTTGCATGCCTGCTGCTTCTGGCGCATTTACCGGTATGGGCTGCGAAGGATGTCGCATCCGTGACAGTCGATACGCAAGTCGGTACCGCGACCTACGGCACAGCGGGCGCGGTTACTTATACCGTCAGTTTTACCAGTTCCGGCAACGGTAACGGGAGTTGCGATTTGGCCGTGACCGGTTTGCCGACTGGAGTGACGCCGAATTTCAGCGGAGGCACCACGATCAACTTCAGCAACGGTAATCCTTCGCCAACCACGACGCTAACCCTGACCACCGATGCTGGTACGGCGCAGGCGATTATCGGTGCGGTGTTCACGGTCACTTGCAGCGATCCCGGTGCGTCCGCGTCGGACAGTGGCACCATCACGATCAATAGGAAAGCGCTGACGGTTACCGCCAACAACCTCAGTAAAATCTATGGAAATACACTGACGTTCGCAGGCACTGAGTTCACTTCGTCGGGGCTGGTCAACGGTGACACTGTGGCTAGCGTCACCCTGACTAGCTCCGGCGCTTCAATCACGGCAACCGTGGCAGGGTCGCCGTATGCCATCGTACCAAGCGCTGCCGTCGGCAGCGGACTTGCGAACTACAACATTGCTTACATCAACGGATCGCTCACGGTAAATACACGGCCGATCACGGTAACTGCCGACGCACAGAGCAAGAATGTCGGCGATCCGGATCCTCCCTTGACCTACCAGGTCACCAGCGGTTCGCTGGTCAACGGTGATACATTCAGCGGCGCATTGAACCGGCTCGCCGGAGAGACGCCTGGAACATATACGATTTTGCAGAACACACTTGCATTGAGCGCAAACTACGCGCTCACTTATGTCGCGGCCAATTTGACGATCAACAATTTTACTCCAGGGAGTTTCAACGCTTTCGAGAGCAGCACTGCGGCTGCCGCAACCACGGGAAAAATTTACACCAAGCTGGCAGGCACTGCATTCAGCCTTGATGTCGTTGCAATCTTCAGCGGTGCGCAGATGAACGGCTTTACCAATGCCGCCATCGTTGAACTGGTTGGGAATCAAAATACCGGAGTAGCGTTGAATCCGCAGAATTGCCCTGTTAGCTTTACCTTGATTCAAACCGTGTCGCCGAACCCGACCATTACTTCAGGCCGGTCCACGGTCAATTTCGCGGCGGTCGCTAATGCATGGAAAGATGTGCGGGTGCGAATTCGTTATCCGGTTGGATCGCCAACCGTGATTTCGTGCTCGACCGATAATTTCAGCATTCGTCCAACTGCGTTCAGCGTTATTTCGACTAATGCAACCAACACCGGCACGTCCGGCATGCCGTCTATCAAGACAGGCGCCAATTTCAATCTGACGGCAACCGCGATTGCAGGTTATAACGGCACACCGCTCATCAGTCCTTTGAAAGTGACTGGAACGCCGACGGCGGGTACATTGGGCGGGAGCTTTGGCGTTGCCGCGGTCGGTACGGGAGTGGCGACCGGATTGAGCTTCTACTACAGCGAAGTTGGCAATTTTGGACTCAATGTCAATGCGATCTTTGATAGTACGTTCACGAGTGTCGATGCAGCCGGGGTCGACTGCAGGACGGGTAGCGAGGCGGAGAGTTTTTCCAATACGTTGGCAGGCGGGCGGTACGGCTGTTCCTTCGGCAGTGTGGCAATTGCGCAGAGTGCCGGCGTTAGCGGCTTTGGCCGCTTTATTCCGGACAACTTCAACGTCAGCTATAACACGCCGGAATTCGGCGCCTCGTGCGGCAGCTTTACCTATGTCGGCCAGGCATTTACCTATACTACCGGGCCGGTCATTACGGTCACCGCCCGGAATGGGATCAACAACGGCTTATTGAATACGACCACGGTCAATTATGCCGGCGCCTATGCAAAATTGACCAACACCAGCGTCACGCCAAATACTCAGTCGGCACGTTATTCGCGCTTCGATGCGTTGGCTCCGCCGCCCGGCAATACGCCGGCCCTGGATACGGCGGGATTACCTGCAATTGCTGCCGATCCCGCGATCGCTGCTTTTGTCAACGGCGTATCCATGCTCACCTTCAATTCAGGTAGCGGACTGCTATTTACCCGCGGTGCTACGGCAAAGGCGCCCTTCAATGCCGAGATTGCATTGGCGGTGAATATAATCGATACCGATGCGGTCGCATATGCCGGCAATCCGGCACAGTTCGGCGCAGCTACCGCAGGCAACGGCATCGCTTTCGGCGGCGGGAATAAAGCAATGAGGTTCGGCCGGCTTAAGCTGTCGAACGCACACGGTTCGGAGTTGTTGAATTTACCTGTGCCGATCGGAACTGAATATTGGAACGGCATATCGTTTGTGCCGAATTCGCAAGACAGTTGTACATCGATTGCTGTTGGCAGTGTGGACTTTGGCGGGTATCAGGGCGGCATTACTGTGGCCAACATGCTTAGTCCAGGCAACGTCAACATAGGAGGCGCATTTGTTGCGGGTAAAGGCAGCCTGATGCTGACCAAGCCAACACCTAGTCCAGCGACAAAAGGCAGTGTCGATGTCACGATTAATTTAACGACTGCAAATAAATTATATTTAGGCACCGGGCTAATTTTCAACAGTAATCCGGTCGCCCGCGCCACGTTTGGCATATATAAGCGAGGGCCAATTATTTACTCAAGAGAAATGTACTAATACAATCTTGATTAAGAAGGCAACGAAATTTCCTATCGTGTTTGTATCTGCCAAATGTTGCTTCTCCGGAAAATTGATTGACAACAATAGCTTATTCCCCTAACTTCAAGTAACCCTTTATATACAAGTTGCTGTATGGCCTTATTCGCCAAAAACCGGAAAATTGCAGGCAGGATGGTCGTCCATTTTCAGGAAGACGGAATCTGTGTCGCCTTTATGCGACGCCTGTCTTCCGGTTCCGCAGTAGTCAATCGCGTCATTTTTTATCCGCACAATAAATCTACTGCAATGTTGTCATTGAGTAAGCTTGCAAAAGATTTGCACGGCGCTCAATACGATTGCAGCAATTTATTGACGACCGGCGAATATCAACTGTTGTCGGTAGATGCGCCCAACGTACCGGTGGAAGAGATGAAGACCGCCATGCGATGGCGGTTGAAGGATATGCTGGACTATCACATCGACGACGCAACGATCGATGTACTTGCCGTTCCCGGCGACAAGGATGCGCCGGTGCGCAATCATTCGATGTATGCGGTGGCGGCACGCAATCAATTGATCGAACAGCGGCAGGCGCAGTTTGATGAAGCCAGGATACCGTTGAGCGTGATCGATATTCCCGAAATGGCGCAGCGCAATCTGTCGGCGATGCTGGAGCCGGCGGGCCGGGGCGTTGCGCTCCTTTCGTTCGACGCATCCGGTGGATTGCTTACCGTGACTTTTTCCGGCGAACTGTATCTGGCGCGGCGCATCGATGTGACTTTGCAGCAGATTCAACAGGCGGAAAGCGAACAGAAAGACGCTTGTTATGACCAGATAACGTTGGAGTTGCAGCGATCCTTCGACCATTTCGATCGGCAGTATCGTTTCATCACCCTTTCAAAACTGGTGCTTTCCCCGTTAGGAGAGGTCGGCAAGGGCCTGCAGACCTATCTGGCTGCGAATTTATACGTGCCGATAGAAATCATGGATTTAAGCAGCCTCTTCGATATCTCCAATGTGCCGGATTTGAAACGCCTTGAAACTCAGCAGCGTTATTTCTTGGCGCTCGGCGCGGCTTTGCGCGAGGAGGAAATCGCGCTATGAGCCAGCAGATCAATCTGTTCAACCCGATTTTCCTTAAAACGAAAAAGTACTTTTCGACCATTGCGATGGCGCAGTCCTTGGGTTTGCTGCTGCTTGGTTCGGCCCTGGTCGCAGGCTATGCGCATTACCAAGTCGCAAGCTTGAGCAAGGAAGCTGCGGTAACCAGCGAGCGTCTGGCTGATGCGCAGATGCAATTGGTCAGGATACAGGCGGAAAACGCGCCACGCCAAAAGAGCCAGGCACTGGAAAATCAGGTTGCAAAAGCGGAGTTGGAGATGCGCTCGCTTAGCCAGGTGTTCAATATCCTGCAAAAAGGCGACATCGGAAACACCAAGGGTTATTCGGAATATTTACGCGCCTTTTCGCGCCAGATCGTCGATGGTGTATGGCTGACCGGCTTGACTCTGGTCGGCGCCGGAAATGAAATCGGAGTCGATGGACGCGCGCTGCAACCGGAGTCGGTCGCGACGTACATGAATCGGTTGAAGCGTGAGCCGGTCTTGCAGGGAAAATCATTCGGAACCCTGCAGATGCAGGTTCCGCAGGCGGAGCAGGTCGGCAAGGCTGACACGACTGATGCAAAACAACGTGGCTTGGCGGGATATATCGAATTCAGCCTGCATTGATTTTTGAAACAGACGCTTGGCAAGAATATCGCTGGAGAGACGGATACATGAAGCAGTACTGGCAAAAACTGGCGCAGAAAATTGACGCATTGAGCTTGCGTGAACGCGTGATTATTTTTACCATGCTTGCGGTTTTGTTTATCACCGCATTTAATGCGGCTTTGCTTGATCGTCAGTTCAGAAAGCAAAAGCAATTATCCGATCAGGTGAATGCAGGGCAGGCTCAGATCAATCTGATAGGTATCCAGATCCAGCAGGCGGTCCAGAAAAAAAATGATCCGGATGCCGCCAACAGGGAACGTCTGCAGACGTTGAAGCAACAGTCAGCGCAGATGCAAAGCGTCCTGCTGGATATGCAAAAAGGGTTGGTGTCACCTGACAAGATGACGGTTTTGCTTGAAGATATTTTGCGGCGCGATCGCAAGTTGCGGCTGCTGTCCTTGAAGACGCTGCCTGCAGCCAGTCTGGACGAATCAACCGCGGCAGATACCGGAAAAAAACCGTCGGCAGCATCGATCGCCGCGGTCAAGAATATTGGCGAGAGCGAGCCGGCAACTGGCGCGGTGTATAAACACGGCGTGGAAATCGTGATTCAAGGCGAATATCTCGATATTCTCGATTACATGGCGGCGCTGGAAGCAATGCCTTGGCAACTGTTCTGGGGGAAGGCGATATTGAAGGTTAATGAGCATCCGACTGCGACGCTGACCCTGACGCTCTTCACGCTGAGCCTGGACAAGAAATGGTTAAATCTGTGAATAGCATCGATGCAAAATGGATGGTACGCGGCAGCGTCCTGTTATCGACGCTGATGCTTGCGCCGATGGTGTCGGGCCAGAATTTGATCGATCCGACCAGACCTCCTGCATCGTTGAGAAGCGCAAAGGACGGTGCGTATCTGCCGGCGACATCAGGTCCGGTTTTGCAATCCGTGCTCGTTTCACCGGCGCGGAAAGTAGCGATCATCAGCGGGCAGACCGTTAATCTGGGTGGGAAATTCGGCGATGCACGAGTGACGAAAATTACAGAAAGCGAAGTTACTCTATCGGGCAGCAATGGTGTGCAAACATTAAAGCTCTTTCCTGGCATTGAAAAAAACGCGGATTCCAATCGCAAATATCCCCAAGCCGAAAGTCGGCGGCAATAAAGGAATAGCATGTATGCATAAAATTATAATAGCCCTTCTGGTTTTGCTCCTGGCATCGTGCACTACGTCTACGCCCAAGCGCGAGACTTATGACTTGATCAGCGCTGAAATGAACAAGGTCGTGGCCGAAGCGCAGGCACGTCCCGCGCAACCGGACGCGGTTGCGGACTCGTTGCTGCCGCCGCTTAGAATCGAAGTGCCGGCGGCGCGGCAGCCGATGGAGCCGAGATTCAGTCTGGCATTCAACAACCTGCCGGCGAACCAGTTTTTCATGGTGCTTGTCTCGGGTACGCGCTATAGCATGCTGGTGCCTCCGGAAGTCACCGGGACGATTTCAGCCAATCTCAAGGATGTAACGGTATTCGAAGCACTCGATGCGATTCGTGAGCAGTACGGCTATGACTACAAGGTCGAAGGTACGCGGATCTACATCAAACCGCTTTCCATGCAGACGCGTGTGTTCCAAGTCAATTACCTGACCGGAAGCCGAACCGGCACATCGGATATCCGAGTCACGTCGGGATCGGTCAGCGATGCGTCGCTTGCCCCGGCCGGCACTGGCGCGACTCCGGCAGGAGGAGGCGCCGGCGGACGTTCTCTCAACTCAAGCAATATTTCGACCCAGTCCCGTAGTGATTTCTGGGGTGAATTGCGGTCGTCGCTGGAGGCAATTGTCGGAGGCGGCAAGGAAGGGCGCAGTGTCGTCATCAGCCCCCAGTCCGGCGTAGTTGTCGTACGCGCGATGTGGAACGAACTGCGCGACGTGGACGCCTATCTGAAAGCCACCCAGTTATCCGTCGGACGCCAAGTGATCTTGGAAGCAAAGATACTGGAAGTGCAGTTGAATGACAGTTTTCAATCCGGAATCAACTGGGCGGTTTTTGGGAGAGGCGGTAATCATCGCGTTGCGGCAGGCCGTCAGGCACCGGCACCCGGATTACAGCCCGACGGCTCATTGCTTGGCACAAAATTCCCGGACGGGATTGCGGCAACCGCTGCCGGACTCGGAAATCTGTTTGGCCTGGCTTTCCAGACCAGTAATTTTGCGGCGCTGATCTCTTTCCTCGAAACGCAGGGTAGCGTGCATGTATTGTCGAGCCCGCGTATAGCAACATTGAACAATCAGAAAGCGGTATTGAAGGTCGGCAGCGACGATTTCTTCGTCACCAACGTCAGTACTACCACCACAACCGGGACGGCAACCACCACCAGCCCATCGGTTACGTTGCAGCCATTCTTTTCCGGCGTTGCATTGGACGTGACGCCGCAAATTGATCAGGATGGAAATATTATTTTGCATATCCATCCGTCGGTAAGCAGTGTCACGACGGTCGACAAGATCGTCAATCTTGGAACCGGTGGCTCCCTGACGTTGCCCTTGGCATCCAGCTCGGTCTCCGAAACGGATAGCGTGGTAAAGGGCAGGGATGGCCATGTCATCGCGATCGGCGGATTGATGCGGCAATCCACCACGTCGGATTACTCCGGCCTTCCCGGTACGACAAACGTCCCGGTCGTCAATACATTATTGGGCAACACGAATCGGGTCGGGCAGAAGCGCGAGCTGGTAATTCTGCTGAAGCCGACGATTGTTCACGGAGATAGCAGCTGGACTCAGAACATGCTTGATGCCCAGCGCAACATTCAAAATCTCGATCCCAATTCGCGGTCGGGACAGCGCTAGGGATGTACAGACACCATTTCGGCTTGCGTGAAATGCCGTTCGGGATCACTCCGGACACCAGCTTCTTTTTCGCCTGCTCCAACTATCAACAGGCGCTGAATACGTTGCTGGTCGCCGCGAAAAACGGCGAAGGGTTTATCAAGATCACCGGCGAGGTGGGTACCGGCAAGACGCTGTTATGCCGTAAATTCATGGCAACGCTCGACGATGGTTTTGTGACGGCATACATTCCCAATCCCTACCTTGAGCCGCGTACCTTGATGCTGGCGCTTGCCGACGAACTGGAAATTCCTCTTGAAAGGGATGTCGATCAATATCACTTGCTCAAGGCGATCAATCACCGCTTGCTGGTCCTTGCCCGTGAGGGGAAGCGGGTGCTGCTGTGCCTGGACGAAGCGCAGGCGATGCCGCTTGAAAGTCTCGAGGCCTTGCGCCTGTTGACCAACCTTGAGACGGAAAAGCGCAAGCTGCTGCAAATCGTGTTGTTCGGCCAACCGGAACTCGATCGAAAATTACAGCAGGATGCGATCCGCCAACTCGCCCAGCGCATCACGTTTCATTATCATCTCGGTCCGCTGACCCACGACGATCTCGAATTTTATCTGTCGCACCGGCTCAGCGTCGCCGGCTTTACCGGAAGCCGGTTGTTTGGCCGCGATGCCGTGAAGTTGTTGAATACTGCCAGCGGCGGCATCCCGCGTCTGGTGAATATCCTGGCGCATAAAGCGCTGATGGCAACTTATGGCGAAGGTAAACAACAGGTGCGTGCCAACCACGTCAGGGCCGCCGCCAAAGACACCGTGGCGGCAAAGCAGGCACTATGGCCATGGATGTGGTTAAGCGCTTTCACTGTGCTGATTGCGGGTACCGGGATGGGATGGATGTATTTTAAATGAGCCTGATCAATAAAATGTTGCAGGATCTGGAAGGGCGCCGCGTGGACGGTGACGCCGTCGGCGCCTTGCATGGCCAGGTAAGGGCTGCACCCGAGCCGGGCAAGATTCACGTGGCGTGGTGGCTTGTATTGGGACTCACGTTAATTCTGACAGGCGTGATTTCCTGGCTATGGGGGTATCGGACCGCTCCGACACCGGCGTCTGGAGAACAAGTGCCGCAATTGGCATTGAAGCTTGCACCCAATATCCAGATGTCGCAAACGCACTTACCGAAGATGCATTCAGCCGAGGAAACAGCAGGCGGCGCGCCACTGGTTGCGACAACGTCGGTTCCAATTATCAAAGACAACAGTACCGACAATGGGATGGATGCGTCTGCGGACAATCGCGGACAAGTCGATGCGGCAAGCGCGCAGTCGGCTACCGTAGCGAAGCAGGCTTCGGCAGCAACCGCAAGCGTGGTAGCGGCCCCGGCAGTTGCGGCGGCAAGTATAGCCGCGGCGCCTGTTCCGGTTTCCACCGCGCCACAAGCACCGGTTGCGGAAGCATCTCCGGCGCGCGCGGCAGCGAGTAAGCCGATAACTGCCGCTACCGAAAAGAACGGCACAACGGACCGGTCATTACAAAAGCCGGATAAGGGAACCGAATTCGACATACCGGCAAATGTCGCCAAACAGATAAAGGAAATCACCCCGCATCAGCGCGCGGAAGAAGAATACCGGCGCGCAACGGTCCTGCTCGATCAAGGCAAAAACAGCGAGTCCATGGCTGCGCTGGAGCGGGCGCTGCAGCTCGATCCGCAACATAGCGTGGCGCGCCAGACCCTGGCTGGTTTACTGCTTGAGGCCAAGCGTCCGGACGAAGCAATACGCAAATTGCAGAATGGCTTGAACGTAGACAAGAATCACCCGGCGCTGGCCATGATGCTGGCACGCTTGCAGGTGGATAAAGGCGAACTGCGGCCGGCAGTTGAAACCTTGCAGCGTACGCTGCCTTATGCTGTGGAGCGGGCCGACTATCAGGCGTTTCTTGCCGCACTGCTGCAGCGAGAGAGTCGTCATAAAGAAGCCTCAGAGCATTATTTGCTAGCCTTGCGTAAGTCACCTCAAAACGGTCTGTGGTGGATGGGAATTGCAATCTCCCTGCAGGCTGACAATCGCCTGGGGGAGGCGCGCGACGCATTCGGGCGGGCCAAGGCGTCCAATAATCTGTCTCCGGAATTGCTGGCATTCGTGGATGAGAGATTGAACCAATTGCGCTGATAGACCGCCTTGGTTTTACCCGGCAGCGGCCCAAAAGCAGCATCAATTTTGCATTCATCCCTTTTTGGGATACGATTACGACTGCGCCGATTTGTTTCTGCTTGCGGGCGCCGGGGCGAGACCTCAAAAAAATGCTGCTAAAAGGGATATGAGTCTCCATCATTAACCCGTTTAAGCGCATGCTGAACGGGTTTTTTCATTATTAGAGTCATCGCATGAACAACACCAAAAAATACGGCTTCACTACGACCATCCTGCATGGCGACAGGCAAAAGCCGATCGAACACGGATCCTTGCACAAACCGATCCACACCTCGGTGGCATTCGGATATAAGGACGCACGCGAACTGGCGGCTGTGTTCCAGGGAAAGCAGCCCGGATACCGTTATGGCCGCCAGGGAAATCCGACCGTCAGTGCGCTTGAAGACAAGATCACGAAGATGGAAGACGGTTACGCGACCGTTTGTTTTGCAACCGGCATGGCGGCAATCGGCGCGATTGTGCAGGCGCTTTTGCGCGAGGGCGATCATGTGGTGTCGTCCGCATTTTTATTCGGCAATACCAACAGCCTATGGCAAACCGTGGCCGTGCAGGGCATCGATGTCTCGTTGGTCGATGCAACCGATGTCGCCAATGTTGAAGCAGCGCTGACGCCCGCGACGCGGATTGTTTTCGTTGAAACCATCGCCAATCCCCGGACCCAGATTGCCGATCTGGCGCGTATCGGGGAACTCTGCCGCGAGCGCGGCATCGTCTATGTCGTCGACAATACGATGACGTCGCCTTATCTCTTCAGGCCCAAGGAAGTCGGCGCGAGCCTGGTGGTCAACGCGCTTACCAAATCGATAGGCGGACACGGCAATGCGCTTGGCGGAAGCCTGACCGATACCGGCGTTTTCGACTGGACCCGGTTTCCGAATATTTTCGATACCTACAAGCGATTTGTGCCCGAACAATGGGGCATGGCACAGATCCGCGCCAAGGCTCTGCGCGACTTCGGCGGCACGCTCGGCCCCGAGGCGGCGCACCATCTGGCGGTTGGGTCGGAAACCATGGCGCTACGCCTGGAACGCGAGTGCGCCAACGCCATGGCCCTGGCGAACATGCTGGATGCCGATGAGCGGATCGCGGCGGTCTACTATCCCGGATTGGCATCGCATCCGCAGCATGGCATCGCCACCGAGCTGTTCCGCGCCTACGGCGGATTGTTCAGTTTTGAACTCAAGGACGGTATCGATTGCTTCGATTACTTAAACCGCTTGAGATTGGCCATACCGGCGAGCAACCTCGGCGATACGCGCACTTTGGTGATTCCGATCGCGCATACGATTTTTTATGAAATGGGGCCGGAGCGGCGGGCCGGCATGGGCATTGCCGAATCGCTGATCAGGGTCTCGGTAGGAATCGAGGATACCGCCGACCTGCTTGATGATTTCAGCCAGGCTCTGAACATCTGAGCACAGCGGCAGACATCTCAGGGCAGCAAGGTCTTTGCGGTGGCGCGATCCAGCGATTTGGAATGAGCCGCCGGTTCGAATGATTTGAGCTGCGCCAACAGAGCCGGCGCGTCGCTCGCATGCATCATCAGCGTCGCGTGCTCTTCCTTCAAGAACCGTTGCGTCACGATGTGTCCGATGAACTGGATTAATCCGTCATAGAAGCCGTCGACGTTCAGCAATCCGATCGGCTTGTCGTGAAAACCCAGTTGCGCCCAGGTGAGCGCCTCGAACAACTCTTCCAGCGTCCCGATGCCGCCCGGCATGGCGATGAAACCGTCCGCCAGTTCCGCCATCAACGCCTTGCGTTCGTGCATGTCCTTGACGATATGCAGTCGTGTCAGGCCATGGTGACCTACTTCCTTGTCCATCAAGGCTTGCGGAATCACACCGGTTGCTTCTCCGCCCAGGCGCATCACTTCATCGGCAATGACACCCATTAATCCGACATCGCCGCCGCCGTATACCAGCGCAATGCCATGATCGACCATTTCCCTGGCCAGAATGCGCGCGGATTCGGCATAGACCGGAGATGCACCGTGCGAAGAGCCGCAATAAACACAGAGCGATTTCAGTAGTCGCATTGATCCGTTTTTCAATAAGAAGCCGGTACCGGCAATACCCGGCTATTTGCTTTTCTTTAAATACTCCGCCGCCAGTTTTTCGAAACGCACGAAAGTCTCGCCGCGTAAATACGGGCCGATCAGCGCCAGCACTTGATAGCAACCTCGGGCCAGCGCATCGGCCATCGCTTGCTGTTCCGTATATTTGCGGGGATTGCGCACATACTCATATGACAGCCAGTAGGTCGATACGACTACCATGTTGGTTGCAAGAGCATTGATTTCAGCATCGCCGGCTTCAAGCGCCTGATCGTTGCGCAATCCTTCGCATAGTTGCTGTGCAACCTTGATCTTGTGAGCAAGAATTTGTTTGAAATGCAGTTCCAGTTTTCGATTGCGCGACAGCAGGTCGCTGAGGTCGCGATAGAAAAACCGGTAACGCCATACCAACTCGAAAATCAGATGCAAATACAGCCACACGTCTTCAATGTTCGGACTCCGATCTGTCGGCACCGCCAGCATCCGTCCTATTTCACCTTCGAATTGCACGAAGATTGAATTGACAATGTCATCCTTGTTGCGAAAATGGTAGTAAAGATTGCCCGGCGAAATGTTCATTTCTTCGGCAATCACGGTGGTCGTAATGTTAGGCTCACCGAACTCGTTGAACAAGCGTAGCGATAACTCTAGAATACGTTCTCTTGTACGGCGCGGAGCTTTGTGTTGCATCGCGGTATTTTCCCAATCCTGAGTGCGGTTGCGCTCAAGCATACCATCGATAAATCGATACACAAAAGTGCTTCTGTAGCAGGAAAAACGAGATATGGTCCAATTTCTTGAAATGCGGGCTTGTTCATGCTTTTCCAAAGACAGGACTTGGATATGGCAGGAATTAATTTCCGGCGCCGCAGGTTCCTTGGCTACGCTTGCGGCACCGGCATGTTTTCTGAAAACAAAGGCCGCGCATCAGGACTCCCGATAAGCTTGGCCTTTTCGTGCGGCACTTGCCGTCAAAGCGAATGCGCGTAAATCGTTGGTCAGATTGTCGAAGAACTATGTGGGTGGAAGAACGACGGCATCGATTGCGTGAATGATCCCGTTATCTGCGGCAAGATCGCTTTGGGTAATATTTGCATCGTTGACGGTGACCTTGCCGTTATCCGAGGTGAGCTTGAGCGGGCTGCCTTGCGTAGTCTTTACGTTCCCCGGTTTGATTTCAGATACCGTGAGTTTGCCGGGTATTACATGATAGGCAAGCACTTGGGCAAGCTTTTCCTTGTCTTTGGAAATTCGTTCCCAGGTGCCGGGCGGTAACTTGGCAAACGCATCGTTGGTCGGTGCAAATACCGTGTAAGGGCCGGAATTCCTCAGGGTTGAGGCCACGCCCGCGGTTTCCAGTGCCGTTACGAATATTTTAAATGAACGATCGGTTGCAGCGGTATCGACAATATCTGCCGCAAACACAGATCCGGTACCAAGCGAAAAAAGAATGGTCATTGTCAATCCTGCGAGCTTTCTTTTCATAATGTCCTCCAAGCTATATTAAAAAAACGGAAGAAAATTGTCTTCGAAAAATAAATGCTCTTGATTGAAGAACAATAAGTCATTCTCCTGAGTGAGGTAATCTGATAAAAAGTTCAAACGCATCCTGCTTCGACGAATCAATATCCGGGAAATTCAATTACCCTATAGCTCCTCGTCGCGGTGCAAAAGGGAAATCCCACTCTTCCTGAATGGCCAAGCGAAATCCAAGAACGTTTTCTTCAAGAACACAGGCTCAACAAGATCACATGAACAAAACCGCAAAACGCATCGTCGGCGCCTTCTCCTTGTCATGGGCTATCGGAATTGCTTGTCTATTCATTGCACTGCAATTCAGCCCGCCGCGCTGGTCTGTAGACGCAATGGGTGGAGCGCTCAAGGCGGCCGCTGAATCGAGTCTTTTATATGTATTGCCGCCATTGCTGATTCTGGCGATATGGACATGGCGAAAGGCACAGCTATCCGTATCGATCGCAGGTCTCGTGGCACTTGTGTGGGTAATCCTGACGGTGGCATGGTGGGCCTCGTCTTTTAGCCCTGTACCGTGGGCCGGCGCACTGCGCAACCTGGTCATATTGCTGCCAGGTGCGCTGATACCTTCGGTGGCGTTTTATCTATTGAGCAGACAGCGATAGCATTCGTCGGCAAATGCCGTATGGAGGCCGCTATGCCGATTTCAACATCGGCATGGCCGACTGAAGCTTTGCCGTGGAGAGAACTTCTTCAATGACGCATTTCTGGATCGCCGGATGAAATCCCAAGGCGACGTGCCCGATACCGTTGAACTCGATATTGGTTGCCCCTTGCAGATGGGATGATGTTTGCGGCGACACGATATTGTCGTGATGCGAATAGATCGATACGAACAGCGCGCGGATCGCATCGTTTTCCGTTTCCGCCAAGGTGCGCAGCCATTCGCTCGGCGTGCCTGTTTTTGCATTTCCGGTCCAGCGCATCTGCCTGGAATTCAGGCCCGCCCCAAAATTGGCCAAGCCGGTTCCCTGATGCGGCGATCCCAGTGTGATGACCTTGGCGATGTGGCGGCTGCCGTGATCTCGCAGATATGCCCGAGCCGCCAGCCCTCCCATGCTATGGGCGACCATGACGATTTTCTCGTGCCCGGTTTCCGCGCACACTGTTTCCACCGCACGATGTATCAAGGGAACATAGCCGTCGATGTCATGGAGTACCGGCTCAAGATCAATCGCGTAGTGGGCAATCCGTGCTTTTGTGAGCGCCTTGCTCATTGGATGCCAGTAACCGCTGTTGCAGCCATAGCCGTGTATCAGCAGGACCGGCAATCCGACGGGGCGTTTCATTGCTCGCTTGCTGAATCGATGAAACGCCATGGTCCAGGATGAGCTGAACATCGTGGCGCCGAGTTCTCCGAGAAACAAACGGCAGGCTTGCGGCCAGGTAATTCTCAGTGCCTCCGGTGTTTCACTTCGGTAAAGCCAGGTGATGAAAAAATTATTGGCCGTGATTAACAAACGAACCATTAGAACGGCACTGATACCAAGCACCAAGACAAGTACCAGGTTGTCGCCTTTCCATGCATAAATGCCGAAGCCGACAATGGCAGCGACGGCTAAAAGCTGCAACACAAGCAATATGAAAGAGAAACGGGCAACCATATACGATCTTTATTTCAAGATACTGGGGCGGTCAATATTGGCGCCGCTTTTCCAGTCATTTTTTCGGCCAGTCCGCTGGCAAGGCGTGCGGTAATTCCATATATCGAAAGTTGTGGATTTGCGCCGATCGATGTCGGGAACAGCGATCCGTCATGCACCGACAAATTTGACACGCCATGGTAGCGTCCGGCAGAAGACACTATACCCAATCTGGCGTCATCCGACATGGGGCAGCCTCCCATTACGTGCGCTGAAACTACTCGTGCAAGAATCGGCTGATAGGGAAGCGTATCGATGGCTTTTTTCGCGCTTGCCCAACTGCTGTACGCATCGGACGACTCATGCGCAAGTTGCACGGTCTTCGCGCCTGCGGCAAACTGGATTTCCGCCATCGACAAAAATGCCCGCTTGACGCCATCCCAAAGAAATCCTGTCAATGGATAGTCGAGCACCGGCGACCCGTCGTCGTTCAAATGCACAGTACCGCCGATCGATCCGGCATTGAATCCGTCCCGCAACAGCGCAATCAGTGCATGTGCATGGGCAAACTGTTTCATCGTCTCCGCGTGCGGTGCACCGAAGCCTTGCATCGAGGTCGAAAATAATATCGGATGCAATGGTGGCGCTTCCAGCTTGTAACCGATCGGCCCGTCGATCGCCTGTGTATCCAGGAAATGGTCCGAATAAATCGATTGCGGCGCACCGGAAAAACCTTCTACTTTCTGAGGAAACAGCGCAGCTGAAATCAGCGTCGGATGCAGGAAAGTGCGCTTCCCCAGCAAACCATTCGGATCGGGAGCGTGCGACCGCATCAACAACGCCGGGGAGTTGATCGCACCTCCGGCAACCACAAAATGTCTGGCCCGCACCGTCACGGTTTTCCCGGTGGGCGCAAGTCCGCTGTCATCCAGTGCCGCGCAGGTAAGGTTTTCTACCTTGTCACCCTTGAAAATCAGCTTCTCCGCACGCGCCCGCGTTATCAGCGTCGCACCGTTGGTCAGCGCCGACGGTATTGTCGTGATCAGCATCGATTGCTTGGCGTTGGTAGGGCATCCCATGCCGCAATAGCCGAGGTTCCAGCAGCCTTTCACATTGCGCATCATCGAGGCGGTGGGGATGCCGAGCTTGGTTGCGCCTCGCCGAAGCAAATCGTTATTTTCATTCGGCGAGGTCAGCCAGGGGCTGATGTTCAGGCGTTGCTCCATCATGGCGAACCACGGCGCCAACGCATCGGGCGTGTACGTTTCCAGTCCGAAATGCTTTTGCCAGTAGGCCAGCGTAGCGGTGGGGGTACGGAAGCTGGATGTCCAGTTGACGGTAGTGGAGCCGCCGACCGCACGGCCCTGCAGGATGTTGATCGCCTTGTCTTTGGTTTTGCGCGACGCGGATTCTTGATACAAGGCCGGATATGCCTGTGCCTCGCGCATTTTGAAATCCTTCGACGATTTCAGCGGTCCCTCTTCAATCAGCACAACCTTCAATCCGGCCAACGCCAGGATTTCAGCGGTAACGCCGCCTCCCGCACCGGTACCGATAATCGCCACATCGGCTTCGATAATCCGGTTTTCCGCGAGGGTTGCCGCATCGATGACTTTCCAGCCGGCGGCGAGACCCGCCTGAATAGGGTCGGCAATCGGACTCTGGTTTTGATTTGTCGTCATTTTTATGGTCGTCATGGTTTAGCTCAACACTTTCATCGGTCCCGGATAGCCGATCGATTCCCAAGTCGATTCATCGGCGTACCATCCGCCGAGGATCAGATCGTGAAGTGCCTGATAGGCGCTTTGCAGCATTGCAAAACGATGCATGCGCCAACTCTGCAGAAACTCCGTCACGTCATCCGGCGTGGCGTCGGCCCATCGAACCGGTACACCGGCCAGAAGGCGGCGGGTCGGCGCAAAGACGAGCAGGCCGAACAGATCTTGAATCTCTTTCTGAACGATGAGCGGCAATCCGGCAATCGTTTCCTGAGTGCGCGCGATGGCCACGTCGATGGCTTGCGCATCGGCCGGGAGCGCGCCTTGCAGCACCACGCCGACAATCGCGCCCAACGCCGCCTTGCCTTCGGCATCGAGTATGAACTTGCCAGGCGGTGCGCGGCCTGCCGTGGCGCGGTAAACGCCGCCTGCGGTCGCCAGGATTATCGTACCGGCCAAACCGGCTTTCAGAAAGGTGCGGCGGGATGCTGTGATTGCCATATTTTTATTTTGATGGGTTGTGAAGATCAATGATAAACCTGTTGTGCCTCAAGCCGCGGATTGGAGAATGCTTGCTTCGTTCACCATATCAATTTGTTCTGGACTCAAGAACTGGTGCGCATACCGCAGATAGACCTTGCTCTGTACAAAAATATCGAATAAATCAGGATCGATATGTCCGTTAATGCGGAATTTCTTCATGATTTGCAATGACTCCGACAGGGTTTTACCCGGCTTGTAGGGACGGTCGCTTGCGGTGAGCGCTTCAAAAATATCCGCGATGCCCATGATACGCGCCTGGACCGACATTTCATCACGGGTCAGGCCGCGCGGATAGCCTTTCCCATCCATGCGTTCGTGATGTCCACCAGCATATTCCGGTACCCGCTTCAAATGTTTGACCCATGGCAGGCTTTCGAGCATCTTGATCGTGACAACGATATGGTGGTTGATGATGTCGCGTTCAGCCTTGCCGAGCGTTCCGGAACGGATCGTCAGATTATCCATCTCGTTGGCGGTGAGGAAATCGACCGTGTCGCCATTCGGATTCGTCCATTTGCGCTTGGTGCCGATGTCGCGTACCGCCTGCCGATCTTTCTCTTCCATGGTTTCGCTTCCGGTATTGGCGTGCTGTAAAAACGCACGATCTTGTTCCAACGCATCAAGTTGTTGCTTGAATCCGGATTCAAGCGAACGTTCGGTCAACGGATCGGTTGGAATGCGCAGTGCCAGCCTTGCCTTGAGCATGGCGATCTCCGCATCGCGTTTCAATACTTCGAAGCGGGTATCGACCAGATCAATGCGGTCGTAGATGGTTTCCAGTTTGGTCGCCTTGTCGACGATGTGCACCGGCGTCGTGATCTTGCCGCAATCGTGCAATAGCCCGGCGATTTTGAGTTCATAGCGATCCTGATCTGTCATCCTGAATGACGCGAACGGCCCGTCTTCAGCGTTCGCTACCGCCTCTGCCAGCATCATTGTCAATGTCGGCACACGTTGGCAGTGCCCGCCGGTATAGGCTGATTTGTCGTCAATCGCGAAATTGATCATGTCAATGAACGATTCGAACAACTTTTCCTGCTGCAGGGTCAGTTGGCGATTCGAAACCGCGATCGACGCCTGCGATGCGAGCGATTCCACCAGTCTTTGCGACTCGGAAGAAAACGCAATGACATCACCCATGTTCTGGTCCAGCGCATTGATCAATTGCAAGACGCCGATGAGTTCACTTTCGTGATTTTTCATCGGCACGGTCAGAAATGATTTCGAGCGATAACCGGTCCTGGAGTCGAAGCTGCGGGTTCCGGAAAAATCGAAATTTTCCGCAGCATACGCATCGGAAATGTTGATAGTGCATTTATGAAGCGCACAATACACAGCGACCATCGATTCATTTGGCGAGCCATCCGGTTGGGCAAGCGGCAGCGGCTGAAATGGAATCGGGTTTCCCGACGTACCGCCCATGGTGATGTTCAGGCTGTTACTGTGCAGAATTTCAAACTTCAGATGGGTTCCATCTTCATCCAGCAAGTAGAGAGTGCCGCCGTCTGCGTTAGTAATTTGCTTGGCGGCGATCAGGATTTTTTCCAGCAGGCGGTTGATATCCCGCTCGCTCGATAGCGCGGCACCGATCTCGTTGAGTTGCTCAAAGCGGAGCAAGAGATCGTCGATGGTGCTCACACTGCTATCCATTTATTTAATGCAGACCTGACGTACCTGCTTGATATCGGTCGCGCCGGAGAGCACTTTTTCAATACCGTCCATCTTCAGCGTAAGCATGCCGTCTTCCAGCGCTGCCGCCAGCAGTTGCGCCACTCGTGCGTGTTCCTGAAGCAGTTTCTTTATCTTGTCGGAGCCCACCATCAGTTCGTGCAGGCCGACTCGTCCCTTGTAGCCCTTGCCGCATTGGTCGCAGCCCACAGCACGATAAAGCGTGAACTGACCCTTGTCGTCCGCATATTTTTTCTTCCATCCTTCTCGTACCGCATTTTTTCCTGCCTGCGGATCCTTGATGAAGGTATCGGTATTCAGCAATTCTTCGCAATACTCGGTCAGCAACTGCTCGACTTCGTCCGCGCCGGGATGGTAAGCCGTCTTGCACTTCGAACATAGCCGTTTGGCCAGGCGTTGCGCCAGCACACCGAGCAATGCGTCGGCAAAGTTGAACGGGTCCATGCCCATGTCCAGCAGCCGCACGATCGATTCCGGCGCGCTATTGGTGTGCAGGGTGGCGAATACCAGGTGGCCGGTCAGCGATGCCTCAAGGCCGATCGATACGGTTTCCTTGTCGCGCATTTCGCCGACCATGATGATGTCCGGATCGGCGCGCAGGAATGCACGCATCACTGTGGCGAAATCAAGCCCGGCCTTGCGATTGACCTGAACCTGGCGCAATCCTTTCTGGGTAATTTCGACCGGGTCTTCCGCAGTCCAGATTTTCGTGTCGGGCGTGTTGAGGAAGCTGAGCACCGAATGCAGCGTGGTGGTTTTCCCGGAACCGGTCGGGCCGCAGACAAAAAATATTCCATACGGCTTGCTGACCGTCTCCTTGAGCCGCTCCAGGTTGTAAGGAAGCACGCCGAGCTTGTCGAGCGGGATCGGTTCTCCCGCGGCAAGAATACGCATCACGACGTCCTCGACGCCGCCGGCTGAAGGTATGGTTGCGACCCGCAGTTCGATGTCGAGCGGTCCATATTTCTTGAACTTGATTTTCCCGTCCTGCGGCTTGCGCCGTTCCGAAATGTCGAGATCGCACATGATCTTGATGCGCGCCAAGATTGCGTTCCGATAGCTTGCCGGTATTTCGATGTAATTTTCGAGAGAGCCGTCCTTGCGGAATCGAATGACCGTTTTTTCCTTGCCCGGACTCGGCTCGATATGAATATCGGATGCGCCCTGGCGGTAGGCGTCGACGATGATCTTGTTGACCAGCTTGACCAGTTCATTCTCGGCAGCGGCCGAGATATCGGTCGCCGAAACATCGTTGTTGTCCTCGTCGCCGTCTTCCATCCCTATCAGCATATCGCCGACGGATGTCGGATCATCGGCGATCCCGAAGAACTGATCAATGGTTTGCTTGAATTCAGAATTGGTTATGACGTTGTAGATTGCTCTGGCTTTGGGAAATACATTATTGACGATACGGGCACTCTTTACCTGTTCAGGGTCGGTGGTCAGAATGACCAGGCCGTCCTTGCCATCTTCGATCGGCAACCATCGATTCAGCTCGACGTAATCGCGCTTCATGTTTTTCAGCAGGTCGAGCGGTTTGATTCGCTCCGGTTTGTAGGGCGTATAGGGCACGCCGAAAAACTTGCCAAGTGCATCTCCGACAGCTGAGCGCTTGACCTGGAACTCATTGATCAGAACCTCTTCGACGTCGATGTTTTGCCGTCTCGCGGACCGCGTCGCAAGTTCGAATTCCGGTGCCGACAGTACTCCATCCGAGATCAAAAATTCGTACTTCGAACGAATTCGCTGCACCGGCTTGAGCCTGTGGTTAAACGCAATTGCGAGCGTTGCGCACAGCTCCCGGAGCCCCTCCTCGGCGATCGGATCAAAAGGCCCGCCCAAACGGTTATTGATTAGCTGTATCACGCCGAGCAACTCACCTGTTTGCGCGTTGATCAAAGGAGCGACCAGCATTTCCCTGGTGCGATATCCGGTGCGTTTATCCACTTCCTGCAGAAAGTGCAGGCCAGGCGAATGCATCTTCAGCTCCGCATCGTCGTAGACGTCTCTTATGTTGACGGTGCGCTTGAAAAGCGCGACAAAGCCCGCCACGCTTTGTTCGGATACCGGCAACTGCAGGTCGGTAAATGAGGTAAGCCCGGTTTTGATTTTGGAAACAATGAAGTCCCGGCCGTCGCTCAGTACATAAATGGTAAGCCGATCGCAATGAAACAAATTGGAGATGTCCAGCGACAGATCGAGCATGATCTCGTCGACGTTGGCGGTCGCATGGATCTTGTTGGTAACCGCCTGAAGCTTTTTGAAAAACTCCAGGCGGCCGTTGACGTCTGCCCCACCAGCCTGCTGTGTTCCTAAAACTGCGCTCATGTCATTTCACCGTTCGTCATTGAATCGTTAAAATTCGAATACTTGATTGTTTTGCAGCATGCGCGGTTTGCGTTTGCCGATGCTTTCCTGTATCTCCTGCATCGTAATCTCGCCGCGACCGGGCTTCAAATGCGTAATGAATATTTCCGGATTACGCTGCAGTTTTTGAAGTTCCTCGTCGAGCATGCTGGGGCAAAGATGTTTGGATACGACGGCAAGTTGTCTGTCGCTGTTGGAGAACGCGGTTTCGATAATCAGGTAGCGCAGATCGGTGATCTTGTTCAGTTCGCGCCAGAAATCGTCGTTGGTAGTGGTATCGCCGGTGAATACCAGGCTCGCACGTCCATTGTCGAGGCGGTAGCCGACGGCGGGAACGGTATGCGTAGCAGGCAGCGCGGTAATCCTGCGTTCTCCGAGCATGACGTGCTCACCTAATCGAATGGCGCGGAAACGAAGATAAGGATTATTCGCATTAGGAATTTCGCTGAAGTCGGGCCAGATCGACCAGTTGAAAATATGCGTTCTGATGAGGTCTTGCGTCGCCTGGGTTGCATACATTGTCAACGGCTTGGCGCGCAGATCGCCGACAGCATCAAGAATGAACGGCAAAAAGGCAATATGGTCCAGATGCGAATGGGTGATGAAAACATGATCGATCAGTGCCAATTCCGCGATTTCGAGTTCGCCCACCCCTGTGCCGGCGTCGATCAAAATATCGTGATCGACCAGCATCGAGGTCGTACGCAGATGGCGTCCGCCGATTCCACCGCTGCAGCCAAGGATTCTTACCTTCATTTCTTATCGACCTATTTTGTATCGAGCCTGGTGACGCCGGCCCACGCAGCATTCGGGGCGTCCTTGCGGAATGCGGCAATCCGCTCCCTGTACAGTTCATAAAGTCGGCAATCCGGCTGCATTTGAACAAGGGTATCAAGTACCGAGTCGGCCTGTTGCCATGCCTGTTTCCGATAATGTTGCAACAGTTGATTCCACAGATCCAGCTCTTCCAGCGCATCCTCGGATAGCTGACCTTTACGGCCGAGCGGTTCGAAGATAGCGACCGGCTCTTCTTTTCCCACGACCTGCACCAGGTCCAGTTCCTTGAAAAGGATATCGTCGACTGCGCGGCGGGTAGCTTCGCCGACAATGATACCGACGCCATACTGTTTGGTGATGCTTTCCAGGCGTGAGCCGAGATTGACTGCATCTCCCATCACGGTATAAGCCTTGCGCACTACCGATCCCATATCGCCAACGGTCATGCTGCCGGTGTTGATGCCGATACCGATCTTTATCTCCGGCATACCTTTTGTGATCAGGTTGCGATTGAGTTCGACCAGCGCTTGCAGCATTTCCAGCGCGGTGACGACTGCATTGCGCGCATGGCCGGAATCACTTACCGGAGCGCCCCAGAACGCCATGATTGCATCACCAATGTATTTGTCAAGCGTGCCCCGGTGTCTGCGTATCACCAGCGTCATGGCGCTCAAATATTCGTTCATCAGGTACGCTAGCTGATCCGGTTCCATGCGTTCAGACATGGCGGTGAATCCTCGGATGTCCGAAAATAATACCGTCAATTCGGCTTTGCGGCCCGCCATGCTGTAGCTCTGCGGATTGCGGCTCATTTCTTCCACTAGCTCCGGAGGAACGTACTGACCGAACAATTCCGTAAATTGGCGTTTTGCCCTGGATTCGACAAAGTAGCCGTACGACATGTTCAGGACGAACAAGCCGCTCACCAGCAACAGGCTTGCGGCTAGCGGCTGAACCCAATTGGCGTATTGCCACAATCCGAGATTGGTACCAAGGACGGCAACCAGAACCAGAAGTGTAGCTAGTGTGGCTCGTAACGGAGAGCGCCAAGGAAAAAGAAAAATCATCAACCCGCCCACAAGCAGCAGGAATATGAATTCGACGGCCACGGCATACTGCGGTTTAAGTTTGATGGTGTTGTCCAGCATGCCGGTGATGAGGTTGGCATGTACTTCTACACCTGGATACACCTTGCCAACCGGTGTTGTTCTTTCATCCGTCAATCCGGGAGCAGAGGTGCCGACAAGCGCTATTCGCCCCTGGAGTTGTTCCGGCTTGATACGGTCGGCCAATATATCCGCGATTGAATAATAGCGATAGCTTTTCACATAGCCGCGGTACGGCACCAGAGCCGCCATGTTCCCATCCACCGGAATCCGCATCGTGCCTCGGGTGGTCGGTAAATCCAGCCAGTCGATCGCCCCATAGCCGTCCGAAGAAGATCCATCGGCGCCATCGATTCCAGGAACGATGTCCGGGCTTCCCAGCAACGCGCGTACCATGGCAAGCGAAAAGCTTTCATAGAAATTCTGATCGTATTTAACAAGCAGAGGCACGCGCCGTACGCTTCCGTCAGACTCGGTATCCGGATTGACGTAACCGGCCCCCATGCTAACCTGTTGGAATTGCGGAAGGATACCGCCGTAGTTTGACCAGGTGAAAACAGCGGAATCTCGACCTTTGAGAGCTGGCCCCGTCAGCACCGGTGGCGGGATTGCGCCGCTGTTGCTGCCTTCATTGGCGAAATAATACCCAAGAATCACCGGTCTTCCTTGCAAGGACTTGGCGAACAGTTTGTCGTAGTCGAGTTGCGGACGCAGCTGAGTCAATGTCGCCAGATATTGCTGATTATTCTTGAGTCTGTTTCCTCCCAATTCTTCCAGAACCCTTAGCCCGGAACTTTCGTCAGGCTCCGCAAGAAAGACATCGAATCCCAGTGCCCGAATGCCGTATTGATCGAACAGCTTGTTGACCAAGGTCGCCATCCGGTCGCGGCCCCATGGCCACCGGCCGATCTCGGCCAAGCTCTTTTCGTCGATATCGAGAATGACCAGACGTTCGTCTACCGTTTTCGGCATGGTCAGCTGTATTTTCGTATCGTACAAACGCTGATCAAGGGAGCTGATAACCGATAACTTGTAAATTTCGCCTGCGTGGAGCAAAAGCACAAGCAGGATCAATAGTCCGAGTGCAAAGCGGATGACATGTTGTCTCAAAAGCGATTTCCCTTCGCTTGGCGTTTTTCAAATGGCTTTTGTATTGTTTCCGCTTGCGTTAGCGGACGCCCAAATCTGACAATCGCCGCTGGCTAAGTCAGTACCGTTTCAAACTCGCGGGCAGTAGCTTGGAATCGTACACTGTTTTCCAGACATTCGGCCCTGTTCGTGGCAACGGCGTGTAGGTTATCGTAGCAAGCGTCTGATTCATCGGACATCTCGCTATTGCGAGGCTGTGAGAATGAGCGCGCTCAACGGGGTAATCTCGCCCAATCGTTCCGGGAAAAAATCAGGGTGAAGCAGGGGTGCCGGAGAGATCGGATACGACCAGGCGCGTACCTGCCAGCCGGTCATGGATAAACTGGCGATGCGGGTCGAGATAGATTGCGAGCGCCCAGATCGCCATATTGGCCAATGGGATCAGGATCAGCATCGATGTTTTCGCGCCAAGCAGCCAGGCCAGAGCAAGGCCGGGCACAAACCATAGCCAAGCGAAAAAATAGCGGATGGTCGCGCGCCAAAATCTCGCCGGCTTGCCGCTGACATCGACCAGACGAATTTTCCAGGTTTTCATTGCCAGTGTCTGGCCGCCGTGTGTCCAGAACCAAATGAAATAGACGCCCAGCACCAGAAATAGCCAGTCTTGCAATGCGCCGCGCAGATACAGTGCGTGGCGCTGTTCCAGCAAGATGGAAAATATCAGGACTGCGATGAACAGGACTGCAAACACCAGCATGGCTTCATACAGCATACTGGCGAGACGGCGCTTCAATGATGGGGCTGCGATAGTATTCAAGGGCAGAACTTACTTGGTTGAAGGTTGTTGAGGCGGCTGATTTGCCGCTGCATTGGTCCGCGTCGACTCACGCGAGGGATTGGTGTCGGAATTGCGGGGTGGTTTCGCCGGAGGCGTCAACTTTCCTTCTGTTTGAGCCGCAGGAGGAAGATTGGTAATTCTTTTCTTGACTGCCGCATCGTCGGCCAGTTTCTTTTTTTGATCTTCGGGTAATTGCTGATATTGCCTCCATTCTGCCGCTTTTTGATCCGGGTTCAGCTTTTTTGCATGAGAGTAGCTTTCACGCGCAACTCGTCGTTGCTCCGGTGTGAGCTTGATCCAGTCGCGCATTCGGTCTTGCAGGCGAGCTTGCTGGTCCGGCTTCAATGATGGGAATTTAGCGCTTATCGCCAGCCATTTTTTTTTCTGGCTGGCGGTTAGCTTATCCCATTCGTCGGCTAATGGCGCAAGCGCCTGTTGTTGTGGCGGACTCAGTTCGGTCCACCGTGGCTTTTCCGGAAGATTCGGCGCCGGTTTGGCGCACGCATAGCCGGCTGCGCCAATCGCAATCGCGGCAATAATGCATGTCGCTTGCGCAACGCGGCTGAAAGCTCGTGCAAAAACTCTTGTCATGCCTATTCTCCCCGTTTGGCGAGATACGCATTGAATCCATGATCGAGGTATGCTGAAAGCGGCAGTTCATCAGACAAGACCAAGGCATCGAGTTCGGCAATGTCGCGGATACGCTGTTGTTGTTCAAATTGATAAATAATCGTCAGCCCGGCTGCTAAAACAATAGCCGGAACCATTAATCCAAAGCGCGCAATGAAAGAAAAGCGCTGGTTAAATTGATCGCCTACATGACTTGCAAGTTTGCTCGATATGGCTACCCGTTGTTTCGGCGCTTCGCTATTTTTGAAAGATAATGCAATTTTGCGGGAAGAAGCGAGTCGTTCCACGGTGGAAGGCGGAAGATTGTCCAGGTTTTCATTAAGTGCATGACGCACTTTATATGCAAAATTGAGTTGTTTGGCGTTCATAAAGTAATTCCTTTGGCTCTTAATGCCTGGGCCAGCGCATGGGTTGCTCGAGAGCAATGTGTTTTGACGCTCCCCTCCGAACATCCCATTACCGCCGCTGTTTCGGCGACATCCATATCCTGCCAATAACGCATGAGAAACGCTTCTCGTTGACGGGCCGGGAGTTTTTGTACTTCTTCATCGATTGCCGCAAGAATCTGGTGCCGACCGACTTTGTCTTCGCTGGATTCCGAAGCATCGGAACCCTCTTCAGCCTCATGTGTGTCAAGCAGATCGAAATCTTCACTATCTTCCGAACGTGGAACCAGGCTGGAGAACAGGCTGATCCATGTGCCGCGCACTTTTTCGCGGCGAAAATAATCATGGATCGTGTTTTGCAAAATACGCTGAAACAGCAACGGTAGTTCTGCAGCAGGCTTGTCGCCATATTTCCCGGCCAGCTTGATCATCGCATCCTGCACAATATCCAGTGCCGACTCGTCCTTGCGAACCGCATACAAAGCCTGCTTGAATGCCCGGCGCTCTACGCTTTCAAGAAAAGTGGAAAGTTCTTTGTCGGTTGCCATGCGATACGGCGCGATTTGTTTTTGGGCTGAAGGTGGATTGATTGTAGGGGCCGGTTCGTGTACTCATGGTCGTGCTCGAAACTGTGCGAATCCTAGCAAAAAAGCCCTTGCTTGTGCGTGTTTTTTGCTCAAAATGCTTGATTTCAAAGGGATTTCGAAGAATTTGACTTGACCAAAATGGTGCGACGCATTAACGTAGCAATCCCTTCGTCATCTCGAAGGGATCTTTGCGCTTTTCGAGCGCGGCGCATGATGCCGCCACCCGATCAGACGCGCTTTATTTGAAAGTTGTTTGCTCTAACCCGCGCCACAAGCGTGAGGAATCCGCAGCGGTACTTCGGAATCTCCGGCTGAACGAGTCGCGTTGAGCGCCGGTTTGAACCACATTCACGAATGTGCGACGAATCGGCGCAACCCGCACAAAAAAGGGAAGCCCCAGATCCATCGATGCCCTGTAATTTCGCAAGGAGAGAGCATCCGATCAATCTCCAATGGACCTTGAAAGGAATGTGGTATGAATTCAGAAATAACCGGCGCGGAAATTGTCGTGCGCTGCCTGGCCGAAGAGGGTGTCGAGCATGTATTCGGCTATCCCGGTGGCGCAGTGCTTTACATTTACGACGCAATCTTCAACCAGGATAAGTTCCAGCATATCCTGGTACGTCATGAGCAGGCTGCGGTTCACGCAGCGGATGCTTACTCACGGAGTTCGAATAAGGTCGGCGTTGCTCTGGTGACTTCCGGTCCCGGTGTCACCAATGCGGTTACCGGGCTGGCGACGGCTTACATGGATTCGATTCCAATGGTCGTCATTTCGGGCCAGGTTCCATCGCATGCAATCGGGCAGGATGCATTCCAGGAATGCGATACCGTGGGCATTACGCGTCCTTGCGTCAAGCACAATTTCCTCGTCAAGGACGTCAAGGACTTGGCCGCGACGATGAAAAAGGCGTTCTATATCGCCACCACCGGCCGTCCCGGACCGGTCCTGGTCGACATTCCCAAAGACATCACGATGCACAAGTGCGCGTACGAGTATCCGAAAGAACTCGATATGCGCTCATACAAGCCGGTCGATAAAGGACACTCCGGGCAAATCCGCAAGGCTTTGCAACTGCTTTTGCAGGCCGAGCGTCCGATGATCTATACCGGCGGCGGCGTCATTCTTGCCAATGCGGCGCCCGAGCTGAACAAGCTGGTCGACCGGCTGGGCTTCCCGTGCACGAATACCTTGATGGGTCTTGGTGCCTACAAGGCATCCAGCGAAAACTTCGTCGGCATGCCGGGAATGCATGGCACTTACGAAGCCAACATGGCGATGCAGCACTGCGACGTATTGATCGCCATCGGCGCGCGTTTCGACGACCGCGTGATCGGCAATCCAAAACATTTCGCGTCGCATCCGCGCAAGATCATCCATATCGACATCGATCCGTCATCGATTTCAAAGCGCGTCAAGGTTGATATCCCAATCGTCGGCAATGTAAAAGACGTGTTGCAGGATCTGCTGGCGCAACTGGATGCAGCGGAGGCAGCCTCATCGTCGAAACCCGACGCTGGCGCGCTTGCCAATTGGTGGAAACAGATCAACGAATGGCGCGGTCGTAACTGCCTGAAATATCCGACGTCAAACGAGGTCATCAAGCCGCAATCCGTGGTGGAAAAAGTATGGGAGATCACCAAGGGTGATGCTTTCATTACTTCCGACGTCGGACAGCACCAGATGTGGGCGGCACAATATTACCGCTTCGACAAGCCGCGCCGCTGGATCAACTCGGGCGGCCTGGGCACGATGGGTGTCGGATTGCCATACGCGATGGGCGTGCAAATGGCCAATCCAGGATCTACCGTCGCTTGTATTACCGGCGAAGCATCGATCCAGATGTGCATCCAGGAGTTGGCGACTTGCAAGCAATACCATTTGACGCCCAAGATCATTTTGCTGAACAACCGATTCCTCGGCATGGTGCGGCAATGGCAGCAGATCGATTACGGTTCACGCTATTCGGAGTCGTACATGGATTCGCTGCCCGACTTCACCATGCTGGCCGAGTCTTTCGGCCATGTCGGCATGAAGATTGAAAATCCGGGTGACGTCGACGGTGCGCTGAAAGAGGCGTTCGGGATGAAAGACAGACTGGTTTTCATGAATTTCATCACGGACCAGACCGAAAATGTGTGGCCGATGGTCAAAGCCGGCAAAGGCCTGACTGAAATGCTGTTGGGTTCGGAGGATCTGTAACCATGCGACATATCATCTCTGTATTGCTGGAAAATGAAGCGGGCGCATTGTCGCGCGTGGTCGGATTGTTTTCGGCGCGCGGTTACAATATCGAAACTTTGACAGTCGCTCCAACCGAAGATGCGACCTTGTCGCGCATGACGATCGTTACTTCCGGCTCGGATGACGTGATCGAACAGATCACCAAACACCTGAACCGCCTGATCGAAGTCGTCAAGGTCGTCGATCTTACCGAAGGCGCGCATATCGAGCGTGAACTGATGCTGATCAAGGTGCGCGCGGTCGGCAAGGAGCGCGAAGAAATGAAGCGTACCGCGGATATTTTCCGCGGACGCGTCATCGATGTCACCGAGAAAACGTACACGATCGAACTGACCGGTAACAAGACCAAGCTCGACGCATTCATCGATTCAATCGATCATGCCTCGATTCTGGAAACGGTTCGTACCGGCGGGTCCGGAATCGGACGCGGCGAGCGTATTCTCAAGGTTTAATTCAGTCCACACCAACAATTCAAATTCATAAATTCATTTAGGAACATCATGAAAGTTTTCTACGATAAAGACTGCGACCTGTCCCTCATCAAAGGCAAGAACGTCGCCATCATCGGCTACGGTTCACAAGGCCATGCGCATGCGCAGAACCTGAACGACTCCGGTTGCAAAGTGACGGTCGGCCTGCGTAAAGACGGCGCCTCTTGGAACAAGGTCAAGAATGCCGGCTTGAACGTTGCGGAAGTCAACGATGCAGTCAAGGCAGCCGACGTCATCATGATTCTTTTGCCGGACGAAAACATTGCGCAGGTGTACAACGAAAATGTGGCGCCGCATGCAAAAGAAGGCGCAGTGCTGGCGTTTGCGCATGGTTTCAACGTGCATTACGGTCAAGTCGTGCCGCGTGCAGATCTGGACGTGATCATGATTGCACCAAAGGCGCCAGGCCACACCGTACGCTCTACTTATGCTCAAGGCGGCGGCGTGCCCCACCTGATCGCCATCTATCAAGACAAGTCCGGCATTGCTCGCGATATCGCGCTGTCCTATGCAATGGCCAATGGCGGCGGTCGCGCCGGCATCATCGAAACCAACTTCCGTGAAGAAACCGAGACCGATTTGTTCGGCGAGCAGGCAGTCCTGTGCGGCGGTACGGTCGAACTGATCAAGGCTGGCTTCGAGACGCTGGTGGAAGCCGGTTACGCACCGGAAATGGCTTATTTCGAATGCCTGCATGAGCTGAAGTTGATCGTCGATCTGATTTATGAAGGCGGCATCGCCAACATGAATTATTCGATTTCGAACAATGCCGAATATGGCGAATACGTTACTGGTCCGCGTATCGTGACCGAAGACACCAAGAATGCAATGCGCCAGTGCTTGAAGGATATTCAAACCGGCGAATATGCAAAAAGCTTCATTCTGGAAAACAAGGCCGGTGCACCGACCCTGATTTCACGTCGCCGTTTGACCGCTGAACACCAGATTGAAGAAGTCGGCAGCAAGCTGCGTGCGATGATGCCTTGGATCGCAAAAAACAAGCTGGTCGATCAATCGAAGAACTAAAGCGTTAATCAGGCCGGGCATCATGCGGGTTGTGCTTGCAAGCACAACCCGCGCTCGGCCGAAGATCTGTGCGCGGGCACAGATCTTTTGATCGGCCTCCCGTGCCTTGGATCGCAAAAAACAAGCTGGTCGATCAATCGAAGAACTAAAGCGTTAATCACGCCCGGCGCGGGCGCAGATCTTTTGATCGAGCACCCGCGCCTTGAATTGCTAGAAACGAGCTGGAAAATCAATCGAAGAACCAGGATAATCGTAACAATCTGAACAATTGATTGCGGAAATTTTTTGATGTTGTAAATTAAGGGGCGTACTTTGAGTATCGCCCTTTTTTATTGGAGAAACCGCATGTCGCGAATGATTAGTGGATTGATGTTTTCAATTTTGTTCGGCGCCAGTCTGATCGGATATGCACAGCCGGCGATCCAAACCAGTGGCGCGTTGATTATCGTTCCAGCCTATGGTGAAGTCAGACACGCCAATGACGAAGCGCGCATTACACTGATGATCGAGGAACAAGACAAGGACAAGTCGGTTGCCGCTTCCCGAGTCAATCAAAAGATGAAGCAGGGCACCGATATCGTCAAACGGGAAGATCCGGCCGCAACTCTCAAGACACACGGGTATTACACGTATCCGGTGTATGCGGATGATCAGCCGAGACAAAACAACAAGGCGCGTCCGCCGGTCGCCTGGCGGGTCGGGCAGTATCTCGAAGTGACCACCACGAATCTGAACGGCTTGCCGAAAACCGTGGCGGCGGCACAGCGGCTGCTTGCGCTCAACGGCCTTCGGTTCGGCTTGACTGAGGCCACCAGAAAGAAACTGGACGAACAACGTATCGCCGCCGCTTACAAGGATTTGACAGATCGCATCGCCGCGATTGCGAAAACCATGGGACGTACCATGTCGGACACGGTACTTGAAACCGTGGACTTCGAGGGCTCCGGGAATTATGCGCAAAAACAGGATGGGGTCGCATCGGCGATGAGCATGCGTTCATCCGGAATGCAGGAAGCGGCGCCGGTAGAAGAGCCGAGCTTTGAGCCCGGCGAAACCACGCTGGAAATGCGCGTGGTTGGCAAAGTCAAATTCAAATGAAGCAGCCGGGCCGATACGGCAATTCGTGGAATTCGAGACAGCGATGATTGCCAAACGGCGAGCGTGAAAACCGACCGCGACGACAGAAGCCAGGCGCATTGTTTGACATGAACCATTTGAGACCGGCTAACAAGAGATTACATTTTTCCTGAGGTCGTCTAGAATAGCGACGCTTTCTGACTGATTCATACTCATCACAACCTGAGACAATATTGAATGATATTCCGCATTCCATTAATGTTCGTGAAGGCTGGCATTTTCTGGGCATCGCGGTAGCGGTTGCTGCATTGATGATTTTTTGTTCGGTTCATGGTCGATTCCGTTCCGGATCATCGCGTTATTCCCACTGGAATTTTTCGTGACCCGCTGTGCGTGATTTCGCACAATCCGAATGCGATTCGGGCGAAATTCTGACATCGCTTTCTAATTTTTGATATCCAAAAACAGGATCCATATGGCAACCTTCAATCGTCGCAAAGCAAAAACAAGCGCGACGCAGTTTCCGAAAGTGCCCCGATCGTACAAGCATAGTCTGCGCCGTCCCCAACTGGACGACCATGAACCGGTTCGACCGACGTTGCGTAGGCGAAGTATCTACCTGTTGCCGAACGCATTTACGACGGCAGGATTGTTTTGCGGTTTCTATGCAGTCGTGATGGCGATGAATTTGAAATTCGATCATGCATCGATCGCGATATTCGCGGCGATGGTGCTGGATGCGATCGACGGCCGTGTCGCGCGGTTGACTCACACGCAAAGTGAATTCGGTGCGCAGTACGACAGTCTGGCCGACATGGTGTCATTCGGCGCCGCCCCGGCGTTGATCGTCTATGAATGGTCGCTGCGCGGATTGGGTAAATGGGGCTGGCTGGCAGCCTTCGTCTATTGCGCGGGTGCCGCGTTGCGCCTTGCGCGCTTCAACACCAATATCACGGTGGTCGACAAGCGTTATTTTCAGGGTTTGCCTAGTCCTGCCGCCGCTGCTTTGGTGGCCGGATTCATCTGGCTCATGGATGATCTGCGGTTTGCCGGTGCGGATCTGGCCTTGGCGGCATGGGCCATTACCTTGTACGCCGGACTGACAATGGTCACCAATGTTCCGTTTTACAGTTTCAAGGACATCAATTATCGCAAGTCGGTTCCATTCATTGCAATCTTCGTGATTGTCCTGGTGTTCGTCGCAGTGTCGAGTGATCCGCCCAAGGTGCTGTTCGGTTTATTCGTGCTGTACGGTCTGTCCGGTTATGTCATATATTTTTGGCGTTTGTTCAAGGGAAAGCCTGTCAGCATTATCCAGACTGAAAACGAGCATTCCGAAGACAAGGAATAAAGCGCGCATCGCCAATGTAATTTGAAGGTATGCATTTTTCTACCCATGCGCGTAATTTCGCAGAGTTAATGGGCTGTATTGTTCTGCGAATTTGCCGCCATCGTGGATTAGAAGGAAGTGCAACTTATCAAAAAGTTGCACTTTTTCAGAATTGCGCTTATAGTTTTCGCATGTCACGCGAAATCCACATTCCCGTATCCGCTTTGCCAGGCAGCCTGCTTCCAGGTCTGCTGCTATCGTTTTTCCTGCTGCGCTAACGCGCACAACTCCATACCCCCACAATTTGTGTAGTTCGAACGCTCATGCTGAAACCGGCAAGGGCAGGCGAAAAACCATTCAAGTCACCGTTTCAGAATCTTCCCAAGGAGCAAAGCATGGCCGCTAGTTCACCAGAAAAATTGATCATATTCGACACCACATTACGCGATGGAGAACAGTCTCCCGGCGCATCCATGACCAAGGATGAAAAAATCCGCATTGCAAGGCAACTGGAGCGACTCAAAGTGGATGTGATCGAAGCCGGCTTTGCAGCATCGTCCCAGGGAGATTTCGAGGCAATCAGAGCGATCGCCGGGTTGATCAAGGATTCGACTGTTTGTTCCCTGTCGCGCGCCAATGACCGTGATATTTCCCGTGCAGCCGAAGCACTTGCGCCGGCGGCCAGAAAGCGTATTCATACCTTCATCGCAACGTCTCCACTGCATATGGAAAAGAAATTACGGATGACGCCGGATCAGGTGTTCGAACAGGCCAAAATGGCGGTGCGCTTCGCCCGCCAATTCACCGATGATGTCGAATTTAGTCCGGAAGACGGCAGCCGCTCCGAAATGGATTTCTTATGCCGCGTGATTGAAGCAGTGATTGCAGAGGGCGCGACCACGATCAATTTTGCCGATACGGTCGGTTACGCGGTACCTGGGTTGTACGGCAACATGATCAAGACCTTGCGCGAGCGTATTCCCAATTCCGACAAGGCAGTCTGGTCCGTGCACTGCCACAATGACCTTGGCATGGCGGTCGCCAATTCGCTGGCGGGCGTAATGATTGGCGGCGCGCGTCAGGTTGAATGCACAATCAACGGACTCGGCGAACGCGCCGGCAATACCGCGCTAGAAGAGATTGTGATGGCGGTACGTACGCGCAGGGATCACTTCAATCTCGATGTTGCGATCGACACGACCCAGATTGTGCCGACCTCAAAACTGGTTTCCCAGATCACCGGGTTTGCCGTACAGCCGAACAAGGCGGTGGTCGGTGCCAATGCATTTGCACATGCCTCCGGAATACATCAGGATGGTATTTTGAAAGCGCGCGATACGTATGAAATCATGCGCGCCGAAGATGTGGGCTGGGCCGCGAACAAAATCGTGCTGGGTAAGTTGTCGGGCCGCAATGCGTTCAAACAGCGTCTGGACGAACTCGGTATCAAGCTGGATTCGGAAACCGAAGTCAATGCTGCATTTACACGATTCAAGGAACTGGCTGACCGCAAATCGGATATCTTCGATGAAGACATCATGGCTTTGGTTTCGGATGAACAGCATTCGCATGACAATGAATATTATCGATTCGTGTCTTTGTCGCAGCATTCGGAAACCGGCGAGAAACCATCTGCAAAAGTAGTATTTTCGATCGATGGCAAGGAATCGACTTGCGAGGGTCAAGGCAATGGTCCGGTGGATGCGATCGTCAACGCGATCGAATCAAAAACGGCGAGCGGCGCGGAACTACTTTTGTTTTCGGTCAACGCGATTACCACGGGCACACAGTCGCAGGGTGAGGTAACCATGCGTTTATCGAAGGCTGGGCGCATCGTCAACGGTGTCGGTGCGGATCTGGATATCGTCGTGGCGTCTGCCAAGGCTTACCTGTCTGCGCTGAATAAATTGCATTCAAAATCGGAGAAGCTCAATCCCCAATTGTAATCAGCGCAGAAAATACTTCGGCAAGTCAGTGTTTATGCCATTCGGATGAGAAAGATCGTGCTTTGTATGCACGATCTTTCTTTTGAAATGCAATCTTCTTTACTCGATTCCAATTTTGGAAAGAGATCGATGGGGGCTGAAACAATTGCAGCTACAAGCGCCTCAGCACACCGGGCCATCGTGAATCCGGATCAAACCGGAGGTCCGGGCCACCTTGCATTCTTTGCAGGATCCCTTGTCGATCGAAATGAACATGCATCACTGAATTCCATACATTGGCTTCCTTGTACGGGTAAGACCACACTTCCAATCCCGGGAGCGGCAGATAAGATGTATCGCTGGGCGCACCGATTGTTTTAAGTACATCATCCTTGGTCGCCTCGCCAAGCTTGATCGCGGCAAATTTCTGTACAGTAAGAACTTGTTCATATGAAACAAGGCGACCATCCGGATCGAAGCGTGCCATGTAGGTCTGCTGACCCCAGGGTCCTTTCATGTATTCAAGCAACCGCTCATTGCCGTCCAGATAGCGGTGGGTAGGTGTTCCCAGCTTCGATATAACCGTGGATTCGGAATCGCCGGGTTTAACCGGGCTCATTCCAAAAGTTGCGCACGCGGCGAGCAACAGGGAGATAACGACCGACAGGCTCGAGTAGAGAAGTTTCATTGATTTATCCAAAGGATAGTGAAAATCGCGCTAAGTGTTTGAATCGTCATGAGAATTCCGTTATACTGCGCCTCTGGTCGATTTGACCGGTATTTTTAATCGTTTGTTCACGGTGAATAGGGTTGCGACTCTGTACACCGCATGTGAAAGGTAAGTCATGTCAGTAGAAAAAAGCAGCAAAGCCGCAATTATTGCGGATAACGCGCGCGGTCAAAACGATACAGGCTCCCCGGAAGTGCAAGTTGCGCTGCTGACAGCCCGTATCAATGAACTCAACGGCCACTTCAAAGCCCACGCCAAGGATCACCACTCCCGCCGCGGCTTGATCATGATGGTCAATCGTCGTAAAAGCCTGCTTTCGTACTTGAAAGGTAAAGACGCAACCCGTTATCGTGCATTGATTGAAAAACTCGGTCTGCGTAAATAATCTCGTTGCGATACTCTGTCTGGGTTTTATAGCGGAATGCCTGCGTCAGTTTTTACTGATGCGGGCATTTTGTCTTTTTACAGTTTGTAATTCGAACGCTTAGCTTGTCCTGAAATAAGGTGGTACATCACATTCGATGTCGCCCGTGGTGAGGTGAACGACAGCGCCTGAAAATCTGTCGGCAAAAATAGAGAGGAAACACCATGTTTAACAAAGTTACCAAGACCTTCCAATACGGTCAGCATCAAGTAACGCTGGAAACCGGCGAAATTGCTCGTCAGGCATCCGGTGCCGTGCTGGTATCGATCGAAGATACCGTTGTACTTGCGACTGTCGTGGCGCGCAAGGATGCCAAGCCGGGCCAGGATTTTTTCCCGCTGACTGTCGACTACGTTGAGAAAACGTATGCCGCCGGCCGTATTCCAGGCGGATTTTTCAAGCGCGAGGGCCGCCCCTCCGAAAAAGAAACCTTGACCTCGCGGTTGATCGATCGTCCGATCCGTCCGCTGTTTCCCGAAGGTTACCTGAATGAAGTGCAGGTCATCATCCATGTATTGTCGGTCAATCCGGAAATCGATCCAGACATCGCTGCAATGATCGGCGCATCCGCCGCGTTGAGCGTTGCGGGTCTCCCATTCAATGGCCCTGTCGGTGCCGCGCGTGTTGGTTATATTGATGGGCAATACATGCTTAATCCAACCGTGTCGCAATTGGCTGCGTCCGATCTGAATCTGGTGGTTGCAGGTACGGAAATTGCCGTGTTGATGGTTGAGTCCGAGGCCAAGCAATTGTCCGAAGAAATCATGCTCGGTGCAGTCATGTTTGGTCACGAGCAAATGAAAGCCGTGATCGATGCGATTCACGAGCTGGTTCGTGACGGCGGAAAGCCGGAAATCGAATGGAGTCCGGCACCGAAGAACGAGGCACTGATTGCGCGTGTTACGCATTTCGCCGAAGCGAAATTGCGCGAAGCCTATCAAGTCAAAGACAAACAGGCACGCACCGCCAAGCTTAAGGATGCCGTTGCGGAAGTCAATGCCGCGCTGACTGCCGAAGCGGCATCGATCGGCGGCGCGTCGCCGGACTCTTCCGAAGTAGGCAATATCCTGTTCGATCTGGAAGCAAAAATCGTTCGTTCCCAGATTCTTGATGGCGAGCCGCGCATCGATGGCCGCGATACGCGCACTGTACGTCCGATCTCGATTCGTACTGGCGTTCTGCCGCGCACTCACGGTTCGGCTCTGTTTACCCGTGGTGAGACCCAGGCGCTGGTCATCGCGACCTTGGGCACTGCACGCGACGAACAAAAAATCGATGCGTTGATGGGTGAGTACAGTGATCGCTTCATGCTTCATTACAACATGCCTCCGTTCGCCACCGGTGAGACGGGCCGCGTCGGTACGCCGAAGCGCCGCGAAATCGGCCACGGCCGTCTGGCCAAGCGCGCACTGGTTGCTGCCTTGCCGGCTCCGGAAGATTTCAGCTATTCAGTCCGCCTGGTATCCGAGATTACCGAGTCCAATGGTTCGTCGTCGATGGCGTCGGTTTGTGGCGGTTGCCTGGCTCTGATGGATGCGGGTGTGCCGATGCAGGCGCACGTTGCCGGCATCGCAATGGGGTTGATCAAGGATGGCGGTAAATTCGCCGTGCTGAGCGATATCCTCGGCGATGAAGATCATCTGGGCGATATGGATTTCAAGGTGGCCGGTACTGCAAACGGCATTACAGCGCTGCAGATGGATATCAAGATCCAGGGCATCACCAAGGAAATCATGCAGGTTGCACTGGCACAGGCCAAGGAAGGACGCATGCACATCCTTGGCAAGATGCAGGAAGCCGTTCCACATGGCCGCACCGAGCTTTCCAATTTCGCGCCGCGCCTGATCACGGTCAAGATCAATCCGGAAAAAATCCGTGACGTGATCGGCAAAGGCGGTGCGGTGATTCGTGCGCTCACGGAAGAGACCGGCACCCAGATCGACATCAGCGACGAAGGCGTGGTCACTATTGCGTCTGTCGATGCGGCTGCAGGCCAGGAAGCAAAGCGTCGTATTGAAGAGCTGACTGCGTCGGTTGAAGTCGGTAAAGTTTATGATGGCGTGGTGCTCAAGCTGCTCGACTTTGGCGCGATTGTTCAGGTCATCCCGGGCAAAGACGGACTGCTGCATATCAGCCAGATTGCCAATGAGCGTGTCAATGCAGTGGCCGATTATCTGAAAGAAGGTCAACAGGTACGCGTCAAGGTATTGGAAACCGACGATCGCGGTCGTCTGAAGCTTTCGATGAAAGCGGCTGCAGTGGATGCGGGCACTGAATCGGTCCAGGAAGTACAGCAATAAATCTCGTCGAGCGTTTTACGCTTTCGATATAAAGGAACCGCCTGAGGCAATAGCCCAGGCGGTTTTTTCATTGCGTAGTGGAGAAAATCAGCGGACAAGAATTACGGCGCCGTACGCCATGCGCAATCTGTAATCTCCGATTGCCCGGTAGGGGAAACATTTTTTCAGCCGCTCCCATACAATGGCTTATTTTCCCAACGAGGTTCCTTATGCGTGCAATTGAAATTACACAACCCGGCGCTCCCGAAGTATTGAAAATTTGCGAGCGGCCGATACCGGTGCCAAAAGCCGGCGAAATCCTGATTAAAGTTCATGCTGCCGGAATCAACCGTCCCGATCTGCTTCAGCGTACCGGCAACTATCCGGTGCCGCCTGGAGCTTCCGACTTGCCAGGATTGGAAGTGGCGGGCGAGGTCGTCGATGGTGATTGCACAGGCAGCCACTTTAAGATAGGTGACATGGTTTGTGCCCTGGTCCAGGGTGGCGGGTATGCGGAATACTGTGTGGCTCCGGTCGAGCAGGCTTTGCCGGTTCCGAAGGGATTGAGCGCCGTCGAGGCAGCATCGCTGCCGGAAACATTTTTCACCGTCTGGAGCAACGTATTTGATCGCGCCGGATTGACCGGCTCTGAAACCTTGCTGGTGCAAGGCGGCACTTCGGGCATCGGAGTCACGGCCATTCAATTGGCTGCGGCGCTCGGGCATCGCGTGTTTGCCACCGCCGGCTCAGATGAAAAATGCCGTGCTTGCGAGGAACTGGGTGCTGAACGCGCGATCAACTATCGTACCGAGGATTTCGTCGAAATCGTGAAGTCGGCAACTGACGGCAAAGGTGTGGACGTCATCCTCGATATGGTTGCCGGCGATTACATTGGACGTGAAATCAATTGTCTTGCCGACGATGGGCGCTTGGTCATCATCGCATTACTCGGCGGCGCAAAGGCATCGGTTGATTTGAGCCAGATCTTGCGGCGACGCTTGACGATGACCGGGTCGACATTGCGCCCGCGTCCAGTCGCTTTTAAAGCGGCGATTGCAGGCAATTTGTACAAGCATGTATGGCCTTTGTTGGAATCACGCAAAATCAAGCCGGTCATTTATCAAACTTTCCCGTTGGAGCAGGCTGCGCAAGGGCATGCGCTAATGGAAACAAGTACGCATGTAGGCAAGATCATGCTGAAAATAGTTTGAATTGGTCGCACAGTTGAACGAATAGGCTGCGGCATTCATTGACCAGGTGCTTACGGCTCAGCATGATCGTGCCGGCAGTAAGAGTTGCAACATTCCTGTTTGGGCAACGGTACGATTGATCGGCGCGTTTGACCGCATTCCCTATGGCGCGCTAAAATACTAGGTTATTCACATTTCTGGATTTTTATGCGTCGCAAGCTTATTGCCGGTAATTGGAAAATGAATGCCAGCCTCGCGGCGAACACTGCCTTGCTTGCCGGGATCAAAGCCGAACTGAGCCAACAACCGGCATGTGATGTGGCCGTATGCGTGCCGGCCCCGTATTTCGCCCAATGTCAGACCGAATTGGCCGGCAGCGCTATGGCGTGGGGCGGGCAAGACATGTCGGAACATGAATCCGGCGCGTATACCGGCGAAGTGTCCGCTGCAATGCTGCTTGATTTCGGCTGCCGATATGTGATCGTCGGTCATTCCGAGCGCCGCACCTATCATGCTGAAAACGATCAATTGGTTGCAAGGAAGGCCTTGCGTGCATTGAGGTCAGGCTTGATCCCAATCGTCTGTGTCGGTGAAACCTTGAATGAGCGCGAAGCGGGGGATACCGACAAGATCGTGGGGCAACAGATTGACACAGTGCTGGCGGCTATCGATGCAGCCGATCTGGCAGACATCGTGGTCGCTTATGAGCCGGTTTGGGCTATCGGCACAGGCAAGACTGCAACGCCGCAAATGGCGCAGGACGTACATGCAATGCTGCGTAGAAAGTTGATGAAAAAAAATGCCGTGGCAGCATCGCAGGTCAAGATACTGTATGGCGGAAGCATGAAACCGGACAACGCAAAAGAGCTGCTCTCGATGGCTGACATTGACGGCGGCCTGATCGGTGGCGCGGCATTGAAAGCACCTGATTTTCTCGCGATTATTCGAGCCGCATAAATTTGCAACTACTGAATTACTGAATTAAACCAAGACTGGAATTTATTAAATGAACACTATGCTTACTCTCATTATCGTTGTGCAGGTGTTGTCCGCCTTAACCATCATTGGCCTCGTGCTGTTGCAGCATGGTAAAGGCGCCGACATGGGTGCCGCTTTCGGTTCCGGCGCATCCGGCAGCTTGTTTGGTGCAACCGGTTCTTCGAATTTTCTGTCTAAGTCGACAGGTTTCGCCGCTGCGATATTCTTTGCGGCTACATTGGCGTTGGCATTCCTTGGCAATCGCCCTGCGTCCGACATGGGTGTGATGGATAGATTGCCCGCCACCTCCGTCCCTGTGCCTGCAGGTGAAGCGCCACCGGCTGTTCCCGCCGTGCCGGTTCCTGCCACGGCGCCGAGTACGACTGCTCCTGCTTCAGGCACATCAGGCCAGTCGAATCAGATCCCGAAATAGTGGATTGGAGTGCCGGTTCTGCATTTTCATAAATATGAAATATGAATTTGTGCATTGAACAAAAGCATTAAAGCGGGTTAGAATACAGCGCTTATTAAAAATACTGAGACAAATGCCGACGTGGTGAAACTGGTAGACACGCTATCTTGAGGGGGTAGTGGCGCAAGCTGTGCGAGTTCGAGTCTCGCCGTCGGCACCATAATAAAAAGCCAGCGAACGGGACCGCCGCCGCTGGCTTTTTATCGAGAATTTGCTGAAGATGAAGAAAGTTATTTAACCGGCTGTTAAACATACTGGATACTGCGGCGCAATCGTGAACCTCGAAAATTATTTCCCTGTCCTTCTGTTTATTCTTGTCGGTATCGGCGTCGGTATCGTCCCACAATTACTTGGCCGCATCCTCGCGCCGTATAACCCCGACATTGAAAAAAACTCGCCCTATGAATGCGGTTTCGAGGCATTCGAAGACGCGAGAATGAAATTCGACGTGCGATATTATCTCGTCGCAATTTTGTTCATCCTGTTTGATCTTGAAGTTGCATTCCTTGTGCCATGGGCCGTCGCAATGCGCGACATAGGCATGCTCGGCTTCTGGGCGATGATGATTTTTCTTGCAGTGCTCGTTGCAGGCCTCATATTCGAATGGAAGAAGGGTGCCCTTGATTGGGAATGATAAATAATGTCAATTGAAGGCGTATTAAACGAAGGTTTCATCACCACGACAGCAGACAAGCTGATCAACTGGGCGCGTACCGGATCCATGTACCCGATGACGTTCGGCCTGGCTTGTTGCGCGGTCGAAATGATGCATGCGGGCGCTGCCCGTTACGATCTGGAGCGTTTCGGTTTCATGTTCCGTCCGTCGCCGCGCCAGTCCGACGTGATGATAGTCGCCGGCACGCTGTGCAATAAGATGGCGCCGGCGCTGCGCAAAGTCTACGATCAGATGCCTGAGCCGCGCTGGGTGATCTCCATGGGGTCCTGTGCCAACGGCGGCGGCTATTACCATTATTCCTACTCTGTAGTGCGCGGTTGCGACCGGATCGTTCCGGTCGACGTCTACGTGCCAGGCTGCCCACCGACGGCGGAGGCGCTGTTGTACGGCATTTTGCAATTGCATAACAAGATCAAACGCACCAATACGATCGCGCGCTAACGGCGAACACAGAGAAAACATGACGACGAAACTTGAAATCCTTGAAGCCGCTGTGCGCAACGCGCTTGGTGATGATCTTCAAAGTTTGAATGTGGCGCTGGGCGAAATCACCGTTGTGGTCAAGGCTGACAACTATCTATCGGCGATGCGCGCGTTGCGTGATCATGCCGATTTGGGTTTTGAGGAATTGATCGATCTTTGCGGCGTTGATTATTCATCTTATGGCGATGGCGTCTGGGAAGGCCCTCGCTTTGCGGTGGTTTCGCATCTGCTGTCGATCGCACACAACTGGCGTTTGCGTGTGCGAGTGTTCGCGCCGGATGATGAGCTGCCGATCGTCGCTTCCTTAATCGACGTCTGGTCGTCCGCGGAATGGTATGAGCGCGAAGCATTCGACTTTTTCGGCATTCTGTTTGACGGCCACAACGACTTGCGCCGTATTTTGACCGACTATGGATTTATCGGTCATCCGTTCCGCAAGGATTTTCCGGTCACCGGCTATGTCGAGATGCGCTACGATTCGGAGCAAAAACGCGTAATTTACCAGCCTGTCACCATCGAGCCGCGCGAGAACGTTGCACGCGTGATTCGCGAAGAACATTACGGGGTGAAGTAATGGCTGAAATTAAAAATTACACTCTGAATTTTGGTCCGCAGCATCCATCCGCGCACGGCGTGCTGCGCCTGGTGCTGGAACTCGACGGCGAAGTAATCCAGCGCGCCGATCCGCATATCGGCTTATTGCATCGCGGCACGGAAAAACTGGCCGAGCAAAAAACCTATCTGCAGTCCTTGCCTTATATGGATCGTCTCGACTACGTGTCGATGATGTGCAATGAGCATGCTTATGTGATGGCGGTCGAGAAGCTGCTCGGGCTCGAAGTGCCGCTGCGGGCGCAATATATCCGCGTGATGTTCGATGAAATCACGCGATTGCTGAACCATCTGCTGTGGCTGGGCTGCCAGGGATTGGATGTCGGCGCGATGGGGCCGTTCCTGTATGCGTTCCGCGACCGCGAAGATTTGATGGACTGCTACGAAGCCGTATCCGGTGCGCGCATGCATGCGGCCTACTATCGTCCGGGCGGCGTGTATCGCGATTTGCCGGATTCGATGCCGAAATATTCTGCATCGATTCTGCGCAACGACAAAGCGATCAAGAAGATGAACGAAAACCGTCAGGGTTCGCTGCTGGATTTCATTGAAGACTTCACCAATCGTTTCCCGACTTACGTCGACGAGTATGAAACACTGCTGACCGACAATCGTATCTGGAAACAGCGGCTGGTGGGAGTCGGTGTGGTTTCGCCGGAGCGCGCCAAGGCGATGGGCTTTACCGGCCCGATGCTGCGCGGATCCGGTATCGAATGGGATTTGCGCAAGAAGCAGCCGTATGAAGTTTATGATTTGCTCGACTTCGACATCCCGGTCGGCGTCAATGGCGATTGCTATGACCGCTACCTGGTGCGCATTGAAGAAATGCGCCAGTCGAACCTGATCATCAAACAGTGCATCGAGTGGCTGCGTAATAATCCGGGTCCGGTCATGACCGATAACCACAAGGTGGCGCCACCTTCGCGTGTCGACATGAAAAGCAATATGGAAGAGTTGATTCATCACTTCAAGCTCTTCACCGAAGGCTTTCACGTGCCACCGGGGGAGGCTTATGCCGCGGTGGAACATCCGAAAGGCGAGTTCGGCGTTTATTTCATTTCGGACGGTGCCAATAAACCGTACCGGATGAAGCTGCGCACGCCTGGATTTGCGCATTTGCAAGGTTTTAACGAAATGACCAAAGGCCACATGCTTACCGATGCCGTGACGATCATCGGTAATCAGGACATCGTGTTCGGAGACATCGACCGCTAGAGGTTGTCAAGGTGGATTGTCAAGCTGTGTAGTTATTCGAGGCAGAAATAATGCTGTTATCAGAACAAGCGTACAAGAAGATCGATCGCGAAATTGCGAAATTTCCTGAGGATCAGCGGCAGTCGGCTGTGATGGCGGCGCTGGCAATTGCACAGGACGAGAAGGGGTGGCTGCCGGCGGAAGTGATGCAGGAAGTGGCCGATTATCTGAAGATGCCGGCGGTCGCGGTGCAGGAAGTCGCGACGTTCTACGCCATGTATAACCTGAAGCCGACCGGTAAATCCAAGATCACGATCTGCACCAATCTGCCATGCGCCTTGTCCGGCGGAGAGCGGGCGGCGCACCATCTGAAACAAAAACTCGGCGTCGGCTACAGGGAAACTACCGCTGACGGCCAATTCACCCTGATGGAAGGCGAATGCATGGGCGCTTGCGGCGATGCACCGGTGCTGCTGGTGAACAATAAGCGCATATGCAACCACATGTCCAATGACAAGATCGATGCGCTGCTGGAGGAACTGAAGAAATGACGACCTGCCTGCACGATCGCCATATCAATCCTCTGATTCTGGCAGGCCTCGATGGCCAGAACTGGCACTTGGCTGATTATGTCAAGCGCGGCGGCTATGAGTCGCTCAAGCGCATATTGAATGAAAAAATCACGCCGGAACAAGTCATCGCCGAATTGAAGGCGTCTGCGTTGCGCGGACGCGGCGGCGCCGGTTTCCCGACCGGATTGAAGTGGAGCTTCATGCCGCGTCAATTCCCGGGACAGAAATACCTGGTATGTAATACAGACGAAGGTGAACCCGGCACATTCAAGGATCGCGACATCATCCGGTACAACCCGCATGCGCTGATCGAAGGCATGGCCATCGGTGCCTATGCGATGGGCACGACTGTGGGCTACAACTACATTCACGGCGAGATCTGGGCCGACTACGAGCGCTTCGAAGAGGCGCTGGAAGAAGCGCGTGCCGCGGGCTTTCTTGGTGACCGTATTCTGGGCAGCGACTTCAAGTTCCAGTTGCACGCGTTCCATGGTTATGGCGCTTACATCTGCGGCGAAGAAACAGCCTTGCTGGAATCGCTCGAAGGAAAAAAAGGGCAACCGCGCTTCAAGCCGCCGTTTCCCGCCAGTTTCGGCTTGTACGGGAAGCCGACCACGATTAATAACACCGAAACATTTGCTGCAGTACCGTTTGTAATGCAGATGGGCGGGCCAGCCTATGCCGCATTGGGCAAACCGAACAACGGCGGGACCAAGATCTTTTCGATGTCCGGCGACGTCGCCAAGCCCGGCAACTACGAAGTGCCGCTCGGCACGCCGTTTGCCACCTTGCTGGAACTCGCCGGCGGCATGCGCGACGGCAAGAAGATCAAGGCGGTCATTCCGGGCGGATCATCGATGCCGGTCTTGACCGGTGAAGTAATGATGGCGACCGACATGGATTACGACTCGATCGCCAAGGCCGGCTCGATGCTTGGTTCCGGCGCTGTGATCGTGATGGATGAAACGCGGTGCATGGTCAAATCGCTGCTGCGTCTTTCGTATTTTTATTACGAAGAATCCTGCGGACAGTGCACCCCTTGCCGCGAAGGCACCGGATGGTTGTATCGGATGGTGCATCGGATCGAACACGGGCAGGGTCGCCCTGATGATCTGGATCTACTCAATTCGGTCGCGGACAATATCCAGGGCCGCACGATATGCGCGCTGGGCGACGCCGCAGCGATGCCGGTACGCGCGATGATCAAGAATTTCCGGGAAGAGTTTGCCTATCACATCGAGCACAAGCGTTGCTTGGTGCCTGCTTACGTTTAAAAGTAAAGCCATGGTCGAAATCGAAATAGACGGCAAAAAAGTTGAAGTGCAAGAAGGCAGCATGGTGATGGATGCTGCCCACAAACTCGGCACTTACATTCCGCATTTTTGCTATCACAAGAAATTATCCATCGCAGCCAATTGCCGCATGTGCCTGGTCGAAGTCGAAAAGGCACCCAAGCCGCTGCCTGCCTGCGCCACACCGGTTACGCCCGGCATGATCGTGCGATCAAATAGCCAAAAGGCGGTCCAGGCGCAAAAAAGCGTGATGGAGTTCTTGCTGATCAATCATCCGCTCGATTGCCCGATTTGCGACCAGGGCGGTGAATGCCAACTGCAGGATATTGCCGTCGGCTACGGACCATCGGCTTCGCGCTACGACGAAGAGAAACGGGTGGTGGTTCCCAAAGATGTCGGGCCGCTGATCTCGATGAAAGAGATGAGCCGCTGCATTCACTGCACCCGCTGCGTACGCTTTGGTCAGGAAATCGCCGGAGTCATGGAATTCGGCATGCTGGGCCGTGGCGAACATGCCGAAATCACTTCGTTCGTCGGCAAGACGGTTGATTCCGAGCTGTCCGGCAACATGATCGACTTGTGTCCGGTCGGCGCGCTGACATCCAAACCGTTCCGTTACAAGGCGCGTACCTGGGAATTGTCCCGCCGCAAGTCGGTCAGCCCGCATGACAGCCTGGGCAGCAACCTGATTGTGCAGGTCAAGAGTGCACAGGTCATGCGAGTGCTTCCGCTGGAAAATGAGGAAATCAATGAATGCTGGCTTTCGGACCGCGATCGCTTCTCGTATGAAGGCTTGAATAGTTCCAAGCGACTGACAACGCCGATGATCAAGCAGAACGGCGAATGGTTCGAAGCCGACTGGCAGGCAGCGCTCGAATACGTGGCGCGTGGCCTGAAAAACATCAAGCAAGAACATGGCGCCGATGCGATCGCATCCTTGGCGACGCCCAACTCGACAGTCGAAGAGCTGGTCTTGCTGAAAAAGCTTACGCACGGCATCGGCTCCGAAAACTTCGATTTCCGCCTGCGTCAATCCGATTTCGCCCTTGACGGCAACGTGATGCCGTGGCTGGGCATGTCGATTGCGCAATTCGGCCAGATCAAGCGCGCTTTCGTCATCGGTTCGTTTCTGCGCAAGGATCATCCTTTGCTGGCTGCGCGTCTGCGCACCGCCGTCAAGACTGGCGCCACGTTGTCGATCCTGCACGCATCCGATGACGATCTGTTGATTCCGGTGGCGAACAAGATGATCGCGGCACCGTCCGACTGGCTGGCCGCGTTGTCCGAAATTGTCGCCGCGATCGCGAAGGCAAAGCAAATCACGGCGCCGGCCGGCTTCGAAAACATCACGGCATCAGACGCGGCGGCAAAGATCGCAGCGAGCCTGCTATCCGGTGACGCATCCGGCAAACCCGGTGCGATCCTGCTTGGTAACGCGGCAGCGCAACACCCGCAGGCATCGGCGCTGCACGCGGCAGCACAGTGGATCGCCAACCAGACAGACGCCAAGCTCGGTTATCTGACCGAAGCGGCCAATACGGTTGGTGGCTACCTGATCAACGCGAACGGAAAGAACGCGGTTCCCGCATTCTCGGTTCCGAAGAAAGCCTACCTGCTGTTGAATGTCGAGGCGGAACTCGACAGCGCAAACCCGCAAGCCGCGCGCGCCGCGCTCGATTCGGCCGAGATGGTGGTTGCAATGTCCGCTTACAAGCATGGACTTGATTACGCCGACGTCCTGCTTCCGATTTCGCCATTTACCGAAACGTCCGGCACCTTCGTCAACTGCGAAGGTCGCGCCCAGAGCTTCAACGGCACCGTCAAGCCGCTGGGTGAGACCCGTCCCGCATGGAAGGTATTGCGCGTTTTGGGCAACATCCTCGACCTGAACGGATTCGATTACGAGACCTCGGAGGCGATCCGCAATGAAGCATTCGGAGACGGTGTCACCGATTTGTCCTCGCGTTTGAATAACCTGTCGACGAAGGTACTTCAAGCCGGCGCCTACAAGTCTGCGGATGGTTCGTTGGAGCGCGTTGCAAACGTGCCGATTTACTTTGCCGACGCAATTGTGCGTCGATCGGAGCCCTTGCAATCGACCGCAGACGCAGTGCCTCCGCAGGCCTGGTTGTCGCGCGACCTCGCGCAAAAGCTGTCGATCAACGACGGCGACAAAGTCAAGGTGTCGCAAGGCACCGGCAAGGCAACCCTGGTTGCGGCGGTCGATGCCCGCCTGCCGGCAAACGTCGTGCGTGTTGCCGCCGCCCACCCGTCGACCGCCACGCTGGGTGCGATGTTCGGCGCGATCACGATTGAAAAAGCAACAGGGGAGAGTATTTAATGGCTCTACTGCCTGAACTTATCGGCACGATCAACACAACCGGCCAAGACCTTTTGGGGCCGACCTGGCCGTTCTTTTGGACGCTGGCGAAAATCCTGCTCGTGACCTTGCCGTTGATGGGTTGCGTCGCTTACCTGACGCTATGGGAGCGCAAGCTGCTGGGCTGGATCCAGATCCGTATCGGCCCGAACCGCGTCGGCCCTGCCGGCTTGCTGCAGCCGATTGCCGATGCGCTGAAACTGCTGTTCAAGGAAATCATTATTCCGACCAAGTCGAACAACGCCTTGTTCGTCATCGGTCCGATCCTGACCATCATGCCGGCACTGGCTGCCTGGGTAGTCATTCCATTCGGGCCTGAAGTGGCCCTGGCAAATGTGAACGCGGGCTTGCTGCTTTTGATGGCAATCACCTCGATGGAGGTCTACGGCATTATCATCGCCGGCTGGGCCTCCAATTCGAAGTACGCGTTCATGGGCGCGATGCGCGCTTCTGCCCAGATGCTGTCGTATGAAATTGCGATGGGCTTCGCGCTCGTGATCGTGCTGATGGTATCAGGCAGTTTGAACCTGACCGATATTGTCATGGGACAGTCGAAAGGCATCTTCGCGGATCAGGGCCTCGGATTCCTGTCGTGGAACTGGTTGCCGCTGCTGCCGATATTCGTGGTCTACCTGGTATCCGGCCTGGCTGAATGCAATCGTCATCCGTTCGACGTGGTCGAAGGCGAGAATGAAATCGTGGGCGGCCACATGGTCGAATACTCGGGCATGTCGTACGCGATGTTCTTCTTGGCCGAATACTCGAACATGATCCTGATTTCGGTGGTCGCCTCGCTGCTGTTCCTGGGCGGCTGGGCCTCGCCCCTGGCAATCCTGGACTTCATCCCTGGCTGGATCTGGCTGGGCATCAAGACATTCTTCGTTGTGTCACTGTTTATCTGGACGCGGGGAACCTTCCCGCGCTATCGCTACGATCAAATCATGCGTCTGGGATGGAAGGTGTTCATTCCGCTGACAGTGATCTATTTGGTGATAGTGGCAGTGTGGATGCAAACGCCATGGAATATTTGGAAATAACGATACGGCGCAAAAGTGTGTCGCGCCGTACTGAAACGGAACGTTAAAGGCTGAATGCAATGGTAGCCAAGATAGAGGCAATAAAAGACTTGTTCGGAAGCCTGATGCTTCGCGAATTATTCAAGGGTTTGGCGCTGACCGGGCGATATGTATTCGCTCGCAAAATCACGGTGCAGTTTCCTGAAGAAAAAACCCCGTTGTCGCCGCGCTTTCGCGGCCTGCACGCGTTACGGCGTTATCCGAACGGTGAGGAACGCTGCATCGCTTGCAAATTATGCGAGGCGGTGTGCCCTGCACTTGCGATCTCGATCGAATCCGAAGAGCGTGAAGACGGATCGCGTCGCACCACCCGTTACGATATCGACCTGACGAAATGCATCTTCTGCGGATTTTGCGAAGAGTCCTGCCCGGTCGACTCGATCGTCGAAACGAATATTCTGGAATACCACGGTGAAAAACGCGGCGATCTTTATTACACCAAGGAGATGCTGCTTGCTATCGGGGATCGCTATGAAAAAGAAATTGCCGCCAATCGGGCTGCCGATGCGCCGTATCGTTGATTTAACTTCACTGGCCGGCGTTTAGCCGGCAACTTGGTCCACTATGGAACTTAAAACTGTCTTTTTTTATGCGTTTTCAGCGATATTGATTTTCGCGGCCACGCGTGTCATCACGGATCGCAACCCGGTTCATGCGGCGTTGTACCTGGTGTTGACATTTTTCTCCGCCGCTGCGATCTGGATTTTATTAAAGGCCGAGTTCCTCGCAATCGTACTGGTGCTGGTGTATGTCGGCGCGGTGATGGTCCTGTTCCTGTTCGTCGTGATGATGCTTGACATTAACATCCCCAAGATGCGTGAGGGATTCTGGCGGTATTTTCCATTCGCGGCCACGATTGGCGTCATCATCGTGCTTGAAATGGCGGCTGTATTGTTTCGCGGATTCTGGGCGCCTGACGCAGCGGTGCCTGCAGCAGCTGCGACGATCGGCGATACCAAGGAACTGGGTAAGCTGATTTATACGCAATATATCTATGCATTCGAAATTGCCGCGCTGTTATTGCTGGTTGCGATTGTTGCCGCCGTGGCGTTGACGCTGCGCCGCCGCAAGGACACCAAGTACTTCGATCCGGGCGTCGCAGTGCGGGTCAAGCGTAATGACCGGATCCGGATCGTCAAGATGAAGTCCGAATCCAACCGTGCCGACAGCGATGCGCCTGCCGCCGCTTTGAACACAGAAAAGAAATAAGAAGGCACTATGGTCCTGTCACTTGCTCACTTCCTGATCCTCGGCGCAATCCTTTTTGCGATTTCGATCGTCGGCATTTTCATGAACCGCAAAAATATCATCATCCTGTTGATGGCGATCGAGTTGATGCTCCTCGCGGTCAACATGAATTTTGTCGCTTTCTCGCATTATCTTGGTGATGCGACCGGGCAGATTTTCGTTTTCTTTATTCTTACTGTGGCTGCTGCGGAATCTGCGATCGGTCTTGCCATCCTGGTGGTGTTGTTCCGAAATCTGGACACCATCAATGTGGAAGATCTCGACAGTCTCAAAGGCTAATCACAAAAACAACGATAAGGCTCATCATGGCGGGGCAACTTAACCCTAACCTTCTGTTGGTCGTACCACTGGCGCCGCTTGTCGGCGCTTTGATTGCCGGCCTGTTCGGCACCAAGTTTTTCGGCAATAAGGTCGGTCGTGCCACATCTCACACCGTCACTATTCTGGGTGTACTGATCTCATTCGTCATCTCGGTCCAAACCTTGATGGCGGTAATGGATGGCGCAACGTATAACGGCACCGTCTATAACTGGATGACGGTTGCCGGCCTCAAGCTGGAAATCGGTTTTCTGATAGACAGTCTCACGGCAATGATGATGTGCGTCGTCACCTTCGTCTCGCTGATGGTCCACATCTACACGGTGGGCTACATGAAAGATGACGATGGTTACAACCGCTTCTTCGCCTACATCTCGCTATTCACGTTTTCGATGTTGATGCTGGTGATGAGCAACAACTTCCTGCAACTGTTCTTCGGCTGGGAAGCAGTCGGACTGGTCTCGTACCTGCTGATCGGTTTCTGGTACACCAGGCCGACCGCGATTTTTGCCAACATGAAAGCATTTTTGGTCAATCGTGTCGGCGACTTCGGTTTCATTCTCGGCATTGGTTTGCTGCTCGCGTATGCGGGCTCGATGAATTACGCTGAAGTTTTTGCCAAAAGAGAAGAGCTTGCGCAATTGACCTTGCCGGGCAGCGACTGGATGCTGCTGACGGTGGCGTGCATTTGTCTATTCATCGGCGCCATGGGCAAGTCCGCGCAATTCCCCTTGCATGTTTGGCTGCCGGATTCGATGGAAGGCCCGACCCCGATCTCCGCGCTGATTCATGCGGCGACCATGGTGACTGCTGGTATTTTCATGGTGGCGCGGATGTCGCCCCTGTTCGAATTGTCTGATACGGCGCTGTCGTTCGTGCTGGTGATCGGAGCAATCACCGCGCTGTTCATGGGCCTCCTCGGGATCATCCAGAACGACATCAAGCGCGTGGTCGCTTATTCGACACTTTCACAATTGGGCTACATGACGGTGGCGCTGGGCGCATCGGCCTACTCGGTGGCGGTGTTCCACCTGATGACGCATGCATTTTTCAAGGCCCTGCTGTTTCTCGGTGCCGGCGCGGTCATCATCAGCATGCACCACGTCCAGGATATTCGCCAAATGGGCGGATTGCGCAAGTACTTGCCGATCACTTGGATTACGTCATTGCTTGGCTCGCTTGCGCTGATCGGTACGCCATTCTTTTCCGGTTTCTATTCCAAGGAAAGCATCATCGAAGCGGTGCACCACGCAAATATCGCCGGCGCGGGATTTGCCTATTTCGCCGTGATGGCAGGTGTATTTGTGACGGCATTCTATTCATTCCGCATGTACTTCCTGGTATTCCATGGCAAGGAGCGTTTCGGACAGCCGCATCACGACCACCACGGGCACGACGATGCACATGCCGACGACCATCACCATGGTCTGGCGCCTGGCGAAAAGCCTCATGAAGCCCCCTGGGTTGTAACACTGCCGCTGATTCTGCTGGCGATCCCTTCCGTAATCATCGGATACATCACCATCGGACCGATGCTGCAGGGTGATTTCTTCAAGGGTGTTATTTTTGTCAGTGATTCGCATCCTGCGATGGCTGAGATTGGAAAGGCCTTCCATGGTGCAATGGCCATGGGCTTGCATGGGTTCGTGACCTTGCCTTTCCTGCTTATGCTGGCTGGTGTTGCTTCGGCCTATTACTGTTATCTGGTCAATCCAAAAGTACCGGCGTGGTTTTACGCAAAATTCCGTGCAGTGCATACGCTGCTGGACAACAAGTACTACATGGACAAGCTGAATGATGTGGTGTTCTCCGGCGGTGCGCGCTTGCTTGGGCGCGGACTGTGGAATGTCGGTGACAAGGCCTTGATCGACGGCCTGATTGTCAACGGCAGTGCGAAATTCGTCGGCTGGGTTTCGGTCATTACCCGCACGTTCCAGACCGGTTACATCTATCACTATGCCTTCACGATGATTATCGGCATTGCGCTGTACCTGGGTTATTTGCTGCTGCTCCCTTACATGAAATAGCGGCGGGTTCCTAAAAGAAAAAAACATGATGCAGTCAACTTTTCCCCTTCTTAGTCTGGCAATCTGGCTCCCGATCGCGTTTGGCGTACTGGTGCTGGCATACGGTCGCGATAACAACCCCGGCATCGCCCGCGGCATTTCACTGGTTGGCGCGCTAGCGAGCTTCTTGGTAACCCTGCCGTTGATACAGCAATTCGACAATGCGGCGCATGGCATGCAGTTTGTCGAGAAATTCTCTTGGATCGAACGATTCAATATTTTCTATTCCCTGGGAATAGATGGAATTTCGCTCTGGTTTATTCCGCTGACGGCTTTTATCACGGTCATTGTCGTGATCGCGGGTTGGGAAGTGATCACGACCAGGGTATCCCAGTACATGGGCGCGTTCCTGATCCTGTCGGGTTTGATGATCGGCGTGTTCTGTGCGCTTGACGGCGTACTGTTCTATGTTTTTTTCGAGGCGACGCTGATTCCGATGTTCATCATCATCGGTGTCTGGGGCGGCGCAAATCGCGTATATGCGGCAGTCAAATTCTTCCTCTATACGTTTTTCGGCTCGCTGCTGATGCTGGTTGCGATCCTTTACCTGTATTTGAAATCCGGCAGCTTCGATATTCTGGTTTGGCATACGCTGCCGATACCGCTATCCGCACAAATATTGATTTTCCTCTCGTTCCTGATGGCATTCGCCGTGAAAGTACCGATGTGGCCGGTACACACCTGGCTGCCGGATGCGCACGTTGAAGCGCCGACCGGCGGCTCGGTCGTCCTGGCTGCGATCATGCTGAAGCTGGGCGGATATGGTTTCCTGAGATTCTCGCTGCCGATTACGCCCGACGCCAGCCATTATTTATCCGGCTTTGTCATTACCTTGTCGCTGATCGCGGTGATTTATATCGGTCTCGTCGCCCTGGTTCAATCCGACATGAAAAAACTGGTCGCCTATTCGTCGATCGCTCATATGGGATTTGTGACGCTGGGTTTCTTCATGTTCAGTGACATGTCGGTTCAGGGCGGCATTGTGCAAATGATTTCGCACGGTTTCGTATCGGGTGCGATGTTTCTGTGTATCGGCGTGCTGTATGACCGCATGCATTCTCGGCAAATTGCCGACTACGGCGGCGTGATCAATACGATGCCGAAATTTGCCGCGTTTTTTGTCTTGTTTTCACTGGCCAATGCCGGGCTGCCTGCAACCTCGGGCTTTATCGGCGAATTCATGGTGATTCTGGGTGCGGTCAAGTTCAACTTCTGGATTGGTATGCTCGCCGCGACCGCATTGATTCTCGGAGCGGCCTACTCGTTATGGCTGGTCAAGCGGGTGATATTCGGCGCGGTCGGCAACGCGCAGGTTGCACAATTGCTCGATCTGAACAAGCGTGAATTCCTGATACTTGGATTGCTGGCGATTGCGGTGATCGGTATGGGTGTTTATCCGGCGCCCTTTACCGATGCCATGCAGATTTCGGTGGCGGACCTGTTAAAGCACGTCGCCCTGTCAAAGGCGCAGTGATGAACACAATCGTAGATGCACAAGCGAATGCAAATAAAGCGGCGATGAAATGAATAATCTGAATCTGATTCCAGCCTATCCCGAAATATTTCTGGCGATTGCGGCCGTGGCAATCCTGTTGATCGACATGTTCCTGTCTGATGCGAAGCGCTATATCACATACTTGATGTCGATTGCGACATTGGGCGTATGCGCCGCGCTGACCATCGCCGAACTCAACACCGGCGCGACCACGTACACGTTCCACAACATGTTCATATCGGACCCGATGTCGAACCTGCTGAAGTTGTTCACTTACCTTGCCGTCGGCCTGACATTGATCTATTCGCGTCAATATGCAACCGAGCGCGGCATGCTGGGCGGCCAATTGGGCGGTGAGTTTTATGTGCTTGCACTGTTTACGCTGCTGGGCCAGATGATCATGATTTCCGGGAATAATTTCCTGATCATTTATCTCGGTCTCGAATTGATGTCCTTGTCCTTGTATGCATTGGTTGCCTTACGGCGGAATAACCCAATGTCGACCGAAGCGGCGATGAAGTACTTTATTCTCGGTGCGATGGCCTCCGGCTTCCTGCTTTACGGCATATCGATGCTGTACGGCGCAACCGGATCGCTGGACCTGAACGAAGTCGCCAAGGCGACGGCATCGGGCACGGTCAATAAGACGGTGCTGGTGTTCGGACTGGTGTTCCTGGTTTCGGGCCTCGCATTCAAGCTTGGCGTTGTGCCATTCCATATGTGGGTGCCGGATGTCTATCAGGGCGCACCTACCGCGGTAACACTGCTGTTGGGCGGTGCGCCGAAACTGGCTGCCTTTGCCATCTGCATGCGCTTGCTGGTCGAAGGTTTATGGTCACTCGCTATCGATTGGCAGCAAATGCTGATCGTGCTTGCGGTAATGTCCATGGCGATCGGCAACATCACCGCAATTGCGCAAACAAACTTGAAGCGCATGCTGGCATATTCGACGATTTCGCAGATGGGCTTCATGTTGCTCGGCCTGTTGTCCGGGGTGTTCAACGGCAGCGATCTGACGTCCGCCGCAGGCGCGTACAGCTCGGCGATGTTTTACGCGATTACCTATGTGCTCACCACATTGGGAACGTTCGGCGTCATCATGCTGCTAGCAAGATCCGGTTTCGAAGCGGAAAATATCGACGATTTCAGGGGTTTGAATCAACGCAGTCCGTGGTTTGCCGCTGTGATGATGGTATTGCTGCTTTCGTTGGCCGGCGTTCCGCCGATGATGGGCTTTTATGCCAAGTTGTCGGTGCTGCAGGCGGTAGTCAATGCAGGGCAGCTATGGCTTGCGGTGGTGGCCGTGATGTTCTCGTTGATCGGTGCGTTTTACTATTTGCGCGTGATTAAAGTAATGTATTTTGACGATGCGGTCGATACGACGAAAATTGTGGCAAACAACGATATGCGAGCGGCGCTCAGCGTAAACGGAGCGGCCGTAGTCGTACTGGGCTTGATGCCCGGGCCATTGATGACCGCATGCGCGGCAGCTATCGCAAAGACGCTGGCTACCTGAATTTGGCTGTTATCGGGTGGAGGTTTCTCTTTCAAACTGGCTTGTGATCCTGTTGGTGCTGTTTGCCGCCCACCTGCCATTTCTGAAGAAACGTCTGTTTTCGGCTCCATCCCGCTCGCTACAAAGCCGAAATCATTCTGGTTGCGCCTGATTGAGCTCGTCGTGCTGTATGGGCCGGTCGGCGGCGTTGCATATCTGCTCGAATTGCGTATCGCAATGCATTTTCGCAGCGCCGGGAGTTTTACGCTGTTACCGGATGCTTGTTCATCGTACTCGCCTATTCAGGGTTCGTATTCCGCTATTTGCGAAACGACACGGCTGATTCGCATCAACCGCACTTGCCGCTACTGCCGGTATAGTCGTTTTTTTCACGGAGTTCGGAATGGATATGGAATTGACGGAACAGCGAATCGATGGCGTACTTGCGTACGATGGCGATTTTTTGAAAATCCAGCGCGATACCGTACGTCTGCCTGACGGAAAAACGACTTCCCGCGAATATATCAAGCATCCCGGCGCTGTCGTCGTGCTGCCGCTATTTGATGACGGCACCGTGCTGTTGGAGCGACAGTTTCGCTATCCCCTCAATCGGGTGTTCATTGAATTTCCGGCGGGGAAAATCGACCCGGACGAAGACCCTCTCGATTGCGCAAAGCGTGAATTGCAGGAGGAAACCGGGTATAGCGCAAGCGACTGGAAGTTCGTATGCACGATCCATAACGCGATTGCCTATTCAGATGAGCATCTGGATATTTATTTGGCGCGCGGATTGAAGGCGGGTGAGAGCAAGCTCGACGACGGCGAGTTTCTTGAAACGTTTCGCGCCCCCGTCAAAGACATGTTGGCATGGATCCGTGAAGGGAAAATTACCGACGTGAAAACTGTAATTGGCGCTTTTTGGATTGACAAAATGTTGTCCGAACAATGGAATAAGTAGTATTGTTTTTGTTACCGATCCAGTCATCCTCAGCAAAAAAATGTCATAAAAATTATAATTCTTCTAAAAATTGCGTATTTAATTAGCACATTTTCTTCCTTGCTTATCAATTTTCCATTTTGATATTGCACCCTTATCGCTTATCGGCTAGCGTGTAGTTGCAGATCGGCAAGCATTTCCTTTTGGAAATTTTATGCCGCATTAAATAAACAAGCATTGCTTAATTGGATCGTGCCAGCGCGCTTTGTGACGACGCATCGGCAGACAGCGGTGCGGAAAAGGGCACGCCATCGCGCTGCGCGCAACAGGATAAGAAAGTGATTTATGTCTGCCCGTCGTACTTGGAAAATGAGTTACAACCGCCGCTACTTATTTCTGATATTCGCAGCGATCGTGCTGGTCGTTGGGTTGGTCAACTATGTTGTGCTGGTGTATTCGCAGGCCAGCATCATTGAGCATGAGGCCATCAGAATTGCGGAAGTCACTACTAGTCAGGCAGTCGCTTCGCGCACCACTTATAGCGCGATTGCGGACAAGCTCAAAAAAGACGGATTTGGGCCGCACGCCAATTTTGAATCGAATAGCGGATTTGTGCCGCTGCCTGCGCGGTTCCTGAAATTGGTCGCGGTTGAAGCGGAAAAAGAGAGTAGAGGGCTTTACACTTATGGACCGTTGAGCAAATGGAATCTTGATCCTGCTCAGGGGCTAAAGGATGATTTTCAGCGTTGGGCCTGGACACAATTGGAAAAACAAGACCAGTCGGACCCGAAAGGTCCGATAGCCTGGCAACCCGCCTGGAGATTTGAAGTGGTGAACGGCGTGCGTACGCTGCGTTATATGCGTGCCGATGCGGCTTCAAACATGAGTTGCGTGAATTGTCACGGCGCCCATGAAAAATCCCCCGAAACACTGGCACGTCGCATCGCTGCCGGCGTGGCATCCGGAAAGCAATGGAAGCAGCACCAGTTGCTGGGAGCCATTGAAGCCAACGTTCCGGTCGATAAGGTCGAGACAATTGCAAATGATCAGGCGAGAATGATCCTGGCTTTCGGACTAATTACTTCGCTGGGCGGTTTTTCATTTGCGGGATGGCTGGCATTACGCGATGTCAGGCGAGAGCGAAAAGCGGCGGCTTATTTTAGAGAGCAGGCTAAATTCGATCCGCTTACCCGACTTGGCAATCGTACGTTGTTCGATGAGCGGGGCAAGACGGCGCTTGTCAACGCCAGACGGAGCGGAAGCCGGATTGGGGTGATGTTCATTGACCTTGATCATTTCAAGCAAATAAACGACCGCTTCGGACATCAGATCGGCGACCGCGTGCTGTATGAAGTGGGCGAACGCCTCGTGGAATGTCTTCGAGATACGGATCTGATTACCCGGCAGGGTGGCGATGAATTCCTGGTATTGCTTGAGGGGGCGCCGCATAGTCCGAACTTTGAGTCCGTCGCACAGAAACTGCTCGATGCTCTTGAGGCGCCGTTTGAAGCAAATCAGGAAAAAGTCTACGTTGGCGCGAGTATCGGGATCAGCTGCGCCCCGGAACATGGGGCAACGCTCGATATGCTGATAGAAAAAGCTGATCTGGCGATGTATCGCGCCAAGCGCATGGGCCGCAGCGCCTATCTTATGTGGACGGAGAGTTTCAAGACTCCGCCAGTGTAACGTATCCGGAAGCAGGGTGGTGCGGCCATGGCCGCACAGCGAAATAAAAACCCGGCTACTGTGTTTTCAGTCCCTCCTCCCGGATTTGTAAACTTGTTCCGGCACACGCTTGCCGAACGAACTATTGCCGCTGCTTACATGTTCGAATAATTCGGTCCGCCGCCACCTTCCGGGGTCACCCATACGATATTCTGCATCGGATCCTTGATGTCGCAAGTTTTGCAATGCACGCAATTTTGCGCATTGATTTGCAATCGGTCCGCGCCAGTATCGGTCTTCACAAACTCGTATACGCCGGCGGGACAATAACGCGATTCCGGACCTGCGTATTTGGCAAGGTTGATATCGACCGGGACCGTCGGATCTTTCAGCGTCAAATGGATCGGCTGCTCTTCGGCGTGATTGGTGTTGGAGATGAATACCGATGACAGCCGGTCGAAGGTCAGTTTGCCATCCGGCTTTGGATAGACAATCGGCTCGAACTCCGATGCAGGCTTCAGGCACTCGTGGTCGGCGTGCTTATGATGCAGGGTCCACGGCGCTTTTCCTCTGAATACCACCTGGTCAATACCGACCATCAAGGTGCCCGTATAGAGTCCCTTGCTCATCCACGGTTTGAAGTTGCGCGCCTTATTCAATTCCTTATGCAGCCACGATTGCTCAAACGCCGTGGTATATGCCGCGAGTTCATCGTGCTGACGGTTGGCGCCGAGCGCCTCGAATGCCGCCTCGGCTGCCATCATGCCGGTTTTCATCGCGGAGTGGCTTCCCTTGATGCGGCTGGCGTTCAAAAAGCCGGCATCGCAACCGATCAATGCGCCACCGGGGAAGGTGAATTTAGGTAGCGACTGCATGCCGCCTGCTGTAATCGCACGCGCGCCATATGAGATACGTTTTCCGCCTTCAAAGAACTTGCGGATTTCCGGGTGGGTCTTGTAGCGCTGGAACTCTTCGTATGGCGACAGGTATGGATTTTCGTACGCGAGTCCGACCACATAACCGACAGCGACCTGGTTGTTATCCATGTGATACATGAACGAACCACCGTAGGTCTGCGCATCGAGCGGCCATCCGGCAGTGTGCACGACCAGTCCCGGTTGATGCATCTTCGGATCAATCTCCCACAATTCCTTGATGCCGATGGCGTATGTCTGAGGATCCTTGTCTTTGTTCAGGGCGAATTTGCTCATCAGCTGTTTGCCCAGATGGCCCCGTGAGCCTTCGGCGAAAAACGTGTATTTTGCATGCAATTCCATGCCAAGCTGAAATGCATCCGTCGGCTGGCCATGCCGATCAATGCCCATGTTTCCGGTCGCTACGCCCTTGACTGATCCATCGTCGTTATAGAGTATCTCTGACGCCGGAAAGCCGGGGAAAACTTCGACGCCGAGCGCTTCGGCTTGCTGGCCCAGCCAGCGCACCACATTCGAGAGCGATATCACATAATTGCCATGATTCTGGAAACAACCGGGCAGCATCCAGCTGGGTGTGCTGATCGCTTTCTTTTCAGTCAAAAACAGGAAGCGGTCTTCCGTAACTTCAGTGTGTAACGGCGCGCCCAGCTCTTTCCAGTTCGGGAACAGCTCGTTGATCGCGATCGGATCCATGACCGCGCCGGATAAGATATGCGCGCCGACTTCCCCTCCTTTTTCCAGTACGCAAACGGAAACTTCATTGCCTTTCTCCGCGGCCAGCTGCTTGAGCCGGATCGCAGCGGACAAACCGGCCGGGCCGCCTCCAACGATAACGACATCGTATTCCATCGCTTCGCGCGGACCGAATTGTTCGAGGATACTTGCTTGGGTTTGGCTTTGCGTCATGGTTTCACCACCGTAAATGTTATTATCGAACGAGTGTGCTAATTGTCCGGGATTTTGCGGCAGAATGCTAGTCTAGTGCATCGTAATTGATGAAACCATCTAAGCCAGTCCTTACGTGCAATGCTTTGCTGCGAGGTGCCGGGTGCGAGACGATCCCGTTAAGCAGAGGTGGATGGCATGCAGTTCGCAACTTCTGCCTTGCAATGTCGCTTGGGACCCTTGCTTCAAGCTGGTCCGACCGCATTTTTCTCCTACGGATCGAGCAATTGCGAGACACTACGTCGTATCGACATATCAGCTCTTTTATATAATCATGCGCTCGGATGAGACGGCCATACGGTCAAGATGCCGGGCAAGAACAGGAGAAATTCGTGGGTATCGAAGTCAATTTTGAAGGTAAGATCGCGTTGATTACAGGCGCGTCCAGCGGATTGGGCGCGCGTTTCGCAAAAGTGTTGGCGCAGGCGGGCGCGCAGGTCGTGCTGGCTTCTCGCCGTGTTGATCGGCTTAAGGAATTGCGTGCGGAAATCGAATCCGACGGCGGCGCCGCGCATGTTGTCGAACTGGATGTGACCGATTACACCAGCATCAAGTCTGCGATCGCGCATGCGGAAACCGAAGCCGGTCCGATTGACATACTGGTGAATAATTCCGGTGTATCGACCACTCAGCGTCTGGTGGATGTAACTCCGGAAGATTACGCTTACGTGATGGATACCAACCAGCGCGGCGCATTTTTCGTCGCACAAGAGGTCGCCAAACGCATGATTGCCCGAGCCAAGGGCGATCCGAGCAAACAGCATCGCATCATCAATATTGCGTCTGTCGCCGGATTGAAGGTTTTACCGCAGATCGGCATCTATTGCATGAGCAAGGCCGCTGTCGTTCACATGACCAAGTCGATGGCAATCGAGTGGGGCAAATACGGAATCAATACCAATGCAATTTGCCCAGGGTATATCGGCACCGAAATCAATACGGCGCATTTTGAAAGCGAACAGGGCAAGGCGTTGGTTAGCATGCTGCCCCGCAAGCGCGTTGGAAAGCCAGAGGATTTGGACGGTTTGCTGCTGCTGCTCGCAGGCGACGAGTCGCACTTCATGAACGGCGCCATTGTGGCCGCGGATGATGGGTTGAGCGCGTCGTGATTGGGGTTCAATTCATTGCGGTATCCGCTTCCGCTACAACATCAACCGATAACTCCGGTATTTGAAATGACTGTTAAACGATTAGTTCATGCCGCTCGCATGCCGATACGCTGGGGCGACATGGATGCGATGGGCCATGTCAACAATACGATTTATTTTCGTTATCTGGAGCAGGCGCGTATCGAATGGTTTTCACAAATGAACTGTGATCCGGATCCGCAGGGAGAGGGGCCTGTGATCATCAATGCGCATTGCACATTTTTGCGGCAACTGAAATATCCGGGAGATATCGAGGTGCTGACCTTTGTCGGTGAACTCGGCAGATCAAGCTTTGAGACTATCCAGGAAATCAGACGTGCTGACGACCCTGAAACGCTTATCGCCGAAGGCGGCGCCAAAGTGGTCTGGGTTAACTTCCCATTGGAAAAATCCATGCCTTTGCCGGATGCCGTCCGGCAAAGGCTAACCGACGCAAATTAAGAGCCCGCGGTATTGGGCGCTTGAAGCGGTACACCCAGCAATCTATGCACCAGTTCACCGGAAGTCGCGGCAGAGAATTTTTTCATCAGTTTGGCACGATGCATTTCGACGGTGCGCGGACTCAATCCAATTTGACGGGCGATCAGTTTGCTGGTTTTTCCTTCCACCAGCAGTGCTGCGATTTCGCGCTCGCGTGGCGTCAGTTCGGCAGTGACCGGCCGTTTCGCACTCAAATCCTCGAAGGTCCAGATTCCAGCCGCGTGCGGGTCATGCTCAACCAGCGCGCCGCCGGTAACATGACACCAGAACAACTCTTGGCTGGCGCGCTTCATGATCCGTTCATCGGAGTAGTGGCCTTTTGCATTCATGATGGGAACAATCCGCGCCCCGGTACGCTCGAACTCGTCGGGCGTTGGATAAAGCACCGAAAACGATTGTCCTATCAATGCCGCCGATTGGTGGCCGAACATCTCGATCAACGCGCGGTTGCACGCTTTGATCACCCGATTTTGAGAGACACACATGCCGACCGGCGCGTGCAGGAAAATTGTTTCGTAATCGATAAGTGGGGATGCGTTCATGAAATTTATGACACCCGATTTATGAATTAAAATTGGTACTTCTACGGTATTGTGGTGTTTCGCAGTGCATCATATGCTGGTATGCGTTCCGAACAAAGCCGTACTACTACTGGAAGCAGCTATACTTTACACAAAGAAAAGGGTTGGTATGAAGAAAGTTTTTCCCGATGCGGCGAGTGCGCTTGCCGGCATTGTCAAGGATGGACAGACAATTGCCGTCGGAGGCTTCGGTTTGTGCGGTATTCCTGAGGCATTGATCGAGGCGCTGCGCGACTCTGGAGTACAAAACCTGACCGCAATTTCAAACAATGCCGGGGTTGACGGATTCGGGCTTGGGCAATTGCTGGCGACACGCCAAATCAAAAAAATGATTGCGTCCTATGTCGGGGAAAACAAGGAATTCGAACGCCAGTATCTGGCTGGCGAACTCGAACTGGAATTTACTCCACAAGGAACGCTGGCTGAAAAACTTCGCGCCGGCGGTTCTGGAATCCCGGCATTTTTTACCAAGACGGGTGTCGGCACCATCGTCGCCGAAGGCAAGGAAGTGCGTGAATTCGATGGCGAGAAATATGTAATGGAGCGCGCACTGGTAGCGGACGTGGCGCTGGTCAAGGCGTACATGGCCGACAAGGCCGGAAATCTGGTGTACAACAAGACTGCCCGCAATTTCAATCCGAACGTCGCTATGTGCGGAAAAATCACCATCGTCGAGGTCGAGAAGCTGGTTGAAGTCGGTGAAATCGATCCGGACGATGTTCATACTCCCAGCATCTTCGTGCATCGAATCGTGGTCAACGCGAACCCGGAAAAGCGTATCGAACAACGCACGATTCGTGCAAAGTAAAGCGGAGAACACAACATGCCATGGACTCGTGAAGAAATGGCCGCACGTGCGGCGAAGGAATTGCAGGACGGTTTTTATGTCAACCTGGGTATCGGATTACCCACAATGGTGGCGAACTATGTACCAAAGGATATTGAAGTATGGCTGCAATCCGAGAACGGTTTGCTTGGCATCGGCCCGTTCCCGACCGACGATGAGGTCGATCCGGATTTGATCAATGCGGGAAAACAAACGGTAACCGCATTGCCCGGCTCTTCGTATTTCAGTTCGGCCGATTCATTTGCAATGATCCGGGGCGGCAAGATCAATATCGCGATTCTCGGCGCGATGCAGGTTTCGGAAAGCGGTGACCTTGCCAATTGGATGATCCCGGGCAAGATGGTCAAGGGCATGGGCGGCGCAATGGATTTGGTGGCCGGTGTCAAGCGTGTCGTCGTGTTGATGGAGCACGTGGCAAAGGCCAAGGATGGTTCGACTTCGCACAAGATCCTGAAGAAATGCGATTTGCCGTTGACCGGTGTCGGTGTCATCAATCGCATCATCACCGATCTGGGCGTGATCGATATTACCGACAAAGGCTTGAAGTTGATCGAACTGGCGCCGGGAGTAACGGCGCAGGAAGTGATCGAAAAAACCGGCGCGGAACTCGATGCCAGCGCGGTGCAATAACCGTATCCGATATCCGCAAGAAGTAAAAACGGCGCTTGAAAACAAGCGCCGTTTTTACGTGTGCCGCGTGCGAAGCAGGGCGCTATTGCGCGACCCAGGCACCGTCCATATTCCATGCAACGCCGCGCACCTGGCTTGCTGCATCGCTGCATAGAAATGCAACGAGCGCGCCTAGTTGCTCGGGAGTGACGAATTCACCGGAAGGCTGCTTTTCCGCGAGCAGGCTTTTCTTGGCTTCTTCAATCGAAATATTTTGTTGTGCTGCACGTGCATCAACCTGTTTTTGCACCAGTGGCGTCAATACCCATCCGGGGCAGATTGCATTGCACGTGATGCCAGACTGTGCGGTCTCCAGCGCGGTTACCTTGGTAAAGCCGACAATGCCGTGCTTGGAGGCGACATAAGCAGATTTTTGCGCCGAGCCTACCAGGCCATGAACAGAGGCAACATTGACGATGCGGCCCCAGTTGTTCGCTTTCATTTGCGGTAGCGCAAGCCGTGTCGTATGAAACGCGGACGACAGGTTAATCGCGATAATTGCATCCCACCTATCCACCGGAAAATCCTCGATGTTGGCAACGTGCTGAATGCCGGCATTGTTGATCAGGATATCGACGCTGCCGAATTGCTCGGTCGCAGCCTTCATCATCGCCTCAATCTCCGCAGGCTTCGACATATCGGCATTGTGATATAAGGTTTCGACATCGAATTCTTTTGCCACATCGGATTGCAGCTTCGAAATTTCCTGCGGGTCACCGAAGCCGTTAAAAACGATATTTGCACCTTGGGCGGAAAGCGTTCTGGCAATTCCCAGACCGATACCGGAAGTCGAGCCGGTGACCAAGGCTGTTTTTCCTTTGAGATTGCTACTTTGCATGATGTCCTCTATAGGCAGAAATGAAGATGAATGGTCTTATACAATTCTAAGCGCAACCAACAGTAAAATGTTAGCTCATGCGCACCGTACTTTTACTACCGAAAACATGATTCAAGCTCAAATCAAAACAGTTCAATGTCTTTCACCCGCCGGCCTGCATGCCATGGCCTACAAGGAATGGGGCGATCCGCACAATTCGAATGTGCTCGTATGCGTGCATGGCGTCACGCGCATATCGGATGATTTCGATCAACTGGCGCTTGCGCTGTGCGATCATTACCGAGTTATATGTCCGGACGTGGTCGGGCGAGGCCGTTCAGACTGGTTGCGCGATCCAAAGCATTATCAGTTGCCGCAATATGTGAGCGACATGGTGACGTTGATGGCGCGGCTCGACGTGGAAAAAGCAGACTGGTTTGGAACATCGATGGGCGGGTTGATCGGCATGGGACTCGCATCGTTGCAGGACAGTCCGATACGCAAACTGATACTCAATGATATCGGTCCAACCTTGAATTTTGCCGCGATATCACGTATCAGTGAGTATATCGGTCAGGAGGTACGATTTGCCGGTTTCAAGGAAGCGGAAAATTACATTCGCGCCATTTCGGCGGGTTTCGGGCCGCATACGGATGTCGAATGGCGGAAGCTGGCATCGGATGTTTTGAAGCAGGATCAGCAAGGCCTGTGGACTCGACATTATGATTTGAAGCTGGCAGTCCCATTTCAGGCAGAGACGCCCGAAAGTACCAAGCGCGCCGAAGCCATGTTGTGGGCCGCCTATGACGCGATCGGCTGTCCGACCCTGGTGGTGCGCGGTGACGGATCTGATTTGCTGACGCACAATGTGGCACATGAAATGACCCGGCGTGGCCCGAAAGCCAAATTGCTGGAGATCGCGGGAGTTGGGCATGCGCCGACTTTCGTACACGCCGATCAGATCAAGATCGCGAAAGAATTTTTGCTCGGATAATGCAATATTTTTTTGAATGGATAAAACATCATGGACATAAAACGGCTGCACGTCGGAAAAACGCTTTCTGAAGCGGCAATTCATAACGGTACGATCTATCTTGCGGGACAGATCGCCGAAGACACAACCCATAATATCGACGGGCAGACTCGTGAAGTCCTCGATCATGTGGATCGGTTGCTGGCTGAAGCAGGCAGTGACAAAACCCGGATCTTGATGTGCCAGATCTATATTTCGGACGTCAAGGATTTCGACAGCATGAATGAAGTCTGGAATGCATGGGTCGCCGATGGAAATAGTCCGCCACGCGCCACGGTTGAAGCCAAGCTCGTGAAACCGGAAATACTCGTCGAGATGGTTGTGACTGCTGCGCAAAAATAGCGAGTATTGAGTATTCATGGTTTCAATCGCCGCAGCGCAAAACGAAGCGCATGTTCAGCTGACCGCCAGTCTCGGCGCCGAAGATTCGGCGCGCGTGATGGATGCGCTTGCATTCGTCAAACCGATATATCAGGGAACCACGGTTGCGACCGATCAGGATCGGTTTGATTTTTGCCAGGGTGTGGCAACCACGCTGGCATTACTCGAAACCGATGCGGAAACGCGGATCGCCGGTTTGCTGTTCGAGTTGCCGGCCATCGACGCAGTAGCGGCAGGGACCATCGAATTGCGCTTCGGAACAGAAGTCGCCGTTCTCGTGGCCGGCATCCGTCAATTGATGCGTCTGCATGAGATCACGTTCAGTCAGCAGCAAGTGAGCGATCGCAAGAATGCAGCGCAGCAAGCGGCCGTGCAAGTGGAGACGCTGCGCAAAATGCTGCTGGCGATGGCATCCGACATGCGGGTAGTGCTGGTGCGCCTGGCGTCGCGCGTGACGACGCTGCGATATTTCGCGGATCAAAAGCTGGAGAACGAGAGAACGCGCAAGTACGCTCAAGGGACGTTCGACATCTATGCGCCGTTGGCGAATCGTCTCGGTATCTGGCAATTGAAATGGGAGCTGGAAGACTTGTCGTTTCGCTTTATCGAACCGGAAGCGTACAAGCGCATTGCGCGCATGCTGGAGGAAAAACGCATTCAACGGGAAGGCTTCGTCAGTTCGGCGATTGAACGGTTGCGCTCCGAGCTCGGTACTGCAGGCATCAAAGCAGAGGTGTTCGGCCGGCCCAAGCATATTTATAGCATCTGGACCAAGATGCACGGCAAGTCTCTCGATTTTTCCGAGATGTACGATGTGCGCGCCTTTCGCGTGATCGTTGATGATGTCAAGACATGCTACGCCGTACTCGGGATTGTTCACGATATCTGGACTCCGATTCCGGAAGAGTTCGACGATTACATTTCGCGCCCGAAGCAGAATGGATATCAATCGCTGCATACTGTCGTCGTCGCGGAAGACGGACGTCCGCTGGAGGTGCAAATACGCACTCGCGACATGCATCACTTTGCAGAGTATGGCGTGGCCGCGCACTGGCGCTACAAGGAAAGCGGTGGATCGCATTCCGCCGGTCAGAAGTACGATGAAAAGATCGCCTGGCTGCGGCAATTGCTGGCCTGGAAAAGTGAAGTGGTCGACGCGGTGGTCAGTCAGGAGGAGATTCATCGCGAATGGGTCGAAAAGCTCAAGTCCGCGACGCTCGACGACCGCATCTACGTATTGACCCCGCAAGCTCGGGTCATTGAGTTGCCGAATGGCGCCACGCCGATCGATTTTGCTTACCATCTGCACAGCGATGTCGGTCATCGTTGTCGCGGCGCACGAGTGGACGGAGCGATGGTCCCGCTGAATACTGCATTGAAAAACGGTCAAACCGTCGAGATCATTACTGCGAAAGGCGGCAGCGTTGCTGCGGGTCCATCGCGTGACTGGCTCAGCCCCGGTTATACGGCAAGTACCCGCACGCGGTCAAAAGTTCGCGCCTGGTTTAACGCGATCGATCAGCAGGAAACGCTTGCCACAGGCCGTAGCCTGATTGAAAAATCCTTGCAGCGTGAAGGCAAGACCGCGGTCAACCTGGAAGAGCTGGCGCATAAGCTGGGTTTTCCAAAACTGGACGATCTGTTGCTCGCGGTAGCCAAGGAGCAGTTCAGCCTGCGTCATGTCGAGCAGGCGTTGCATGACGGCGAAACACAGAAAGATGGCATTGGGCAAATCAATCCCGATGATGCGGTCGTTCCCCGCAAAAGCCGCGCGTCGAGCGTCACGCAGGGCGCCAAATCAGGTGTGCTGGTGGTCGGTACCGACGGCTTGATGACCCAGCTTGCGAGATGCTGCAAGCCCGCGCCTCCGGATGAAATCGTCGGATTCGTGACCCGGGGCAGAGGCGTATCGATTCACCGCGCAAGCTGCAAAAATTTCATGGAGATGCGCACTCGCGCACCCGAGCGAGTGATTCAGACTGCATGGGGGAAGGCCGGTGCGGAAACCGTTTATCCGGTGGATATTTTCGTTCTTGCCAGTGACCGGCAGGGACTGCTGCGCGATATTTCGGAAAGTTTTCTGCGCGAAAAGATCAACGTTATCGGGGTAAGCACGCAAAGTGCCAAAGGTCAGGCCAGAATGGCATTCACCGCGGAAATCTCCTCGACCGCGCAATTGCTCAAGGCATTGACCGTGATTCGCGAAGTGGATGGCGTGAACGAAGTCCGTCGCCAATAACGGTCAGGCGGCGCGGATTGTAGAGTTGAGTCGCCGTCAATGACTATGGCGAAATGTGCCACTAGCGAAAATATCGGATTGTCGTTATAATTTCGCTTCTTTAGGCGCGTAGCTCAGCTGGTTAGAGCGCCTCGTTGACATCGAGGAGGTCGTTGGTTCGATTCCAATCGTGCCTACCAACGAAAATTGGTAATCACATCCTGTAAGAGCGAGAAAGGCATTCCGGTTATGACACCGCGAACTTGCATCACCCCGGTTTCAGAGCGACACTAGTCGGGATCTTTTTCGTCATTGCATTTTGAAAAAGCGCGGCTGGTCCGCGTTTTTTTTCGTCCGTATTTTCGATTACCGCATATTTATCTGGCCTGGCATCTGCAGCCGGCATGGAGAAAAAAATGATTTCAATCCGTCTTCCCGATGGTTCCCAACGTCAATTCGATACTCCGGTCACGGTCGGCCAAGTTGCCGCCAGCATTGGCAGCGGCCTCGCGAAAGCGGCGTTGGCCGGCAAGGTCGATGGCAAGCTGGTCGATACTTCTTTCCTGATCGATCAGGATGCCGATCTGGCGATCGTCACCGACAAGGATCCCGATGGGCTGGAAGTGATCCGCCATTCGACTGCGCATTTGCTTGCCTATGCGGTAAAGGAGCTTTTTCCGGATGCGCAAGTCACCATCGGACCGGTCATCGACAACGGTTTTTTCTATGACTTCTCATACAAGCGCCCATTCACGCCGGAAGATTTGACCGCCATCGAAAAGAAAATGGCGGAACTCGCCAAGAAAGACGAACCGGTTACGCGCACCGTATTGCCGCGCGATGAGGCGGTTGCCTACTTCAAATCGATCGGCGAAGCATACAAGGCGGAGATCATTGAATCGATCCCGGCGGACCAGGATGTGTCGCTGTATGCCGAAGGCAAGTTCACCGACCTATGCCGCGGCCCGCATGTGCCGTCCACCGGCAAGCTGAAGGTGTTCAAGCTGATGAAGCTGGCCGGCGCTTACTGGCGCGGTGACTCGAAAAACGAAATGCTGCAGCGTATTTACGGCACTGCCTGGGCCAAGAAAGAAGAGCAGGAAGCCTATCTGCACATGCTGGAAGAAGCCGAGAAACGCGATCACCGCAAGCTCGGACGCGCGCTGGATCTGTTTCACTTCCAGGATGAAGCGCCGGGCCTGATTTTCTGGCATCCAAAGGGCTGGATCGTGTGGCAGCAAGTCGAGCAATACATGCGTCGTGTGTATCAGGACAACGGTTATCAGGAAGTCAAGGCGCCGCAGATCCTTGATCGCAGCCTGTGGGAAAAATCCGGTCACTGGGAGAACTACAAGGAAAACATGTTCACCACCGAATCGGAAAATCGCTCTTATGCGCTGAAGCCGATGAATTGCCCGGGCCATGTGCAGATTTTCCGTTCCAACATGCATTCCTACCGTGAATTGCCGTTGCGGTACGGTGAATTCGGCCAATGTCATCGCAATGAACCGTCGGGCTCGTTGCACGGCATGATGCGGGTGCGCGGCTTTACCCAAGACGATGGCCATATATTCTGCACCGAAGACCAGATTCTGGATGAGTGCGTGGCATTCACGACGTTGCTGCAGAATGTGTACCGCGATTTCGGTTTTACCGATGTCATTTACAAGGTTGCTACCCGGCCCGAGAAGCGCGTCGGGTCCGACGAGGCATGGGACAAGGCTGAAAATGCGTTGATTGAGTCGCTCAAGCGTTCCGGACATGACTTCGAGATATCGCCGGGCGAGGGCGCGTTCTATGGCCCGAAAATCGAATACACGTTGAAGGATGCCATCGGCAGAACTTGGCAATGCGGCACGATGCAGGTTGATTTTTCGATGCCCGTGCGCCTGGAAGCGGAATACGTGGCCGAGGACAACACGCGAAAGATTCCGGTCATGCTGCATCGTGCGATTCTCGGGTCGCTGGAACGCTTTATCGGAATGTTGATCGAGAATTACTCCGGCGCACTGCCGCTATGGCTGGCGCCGGTGCAAATTGTCGTATTGAACATATCGGATGCACAGGCTGATTATGCCCAAAGCGTCGCACAAAACCTGAAAAAACAAGGGTTTAGAGTGCATGCCGATTTGCGTAACGAGAAAATAACCTATAAAATACGCGAACATTCCGTCCAGAAGCTGCCTTATATCGTCGTAGTGGGCGATAAGGAGCGGGACGCGAACACAGTGGCCGTGCGTGCGAGGGGCAACGTCGATCTGGGAGTGATGCCGATCGATGCACTGGTGGAGCGCCTGAAAAATGACGTCGACACCAAAGCCTGATGGGAAACCTGAACGCAGTGCAGAGTCTCACGAATAAGCAAACAAACGGAAGCAAAGGATTTGGGCTTGCGGCTGAGCGCAAACCATAGCGATAGCGTATGCTGTCGCGCGGATTTGTGAATTTGCGGCAGGGGCAAAGCCTGGTTTTCAGGTTTGGTTATTGGTGAGACTTTGCGTTTTTTGCACAGCTTGATTATTTGATTTTTAAAGGAAACGACAATAGCTACTGATAAGTCGCATCGCCTCAACGGTGAAATTACCGCGCCTGAAGTGCGGTTAAGTGGGGTTGAAAACGAACCGCTTGGTATCGTGAGTTTGGCTGAAGCCTTCCGTATGGCAGAAGAGGCAAACGTGGATTTGGTGGAAATCGCGCCAACCGCACAACCGCCTGTATGCCGCCTGATGGATTATGGCAAATTCAAATACCAGGAGCAGAAAAAGGCGCATGAAGCCAAGCTCAAGCAGAAAATTATCCTGGTCAAGGAAGTGAAATTCCGGCCCGGTACAGATGAGGGCGATTACAACATCAAGTTGCGCAATCTCATCAAATTTCTGGATGACGGCGACAAAACCAAGATCACGCTGCGATATCGCGGTCGGGAAATGGCGCATCAGGATATCGGCATGCGCATGCTGGAACGTCTGAAAACCGACTTGGAGCCGTATGGACAAGTTGAGCAGTGGCCGAAGATGGAAGGCCGCCAGATGATCATGATCCTGTCGCCGAAGAAGAAGAAATAAGCCTCAAAAACAGAATTTCGTGTGAATCGTCCCGAAAGGGACGCTTTGCACAAATAGCGGCAGACTCGATTCTGCCGCATGACAAGTGAGAGCAGGCACCCAAGTGCAACGCAGTGTTGCCACCTGCAATCATGTTAAATATGGAGCTGTCCTCAGGACAGATTTGCTATGCCTAAAATGAAGACGAAGAGCAGCGCCAAGAAGCGCTTTCGTGTACGTCCGGGTGGCACCGTCAAATGCGGCCACGCTTTCAAGCGCCACATTCTGACCAAGAAAACCACTAAGAACAAACGCCAGTTGCGCGGTATTACCAATGTCAATGCTGCAGACGTAGTATCAGTCCTGCGCATGATGCCGAACGCTTAACCTCACACTCAATATCAAGGAGTTACAATGCCTAGAGTAAAACGTGGGGTTACAGCGAGAGCCCGTCACAAGAAAGTCCTCGATCAAGCCAAAGGCTATCGTGGTCGCCGCAGTAAAGTCTATCGGATCGCCAAGCAGGCGGTCATGCGCGCCGGTCAATATGCCTATCGCGATCGCCGCAACAAGAAGCGCGTGTTCCGCGCCTTGTGGATCACCCGTATCAATGCCGCATCGCGCGAGCTTGGGCTGACCTACAGCGTATTCATGAATGGCCTCAAAAAAGCTGCAATCGGACTGGACCGTAAAGTCCTGGCCGACATGGCAGTGATGGACAAGCCGGCGTTTGCCGCGATTGTCAATCAGGTGAAGGCCACCATCGCTGCTTAAGTGTTCGTACACATCGCTTCGGTGATACTGCACTACCCTGGCGGGGCAAGGTCCACACCTATGCCCCGCTTTATTTTGAGCTTCTTTTCGGCTTCCTTTGATGGAGCGGGAAACACCGCATGAATCCCCTAGAACAACTTGTAATTCAGGCACAGACAGATTTCTCCGCTGCACAGGATGCGGCCGCGCTTGAAAACGCAAAGGCGCAATACCTCGGCAAGACCGGCAAGATTACCGAACAAATGAAGGGCCTGGGCAAGCTTGCGCCGGATGAGCGCAAGGTGCAGGGCGCCGTCATCAACGTAGCCAAGGAACAAATCGAAACCGCGCTCAACGCGCGTCGCGATGCGCTTGCCGATGCGCAGATGCAGGCGCGTCTGAACGCGGAAGCGATCGACGTAACCTTGCCGGGAAGAGGACGCGGCATGGGCGGCATCCATCCGGTGATGCGCACCTGGCAACGGGTGGAGGAAATTTTCGGCTCGATCGGCTTCGATGTCGCCGACGGTCCGGAGATAGAAACCGACTGGACCAATTTCACCGCGCTGAACAGTCCGGAAAATCATCCGGCGCGATCGATGCAGGACACCTTCTACGTGGAAGGCAACGATACCCAGGGCAAGCCGCTGCTGCTGCGTACCCATACCAGTCCGATGCAGGTTCGTTATGCCCGCATGCACAAGCCGCCGATCAAGGTGATCGCGCCGGGGCGCACCTATCGCGTCGACAGCGATGCAACCCACTCGCCGATGTTCCATCAGGTGGAGGGCTTGTGGATCGCTGAAGACATCAGCTTTGCGGATTTGAAAGGCGTTTACCTTAATTTTGTCAAAGCGTTTTTTGAAACCGACGATTTGCAGGTGCGCTTTCGTCCATCTTATTTTCCGTTCACCGAGCCGTCGGCCGAGATCGATATCGCGTTCGGCAGCGGGCCGCTCAAAGGCCGCTGGCTGGAAGTTTCCGGTGCCGGACAGGTGCATCCGACGGTCGTGCGCAATATGGGCCTGGATCCGGACCAATACATCGGCTTTGCATTCGGCTCGGGTCTGGAACGCCTGACGATGCTGCGTTACGGGATCAACGATTTGCGCCTTTTTTACGAAGGCGATCTACGCTTCCTGAAACAATTCAATTAACCATGCGCAGCGGGGCATGAAGCGCCAAGCTGCTTGCCCTGTCGCGCATTGCAACTCACACGGCTGAACTATGCAATTCTCCGAAAACTGGCTCCGCACCATGGTCGATCCGAAAATGACGTCGGATGAGCTGGCGCATTTGCTCACGATGTCAGGCTTGGAGGTCGAAGAAGTCGAGCCCGTCGCACCGCCGTTCTCCAACGTGGTCGTCGGCAAAGTGCTGGAAATAGCCAGGCATCCGAATGCCGATCGTCTCAATGTCTGCCAGGTCGATGCCGGCACCGGCACATTGCTCAATATCGTGTGCGGCGCACCGAACGTACGGGCCGGGATGAAGGTTGTCTGCGCCATGGCAGGAGCGGTTCTTCCGCCAGGTGCCGATGGCAAGCCGTTTGAAATCAAGGTCGGCCAGTTACGCGGTGTCGAATCGCAGGGGATGCTGTGCTCGGCGCGCGAGTTGCGCTTGTCCGAGGATCATGGCGGCTTGATCGACTTGCCGGAAGATGCGCCGGTGGGCCAGAACTTCCGCGATTACTATCAGCTCAACGACCTAAAATTCACTATCAAGCTGACTCCGAACAAGGCTGATTGCCTGTCGGTGCTCGGTGTGGCGCGCGAAGTGTCGGCATTGACCGGCACACCCCTTAGAGTTCCGACTTACCATAAGGTGGCGGTAACGCTTGATGACAAGTTGCCGGTCAAAATATCAGCGCCCGATTTATGCGGGCGTTTTTCCGGCCGGATCATTCGCGGGCTCAACGCAAGAGCAGCAACGCCGGACTGGATGAAGCATCGTCTTGAACGCAGCGGACAACGGCCCATTTCTGCCTTGGTCGACATTTCCAATTACGTGATGCTCGAACTGGGGCGGCCGTCTCACGTGTTCGACCTCGCAAAAATTCACGGCGGCCTGGATGTTCGCTGGGGTAAAAAGGGCGAGTCGATCAAGCTGTTGAACGGCACTACCGTCGAAGTGGATGACTGGGTGGGTGTGATCGCCGATGATCGCGAAATCGAATCGATGGCAGGCATCATGGGCGGCGACAGCACTGCCGTGTCGCTGGATACCCAGGATATTTACCTGGAAGCCGCGTTCTGGTGGCCGCAGGCAATTCAGGGACGCGCGCGTCGCTACAATTTTTCCACCGATGCGGCGCACCGCTTTGAGCGCGGCGTCGATTACGCGACCACGGTCGACCATATCGAGCGCATTACCGAGTTGATCGTGGAAATCTGCGGCCAAAAGGGAAAAACCGCAGTCGGACCGGTTGACGATCATATTGTCAACCTGCCGCAGCGCCCTCCGGTCAAAGTGCGTACCGCACGCGCCGTCAAGGTAATTGGTGTGGCATTGTCTGACGAGCAAATTGCCGATATCTTCACGCGCCTGGGACTGGCATTCACGCAGGAACCCGGAGTGTTTGCAGTGACGGCGCCATCCTATCGCTTCGATATTGAAATCGAAGAAGATTTGATCGAAGAGATCGCGCGCGTCTATGGTTTTGAAAACATTCCGGCTCTGCCGCCGGTTGCGCCGAATGCGATGCGTATCGCACCGGAAAATCGGCGCTCGTTGTTTACAATCCGTCGCCAATTGGCCGATCTCGATTATCAGGAAGTGCTTAATTTCAGCTTTGTCGAAGATGCATGGGAAACCGACTTCGCCGGCAACGATACTCCAATCAAACTGCTCAACCCGATTGCCAGCCAAATGAGCGTGATGCGATCGTCGCTGGTCGGTAGTTTGATAGCAAACGTGCGTTACAACCTGAATCGCAAGGCAAGTCAGGTACGCATATTCGAGATCGGCGCGGTGTATCTGCGCAACCCACAGATACCGGATGGACCGCTTACAGTCGCCGGATACGATCAGCCAAAACATGTCGCTGCGCTTGCCTATGGTCCGGCACTGGAAGAGCAGTGGGGACAATCGTCTCGCAATGTCGATTACTTCGATGTCAAGGCCGATCTGGAAGCGCTGTTCGCACCGAAAGCGCTTCGATTTGCCAAGATAGAACATCCTGCATTGCATCCCGGCCGCTCTGCCCAAGTTCTGTTGGATGGAAATTCAATCGGATTCATCGGGGAATTGCATCCTCGCTGGCAACAAAAATATGATCTGCCTTTGGCGCCGGTGCTATTCGAGATAAAAGCGGAGGCGCTGCAAACGCGTGATATTCCTTCATATCAGGAAATTTCCAGATTCCCGGCAGTCACGCGCGATATCGCTTTAGTGGTGCAACAGGCGGTCGCAATGCAAGATGTGGTCGATACTTTTGTTGCGACACAACAAGAAAACGCTGCGTGCCGTATTTTGCAAGCCGTTGTTTTATTTGATGAATATCGTGGAAAAGGTCTGGAAAGCAATGAAAAAAGCCTTGCTTTCCGATTCACCTTGCAAGATACTCAAACTACCCTGCAAGACGACGCTGTAGATGCGGCAATTGCTGCATTCATTGATGCCGCGAAAAGAAAACATGGCGCGAAATTGCGAACATGACGCAGACAGGGACGACAATCATGAATGACGTGAACCCAGCCGAATTTCAATCCGTATTGACAGCCGATCTCAACCGCGCAGTGCAGGAGGCTCAGGCACGTACCTGGGCTGAAAAGGATTTGCCGACGCTGACCAAGGCTGAACTGGCTGAACTTCTGTTCGAGCAGGTCGGCCTGAACAAGCGGGAAGCAAAGGATATGGTCGAAACTTTTTTCGACGAGATTCGCAATGCGCTGGAGCGCGGCGAATCGGTGAAGCTCTCCGGTTTCGGCAATTTCCAGTTGCGCGACAAACCGCAACGCCCCGGACGCAATCCCAAGACAGGTGAAGAAATCCCGATTACCGCAAGGCGCGTTGTTACCTTTCATGCCAGCCAGAAACTGAAGGGCATGGTTGAGGCGACCGACAAGGCGCTCGACATGCAGCCACTCTGACTTCCATAAATGACTGATCGCGCCAGCAAACCAGAGTTGATTGTTTTGCCCCCGATTCCGGCAAAGCGCTATTTCACGATCGGTGAAGTCAGCGAATTATGCGGAGTAAAGCCGCATGTGCTTCGCTACTGGGAGCAGGAGTTCACCCAGTTGAAGCCGGTCAAGCGCCGCGGCAATCGGCGCTACTATCAGCATCATGAAGTACTCCTGATTCGCCGCATCCGCGAATTGCTGTACGAGCAGGGCTTCACGATCAGCGGTGCGCGCAACAGGCTGGACAGCCGTATGGTGGGCAATGCCGATCCGGACGGAGACCCCAATGCGTTGCCGCCTCTGGATGTGAATACCATCGCAATTCACAACGAACTAACGGAAATTCTCGGTCTTCTCAAAAAGTAGATATGCGGACGTAAGGCCTTGGCTTTGCGTTCAAATTTTTATGTCGCCGTTACATCCCCCGACATCAAGCACTGTCATTCCGAGGAGCCTAGCGACGCGGAATGACTGGAGCGCCAAATAACGGAATGCAGTTATTTCGTCAGACGTTCTCAAGCAGACGGCCGTTCTTTCTGCTTCATCTGTTTCACCAACGCCCAGGCCATCCCGGCCAATACCAGCACACCGGCGATCAGGACCGCCCAAAGCAAGCCTTTGGAACCAATTTTGGAAGTGCTTGCAGATGTCGATTCAGGCGTTGACGAAGCCGCACCTTGTACCTCAGTAGACTGAAGTACAGCCGGCGAAGCCGACAGCTTTTGATCGCTGCGGTAACCCGGAATCAAGGTCGAAGGCGACAAGCTTGCATTGGGCACCGACGGCGCACTCCATGCCAGGCTGAACGGCCCTTCGCCACGCGCTAAAAAAACCAGAATGTGCGGGACAAATCCGATCTGTACCGTAGGGGTGCCGGCGCCCAATCCGCCGCTGCGTCCATCAACCGCAAGACGCAAGCGATGAACCGCCGGACGGTTCATGACGATTTCCGGAGAACGAACTTCACCCTGCGGCGATTGCAAGCGGAATACCACCGTTTGTTTCAACGAGTCCCATCCACCGCGATGGCGTCGCGACGTGCCTTCGACATATTCTTGAATCTGGAGCGGCACCAGCGTATTGGATTGAGGCAGCTCTATCCGCAATTGTTCCAGCGGGATATGTCCGGGCAGCGCAAAATCATAAACATCCTTTTGCATCCGCTCCGGCGCGATCGCACCGGTCCATAGCATCGGAGCGGGATTGCTCGATGTCCGCGTCCTGCCTGCAATCGCAGCGGTAATGGCTGGTGCCTGGCCAGGCGCTGCCCACAGGATGCGCAGGTATTTTCCCGCGTCGGAATGCCACTCGAAAACATTCTTTTCTATCCGCTGGCCGGCATGCTCCAAGTGCACCAACTGTGCATCGTTTTTCAGCAGACGCCAATGCTGAAGATCATTGCTGGTCTCCAGCGTGAAGGGATGAAAGGGGATCGTCGTCGCACCGATTTCCAGCCGCAGGCTTCGCAAGCCACCTGACGGAAGTCGGCTGGCATCGAGTATCGCGCCGCGCACCAGGGTTGGATTGTTGGACGGCGCCTGCGTCTGGCGTATGGAAACCAAGGTGCCGTCATCATTGCGCCGCACCTCCACCGAAACATCGCCGCGATTTTCTTGTGGTGAAATAATCGGAAACAGCGGCAATGCCGTTTCCTCGACGTGCGCCACTGTGCCGGCCTCGGTCCGAAGCAGCGTATGCGGCACCACTTCACCGCGCCCGTTGAACACGCGCAGGTCGCCGAGATCGTGCCGCTGCACGCCTTGATACACCGCCAGCGGTAACGCCAATTGATGGAACGGACCGGCATCGGTCAAATCGATCCGCGCATGATGTGCAAATGCGTCGGGCTGTACCGAACTCGGTTGCGACCACGCGGTTGCGGTCACCATAGCACAGAGCATTAATATTTTTTTCATGCGGCAACAGGTCCCTTCAATTCAGGATCGGCCGGCATTTTCGGCGGCAGCGGCGCAAAATAACCAACCAGCAACAGCAGCATTCCCACCACGATAAAGGAAATAATACGCGCCAGGCTGCCGCTCGCCGCCAATTCGATCAGAAACAGTTTAACGACTACTACCGCGATCAATCCGGCGCCGACGATCCATGTCCAGCGTTCCTTCTGCCGATTGCCGATCAGCATCAGGCCGATAGCGACTATGCTCCAGACGACCGACAAGGACGTCTGAACCAGATCGGATGCAAATAGGCTCTGTGAATTCCAACGTACTTGAGCAAAATGATGACAGGTACGCACCACCATGCCGGTCAGTACCGCAAACGCGGTGCCTGCCAAGGTAGCGCTCGCGAGTGCCCTGTTGCGATGAAACTGCGGATATTCGCTCAATGAGCGCCACCATAATGCGACTCCCAACAGCACCGCCAGATGCGCCAGTTCAAGCGGGTTCAGCAGCGGCATATAAGGAAGCGGCGAGGCAGTGCCGTTGCTGACGGCATTGCTGATCCACACCCATCCCAGCAGATACACAACGATCGGCACCGCGGAGACAACACGATACGATTCCTGATGATCGCGAATCGGCCACCAGGTTTGCATTCGGGAACTGGACAATGCCAACAGATAAAGCACCGGCGCGATCATCCATCCCATCAATGGCCATGCGCTAAGCGGATCGCCCCACTGTGCAAGATGCCAGCGCAATTCGATCGCAGCCAATACGATGAATAACCAGGCGCCAGCGACATGGGCGACGTTAAGCAGCGCGCCCGGCACCCAGGCGATCTGACGCCGCAACAGTACGCCATGCATCAGCAAAGCCGATGGCCACGCCAATGCACCCCATGAAACCAACGGATGATCGACTGTAGCCATGACTCCGGCGCCCGCGATTGCGGTCAGTGCCGGTAAATAGGCCAGCGTGGCGAGTCCGAGCTGCGGCCAGTTCCAGCGCCTTGCCAAACTGCTTGCGGCCCAGGCGGTCACGATCGCCACGGCTACCAGGCATGGCGCAACCTGTTGCGGTTGAACGATGCGCATGATTTCATCAGCCCAGGCAAAGGCCCACCATGCTCCGGCCCAGAACAACGCGATCCAGCCCAATGACGATTCGATCGACGACATCGAAGAGCTCGCCTCGTTCCCAGGATGCGAGCGTTGTAACAGGCGTGCGCAGATCAGCGCTGCCAACGCAATCAGCAACGGCCCGGCAAAACCTGCATGCAGAAATGGCTTGGCCGCATCGAGACTGGCCGCAGGTCCAAACAAGACCAGGCGGCTGCCGAAATGCACAATGCCGGCGACCGCTTGCAGCGCCAGCGCAAAACCGACCGCGCCCGCATGCCGGGCGCGCACCGCCCACCACAAGGTGGCAATACCGGTCAGCGGCCACACCATGGCTGCCATGCGCCACGGCAGTACAAACAAAGGCGCGAGATTGATGAAGACCAGCCCGGCCAGCAGCGCGACGCTGGCGCCGCCGGAGAGCGGTACGGGTGCAGTATTGCCATCGGGCGCTGTGCCGGACCTACTCTGGCGCATGATCGCCCAGAAACCCGCCAGCATGCTTGCGCCGATCAGGCTGGCGGCGAGCAGGCCGGTCCAGCCGTTCGATAATACCGATCCGCCGTCTATCGAACGCAGCGTCGTCATGAACAGTGCGCCGGCCAGTGCCTGATACAGCCAGCCCCAATAGAGCAGCGGCCGCTCCGCCAGTCGCACGGCACTGAACACCGCAGCCGTGCCCAGGATTGCCAAAGCAGGACTCGCCCAATCCATAGGCCACAGCAGGAAAGGAATCAATCCGACGAAGAGTGCGCCGAAAGCAACGATATACGGGCGCAATTCGATTTCAAATGAATGCAGTTGCTGTTGCGGTGCTTGGCGCATCAGCCGGTAAGTCCACCAGGTGCTGAGCGCAAGCAACCCGCAGCCCAGCAAAGAACCGTCTAGTACAGCGTCCTGACTGCCAAAGTGCAGTCCAAGTGCGAAATAGATTGCCGACCCGATCAGCAACAGCAATGCAAACAGTCGTGCATGCACGCGTTGCTGTCGAATGCCGACCCAATAAACGCCGGCTGCCTCCACCGCCCATGCCGCTGAAGTCCATGTCTGTTCAAGCCCAAGCGGAATCGCCAGGCTGCCGAATATCACGCCCAATGCCATCAAGGTTTCAGTCAGCAGGATATAGCGGCGATTGGTCTGGCGGAACAGCACAACGGCCAGCACCATATAGAACAGGCCGAATCCCAACGCGCTGAACGCGGCGCCGTATTCCCACGATTTGGTCAACAGATATTGCAGGCCGAACGCCGAGAACGGCACACCGAATGCCAGCGTGCCATCGACATAACTGATGCGCGTCGCGGCCAGTTGAACCTGCGTGTTGAACGAAGCGCTGCCGGTATCGGGCGATTGCGATAAGGTGCGGCGAGCGAACAGGAAGGTGATCAATACATATAGCACGAACAGCAACAGCAGGAACGGCTCGGTGGTGGCAAACAATTCATCCCGATAGTATTTCGCGGCCCACGCACTGCCGAGAATGAACGTGCCGGCATAGCCGATCAGGTTGAGCACGCGCCACGCCCTGAACCAAGCGATCGCAACGATGCCGAGGTTCAGCAGCGTGAGATAGGAAAACAGCGCGACATGATTGCCGCTGCCGGTCGAAGTCAGTATTGGCGCTGCAAATCCGCCGATGGTGCCGATGATCGCGAGCACCAGTGCGTTTTGCAGGATCGCCAATAAAGCGGCGAATGCCGCGACGGCAATCAAGATCGCAAAACCGAATCCAAGCGGGATCAGCGGATGCAATTTCATCGCCGCCAGCGTAGTCAGATACAGCACGCCGATCCCGGCGCCTTGCAGAATCAAACCATAGTTATCCTGCTTATGGCGCCAGCGCCAACCGGCCAGCAGCAAGCCGATACCTGTCGCCGCCACGCCGACGTAGCGCCATTCGACGGGCAGCACCGCATGTTCGGCTGCATAACGCAACAGAAACGCCAGGCCCAAAAACAGAATCAGCACGCCTACCTTGACGATAGGATTGCCGCCGTAGACCCAGCGCTGCAGGAAAGTCTGAAACCAGGACGGTGGGGCGGGCGGCCTGGGCGGTGTTGCGGATGAAGGCGGTAGAACGGAAGCGGAACCAACTTCGACGGTCGCCGCAACGGTCGCTGTTTCCGAAGGCTGGAGGGATTGCTGTACTGTTGACGCCGGCTTCGCCGGCGGCACCGGCATACTGCTGCGCGCAACATCGGCGCTGGATGCCGGCAAGGCCGGCGACTTGTCAGCGGGTGCGACTTTCGTGGCATGTTCCGCTTGGACTGATCGCACCATGTCGGCAGATACGCGGCGAGAAAAATCTTCCGGATGCGCAGCCAATGCCTGCCGTTCCAGTTCCGCCTCGGAGATATTGGGATCGGTACGATTTGACGGGGCTGCTTGTGCGGCAGATGCTTCGCCTTCAGGCCGATTTTTTTCCAGCGTCGTCATGCGCTGCCGCATCTGGCCGAGCTGCTCTTCCAGAATCTTGATCCGATTTTCGAGGGAAGGAATTTCTGTTCCATCCTTGCGCGGCCAGTTGGCGCCAACCACGCCGCCAATGATTGCCAATATCACTGCTGCCGGAAAGGAGCCGAAAGCGGCCCCCGCGAGCATTCCCATCACCACGCCTATCCACACCATTACGCCCCCCTTAGTCTGCCGGATTGAAACGGATACCTTTTCTCCAGCTTGCTTTGTTTTTTGTCGAAGGATTATGGCACAGGCACTTGATGTTTCAACACGATCTCTTGCCAGGCGATGCGTTTTTCGCGAGCAAAGGTGGGGCTGCGAGGTTGTCTTGTAGCACCAGAATTGGTTTCAAGTTTGAAGGCCGCGCCCGGTCACACGGGGCGTTTGCTCTTGCGCACGCCTGCCGGATTTAGCTGTCGCCCTGAAGAGTATTACGGGAATTTTTCTTTTCTTTTGCCGGTGTTTCCTTGCACAGGCTACGCAGCATCGTATGTACGAGTTGCATGGTTTCGGTCAGAGCCTCTGGAACTTTGGCAGAATCGCCCGGCAAGGCTTCGAGTGCGCCATACAACATGCCCAATATGATGCGCGCCAGGCGAATCGGATCGCCCGGGCTGACTAGGCCAAGCGTCTGCAAGCCGGTGATGGCCTGGGTCATTGCACCCAGGCCATGACGCTCGCGAATCGCAAGCCAACTTTCGGTTCCCAGTACGGCCGAAGCATCAATCAAGCCGATCCTGCGGATGCCCGGATCGGCGCCAGCTGCAAGCAGGGCATCGATTCCAGCGAGGAACGCCGTCCACGGATCTTGTCCTTGTACCAGAGCATGTGAACCGGCATGCGCAACTACCTTGACCAGGCCGCTGTCGAGTTCTTCGGCGACCGCCGCAAATAAGCCCTTCTTATCGCCGAAGTGATGATACAAGGCGCCGGTCGTGACCCCCGCTTCAGCACATAGCGCACCCAGCGAAGTGGCTTCATAGCCTTGGCTGCCAAACAGGCGCCGCCCCGCCGCACGCAAAGCGATCTGGGTTGCCGTGGCATTTTCCTTGCGGCCATCACGTTTCGCTGCGGTTGGCTTGCCGTGTTCCTTCATGATTGAAGATCTCCTCTACCATTCCAGGTTGACAATTATAACGTAATTACGTATTGTTAATTGAGCTACCTCTGCTGTCTAACTTAACCTCCTCGGAGAATCCCCATGTTACTTGCCGCAAAAGTCCTCGCCGGCCTTGTGTTGCTGATCCACGTTTACATCTTGTTGCTCGAAACCGTATTGTTCAAGACCCGCGGGCGCAAGGTATTCGGTTTGACCAAGGAACAGGCTGAAGTAATGGCGCCAGCCATGATGAACCAAGGCTTCTACAACGGCTTCCTTGCGGCAGCTTTGGCGGTCGGTTTCTTGGCTGCAGATCCGGTTCTTGGCAAGGCTTTTACCGTGTTTGGCCTGATTTGTGTCGCGGTGGCCGGAATCATCGGTGCGGCAACCGTGCAGTTGCGCATTTTGTATGTTCAAACCGTTCCCGCCGTAGCTGCGTTGATCGTTCTTTTCCTGGCATGAGTGTGTCGTGCGCAGTCAGGCCCGCCATCTTTCGGTGGTTAATTGTCCGACGGCATCGAGCAAAAAGCTGACAGGTTCCTGCGCCTTCCTGCCGAATAGTCTCACTTGATCGGAATCTGCTGACTTGCGGGTACTGGTACGGCCGTGATGCTGTTTTGCGGACTGCCTTCGATGACACGATCGGAATACACCAGATAGACCAATGCATTGCGCTTGGAATCAGCCATTCGCACGACGCGAATGCGCTTGAACAAGATCGATGCCCGCTCAGTGAATACCTCTTCCTGCCTGGGAATCGGACCGGTAAAACTGATGGCGCCTACCTGGCGGCAAGCCACCGACGCTTCGGCCTTGTCTTCGGCCAGACCGAATGCGCCTTTGATGCCGCCGGTCTTGGCCCTGGAAAGGTAGCAGCTCACCCCGGCAACCCTGGGATCGTCGAACACCTCCACCACGATCTTGTGATCAGGCCCGATGAACTTGAAGACGGTGTCGACTTCACCGATTCGTTCGGCGCGCAGCGCCGGTGCGATCAATAAAAGAAATGCGGGCAACAATAATCTGGCATTCATGAATTTCCCTTTTATTTAAATGGTTGCTGGAAACCATACCAGCAAAGCAGATAGATGCAAGTGCCGTGTTGGGTGGAAATTTGCAGGTCCGTCCGAAATTAATTCGTCAATGCGATCAGTGAAAGTTCGATGCCGACGTAATCGCGCTCCTGTGTTTGATAGCGTACAGACGGACAAGATTGCTTTTCGATAGATTGAGGTTTTACATCGGAGATCATCATGTCAATCAAGAAAATTCGTTTTGACTCAAGAGTCGCAAATTTTACCCGCCAAGCAACTTTGTTGTCGGCCTTGGCGTTTCTCGTATTGAGTAGCTCATTCACGTCAACAACGGCAATGGCTGCAAATAATTCATCAGACGTAAATGCACGCTACCAGACGGAGCGGGCATTTTGCAACAGTGGCCAATCGAGCCAGGACCGCGCGACTTGCCTGAGGGAGGCCGGGGCAGCGCTGGCCGAGAAAAAAGGGGGGCGCCTTGATAATGGTCCGAATGCGTACCAGCAAAATGCCCAGACACGTTGCAATGCGTTACCAGCGGATGACCGCGATGCGTGCCAGCGCCGTATAAATGGTGAAGGCACGACCAGCGGTAGCATCAGTACTGGTGGCGTAATACGAGAACTTGTTGTTCCGGACAATAAATAAAATTAAGCGGGACACGCATTGTTTCGACGGGTCCGCGTCAAATTCGCGGACTCGGCAGAACCTGTTCACCAATCCTCTATTTAGCAATGTCAAATCCGCGTCCAAGCACCCGGAACGATCTCCATTGAAAAACTGCATTCGATTAATCGTAAAATGCAGGCTGCGGAATATCGTATTGATGGAGTTAAAGATATGTTTGGTATCGATTTATTAAATGAAATGAAGTCGTACTCGCTGGAAACAAGTGTGGCTGTGCAGGTTTTTATTGTCGTGTTTTTAACCTTACTGCTGAATTTCATCGCTGCAAAGGTACTGAATCGTTTGCACGTAAAACTTCAAAAAACCACTACGCCTTGGGACGATGCCCTGGTGGATGCTGTACGCAAGCCATTTACCGTATTGATCTGGATTGTAGGCATTGCTCTTGCAGCAAAGATTTTGCAGCAGCATACACAGTCGGTCCTGTTCGAAGCGGTGAATGTCGTTCGCGATATCGGTGTCATCGTATGTTTAGGATGGTTTCTCCAGAGATTCATCAAAAGAGCGGAAAAGAACTTCATCGAATCCCAAAAGGCGGCAGGCAAGCACGTCGATCAGACTACGATCAGCGCCATTGCCAAGCTGCTGCGTCTGTCGGTATTCATTACGGTGGCGTTGATCATCCTGCAGACACTCGGCTTCAGCGTCTCGGGCGTACTGGCGTTTGGCGGTCTTGGCGGAATCGCCATCGGCTTTGCATCAAAAGATCTTCTTGCCAATTTTTTTGGCGCACTGATGATTTACCTCGACCGGCCGTTTGCTGTCGGCGACTGGATACGGTCACCTGATCGTGATATCGAAGGAACCGTTGAACATATCGGCTGGCGGCTGACCAAGATCCGCACGTTTGATCAAAGGCCGCTGTATCTTCCGAATGCGACCTTTACCACCATCGCCGTGGAGAATCCCTCGCGCATGACGCATCGCCGAATCAACGAAACCATTGGGGTTCGTTACGATGATGCTGACAAGGTCCGGAGCATCGTCCAGGACGTAAAGGAAATGCTGCAGGCGCATCCGGAGATCGATCAATCCCAGACCATCATCGTGAACTTCAACAAGTTCGCGCCTTCATCACTCGATTTTTTCATCTACACATTTACACGTACGACCAACTGGATTCGTTACCATGAAGTGAAAGAAGATGTGTTGCTGAAAGCGATGGACATCATCGGGCACCATGGGGCTGAAGTCGCATTTCCTACCTCTACCATCCATGTTCCCGGATCGCTTCGGATCCGTACCGAGCACGAGCGGGAGCAATTTGCCGGGTCCTGATGCCAGGTGGAAGTACATGGCGCTTTTTTACCCGCGGACGCCATGCTGGTTTCGGATTGTTGAGACTTCCGTAAATAGTTGACACGTACGGTCATCATTCGGATGAGCGTACTGCGTGAGTATTCATATTGGCCAATGGCAGGGTGCCTGCCGATCGCACTTCTAAATAAAAAAAACCGCCCGGCTTCGGGCGGTTCGTTTCAACGATGACGGGCCGCGTCAGGATATCAATAGCGACGCGGATTGCCCGGTTTGTCATCGTAACGATTGGGTACGCCATCACCGTCACGGTCGCGGTCCGCACGGTTTGGAATGCCGTCACGATCACGATCTCCATTCGGGCCGTTGCCGCGATTCAGGTTCGTGCTGCGGTTCGGGTTGTTCGGATTGCTGTCAAAGCGATTGGGTACACCATCGCCGTCACGATCGCGATCCACGCGGTTTGGAATGCCATCGCGGTCGCGATCGCCGCCCGGGCGCGCGCCACGCTGCCAGCCGCCGCGATTCAGACGCCAGCCGTCATTGCCTTGGCGCCATTCCGGACGCTGATAGTAACGGCCGGCGCGTACGCGCTCCCAATGCCCCTGGGTCCACACATGCCTTCTGCCATTCCAGTTCCAGTAACCGGGTGCCCATTCATAACCGCGGCGCGCTGCTGGAACCCTCTCATATCTTACCGGCGGCGGCGCTTTTCCGATCGCAATATGGACGCCCACTTGCGCGTGCGCCTGTTGAGCAGGGATAAAGGCAGCCGTGCTGAGAATAATCGCTGCGGTGGTACTCAAGATTCGTTTCATATGTATCTTCCAATGAAGTTACGTACAATTCAATATATAGACTTGCAGCGAACAAACCATAAGAGATGCATCTACTTACAAGAGATACATTTCGACGCTTTGCGTGCTGCCCGATACACTGGCCTTGGGTACGCTTTAGCGAACAGGGTATAAAAAGCCCGCACACCTTTTGGATGTGCGGGTCAACTCCGACCTTCTGGAGAGGGAGGTTGCATGGTGACTATAGCGAATGATTTTTTGCTTTACTGTGCGGCAACCCACATAGCACAATAAAAATTCGCGGCGGACAGGATCGACAATTTTCCCGCCGTCCGCTCAGGTGAATTGCATCCGTTTGCATTGCGGTTTCTGATTGATTGAGATTGGAGGCACAAGACTTCCGATGCCGTTGGATTGCAACGGCATCGGAGATGAAGTGTTAGTAACGGTTTGGATTGTTGGGACGATTGTCCATCCGATTTGGCACACCGTCGCCATCTCTATCGCGATCGGCCCGATTCGGTATGCCGTCGCGATCGCGGTCGCCATCGCCGCGATACGGACGGTGGCCCTCCGCCCTGTAAACCGGCCGATTGTCATAAACGGGTTCGCTTGCATAAGGCACTGCGTATTCGACACATCCGGACAAGATACCGCCAGCGGCGGCCAGCACTGCGATAAGTGTTTTCATTGGAACTCCTGATTGGTTTCAACCAAGGCCGCCAAGCATGATCGGCCAGAAAAAATCGTTACGGTAAACCGCTTTTCAATTCTGGGTCGAATTACAGTTTGTCGACAGCATCCTTGACGATTTCCTTGGCGTTGCCCAAGGTTTTTTCGACATTGCCTTCGATCTGTTTTTCCAGTCCCTTTACTTGCTGTTCATCGCTGCCGATTAATTTCCCTGCGGCTTCCTGCACCTTGCCTACTATGTTTTTGGCTTCGCCCTTGACTTGATCTTTGTTCATGATTGGTTTCCTTTGATTGATTGATGGATGTGTGTTCAAGCCACGGTTCTTTCTCGCCGAGAAATATTTAACGGAAGTCCCCATGAAGCCATGGCCCAAGAATGACCTGCCGATCAAGGAAGGTCGGTTCGCCAGCGCACTTAACGCTAGCGAGGTAATTTGCAAGGCGGGATATTTTCATCGCCGGCGCGATCCAATCCGTGTTGAATCCTGCGGACTGGAGTGGCAAGCGAAGGGCGCGACGACAAAGACAGTGCAGGGAAAAAACGGCACGGCAGTGCGTGGCCTGTGAGGCGTAGTAACAACGATCAGAGGATTTCATGGATTCTGACCTCAATAACCTGTCGCGCGATGAACTCATTGCGGAAGTGGTCAAACTCCGCAATGCCATCCGCGAGCATCGCGACAGCACGGAGCAAAACCTCTGCTGGCATCATCCGGCGATGTGGGGCCTGTTGCCCGAGCCATCGGCTGTTTCGCCTGTCGTACCGGAGTGGCCTGCTTTTCTCCGGGGTTGCATCAGGTATCGTCAGTCTCTCGATGAACAACTCCCTGCAGCGCCTCGTTCTCCCGATGAATTTTCCGGGTAACATCGGATCTGTCTACAATGCAGACGGCTGTGTCCGGCTAGCGGCAGTTCCATGCTAAATTGAAGTTTGGCGATATGTGACATGCCGCATGAAGCATATATACACATGACTCATATGCTTGAATTCCTATTTCTCGCAAACGACATACGCGCCTAAAAATTACTTATACAGAATTATTCATACGAATGTCACGTCCTCGTAATCGTCTTGTCAATGCCATTATTTTCCTGATTGCGATATCGGGTTTGTACGGCTACACGGTGTTGTCGCCCAAGGCAACCGCGCCCGAGCACATCGCCTTGGCGAACGAATTGCGCGAAGGTTACGGGCGGGCGGAAATGAACGACGGCACCGTCTACGTCGGCAATTTTGTGAATGGGATGTATCAGGGCAAGGGGCGCTTTGAAACGGCGGACGGTCAGATCTATGAAGGTAATTTTGAAAAGAACGCGCTGACCGGAGACGGCACCTATACGGACAAGGAAGGATCGCGTTATGAGGGTGAATTTGTCGATTGGAAATTTCATGGCGCGGGTACTTATTTAGATGCTGAGGGCACCGTCTTCAAAGGCCAGTTCGTCGATGGAACACTGACCGGCCTTGGCCGCATGGCGGAAAAGCAGGGCGTGCGCTACGACGGCGAGTTCAAGCAGTGGCGTATGCACGGGCAAGGCACTCTGCGGCTTGCCAACGGCGACGAATATATCGGTACGTTCGCCGATGACACGTATCAGGGGGAAGGAACACTCAAATACGCAAACCCCGCCCAGGCAGGGCGGGCCGAGGATAGCGGTACATGGCACCGCGGTATATTGGAAGATAAAGAGCTGGCTCCCAGGATTAGAGCTGCCTTGCCTGACCAGCGCAGCCTGCTTGATTCCGCATTTGCGAAGCTGATCCCGCAGGATCCGGCGAATATCGATTTGTATTTTCTGGCGGTAGCAGGGGACAGCTCGCAAGAAGTATTCCGCCGCGAGGTAGACTTCGTGCGCAAAAAGTTCGATCGCGAATTCGGTACAGAGGGGCGTTCTCTGATATTGGTAAACAGCCGCAATACGCTGAAGTCCGATCCAATGGCGACCACAACCAGTATCCGGGAATCACTGAAGGCCATCGCTACTCGCATGGATCCGCAAAACGATATTCTGTTCATGTTTCTCACCAGCCATGGCTCCAAGGAGCACGAGTTTGTACTCGACCAGAATGGCTTGGATTTGCGGGATCTGCAAGCCAAGGAACTCGGCGCCATGCTCAAAGAGACCGGCATTCGTTGGAAGGTCATCCTGATATCAGCATGCTATTCAGGCGGGTTCATTGATGCGGTGAAGGATGACCACACTTTGGTAATTACGGCTGCACGGCATGATCGGCGTTCATTTGGCTGCGCGGATGAAAATGACTTTACCTATTTCGGCCGCGCTTTTTTCAAGGAGGCGGTCTCTAACACCAGCTCGTTCGAGGACGCATTTTATAGGGCAAAGTCGCTCGTCGAGGAATGGGAGGCGGACGATTTTAAATTCCCGGGGACTATCAGCGAGGAAGCGCACTCACTGCCGCAAATGCATGATCCGTTGGCGATCAGGAAGTATCTTCAACGATGGCGTTTGCAACTCGCATTAACTGAACGGAACGCGATTGCGGCCAAAAACGCGCGCGAGGCGTCCAAGAATTAGCAAAAGCTTATTTTAGCGAGGTTATGCTGGCGGCTGCTCGATAGCAGCGTGCGCGATATTGTCCCGGTGATGCGTTGAATCGGGTAATTGTCAGATCAGATCGCAATTACTACAGATGAGGCCAAGTTTCTAATCAATTTATGGGTAGTCCCATCGTGGGACTGGGAACGTTCGTGGAATGTCATCCGTTAACGCGCTGTAAGCGGTAACCCAGCGGCGTCATAGATTTGCCTGCGGCCGGCCGGCACAATGCCCTCACGTTCAACCACACGGAGAGGGAAATG